>Ga0335085_10000617_pt1 | contig 95349 bp, 97 predicted proteins | sample Lox_Sample_45_FD_206712 | JGI IMG/M metagenome (GOLD analysis project Ga0335085, IMG submission 206712) | Soil microbial communities from Loxahatchee National Wildlife Refuge, Florida, United States - Lox_Sample_4.5 | ecosystem: Environmental > Terrestrial > Soil > Wetlands | place: USA...
CGCGCAGCCGAACCAGCCCGCCAGCCTGGCAGACGCAGCCGCGCAACCCGCTCCCGCTGATCACCGCCACAAGGCTGCCGCGGAAAACGTCAAGCGGCCAGAGCTGTGGTGCGAGGACACCGCTTACAGTCAACCTGCGACTCGGTGGGCATCCGACCCAAGGTTAGCGAAAATACCTTTTCGAAAAAGGCCCGATCTCGATCCCCTGTCATTGCGGTGAAACGCCCTCACTGGACTGTGACCACAGCTGCCCATGAGGGCTAGCCGGTGGTCTCCTATGACTGCTCGCAGTGTTGTATTCTCGTTTCCAGGTGAGCCATGCGCGCAGAAGTATCGTAGGCCGATCGATCGCAGCATCGAAAAGCTGTCTCGCTCCCTCCGTGTCGGCATCGTTCAAACTGAAATAGCGGTGCATCGGCAAGATCGCGTTCACCGTCAAATTGACGACCTGAAAATCGTACGTGACGGCCCACTCTTGGTTTGATCGTGCTGGCGGTGGCCGGCTCGATGCGGCTTCCCTTCATTTCCGCAATTGGTGCCGCTTGGCACGATCTGCGAGCAGCGTTCCTCATCTCTCTAACTCGCCGCTCGCAGGCGCGATTTTAGCCCCTCAATATGCTGCCTTGCATGCAGCCATGCAGGATCATCCTCATGCGCGATAGGTGAACCTGACGCATCTAGGTTCGTGCCGCCGAGTTGCCAATTGTACACGCCGATTTTTTTCACCCGGCTTTCAAAATAAGGCTGATATTTCGAGCAAATTCTAAGAAAAAAATCATAATCTTCCAGCCGCGCAATCCCTTCCTCGAAGATCATATCTTCGACCGCAATCTTGTGTCGATCGAGAACAAAGCTATGTATTGGACAAAAATTATCTATGAACAAGTCATCTATACCGTGCCCCACGTACTTGTCGTGAAATTCACGGATTTTGTATTGATAAAATGTGAGATCGTGGACGTAACTCACTACAATGCCTCCGAATGCGATTGTCGCGTTCTGGGTCTTTAGTTTATCAATCAAATATTGATAGGCGTACTCATAAAGATAATCGTCATAATCTAAAACTGCAAAAAACCTAAGCCTCGCATTTCGAACGCCAACGTTAAGTAATCTGGATCGAGCATCGACTCCTTGATCTACGCGATAATGTATAATCGTTGGAGTCATATGCTCAAACTGCCAATCATGGTCGAGTGCCGTCTTTTCGACGTGATCTCTTTGGTCAAACGTTAAATTCTGGGTGACGATTATCGGGTGCACCGGATGATATGATTGATGAACTAAGGAGAATAACGCTCTGTCGAGCGAGGCTATGTCCGGCGGACTATGAATCCGTAATACAACATCGATGCCCTCCGTGGGCTGTGACGCAGATCCGGTTAGATCGAACATCGCCCCATCCCCGTTTATTACCACCGTACTGGCGCAAAGTGAAAATAATGCCGAAACTCCGACCGGTGATCAGCATCTCTGATTGCGGGTAAGTGTTCCAGAGAAGGTAGCTGCTCGAGGTCAGTGACAAACCCCTCTTCCAGCAATCGCTCTTCAGTCCAAACACGGAACTCCGGATCGTTCCATTTCCACGCCAGATACCGGCCACTCAATAACATCTCACGCCACCTCCAGGCCTGGTAACCGCGATCCGTAACGTCATGGTAGAAGAGTGCAGCGGGGCAAGTTAACGTGCGGAATCCAAGACGTCGCACTCTCCAGGACAGATCAATGTCTTCGCAATATATGTATATTTTAGGATCAAATCCGGCCGTTTGTTCCCAAATTTGCTTCGGCATGAGAAAACAAGCCCCTGATGCCCAGGGTGTTTCGAGAGTCTGTGGATCATAGTAGCGTGGATGCTCCCCGGGAAACTGCAGAGCTTCGATCAAGGCTCTCTGCTGGTTTGCGATATTCATACGCAAAAGATTACGGATCGAATTCGGGTGGAATGCCCCATCAGGATTGGCGCCGATATATACGGTGGCCCCCCACCCGAAGCCGGCCTCCATAAGTCGATTGTGGCCAATCGCAAAGCCCTCGTCCCTCCCGGAGGGAAGAAAGCTTACGCCGGTTGGAACAGCCGCAGGATCAAAAATGCCACCGTTATCGAAGATAATAATACGAGCCTGCAAATCTCCATTACAATGACGTATAGCTTGTTGTGCCGATCGCACGATGCGAGATATTTGTCTTTCACTCTCGTGATAGATCACGATACCAATTGCAAGCCTGATACCCGAGGGAAGGATTTCACCCACGCCGAGAGCATTGCCAACCACGTCCTCTTGCACATCATATGTAGATCTAAGCAATCCCGCCTTCCGACCGATAGAAATATAGTGGTGTATTGCATCAAGAGGAGACCTTCCAACGATGTCTGCTTGGGCACAATAGAAACGATAATCAAATTTTGGATGACAGCGGCGGCCTTCAGCGGCTCCCCACTCAATGAAATGGATAAAGGGGATCGAATCGAGCGTCCGAATATCAGGATTTTGGAGTTGATACCACTTTGTATCAAAAACGGAATTCGGATTGTAACCCCGAGCGCTACCTTCCCTAAGGAAATGTTCTAAAGGATCTATGTTACTACAATCACCACTTAAATAAGTCTCCGCATACCATTCGGAATCAAAGAATTCAGGCAATAATTTAATTGTAGTCTCCTGTGCAGTGTTGACATGGGAACCATGCACACCATCAATTTCAACAATCGCATTCGATGTAGGCTGGGTAGTTTCTAAAGATCGCTTCGGAGCAAGTGCAGAATCGCTTTTATAGAAGGTTTCTAACTCAGTTAATTGTACCTTGGACCATCCTAAAGATCGCAGTTCCAATAGCATCTCGGAAAGTACCGGCCCCAACACGAACGCCCGTAGATATGCGAGTTCGGCCTCCTCGATCTTTTCCTGAAGCTTGAGCACATGGCCGAGCTGCAGATGGTTATCGGCGATGCCGGGCGCCAAAGCGAGGGCGCGGCGATAAGCGGCTTCCGCCTCGGCGAGTCGCGCCGGGTCCTTCAGGTTACCGGCTTCCTTTAACGCGTGACCATATTGCACCCAGATCTCGGCATTGTCGGGCTGGCGCTCGAGCACCGCGCGGTAGCATCGGGCGGCTAGCACCCATTGCGCTGCGTCGCGTGCGGCGTCGGCCTGCTCGATCCATGACGGCTGCCCGCGTCGCGGCGCCGCAACGCCGTTGAGCAAAGCAAGCGCCTCCTTCAACCCGGACCCATCGCCCTCTTCCCATCCCAGCGCGCGCAGCTCGGCACCTGCGGCGACGGACGTGGGATCGAGCGCCAGCGCACGGACATAGGCGGCTTTCGCCTCGTCCGTCCTCCCCTGCAGTTTCAGCACGTGGCCGAGCTGCAGGTGGGTATCGGCGACCCGTGGCGCGTAGATCAGCGCGCGGCGATAGGCGGTCTCTGCCCGGGCCAGCTTGGCGGGGTCCTGCAATGCGCCGGATTCCTTGAGCGCATGACCGTATTGCACCCAAAGCGGCGCGTCACGGAGATCGCGAGCAAGCGCGTTGCCATAGAGCGCAGCGGCGGAGCCCCATTCGCCCGCATTGCGAGCGCGATCAGCAAGACGCGCCAAGCTCGGCTGCCCTTTGCGGCTAAACTGCAGAAACATCGATATCTCTATGGCAGATGATGGTCAGACGGGGTTGACTCGGCCCGGCCGAAATCGCAGCAGGGCGGCTGGTGCCAGCCACCAGCGCCTGCGAATGACCATGGGCAGCGGCGCCACAGCAACATCCGTTCGGAACGCGGCGACGAGGCGAGCGCCGACCGTGCGCGCTGCCTCCAGCTGTTCGCACAGATAAACGACCTCATCCCGGGCCCTTGCGACCTCTGCCGCTTTCTCCCGCGCGCACGCTTCGGCTTGTGCCAGGGTATGGTGCGCCTCAGTCGTAGCAGCCTCGGCGTGCAACGCCCGGCCTCGCGCCTCAGAGAGCTGGGTGCCCAGTCCAGCGATCTCGTCCCGCAGCGACGCTTCTGCTGCCGCGGTCTCCTGAGCCCGCTGGTCGAAGCGGGCCAGCGCCTCGGCGTGATCCCGCTTACCCCTCTCCGATTCGGCTAAGATATGCGCGCGCTCGGTCTCAAGCGCGGCAACCTGCGCCTGATGCGCTGCGAGTTCGTCTTGCGCCCGCGCTAGACCTTGCTCCGCTGCCGTTGCGCGGACCTCGACCATTTGGCGCTCGGTCTCAAGCGCGGCAATCCGCGCCTGGTGCGCCGCGATCTCGTCCCGCGCCTGGGCTAGGCTCCCGGCATCCCCAGCTACGGATATCTGCAACGCGGCGATTTCCGCTTCGAGATCGGGGATTCGTTCAGCCGTCGCCGAGACAGCCTCGTAAGCGCGATAGAACCCGCGCTGGAGTCGCCCCAGTCCGTCAAGCTGCGCTATAAATTTATTAATTTCGCGCCTTGCCGCGTCATCGTGTTCGGCCACCAAGCCCAACTCGTAAAATTGCCGCACAATCGGCTCATTGGCCGTTCGTCCGCCTCCCTGATCATGTCGCAACGCCGGATCGATGATCCCTTGCAATGCCTCATCCAAAGTCGAACCAGGCTGCTCCCCGTCCAGATTGAGGAAGGTTTGCAGCTTGACAGCGTTTATTTTGGTGTTTTCGAACCAGTTTTCATATTCGATCGTGCAGTACTCGGAATCTCCGATATGACGGAAGAAATCAGTGAGGTGAATGAGCCAGCGATACTCTCCTATAGAAGGGTCAAGACCGTCGCGCGCATAAAGTGAGCGAGCCACCTCCGCAGGCTTGCGCAGGCACAGCACAATCCGCGGGCTTAACCTCAGTTCGGCGAAAATCTGCCGCCATAACGGCAGCAAGCGCACCGTCCGCGGGTCCTTGAACCCAAACAACCCGTCGGCCATCCGGCCTCTGAGAAAGGCCGTGAGCTCACGCCGAATCGCAACGATTGGAGGCTCCGCCCACCAGCCCGCCGGCAATGGCAAGTCATGAAACGACCCGAGATAGCGCCGATTCAAATGCTCAAGGATGCGGTCGTGAAACCCGACGATCTCCCAGCGCTCCCAATGGCCACGGTCGTTACCTCGGCCAGCCCCTATGTCGTCCGCCATGTCCGCGCCGAGCACACTCAGCACGTTCGAGCACAGCGATGTACCGCTGCGATGCATGCCGAGAACCAGGAGGATCGGGCGATGGTGCTGCGGGGCATCAAAAACCGTGGCGAGCCTCGGTCTTGAGCCCACGACCCCAGGTCTCGGATGAGCGCTCGGGGGTAATTCATCCATCTGGACCTACACCCGGCTGAGCAGTTTTTTGGACAGGCACGTGTAGGAAGGTATGCCGGATTTCACCATCATCTCAATCCAAATTGGGTGGAAAACCAATTGCCGGCACATGCAGAAAAATCCCGAGCAAATCTCGCAGCGGCATACAATGACATTGTCGATCCAGTCATTTCATTGTCCATCCATGCCTGCGGCTGCCAATCGCGCCCGTGCCGTCTGCAGAAATTCGCTCCAATCCGCCCGGCGAATCACGGCGCATGTCGAGGACCTTGCTGCGCGCTTCGCAGCGACCTTCGCCACCCGAAAAGGCCGCCCCCTGCATGAATGGACCAATGGCCGTCATCAGGGCCGGGGCATAGTTCGCCAAGTTTTAGCTGAGCCTTCCAGCCACGTCCCGATCCCCGCCAACGTCATCCGATGAAACGAGTGGAATGGCGGCGTCGACCCGGTGAGGTGCGGATTGAGGCTGGGATCGACAAGCTCAACTTTCGGGAACTTGCGCCGCCAGCGCTCATGCTCCTCTTCTGCGCGCCAATGCTTTTTATCGTCCCCCGAATCAAGGCCGCGAGTGATCGATTCAAAATGTATCCACGTCAGGAAGGGATCATAGAGGATCGCTTTACCTGCGTTTCTGGCGCGTACGCAGAAATCCGCGTCGCTTGAGGTTATGGCGTAACGTTCTGCATCAAAACCTCCCAATTCGTCAAAGAACTGCCGCCGACAGCAAAGAAAGGCACCGGTAACGGCGCCGACTTTATGAACCAGCAGTGTCCGATCGAGATAGAGACCGTCATCCGGCAGATCACCCATTGCTTCGTGGGCCGTCATGCCGTCGCCGCAAAACGTGATGCCGGCATGCTGGATGGTGCCATTGGGATAGAGCAGCCGGCCACCGACCACGCCAACGTCCGGACGGGTTAGTTGGCCGACCAGCCGAGTATCCCAGCCATCGACCAGGCAGACCATGTCGTCATTGAGAAAAACAATGATGTTGCCTGTGGCATGGTCACGGACGCCGGCATTGTTGATTTCACCCCAATTGAACTCGGCCGGTTTGAAGATGACCTTGAGGCCGGGATAAGCGGTCTCAAGCTCTGAAAACGCGAATGCCGCTTGCGGGCGGGGATTGCTATTGACGATGACGATGATTTCGACGTGGTCCCACGCCGTTGCATGCCGGCGCATGCTCGAGACGAGCGAGAACACCATATCCGCCCGGTCGCGCGTCGGGACAATCACCGAAATTTTTTGAGCCGAGGGAACGGGCCATGTGATCTTCGCCGCGTCCGGCAGGGAGCGGCCGATCGGGTCATTGTGGGGATGGGCTTGGGCGCTGGTGCCAAGAAGATCGAGATGGCGCTGTATCGTTCGCACGGGCGCGACGCAAGCGGGAGATTCGACGCTCGAATAGAGCAACTGGGGCAAATGAACAAAGCCTCGCCGCTCTGCCGCAGCCGTGGCACGAAGCAGGAAGTCGTGGCGAGGCTCCAGCTCCGGATCGGAGGTGAAACCCCCGAGCGAGCGGTAAAATTCTCGATCAGCGCAGAAGATCTCGCCGATATAGTTTCGTTGCAGCAGCAGATCGTAATCAAACGTTGGAAGAAACTTGGGCCGAACCCTCCTCCTCCCGCCCTGTTCTACCGTGACAATCTCGCCGTCGGTATAAATGACGGAGCCGCCCGTTTGCGTGATGGCATGCGCGAGCCAGGCCAGCATCTCCGGTTTGAGGATGTCGCCGGCACTGAGGATGATGATGTGCGACCCGCTCGCGGTGTCAGCGGCTTGGTTGACGGCTTCGAAGGGTGGTTGGCCAGGTTTCAACTGAACCGCGCGGACTGAAGGATCGCGACTCATGACGTCCGGTGAGGCATCGCTTGGCAGGATAAGCAGTATTTGGGTCGGTTTCAGGCTCTGTTCGAGCACAGATTCGAGTGTTGCAGCGGTCGCATCCGGCCGTTCCGCGTCAGCCATGATGAAGATAGAAAAATGCGCGGGATTGTCGACACGCGGGGGGCTGATCGTGAGTTGCAACTGCGATTGAAGGGCGCCGTAATAGGAAAGGGGCCAACGCGTTGTATTGATCAATTTGGGGAAGTCTTGCTCCAAACGGGATAAGGATTTTAGCGCTTCGCCCAGTTGTTCCTTTATCGCCGCCATGTCGTCTGCGATCGCCTGCATCCGCTCGCCGCGCAGAGGCGCTACCAAAGGCGCTTTCCAGCGGCGCGCAACATCATCCGGTATCCTGGTCTGCAGATGCTCCACACGGGCCCGCAGCGACGCCAGTTCCTCGCGGAGTTCCGCTTCGATTTTGACTGACGGGGCTGAGGTGAATTCGACCACGTACTCGGGCAGAATGACGCCGCCCCGGCTGAGCTCGGTGATTTCGATCGTGGCGTGACTCAGTTGGCCGATATCCGGCAGCCGATCCAGCTGGATCGTGAACCCGGCGTGTCCTTTTCCGCCGTAAAGCTCTTGGACGTCGCGTCGAAATTCGTCAGCGGCTGCGATTTTGACAGTTGCTCCATTGAGCTTGACCCTGATGTGTGACGGTGCCTCCGGCGCAGCCGGATCGATGAGCCATCCGCGGCAGATCGTGTTGGCAACGATCTCGACCCCCGAAACGATATCGCGTGACGGCACAGGCCGCTGCCCAGGTGTCCGCTCCCGGCTGCGATCGGGTGGCGGCGTATCCGTAGGGATCAGTTCCTCGATGAGTTGCCGACCCTCCGCGCCGTAGATTTCCTCTACCATCGGCCGACACGGTGGAACGCCAAGCACTCGACCGAGCGCGCTCTTCCACCCCGCCGCGGAATGGCCGAGGCCGGGCGGGGCCAAGCCGGCTTCCGCCATCAGCCCAAGAACATCCGGCAGCAACCGCAATGACAGCTCATGGTGAGGCAGCTTCCGGTGCAGCAAAAACCGTTCCAAAACCGATTTCTTGAATTCATCCGAAGCAATGGCGGCTCGGGCGTGCGCGACAACCTCCCGTCCCAAGCTATCTTCCTTGACAAAATTGTTCTCAGGCAGCCGCCCCAGAAAAAGTGCATAAAGTAAATCGACCTGTTTATACGTTTGGATCAACAAGAGTTTACCTCTGCCTCATCGGTCGTAATCGAGAGCGGAATGGCGCCGCCGCCGATTGTACGAGCCTTCGATCAAGGCGAACAGCGCATGAGGTTTTGCTCGCGGTCGTCCTCTGGCGATGCGCTCTCAAGCTCGTCCGGGAGCCGCCGAGCCGCTTCGGAAATAATCTCGATGCCGCGTTCAACCAGCCGGCGGCGCCGCCAGTCGGCTTCGAACACATCGAGCGCGGTGCCTGCCAGCTCGGCCGGTATATGGGCGATGGCCTGAGCGGTGTCGGCAACACGCTCACGGCGCTTGGTGGAAGCGCGCGACCTCATCGGGGTCGGAAACTGGATGGCAGACAATTTGATCAATATGCCCTGGGACGTACCATCCGCACCGCCTCGTCGATCGTGATCATCAGCGCCATCGGATCGACCGGTGAAGGCCGCAGACCCCAATGCTCGTAGAAAGCTTTCGCCTCCTCCGAAATCGCATGCACCAGGATCGCGCATAGGCCGATGCTCTCGCCCGCACCGACCACGCGCAGCACGGCATCTTGCAGTAAGGCGGCGCCGAGCCCCCTGCCCTGTCAGCCCGGATCGATCGCCAGCCGACCCAGCAGCGCGGCCGGCACCGGGTCCGGCATGTTGCGCCGGACGCGTCCCGTCGCCGTGTGATGCAGCACGGGGCCTGCGGCGAGGCTGTAATAGCCGACCATGCGCTTGTCCTGGCAGACGACATAGGTGCGGGAGCCGCCGCCGGCTTCGTTCGCCCTGGCGCGTTGCTTGAGCCAGTTATCGAGCGGCTCGACGCCGGATAAGAATGTTTCGAGGTCATGCTCTGCCGTGAGCGGCGCCGGCGCGGTGAGGCCCGCCTCCCCTGCCCTCACTCGGGGTCCCAGGGCGGCTTGATCGCCATCAGGCGCCGCAGCCGCGGGTTGTCGCGCGGCGGAAGATCAAGCTCCGCCATGAAGGCGGCCCATTCCGTTTCATCGAGTTGGAACACGCGCCGGTCGGCGAGCGTCTCGAATGCCGCCGTCAGGCTGCTGTCGAGCAGAAATTCGCTGACGCTCTTGTTGGCAACGGCGGCGGCGCGCTGCAAGGTGCGCTTCGCCGTCGGCGTCATGCGCAGGTCGACCCGCTCGGATTTAGCTTCGGTCACTGTTATTTCAGTCCGTTGGCGGGACGACTAATCATCCAAACCTTCCGCAAATCAAACGTTTTAATTCCGGGCTTGGAAAGCGAATGTCTGCTCCACTCGCCCGTCTTCCTATTATTTCGACCGCTAATCGGAGTGCAGCCTCACGGCGTCCGATAATTCTTTCAGCGTGCCGTAGCACACCCAGTATGCAGCACCACCACCGTACACCATCAGCCGCTGAAATTCCTCATATTGCCCAAGGTAACCGGCGTGGGTGGCGAGGCCCTCCACAGCCTGCAGCGTTTCGCGCAGCGGGTCCTCCCGATAGGCCGGGAACTGATTGCCGTAGGCCTCCGCGTCGGCAAGCATGATTTTCCGTGCCAGGGCGGCCACCTCAGCCGGATCGTAATGCTCCCGCAGCGCATGGAGATCGTGCAGGTGACGCACCAGCGTCGGATCAGGTTTATCGAGGCCGGCGCGCTCGGCGCCGGCGCGGCGGGTGAGCGCCACGAGTTTATCTGCCGCGGTCTCAAGCACCGACACGCAAGCGATATTGGCGACCTCGGGGGGCTGTCCGTAGGCTTCGGCCATGAACGACATCACCGGCAGCTCGACCGACGGCAAGTGCAACGGCCAGACGGCGGTTTCGATCTGGATGGTCGGGCGCAGGGCCCCCTCCCCTGCTACCGTCGGCTCATAGGGTAGCCGGTAGATCGTGTAACGCGTCGCATTGCCGGTTCTCCGATAGGCCGGGTCCAGCGAATCAAATTTGAAACCGGCGCCGTGGAGCGCCGCGGTGATCCGCTCGCGTAACCGGCGCAGCGCGCTGCGCGGCGGCCGGTTGTTGTCGGCGACGATCCGCAGATCGATGTCCTCCGACATCCGCTGAATTAGCCGATGGGCGCGGCTCAGCGCGGTGCCACCGCCGAAGATCAGGCGCAGCGGCGCGGTATCGATCGCGGCAATCGCCGCTCGCGCCTTGACGACGTAAAAGTCCTTTCGATGACCGCCGAGTTCGGCAGCCCGAAATGCGCCTGGGCGGAGCGGAGTGCGGTTTCGTCATACTCCATCCGCTACCGTTCCAGCGCGAGGGTATTACGGCCGTAGCTGAGCCGGCGGTTGAAGCGGCCTCTGATCCGTACGACGGCATTCACTGGCACCCGGGTCGAGCGCCCTTCATTGTAGGCCCGCTCGGCCGCGGGCGGCTCCCACGCGACGCCGAGCTTGCTCAAGGCGGCGCGCGAGGCGCCGACAAATCCGTTGCGCGCGGCGAGCATCGGCTGTCCGGTCAGTCGCCAGGGATTTCCGGCACTCTTGAATTTCAACCGACTTATACTGACCTGATTTGAGGCCGACTCGCGGACGTTTTCGCCACCCGCAGGGTCGCCTCGCTGCAACAGGTCAACGCCAAATCAGGCTGGTATTATCGATGGGGCAGGCATCTGCCCTGCCCTCGCGGCGGCCGGAATGCGATCGGCTATAGCTTCGTTAGCAGAGGCCGTCACCGCAGTGAGGGGACCGCGTCATGCAGTACCTTCGAACCGCGTCCGGGAGCTTTATCAACGTCGCCAGCATCGCGCGGCTACCGCCTGAGCGCCGCGAGGGCGATGCTATTGCGGGCTGGGTCGCCACCTGCCGCGACGGGCAGACGGTTCCCCTCGCGCCCTATTTCACCCTACCCGGCAGAATCGAGGCAGTGCTCGGCGGCCTTCCCGGCGCTATCGTTGCCATGGAGCGGAATGAGGGCACACGCACCTGCCCTTCTGGAAATTGTTGCGCTGAAGTCGGCGCTACGCGCCGCGGTGATGAGCGCTCTTTGCAGGCCGCCACATGAGACAACGCTGCGGAAGTTCACCCCGGACCAAGAAACAAGTCTTTTCGGGAGGGTATTGCTCCGACGGTCGTGCCTCAGTGGCCCCACCGGACGCTATCGCGTCCCAGCGCGCACGAATGCCGCAGGCGAGACGATCGGGATACCGCGCACCTCATCGAGGGACAGCCGGTCGGCGCCGCCGCTCACAATCAGATCGGCGCGGCCGTTGACCGCCAGCTCGATGAATTTGTCGTCCGCCGGATCGCGGCAGAGGGCAACCAGCTCCGTGATCGGCACCGCCTCGGCGGCACCGAGGATGCGCCGCACGTCGGGCAGAAGCCAAGGCGGAAGCTTGTCGGCAAACCGCGGCCGCTGCAGCACCGCGAGCAATTCCCGTTCGGTCGGCTCGCTTTTCAACAGGCCGTAATAACGGCTGACCCAACGAATGGTGTGCGCCGGCGAGGAACTCGCCTTCAGCGCGGCACTGACGAAGACATTCGTGTCGACGACAGCCTCATCAGACCTGCGTCTGAACAGCCTTACGCTCTTCCTTGATGATGCGGTCGATATCCTCGTCGCTCCAGCCTTCGGCGAGGACCTTGGCGCGCGCAAACTTACGCGTCTTTGTCAGCCAATCGTCCGGCTCGTCGGGCTCGATTGTGACCGTTACGCGCTTCTCCGGGGCGATGCCACGGCGCACCAGTTCGGCCGCAACCTGTCCGGCCGTGCTCTCGATGAATTCGGGTTCTATCGGCTTCGACATGGTGAACCTCTCAGATCCAGTATAGCAGCGAAGCCTCTGCATTTCCACTCCGGGCTTCTTTTCCCGTTAAATTATCTATTTGTATCAATCCTTTATGACTGGCGTCCCGGCCTGAAGGCCGTCGCGCTCTAGTCCCCGCCCATCCGGGACACGATCGCTGACGCGCCTATCTCCGCCTGCCGGCAGGCGAGCTTGGGGGCCCTGCCCCCCGGCGCGCTGCAAGGGGCTTCCGCCGGAAAAAGACAGACGCGGTTTCGTCCCGCTGCCGCGCGCCGAAGACCGCGTTGCTTTTGCCGGTCTCCCGAGAAGTCCCTTTCCGCTTGCACCCCCCGGTCTCGCCGACGGGCAGACGCGCTGGCCGCCAGCATCAAGGCTGTCGGCCTCTTGCAGAACTTGCAGGTGCGCCCCGGCGACGGCGGCACATTTGAGGTTGTCGCGGGCGGACGCCGCCTCGCGGCGTTGAATAAGCTCGCGGCCAAAGCCATTGCCAAGGATGCCGAAATCGAGTGCGAGGTCAGGGACGGCGACGATGCCGTCGCGATCAGCCTTGCCGAGAATTTCGGCCAGTTGCCGATGCATCCCGCCGACCAGTACGACGCCTTCAAGGCGCTGGCCGACGAGGGCAAAGGCCCCACCCTTGGTCCGACGTAGGGTCGCTCCTGTGATCAAACAGGGGAGGATCCCGTGGCCCATTTTGTCGGCTTGGACGTTTCGGTCGAGTACACCAGCATCTGCGTCATGGACGCGGGCGGGACTGTGCTGCACGAGAGCAAGGTTAAATCGACGCCGGCGGCGATCTCCCGCGCGCTGCATCGGCACGCTCCGGAGGCTGAGCGGATCGGCATCGAGGCCGGTGCCTCGAGCAGCCGGTTGTGCCGCCAGCTCCGCGAAGCCGGGCACCCGATCATTCACATGGAGTCGCGCCACGCTCATCGCGGGCTGTCGATGCGACTCAACAAGACGGACAAAAACGATGCCCGCGGGCTCGCCGGTCTGATGCGGGTCGGCTGGTTTAAATCGGTGCACTCGCGTGCACTCGACAGCTAATATACCCGCTCAATGCTGCTCGCGCGCAAACGGCTGGTCAAATGGCGCACGAGGATTTCGTCATAGCCGATCGCCGCGAACCGGCGAAACTGTTCGGTGACTTCACTGGCCGTTCCCGCAATCAGCGCTTCTGCCGGCACGCCGCGGTAGCCGCGAGCCAGCGCCTGCTGCAAGACCGCCTGCGGTCGACGACTCCCCGACGTAAATGTCCCGCCGCAGGACGGTCGCACCGGGCGCTTTGCCGTAAGCGGCGCAGCGCTCGCGATACAGGTCGGCCTGCGCGCGGGCCTCTTGGTAAGTTAGGCTCGGGCTAGCAATCCAGCCCTCCGCCAGGCGTACCGTTCGGTCAATCGCCGGCGGGGCACTGGCACCGATCCAGACGTCGACCGGCTCGGCCGGGCGCAGCGCGACGCTCGCCTTGTCGATGCGAAATCGCCGCGCAGAACTTACCGTTTCCCCTGCCAACAAACGCCGGACGATGTCGAGCGCTTCCTCGAACGTCGAAGGGCGCGTCTTCATGTTCGCACCCATCGCGGCAAAGGGGTCCTCGCCCCAGCCGAGCCCGCATTGCATGATAAAGCGACCTCGCGCGATTGCGGCCAGCGTGCCGATCTGCTCGGCCACCAGCACCGGATGCCACAGCGGGATCAGAAAACAAGCATCCAGCCGGCGCCGGCGCAAGACCGGTGCCCTCATCGGCATCGACGCGCTGGCCGCCAGCATCAAGGCTGTCGGGTTACCTGCTACTTGTGACCGAAGAGACCGGCCCGGTATCCGCGCTTCAGGCTTTCGTCCTGCGCTTGGGCTATGCGTGCGCCCCCTGGTAGCCCTTGTAGATGGCGCGCCGGCGTCTACGACCGCCCGCGTCATCCCGTTATGCTGATGAACAAACCTCGTGACGCAATGATTGCCGTTTGTGGGTATTTTTGATGGGTTTTTTGGATCAATGCTGGTAAAAGCAGCGGAAAATCGCAAATTCTGGTGGAGGGGGTAGGATTCGAACCTACGTAGACGTACGTCAACAGATTTACAGTCTGCCGCCTTTAACCACTCGGCCACCCCTCCAACGCGCTGTTCCGTCTTGTGTTTTCCTTTCTCGCACCCGGCGCTCGTTGCCGGGAGTCGCTCGATGGTTATCGGCGCCTCCGGCCTTGAACACGCGCCCAAATACCAGCGCCCCGCGCAGCTTTGGCCGCACGGGGCCGCACGTTCTACTCTCAACCACGCCGGATTGCAACGCAGCTATATGGGCATTCTCCGCCATCCGCCAGTCCGCGGGTGCGGTTAATCGGGCGCGCTCAAGATCAGATGATCCCTCACCATTTGAGAATCCTGGCGTTGAACTCGACCGCGCCGTTGTGCTGGATCGCGCCGATCACCCGGATCCCGCAGTCAAACGCCGCCGCGCACCCCGTCGGCGGCGCCGCGTCGGGCAGCGGCACAAACAAATGCGGCTTCCCGGTATCGGCGGGCGGCGCCGGGTCAAGCGGCAGCGGAAAGCCCCCGCCGCCCGCCGCAGGCTCGGCCATCGCCGCTCTCGCAAACAAGGCGCACACCACGAAACCGATGGCAGCGATCATTCGTATCACCCGGTGATAATACGCTTGTCGGCGCCCGCGCGCGCGGGATTTGATGCCGGAAAGAACCCCGGAGGTCGCCGATGAAGATCACCGACGTATCGTTGACGCTGTTCGCGTGGGAATCCATCCCGGCGACGACTTATGGCCAGCACTCGGCGCGGCCGACCGGCAAGAGCGATCTCGGCTTGCTCCGCATCGAGACCGACGAAGGCGTCGAGGGCCACGCGTTTCTCGGCACCTCGTCAAACCCGGCGAGTCTCGATGGACCTGGCCTCATCCATTTCTTGAAACCGATCGTCATGGAGCAGAACCCGCTCGACCGCGAGTGGCTCAACCGGCTTTTGTGGTCGCGCGCCCGGGTCGCCAGCATCCGCGCGATCGGCGCGGTCGACATCGCGCTGTGGGACATCGCCGGCAAGGTCGCGAATTTGCCGATCCACAGGCTGATCGGCACCTGCCGCGACAGCATCGGCGCCTATGCGAGTTCGGAAATCCACAATTCGATCGAGGCCTATGCCGAGCAGGCGCAGCACTACAAAGCGACCGGCTGGAAGGCCTACAAGATCCACCCGCCGCAGCGCTGGCGCGACGACATCAAGGTCTGCGAGGCGGTGCGCCGGGCAGTCGGCGACGACTATACGGTGATGCTGGATTCGACCTGGAGCTACCGTTTCGAGGAGGCCGTGCGCGTCGGCCAGGCCGCGGAGGCGCACGGCTTCTATTGGTACGAAGACCCGCTCGCCGAGCAGGACCTCTACAACTACATCAAACTGAAGCAGAAACTCTCGATCCCGATCATGGCGAACGAGTACCCGATCGGCGGGCTCGACCAATACGCGCCATGGATCATTCACCAGGCGACCGACATCCTGCGCGGCGATGTCGCGGTGAAAGGCGGAATCACGACGCTGATCAAGACCGCGCATCTCGCCGAGGCGTTCCGGATGAACTACGAGGTCCATCACGGCGGCAATTCGCTCAACAATGTTGCCAATCTTCACGTCATCATGGCGACCCGCAACACCGAGTTCTTCGAGGTCCTGCTGCCCGACGCGATGCAGAAATATGGCCTCGCCGAAGACATCACCCCGGACAAGAATGGCCTCGTGCACGCGCCGACGGGACCGGGCCTCGGCGCCGCGATCGATTTCGACCTGATTGAACGCAAGAAAGTCGGGGTATTGCGCTGATGTTTTTACCCCGGACGGCCTCCCGCGCGGCTGCCCTTGCGCTCACGGTGCTGCTGCTTGCCGGCTGCAACAACGAGCCGGCCGAGCGCAAAGCATTCATCACATTTCTGCAGACCCGCATCATCGACAAGTCGGGTCTGCATGTGCCGCACCTCACGCCGGAAGAGACCAAGAGTTTTGGCGATTACGCCAAGCAATACGCGATCATCGTCGACTTCAATGACGGGCTCGACAAGTCGGTCGCCAAGCCGCTGGCGGAGGCGATCAACCGCGGCGCGATCCGTTCGCTTGACGAGGTCGTTTCCCGGCACGCGGATTTTGTGGCCGCCCGTGACGGCATCGCGCAGTTGCGCGGCGCGATCGACAAACAGCTCGCCGCCGCCGATGTGGCGCACGCGGCGTTGAAACAACCCGATGATCTGAAACCGGTGTTCGACAAGGCCTATGAGCGCGACGTGACGATCCCGGCCAAAGCCTTCGCCGACATATTCCCGGATTTGTCGCAGGCGCTGACCGCGGTCGTCGACCTTGGCGACTTTATCGCCCAGCACAAGGATAAGGTGACGATCAGCGCCGCGACGATCCAGACCACCGACCCGGCGCTGCGGCCGCAACTCCAGGCGCTGGTGGCCGCGCTGACCACGAAAAATCAGGCGATCCTTAAGGCACAAGAGCATTTGCGCCTCGTGATGAACGGCGGCTAGGCGGCCCCTAAACCTCCCTCCGGCCAGAAAAGCAGGGGACGGGCCGAAGTATGGCGGAAATGTGGCGCCAGTGGCCGGCGGCGGTATAGTGACACCGGATCGCCTGGCACATGGCGGCCGCATGGTCATGGGGGACAAGATGTTTCTTCCGTCGGGGCAGGGAGTAAGCCTGTCAGCCTCACGGCATCGTCTGGAACGGCTGATCGCACTGCGGCTGCAGCCCAACGCCGACAAGGCGCATGTCGATCGCCGCATCTGGGATCTGTTCGGGCAGACACGCGCGGTGATGATGACCGATCTTTCCGGCTTTTCCCGCAATGTCGCGAAATTCGGCATCGTCCACTTTCTGCAAACGATCTACGAATCCATTCGCATCTTTGTGCCGGTTATCGAGGAGCATGACGGCATCCTGCTCAAGGCCGAGGCGGACTCCCTGATGGTCGTCTTCCGCACGGCCGACCACGCGATGCATTGCGCGATCAAGATGCAGCAGGCGGCACGCAAATATAACCTCGACATGCCCGAGGAAGAGCAGGTCCTGCTGTGCATAGGGCTCGGCTATGGGCGCATGTTGCTGATCGGCGACGAGGATGTGTTTGGCGCCGAGGTCAACGCCGCCAGCAAACTCGGCGAAGACACAGCCAAGTCCGGCGAGATCCTGGTTACCGACAGCCTCAGGCAGAATTTGCACGAAGCCGACGATCTCGAGTTCGACAAGCTCAATCTTGTACCGCCCGGCGCTACCGCCGCCTATGCGGTGCGCTATAGACTGCCCTGATCCGGGAGAAAGCAATGGCCGCCCAGCCGATCACCCGACGGCTCGCCGAATTCGTCGCCGGCTCGCATTGGCGCGACATTCCCGAGAAGGTGCGGTGTGAGGGGGTTCGCGGGCTGCTCAATTATGTCGGCTGCGCGCTCGGCGGCTGTGGCGACGAGGCGATCGGGCTGGCGATCGGCGTGCTGTCGCCGATTTTCGGCCCGCCGCAAGCCGGGATCATCGGCCACGGCGAACGCTGCGACCTGCTCAATGCGGCGTTTCTCAATGCGGCCAGCGCCAATGTTCTCGAATACGACGATACGCATCTGCCGACCGTGATGCACCCGGCGGCGCCGGTCGCGGCAGCCGTCTTCGCGCTCGCGGAGGCACGGGGCGCGAGCGGCGTGGAACTGCTGCACGCCTTCATCCTCGGCGTCGAGGTCTCGTGCCGGGTCGGCAACGCGGTGATGCCGCATCATTACCGGCGCGGCGCGCACATCACCGCGACCTGCGGGATTTTCGGGGCGGCGGCAGCCGCCGGAAAGCTGCTCGGGCTTGACCCGGTGCGGATGAATTGGGCGCTCGGTAATGCGGCGACGCAGTCGGCCGGACTGGTCGAAAGCCTCGGCAGCATGTCGAAAAGCATTGGCGTCGGGAATGCCGCGCGCAACGGGCTGATGGGCGCGCTGTTCGCCGAGGCCGGGTTCACCGCCGCCGAGCACGCGATCGAGGGCAAATACGGTTTCGCCGCTGTTGCCAGCGACACGGTGGATCTCGCAAAGGCGACGGCCGGATTGGGCGAGAACTGGGAAATCCTCGCTAATGCCTATAAGCCCTACCCGTGCGGGGTGGTGCTGTTCCCGGTGATCGATGCCTGCCTCGAACTGCGCAGGCGTATCGAGGTGCCGGTCGACAAGATCAGCAAAGTTGTCGTGCGCGGCCACCCGCTGTTGCGCGAGCGGACCGACCGGCCCGATATCGGTGATGGCCGGTCCGCGAAGGTGAGCCTGCAACACAGCATCGCGGTTTCACTGCTGTATGGCGCGGCCGGCATCGCGCAGTTTACCGATGCGGCGGTTGCCGATCCGGCGGTGCGGGCGCTGCGCGCAAGGGTAACGGCCGAAGACGATACGGCGATCCCGGTCGAGGCCGCAGTGGTTTCCATCGAATGCGCTGACGGCACGGTCCTCAGCGAACACGTCAAAAACGGGCGGGGTACGCCGGGCCGGCCGATGAGCGATTTGGAACTCGACGCCAAGGTCGTTGAATGCGCCGGTTTCAGGGCGGGATTTGTCGACACCGCGGCCTTGATCGCAGCGATCCGCGATATCGCTGCCCTCGGCGATGGCGCGCATATCATGCGGATGACCGTGCCGGCTTAAGCCGGGGTTCAGGAACCAATGGCTAATGCGCTGAAACAACTGATCGCCGACCGGGACCTCGTCACAGTGATGTCGGCCCATAACCCATTGTCGGCACGATTGGCCGAAGAAGCCGGGTTTGACGGTATCTGGGCCAGCGGCTTTGAATTGTCGGCGGCCTACGGGGTGCCGGATGCGAGCCTGCTGTCGCTCACCCAGCATCTCGACATGACGCGGGCGATCATCGAACAGACGGCGATCCCGCTGGTCGCCGATATCGATACCGGCTACGGCAACGCGATCAACGTGCTGCATGTCGTCGGTGCCTACGCGCGCGCCGGCGCGACAGCCGTCGTCATGGAAGACAAGCTGTTTCCGAAGGACACCAGCCTGCTCGCCGGCGGCCGGCAGGAGCTGGTGCGGCTCGAGGAATTCCAGGGCAAGATCGAAGCGGCGCGCGAAGCCGGCAAGGTCAATGATTTGGTGGTCATCGCCCGCACCGAAGCGCTGATCGCCGATCTCGGCCTGGAGGAAGCGCTGAAGCGCGGCATGGCCTATGCCGAGGCGGGCGCCGATCTGCTGCTGGTGCACTCAAAGCGCAAGACGCCGGACGAGATCGTCGCCTTTACCGAGGCGTGGCGCGGGCCGATCCCGCTGACCCTCGTCCCCACCGCCTATCCCGACCTCACTGAGGCCAAGGCGCGAGCGCTCGGCAAGATCAAGATCATGATCTACGCCAACCACGCGATCCGCGCCGCGGTCGGCGCCATGCGCGCGACCTTCGCGCAGATCCGGCGCGACGGCGGGATTCACCATGTCGACAAGCAGATCGCCTCGGTCGAGGATATTTTCGATCTCCAGCGCGTTCCGGCGATGAAGGCGGCGGAGAAGAAGTACCTCAAATAGATGCCGTCATCGCGGCGCCTTGCAATGACGCGGGATGCGCTTCCCGGCGAAAGCCGGGATCCATTCGTCAACCGCCCGTGCCCGTGAAAGTGAATCCCGGCTTGCGCCGGGATGACCATTGGGCACTCATGCCCAATGGTCACATAAACAGCTTCTCACCCTTCAGCCCGTCATAGAGCGACGCGACGTATTCGCCGTAGCCGTTATAGATCAGCGTCGGCACGCGCTCATCGGTGCCGAGCACGCGCTCGGTCGCCTGGCTCCAGCGGGGATGCGGCACGGCGGGGTTCACATTCGCCCAGAACCCGTATTCGCTCGATTGCAGCTGTTCCCAATAGGTCTTCGGCTGCTTGTCGGTGAATTCGAAATGGACGATCGACTTGATCGACTTGAAACCGTATTTCCACGGCGTCGCGAGGCGCAGCGGCGCCCCGTCCTGCTTCGGCAGCGGCTTGCCGTACATGCCGGTCACCAGAAAGGCGAGGTCATTGGTCGCCTCGGCCATGGTCAGCCCCTCGGTGTAGGGCCAGGGATAGAAAAACGCCTTCTGCCCCGGCGCGACGCTCGGGTTCATAAACGTGACCATCTTGACGTATTTGGCAGAGCTGGCGGGTTTCGCCATCTCGACCAGCTTGGCCAGCGGGAAGCCGGTCCACGGCACCGTGAACGACCACGCCTCGACGCAGCGATGGCGGTAGAGCCGTTCTTCGAGCGGCATTTGCTTCAGCAAATCGTCGATGTCGATGGTCATCTTCTTGTCGACCATCCCGTCGATCGTGATCGACCATGGCCGGATCGGCAGCGCCGAGGCATCGACATCCTTGCTGGTCGTGAATTCGTAGAAATTGTTGTAGCTCTCGGGATATTTCTCCGGCGTCAATGGTCGGTCGAGCGTGTATTTCGGGTTGCGCTTCGCCGGATAGAGGCTGGCCGAGGGGTCGGCATCGGCCAGCGCCGGCCGCGCGCCCAACAGAGCCGGCGCGAGAATCGACCCCGCCGCCAATCCCTGGACCAGCCGCCGCCGGTCGAGATAGACCGCCTCATCGACCGCCGCGCTCTCGGGGAGTTCCCAGCCGCGTTTGCGCTTTATCAGCATTGTCCTGCCCCGCGCTCAAGTTTGGACCCGATTTGGGATGCCCTACGCAGTCCCCCAAGTCACGGTTTCGCGAGAACGCGCGGCGCAATAGCGCAGCGTTATACCTGCTAGGCTACGACGCCGCCGCTTTTCAGCCAACATCACGACTTGACTCAACAGATTGAAATAATTTACTTTTTCCCTTTTTCGAACAGCAAATAACAGCGGTGACAACAGCAAGAAAACAGCGAGATATCAGCGGCAAAACAGCGGATTATCAGCTAAGCATCAGCGACATTTTTGCAACAACCGGATTTTGGGCCTCCTCACGTCCCTCGTTTCCCCCTGATCAATGGCGCGGTGGGGCCCAGCGCTCTGAGTTCCACCGCCTCTGCCCGCCGAATCCTGGATACCGGCCTTCGCCGGTATGACGATGATTGACCAGGAATATGAACATAACAAGAACGAAAAGTCAAGCGTTGTGAAATCCCGCGACCGCAGGACCCAGGAACACAGACCTCGAATAGCTGGCGCCGTAGGTGTGCATGGGTTCCGGGTTCCGGCTTCGCCGGCCCCGGAATGACAAAGCGGGAGTTACTGCGCGGCTTCGGCGGCGCGCGAGGCGATCACCTTCTCGGCCGGTTTGCCGGTCAGCTCCTGCATATGATCGAATTTATGCGCGAAGCTGCCGACGCCGAGGGTCAGCGAGCGCAGTTCGACGATAAGGTCGTGCAGCTCGTTTTGCGGCAGGTAGGCGCGCACGACATCCCAGTTGGGCCAATCCTCCTTGCCGTCAAAGCCGAGGATCTGGCCGCGCCGGCCCGACACCAGCCGCTGCACGCGCGCGGTGAAGGCATTCGGCACCGAGATGTCGACCGAGTCGATCGGCTCCAGCAGGAACGGGTCGCATTTGGCGAGCGCTTCCTGGATCGCCTGGCGGCCGCACGTCTTGAACGCCATGTCCGAGCTGTCGACCGCGTGAAACTGGCCGGTGATCAGATCGACCGAGATGTCGACCACCGGGAAGCCGAGCGGCCCCGCTTTGAGCGCCTCGGTGATGCCTTCCTCGACCGCCGGGATGAAATTGCGCGGGATCGCGCCGCCGACCACGCTGTCCTTGAAGACAAACCCGGTGCCGCGCAGCTCGCTCTTGACCTGGATCGTGATGTCGGCGAACTGGCCGTGCCCGCCCGACTGGCGCTTGAAGCGCGAATGCTGCTCGGCGCCCTTGCGGATCGTCTCGCGATACGGCACCTGCGCCGGGTGACCGACGACCGCGAGGTTCTGACGGTTGCGCAGCCGGTCGAGGGCGATCTGGATATGCACATCGCCCTGGCCCCACAGCACCATCTCGCGGCTGTCCTGGTTCTGCTCGAGTTCGAGCGCCGGGTCTTCGTCGATCAGCTTGGCGATCGCACCCGACAGCTTGACGTCGTCGCCGCGCTTTTCGGCATGGATCGCGAGGCCGAACACCGGCTGCGGCCGCTCGGGCTGCGTCAACGGGTCGGCCTTGCCCGACGGGGTCAGGACGGTGCCGGTGGGGATTTCCTCCATCCGGGTGAAGCCGACGACCTCGCCCACACTCGCCGACGCGGCCTTTTCATGCTGCGAGCCCGTGATGCGGACCACCCCGGCGACCCGCACGCCGTTGAGCACATTACCCTCGGCAATCTGGCCGCGCCACACGCGCACCAGCGACAGCTTGCCGGTATGCGGCAGGTGGTAGGTCTTGATCACCTGAGCCATGGGTTCGCCGCTGGCGGCGATGCCGAGACGTTCGGCGGCGGCTTCCGGGCCGGGAGTGTCGTGGCGCAGCGCCTTCCACAGCCGGCGCACGCCATGATCCTGCAACCCGGCGCCGACCAGCACCGGCACGATCTGCGCGGCGCCGACTTCCTTCTTCAGGTGCTCGTAGATTTCTTCCTTTGAGGGCTGCACGTCTTCGAGCAGCTTTTCGAGGAGCTCATCGTCGAAATCGGCGAGCTTTTCGACGAGGCCGGTCCGCGTATCGGCCTCGGCGTCCCAAAAGCCGGCCGGCAATTGAACGAGATCGGAGGCCTGGCCCGGCTTGTAGCGATAGGCGCGCTCGCTGACGAGATCGACATAGCCGCTGATATTCTCGCCGTCGCGCAACGGCACCTGGCGCAACACCAGCGGCCGCTCGGAATAGGATTGCAAGGCCGCCAGCGTGTCGCGCACCCGCGCGGCCGCCGTGTCGAGCTTGTTGATAAAAAGCATGTGCGGAATGTTATGGCGGTCAAGGAAGCGCAACAGCGCGCTGACCGTCACCGCGCGCTCGACCTCGGGTTCGCAGACCACCACCGCCATATCGGCGGCGAGCATCGCCTGCTGCGCCTCATAGGCCAGCTCGACCGAGCCTGGGCAATCGAGGATCGTCCATTTGTCGCCGAGATAGGTCGCATTCGCGACATTGATTTCGGTCGACATCTGCCGCGCCCGCGCCTCGGCGACATGATCGCCGACCGATGTGCCGTCACGCACGCTGCCGCGCCGCGTCGTACTGCCGCTGGAATGCAGCATGGCTTCGAGAAGCGTGGTCTTGCCCGACAGATAGGGGCCGACCAAAACCACGCAGCGGTGGCCGGTTTGGGCGTCAGCCATAAGCGTCTCCCGTCTCGTTCCGGACGCCGGCTAGTGAGTCGCTCGGCGCCTCGCCTTATGACGGGATCGTGACGATCGATAAAAACGAAGGCAACCGGAATCTGGCGAGACGCGCGCGAACGCCTCAGATACAGCGGTAATGGCCGATCGCCGCGCTGCCGTCGCGCTCGATGTCGCCGAACTGCGCCGCCTTACCCATGCCGGAACAATACTCCCCGGCATCGGCCGCGACCTGGCCGTAGGGAACATCGCCGTTGTACCAGCGCATCGTGATCTCATGGCTCGATCGCGACAGCGTCCACGGCTCGCCGCTGCACGCGCTCAGCGACGTCAGGACGGTGACGGCAATGACCAGAAGGGGGAGCTTGGACATGGTGCCTCGCGGAAACGAAGGAAGCGTGCCCCCCTTAACGCCCGCCACGAAAAAGCATCCCGTCCGTTGCTGACGCGCCTCTTACGCCAAGGCCCGGCAGGCGCGATCGATGCGCCGCATCGCTTCCTTCAGTGTCTCGGTGCCGGTCGCGTAGGAGATGCGGAAATGCGGCGCCAAGCCGAATGCGTCGCCATGCACCACCGCGACCCCTTCGGCCGCCAGCAGGTATTTGACGAAGTCCTCATCGGTCTTGATCACCTCGCCCTGCGGCGTTTTCTTGCCGAGCAACCCGGCGCAGGACGGGTAGACATAAAACGCCCCCTCCGGCCGCGGGCAATGCAGGCCGGGGATCTTGTTCAGCGCATCGACGACGAGGTCCCGCCGCTCCTTGAACTTCGCGTTGTTGGGCGCGATGAAATCCTGCGGCCCGTTGAGCGCCTCGATCGCCGCCGCCTGGCTGATCGAGCACGGGTTGGCGGTCGAGTTCGATTGGATCGCGCCCATCGCCTTGATGAGTTGCTTGGGCCCGGCGCCATAGCCGATGCGCCAGCCGGTCATGCAATAGGCCTTCGAGACGCCGTTGACGGTCAGCGTGCGGTCGTACAGAACCGGCTCGATCTGGGCGATCGTCTTGTATTCGAAATCGTCGTAGACGAGATGCTCGTACATATCGTCGGTCATCACCCAGACATGCGGGTGCTTGAGCAGCACGTCGGCGACCGCGCGCAGATCGGCCTCGGTATAGGCTGCACCGGTCGGGTTTGACGGCGAGTTGAGGATCAGCCATTTGGTCTTCGGCGTGATCGCCGCGTCGAGGTCCTCCGGGCGCAGCTTGAAGCCGTAATTCTGCGGGCAGGCGACCGGCACCGGCTCGCCGTCGGCGAGCAGCACCATCTCCGGGTACGACACCCAATAGGGGGCCGGGATGATCACCTCGTCGCCCGGCGACAGCGTCGCGACCATCGCATTGTACAGCACCTGCTTGCCGCCCGATGAGATCGACACCTGGTCGGGCTTGTAGTCGAGGCCGTTCTCGCGCTTGAACTTGGCCGCCACCGCCTCCTTCAGCTCCATGCGGCCGTCGAACACGGTGTATTTGGTGTCGCCGGCGCGGATCGCCGCGATCGCCGCTTCCTTGATGTTGTCGGGCGTGTCGAAATCCGGCTCTCCGACCGACAGGCCGATAATATCGCGGCCCGCCGCCTTCAACTCGGTGGCGAGCGCCGTGATGGCCATTGTGGGCGAGGCTTTGACCCGCGCGAGGCGGTCGGCAAGAAAGGCCATATCTCTCATCTTTCGTGGGAATACGGACGTAAACTAGTGCGTTGGCGCGGTGATGTGAAGACGCGTGCCTCTCGAATAAACGCAATGCGCAACTGGCATCGCGGCGCGTGCTCCCCTATGAAGACGCGGATGTTGTTGCAAGAAACCTGGCTCCGCGCGTGGCCGACCTGAATTCCAAGCTGCCTGAGCTGATGCGCCGCGCGGCCCAAGGCGACAAACAAGCCTTTGCTAACCTTTATCAGGCGACATCGGCGAAACTATTTGGTGTCGCGCTGCGAATAAGCGGACGGAGAGAAATCGCCGAGGAGGTCGTGCAAGAGTCCTTTGTGGCGATTTGGGGACGAGCCAAGGACTACGATCCAGTGCGCGGGTCGGTGATGACTTGGCTCGTCACCATCGTTCGCCATTGCGCGATCGATCAGCTCCGCCATTCGCAGAGTCGCCCGGAAGGGCACAGCGCACCGGAGGACATACTGAGTACCTTCGTCTCCACTGGTCGCACCGACATCAGCGCCGAACTGCGCGCGCTGCAACGCTGCCTCGACGAGCTCGACCGCAAGCCGCGGCAAGCGGTCCTGCTCGCCTATCTCTACGGCATGACGCGCGACGAGATCGCCGCGCGGCTCAACGTGCCGGTGGGCACCGTCAAAAGCTCTCTGTGGCGCAGCCTGGAACGGTTGCAGCGCTGCCTGGGTTCATAGGCGATACGATGAATTATTCCCGCCCCGAACTCGGCGAGCGCCTCGCCGCCGATTACGTGCTCGGCCAGATGCCGCCGCTCGCCCGGCGGCGATTCGAGCGCGCGATGGCCGGCAGCGCCACGATCGCGGCGGTCGTCGCTGCGTGGAGCGACCGTTTCGCTGCGCTCGACGAGACGACCCCGGCCGAGACGCCGCCGGCGCGGGTCTGGCGCGCGATCGATCAACAGATCGGGCCGGGCGTGAGGCCGCCGGTACGCGAGCGGTGGTTTTTGTGGCGCGGCTTCGCGGCGCTTGCCGTCGCCGCCAGCCTGGCGCTGGTGGTCTATATCGCGCTCAACCCGATGAAACCGCGCCAACTTCTCGCCGCGGTCGAGGCAAAGAGCGGGTTGGCGGCGATCATGGAAACCGCGAAACACAGCCCCGCCGATCTCGGCCTGTCGACGATGCGGCTTGGCGTCTCCGAGCGCGAGCGGCCGCGCTGGCTGCGCGCCGCGCTGCTGATTACGAACCAGACCGTGCCGCTGACCGAGGAAGACTCGCCGCCGGCGCGCTAACCTCGGGTTGCGCCAGGTCAATGCGGCGGCGATCCTGGCGGCGGAATCTCGCCCATAGCCGGGGCATGCCGCATGAGCGCTATCGAAGTCGTCGCCAGACCCGTCTTTGCCCGAGCCGACGCGGACTGGCTCGCGCAGCTCCGCGCGGCTCAGGCTCACATCCAGCATGTGGTGGAATTCACGCTGGTGTTTCCGGGCGCGACCGGCAGCACGCATGAGGTGGTGCAGCATGTCGAGGCGGTGTGCGCTGCCACGCCGCGTATCCGCTTCTGCTTGCGCTCGGCGATGATCGTGCCCGAGGGGAGAACCGGACAATTTCACGTCTTTCTCGTGCCTGACGAGGGGTTTGGCGCGATCATTCGGCTGCATGACCGACTGCATGTCGGGCCGCTCGCCGCCTGCCTCGACCGCGAAGTGCCCTATATCCCGCATATCACCGTGGCAAGCCTAGGGGATTTCGACATGGCGCGACGGATCAAGGCGTCGCTGAACGCCAATGATTTGGCGCTTACCGGGCATATCGATGCCGTCGAGGTGCAGGAGCGCGGCGCGGCCGAGCCGCATTGCATCGCGCGAACCGCGCTCGCCCATCACGGGTTGTTCGGCTGACTCGCGGCATTGGGCGCCGCGCCTTGTATCGCCCCCCGATCCCGCCGCCGCCCCGCCATCGCTCGCGGGGTAAGCGAATGCTCTTCGGTGCCGCGGCGGCGCTTGCCATAGCGGTGATCGTCGGGGTCCTTTTTCTGTTTACCAGCCCCGATTCCGCGGAACGAAGCGCTCTCTGCCGGCAGCAGTTTGCCTGCTGGCGCTATGCCGACGAGCTGAAGACGGGAAATGCCGCCTCCCCTCCTCCGGAGAATTGCACCCGCGACGGTCGGCTGAGTCATCGACCGGCAGATATGCCGAACCTCATCGAGTGCATCTTCCGCAACATCCATTGATCGGTGCAGCCCAAGAGCGCCCGACTGATCGTCAGGTCGGGCGACACACACACGTCATCCCTGCCTTATTGCCGATGGCTCTTTGGCCGCCTCCGCCCGAGGATAGGCGCGCTCAAACGCCACCACCGCGTCCTCGATACGGTCGAACAGCAGGTCAGAACCGATCTTGCCGATGAACCCGGCACGTTCCATCAACTCGTGCGGCCGGGTATGCAAATCCGCTATGCCGAGGCGGATTTGCCGACGGCGCAACTCGTCGCGAATCTCGTCGAGCACCGCGACGGCCGTGGTATCGATCGTCGTGACGGCCTCAGCATCAAGGACGAACCAGCGTGTGGTCGATGGCAATCGATCAACGATCCAGCGAATTCGATCCCTGATGTAATCGATATTGAAGAACAGCAAATCGCCTTGGACCAGATAGAGGGCCAAACCGGGAATCGGTTTCGCGGCAGGCTCGCGGTGCAGCTTGTAGAGGCCAGTCCGGCCGGCGACGACGCCAAGCAGGGCATCGCGCGGCCGTGATACCTGCGCCAGCAAAAAGATGCCGGTCGCGCCAATCGCAATGATAACGCCCTTGAGCACGCCCAGCCAGAAAACCCCTGCCATCGCGATCATCGCGAAGGTGAAGGCGGGACGGCTTGTCCGCCAGAGCCGACGCAGTGCCGGCACGTCGATCAGGTCGATCGCCGCCGAGACCAGCACGGCACCCAGCGCGGCGATCGGCAAATACCGCAAGACCTGGGTCAGCATCGTCAGCACGAAGATCAGCGAGGCAGCGGCAACCAGCCCGACCACCTGCGTGCGACCGCCAACGACATCATTGACCGCGGTGCGCGAATCCGCGCCTGTCACCGGAAATCCACCAAACAAGCCGCAGGCGATATTTGCTGCGCCAAAACCGACCAGTTCGCGGTTGGCATCGACCCGGTAGCGGTTCTTGGCGCCAAAGCTGCGCGCCGTGACGATACCGCTGCCAAAACTGACGACAAGGATACCGATGGCCGCCAACGCGAGATCGTCGAGCCTGTCGATCGAGAGCCACGGCACGCTGAAGCCCGGCAGCCGCGCCGAGATCGGACCGAGCAGCAGAATGCCCCAGGATTTGGCATCGACGAGCATCGCCAACGCGGTCCCGAGCACGAGCACAATCAGCGGCCCCGGCATCCGGGGCGCGACACGGCGCTGCAGGCGCAACAGCAACAGCGCGCCGCCGCCGACGGCCAGGGTTGGCCAGTGGATTCTGTCGATCGCATGCAGCAGATCGAGCATTGGCAACAACAGCCCTTTGTGCTGGATGGGAACCTTAGTCAGCCGCTCGATCTGGCCGACGATCAGCGACAGCGATACGCCGCACAGATAGCCCGTCAGCACCGGCCGCGATAAAAAATTGGCGATAAAGCCGAGACGACAGGCGGCCGCGATCAGGCAAAAAATCCCGACCGCGAGGGAAAACGCCGCTGCGGCGAGCACCCGCTCGTCGGCGCTGATCGTGGAGATTTGTGTCAGCGACGCCGCGAGCACCGTCAGCGTCGCGGCGTCAGGGCCAACGATAAGCTGGCGCGACGAGCCGAACACGGCATAACCGACTAAGCCCGCGATGCTGGCGTAAAGGCCGGCTTCCGGCGGCAGACCCGCAATCGCGGGATAAGCGACACCGATCGGCAACGCAACCGCCGCGACCGCAACCCCCGCCGTGACATCGCCGACCAGCCAGCCGCGGCGGTAGTCCCGCAACTGCGCGACAATGGGCAACACCCGGCGCAATTGCGGCCACGGTCGCGGCACCGTTCCGGCGATTCTCGCGGAATGTTCAGCTTGGCTCATCAAACGGACTCCGCACCACGCCAAACCTGCCTCAAGAACCGACACCTCGCAAAGCCCTATCGCCCGACTGGCGCCGCTGCGCAGCCGGGCTTATCTTTACCACATGCTCCACCCGCTGTTTGTTGCCGAGCGCCCGCAAGGCGACATCGGCAAGCCGTTTCAGCTCTCCTCCGAGTTCCAGCCCGCCGGTGACCAGCCACAGGCGATCGACGAGCTCTGCGAGGGCATCGAGCGCGGCGAGAAAGACCAGGTGCTGCTCGGCGTCACCGGCTCGGGCAAGACCTTTACGATGGCGCATGTGATCCAGCGCATCGGCCGCCCGGCGATCGTGCTGGCGCCGAACAAGACGCTCGCGGCGCAGCTCTATGGCGAGATGAAGAGCTTCTTTCCGGAAAACTCGGTCGAGTATTTCGTTTCGTATTACGACTACTACCAGCCGGAAGCTTACGTTCCGCGCTCCGATACCTATGTCGAGAAGGAATCCTCGCTCAACGAGCAGATCGACCGCATGCGCCATTCGGCGACGCGGGCGATCCTCGAACGGCGCGACGTGGTCGTCGTCGCCTCGGTCTCGTGCATTTATGGTATCGGCTCGGTCGAAACCTATTCGCAGATGACCGAAACCGTCACCACCGGCGAGCGCATCAACCGCAACCGGCTGCTGGCGCATTTTGTCGAGATGCAATACCGCCGCAACGACACGAATTTCGTGCGCGGCACGTTTCGCGTGCGCGGCGACACGATCGAGATCTTCCCGGCGCATTACGAGGACCGCGCCTGGCGCGTCTCGCTGTTTGGCGACGAGGTCGAGGGTATCCATGAGATCGACCCGCTGACCGGCGAGAAAATCGTCGCGCTGCAATCGATCAAGGTCTACGCCAACAGTCATTACGTGACGCCGCGGCCGACGCTGCTGCAAGCAATCGACCAGATCAAACGCGACCTGCGCATCCGGCTCGACGAGCTGCACTCCGCCGGACGACTGCTAGAAGCGCAGCGGCTCGAACAGCGCACGACGTTCGATGTCGAGATGATCGAGGCGACCGGCAGCTGCGCCGGGATCGAAAACTATTCGCGCTATCTCACCGGCCGCAAGCCGGGCGAGCCGCCGCCGACCTTTTTCGAATACATGTCGCGCGACGCGCTGGTCATCGTCGACGAGAGCCATGTCACCGTGCCGCAGCTCGGCGGCATGTTCGGCGGCGACTGGACACGCAAGACGACCCTCGCCGAATACGGCTTTCGCTTGCCCTCCTGCACCGATAACCGGCCGCTCAAATTCGAGGAATGGGACGCCTATCGCGGCCAGACGGTCTTTGTCTCGGCGACGCCGGGGCGCTGGGAAATGGAGCGCGCGGGCGGGGTCTTTGTCGAACAGATCGTGCGACCCACGGGCCTCATCGATCCGCCTTGCATCATCCGGCCGATCGAGAACCAGGTCGACGATTTGATGGCCGAATGCCGCGAACTCGCCGCCAAGGGGCAGCGCGCGCTCGTCACCACCCTGACCAAGCGGATGGCCGAGGCGCTGACCGAATATTTGCACGAGGCGGGGCTGCGCGTGCGCTACATGCACTCCGATGTCGACACGATCGAGCGCATCGAGATCATTCGCGACCTGCGGCTTGGCGTGTTCGACGTCCTGATCGGCATCAACCTGTTGCGCGAAGGGCTTGATATCCCTGAATGCGCGCTGGTCGCGATCCTCGACGCCGACAAGGAAGGTTATCTTCGCTCGCGCACCTCGTTGATCCAGACGATCGGTCGCGCCGCGCGCCACGTCGAGGGCCGCGCGATCCTCTACGCCGATCACATGACCGAGAGCCTCAAGGCAGCGCTTGCCGAGACCGGGCGCCGGCGCGAGAAGCAGCAGGAATACAACGCCGCGCACGGCATCACCCCGGAAAGCATTCGTCGCGGCATCGCCGACATCCTCGACAGCGCCTATGAGAGCGATCACGTGACCGTCGGCCTCGGCGAGAGCGACGCGGCGCACTACCAGGGCAAGGACCTCAAATCGGTCATCGCCGACCTGGAAAAGCGCATGAAAGCGGCCGCCGCCGACCTCGAATTCGAGGAGGCGGCGCGGTTGCGCGACGAGATCAAGCGCCTCGAACAGGCGGATCTGGGCCTCCCGGCCGCCGCCGGCGACAACGGTCCGCGCGGCCGCTCGCAGGCCGGCCGCGCCGGCGTCTCGGCGCGCGATGTCATGCGCGCGAAGATGCGGGCAAAGAAGGATCGCCGTGCGCGGCGGTGAGGCGGAGACGCCGAGCGGTGCGTCTCAGACCGCGCCGATCCCAAAAGCGGCCCTGGTCACCGGCGCGGGCCAGCGGATTGGCCGCGCCTGCGCGCTGGCGCTGGCGGATTCGGGCTACGCCGTCGCGGTTCACTACAACCACTCCGCCGCGGCGGCGGAGGAGACAGTCCAGACGATTAACGAAAAGGGCGGCAAGGCTGTTGCGCTAGCCGCCGAGCTGACGAATGAGAATGCGGTCAAGGCTTTGTTGCCGCGCGCGGCAGACGCACTCGGGCCAATCGGGGTTTTGGTCAATAACGCCTCGATCTTCGAGGGCGACACGGTGGACAGCACGACGCGAGAGAGCTGGGACGAGCATCTCGCCGTCAACCTGCGCGCCCCCTTTGTCTTGATGCAGGAATTTGCGCGCCAACTGCCGAACGATGCAGGCGGTAACATTATCAACCTGTTGGATGAACGGGTTTGGAGTCTGACTCCCTATTTCGTGTCCTATACCGTCAGCAAAGCGGGGCTGTGGACACTGACGCAGACGCTGGCGCTGGCGCTGGCACCGCGCATTCGCGTCAACGGGATCGGCCCGGGGCCGACATTGCCCAGCCCGCGGCAGAGCCATGAACAATTCCTGCAGCAATGCCGGTCCATGCCCTTGCAGCGCGGAACCGCGCCCGAGGAGATCGCCGCGGCGCTGCACTTTATCCTGGCAGCGCCGGCGATGACCGGGCAGATGATCGCGCTTGACGGCGGACAGCATCTCGGCTGGGCGCAGCCACGGCAGAATGGCGTGGTCGAATGACGCGCATTCCAGGTGCTGCTGGACGCCGTGGCAAAATGTCTCGTTTAAGTAACGGATTCGTCACGACTCTAGACGCTCGGGCGCGAGTTGTTCACATGCGGCGCGGCTTAACGATGAACTCACCTAATTGCGCCTAACGGTTTGATTTGTGACGAAGCAATAACCATCACAGCGCAAAAGAGGATTGTTATTCATACACTTACCTATCTGCCGTTTTTTTAGGCGACCTGATGAAGCGCCTGGAATCGGCGACACCGCCATGGCCCGGATCGGTGTTTTTCGACAGAGTTATCCACAGGTTTGGTGGATATGACAGAAGCAACTGAGCAAAACCTAGCGCAAGCCCTCGTTCGCCGATCGTCACGGCGCCGCCAGACGGCACCCGAGTCGTTCGACCCGCGGCGCGGGCCCGGCGGGATCGACCTCGCCGACGACACCGCGGCCCCCCCCGACCCGCTGCCGAGCGGCGGCATGGCGAATGGCGCCGCAATCATTCGCACCGCGTTGCGCAATGTGCCGGCGGGACCCGGCGTCTACCGCATGCTCGACCGCAAGGGCGACGCGATCTATGTCGGCAAGGCACGCAATCTGAAGGCTCGGGTGCAGAATTACACGCACCCGCTCGGCCTGTCGAACCGGTTGCGCCGCATGGTCTCGGAGACGACGGCTCTCGAAATCGTCGTCACCCAGACCGAAGCGGAAGCGCTGCTGCTTGAATGCAACATGATCAAGCGCTTGATGCCGCGCTTTAATGTGTTGCTGCGCGACGACAAGTCGTTTCCGCTGATCCACATCACCGCCGACCATGAATTTCCGCAGCTCACCAAGCATCGCGGCGCGCGCACGGACGACGGCGTCTATTTCGGGCCGTTCGCGTCGGCGGGCGCCGTCAACCGCACGCTGATCACGCTGCAGAAGGCTTTTCTGCTGCGCTCGTGCAGCGACAGTGTCTTTTCGAACCGCACGCGCCCCTGCCTGCTCTATCAGATCAAGCGGTGCAGCGCGCCCTGCGTCGGCCGCATCACGGCAGAGGAATACGCGGCGCTGATCGAGGAAGCGAAAGGGTTTCTCAGCGGCAAGAGCGCCGATGTTCAGGCACGGCTCGCGGTCGACATGCAGGCGGCGTCGGAAACGCTGGACTTCGAAGCCGCGGCGATCATGCGCGACCGTATCCGCGCGCTGTCGATGGTGCAGGGCCACCAGGATATCTACACACCCGGCATCGACGACGCCGACGTCATCGCCGCCCACCAAGCCGGCGGTCACACCTGCGTGCAGGTGTTCTTTTTCCGGGGCGGCCAGAACTGGGGCAATCGCGCCTATTTCCCGAGCCATGACCGCCAGCTTTCCGTGGAGGAAGTGCTCACCAGCTTTGTCGGCCAGTTTTACGACAACCGGCCAAAGCCGCCACTGGTGTTGCTGAGCCATACGCTGATTGAACAGGCGCTGGTCGCTGAGGCGCTGTCGCTAGGCGGCCGCAAGGTCACCCTTTCGGTGCCGCAACGTGGCGACAAGAGAAAACTCGTCGAGCGCATTGTCGCCACTGCGCGCGAGGCGCTCGGCCGCCGCCTCGCCGAAAGCAGTACGCAGCGCCAGTTGCTCGACGGGGTTGCAACCGCGCTCGGTCTTCCCGGTCCGCTCAACCGCATCGAGGTCTACGACAACAGCCACAACCAGGGCGCCAACGCGGTTGGCGCGATGATCGTCGCCGGCCCCGAGGGGCTGATGAAAAACCAGTACCGCAAGTTCACGATCCGCGGCGAGCGGGCCAAGGGTGAGGCGATTGACGCACCCGCGGAACGCGACGGCATCGGCGGCGATGATTATGCAATGATGCATGAAATGCTCCACCGCCGCTTTGCGCGCGCGATCAAGGAAGACCCGGAGCGGGAGAGCGGCAACTGGCCCGATCTGGTGCTGATCGACGGCGGCTTGGGCCAGCTTGGCGTCGCGCAAGCGGTGCTCGACGAACTCGGGATCGGTGACGTGCCGGTGGTCGGCATCGCCAAGGGCCCCGATCGCGACGCGGGTCGCGAGCGTTTCTTCATCCCCGATAGGCCGTCATTCTCGCTGGAGCCGCGCGACCCGGTGCTTTATTTCCTGCAGCGGCTGCGCGACGAGGCGCATCGTTTTGCGATCGGCACCTATCGCGCCCGCCATGCCAAGTCGCTGGGACAATCGCCGCTCGACGAGATCGCCGGCGTAGGGTCCCGCCGCAAACAGGCGCTGCTGCATCATTTCGGGTCGGCGCGCACCGTGGCGCGCGCCGGGCTCGCGGAGATCGAGCGCGTTCCCGGCATCAGCAAAGCTGTCGCAAAAAAGGTTTATGATCATTTTCATGCGGTTGGATAAGATTGTTACCCCGCCCGCTGTCCGTTCGCGTCCGGAGAATCACAGTGCCGTTGACCAGTCTTCCCAACCTGTTGACATTCTCGCGAATTCTGGTGATACCGGTCGTGGTGGCGACGTTCTACCTCAGCGGGGATTACGCGCGCTGGCTTGGCTGCGCGTTGTTTTCGGCCGCCGGGTTTACCGATTGGCTTGACGGGCATTTCGCCCGGCGCTGGGAGCAGCAATCCGAACTTGGTCGCTTTCTCGACCCGATCGCCGACAAGCTCCTCGTCGCGGCGACGCTGTTCATGCTGACGGTGTCCGGCCGGTTGTCGAGCCACGCCGTATTGCCGGCGCTGGTCATTCTATGCCGCGAAATTCTCGTGTCCGGACTGCGCGAATACCTCGCCGGGCTGCGCGTCGGGCTGCCGGTGTCGCGGCTGGCGAAATGGAAGACCGCGATCCAAATGGTGGCGATCGGGGTGTTGATCGTCGGCAGCGCCGGCTGGCATGTGCTCCCGGTGGTGGCCATCGGCGAGACCTTGTTGTGGATCGCCGCACTGCTGACGCTGGTCACCGGCTATGACTACTTGCGCGCTGGTTTGTCACACATCGCCGACAGCGATGCGCGCGCCGCCGCCGGGAAGACGCGACGTCTCGCCTGATATGCAGGTTTTTGGGCTCGCGGGTTGGAGCGGCAGCGGCAAGACGACCCTTCTCGCGCGTCTGATCCCCGAACTCGTCGGCCGCGGCCTGACGGTTTCGACCATCAAACACGCCCACCACGAGTTCGACATCGATCAACCGGGTAAGGATTCCTGGCTGCACCGTCAGGCCGGTGCCGCGGAGGTCATGGTCGCGTCGTCACGTCGCTTCGCGCTGATGCATGAGCTGCGCGAGGCGCCGGAGCCGTCGCTCGACGAACTGGTGGCGCGCATGGCTCCCGTCGATCTGCTGCTGATCGAGGGTTTCAAGGCGCACCCGCATCCCAAACTTGAGGTGCACCGACCCTCGGTCGGTAAGCCGTTTCTCTACCCTGACGATGCTCATATTGTCGGAATCGCCAGCGACATCGATTTGGCGGCGCCGCTGCCCGTATTGCCGCTTGACGCTATCGCCGCGATTGCCGATTTCATACTCGACAGGTCGGGATTGGCGCATGGCGCAGCTGAGCGATGATTGCTTTGCCTTTGGCGGAACGCTGCTCGGCGTCGACGACGCGCTGGCGCTGATCGAGGCGCGGGTAACGCCGGTCATCGGCAAGGAGAGCGTGCCGCTCGCCGACGCCTTGGGACGCATCCTGGCATCCGACTTGATCGCGGCGATGGATGTGCCGCCGCATGCCAACAGCGCGGTCGATGGTTACGCGATCGCCCACGCCGATCTCCTGCCCGACCGCGACACGGTGCTGCCGGTAACGGGCCGTGCCGCCGCCGGGCATCCGCTCGGCCGCGCCGTTGAACGCGGTGAGGCGATCCGCATCTTTACCGGCGCGCCGATGCCGGAAGGCGCCGACACCGTGATGATGCAGGAGGATTGCACGCTGTCCCACGGCCGGGTGACGATGAAGCCGGGCCTCAAAAAAGGCGCCAACCGCCGCCATGCCGGCGAGGACATCGCGAAAGGGGCGGTGGCGCTTGCGGCCGGCCGGCGGCTGAAGCCGGCCGATCTGGGGCTTGCCGCCTCGCTCGGCCATGACCGGCTGGAGGTGTTCGCGCCGCTGCGTGCCGCGGTGCTGTCGACCGGTGACGAAGTCCGTGAACCGGGCGGGCCACTACCTCCCGGCGCGATCTACGATGCCAACCGCGTCATGCTGGCATCGCTGCTGAAGGGCCTCGGCTGCGCAGTCAGTGATCTCGGCATCCGCCCCGACCGCGAGGCGGCGCTCGCCGACACGCTGACAAAAGCGGCGGCGGAGCATGATCTCATCGTGACCTCCGGCGGTGTCTCCACCGGAGAGGAAGATCATGTTCGCACCGCGATCGAGCGGCTGGGCCGCATCGATTTCTGGCGGCTGGCGATCAAGCCCGGCCGGCCCGTGGCACTTGGCCAAATCAAGGGAGTGCCGCTGATCGGCTTGCCCGGCAACCCGGTTGCGGCGGCGCTGACCTTCGCCATCATCGGCCGACCGTTGATTTCGCGTTTGGCCGGCGGCGCGGCGGAGCGACCGACGCTGTTTCGTGTTCGCGCCGAGTTCGCCTACAAAAAGCGGCCGGGCCGGCGCGAATATGTTCGCACCAATTTGCGGCGCCATGGCGATGTGGTCACCGCGCACAAATATCCAAAGGATGGTGCCGGAATCCTGTCGTCGATTGTCGGCTCGGACGGGTTTGTCATCGTCGATGACGCGGCCGACGGTGTCCAACCGGGCACGATGGTCGATTTTCTGCCGTTTGCCGAGATTATCGGCTAAGCCGCGAGGACATAATGCGGCTGCTTTATTTTGCCTGGCTGCGCGCCAAGATCGGCACCGCCGAGGAGGAACTTGCACTGCCGCCGCAAGTGCACAACGTCAAAGCCTTGCTCGAGTGGCTAAAAGCGCGCGGGCCGGGCTACGCCGAAGCGCTGAAGGATCTCGCGACGGTGCGTGTCGCGGTCAATCAGGATTACGTCGGGCCCGAACACAAGATCGCCGACAGCGACGAAGTCGCGATCTTCCCGCCGGTCACCGGAGGCTGAGCATGATCAAGGTCCAACGCGAGGATTTTGACATCGGCCGCGAGCTTGAAACGCTGACGACGGGCAACCCGCGTATCGGCGGGGTCGCCAGCTTTGTGGGGCTGGTGCGCGATATGGGCGGCGCCGACAGGGTCAGCGCGCTGACCCTCGAACACTATCCCGGCATGACCGAGAAAAAGCTCGCCGAGATTGAGGTGGAGGCCAATAAACGCTGGCCGCTCGACGCGAGCCTGATCATCCACCGTTATGGCCGCCTGGAACCCGGTGACCGCATTGTCCTGGTGGCGACCGCCTCGCCGCATCGCGAGGCAGCGCTGCAAGCCTGCCATTTTCTCATCGATTGGTTGAAGACCGACGCGCCGTTCTGGAAAAGCGAGGAAACGCCGGAAGGCGAGCGCTGGGTCGCCGCCAGTCACGAGGACGACGAAGCCGCTCAACGATGGAAGGCTACCTGACGATCGTAGCTGCTTAGATTCGTCTATTTCGTGTCGGAAACGAACACGCCGTCCCAATCGGGAGGTGGCGGGTTTGCCTCGAAATGGCGAATCCGCTCCGCGTAGAGGTCGTAGAAAGCCGCCAGCGTCGCATCATAGGTGCGGCAGCGTTCGAGCGCGGCGCGGGCCTCGCTCCAATCCTGCGCGCGGTAGCGCGCGAGCATCTGTTGATGACAGGCTTGGTGCGCGGCGAAATCGGCCGAGGCGGCCAACTCGGGGCCACCAAGCAGCGCATAGATACGCGCCGCCTCTCGCCGGCCTTTGACGGCGATCAGATCGAGCTCCAACGCAGCGAAGGATGGCGCCGCCGCGCGGGTCGCCTCGCCGATGATGATCCCGGTAAGATAGATTTTGGTTTGGCCTTCGAGGCGGGAAGCGAGGTTGACCACATCGCCCATCGCGGTATAGGCGAAGCGTTCGTCGGACCCCATGTTGCCCACGACACATTCGCCGGTATTGATGCCGACGCCGATATGCAGCGGTTGATAGACCCGCCCCTCCTCCGCCGCCTCGCGTTCGAGATCGGCATTGATCCGCGCCATCTCGCGCTGCATTGCCAGCGCGCTGGCGCAGGCGTGGTCGGCATGACCGGGATCGTCGAGCGGCGCGTTCCAAAACGCCATGATGCAATCGCCCATGTATTTGTCGATCGTCCCGCGGCGCGCCATGATGAGCTTTGTCATCGGGGTCAGAAAGCCGCGGTTGATCAGCCGGCTGAGACCTTCCGGATTGGATTTGTACGCCTCGGAAATCGACGTAAAGCCACGAATATCGCTGAACATGACGCTGATCGTGCGGGTTTCGCCGCCGAGCCGCAGCTGTTGCGGACTGTCCGCAAGCTGCCGGACCAGTTCGGGGGCGAGGTAGTGGCGGAACGCCATCTGCACGCGCCGCCGCTGCAAATCGATAAAACCATAGCGAAACAGCAAGACGCTCAGCGACGCCGCTCCCAAAGCCAGCAACGGGTTGACCGCCGGCAGCCACAAGCCGCGATCAAACGCAAGCTGCGCGCCTGCGGCCCATAGCGCGAGCGGCGCGAGACCGGCGAGCACCACAACGCGTGTCGGCGCGAGCGCAATCGCCGTCCCCGTCATTCCGGCTAGGGCCAAGACGAAGGCGATCGTCAGGATCGGCCAAGGCGGCGGGTTTTCGCGGATAAAATCGCCGGCGAGCAGCGAATCAATGATATTGGCCAGGCGCTCGGTGCCGGGCATCGGCGTGTTGTTAAACGGCGCCGGGCTTGAATCGGAATTACCGATGAAGGACGCGCCGATCAACACGATACGGTGCGCCAGTTTCTCTTTCGGAATGCGACCCTCGATAAGATCGACAAACGAATAGGTCGGGATCGTGCCTCGCGGGCCGCGGTAATTGACCGGCAGCCGCATGGCCTGATCAGTCGGCACCGAAATCTTGCCGATGCGTATGCCCGCGCCGAGCGCCAGGCCGACCTGGTCCCATGGCACGCCGAGATAGGCCGCCGCCGCCCGTACCGGCATCGACGGCAGGAAATCGCCGTTGAACGGCAAGGCCAGATAATCATAACGGGGAGCGCCATCGCGGTCATACGAGATGTTGACGTGACCCATTCCCGCCGCGGCGCGGGAAAGCGCGCCGAAAGCCGTCACCGCCGCAAGCGGCTGCAGCGTGAAAACCGGCTCAACCGGGCTCTGGTCGAGTTGCTGATAGGCCTGATCGGAGAGAAATTGCGGCGACTGCGCCTCCTGAGGACCGCCGAACGAGAACGCAAACGGCAGCAGCACGCGGCCGCTCTCATGCAGCGCGGCGACAAAATCGCCATCGGGATCCCGTTGCGCCACCGCCTGCAAAGTTTCACGAAGCTGTGCGTCCTGTGGGGCGGAGAGACGTGACGCGGCGGTGCGCGCGGCTTCCCGCAGCGCGCTCGAATAGAGCTGATCCGGTTCGGCGAAAAACAGGTCGAAGACGATGAGCTTGGCGTCATCGCGATCGAGCGCCCGCACGGCCTGGGCGAATAAATGCCGGCTCAGCGGCCAGCGGCCGAAGGTATCCAACGTGCGATCGTCCGCGAGAATGACAGCGACCTCATTGCCGGGCGACTCCGCCCCCCGCACGCGAAACCGCAGGTCGAGCGACTCGGTTTCCAGAATGCGCAGCTGTGCGACATCGTAAATCGACAGCGGGATAATGATCGCCGCGGCGACGCCCAGCGCCAACCCGGCCTCGCGCAGCCCTCGCGGCCAGCGCAATGGATCCGCCTAGGGCACGTTTGTGCGGGCGATAACCGCCTGAAACTCCTGCGGCGCCCACACGCGGGCCTCAACCGGATCGCGGCCGGCCTCGAGCCGCGCACCCCAACGCGCCGGTATCGTCTCGGACCGGTGTGTCGCCGCGCTGGTGAGGACAACCGACCCGGTCAACACACCGACCTGAGCCGAACCCGGCTTTGCCTCGATAAACCAATCCGTCGAGCGAACGCCGGCGGTGCCGACGGCGGTGGAAACCTCGAAGGTCGACGGGTGATCAACGGGCGCGACGACCGCGCGCAACAGCCCTTGCGCCAGCGAAAGCTGCGCATTTTCGCGTTTGCCGGCGGCGTCGGTTTGATAGGTGGCGAGCGTCAATCTGGTCCCGGCGGCAAGCGAGATGACCGAGCCATCGCTCATGCGCAATTTGAGCTTCCCGTTGGCCGGCACATCGATGGTATCGGAGACTCCGACGGCGTCGCCAAGCTTGAGCGGGACTTGACCCCCGCCCCTCTGCACCATGCAGGGACCTTGGATACCAACGACATTGCCGGTCGCTTGGGCGGAGACCCCATCTGCCGGTGAGAGGACGGTAAGCGCCAGCGCGCCGCCGGCCGCCAAAAGATCGCGCCGCTTCATGGGTATGACGTCGAAATCAAGGGTTTGCCGATACTTTCCGGAAAGAAGAAATCAAGCGCGATGTGCATCTGCGCGATAATGCCGACTCCTGTGCCCGTCGCGCGCGTCGCCGGAACCAGCGCCTCGACACCGAATTCCCATCCTTCGCCGGCATAGCTGACGCCTGGCGCAATCAGCGCCGTGGTGCGGGCACCAAAGCTGCGGCCGACCGGCGAGGTGAAAAGCACCTCCGTCATCGGCGTCAGATTCCGAACAATGTCGGGTACATCAAAGCTTTTTACCTTGGATTGCAGATAGGGGATTGAATACTCGACGGTGAACCCATTGCTCACCACATCGGGGCGCGGCGCCGCATCCGCCAGCGTCAGCCCGCTGAAGGTGGTAATCGCCAGCGGGCGCAGATAGCCGATGTCGAGATCGCCCAATCCCTTGCCGAAATAAAGCTGGGGCGTTGTCGCCCCCGAATCCGACGCGCCGACGCGCGCCGCCCCCGTGTTCCCGAATTCGCGATCCAGGCCCAGGGTCATGATGAATTCATGGTCGAGGCTGTTGGCCACGAGATACTTGAGGGACATGTCCTGGTTCTGCCAGCCCCATTGGGTGCCCGCGCCTTGCAGACCAATGCCCGTGTAACTTTCTTCGAGGTAAATGCCGAGATCGTGGGTGATCGTCTTGGCGTAGACCGCATTGAAATTGTACGAGCGGTTGGCCGTTCCCGGACCACTGCTGCTCAGCGGCAGCGTGTTGAAGTTGAAATATGCTTCGTCGCCCGGCGCCAGTTGCGGCAGCACCAAGGTCGCGGCAAAATTCCGGTCTCCCGAAGCCGTATAGGCGCAAGCCCTGTCGGCACTGGCGATCGACGCGACGGCCACGATCAACGCCGCGCCTGCACGAGCCATCACGACACCAAGTCCCCACCCAACCCCGATCGCACGCCAAATATCCCACATCCCGAGGACGGCAAAAACCGCCTATCATCGGGACGCTGTTCCGGGCATCGCGACGACTATTCGGCCGCCGCTTTTTCGATCTTCTTGCCGGTGATTCGGTCGTAATCCTCCCACATCAGCCGGCAGATCGTACCGGGCGTAAAGCGATAGTGACCGATCGCACCATCGATCGCGCCCACGGGCGTGACCTCGGCGGCGGAGCCGGTGAGAAACACTTCCTGTGCCTTGCCGAGATCCCCGGGCATGATCGCGCGCTCGACGACTTTGATGCCGCGCGCCTTGGCCAACCCCATCACCGTCTGGCGGGTGATGCCGTTGAGAAAGCAATCCGGTGTCGGGGTGTGCAGCTCGCCGTTGATCGCGAGGAAGAGATTGGCGCCGGTCCCCTCTGCGAGTTGACCGCGCCAATCGAGCATCAGCGCGTCGTCATAGCCCGCGGCATTGGCCTCGTGCTTGGCCATTGTGCAGATCATGTAAAGGCCGGAGGCCTTGGAATGCACCGGTGCGGTGTGCGGCGCCGGCCGCGCCCAGCGCGACTGTATCATGCGGATGCCCTTGGCGCGGGCCTCGGGCGAGAAGTAGGCCGGCCACTCCCAGCAGGCCATCGCCAGATGGATTTTGCTCAGTTCGGCGGACACGCCCATCTGCTCGGAGCCGCGCCAAGCCACCGGCCTGACATAGCCGTCGACGATCTTGTTGGCGGCGACCAACTCTTCCGCCGCTTTTTTCAGGTCGTCCATGCTGGCCGGGATTTCAAAGCCAAGGATTTTGGCGGAATTGATCAGCCGCTCGTTGTGCTGTTCGTGATGAAAGATATGCCCTTGATAGACACGCTCGCCTTCGAACACACAACTCGCATAATGGAGCCCGTGCGTGAGCACGTGGAGTTTGGCGTCACGCCAGGGGATAAGACGGCCGTCCATCCAAATGAAGCCGTCACGGTCGTCAAAGGGGAGCAGATCGCCAGCCATGAACATTTCCTCCCGCCGCGGGATTTTGCGAAACTTTATATCGCAACGAACGCCGCGTTGTACCGATCCTTGCAAAATAAGTCAATATGGCTGACATAAAATCGCCCGACCGGCCGATGGCGGCCACAGCCGAGGCGCCATTTCTCAGCGATGAGGAGGTTCGACAGGGGATCGAACTGCTGTTCTTCGCCTATCGTGACTTCACGGCGGAACCCGACCAAATCCTCACCGATTACGGTTTCGGGCGGGCGCATCACCGGGTCATTCATTTTGTCGGTCGCCGACCGCAAATGACCGTCGGAGACTTGCTCGCGATCCTCAAGATCACCAAGCAGAGCCTCAACCGGGTGCTGGGACAATTGGTTCGCCAGGGCTTTGTCATCCAGCATCGCGGCGCCCAGGACCGTCGGCAGCGGCTGCTGGAGCTGACCGATAAGGGGCGTGAACTCGAACGCCAGCTTTCGGCGCCACAGCGGGCGCGCGTCGCCGCCGCCTATCGGAAAGCCGGCTCCAACGCCGTCGAGGGCTTCCGCAAGGTGCTTTTGGGCATCATCGCCAGTCCAGACGATCGTCGGCGCTTTGATCGCGGGAAGCCGAGCCGCCGCTGATCGGCTTTTCGCGTATAATGAAGCGATGAGCGAGACCGAGCCCCATCTCCTGGTGATCGACGACGACGCCAGGCTGCGCGACCTCCTGCGCCGCTATCTGTCGGATAGCGGGTTCCGAGTGACCGGCGCCGCGGATGCGATGGAAGCCCGTGCGCAGTTGGCCAGTTTTGCGTTCGACCTCATCGTTCTCGACGTGATGATGCCCGGCGAAAACGGGCTCGATCTGACCCGCGCCTTGCGCGCCGACCCGCCCCCCTCCGGCCGGGTGCCGGTGCTGCTCCTGACCGCCATCGCCGAGCCGGAGGACCGGGTCAACGGGCTGGAACAAGGCGCCGACGACTTTCTCGCCAAGCCGTTCGAGCCGCGCGAACTGGTGCTGCGCATCCGCAACATCCTGCAGCGACAGCCGGCGATACCGGACGCCGAGCCCGCGGCAGATCTCCGCTTTGCCGGGTTCCGTTTCGACCTGGCGCGCGGCGAATTGTTTCGCGGCGACGAGCTCATTCGGCTCACCGCCGCGGAGTCGGCGCTGTTGACCAGCCTCGCCCAGCGGGCGCCGCAAGCCGTCTCGCGCGAGGAGCTTTCCCAGTCGACACAATTCAGCGGCAATGTCCGCAACGTGGATGTCCAGATGACGCGGTTGCGGCGCAAGGTCGAACCCGACCCGCGCAATCCGCGCTACCTTCAGACGGTGCGCGGGACCGGCTATGCGCTGCGCCCCGATTGAGCCGAGGCCACGGCGATGAACGATTTTTCGTTCGACCCTCCGCCGGCACGGATCGACAATCTCCAAGTTCGGCAGCGCAGCTGGATCAAGCGGCTCCTGCCGACCACAATGTTCGGCCGCTCGCTGCTCCTCATCGTGATGCCGCTGATCCTGGTGCAGGTCATTTCCGCCTGGGCCTTTTACGCGCGGCATTGGGAGACGGTGGCGCATCGCTTCGCCGCGGATGTCGCGGCCGAAATAGCAATGCTCGGCGACAGCCTGAAATTCGCCGAGACCGAAGCCCAGCGCAATTGGCTGATGGAGCAGTCCGGTGCGCGGACGGAACTCAATTTCAGCTTTGACCGCGGCGGGTCGCTGCCGCCGCCGGTCGCGTCGAGCGGCACGCAGACCGAGGAGCATTTGCGAACCGCGCTTTCCGAACGGATGCGCGCGCCCTATCGCGTCGATGGGGTTAGCGACCCCGGCAATCTTTCGGTGATGGTGCAATTGCCCGACGGCGTGCTCGACGCGACGATGTCGTACAAGCGGCTCAACACCTCGACGACATATATTTTCATCTTGTGGATGATCGGCTCGTCGGTGCTGTTTTTTGTTGTCGCCGCCATCTTTCTGCGCAATCAGGTGAAATCGCTGCGCCGGCTCGCCGCTGCCGCCGATGGTTTCGGGAAGGGCCGGCCGATCGCCTTTTCCAAGGTCGAGGGCGCGCTCGAAGTGCGCCAAGCGGCGGTGGCCTTTATCCAGATGCGCGACCGCATCCAACGCCAGATCCGTCAGCGCACCGAGATGTTGGCCGGCGTGTCGCACGACTTACGTACGCCGCTGACGCGAATGAAATTGGCGCTCGAATTGATGGGTGACGATCCCTCGGTCGCCGAACTTAAATCCGATGTCGTGGAGATGGAGCATCTTGTCCACATCTATCTCGACTTTGCGCGCGGCGAAGGGACCGAGTCACCCATCGAGACCGATATCGCGGCATTGCTGCAGGACATCGCCGCCGCCGCGGCGCGCGAAGGAAAGGCGGTCTCTCTCGACCAGGCGCCCGAACTCGTCGTCCCGATCCGGCCGAATGCGCTGCGCCGCTGCCTTGGCAATCTCATCGCCAACGGTGCGCGGTACGGCACCCATGTCTGGCTGACGGGCCGGCCGGCAGCAGACGGCGTCGACATCCTGGTCGACGATGACGGTCCTGGGATTCCGCCCGACGAACGCGACCACGTATTCCAGCCCTTTATCCGGCTGGACTCCTCGCGCAATCCGTCGACGGGCGGCATTGGTTTGGGGCTCACCATCGCGCGGGACGTGGCGCGCAGCCATGGCGGCGATGTACGCCTCGAAAGCTCACCGCGAGGCGGCTTACGCGCGTGCGTTCATCTTCCGAAGTAAGAATCTCTCAGAACAGCCTGCCGCCATTGGGAACAGGCTTGTCCGGGGCGACGAGGACGACAGCGCCGTTTTCATCGGGGAAGCCGAGCACCAGCACCTGCGACATGAACGGCCCAATCTGCCGCGGCGCGAAATTGACCACGGCGGCGATCTGCCGGCCCGTCAGTTCGTCGAGCGCATAGTTCGCAGGCAATTGCGCCGATGATCGCTTGATGCCGATTTCCAGCCCAAAATCGATTGTGAGCTTGTAGGCGGCTTTGCGCGCTTGCGGAAAGGGTTCGGCGGCAACAATCGTGCCGACCCGGATATCGACCTCGGCGAAAACATCATAGGGGATCGTCATCCGGCGATCTTATCAGCACACAATAAAAGGACCGCCTGCCGGACGTGGAGGCGGCCTTTTTCCGATTACTCGCCAGCGTAGGCTCAGGCAGCCGATTTGCAGGTAAACGCCTTCATCTCGTCGAGCCCTTCGGTCGTGCGGCGCTGAAGAACCTCGCTCGCCTCGGTGCCGGCCTTGGCGGCGAGCGCGGCAACCTCGCGGCCATGGGTAAGGCTCTTGTCGATCATCTTCTTGGTGAACTCGGTGTGCTTGGCGATCCGATCCTCGGCCGAGCTGGGCTGCGTCATCTCACGCCACAGGGTCGAAACGTCTTCGAGCGTCTGCTGCGTCATCTCGATCTGCCGCTTCGCGACAGCATGAACGCCTTCGACGGCGAGTTGGTTGGCCTGGCTCAGCGCCTCGATATTGCGGCGCTGCGCCGCCCAGACGGCTTCGACATCGAATGGGCGAAAACGGAAATCGGCGAAAATCTTCGTGACGTCAAAATCAAAAAACGGGGTTCGGACATCGGGCATGGCAGGGTTCCGGTGCAGGTCGGTAAGTTTTGTGCAGTGCACAATCGCGTATATGGACACCGCGCCGATCGTCGTCAAGGCTTATTATTTTGCACTGCAGCAAAAAACGGCAACCTAATGACGCTTAACTCGCCATTTCCGCCGTGTCATCGGTGCCGCGCGCGGGACGCAGAGTCACCGGAACCAACCAGCGTTCGATGCCGCGCAGCCGGCGGTCGAGCAACGCCATAGTCGGCGCGAGGTCGGGCGATTCATCGCGCGACCATGTGTGCGCCGCAGCAAGATAGGCCGCCGCAGTGAGCTTGACCGCGATCCTACCGCCGATCCCATGCGTCGCGATCCCGGCCGCATCAAGCATCAGGCGGATCGACCGCAGCCCCGCCGCGGTCAGCATCAACCCGGTGCAGGGGTCGGTGGCGACCTCGCGGCGCAGCACCGCCAACGCGCCGCGATGCGGCTGAAGCGCGTCGAATCGACGCATCAACAGATCGAACACGCGATCGCGCGGCTTTTCCCCAGCCTCAGCCTCAATCGGCACGGCCAGAACCGCCTCATCGACGCGCCGCAGCCAACCGCAGAGGATCGCCGAGCGCGACGGAAAGAGGCGATAAACCTGGAGAACGGGCAACCCGGCTTCGGCCGCTACCGCCGCGAGCGACACGCGGCGCCAACCCTGCGCGGCGATCAGTTCGAGCGCTGCATTGATGATCCGGTCGGGATCGGCAGTCTCCGACCGCTCCGTTCGGCGTCCCGAGCGAGACCCGCGTCCCGCGGCCATCGCCACTCAGCTCGCCAGTTCGCGCGACCGCTTGGTCGCGGCCGCGACGGCGCGCGTCATCAGCTCGGCGAGCCCCGCCTCCCCCATCAAGACATCGAGTGCCGCACGCGTCGTGCCGCCAGGGCTGGTGACATTCTCCCGCAGGCGAGCTGGGGGCTCGGTTGCCACCCGCGCCAGTTCGCCGGCGCCGGCAACGGTGGCTTTCGCCAGCCGCAGCGCCAGCTCCGCCGGCAGCCCGGCTTTCACTCCAGCCTCGGCGAGCGTCTCGATCAGCAGAAAGACATAGGCCGGCCCACTGCCCGACACCGCCGTCACCGGGTCGAGCAGCCCTTCATCCTCGACCCAGGCGCTTTCGCCGATCGCCGCGAGCAGCGCCTCACAAAGCTGCCGCTGGGGCGCGCTGACGCGCGGATTTGCGCAAGCGACGCTGATGGCACGGCCGATCGCGGCCGGCGTGTTGGGCATGACGCGAACGATTGCAGCATCGCCGAGATGCCGGGCCAGATTGGCGACCGTCGTTCCCGCGGCGATCGACATGAACACGGTCCGCGGCCGGGCAAACCGGCGATAGGACGGCACGATGTCGCCGATGACCTGCGGCTTGACGGCGAAGACCACGGCGTCGGGCGCCAGCGCATCGGCGAGGTCATCAGCGGCGGTCAATGCGTCCACACCGGGCGACGCGAGCAACGCGTCGGAGATGCCAGCCGGTTCGACGACGACATAGTTGGCCGCAGCACCGCCGGCGATCCAGCCGCGCAGCATCGCCGATCCCATCTGGCCGCAACCGACAAGGACGATCGTGCCCGCGCCCATCGATACCCTCCGCGCCGTTCAGGCTTCGCCGATCGGATCGATCATCGCCGCTTGCATCGCCTCCTCGGCGGGCTTGCCGCCCCAAACGACGAGCTGGAACGCCGGGTAAAACCGCTCGCATTCCGCGACCGCGACATCGACCACATCCTCGACCTGCTCGCTGCTCAGCGATGACAAGCCACGCAGCAGGATCGCGTAGCGGAACGACGGCGAGTTATCCCCGGCGGCGAGATCGAAATGGCCGAGCCATAGCCGCTCATTGGCCAGCGCCAGCAACTCGTACAGCACGCCGCGACGCCGTTTCGGCACCTTCATGTCAAAGCCGCACGAGAAATGCAGCGCGGTCAGCTCTTCCTGCCAGAGAAAATACAGCCGGTAATCGCACCAACGACCCGGGATCTCGACGATCAGCTCATCTTCACCGGCGCGGTCATGCGCCCAATCATTGGCGATGACGATTTCCTCGACCAGATCGATGGGGTTGCCGGTGTGGGTCCGACTCTCTTCAAAGGAAAGTGAGGTCATCGCGCGCTCCCCGGAGCCCAGCGGCCGTGACCGCGAGCCCCTTTTAGCAACTTTGTGACGGTTGCAATCCAAAAAATGGACCGCCGCGCCCGTCACCCCGGATGGCGGATCAACGCTGCCAGCCGAGCATGACAGTTGCAAGTCAAGATATAGCGGCTAACGCGGTAAGTGCCGCGAAACCTAGCTTGATTTTGTTTCAGGGATGGTTGTCCCCGCCGCCCTATCTTGGTGGTCGGCGAGCCGTGATTCGAGAGCGGCGATGCGACGCAGCAATTCTTCTTGTTCGTCGCGCGCCTTCGCGGCCATCGCCTTGACCGCCTCGAATTCCTCGCGGCTGACAAGGTCCATGCCGGCAAGCACGCGCTCCAGCTGATCGCGAATGCGCGCCTCGATATCGGCGCGCACCCCCGACAGCGCACCCACCGCACCATTCGCGACGCGGGCGATGTCGTCGAAAAAGCGGTTCTGGCTCTGCATATGAGCCCTCCTTGTCTACTCCGCCGCCTCCTTCTTTTCGGTGCGGGCGGCGTGGCGGTCGATTGCTTTTTGGATCGCGGCGGCGGCCTGGCCGCCAAACTCGACATGGTGGTCGGTCGCGTAGTTGTAGCTGTCGACCAAAAGCTCGCGGCTCTGCTGGAACTTGGGATGGACAAAGCGCGCCATCAGCTCGTAATGCCGCTTGGTGGCCTCCCAGTCGGCCCAGTTCTGCGCCAATTCGCACAGCACGCCAAACCCGCCCGACCCCTTCATCAGCCGGTCGACATAGGCGACCGCGTCGTCAGGCGTGCCGATGCAGGCGGTGCCGGTCTCCATCAGCCAGTGCACCGGATCGGCGACATCGCCCGGGATGATCGGGAAGGTCGCGACATCGCGGAAATACTGCGCGAATTGCTGGACGCCGAACTGGACGTTCTTGATCGCCTGCTCGCGGGTCTCGGCGATGTGGAAAAAGCCCACGACCCGCCAATCCTTGCGGTTTGGCGTATGGCCATGGGCGCGCGCGGTTTCCTCATAGAGGTTCCAGTTCGCGGTATGCCGTTCCATCTGCGCCGGCGCGGTGCCGCCGATCGACAGCATGCCGACGCCGTGTCTGCCGGCAAGGACCCCGCCCGACGGCGAGCGCGCCGCGGCGACCGCCATTTCCATGGTCGGCCGCGTGTAAGGCCGCAGCTGCAGCTGAGCGTCGGTGATGTTGAACCAGTTGGTCTTCTTGTTGACGATCTCGCCCTTCATCAGGCGGATCACGACATCGAACGATTCTTCCATCATCTCGCGCTGGTCGCCGGGGTCGACGCCGATCTTCAGCGCATCATGGACCAGCGCGCCCGGACCGACGCCGAACATCGCCCGGCCGCGGGTCATGTGGTCGAGCTGAACCATGCGGTCAGCCAGCATGAACGGGTTGTGATAGGGCAGCGACACGACGCCGGTGCCGAGCCGGATATGCCGGGTGCGCTGCGCCGCGGCGGCGATGAACATTTCTGGGCAGGCGATGATCTCGAACCCGCCGGAATGGTGCTCGCCGATCCACGCCTCGTTGTAATTGAGCCGGTCGAGATGCTCGAGCAGTTCCAGATCCCGCTCCATCGACAGGGTCGGGTTTTCGTCGTGGTTATGAAACGGCGCAAGAAAAATGCCGCTGCGCAAATAAGGCTCGGTCATGCCCAGCTCCCTCGGAGGAACCCTTTGCCGGTGATCGTCGACGATCGTCCCCGGTTCCCGCAAGCGATTTCCCATTCTTACAGGCCTGCATCAAGGCGCACCGGGCAGGAATATCGGCGGCGATGCTGGAGAGCCGGCTCGCCAAGCGGCTCGACACCTTCCGCCGCGCGGAGGAAAATAGGGGCAGACGAACCTTGGGGAGGCGGCATATGGAGCGCGTCGCGGAATGCCATTGCGGGCAGCTGAAGGCGATCGCCACGGGCGAGCCCGAACGCGTCTATGTCTGCCATTGCAAATCCTGTCAGCGCCGCACCGGCGCGGTCGTCCATTCCGGCTCGCGCTGGCTGAAGACGCAGGTGCGGATCGAAGGCGAGCACAAGATCTATGCGCGCGGCGCCGATAGCGGGTTTGAAATCCGCTTCCACTTCTGCCCGAATTGCGGTTCCAGCGTCTTTTGGGAAGGTGATCGCGGCCCCGATCATTATGGCATTGCGGTCGGCTGTTTCGCCGATCCCGATTTCCCGCCGCCGATTTATTCCGCCTATGAGGACGCAATGCATTCCTGGCTCGCCGTGGAGTCGGCGAAGGAGCATTTCCCCGGCCCCCGCCCCGCCGATCCGCCGCCGGCGCGCTGACAATGGCGAGCCCCTACGATATCGGCCTCGACAAAAATGCGGCGAACTATGTGCCGCTATCGCCGATCGGCTTCCTGCTGCGTTCGGCGGCGGTCTATCCGCAGCGTCCCTCGGTGATCTACGGGGAACGCCGCTACAGCTGGGGCGAGACGCTGCGGCGCTGCCGCCGACTGGCGTCCGCATTGGCCAAGGCCGGTGTCGGCCGCGGCGACACGGTCGCGGTAATGGCGCCGAACGTGCCGGAGGCGTTCGAGGCGACCTATGGCGTACCGATGGCCGGGGCGGTGCTCAACGCGCTCAACATCCGGCTCGATGCGGAGTTGATCGCCTTTATTCTCCGGCATGGTGACGCCAAGGCACTGCTGACCGACACCGAGTTCGCCCCGGTTATCGAAAAGGCATTGGCGCAGCTCGATCGGAAGCCGCTTGTCATCGACATCGTCGATCCCACCGGCCCTGGTGACCGCCTCGGCGCGATGGATTACGAGGCGTTTCTCGCCGGCGGCGACCCCGATTTCGCCGAACTGACCCCACCAGACGAGTGGGACGCGATCGCGCTCAACTACACTTCGGGCACCACCGGCAACCCAAAAGGTGTCGTCTATCACCACCGTGGCGCTTATCTGAATGCGCTCGGCAATATCGTCACCTGGGGGATGTCGCAGCATCCGACCTATCTCTGGACGCTGCCGATGTTCCACTGCAACGGCTGGTGTTTTCCGTGGACAGTGACGGCGCTCGCCGGCACGCATGTCTGTCTCAGGCGGGTCGAGGCCGGGGCGATCTACGACGCAATCGAGCGCGACGGCGTTACCCATCTGTGCGGTGCGCCGATCGTGATGAACATGCTGCTCAACGATGCTGCCGCCGAGGGCCGCGTGCTGCCGCGCCGGGTCAACATGATGACCGCGGGCGCTGCGCCGCCCGCCGCCGTCATCGAGGGCATGGAGGCCAAGGGTTTCCACATCACCCATGTCTACGGCCTCACGGAGACCTATGGGCCGTCGACGGTCTGCGCCTGGCATGACGAATGGAACGCGCGCGACAATGAGGACCGCGCGCGGCTGAAGGCGCGCCAGGGGGTCAACTATCCGGTGCTTGAAGGGCTGATGGTCGCCAACCCCGACACGCTCCAACCGGTGCCGCGAGACGGCGCGACGATGGGTGAAGTGTTCATGCGCGGCAATATCGTCATGAAGGGCTATCTCAAGAACCCCGGCGCCACCGAGGAATCGTTTGCCGGCGGCTGGTTCCATTCGGGCGATCTCGCCGTGCAGCATCCCGACGGCTATATCGAGATCAAAGACCGCTCGAAGGACATCATCATCTCGGGCGGCGAGAACATCTCGACGATCGAGGTGGAGGATGTGCTGTACCGCCATCCGGCGGTGCTCGAAGCCGCGGTTGTCGCCAAGCCCGACGAACGCTGGGGCGAGACACCGTGCGCCTTTGTCACGCTGAAGCAACAGGCGGTGGCGGATGCCGCCGACATCATCGCCTTTTGCCGCAGCCACATGGCGCATTATAAGGCGCCGCGGACGGTCGTGTTCGGGCCGCTGCCCAAGACGTCGACCGGCAAAATCCAGAAATTCGTGCTGCGCGAGCAGGCCAAACAGGCGAAATAGCGCCGACGACGCGGAACTCACCGCGGTCACGGTCGTTTTAGCGCGGCTGATGATCCGCGCTTGAGCAATTCGGCATGTACCGGAAAGAGGAGTCGATGCCCGTCACGCAACTGCGATACGGAACCACCGCCAAGTTGTTTCACTGGATCGTTGTCGCGCTCATCGCGGTGCAATTGCCGCTTGGTTGGCTGATGCCGGACATCCGCCGCGGGATGGAACCGGGCACCGCGATGTCGGCGCACATATCGATCGGCATCACCATCCTGGGGCTGATCGTCGCGCGTTTCTTGTGGCGGCTTACGCATCCGGTCGCACCGGAGAGCCATCTACCCGCGTGGCAGCGGGTCAGCGCGGAATTCGTTCACTGGCTCCTCTATCTGGCAGTATTGGTGACGACGATGACCGGATGGTTCTTCGAATCGGCGCGCGGCTGGACAATCGACCTCTATGGTGCAATCCGCCTGCCTCGCCTGGTTGAAGCAGGCTCGTCGATCGGCCAAGCGATCGGCCGCTGGCACTCGACCGCCGTCTGGGTTTTGATCGTTCTCGTCTCAATTCATGTCGCGGCCGCTTTCCTGCATCTGTTCGTCTATCGCGACGGGGTCATGGCGCGGATGCTCCCCGGCTGAGGACGGCGAGACCGCGATACGGAACCGCCGGCCTTTGGCAGCGTTCGCCTTGCCTGCAATCGTGTCGCTGATCGGAGCCCCGGATGCACACCGTCAAGTATCGGCTGTTTGAACCGCGTCTCGCGCCACGCCGTACGAGGCTCGAGGTCCCAGGCTGGGGCGGACAACCCGAGCCGCGCCGCGACGGGTCGCACGAGCAAAGCTGGCACTGCATGCCCTTTGTCGAAGGGGCACAGTACGGAATCGAGCTGTTCTACCCATTCGACAACGAATTGCGCGTCACCAGGCGCGAGGGTCACGTCGAACTCGAATCGGATTGGGGCCCAGATCCCGACACCGGCGTCAACTGGCCACCGTTTCGCACCTTTGGCGAGGGGTATTACAGTTATCAGCTGTTGCTCGACCTCAAGGTCGCGGACGACATGGCCGTGCGCGCCGAGCCTCACCCACGCTATTACACCTCTGCAACCGACGATGTGCCGTTGGCCGTGCCGGCGCTGTTGCGCACCAGCTGGTGGCCGATGATCTCTTTTGTGATCTTCAAGGCGCCGCCCGAGGGCCGAACCCATGTCTTCAGGCCCGACGAACCCTTCATGCAGATGCTGTTCGTGCCGTCGGACACCGAGTTCGAGTTGGTGCCGATGGATGAGGAAGAAGCCGCCGAGCGCGAAATGCGCGGCCGCCGCATCCATGCCAGTCGGGACACTTTGGCCGAGAAGACAACCTGGACGTCGTCGACCGATACGGTCTTCGACGGCACCTACCGCAATATCCTGCGCATTGCCCGCTCACAAGCAAAGGGGCCCCGCACCTAGGGGGCCCCGCTGCATTGCCGAATGAGCCGAGTCAGTGGATCACCACGCCGCCAACACCCGGAACGCCGATGACCGCCTTCACATGATGATGGTGGTGATGGTGGTGGTGATGATGATGGTGGTGATGGTGATAATAGCGCCGGTAGTACGGCGCCGGCGGATAGCCATAGTAATAATACTGCGCCACCTGCTGCTCGCGCGCGGCGTCATCCGCCTTCAACGCCTCGACCGGGTTGGAAACCGGCTTCAGCAGATCGGCGTAAGATGAAGCCTGAGCCTCGGGAGCATTCGTGGCTGGTTCGATGGCGGCCTGGGCCGACGCCGCCGTGGCGATCCCCGCAACCGCTCCGAGCAATGCCGCAATCTTTTTATCCATCGCTTACCTCCAAATGGCGCGACCGCTATTTTCAATTCTGGCCACGCGATATGGAGGTCAACGCCGATATATATTCCTGGTTCCGAATTTTGTGTATTTGTTGATCTGCAACGCAAATTTACCGGCCATTTACAGTCTATTTAACCGCGATAACAGACGATTACATTTTGTCCTTATGCTTCGCTCGCAATTGATCTTCGAAAAGCATCCGGTGGTTAAAGCTCGATCTGCCGGCTCAGCTCGACAAAGTTCTGCGGCGGCAAATTGAAGATATCGACCGCCCGCACGGCATTGCGGAACAAGAAGGAGAAGAGCGGCACCTGCCAGCTCCACAAATGCCGGTTGGCGCGGTCGCGGATCACGCGGTCGCGCGTGCTGAAATAGACCGCCTTCGGCAGATCGATCGGACAGCCGTTCAGCTTGGCCGTCTTCAGCACGGCCGGCAGGTTGGGGACCTCGATGAAGCCGTAGCGGACGGTGATCTGCCAAAAGCCGTCGAACAGCTCCTTGAGTTCGATCCGCTTATCAGATTGGACACGCGGGGTTTCCTCGAATGACAACGTGAGCGAGACGACCGTCTCGGGCAGTGAGCGAAACTGCTCCGCCATGGCAATGATTTGCGCCGGGATGAGATCAGTCGTCCGGGTCAGGAATATCGCCGTTCCGGGCACGCGGGCGATCTTGTGGCGGCGCAGCCAGGTGCGGAACCGCCGCGGCTGCATCGAGAGCGCGGCCTGCTTGTTCTGCACTGCGGTGATCCCGGCATGCCACGTTGTCATGATGATAAAGACCAGCGCGCCAAAGACCAGCGGCACCCAGCCGCCCTCGCCGATCTTCATCAAATTGGCGAGGAAGAACGCGAGGTCGACGACGAGAAAGACGCCCGTCACCGCAAGCGACAGCGACCGTGGCCAATGCCACCCGTCGCGCATCAGCCGGTAGAGCAGCGCCGTGGTTAACATCATCGTCGTGGAGACGGCAGTTCCGTAGGCGCCGGCGAGGCGGTCCGAGCTACCAAAGGAAGCAGCCAGCAGCACAGTCATCGCCATCATCGACCAATTGATCACCGGCACGTAAATCTGGCCGTATTCGGTGTCCGAGGTCTGGCGGATTTTGAACCCTGGAAACCAGCCGAGCTGCATCGCCTGGCGGGTCAGCGAGAACGAGCCGGTGATGATTGCCTGGCTGGCGATAATCGTCGCCACCGTCGCCAGCACCACCATCGGGTAGATCGCCCAATCCGGTGCGAGGCGAAAGAACGGACTGCCCTGCCCCGGCTCGGCGATCAGCAACGCCACCTGCCCAGCGTAATTGAGCAGCAGCGCCGGCAAGACGAGGCCGTACCAGGCCCAGCGGATCGGGTTGCGCCCGACATGCCCCATATCGGCGTAGAGCGCCTCGCCGCCGGTCATCGCGAGAAAGACGCCGCCCAGTATGGCGAGCCCCTTCCACCCGCCATGCGCCAGAAACCAAATGCCGCGGAGAGGGTCGACCGCCGCCAGCACGCCGGGATGGCGGATGATGCCGCCGATCCCCAGCACCGCGATCACCAGAAACCAGGTCAGCATCACCGGGCCGAACACCGCCCCGATGCGCGCCGTGCCGCGGCTCTGCGCGGCGAACAACACGATGAGGATGCCGATCGCGACGGGCATCACGTACGCGGCAAGCGTGTGGCTGGCGACATTGACGCCTTCGAGTGCGCTCAACACCGAGATCGCCGGTGTGATGATGCCGTCGCCATAGATGAGCGCCGCGCCAAACAGCCCCATCATCACTAACATCGGCGCCCGCCCATAGCCGCGCCCGGCGACCAGCGACATCAGGGCCAGTATCCCGCCCTCGCCGTGATTATCGGCGCGCATCACGAACAAGCAGTATTTAACCGAAACCGTGACGATCAGCGCCCAGAACACCAGCGACAGAATGCCGAGGCCAATGTCGGGCGAAAATTCGCCGCCGGCGCTGTCGATGATCGCCGACAGCGTGTAAAGCGGGCTGGTGCCCAAATCGCCATAAACGATGCCGAGCGCCGTCAGCGCCGCTCCGGCGGTGAAGGGTCGGGAAATCGGCGCGGAAGCGGGCTTGGCCTCCGGAACAAGCGCGACATCGGTCATTTTCCCGCCTCGTTTCGGCGTGCGGCAGTACCACCGGCGCCGGGATCGACGATAGCGCACGCCGTGTTGCGCTTTGAGTCACGACGCGAACAGCCGCAAACCTCGGCCGGTTGCGCCGGGCGCGCGATTGCTGGCATTTTCGCCACTGCTTGCTTGGGAGATGCCGCGAAGGATACGGCCGATGGTGAGACGGGGTGCCGCCACGGGGAGACGGCGCATCGCGATGGCGGGGGCCGCTGTGGCGCTGATGGTGGCCGTCGCGATGCCATCCGCGCGAGCGCAGAGCGGGGGGACGCCGCTGATCAAGATTCCGCCGGCGCAAGTACCTCCGGTCGCCCCACCGGCCACGGCGCACGCACCGCCCTCGGGCACCGCCTCGATCGCCCCGGCGCCGCGCGCCTTGCTGCCGACCCAAGTGCAAATCCTGCACGACGCGGAAGGCGCCGGCATTGCCGTCTACGGTGCGCTGACCGGGAAGGCCGCTTCCGCCGCCGGCGTGATCCTGGGGGTTTTTGCCAACTCCGAGGCGTTCGACCCGAAGCCCGCGATAAAGTTGCTGGCGGTGAACGAAAACGACCGACAAGCGCAAGCCCTGTTTACCGCGACAATTCAAGGCACGCCGGTGATCGGCATCGCCGTCGCTGCCCTCACCGACGATGAGGGCGACGTCACCGTGTTTTACGACGCAGCCGCGGCGTTCGCGGCTTCGTTTCCACGGCTGCGCGAGGCGCTGGCACAAAGCGACGGCGTCAGCATGGTGGAGCTATTCCCCGTCCGCCTCGCCGACGGCAGGGCGATCAGCCTTCCACGCGGCTGGCAAGTGACCGCCCAAGGCCCGGCGTCGGTCAGCCTGCACGGTCCGCAGGGCGAATTCATCTCGCTCGGCGCAGCGATGCCGGTCTATGCCGGTGAAACCCCGCTGGGCAACGCGGTGCTGCACGCGCCGTGCTGCGACCCGGTCGCCGCGTTTACGGCGCTCTATCCTCAACTCGCATCGGTCGCCCAACATGCCGGCGCGCCAGCGATCGAGATCAACGGCTTGATCGAGACGCAAACCCTGGGAGCGCCGAACGACACCGGCGCCGTGGTGCTCAGCGATGCGCATTTAGGCGACGAGGGCTATACCTATCTGGCGCTCGCGCGGACGACCGCCAGCTTTACCGACCCTTGGACCTTCAACCTCTCGGGGGTTGCGGCGCCGGAGCCGGTTTTTGCCGCTGAACTTCCGACATTGCTGCAAATCTGGAGGTCGTATGGCGGCGACCGCCCGGGGTTTGGCGCCGAGTTGTGGCAAGCCGTGCAAGAAATGGGTGCGGTTCAGGCCATGCTGAAGTCGGCGATCACCAAGCGCCAAACCGACAGCTACAACGCCGATCCCGGCTGGCAACCCTTGATCGCGGCCCAGGCCGCCGGCGCGGACCTCGCACCGTCTTTGACCCAATCGCTGATCGTCGACCTTTCCGGGCATACCAGCCGACCATGGCGGATCGTGACCGTGCCGCCGGGATAAATGAGGCGCGGGCGATGATATCGGCTATTTCGCCTTGTTTTTGACGATCATCGCATCGACCATCGCGCTGGCGGCGCGAGCAACCGAATCGAGCGGGTGCGACGCACAGTAATTGTCGATCCACGAATAAAGCGCATCGGGTTCGACGCCGCCGGTGACGTCCTGGCTCACCGAAAGCAGATTGGCGTTGATGCTGGTGATGTAGCCGAGCACCCAGCTTTGCAGGATGGCGCTGTCGGGCAAGGCCTGGCTGCGAGCCTGCAGCCAGCTTCCACAGGGGCGGCTGCCGGCGCCAAAAATCACATATTCGTTGCCCGCGTGCGCCGGCGCGGCCAGGGCGGCAAACGCGATCGCCAGCGACACCAGCCGACCCGCCGGGGCCGGCGCGAAAACCCACCGCCGCAATCGCGAGAACCTGCCTTAAGTTCTTACGTCAAGCCCTTTCAAGTTGAACGATTTCGTCTTTGATACGGAGTTTCTGACGCTTCAGATCGTGGATCGCCGCTTGATCGGGGAGCGGGCGATGGTTTTCCTCGTCGATCGCGCGCTCGAGCATTGCGTGCTTCTCTTTGAGCGCCTCGATGTGATCTTGCTGCGACATGCAGTTTCCTCCTGACGACTCAAGCCCATCATGGTAGCGCGGGTCCATGGTTTCGACCAGCGCTCGCACATGATCATATGTGTTGCCCGCCCGGACACATGAAGGGACAACGATGCAGGATGGAACGACCCGGCCGCGTCTGATCGTCGGTATAACCGGCGCATCCGGGGCCGCCTATGGCGCTCGGCTGCTGGCGCTTTTGCAGCCCATGTCGGTCGAGACCCATCTCGTGATCAGCCGCTCGGCCGAGATGACCTTGGCACTGGAAACCGATCTCAAACCCGCCGATCTGCGTGCCCGCGCCGATGTCGTGCATGCGATCGGGGATATGGCGGCGCCTATCTCGTCGGGTTCCTTCCAGACGCTGGGCATGATCGTCGCACCTTGCTCGATCCGCAGCATGAGCGAAATCGCGACCGGTGTGACGACCACCTTGCTCACCCGCGCGGCAGACGTGGTGCTGAAGGAGCGAAGGCGCCTGGTGCTTGCGGTGCGCGAGACCCCGCTGCACACCGGCCATCTGCGCACGATGACGACACTGGCCGAGATGGGTGCGATTGTCGCCCCGCCCGTCCCCGCCCTCTACGCCAAGCCGCGGACGATCGACGAGATGATCGACCATACGCTCGGCCGCCTGCTCGACCTGTTCGGGCTCGACAGCGGCACGGTCAAGCGCTGGGGCGAGGCCCAGCGCCCCTAGCGCGGGGCGATCGCCGCGCGCAGCATTTCGGCTTCCGGCGACGCGGCATCGCTTCCGAGAACGAGCCGCAAATTGGCCTCGGCGATGGCGCGCCGGTCGCCGGCCTTGTCGCCAGCCGGGGCTGTACGCGCCAACCGGGCCTGGACACGGCGCTCGGCGGCGATTTCCAGCGCCAGCACTCGCCGACGCAGGTCGCGCATGTCTTGATCCGGGTCATCCTTCAACACGCGGCGCAGCCGCCGCAGCGGCATGACGACATCGCGGTCGAGCCGCTCGATTGTTCGCCTCGCGCGCACGATCCCAGCGCCATCAAGCCGGGCCCCCTGGCAGACGCCAAGCCAGAGGCCGTACAGGATGAGGTTGACATTGTGTCCCGCGCGGTCTTGCAGGGCGATCAGCGCCTTAGCGACCCCGGGCCGGGCGTAGACCATCAGCGAAAATCGCCAGAAGGGTTCCGCTGCGGCGTGGTTCGCCGACATGATCATGCTCACCGCGCAGTGAAAACGACACGCAATGTGCTATAATCTTTACGCGCCCGCCTGACAGCTTGAAATCGCGGGTTCCTGTCGATCGGATGACACGCGCCGTACCGCGATGGATCTCGACATCGAAGCCCTGAGGGCAAAGCTCGCCACGCTCATGCAGGAGCACCGTGATCTCGATGATGTGATCTCGCGGATCTCCGAGCGAATGCCCTACGACCAGCTGCAATTGCAGCGCCTGAAAAAGCGCAAACTGGCGCTGAAAGATCAGATTTCAAAGATCGAAAGCAATCTCTTGCCCGACATCATCGCCTAAGATTGGGCCTTGGGCGCTTGGTAAGACTGTTAGACCGCCCGGCGCACGCGCTTTTGCTTGTACATGGCCTTGTCCGCGGCCTCGATCGCGACCTGGGCGTCATCGGTGCCGGTGAATGAATAGACGCCATACGCCGCGCTGACGGTGATCGGGGTCCTGCCCCATAAAAACGGCGCCGCGCTGATCGCCTGCGCCAGCGCGGTGGCCTTTGCAGATGCCTGATCCTGGCTGGTTTGCGCCAGGATGACGCCGAACTCGTCGCCGCCCAGGCGACCGACGATATCGCTTTCGCGGACATTCTTGCACAGCACATCGGCGACGTGGCGCAACGCCGCGTCGCCGGCGGGGTGGCCGTGCGTGTCGTTGATCTGCTTCATGCCGTTGACGTCAAAATAGATGACGCTCGACGGTGGCCCGTAACGCCGCGTGAAAGCGATCATGCGGCCCAGCTCGCGCACAAACGCACGACGGTTCGCGATCGGCGCCAGCGAATCCTCGTCGGCGAGCCGTTCGAGCTGCGCGATTCGGGCGCGCGCATCGTCAAGCTCGCGCCGCATTGCCTCACGCTCGGCCTGCAACTTCGCGATGGTTTCGCGGGTCTCCGAGGGGACAGGGACAGCACCAATAGGCGCCGCTTGCGGCCCAGATTCGGCGATGAGAGAAGATGCGACATGGTTAGCAACGGCGCGCGCCTTGGGTGCACCATTGCCTGCCGGTTTTGACCGCGCCTTCAGCATGCCCTGCCTGTCCTCGGCAGAAAGATCAAATCCCCCGCGTTTTCTATAAACGACTGACCGAGCGGCGCAACAAGCGAATTCGGCGCAGCCGTGCCGGGCGTCGAGGCGCTTGGTAACGTGGGCGGCGCGGCTTGTGCCGGGGACCTGTCGCCCTATAATGCCTCGCTCCGCAACATCGTGTCAGACGAGGGGGCATGACCGAATCCGGTCACCCGGTTGGACCTATCGCTGTTGGCGTCATCATGGGCAGCCAGTCCGATTGGGAAACGATGCAGCACGCGTCACAGACGCTCAACAAGCTCGGCATCGGGCACGAAACGCGCATCGTCTCGGCGCACCGCACCCCGCGGCGGCTTTACGACTACGCCACCAGCGCCAAATCGCGCGGGCTCAAAGTCATCATCGCCGGCGCGGGCGGTGCCGCTCACCTTCCTGGCATGGCGGCAGCGCTGACCCCGCTCCCGGTGCTCGGCGTGCCGGTGCAAAGCCGGGCGCTCAAGGGCATGGACAGCCTGCTGTCGATCGTGCAGATGCCTGGCGGCGTGCCGGTCGCGACCTTCGCGATCGGCCAAGCGGGCGCGATCAACGCCGCCCTTTGCGCCGCCGCGATCCTCGCGCTCGACGATGCGAACATCGCCGAGGCGCTCGATCGCTGGCGCGCGACTCAGACCGACGCCGTCGCGGAACGCCCGGCATAAATGCTCGCTCCCGGGGCAACAATTGGAATACTCGGCGGCGGCCAGCTCGGCCGTATGACCGCGATGGCCGCGGCGCGGCTTGGCTACCGCGCGCACGTCTTTGCCGAAGAACCCGACAGCCCAGCCGCGCAGGTTTCGGCCGGCGCGACCGTCGCCGGCTGGGACGACGACCGGGCGCTTGAACATTTCGCCAGCGGCGTCGATGTCGCGACCTTCGAATTCGAAAACATTCCCGCCGAGGCGGTGCGCAAGGTCGCGGCGCTAAAACCGGTGATGCCGCGCCCTGAAATTCTGGAGATCTCCCAAGATCGGCTGAAGGAAAAGAATTTCCTCAACGGAATCGGCGTGGCGACCACCCAGTACCGGGAGATCGTCGATCGAGGCTCTCTCGCCCAGGCGTTGGCGGCACTGGAAGGCCGCGCCGTGCTGAAAAGCGCGCGCATGGGGTATGACGGCAAGGGTCAGGTCGCAGTGAGCCCCGAAACCGACCCCGCCAAAGCCTGGCACCAGATGGGAGGACCGCGCGGCATCCTCGAAGCGTTTGTCGACTTTCGCTGCGAGGTCTCGGTCGTCGTCGTGCGCGGCGCCGACGGCGCGATGGCCGCCTATCCCCCGGTGGAAAACCGGCATGTCAACCACATCCTCGACACGACCATTGCGCCCGCGAACCTGCCGCCGGAGATCGCGCGCAAGGCCGAAGCGATCGGGCGGGATGTTGCCGCGCGGCTGGACTTGATCGGCGTGCTCGCGGTCGAGATGTTCGTCACCAAGGACGGCCGTATCCTCGTCAACGAACTGGCGCCGCGGCCGCATAATTCCGGGCATTGGACGATCGACGCCTGCGCCACCAGCCAATTCGAGCAGTTGGTGCGCGCGATCTGCGGCCTGCCCCTCGGCTCGACCGAGCGCCATTCCGACGCGGTAATGAAAAACCTGATCGGCGACGAGGTAGAACACTGGCGCGATGCCATCGTCGATCCAACCGCCCGCCTTCATCTTTACGGCAAATCGGCGGTGCTGCCCGGCCGCAAAATGGGCCATGTGACTCGTCTGCTGCCGCGGACTCTCTGACAGCGAGCGAGCTCTATCGCGCGACTTCTACCCGCGGATAGGGTTGGTTGCCGCACAGCACCTTCCAGACGCAGCCGACCAGCAGCGATGGGAGAAACGGCTTCGAGATAAAATCGTCGAGCCGCGGGTCGCAAATAACGGGGCGATTCTTCCCCGAGATGAACAGGAATTTGAGTTCGGGATGACGCCGGCGCGCGTGACGCGCCATCTCCAGCCCATCCAGATCGCCCGGTAAGCGAATGTCGGCGATAATCAGGTCGAACCGCTTTTCCTCGACAAGCGCGACCGCATCCCACCCGGTCGCCGCGGTTGTCACATCAAAATCGGCCTCGATCAGGGCCGTGGCGATCAACTCACGCACGGCGTCGTCATCGTCGACGACGAGAATTGCCGGAAGCGGCTGTTCCACACCAGGCCTCCGCACGCAGGGGAACGTGAACGATAAACTCGTCTTAGAAGCGAAGGTTCCCGCGAGAACGGATGCAGGCAAAGAAATTATAAGGTTAATGCCGCGAGTTCGATCCAACGCCGCTCGCGGTGGCTCTGATGACAGGCCTCGGCGAGTTGGACGCCCTTGGCGCCTTCCAGCAGCGGCGAGGGAAACGGCGCGTCCTCTGCGACGTGGCGCAAGAACAATTCCCAGCCCTCGCGATAACTGTTCTTGAACGGGTCGAGCGTCGGCATTTCGTGCCAATCGCCATCGAAATTCCCACCTCGCGAATGCTCGGGATCGAAGAAGGGCCGCGGCGTCGTGACCAGGGGCTGCACAAAGCAGCGGTGCATCCCGCACACCGCCGAGCCCTTGGTGCCGTCGACCTGAATTTGCAGAAGATCGTCGCGTTTGACCCGGCTCGCCCAGGACGAGTTCACCTGCGCGAGCGCACCGCCCTCCAACTCGAAGATCGCGAAGGCATGATCTTCGACATCGACCTCATAGGGTTTGCCGGCTTCGTCGACGCGGCGCGGCTGCGCCGTCATCTCGCGGCACGACACGGCGGTAATCGGGCCAAGAAGGCGGTCGAAGATGTAACGCCAATGCGCGAACATATCGAGGATCAGCCCGCCGCCAGCCGCGCGCCGATAGTTCCAGCTGGGCCGCTGGGACGGGATCAACTCCCCGTCGAACACCCACCAGCCGAAATCGAGCCGCACCGAAATCACGCGGCCGAAATATTGCGAATCAAAGAGTTTGCGCAGTTTCTTCAAGCCCGGCAGGAAGAGCTTATCCTGCACGATGCCGTTTTTCAGCCTCGCCGACGCCGCCCGCCGCGCCAACGCCAAGCCCTGCTCTACCGTCTCGGCCAGCGGCTTTTCGGTATAGACGTGCTTCCCGGCGTCGATCGCCGCGGCGATACGCTCGGGCCGGCCGCCGGTCGCGGTCGCGTCGAAATAGATCGCGATCGTCTTGTCGGCGAGACAAGCACCGCGATCGAGGCTCCAGCGCAAGCCGCCGCTCGTCGCCGCCAATGCATCGAGCTTCTCCGGGTTGCGGCCGAGCAGCATCGGCTCGGGCATCAGCCGGTCGCCGTTCTTGAGCGGCAAACCTCCCTCGGCGCGGATTGCCAACAGCGCCTTCAAGTGCTGGGTTGTGCCGAGCCGCCCGGTCGCGCCGTCGATCACGACGCCAATGTGGCGGGCGGCCATCACGCCGTCGCGGCGATTAGCGATTCGCGGATGATCTGCGGGATCTTTTCGAGCGTCTCGGTCGGCGTCATCAACGGCGGCGCCAGGCAGATCGTGTCGCCGATCGCCGGGTCGGCGCTGCCGCCGCGGATGCGCAGCAGCAGGCCGCGCGCCATCGCCTCCCGCGCGACGCGCGGGCCCAACCCGATCGCCGGCGCTTTTGATGACTTGTCGGTCACCAACTCGACACCGCACATCATGCCGAGGCCGCGTACATCGCCGACATTGGGAAGGTTGCGCAGTTCCTCGATATTGGCGAGCAGCTTTGCGCCCTCGACCTTGGCGCGTTCGACGAGACCGTCTTCTTCGATGATCCGGCAATTGATCACGCCGACCGCGCAGCACACCGGGTGCGCGCTGTAGGTCGCCGCGTGCATGAATTTGCGGTCGGCCGGCGCTGACAGGATCGCGTCATGCACCCGCTTCGAGGCGATCACACCTCCCAGCGGCAAATAGCCGCTGGTCACGCCTTTAGCAAACGAGATGAGATCGGGCTCGACGCCCCAATGGCCCAGCGCGAACCAGCGCCCGGTGCGGCCAAACCCGGTGATCACTTCGTCGGCGATCATCAGCACGTCGTATTTGTCGCAGATTTCGCGCAGCTTGGGGAAATAGGTCGCCGGCGGAACGATGACCCCGCCCGCGCCCATTACCGGCTCGGCGATCACCGCGGCGACCGTGTCGGGCCCCTCGGCAAGGATCGCCTTCTCGACCGCCTCGGCGGCGGCGATGCCAGGGTCTTCATTACCCTGCCAGCGATAGGCATAAGGCGGCGCAACCTGGATAAAGCCGGGCACCAGCGGCCCGAACATCTTGTGATAGATCGCCATGCCGGTGGCGCTCATGGCCGCCATCGTCACGCCGTGATAGGCATGCCAGCGTGAGATGATCTTGGTCTTGTCCGGCTTGTCGTTCACCTTCCAGTAGTAGCGCGCGAATTTGAATGAGCTTTCGTTCGATTCGGCTCCGGCCGTGGTGAAATAGACCGCAGAGCTGTTTGAGTAGGCGTGGCGGACGATGAACTCGCCGAGCCGGATCGACGGCTCGTTGGTCTGTCCGACATAGGCCGAGGCAAAGCCGATCTTGCGCATCTGCGCCGCCGCCGCGTCGGCCAGTTCGCCGCGCCCGTGGCCGATATTGACGTTCCACAGCCCGGACAGCCCGTCGATTACGCCACGGCCGCGGACATCGTAAAGCATCGCGCCGCGGCCATGATCGATGAACAGCGGCGTCTTGTGGTCGTCCGGGTGGTGCAGCGGATGGACCAGAAATTGCCGATCGGTTTCCAGCAACTGCGTCGTGCCGTCCATCTCATTCCTCCGTTGCCGCAAGGTTCGCCGCGGGCCGTCGTCTTACCCTACAAAACCGCATCTCGCCGGGACATCCTTAACCGGTCAAGGGAGCCTGTTCCATCGAGAGAGGCAACCGCGATGCCAAGCCGGCCGCAGGCAAAGGATTAAAGCATCGCCGATCGGGCCAATCGCCGTTACGATGCACCGGTGTGCTGCGGGCAAACTCCACGCGTAGCACGGGACTGGCGCCGCACGTCATCGCAGCAAGGCTCATGGGGGGAATCATGCGCTGGTTGGCCGGGGCATTTCTTCTGATCGGCGGGCTTATGTCCTCCGCCGCGGCGCAGCAGCCACCCGCGCCCCAAGCGGTGCCGGTGGGCACCGTCGCCGCTGCGCTTAAGCCGGTGACCAAATCGGCCGATTTCGTCGGCCGTGTGCAATCGATCAATCGCGTCGAGGTGCGCGCCCGAGTCACCGGATTTCTCGACGCTGTGCTGTTCACCGAAGGCGATATCGTCAAGGAGAACCAGCCGCTCTACCGCATCGAGAAGGATCAGTTCCAGGCGACGGTCGACCAGGCGCAAGGCGCACTGGCGGCAAGCGAGGCCAAGAAGCAGCTCACCGCGATCCAGTTTCAGCGTGCCGAAGACCTGATGAAAACCAATGCCGGCACGGTGGTCGCGCGCGACCAGGCGCTGACCGCCGACCGCGCCGCCGATGCGCAAATCCTTATCGACAAGGCCAACCTCGAATCGGCAAAGATCAATCTCGGCTACACCGATATCCTGTCGCCGATCACCGGCAAGATCGGCCGCACCGCGATCACCAAGGGAAATGTCGTCGGCCCGGACAGCGGAACGCTCACAATCATTGTCAGCCAGGACCCGATGTACGTGCTTTTCCCGGTCAGTCAGCGTGCTCTCATGCGAGCGCAAAATCCGGACCACCCCGTCGATGTCCGCAATATCAAGCTGAACCTGACCTTCACCGACGGCACGACCTATGGCGAGGCTGGAAAGATCGACTTCGTTGGTGTCACGGTCGATCAATCGACCGACACCGTGCAAGTCCGCGGCGTCTTTCCCAACCCCAAGGGAAGCCTGATCGATGGACAGCTCGTCAATGTCTCGGTTGCGGCTGACAAACCGCAGGAGGAGATCGTCGTCCCGCAATCAGCGCTGATCACCGACCAGCAAGGCCTTTATGTCTTTGTCGCCGACAACGGCAAAGCCGAAATCCGGCGGGTCAAAACCGGCCAGGCCGCCGGCGAGGATATCGTCATCACCGACGGGTTGAAGGCCGGCGATCTGGTCATCGTCGAAGGAACGCAAACCCTTCGCGAGGGCGCACCGGTGCAAGCCCACCCGCTGCAATCTTCGTTAAGCCGCAGCTGATCCAATGTTGTCCGCCATTTTCGTCGATCGGCCACGGCTGGCCATCGTTATCGCGCTCGTTACGACGATTGCCGGATTGCTGTCGCTGTTTGTCATCCCGATCGCGCAATACCCCGACATCGTCCCGCCGCAGGTCCAGGTCACGACCAGCTACCCCGGCGCCAACTCATCAGTGGTCGACGCCACGGTAGCGCAGCCGATCGAGGCTCAGGTCGTCGGCGTCGACAAGATGATGTACATGAAAAGCGTCAGCGGCGACGACGGAAGCTACACCCTCATCTGCTCGTTCGAGCTCGGCACTGACCCCGATATCAACACGGTCAATGTCAACAACCGGGTCCAAGTCGCGCTGGCGAGCCTGCCGCCCGAGGTGACCAAGCAAGGCGTTACGGTGAAGAAGAAATCATCGGCGCTGCTTGGCGTCGTTGCCGTCTACTCGCCAAAGCACACCTACGACGCCCTGTTTCTATCCAACTACGTCACCATCAACCTGCTCGACCAGATCAAGAGCACACCGGGCGTCGGCGACGCCGTGCTTTGGGGACCCCAGGACTATGCGATCCGCGCCTGGGTTCGGACGGATGCACTGACCGGCCTGAATCTGACGACCGGCGACATTATCAACGCCATCCAGTCGCAAAACGTCCAGGCGGCGGTCGGCCGCATCGGCGCGCGTCCGATCTCAAACGACCAGCAGCTCCAACTCAACATCCAGACCAAGGGCCGCCTTACCAACGTCGACGAATTCGCCAAGATCATCATCCGCACCAATCCGGACGGCTCGGTGTTGCGGCTCGGCGATGTCGCTCGGCTCGAACTGGGCGCCGCCAATCTCGATCGCGAGACCCGGTTCAACGGCGGACCGGCCGCCGCGATCGCAATCTATCAGTCGCCGGGGGCGAACGCGATCACGACGCTCAGTGCCGTGCGCGCGAAGCTGGCCGAAGCGCAAAAACGTTTCCCGCCGGATCTGGCCTGGCAGGTCACCTACGATCCGACAGCCTTTGTCAAGGCGACGATCCATGAGGTGCAGAAGACCCTCATCGAGGCTTTCGTGCTCGTGGTCCTGGTCGTTTACTTGTTCCTCGGCAGCTTCCGCGCGACGCTGATCCCGACTTTGGCCGTGCCGGTGAGCCTCATCGGCACGTTCATCGTGCTCAACGCCATAGGCTATTCAGCCAACACGGTATCGTTGCTTGCGGTCGTGCTGGCGATCGGCATCGTAGTCGACGATGCGATCGTCGTGGTCGAGAACGTCGAGCGGGTGATGGAGGAAAATCCAGACCTCTCGCCCGCCGACGCGGTGAAGCTCGCGATGACCGAGATCACCGCGCCGATCATCGCGATCACCCTGGTGCTGCTGTCCGTTTTTGTGCCGGTGGCGTTTATTCCCGGCATTTCGGGTGAGTTGTTCCGCCAGTTCGCCATCACGGTCGCTGTCTCCATGTTCTTGTCGGCGATCAATGCGTTAACGCTATCGCCGGCGTTGTGCGGCGTGTTCTTGCGGCGTCATCACGGGCCGCGGCGCGGTCCCATCGGTTATGTGATGCGCGGCATCGATCACGTGCGTGACGCTTACGGCGCGGCGGTCGCACGGATTTTGCGGTTCTCGATCATCGGCCTCGTCATGGTCGCCGTCGCCGGGGTCGCGACCGGCGGCCTCCTCAAGGTGACCCCTACCGGGTTTCTGCCGGAGGACGATCAGGGCGCGTTCTTCGTGGTCATTCAGCTGCCGGGGGGCGCGTCGGTCAGCCGGACGCTGGCGGTCGTGCAACAGGCTGAAGAGGCGGTGAAGGCGGAAAAGGCCGTCGCCGATTATACCTCGGTTGTCGGCCTCAATTTCATCGACAATTACTCGCAACCCAACGCCGCCTTCATGGTCGTTACGACAAAGCCCTTCGAGGAGCGGCCGGGCGCAGCGAATTCGGTGAACGCCATCATGGCCCGGCTCAACCAAAAGTTCCGCCAGATCGGCGGCGGGACGGTTCTGCCGCTGGCTCCGCCGCCGATCATCGGGCTTGGCACGGGCGGCGGCTTTACCTACGTGCTGGAGGATCTGCGCGGCGGTGATCCGAAGGCCTTGGCGCAGGTTCTGCGCGGACTTGTGGTCGCGGCGAACCAGGACCCGGTTCTGTCGCGCGTCTTCACCACGTTCTCGGCGACCAATCCGTCGATCTATCTCGATATCGACCGAGACAAGGTGCAGATTCTCGGCGTCCAATTGAGCTCGCTGTTCCAGGCGTTGCAAGCCTCGCTTGGTGGCTATTTCGTCAACAACGTCAATCTGTTCGGACGAACTTGGCAGGTTCAGGTGCAGGCCGAGGCGTCGGATCGCGCCCGCGTCGACGATATCTACCGCATCAACGTGCGCAACAAGGAAGGCCAGATGGTGCCGCTGCGCAGCCTGGTGCAGGCCAAGCTTGTCGTCGGGCCGCCGGCGCTGATCCGCTACAACAACCTGCGCGCCGTCACTGTCCAGGGATCACCGGCGCCAGGCGTCTCCAGTGGCGCCGCCTTGCAGGCAATGGAGGCAGTCGCCGCCAAAACCCTGCCGCCGGGCTATGCCGGCGAATGGACCGACACCGCCTTTCAGGAAAAGCGGGCCGAGGGCAAGACCGGCTTCATCCTCGGTTTCGCGGTGCTGTTCGCGTACCTTTTCCTCGTCGCGCTCTACGAAAGCTGGACGATCCCGGTCCCGGTGCTGCTGTCGGTGTCGATCGGCGTGCTCGGATCGGTCGGCGCGATCGTCGTCGCCCGGCTGACGCTCGACCTTTACGCCCAGATCGGCATGGTTGTGCTGATCGGCCTCGCCGCGAAAAACGGCATTCTCATCGTCGAGTTCGCAAAGGAGCGACGCGAGCATGGCGTGCCGCTCGTACAGGCTGCGATCGAAGGCGCGCGCGACCGGTTCCGCCCGGTGATGATGACATCGTTCGCCTTTATCCTCGGCCTTTATCCGCTGGTCGTCGCCGTCGGCGCCTCGCAGCTGGCGCGGCGCGATGTCGGCACGCCGGTGTTCGGTGGCATGATCCTCGCGTCGTTTGTCGGCATCTTCACGATCCCGCCGCTCTATGTCGTCTTCCAATGGCTGCGCGAAAAGCTGCGCCCCGCTGCAAGGCCGCGCGTGGCCCGGCCCGAATCGCCGACGGAACCCAGACCGGCGGAGTAGACCTCCGCCGTCGCTGATCTCGTGCTGCTTCTATATCCTTGTCGTCAGCGGCTTGAGGTCGCAGTGGCCGAAATAGATGCCGCCGAGGTTGGGCCGCTCACTGAACGTGCCGCTGACGCGATCGAGATGGTAGGCGACGCGATAGCCTTCGTATTGGATTTCGAAGCTCACCTCCAATGAGTTGAGCGCAATGATCCGCGCCTGACTGCCGCCATTCAGCGGATAGATCGCCGGGATCGTCCAATAGGCGGCGAAGTCCAATTCCATCGGCCGGCTGACCGGAAAGCCGTTGGCGAACTGCCCGAAGTCACCGTGACACGCGAGCAACGCTGCCTGGTCGGGCGCCCAGGTCGCATATTGCACCTGCGTCTGAATCTCGGCGCAGCCGGTCGCAGCCAACGCCATTGCCGCTGAGGCGGCCAAGCGCACCCATTTCCCCATACGCCGACATAACCCCCCGGCCCCCGTTGGCAGCGAGTATCCGCCCCGCGCGCCATCGTCGCAACGGAGCTATGACAATGCGAATTGCTCATATCATCATTTCGGTCCACTGTTTTTCGTGAACCACGACCAAGATAGGTCGGGAGGACGCCGCTCAGCGGCGGTTGGCGGAGCACCTTACCGCATAGTCAGCAGGGAGTGACGCCAGATGGCAGACGTGCCGGCCATTGCTGTTTTGGGCCGTAAACTCGACAGTATTCCATTCAGCCCCTACCACATTGCCGTAATCCTCGTCCTGGGTCTCGTCGGATTTACCGATGGCTACGACCTGGCGTTGACCGGTTCGCTGCTGGTCCTTGCCAAGGGACCGCTGCACATCACGCCTGACCAGATCCGCTGGCTGACCGTCGCGGCGACAATGTTCGTCGTTGTCGGCGGCTTTATTTCGGCCGCGATGTCCGACCATGTCAGCCGCAAGACGATCATCCAGATCGGCGTCGTCGGCATGACCTTCTTCACGCTGCTGATCCCGTTCGTGCAGACCGCCGAGCAGTTGATCGTGGTTCGCCTGCTGACCGGTATCGGGCTCGGCTTTGCCATCACCGCGCCATTCCCGGTCGCCGCCGAATTGATGCCGGCGCAGCACCGCCGAACCTACGGGGCGATCTACGAAATCTGTCTGGCAAGCGCTTTCGCGCTCCTGCCCTTGGTCGCTGGGCTGCTGGCCGGCAGCGCCAACGGCTTCCGCTGGATCGCATTGCCCGGCGGGCTGGCTCTATTCGTCGTCCCGGTTCTCGTGCACCTGGTGATCCCACAAAGTGCACGCTGGCAACTGCGTCACGGGCGCATCCAAGAAGCGGTGGACACGGTGAACCAATACATCCGCCGCTGCGGCAACAAGATATCGCCCCTGACCGTCGCCGAGCTTGGCACCAACCTCGTCGACATGCGCGAGCGGCTGCCGCGGTTCAGCGCACTGTTCGCGCCGGGGCAACTGCGCTGGACGGCGGTCGGTATTCTGACCGCGATGTCCGCGGGCACGGCCTATTATTCGATCGCTATCTTGCTGCCTAAGGCATTGATCGAACAAGGTTCGGCGGTGTCGACGGGTTTCGCGATCACGACGATCGTGTTTCTCGCAACCATTCCGGGCAAGGCGTTCAACGCGCTGTTGATGGAGCGATGGGGCCGCCGCTGGTCCATCGCCTATGCCTTGTCGAGCGCGTTCCCTGGCCTAATCCTGATGGCAACGGCTCATCTCGGCGGTGAGTATGCCGGCATCATGATGATGACCGGTGCGGTGATCCTCGGCTTTACGGCTTTGTCGTCGTTTACGATCGTACGCGTTTACCTGTCGGAGCAGTTCCCGACCGAACTGCGCGGCCGCGGCAATGTTTTTGGCGAGGCGTTCGGCCGTATCTTCGCCGGCGTGCTCGCGCCGTTTCTGCTTGAGCCGCATGTCGGCAACGCGTTCATCTTCTTCGGCACGATCACGATCGTGCTGCTGTGCGGTGCCTTTATTCCGGTGCTGTTCGGCAAGGAGACGGCCGGCCAGCTCGAAGCCGTCACCGAGCGCGGCATGTCCCTCGCGGCGGCCGATTAAGGCTAGCCAGTCAGCGCCTTCTGTGTCGCGAGGTCATCCTCGATAAAGAATTGGATGGCCTCGTCGATGCCGGAATCGGGCTGGAACCCGAGCGCCTCGGCGCGGGGCGCGTGCAGCGCGCGCGGCCAGCTGCCGACGATCGCCTGGATCGTCGCGTCGGGCTGCCACGAGAGGCGGTCATAGGCCGCGACCCCGCCGGCCTGACGCAGCGCCTCGGCCATTTCGCCGACCGACACCGAATAACCGGGAAGCTGCAGCGTGCGATTGGCGCCGAGCGCCTCGCCGGGAATGTCGAGCGCATGCGCCAGCGAGGCCACCACGCGGCGCGGCGAGGCGAGCGCCATCATCGTGTCGGGCGACACCGGGCACACCGCGTCCTTGCCGCAGAGCGGCTCACGAATCATCGATGAGGCAAAGGTCGAGGCGGCGCGGTTCGGCAGGCCGGGCCGCACGACCACGGTCGGCAGCCTGAGCGCTCGGCCATCGACAAACCTCTTGCGGCTGTAATCATTGACCAGCAGTTCGCCGATGGCCTTTTGCGTGCCGTAAGAGCTTTGTGGCGTCAGCGCGGTCTCGTCACCGACCGCCGGCGGCAGCGCGCCGCCATAAACCGCGAGCGAGCTGGCGAAGATGACCTTGGGCACGCTTCCCAGCGCGCGGCAGGCGTCGAGCACGGCGCGCGTGCCCTCAAGGTTTACCCGGTAGCCGAGGTCGGTGTCGGCTTCGGCCTGGCCGCTGACAATCGCCGCCAGGTGAAAGACCGCATCGGTGCCGGGCGCGATGAGCTGCCGCACTGTCGCGCGGTCGGCGATGTCGCCGGTGACGACGCGCACTCGTTTGTCGTCGGGCAGCGGCAGCGCGGAGGGCGCGTTGTCGAACAGCACCAGCTCGTCGATCGGCCCCGACGCGCTGCCCTTTTCCAACAGCAGCAGCGCCAGCCGCCGGCCGAGAAACCCGCACCCGCCGGTAATGACGATCTTCATCGCTCAGCCCTTCACCGCGATGTCGGCGGCAGTCGGCGGCGCGTTGCGCAAGGTCTGCAGCACGACGCAATAGCGTTCGGTCAGGCGCAGCAGATTGGCGCGCTTCTCCTCGGGCTCGTCGGTGTCGAGCGTGAAGTGCAGCCGAATATCGCGAAACCCGACCGGTGCAGCGCGGTCGACACCGAGCGTCCCGCGGAAATCGAGATCGCCCTCGGCGCTCACCGTGCCGCCTCGCAGATTGAAATCGATCGCCGTCGCCACCGCCTTCAGCGTCACGCCGGCGCAGGCCACCAGCGCCTCCAGCAGCATGTCGCCGGAGCACGCCTCCAGCCCGCTGCCACCGGTGGCTGGGTGCAGCCCCGCTTCGACCAACGCCCGGCCGGTTTCGACCTTGCAGGCGATCGCGCCCTCGGCGAGATCGCCTTGCGCTCGCAGCGTGACGACCGCCGCGTCGGGATCCTTGCGGTATTTATCCTTGAGTGGCGCCTGCAACTCGCGCAGCGCGGTGCTGTCCATAACCACCTCGACTTCCTGTCCGTGGCGCGGGACGATAACGGCAACGCCGCGCTTCCGGTAGAGTGGAGCGCTTCAAGCCAAGAGGACGACAGATGGGACCGCTCGAAGGGATCAAGATCATCGAGCTCGCCGGCATTGGCCCGGCGCCGTTTTGCGCGATGCTGCTCGCCGATATGGGCGCCGAAATCGTGCGGGTCGATCGCGCCGCCAATGTCGGCACCGACACCGACCGCGACGGCAACGACGCGCGGTTCAACCTCCTGCTGCGCGGCCGGCGCAACATCGCGGTCGATCTCAAGAACAAGGCGGGGCAGGACGCGGTGCTGCGGCTGATCGACCAGGCCGACGCGCTGATCGAGGGGTTCCGGCCTGGGGTCATGGAGCGGCTCGGCCTCGGTCCGGACATCTGCCTCAAGCGCAACAAGCGGTTGGTCTACGGCCGGATGACCGGCTGGGGCCAAGATGGGCCGATCGCCCATATCGCCGGCCACGACATCAACTATATCGCGCTGTCGGGCGCGCTGGCGGCGATCGGCCCGGCGGGCGGCCCGCCGGTGCCGCCGCTCAACCTGATCGGCGATTTCGGTGGCGGCGCGCTCTACCTCGCGATGGGCGTGCTTGCCGGCATCCTGCGCGCGAAGGCGAGCGGCGAGGGTCAGGTCATCGACTGCTCGATGGTCGAGGGCGCTGCCTCGCTGATGATGATGATGTATGGCGGGCTGGCCTCGGGCGCCTGGATCGAGCAGCGCGGCCACAACCGCACCGATGGCGGCTCGCATTTCTATGGCGTCTACGAGACGAAGGACGGCGAGTTCATCAGCGTCGGTTCGATCGAGCCGCAATTCTACCGGCTGCTGCTGACCCATACCGGGCTCGAAGGCGCGGACCTGCCGCCGCAAGGCGACCGCGGCCAATGGCCGGCGATGCGCGACCGCCTCGCCGCGATCTTCAAGCAGAAGACGCGGGCCGAATGGGTCGCGATCATGCAGCAGACCGATATCTGCTTTGCCCCGGTGCTAACGATGTCGGAAGCCATCGAGCACGGGCACAACAAAGCTCGGGGCAGTTTTGTCGAAGTGAGTGGTATCGCCCAGCCAGGGCCAGCGCCGAAGTTTCTCGGCACGCCCGGCGGCGTCCAAAGCGCGCCGGCCCGGGCCGGCGAGCATACCGATGCCATTCTGCGCGACTGGGGCTTCACAGCCGGCGAGATCGCCGCGCTGCGGCAGAGCGGCGCGGTCAAATCCGCCGGCTGACCGCGATTCAGGCCGCGAAGCGCGGCATCAGCCGGGCGGCGTTGCCGCGGTCGATCGCCTGGCGCTCGGCCTGGCTGAGCTGGATGTCGGCCAACCCCTCGACATTCTGTTCGAGCGTGTAATACGGGTAGTCGCTGCCGAACAACACTTGGCTTACCGGCACGAATTTGAGCAGCGCCGCCATGGTCGGCGCGAAATAAGCGTTGGCGGTGTCGTAATGCAGCCTGGTCAGTTCGCGCATGACGCCCTGCGGCGCGATCTGCGGCAAATCCTTGCGAGCGCGCGTCATATTGACGATGCGTCCGGCGAGCGCCGGCACCGGCCCGCCGGCATGCGAGAAAATCCACTTGATGTCCGGGTATTTCACCAGCGTGCCGGACAGCAGCAGGCTCAGCACGGCGCGCCCGGTATCATACGGCCATTCGAGCATCGCAGGCGTCGAGTCGGGCACCAATCCGCCGCAGCATTGCGGCGTGTTCGGGCGGAAATACGCCACCGCCTTGCGCCGGTTGAGTTCTTCCCAGACCGGCGCGAAGACCGCGTCGCCTGGCCATTTGCCGCCATAGCTCGTCATCAGGCCGATGCCGTCGGCCTTCAGTGTATCGAGCGCATAGGCGATCTCGGCGAGCGCACCATCGACATCCGGCAACGGCATCGCGGCGAACAGGCCAAAGCGGCCGGGATGGTCGCGGCTGGTTTGCGCCGCGTAGTCGTTGCAGGCTCGCGCCAGTGCCTTGGCTTGCGCCGCGTCCTTGAAATGCGGCCCCCAGGGCGACATCGAGAGGATCGCGGTCGCGACGCCGCTCTTGTCCATGTGTTCCAGGACACCGGCCGCGCTCCACCCGGTCATCAGTGGGCTCGGCTTGTTGCCGACAACCTCTTCGATCTTGTCGAGATACGCCGGCGGGAAAAAATGGTGATGCACATCTACGCGGCGCGGCGCCGGGTCGAGCGTCTCGGCCGCGCGAGCGCCACGCACCCCGATCGCCGCTGCCGCGGCCAACCCGCCCCCCAAAACCCGCCGACGCGAGAACGCCGCGCAGCCGCAAGCGGCGCCATGCAGATGGCCCATCGGTTTCCCCCCCATGTCGTCCCGGCTTTTGCCGGGTGTTACTTGCTTGTCCTTTTCAGACGACACCCATCGCGCTGGGGCCGCCGACCTCGTTGGCATTGAACGCCGCTTCCCACACCGCGATCTTGCCGTCGCGCATTGTCCATACCTCGACGCCGCGGCCCCGCATCTTCTTGCCGGTGAGCCGGTCCTCCCACCAGCCTTCCCAGTAATTGGCGATCTTGTCGCCCATCAGCGCGCGGAATTCCTTTTTGAGCCGATAATCCTTCTGCCGCTCCATTCGGCCGCGGAACAGCTTTTCAAGAGCGGCTTTGCCCTTCAGCTCCGGCAGGTCGCCGAACTTAACGACACAATCCTCGGTAAAACCAGCGAGCAGTCCGTCGATATTCCACGGCATGAACAGCGATTCGACATGCGCGACAAAGCCGCGAGCTTCCTCCACCGTGCGCGGGTTCTGGCCGGCCATGACCACCTTCCCGTTATGGTGTCATTGCGAGGAGCCGAGAGGCGACGAAGCAATCCCCATCGGTGGAGACACACGCGGAGGGAGATTGCTTCGCTTCACTCGCAATGACGGACGTTGTTTACATCGCGTCGCGCAGTTCGGGGACGATCCAGAACGCCCGCTGGCCGCGCGCGACGCGCTCGCAATTGTCGAACGCGTTGCGCCAGCGTTTTGGGTGGTTGTCCCACGTCGGACCGGCGGAATGCGGGCTGAAGATCGCGTTTTTCAGTGTGAACAGCTCGTGGTCGGGCTTGGGCGGCTCTTCGACCATGACATCAAGCCCCGCGGCCATGATGACCTCGTCGCGCAGCGCCTTGTAGAGGGCCACCTCGTCGACCACCGGCCCGCGGCAGGTGTTGATGAGAATTGCGGTCTTTTTCATCATGTTGAGCTCGCGCTCGCCGATGAGATTATGCGTCGACAGGTCGAGCGGCACGTGCAGCGAGACATAGTCGGACGTCTTCAATATCTCGGGGAACAGCGCAAAGCGGATGCCAAGCGAATCTTCCTGCGCCGTCGTTAGCCGGTTGATGTCGTAATACTGCACGCGCATGTCGAACGCCTTGGCGCGGCGCGCGACCTTGGTGCCGATATTGCCGAGGCCGACAATGCCGAGCACCTTGTCCTCAAGCTCGTAAAGCTTGGTCGAGTTGAAATCGTTGCCGCGCCAGCGTCCGGAAACGACCCCGTCATGGACCGAGATCAGGTTCCGCGACACCGCCAGCATCAGCATGATCGCGTGCTCGGCGACCGCGGTGGCGTTGGCGCCGCCATTGTTGCAGATCGGCACGCCAGCGCTGCGCGCGGCGTCGAGGTCGTAGGTGTTGTAGCCGGCGCTCAGCGTCTGGACGAGTTTGAGCTTCGGCGCCTTCGAGTAGAATTCCGGCCCATGCGGGAACTGGCCGGCGCCGATGTAGAAATCCGCGTCCTTCAGCAGGTCCCAGAATTCGGGACGGCCATGCGGCGCCGCCACCAGCTCGAAGCCACTCGGCAGCATATCGTAGGCGATCTGCATCGTCTCGTCGCCGTGGCTGTTCGGCGTCAGGATGCGATAGGGCATGGCGCGTCTCCTCTTGTCTTAATTTATCTTCCGATTGGGCATCGTAGCGACCTCGCGCCGGGTGCCCCAAGCGCTAATTGCCGGCGATCCGGTGGCGGTCGTTGCATAGCGGCGCATAAAGCAGTTTCAGGGAGACGCGCAGCCCACTACCATGCGTCGAACGATGGTTTCGCAAAGTACATTCGATGTTGGGTACGAAACCCTCCGATAACGTGCCGAACAGGGTGGTAAGCGCGCGCGCCGATGGCGCAGCGATGGGCGCCTTCCACCTCGTGCTGATTAAGCCCAGCCATTACGACGATGACGGCTACCCCATCCAGTGGGCCAAGGCGGCGATTCCGTCGAACACGCTCGCCAGTTTGCACGCCCTGGCGGAGGACGCCGGTCGCCGGCAGGTGCTCGGCCCGAACACCGAATTGCGGCTGCACAGCTTTGACGAGACCAACCAGCGCGTCCGGCCAGACCGCATCATTCGGACGATCCGCCGATGCGGCGGACAGGCGTTGGTCGCGATGGTCGGGGTGCAGTCGAACCAGTTCCCGCGCGCGGTCGATCTGGCACGGCCGTTTCTCGCCGCGGGCCTTCCGGTCTGCATCGGCGGGTTTCACGTCTCCGGATGTATCGCGATGCTGCCGAAGATGCCGCCCGAGATGCGCGCGGCGCAAGCGCTAGGCATTTCTTTTTTTGCCGGCGAGGCTGAACACGGCCGGCTCGACCATGTTATGCGCGACGCGCGCGACGGCGTGCTCCGCCCCCTCTATAATTTCATGGACGATCTTCCCGCGCTCGAAGGCGAGCCGGCGCCGATCCTGCCGGCGCGGCATATCCGGCGGATTTCCGGTTCGTTGTCGAGCTTCGATCTCGGCCGTGGCTGTCCCTACCAATGCTCGTTCTGCACGATCATCAATGTGCAGGGCCGCAAGAGCCGTTTCCGCACGCCGGACGATCTGGAACGGACGATCCGCGACAATTACGCGCAGGGAATCCGGCGCTTTTTTATCACCGACGACAATTTCGCCCGCAACCGGCATTGGGAGCCGCTGTTCGACCGGATGATTCAGCTGCGCGTCGGCGAGGGGATGAATCTCGGCTTTACGATCCAGGTCGATACGCTCTGCCACCGCATTCCGAATTTTATCGAAAAGGCGGCGCAGGCCGGGGTGCGCCGAGTTTTTATCGGCCTTGAAAACATCAACCCCGACAATCTGCTCGCCAGCAAAAAGAACCAGAACAAGATCACCGAATACCGCGCGATGCTGCAGAAATGGCGCGAGCACGGCGCGATTACCTGCGCCGGCTATATCATCGGATTTCCCGGCGATACGCGGGACTCAATCCTCAACGATGTCGAGATCATCAAGCGCGAACTGCCGCTGGACATTCTGGAGTTTTTCATCCTGACCCCGCTGCCCGGCTCGGAGGACCACAAACGCCTCTGGCAGCAACGCGAATGGATGGACCCGGACCTCAACAAATACGACCTCTACCATCGGGTGACGCACCACCCGCGCATGTCGGACACCGATTGGGACGACGCATATCGAGCCGCCTGGCTGAGTTTCTATAGCCCCGAGCACATCCGCACCGTGCTGCGCCGCGCCGCCGCCAACGCGGTCGGGCGGCCAAGCACGACGCTATCGACGCTGCTCTGGTTCAAGCTGATGACGATGTTCGAGGGGGTCCATCCGCTCGAAGGCGGCGCCTTTCGCCGCAAATCGCGGCGCGACCGCCGCCACGGCCTGCCGCGCGAGAACCGGCTGATCTTCTACCCACGCTACGCCGCCGAGATCGTCACCAAGTCGTGGCGGTACTGGAGGGTCTACCGCGAGGCCAGGGCAATCTACCGCGACGTCATGCGCGCGGCGGACCGCCTGAGCTACACCGACCTGTCGCTGACGCCGCCGGACGAAGCGGAATTCGACGCGCTCGACCTTTATCGCGCGACAAGCGGCGGCGAGGCCGCGGTCGCACGCAAGCGCCGCGAGGACACCAGCCGCGCGAAATTCCAACCTGCAGCCGCGGACATCCCGGCACCGTAGAACGTCCGCGCGCAGGGCAAAATCTCACTGCGGCGGTTGCCGCCTCATGGCAGATTTCCGGCCAGTGCCGTCGAGACCGGGACGTACAAAAACTTTCGGCTTCTGCGCCGGGAACGGATCTTCAGCTTAACGCTACGCGATAAACCGGGGCAGTTGTCGCCGTCGCGATGCCGACAACAATCAAGCTGCCGCCGCCGTCCTAGCCCGGAATTATTTTCCCGTGATCCGGCCCCATTGTCGCGTCATTTTGCAGGCGAGATATGACGAGCTGATTCGCGCCAGTCTCGCCACTGTTGCGCCGCACCGGCATAATAATGATCATGCCGCCGACCGCCAATCCGACACCAGGCAATCGGCGATTTCCGTCGGGTCCCGCCGAGCCCTACCGCGCAGGCGACGATCTGCTCGATTGGCTCGGCCGCCACTTCGCCGATTTCGGAGATACATACAAGGCCTCGATCTATGGCGGTGACGCCTACGTCACGCGCAGCCCCGTCGACGCGCACCATGTTCTCGTCGGCAACGCCAGCAATTACGTCAAGGGTCGGCTGATCAAACGCATCGCGCTGCTGCTAGGCAACGGGCTGATGACCAGCGAGGGCAAGTTTTGGCGACGGCAGCGGCGGATGATCCAGCCGGCCTTTCACCGGAATGTTTTAGTGGCGCTAACGCCGGCGATGGCGAGTGCGAGCCTGCAATTGTGCGAGCGCTGGCAGACCGCCGCGGACGAAGGCGCGACGATCAATCTGCGCCGCGACATCGGCGACGCGGTGCTGACGAGCGTGTTGCAGGCGGTTTTTGGGGACGATTGCAAGCGCGTCGCCCCGCATTTCGCGGTTCTCTCGAAAGATGCCGCGCGAAGTATGGCGTTCGCGCAGATGTTCCGGGCACTCGGCGACATGGTTTTGCAGATCGTCCAGGAACGGCGCGCAGCGGTCTCGTCGGGCAAGGACATGCTCGGTGTGATGATCGCCGCGCGCGACCGCGGCAGCGGCGCCGCGATGAGCGAACGCCAGATACTGAACGAGGTAATGACCCTCGTCGTCGCCGGGCACGAGACGACGGCGGCGACATTATGCTGGACCTGGCATGCGCTCGCACAGCACCCGGATGTCGAGCTGCGCCTATGGCAGGAAGTCGATGCGCTGCTCGGCGCTGCGATCCTCGCGGTGGAAGACCTGGTGAAATTCCAGTACGCGCGACAGGTGCTGGACGAGGTGCTGCGGCTCTATCCGCCCGGCTGGCTGGTGACGCGCCGGGCGCTCAATGACGATCGGCTCAGCGAGTATTTTGTGCCGGCCGGCACCGAAATCTACCTTCCGATCTTCTTCATTCAGCGCCACCCGCAATTGTGGCCAGACCCGGAGCGCTTCCACCCGGACCGTTTCGCAGGTGGCGACGGCGGACGCCGGCCGCTCGCGCTGCTGCCGTTCTCGGCAGGGCCGCGCAATTGCATTGGCGAGCATTTCGCACGCCAGCAGATGCTGATTCATCTGCTGGTTATCGCCCGACATCTTCGCCTGCGGCTCATCGCGCCGCAGACAATTGCGTTCGATACCGGCGTGAACCTGCGCAGCCGCGACGATTTCCTGATGGCGCCGGAACGACGGGTCACGCAATGAAGCGCTCCCGCATCGGTTGGCTCGGCTGCATCTGTTGAAACGACCGATGAGCGGCTACCTGCCTTCTGTCGGGCAGCGCTGCGAACGACAAATCAGACGCGATGGTCGCCGGACGGGGCGGGCGGACATTCGTGACGTTCTTTGGCTACGCCCGCGTCAGCACGGCGGCCGATGACGCATAACCGCCTATTCTGGAAAGCTGGGCGGGTCCGGCCACCGAACATGTGACGGCGGTGGAGCACGTCTCGACCCCAGCGAGCGGCAAGCGAACCGCCACCGTTCAGTGAAAGCCGAAATGCAAATTGAGATGGTAGCGCTGGTTGCCGGTGGGCGGCTCGTCCATTACGCTCGGCAATATCATTTGCATGCAACGCCGCGAGGTCCCGATGGCTGACGAACTGCTCGAATACCGCTTTATGAACCTGCACGAGTTCGTCACGGTCGCGCGACAGAACCTCAACCGCAACAACTGGGACTATTTGATCGGCGCCTCCGAGACGGAAACGACGATCGCGCGCAACCGCGCCGCGCTCGATTCGATCGGCTTTCGCCCGCGCGTGCTGCGCGACGTGTCGGATGTCGATTGCTCCAAGGAATTGTTCGGCAAGAAGCTGCGCATTCCCGTGCTCTGCGCGCCGGTCGGCAGCCTCGAGAATTTCGAGCCGGGTGGTGGCGCGACGGTCGCCGCGGCGACCGCCGAGTTCGGCAACGGCATGATCCTCTCCTCGGTCTCCCATCCGGGGCTGGAGAAGACCGCAGAGGCGTCGGGCAGCGGTTTCAAGATTTTCCAGCTTTACGTGCGCGGCGACGAAGCCTGGGTCGATGACCATGTCCGCCGTGCAATGGACAACGGCTACGACGCCTTCGCGCTGACCGTCGACACCGACAGCTATTCCCGCCGCGAGCGCGACATCGCCAAGCGCCACGAGCGCCGCCGCGTCCGCCCCGGCGACGCGCGCATCTACCAGGCGCGTTTCAACTGGAAGGACATCGACCGGATCAAGAAGTTGTCGAAGATCCCGGTGATCCTCAAGGGTATCGCCACGCATGAAGACGCGACGATCGCGGTCGAGCATGGCGTCGATTGCGTCTATGTCTCGAACCATGGCGGACGCCAACTCGACCAGGGTGTCGGGTCCATCGAGGTGTTGCCCGAGGTTGTCGAGGCCGTCAAAGGCCGCGCCAAGGTCATGGTTGACGGCAGCATCACCCGCGGCACCGATGTGGTGAAGGCGCTGATCCTCGGCGCTGACGCCGTCGCCTGCGGCCGGCTGTATGTTTACGGTCTCGCGGCCGCCGGCCATGAGGGCGTGGTGCGGCTGTTCGAGATCCTGGAAGACGAGATCCGCATCTGCCTGTCGCTGCTCGGCGTCACCGGCTATGGGCAACTCGACAAGTCATATATCCGCCCGGCGCCGCTGGTAGTCCCGCCTCAGGTGCATAGCCCCTTCCCGCATCTGAACCTCCCACGCGAACATTATTGATGGCACTATAGCTGCATAAGCATGTCTGCTTTGCAGGATTGACGGACACCCGAAACCTGACCGAACCCACGGGGAGAATCCACCATGCCGATACCGCAGCGCGTAGAGTACCCCGCCGCTATCGAACCTCTCGTGCAGTTCATCGAGGATACGCCCCCGATGGACATCATCGACGAGACGCTGCAGAAGCTGCGCTCCGGTACGCCGATCGATGAGATGCTGACGGCTTCGGCGCTTGCCGTGACCCGCTCCTCCGACCTGCCGCCGGGCCATCATGGCGGCCCGCTGCACCCGCTCGCCGGCCTCTATGCGATCTCTAACCTGATCGGCCGCCTGGAAGGCGAGGACAAGTTCCTGCCGGTCGTGCAGCACGTCGCGCTGTCGAACAAGCACGTCAACGCGCCGGAGACCAGCCCCTACCAGTTGCTGGAATTCGCGCCGTTGAAATTCGACAGCTTCGAGAAGGCCAAGGCAGGGTTCCTGCTCGCCTGCAGCCGCGGCGAGTCGCTCAAGGCCGACCACATCTATCAGTGGATTTGGGACAACGCCGAGCCGATCGAGGCATTCGACCTGCTGATGAGCATCGCCATCCCGAAGAATAACGTCGACGACCATTACTTCGTCTTCCCGGGCTATTTGTGGCGCGCGTTCGAGGCCGGGGTGCTCGACAAGCAGTACCTGTCGGTGCTGATGCGCCCATCGGTGCGATACGCGGCGCGCTTCCCGATTGCCCCGGCGCAACCGGAACTCGACTCGCTCATCAAAGACATGAAGCTCATGGAGCGCGTCACCCGGCAGGAAACCGGCGACGATGAGACAATGGCAGTCGGCCGGCTCGGCAAGAACATCGGCCAGGTGGAAGAATTTGCCGAGATCCCGGTGATGATCGCCAGCGCACTGGCTAAAGGCCTGTCGCTCGATGGCGCCGGCGAAGCGCTGTCGATCGGCGCCGCCCTGCTGTTCACGCGCTCGCTCGGCGGGAATCCGATGGATGTCCACCTGCACACCAGCATCAATCTGCGGCGCTACCTGATCGGGCTGCCGGGGCTGAACCTGCGCAGCAAGCTGCTGCTGCTGATGAACTGGCACTTGGGCCCCGAAATCCGCTCGACGCAGATGCGCATGGAACCGCCGGGCTCACAGCCCGACATGGAAGCGGTCAAGGCGCTGCCGCCGAAGTCGCAGGAGCAGCTGCTCGACGCGATCACCCACAGCATCTACACCCAGCCGCCGACGGACTGGTCGACGGTTACCAATCTGGGGCTGATGCGCGCGGTGCCGGAGGTCAAGCACACGATCAATCTGGCGATGCAATACGTCGAAAGCCGCTATGACCCCGAGGCGCTGATTGCGCGGCTCGCCGAGATTGTCTGCCACGACAATTTCACCGAGATGCACGCCTTCAAGCACCACAACGCGATCGTCGAGGAATTCCGCAACACCCGCGAGCCGTGGCGCTGGATGCACCTCGTCAGCGGCTGTCAGGCGGCGGCGATTTCGTTCGGCAAGAACATGGCCGTCTACGAGGAATATCTCGACCTGCTGCACGCCGCCGAGTAAATCGCAGCGTTCAACGCGAAAATCCCCGGGGTCTCGGCCCCGGGGATTTTTTATTGTCCGAGCGGAAGGGTCGGGACAGGCCCAAACCGTCGCCCCGCTATAGAACGCCGATCTCACGGAGATATTTGGCGACGCCGGGCTGGATCAATGTCGGATCGGGTGCGGCGGCTGCGGTATTGGCGGCCGTCGTCTCCTTCGCCTGGTCGAGCTAGGCGGCGAGTTGCGCCTCACCCTGATGCAACGCTTTGGCGAGGCGATAGCCGATTTCGTCCGGCAGATCGGGGCGCGCCAGGATGAACGACCATGACCCCACCGAACGCACCGGCTCATTCTGGCCGGGATAGGCATCTGCCGGCACGGTCAACGGTTTGAGAAAGACATGCTTGGCGAGGATTTGCCGCGCCGCTGTCGCGTCCGGCGCGATGAAACGGCCGCCGGCCGCGGCGACTTTGGCGAAACCGGGCCAGCCGACGCCACCGCCCCACAATGCCGCGGCGCGGCCATCGAGTACCATGTCCGGGCCATCACCGGCGCGGTCCAGATAGATCGCGGTGAAATCGCGCTCCATGTCGAGCCCCATGCCGTCGAGCACGTAGCGCGCGAGGATCACCAACCCCGAACCCCGCGCACCGAAGGCCACCGGTTGCCCCTCGAGGTCGCTTATCGCCTGCACCGCGCTGTCGCCGCGCACGACAAACATGCCGGCGGTCGCATACATCGCCGCGACGATGCGCAGCGTGGTGGCGCCAACAAACGCAACTTCACCGGTCACGAGGCCGAGATCGACCTGGCTCGCCTCAAGCAGCGGCACGTTTTCGGTCGAGCCCTTGGTGTTGCGGCACTCGACTTCGAGCGTCGGGTCAATCGCGTTGATCACCTCGGCAACGACACCGCCATAGAGCGGAAAGCCGCCGCCGGGTGTCGCGGTGGCCAGGGTTATGCGCGTTGCGGTGCCAGTGGCCATGGGCTGCTGCTCCTAATCTCACTCGATTCTCATTGCCGGGCGGCACTTCGGCCATCGACAATGGCGCAGAAGCCCATCATGCGGAAATTTGCAGGCCGAGGCGATGATCGCGGCGCTGAGACCACCATCGCCGGAACCGCAGCCGTGCAAGATATGCGCGGCGCCCGCGCCGCTGTTTGGTGTTGTTGATTTCAGCCGCTCCTGCGAGGTGAGCCGCGGGATCGAGTTTCCGCTTGTCGGCATCCCGGTCTACTACCGGCGGTGCGGCGCCTGCGGCTTTCTGTTTACCGATGGTTTCGACGACTGGACCGAAGCTGATTTTCGGCAGCACATCTATAACGCCGATTACATAACCGTCGACCCGGATTATGCGGAGAACCGCCCGGCCGGCTTCGCACAACTGGTTACACAATTATTCGGCGCGAATAGAGGGGCGCTGCGCATTCTCGATTACGGTGGCGGTAACGGTAAGACAGCGGAGTTACTGCGCTCCGTCGGCTTTTGCGCGGTCGAAACTTACGACCCGTTTACGCCCCGATACGCGCAGCCCCCCGATAGCGCGTTCGACTTGGTCACCTGCTTTGAAACATTGGAGCATTTGCCCGACCCGCTGGGCGGGATCGCCGACATTGTGGCGCGCCTCGCCCAGCCAGGGCTGGTGCTTTTCTCGACTTTCACCCAGCCGCAGGATTTTCATCTCCAAAAGATGAACTGGTGGTATATCGGGCCAAGAAATGGCCACATCTCGATCTTCACGCGTTTGGCTTTGACGTTTGCTTGGCGACGCCAAGACTTTTTCTTTGGCTCAATCAACGAAAACTGCCATATCGCATTTCGCGAGCTGCCGGATTTCGCGAAGCATCTCGTCCAGTTTCAAGCGTCGCCGGCTCACTGACCGGGGCCCCTCAATTGTTCTTATGGATCGGGTCCACCCAGCGGACCTGCTCAGGTCTTTCGACCGGCTCGATATCGAGATTTACGACGACAGCCTCGTTGTCGCTGCGCACCAGCACGCATTCCAGCGTCTCGTCCGACGACGCGTTGATCTCCTGGTGCGGCACGTAAGGCGGGACAAAGATGAAGTCGCCCGGCCCCGCCTCGGCAACATATTCGAGATGATTGCCCCAGCGCATCCGGGCCTTGCCCTTCAACACATAGATCACGCTTTCGAGCGCGCCGTGATGATGCGCGCCAGTCTTGGCGTCGGCATGGATGTGCACCGTGCCGGCCCAGATCTTCTGCGCGCCGACGCGGGCGAAATTGATCGCCGCGGCGCGGTTCATGCCGGGGGTTTGCGGCGTGTTGGTGTCGAGCTGGTCGCCGGGGATGACTTTGACCCCGTGCTCCTTCCAATCGACATGCTCGTGCGTGTGCTCGCTCATCGCCATCCCTCGATATCCGATCCGTCAGATAGCGGAGCGGGCGGAGGATTACAACATTGCAGTGACGAAAAATGATTTTATTATACTTTTTTATTTTGTAATTTTTCAAACCTTGACGTACGTCTGTTCCACGATATATCTTATTTTCGTTATATCGAAACTCTATCGAGAGACAAACAATGAGAACCAAAACACTCAACATCCAAGGCTATCACGCGCATGTCTATTATGACGCGGACCGACGCCCGACCGCCGCGCGGCTCGCCGCCGCGGTCGCGGAAAACTTCACCGCCAGGATCGCCGGGATGTTCGACGAACCGGCCGGTCCTCATCCGACCGGCAACCTGCAGATCGACTTTGGCGCGGCGGAATTCGGTGGCTTGGTGCCGTGGCTGATGACTCACCGGGACGGGCTCGACGTACTGGTCCACCCGCTGAGCGACGATTCGCGGCGCGACCACGGCAGCGATGCGCTGTGGCTCGGCAACCCGGTCAAGCTGCGGCCCCATCGCATGCGCCCCGGCCACCAGCCCGAACATCTCCCCTCCGGCGAAGAGGCCTAGCACCGATGTTAAGACGATCACAGGACCATCGCGACCGGCACCATGCGCGCGGCGGAATGTTTGGCCGCTTTGGCGGCCATCACCACGGCCACCGTCATGGCGGTGGGCGCGGCGGCCGGCCTGGCCGTGTCTTCGACCAGGGCGATTTGCGGTATGTTCTGCTCGGCTTGATCGCCGAAAACCCGCGCCACGGCTATGAGCTGATCAAGGCCATCGAGGAGAAATTCGGCGGCACCTACAGTCCCAGCCCCGGCGTCATCTACCCGACGCTGACGCTGCTCGAAGAGTTGGGCTATATCCGGCCCGAGAGTACCGAAGGCCCGCGCAAGCAATATGTCGTGACCCCGGAAGGCACGGAATTTCTCGCCGCCAACCAGGCCGTTGTCGATCAGATTTTTGCGCGCATGGACGAGGTCGCGCAGGCCTATGCCGGCGGTCCGGCGCCCGAGATCCGGCGCGCGATGCAAAACCTGGAAACGGCGCTAACGATCCGCCTCGGACGCGGCCCGCTGACCCCCGACCAGTTGCGTGCCATCACCACGGCGCTCGACCGCGCCGCCAGCGAGATCGAGCAGAGCTAGGCTTAACCCGCGGCCGCTTTCAGCTCCGGCATCGCCTTGTCGAAGCCGCGCTGAAAGCGGTCGAGCGCCTCATCGATTTCGACGGGCGTAATGCACAAAGGCGGCGAGAACGAGATCGCCTCGACATAGGGCAGCGCGCGTACCATCACGCCTTCCTCGAAGGCCTTTTTCTGGACGATGCGGTGGACCCATTTGTCGTGATCGAAGAAGCGTTTGGTCTTGCGGTCGGCGACCAACTCGATCGCCATCATCAGCCCCTCGCCGCGGATGTCGCCGATGTAAGGATGGTCGCCAAAACGCTGACGCAGTTGCTGCTTGAAATAGGCGCCCATCGCCGCGGAATTATCGATCAGCTTCTCGCGCTCCATGATGTCGAGATTCGCCATCGCCACCGCGCCGCCGACCGGATGGCCGGAATAGGTGAAACCGTGCATCACTGGCCCGATCTCGGGGGAGGTGTCACGCAGCACATTCCACACGCGTTCGGAGATGACGGAGGCCGAGAGCGGGAAATAGGCGCTGGTGATGCCCTTCGCGAGCGTTACGATATCGGGCTTGAGACCGTATAGCCCGGTCGCGAACCACGAGCCGGTGCGGCCAAACCCCGTGATCACCTCGTCGGCGACAAAGAGGATGTCGTTCTCGTCGAGCACCTCCTGCACCTGGGCGAAATAGCCGCGTGGCGGCACAAACGCGCCGCCGGTGCCCATGATTGGCTCGGCGATAAACGCCGCCACCGTCTCCGGCCCCTCGCGATGGATCATATCCTTCAACTCGCCGACCATGCGCCGGGTGAAGGCGTCCTCGTCTTCGCCCGCCTCGCCAAAGCGGAAGAAATGCGGGCAGGCGGTGTGCAGCACGCCGGGCAGCGGCAGATCGAACGCCTTGTGGAACGACAGAATGCCGGTGAGACTGCCGGCGGCCGCGGTCAATCCGTGATACGAGCCGAGCCGCGAGATGATCTTCTTTTTCTCGGGCTTGCCGCGCAGGTTGTTGTAATAGCGCACCAGCTTGAAATTGGTGTCGTTGGCATCCGAGCCGGAGGTGCCGAAAAACACCTTTGAAAGATGCCCGGCACCAGCCCGCTCGCGAAACAGCGCCAGCACCCGGTCGGCGAGCCGGATGATCGGCTCGTTGGAATAGGACGAGAACAGGTGATAATAGCCGAGATCGGCCATCGCCTTTGCCGCCGCCTCGCCCAACTCGGCGCGGCCGTAACCGATATTGACGCACCATAATCCGGCACCGCAGTCGATCAGCTCGCGCCCCTCGCGGTTCTTGACGCGCACGCCCGAGGCGCCGGCGATGATCGTCGGCCCGTCGCGCAGATGATCGGCGATCGAAGTCGACGGATGCATGATGCTCTGCCGGTCCATCTCCTCAAGCGAATAGTTTTCTTGCTGGTCGAGCGCCATCGCCGCCTCACTGATGGGAAAAGAGGGTCAGGCCGGCGGTCGGCACGCGGGCGTGCAGCACCGTTCCGGTTTCGCTTTCGGTGATATAGAGGCTTTTGCCGTCCGGCCCGCCAAATGCGGCGTTGGTGGTGGCGTGTCCGGCGCAAGACGGGAGTTCGTAGAGCGGCCGGCCCAGCCGGCTGAAAATCCAGATCGAACCCATCCCGACATGACAGACGACGAGATTACCCTCACTGTCCATCGCCATCCCGTCCGGCCCCATGCCGCCCGACAGCTGGATGAAGATACCGACCCGGCCGATGCTGCCATCGGGGTGCAACGGCACGCGCCACACCGCGTTGCCGCGCGTCACCGCGAGATAAAGGACGCTTTCGTCCGGTGTCAGCACGAGGCCATTCGGGCTCGGCACATTGTTGAGCAGCAGGTCGAGCCGCCCATTGGCGCGCAGCCGCCACAGCCGCCCGGTCGGGTCGTGCAGCCCGCTCTCGCCCTGGTCGGTAAAGTAAAGGTCGCCGTTCGACGCGAAATGCAGGTCGTTGAGCCCCTTGAACCGCTCGCGGTGCGGCCGGTCGAGATAGATTTCGACCTTGCGCGTATCGGGGTCGAGCAGCACCAGCCCCTGTTTGTGGTCGGCGATAAAGATACGGCCGTCACGGTGGATTTTGAGGCCGTTGGGCTCGCCGTCATAGGTCACGACGAGGCTGAACTCGCCGTTCGGGGAAATCTTGAAAATCTGCCCGTAGGGAATGTTGGTGATGTAGAGATTGCCGTCGCGATCAAAGGACGGCCCTTCGATAAAGCAGTCGCGCGGCACACCCGATTGATGGCGCGGATCGCGGTGCTGGCGCAGCTCGTCGGGCACACGGGCAAATACTTCTGTCTCGATGACGGACGGCGCGGCGAACACGGACCAATCCCCTCCCAACGATAGTCGGGCGGACCTTATCACGCGTGTCCTTCCACCTCACCGAAATGTGTGATGCGAAGCGCGTCGGTGGCGGGCACTACTCCACCCTTAAGACAATCGAACAGGGGAGGTTTCTACCGATGCGCCCGTTCCCACTTTTGCTTGTCGCCCTTGCCGGGCTCGTCGCGCTTCCGGCGCTGGCGCAGAACGCGCCGCAAGGGACGCCGGTGCAGGTCCGCGGTACGGTCGACAAGCTCGACGGCAAGAACCTTATCGTGAAGGCGCGCGATGGCCAGACGCAGACGGTCATCCTCGCCGACAACGCTCGGGTGATCGCCCTCGTCAAGAAGACGGTCGCCGATTTCAAACCCGGCGACACCGTGGCGTCGACCGGCGTAAAGGGTGCCGACGGCAAGCTGCACGCGATCGAAGTCCGCATCCTGCCGCAGCCATTCGCCGATGGGGGGCGCCAATTCGCCTGGGACCTGTCGCCCAACAGCGTGATGACCAACGCGACGGTCGGGACGATCACCAAGACGCCCGACGGCGCGGTTTTTCACGTCACGTTCAAGGGCGGCGAAGCCGACTACTCGATCGGGCCGGACACCGCGGTTCTCGGCAACGGGCCGGCCAGCGTGAATGATTTGAAGCCTGGCGTCGCCGTGGTCGCCCTCGCGACCAAGCTCGACGGCAAAATCACCTCGCGCGTGGTCTTCGTCGAGAAGGACGGCATCAAGCCGCCGATGTAACCAGATCGTGATTTAAGCGCGCGACAGTGTCGCGCGCGCTGAAGCCACGCAAGCCGGCGCGACGTACTATCTATCGTCACAGGTTCCCCAGCATGACGAGCGAGAGGGTCGGCCGGTGAAACTTCCCTGGAACGATTACCGCGGCAAGCTGTCGCCGCTAAAGCTCACGGTATTTGTCGCACTGTTTCTGCCGGCGGCCTGGACCCTGGGCCAGTTTGCCACCGGCAATCTCGGCGCACGGCCGCTGACCGAGGCGATCCATCAGCAAGGCCTGTGGACTATCCGCCTCATCCTTATCGCGCTGGCGATCACACCGCTCAAGGCGATCCTCGCTTGGCAGCGGCTGATCCTGGTGCGCCGCATGGTCGGCGTCGCGGCGTTTGCCTACATCGTGCTTCATTTTACGCTCTACATCGCCGACGAGAACTTCAACCTCGCCACGGTCGCGAGCGAGATCGTCAAGCGCATCTATCTGACGATCGGCTTTGCCGCGCTCTGCGGCCTCGCCGCGCTGGCGGCGACCTCGACCGACAACATGGTGCGCCGGCTCGGCCGTAAATGGCAGACGCTGCACCGTCTCGTCTATCTCATCTGCCTGCTCGGCCTCATCCACTATTCGATGCAGTCAAAGCTCGACCAATGGGAGCCGGTCATCGCCGACGGAATTTTTTTCTGGCTGATGGGCTACCGGTTGCTGGCGTGGAAATTCGCGGTGCGCGGCCGCCTGCCGCTTGGCTGGCTCGCGGCGCTCGGCGTCGTGGCGACCGTGCTGACAGGGCTGGGCGAGGCGCTTTATTTCTACCTGGCCTTTCACGCACCGTTGGCGCGAGTGATAGCGGCGGATTTCTCGCTGCAAACCGGGGTGCGGCCGGCGGTCGTGGTCTTTGGCTTCAGCGCCATCGTGCTGGCCGCCGGGTTGTTCCGCACCTACGTGACACCACCAGCCAAGATGCGCCCTCGTTACGCCTAGAACCGCAGCCATCTTCCCGCTGTTGATCCATCAGTTTCGTGGACTTCGGCGGAGGAATGGCTATGGTCGCGGCAATGCAATATCGGATCGAGATTTCCGCCAATCGCGAGGGTGTGGCGCGCATCCATTTGCCGGGGCGCAGCCTTGAACTGGAAGCACACCGCGATGACAGCGGCTGGCAGGTCGCGGTGGTCGATCCGCAGAATCCACCCCCAAACGAGGGAGACAACACGATCGCGTTGCGCGCTGACAGCGCCAATGACGCAGTGTGGCGCGTCGCGCGCGCCGCGGTGCGCGCGGTCTCTGAGCTTACCAACAGCCCGCTCCCCGCCGAGCTTCGTCACGATCCCGACATCTAAACAAACCGGAGGAAACCATGCCCGAAACCGACAATTCGATGATCTGGAACTTCAAGCTCCTGTCGCACAACACGCTCGACGGGTTTGGCGGGATCGGCGAGGGCATGTCGATGCAGCTGGCGAAAGACGGCCGGCGCATCTTGTGGCTGGCGCATGAAAGCGCGCCCAAGAACTTTACGGCGGTCGATGTCACCGACCCGAAAAACCCCAAGATCGTCGCCCGCCGCGATCTACCCGAATCGCATATGCGCTCCAACTCGCTGGAGACGGTGGGCGACATGCTCGCGGTCGCCTATCAGACCAAGGAGCCGGGGCTGAAGCCGGCGGGGTTCGAGCTGTTCGACATTTCGACACCGGAAAACCCGAAGTCGATCAGCTTTTTTGACTGTTCGGGGCCGGAATCGCGGGGCGTCCATCAGCTGTGGTTTACCGACGGCAAGACTATCCATATGTCATCGGGCGCACCGGATTTCCGGCCGTCCCACCCCAAGGACGACCAGTTCTATCGCGCGATCGACGTGTCGAACCCGTCAAAGCCGAGCGAACTGGGCCGCTGGTGGCTGCCCGGCCAGCAGGTCGGTGACAACGAGGCGCCGCCCAAGCGTCATCCCGGCGGCACCGATAGCGGCTTTCGCCCGCACAATACCAATGTCTACCCGGAGCGGCCCGACCGGGTTTACATGGGCTATCTCGACGGTGGGCTGATCGTGCTCGACATCGCCGATCAGGCGCATCCCAAGATGGTGTCGCGCTGGGACTACCATCCGCCCAATGACGGCTTCACCCATACGGTGGTGCCGTTTTTCGACCGCAACCTGCTCGTCGTCAGCGACGAATGCGTGCGCAATGACGGCGCCGACTGGCCCAAACTGGTGTGGATCGTCGACAATCGCGCCGAGGAGAACCCGACGCCGATCGCCACCTGCCCGATGCCGCCGGTCGATGTGTTCTCCCGCCGGGGCGGTCGCTTCGGGGCTCATAATCTCTGGGAAAATTTGCCGAAAGAAGGCTGCTATAAATCCGACCAGGTAGTGTTCGGTACGTTCTTCAACGGCGGTTTGCGCGCCTTCGACCTGGGCAACCCGTATCAGCCAAAGGAAGCTGCCTATTTCGTTCCCGAGGTGCCGGGCGCGCCGTCTGGATCATGCCAGCTCAACGACGTGTTTATCGACGACCGCGGCATCGTCTACACGGTCGACCGCTTTGTCGGCGGTCTCTATTGCCTCGAAATGGATTTCTAGCTCCCACTTGGCAAAAACCGCCTGCCGCTCTTTCGACGGTGGGCGGTGACACCTACATGCAAGCGCCTGATTGACACACAAACAGGGAACGCGATGGCCGATATCAGCATCGAATTCCTCGGAAAGCAGTTGCAGAACATCCAGGCGGAGCCGCGCGAGATGAAGTTCGCGGCCGAGGTCGAACGCCGCAACAGCCACTCGGCCTTCAATAATCTGGTCACCGAAGTCGGCCTCAAACTCAGTACGTTCGAGGTAACAATCGAACATGGCCTGGGGGCCATGGATGGTCGCCTGGAGGCGATGGATGGTCGCCTGAAGGGCATGCAGCGGCAACTTGATCAAGGCCTAGGAACATTGCACCAGCAACTCGATCGCATCGAGCAGTTGCTGCTCGCTAAAGGCTCGCCGTGAGCCCGCGCAGGAAGCCGATCAATTTCCGCGACAAGTTTGCGCTGATCACCGAGCAGTGGCAGCCCAAGGTAGTCGCCGAGATGAACGACTACCAGTTCAAGTTGGTGAAGATCGAAGGCGACTTCGTCTGGCATCACCATCAAGACACCGACGAGACGTTTATCGTGCTGGACGGCGAATTGCGGATCGATTTCCGCGATGGTGCGGTCGCGTTGAAAGCGGGAGAGATGTTTGTCGTGCCGAGGGGTGTCGAGCACAAGCCTTTCGCCCAACGCGAAGTCAAAATGCTGCTGATCGAGCCGCGCGGCGTGCCCAATACCGGCGATGCGGGCGGCGCTCGCACCGCGCCGAACGACGTGTGGATTTGAGCGACATCAAAGATCCGATCTCAAAGGTCTTCGCCGGCGGCGGCGCCACCCCATTTGGCGCGCCCCAGCGGCGACCGCGCGGCTCGCGCATCCCGGTGTCGATTGTTACCGGGTTTCTGGGGGCCGGCAAAACGACGCTGATCCGCGCGCTGCTCGATTCACCCGAGGGGGCCAACACCGCGGTCGTCGTCAACGAATATGGTGAGGTCGGCATCGACAACGCGCTGCTGCGTGGGTCAAGCGACGCAACCGTGTTGCTCGGCAATGGTTGCATGTGTTGTCTTGCGCGCAGCGACCTGCAAGAGACGTTGCGGACCCTATTCGCCGACCGCGCACGCGGCGTGGTGCCTAGCTTTCAACGTGTGATCATCGAGACCAGTGGTCTCGCTGACCCTGGCCCGTTGTTGCAGACTTTCGCCAGCGATCGCGCGCTTGGCCAGGAGTTTCACCTTCAAGCTCTGGTCGCGGTGGTGGACGCGCCGAACGGTGCCCGAAATCTCGCCAGCGCCCCCGAGGCGCGCGAGCAGATCGCGCTGGCCGACCGCGTCGTTTTGACAAAGGCCGATCTCGCTGACCCTTCCGACATTATAGAAAAAATCGGACAATTGACCGCCGCTCCGATCGAACGCGCGGTGAACGGCGTGATCGAACCGGCCTACCTCCTCGACGAGCGGCTCGACATCTCGGTGCGTGTTCCGGAACACGATCACGCCCACGCTCACAGCCATGGCATCGACAGTTTCGTTTTGACGCTCGACAAGCCGCTCCGATGGCCGGCCTTCGAGCAGGCGATGGCGGTGCTGACCGTGCTGCGTGGTCCAGATCTGCTGCGCGTCAAGGGCATTGTCGCGGTCGCAGGAGCGAAAGGACCGGTGGTCGTCCATGCGGTCCAACACACGGCGCACCGGCCGGTGGAATTGCAGACCTGGCCCGATGACGACCACACGTCCCGGCTTGTTTTTATCACCCGAGGGATCGGTCGGACCGAAGTCGAAAATTTGCTGCAAGCCGTCGCCGCTTTAGCGGCGCCATAGGACGCGTCGGGAACCCCAGTAACGCGCGGTGACTGATCTGATCAGCCGGTTCATATCGTAAGACTGTCTTAATCTTAAAAATCAAGAATCGGTGTTTGCAGCCATTCAACGCTGCAACCGAATAACGCGCATTGGGGGAAACATGAGTCGATTTTGGACAGGCACCGCGCTGGCCTTGCTCTTTACGACAACGGCGGCTTATGCCGACCGGGCGGCTGGTGATCGTTGCGCCGCGTCTCTGGCGGCGCCGGGAAAAGCTGTTTACCAAGCGTCGTTACCCGAAGTTCTCGGCGGTGAAGCGCCGCGCAACGCAGCCGCCTCCAACGCGCGCGAGCTGGTTGCGAGCCGGCGATTGCGGCCTGCCTACGCTCGGACCGGCGCCGAAGGCGCAGTGCCATGCCTGCAGTTGGCGGCCGCTCGCCCCAGCGCTCTGGGGGTGGGTGTCGCCCCCGGCGTTGGAGCCGGCGCGCCCGGTGTTGGTGTCGCTCCGGGGTATGGAGCTGGAGCGCCCGGGGTTGGCGTCACTCCTGGATACGGTGTCGGCGCACCCGGTGTCGGGATTACCCCAGGAGTCGGCGCCGGTGCGCCGGGAGTCGGCGTGACGCCCGGTGTCGGCGTCGGGGGTGCGCCGTGACAAGGCGGCGCTTTCCAGTGGGTGCAAGACCCACCCGGTGAACTCGCTCCCGCCGGAAGCAATCGGAGCAGTCATGGAGGTAACGAAATGGCTGAAGCCTTCGATTAGCG
>Ga0335085_10000618_pt1 | contig 95155 bp, 84 predicted proteins | sample Lox_Sample_45_FD_206712 | JGI IMG/M metagenome (GOLD analysis project Ga0335085, IMG submission 206712) | Soil microbial communities from Loxahatchee National Wildlife Refuge, Florida, United States - Lox_Sample_4.5 | ecosystem: Environmental > Terrestrial > Soil > Wetlands | place: USA...
TTCACCTGGAATTGCAGAGCTCGAACGACGGCGCTATGCCGCTTCGGATGGCAGAGTACTCGCTCGGGATCTTCCGGCTGTTCCGCCAGTTTCCACGCCAGGTATTGGTCTACGTTGGCGAAGTTCCGCTTCGCATGGAGACCGAACTGCATGGCCCCGATTTCTCATTCCGGTATCGCGCTGTCGACATTCGCACGTTGGATGGCGATGAGTTGCTGGAGAGCGGGACAATGGCCGACAACGTAATTGCGATCCTCGCTCGATTGCGGGACCATAAAGAAGCGGTTCGAAGGATTGTCGAGAAGATCGCCGGATTGCCCAGCGACGAGCGGGAAGCAAGCTTGGCCCAACTGCTGGTACTCAGCGGGCTTCGACACTTGGAAGAGTCTGTGGAACAGGAGGCGCGTAAGATGCCGATTCTGAATGACATCCTGGACAACAAGGTCCTGGGACGCGAGTTCAAGCGGGGCGAACTGACCGTCCTCCGGAGGCAAATCGAGAAGCGTTTCGGGGCGGTGCCGAATTGGGCTGAAGATCGCCTTACCGGTCGAACGACGACCGAACTGGAAGAACTCAGCATTCGTTTGCTCGATGTGGCGAGCCTTGAAGACCTGTTGAAGTAATGTCCGGCGGGGCATCCAAGCCCTGCCCCTTTTCCTCATCTCTCGCGGTAGACGTACCGCATCCATCGGTTTCCCACCCGGTCAAAGTTCCGCTGGGAAGTGCCTAGCAGGTAGACCGGGCGGGAATGGCGGAGTTGATCGCCTCCCGGCCACTTCTCTTCAATCCCCAAAAAAACAAGGAGCAATTTGCATGTCAGAAACCAGTACCCTCATTGGGTACCAGGGCAGGACCATCTCTCGCGAGGAACTTGCCCTCGTTCCCACACCATTAGCGACGGAGACCCATCGTCCAGTGCCGCATCACGAAGTGATCAACGCCCTGGTCGAAACGTTGGGGTTCCGTCACATCGGCGTTGTCCACGACGAGTATGCCGTGTCCCCGGATGGAATGAAGATGTTCGGGGCCTTGGATCTCGCGACCGAAATGCACGGCTGCCGCTTCGCCATCGCCGTCCGCAACTCTCACGATAAAAGTATGCGGCTGGCCATGACGGTCGGATACAAGGTCTTTGTTTGCAGTAATATGGCGTTCAGTGGCGATTTCACGCCGGTCTTGGCGAAGCACTCGAAATCGCTGAATCTTCTGGACTCGATTTCCGTCGGAGTGGATCGAATGCAGCGGAACTTCGGTCCCATGCAGAAGCAGGTCGAAGCGTGGCGGGAGACCGAACTCAGCAATGTCTCCGCCAAGATGATCATCTACGAGGCGTTCATCGAGAGCGAACTCGAAGTTCCGAAGCACCTGGCGCGACGGGTCCATGATTTCTACTTCAATCCCCAGTACGACGAGTTCAAGGTGCGAACGCTCTGGAGCCTGTCCAATGCATTCACATCGGCCTTTAAGGAACTCGAGCCGATTCCGCAGTTCAAGGCGACGGCGAAGCTGAGTGGCTTCCTGGAACAACGCTACTCGCGCAAATTCTAATTAATGCGCCCAGCGACCGAACAGTGAGCCAGCCCCGCTGGCATAAGCGGGGCTGGCTGATCTGCGGCGCGGCGAGCTAGTGAGCAGATTCGCGCGATGCTGCAGACTCGGTATACCAGCAGTCTCCTTTCTGATATTGGTCTCCACAGTCAGTCGTCACCAGCCAGCACCACCCACCGTTTGGACCATTCTTACTGATTAGGGTGGCCTCGATGATCCGACATGCCCGCTGTTCAGCGACCGTTGTGGAATACTTCGGGCTGGCGCCGGTTGCGCTGATTTGGCAGGCTGACATCGCTGAGCCAAGCGTTCTCGCAAACGGTGTTTTGGTGGCGCTGAGGGGCGGGCTTGGGGCTGTCGTATCTCTCGCCGGTTGTTGGGCCATCGCCGGGCGCCAGCCTAACAAAAAGATCGTGCTGGTCAGGCTGAACAGAGCCACAGACGCACGTGGAAATTTCTTGACGGCTTTCTGCATTGTTATCTCCTTTTGCAAGGACCGCGCTACTACTGCGGCCCGCGCAATCGTTTTTAGGGGATTTGCTGCAAGCTGCCAAAAAGCGCTGGCCGTCAGCCGGCGAGGACTATTCTTTGGAGGAGAAACGAAGATGACCCGCGATTATCATGCGACGGAATTCATTGGCCGTTTACGGGCCGACCCCGAAACGAAATACACCGAGACGAACGGCACGGCGAGAACTCGGTTCCGCGTCCTCGTGAATGAGGAGTGGAAAGATCGAGACAACCAAGTTCAGAAGCACGTGGAGTCGTACGTTGTAATCACATTCAATGGGCTGGCCATTGCCTGCGGCAACTACCTGGCGCGCGGGCGCAGGGTGTTCGTGAGGGGCAGGAACCGGACTCGGACGTACGAGGGCCACGGCGGGCAGAAGCGGTGGGTGACCGAGGTCATCGCCGACACCGTCCAGTTTCTCGATGCGCCAGCTCCTGAAGAAAATACCGGCCGCCCCATTCCGGGGCAACCTGAGCCGGCGGAGCCAGACGACTCCTTCTAATCTGCTACTCCCGCCGAATGTCCTTGGGGTCTTTGTCTGAGCGGAGGCCGATGAACCGGGCGTGCCGAAGGTGGCCATCAGGGGTCCATTCGAGGAACTCGAACTGGCCAACGAGAGAGGGCATGAGCCATCGACACTCGTTCATCTTGTCGGCGGTCAATCCCTCTCCCCAACGGCCACCCGATGCCTCCGGCAAGTTCGTGAATGGGCACTTGGCGGCCTCCAGCCCCCTGAATCGTTTGAACAGTTGCTGGCGGGATGCGGGAGTGAAACCGTTGCGAGTCCTGGCGACGTAGATTAGCTTCGGGCCGTCGTAGTATCCGAAAATGATGGCGTCGAAGTTTCTTGGGCCTGGCGTAAATCCGCCGATAACAAATTCTTGCTCCTGGTTCACCCGCATCTTCTGCCAGGCTCCCGAGCGCTGCCCGGGTTCGTAGCGGCTGTCCAGGCGTTTGGCGACGAGACCTTCAAGGCCGTGCGCTTTGACTGACTCCACCAGCGTCGGCAGCGTCGCGTCGAGATCGGCAGACTCACGAATTGGATCGCCCAACTCGGCGAGAACGTTGTGAAGGGACTGTCGCCGGATAGCCAGCGGTTCCCCCGCCAAATCCACACCGGCCAGAACCATGACGTCGAATACGTAGTAGAAGAGCGGAGTAGGGCTCGACCCGAGATTCTGTAGCGCGTTAAAGGATGGGCGCCCGGATTGGTCGAGGGCAATGATTTCCCCGTCGATCACCGTTTCGTCGGGAATGCCCGCAAGCGCTTTTACGATCGCGGGGTACTTCTTGTTGAAGTCCTTGTCGTTCCGGGACCGCAAATGGACGCGACCGCCGGTCTTTACGGCCACGGCTCGAAATCCGTCCCACTTAATTTCGTAGCGCCACCGGGCTGGATCATCGGGCAGCCTGTCGGTACGAAGCAGGAGCATTGGCTCGATAAAACGGGCCTTGATCTTCGACGGTGGCACGTCTGCTAGTGTGACGCAAATTTGCCTCCCAAGACGCTGCCAGAAGGAAGGTAGTCATGACGCTCGCTGAAGCGCTCGCCGATATTGAAATGCGCTGTAACGGCGACGGATCCAATCAGGCTCGGCCACAGGAGGAGGTCGCATGGCCAGATACGCAGGCTGCCGTTCGGCTCCTCGCCGCGGCATTCGAACATTTGCGGAAGCGGGACCCGCTGTTCGGCCACCAGCGTCGCTTTCGCTCTCTCGGGCTTCCGCCAGGGAGTGTGCCGCCCGCCTGATGGCTCATGGGCCCGCGCTGAACGTTCCCCGATTGGCTTGCGGGGCGCTGGAGCCCTTCCAGCCCAGGCAAACCTATTCCGGGGCCCTTGGTCTCGCGCGGAACCTGCTCCTTTCAGGCGTCGGGAAGCCTGACGACTGGGGGCAGGCCAATGGGGATCCCGTGAACTTCATGCTTCGGACCGTAGAGCGCACCGCCGGCGGCTTCAATCGAAAGGCCATTGACGGCGTCGCGCACGTAGAGGTTCTCTTCGGCACCAGCCCGTACATCTCCAGTTGGCACGAGAAGGAATACGAGAGCCCGGACCGGGTATTTCTGGCGGTCGAGGCAACCCACATTTCGATAATCTACCTCCGGCCCACTCTGGAACTTCTCGGGAATGTACATCAGCGGCTGCCGGCGACGTTCTACCGGCTTCTCCAGGAAGGGCTTTCATCGTGGATTCTGTGCTACGACGAATCCGCCGCGGAAGCATTCTACGAGTGGAGGATGGAGTCTTACGAGGAAGCCAAGGAGAGCGGCGAAGAAGGTCTGGAGAAGCCTCAGGACATCGGGGCAGCCAAGGGACCTTGGCTGTCCAAGAAGTTCAGACCGCTTCCGGAAAGCAGGATCGACGAGGCCATCGAATCGGTGAGGCGTGGCACACGGGCGCGACGAATCCTCGAAACTGCGCGAAAGCTACAGCGGCTGGCCAAATCGCGGGAACGCATGCGGCCATATTGCGATGTGTGGGATGAGTATTATCCAAACGGCAGCTTCTCAGTGCCATTCACTATACTCGCGTTTCACGAACAGGATCTGGTGTGCCAGGCATTCCAGAGCGATGAGGAGGATTGGATGAACGGTGGTGAGCAGCAGAGTCCGGCCTTCGCCGTCGCATTCAATCCGTCCGATCCCGATGCTATTGCTGCCGGATTCGACGAATTCCGGCACTTTCTGCGATTGCTGGAGATGCTCGGCGAACTCCTGGCTCTGCTGCCCGGATGTGATGTGCTGGAGGAACAAAAATGAGGTTCGATGCTCATTTCGCCGAAGCGGAGGCGCTTCAATTGAAAGCGGCGATTCTGCTTTATGGTGGCGCCAAAAGAATTGCGTTCGCGTCCGTTCACGAACCCCATCGGGATCCCGACGGCGGAGCGCCGTACCTCGACGCCGGTCGGCCTGTCACAGTGGAGTTCCTGCGGACGCTGGCGCGCGACCTCGGCCTGGGGATCGCGCCCGAGATCCTCCCACCTTCCGTCCTGATGCGGACGCCGGAACTGACGGCCTGGTGGATTCCGGCCGCGGTTTGTCCGATGTTCTTTTCTCAAACATCAGACGGTAAGACAATGAGCGGGCGGTCCTATCCGCATCCTCCGCTGGTTTTCGCGGTGGACGGTGACCACAGTTTGAGCGTTCGCGCGTTGGTGGAGGACCGCCGGCCCGGACCACAGAGCGCCGTTGCTGTCGCCCCATATTGGAATGTTGACGAACGGGGGAGAGTCTGTTTGGGATCGATGAACACGCCGCAAACGACGGGGATCGCCAGCTTGGACGAATGGGTCGCGGGGTTCTTCGAAAGCGAATTCACGCATGCTGGGTGTACGAGAGTAACATGTCACCCGGAGGGTCACCTCGGGCTGTGGCGCGATTTGGCAGGTCAGAGCGAGTTTCCCACGGAATGGCTGGTTCCAGCAGGAACATTGGAGGACTGGCTGTGCAGACGGACGTAAGAGAGCACGTTCCCGTCGTCAACTGGCGAAATCGCCACATCGTCGTCAGCATCGTCGGATGTGGCGGGACCGGATCTCAGATCGCCACAGGACTGCCGTATTTACATCAGGCTTTGCTGGCAGCGGGCCATCCTTACGGCTTGCGCGTGTTCCTGATCGACGGTGACCGGATCAGCGAGACGAATTGCGTGAGACAACCGTTCAGCCGGTCGGAGATCGGCCTCTACAAGGTCGTTGTGCTGATCAACCGGCTGAATCTGTTCTGGGGACTGGACTGGGAAGCGGTTCCCCATTTCGTTCGTTGCGGACAGGATGTCCCGGATTCGGATTTTCTGGTGTCATGTGTGGATACGCGCGGGGCGCGAGCGGCAATCGCCCGGGTAGTGAGACTCAAATCACGGCGCTTCCACTACTGGCTGGACGCTGGCAACCTGGCGGATCGCGGCCAATTCGTACTCGGTCAGCCATTGCGCAAGGATCACAAGGATCGCACAAAGCGCTTGCCTTGCGTCCACGAACTTTTCCCCTCGATCACCCACCGGCGAGCAGACCAACGGGATCGCCTGCCGGCATGCAGCGCTGCCGAGGCGCTCGATCGGCAGGAGCCATACGTCAACGCATCGATTGCCACTTGTAGTCTGGCACTGCTGGCTCGATTGCTCCGCTACGGGCGGATTTCATACCACGGCGGCTTCGTCAATCTGGCGACCGGACAGGTGATGCCGTTGACCGTCGACTCGAACGGGTGGGCGCGGCTACGGCGGCAGGCGGAAAAGGAACGAGCGCGACTCGGGCCGAAACGGGTTCAACCAGCTCGTGGGTAGCACAGGGCGAAATCCCAGTCATGTCGAAAGGAGATTTATGTTTGCTGAATTACTGCCGATACTTCGGAATCGGGCACTGATGATTACGGTCAGCTTGATGAATGACGAAGCCATACGGGTCCACGTGATACCCAAGCAGGTGAAGAACGACGATCCGGGAGACTGCGCTTTGACGAGTCCATTGACGGTCACGGGAACCGCGGAGGAGCTGGATCGGAATTTTGCCGCGCAATTGGTAGGCTTCACGAATTCGTTCGTGAAGCTCGGGTCGAACCTCTCTGAAATTGAGGCCGCCCACGCAACGGCCGTGAAGGCCGTAGAGGCTGAAAAGAAGAAGGATCTCGACAGCAGGCGCAAAGGCACAGCATCGAAGGCGCCGCCGTCGGCCGCACCCGTGAAACGTGAGCCGGAAATAAAGGACGGCAAACCGGTATTTGGAAGCAGGATCACTTCCGCTGCGGAACCCCTGAGTCTCTTCGATTCACCGGAATCCGGGGTATCGGCGACGGCTGCCGGGCAGGCCGTGCCAGAAGGGCCAGCGGATGTCACGGAATCAGGTTAACGCGATCGATGCCCGACAGAATGAGGAAACGCGAGAGGAAGAAGAAGAAGGAGCGGAAGTGGCATGACCATCGAAAAGACCACCCGGTTATTCCGCTACGCCGGAATTACGCTTCCAGATCCGGACGGGCGCCTCGACGTCGAGAGCGTTAGATCACTCTATGCTGCTACATACCCGGAAATCACGACGGCGGCGTTGACTGGCCCGGAGACAGTAGACGGCAAGCTCGTCTACACGTTCACCAAAGCGATCGGCACTAAAGGCTAGGCCATTCGAAAGCTCACCAATTGCAGGTTGCACCGTCAGGCCACTGCCGGCAAACCAGCCTATTTAGCACTATGGGGAGTGAATGGGCAGGCACCAGATGGCGGCCGGACCCGTGTTCCCAATTGCCGACCAGTCGCCGTGCCGCCGACGATCCACTCGGAGCACACCGGTAAATGCTACGCCGTGGCAGGATCTGGACCACTGAGCTCAGCAAATGTCAACAACGCGCGTGATATGTCAACTTGTCTCATTTGGCCAGGGGCAAGGTCATTGCTGGTTCCACGATTCGTGTGGCCCGGGTTTGGCGTGCATTAAGGCTGGCAACATCGGCCGCGCCTTGGTATGATTTGGATGATAGGAGATGCTTGCGCTAAGAATGCCGATGAATCCGCTAACAAGTCGGAAGATCGTCGGAACTCTTGCCGCGCTTCTTATCCTGTCAACAACCGGTTCTCTGCTGGCTCTTTTCCTCGTTCTATGGCATCGGAGCGATGGGTGGGAAGCTGTGGCCGCCGAGCTCCTGCTGGTTTTCGTTCTCGGTCTCGAGGGCATCATCGCCTACGGGGCTTTCTTTCACGAAGAAGTTGTTAGCACCGGCCAGCGGAAACAGCTCACGGTTGGCTTGCTGGAGAAGTTCACTAGTCCTGAAGCCAACATCGCACGTGCAGAAACATGGCGGATTCGTCACAGGTGGTTTCAAGGCGATCGATCATGCGTAAAGTTCTTTGTCCAGACTAGTGAGCAAGTCAATTCGCCAGATGAGGAACCCAGGTGTGCGAATGGCTTGACACCTCACCAGAATCTTTCGTGGCTGCTTCATTTCTACGTGTCGGTGCAATCCTACGACGAAGCGGGGCTTCTGGATTCCAAGTTGGCAGCCACCCTACTCGCGCCGCATTACCAGTGGTATCGAAAGTTCTTTCAGGAATTCTGCGAGGAATATCGCAAGCAGGCATCACTTCACGAAGTAGATCCTGCCTGGTTGGAGGGCCTGCCGAAGTTGGAGGCTATCTTCAAGGGCGCCCAGCAATCCACCCGACAACGATCGGGCAGCGGATAATTCGTCGCCTCCTTGGAAGGCACTAGGTCTGTGACCGCTTGAAATATTTGCTATTGTAGCCGAACTTCTTGCGCGCCGCCTTTCGGTCGAATTTCCAGTTGATCTTGACCCGATCCCGGTTCGCGCGGCGATTCCAGGCCTTGGCTTCAACTTTCAGGACCTTCAGACTGGGGATACGCCGTTTCCCCAGGCACTGCCGCGAGAACAGCCCGATTTCGATCTCCGCTTGGTTCAGCCAACTCCCGTGGGTTGGGGTGTAATGGACGGTGAAACGATTCCAAACTTGTGTCGCCATTTCCGCGCCGAAAACGTCCGCCAGTGTTTTCTGGCGATGGATATTTAAGTTGTCCATTACCAAGTGGATAGTCTTCGCTGCCGGGTATGCCAGTGCCAGGTTGACGGCCACCTGAGCGAACTCGAAGCCGGAACGATCTGGAGTGGGAAAAGTGAAATGGCGCCCCGCCTTTGGCTCCACGGCGCAGAAGGCATTGGCGGTTCCGCAGCGTTCATATTCGTTATCACGGCGCGCTTCCCGTCCAGGCGCGGCCGGCGATGCCGGTCGCACATCGGCGTGCAGGGTGATCGGCTTCTCGTCTAGGCAGACTACCGGTTCCTGTTGGTTATACGGCCGCTCGTACACCTCCAAGACATCTTCCATCTTGGCGATGTAGTCTTCATTGAGGTCGGCCACCACCCACATTTTTTTCCCGCCACGGTTTGAGATCGTGGCTCAGCAGGAGGATTCGGATGGTTTCCCTTCCTACGCGGGGAACCAATTTGCGCTTGACGGCTTCTTCCGCAACGAGGCGCACCGTCCAGCGGGCGCGGCCCTCCGGCGGATTGCTGCATACCATAGCAATCAAACGCTGTTTCTGACTGTCGTCGAGCACCTCAGCGGCCCCAGGCCGCGGTCTTTCGTACAGCGCCCGCTCCAGCCCGCCTTGTTGGTACCGACGAGCGATATTCCGTACAGCCTCGGCAGTGAGCGGAACCAAGCTGGCGATCTGCGGCGCGCTGGCACCCTTTGCAAGTTGCAACAAAGCCAAGGCGCGCAGGACGACGCGAACCTGCTGGACGCCGCCGCTTAACAGTTTGGCAAGCTCTCTTTGATGCTTCGGCGCGATGTCAATACTCAGAGGTGGGCGACCCATACTTCGAGTATGCGCCAAAACAATTCTACATAAAAATGGTTTTTACCAACTATTCAAGCGGTCAGAGACCTAGCCCTTGCGGGGCGCGCTGAGGACAGCAACGCCTATCGCAAGCTAGCGAGAGCCTGCTTCCTACACGCACCGTACGGCGGGATGTGTCATTATGCAAATCACCAATTGCGCGCTGAACTCGGCATTTGATGCCGCCAGGGGCTCCGGTCCCTTGCGCGAGTTTTGTTTCCTATGATTCTGGCTCGATTTTAGCTTTCAGGAAATACATTATCGCGTTTGACAGGCTGGCGCGGGTTATTGACGACCTAGTTGCCCGCTATGCGTGGCGCCGTTGATTTCTGGTGGGCGTTTTGCGATGGCGGCCACCAAGGCGTTGTCCCACCACCAGGACGACATCGTCAAATCCGGGGATGGCTCGACGACGCTAACACGTTCCACCACCCGCCTTTACGACCAGCGCAGAAGCAAGACGGAGGGCAGTCGGACATTCAACGTGAAATATTGAAGCAGCTTTCGGGCGTATTCTGGGATAAATGCCCGACTCACCTGATGAATACGTCGTCCGTCGCGCAGGAGTGGCTGATGCACCGCTCATCGCTCGTCAGCGTGCTTTGATGTTTCGTGATATGGGGAGTATATCGGCGGACGAATCCGAGTTGTTACGAAAAGCCGCCGAGCCTTGGCTTGCCGGCTTGCTGTCTCATGGAAACTACATCGGCTGGTTCGTCATGCACGGCGACTCGGTTGTGGCTGGCGGTGGAATCTTAGTCTGGGAACTGGGCCCCTACCCTGGATGCTATCGAGTTGGCCGATGGGGGCATATCGTGAATCTCTACACGGAACCCGTCCATCGGCGGCGTGGCTTAGGACGTAGGCTGATGAACACAATGCTGGATTGGTGCAAGGCAACCGGCATGGACCATGTCACTTTATCTGCTTCAGATGAAGGCAGACCGCTCTATGAATCCCTCGGGTTTGTACCGACAACCGATATGAAGCTGCTGAAATGATGTCCCCCTGCAAGGCACCGTGAAGCGGAGGCGTCTGCGCGTCGCTCGTCCCGCGCCCATCAAGGCGTGACGTTTGAGTCATCTACTATGACTAGGTGTTTGATGCGGGCGTTTCTTTCGGCTCACGTCACACCCGCCAAACTGGGTGAGCCCAGCGACTGCCAAGCGAAATACAAAGTTCGCTATGCCGGTTGATCTCGGGATCGGCCTGACGTCGATTTTTTGAAGAGCGACGTCTGTATTCATAACAGTTCCCGCCGCAGGATTGAGCGAAGTCACTCATCTGGAGAATTGATTCCCATTACTGAACAATTCAGATGGACGAAATGTCGCCTTCTCGGACTTGGGCCGGGCTGAAGGATCAGGTCCTGCCTTGTCGCATATCGTTTCCGGTCCAGCTCCGGGTGGTTTAAGTGTGGCGCCGGGGTGTCAGAATCGCCGGCCACATTATGGCTCAGAACGGCCATTTTATGGTTCAACACACACCGCCGCTGAATAGTCCAGCAGCTTGCCGACCCGTTCGCCCAACTCTCGAAGCCAGGTGCGTGGATTGCTCCCGTGCCTGATGCGTCCAATAAAGCCGAGCTCATCGGCCGCATTGCCGCGATTCTTTCGGATGTCGTCGCGGCTAGCCTGCGAATACCGCCGGACGAACGCGTGTACATCCGCGGGCCTCGCAAAAATGTACGTGGCATGCCCGATTTGGGGCACCTCCGCTACTATGGCTTTTGGAAGCTGGAACACAAACTCATCACGGAAGAAATAGACGTTCTGGCTGCGTTTCTTCAGCTGTTCGTAGAAATAGGGATCGTAGTCTGGCTTCCAACAAAATTGCGCGATGTCGAAATCGGCCGGAATTCCGAGACTGCGGCTCAGCGAGTGCAGTTCACTTTCATCCAGTGGTTCTCGCGAGAGCCGCATCTTGATGCGCGCGATCGCATCGTGATACTCGCCAAAGCGACGATAGGTGCGGCGAGCAGAAGCCAACGACTCCTCGGTGTTCTGGGGTAAAACCAGAGTGATACGACTCGGCACAGCTGTTTGCCATTGGACCAGGCGCCACTCTCCGTTGGATTGGCGATACTTGCCGGATTCGACAAACGTGCCGGCGATACCTACCTTTGGGCCGATGAGATGCCTCCACTGATTCCACGTCGGATCCCAGCCGATCGGGAGAAGGGCACGATCGATGTAAACCTCCACTTTGCGCCGGCTATCCCGGTACAACGCATATTCATTCAGGTACTCGATTCGGCGCAGTGGGGCGCGGAACTGGCGTTGATGCTGGTTCGGCAGATAGGACAGAATCCGCCGAGCAAAGAAGGTCTGCCCATCGGGCGCCAGTTCGCCGGCGGTGATGCACTGTCCGAAACCGCCGTATGGGAAGAGCGCCGGGGCGTTCGGGTCCCGAAGGAGAGTGTCATAGCAGGCGCGGAGTTCAGGGTGGGCCAGGAGATTAAATGCCCGCTCGGCTCGCTGGAGGTCAAGTCTGCCCGCCTCGGAAGTCTCAAGCTCGATTCGGCGGAGCCGATAGGCTAACCGCAAGTCCGCCAGCGACGCCTTTCGCGTGACCTTCAGGATGTCGTAAAGCGTCGGTTCACTGGGCCTCTGGCCGAGGGGATAAAAGTAGTCGCTCACGGCTGCGTTAGAGAGGTGCAGGGCGCGAACGCTGAGGGCACTTTCCGGGACCTCCGCACGAACGAAGAGCTCACCTAGCTTGTCGGATTTTGGCTGCGCGGCGTACCCGATCCGGGCGAAGTAGAGCTGCTTCGAAGTGTGGCGGCGGCCGGATGGTACAGCTAAGAATTCACGGACTGGCGAATCGAGTCCGCCACTCCAAATTGCGTCTCCGGTTCTCAAGTAAGAAGCGGGCACGTGAGTTATCAGCATCTCCGAACGGTGGGTCGCGCAGCGTACAAGCGCGCCTTCTTTTCGAAGGGTGCGGATACGCTGGGGATCGACATCCGAAGCCGTGGCGCGCTGAACATCGACGTGCATTCCGCCAAACCGTCAGTTGATCAGGTGGTTGCCGGCGACCAGAATCGGGCCTTCGAATAGCGCCTTTATGTATGCTTCGGCATCGGTCAAGATCAGGTCCAGTTCCGGGTCGAGTTGGTAGCCCACCTCTGAATCGTCGGCCAGCGCTTCTTCCATGTCGTGGGGCGGCAGGGGGAGATCGTCGGCCAACGCGGCGACGTCTCCGAGTGCCGCTGCAATTCCCGAGCCATCTTCCACCGCTTCACAACGGGTTGGATCGCGACCGCAGGCCGGACAAACTTGCTGTGATTCATTAACGGGATCGAGCCTGAATCCGCATTCGGAACAGCGCATTTCTAACAAGACAGTTGTCCTCATCTGGCTTCACTGTATGCCAAGAAAAGAAACCCACCAAAAAGACCGGGCGATGGTAGCCAGACCGCTGAGGTTGCTGTACGCCGAAGTCCATGAAAGGAAAGCAGGTTCAGAATGGCGTGCCCTGATTGTGGTTGCCCTTCCGGAGAATTTCGATTCGCCACGTCAATTGAGACGCACGGGCTCGACTGCGGGCCGTTCGAGAGATTTGACGAGGAGTTTATCGTGTGCGGCGGTTGCGGTGGCAGGTTTGATCCTCGCGATTGGGAAGAGACCGAAGAGGCGCCGCACGCGGCGCAGGAAGGTGTCAATACGCCCGGCGATCGCGACGACGGATCCATTCGTGAACTTGGGACGCCGGATTTGGCGGCGGTGTTCGAACAAGGGAGCTCATTCGATGTCCAGGCTGGCGGCGAAGGTTCGCTGTAATTATTTTCCGCTACCAGATGCGGAAGCAAATTTCATTCGAAGCTGTCTCGCGTTCCCCGACCAGGAGACCTCGGTGCTGGATCCCTGTGCTGGTGAAGGCCGGGCGATGGCGGTGATCACGGCGGAATCGAAAGCTGCCACCTATGGCATCGAGCTGGATTCGTACCGTGCCGAGGCGGCGGCGACCGTGTTGCGGCACGTCATCCAAGGTGATGCGTTGAGCGCTCAAGCGCGTGTCGAGTCGTTCGGGCTGATTTACGCGAACCCGCCGTTCGATGACGAGTTTGGGCAGTCGGGTAACCGCCGCTTCGAGGTGCTGTTCCTGTCACATTTCGCGCGATGGCTGGTACCTGCCGGCATCTTGGTGTACGTGGTGCCGGCGCCTCAGCTCACAGGATGCGCCCAAACCCTTGCATCGCACTTTCGTGACGTGCGGGTGTTTCGGCTCGGGTCGTCAGAATGCGTGCGTTACCGGCAGATAGTCGTGTTCGGCGTAGCGCGATCTCGACGCGAACGGGACCGGACCCGCGATTCGGAGATTTCGTACGGCCGCGATCGTTTGATCGCCATGGCCAGGCAGTACGAATCGTTGACCGTTTTGGGGTTGAAGAGCGTTGAGTTGCGTGTGCCGCCGAGCGCTCCTGCGGATCTTTCGTATGCCGGCCTTCCACTGGACGTGATCGAAGACTTGCTGCCGAACTCTCCCGCATACCGCCAAATTGGACAGATTCTCGATCCGCCGCAGGTCGCGCTCAACACGAGACCGCTGACGCCGTTGCACCAGGGCCACATTGGGCTCTTGTCGACCGCTGGCCTTTTGAACGGGGTATTCGGTTCCGGTGACCGGCTGCATGTGGCGGCGTGGAAGACCAAAAAGAGGGTCATCAAGACCGAAGAGAACGAGGATGAAAAGATCACCATTCGCGAGCGCGAGCAGTTCGTGCATGAATTGGCCATAGCGTTCGCGAATGGAGAAACGGCGCTCATCGAATGAAGAATGCACACGAACGGTTTGGACGCGCCGAATTTGAAAAGCGGCTCAAGGACACGACGACGCGCATCCGCCTCACTGCGGATTGCTTCATTGGGGAACAACCGGACAAGAACAGCGCTTCTCTGGGTCACCTGCTTTCGGTCTTCGGCAGTGATATTGAGGTTGCAGCGTTCTGGGCGGCGGTTCTGGGGGAAGAACAGATCCAGGTTACCGGGCCGAACCTAGCTCCGCGCCTGGTCAGCTTTGGTGAACGGCCCAGCGTGTATCGAGGCACTCTTACGGTTCCCGGGCGGCGTCGGCCTGTTCGACACCTGGTGGTTGCATCCAGGCGCCTACGCGCCGAAGGCGACCCCGCCCGGATCATCGTCAAGGGGAATTCACCCGACGCGGTGTTGCGGGCTGCCGTCAACTGTCACGGCTTGCCGCTTCTCGCAACTTGGGACGAGTGGTTTGTAACGCGCCTCCGAAAGGCCGGGCGTCTGCGGCCACTTTCCGGGCTCAACTGCTCTCCGGTCGCCATCCGGGGCACGAAAGCGGAATTCCTCGAGTGGATTGGCGCCGGGTTGAAGAACGGCGAGATCCAAATACTAACTGGGTAGACTTTCAGGCCAGCGTCGGAGGTCTACCTCAAATCGTTTGGGGTGGACCTATGGCAATCACGACACTAGAGGAGTATTTGCGCGAATTCTCGGTCGAAATCGGCGACCGGATTCTGACGAGCTTTCCGCCTCTTCATGCTCCTGGCGAGCCGACCTCGCCAATTCTGAACAAATTGCTTCGGCGCCCTTTTGCGGCCCAAGCAGTCGCGATCGCCGGGGCGGTCGCACGACTTCGCCAGGCGAGATCGGTGGCGGTGATTGCCGAAATGGGCACCGGCAAGACGCTGATGGCCATGGCGATTGCACACGTGTATGCGGCAGGGCGGCCGTACGGCTGTCTCTTCGTCGTCCCGCCGCAACTGCTGCAGAAGACGGCCAGGGAGATTCTTCAGACGATCCCCGGTGCCAAAGTGTACGTCATCGACAGCCTCCGTTCGCAACGTCCTGGGCAGTCGGGGCCGCAGGGTGTAAACGAACTGCGGTTGCGAAACGGCAGGGTCGTCCGCGACGGGGTGCACACCAGCCTCACGGATATGCGGTTGCGGGGCAAGTATCGCTCGGCATGGGACCGGTGGGTTGCCCAACATGGGGCCGGGCCACATTATGTAATCTGTGGCCGCGATAGGGCCAAGCTTGGAGCTTTCTGGAGACCGAGCTTTCAAGTCGCTCGCTGCGGAAATCACAATGGCGCAGTCGTCAATCCGGACAGCGGCCGGCCGATCGTCTTCGACGATGAACGACTGCTGCGCGACGATTTCGAGCGGCACGAGCGGTTCGCGGAGACCTTGGAGTCGGTCGCCCTCTCCGGCGGAGATAGAGGCAAGCCACGGCGCCCGTTGTACAGTCCGTTGTGGCAGGTCGATGGCTCGCGAATTCGGCGATACGCTCCGATCGAGTTCATTGGCCGCTACCTGCCCCATTTCTTCGAATTTGGGATCGCGGATGAAGTGCATGAAGCGAAAGCTGCCGACACTGCACAGGGGAACGCGCTGGGTACACTGGCGAGTGCAGTCGACAAAACGATCATCCTGACTGGCACTCTCACAGGGGGGATGGCCTCGGATGTTTTCAATATTCTCTACCGGATCGACCCGGGCCGAATGGTCGGCCAGGGTTACGAATACGGGGACGCCGGCATCCGAAGCTTCACTGAAACGTATGGGGTCCTCGAGACCATCACCACGATCGAACCCGAGGAGAATGCCTGTTCAAAAGCCAAGGTGACACGGAGGGTAAAGGAGCGCCCAGGTGCGTCGCCGTTGCTGTTTGCACGGTTTCTGATGGATATCGGCGCGTTCGTGTCGCTGGAGGACATCTCGGCGAACTTGCCTCCCTACACAGAGGAAGTCGTGAGCGTGCCGATGGACAAGCCGCTGGCGGAGGCATATGAAAACCTGGAGAAGGAGATCGCCGAGGCCCTCCAGGAGCACCGGGGAAATTCCTCGGTCGTCAGCACGGCCCTCAACGCTCTATTGCTGTATCCCGATCGGCCATTTGGAATTGGGAAGCTCTGGGGCGTCGCATACGACGAAGAAACCAAACGTCGCGAGCGCTTTCTGATCGCCGATCCTGCCGACCTGGACGAGTCGGTTTTATACGCGAAAGAACGAAAGCTGGTTGAACTGGTCCAAGCCGAAATTCAGAACCGGCGCGGCGTCCAGATCTACGCAACTTACACGCAGAAGCGGGATGTGACCCGGCGAATCGAATCGGTGCTGAATAACGCCGGTATTAGGGCGGCGGTCCTCACCACGCAAACAGCGCCCGAGGATCGGGAGGCCTGGTACGAGCGGCAGCTCAAGGCCGGTGTTCAAGTATTCATCGGACATCCACGGCTCGTGCAGACCGGTCTCGACCTGATGTTCTGCCCCGCGATCATCTGGTATCAGACAGGGTACTCAACCTTCACCCTGCGCCAGGCCAGCCGTCGAAGTTGGCGGATCGGCCAGACCAAGCCCGTCACGGTGCGTTTTCTCTGCTATGAGAACACAGCACAGGTCGGTTGTCTTCGACTCATGGGGAGGAAACTCCTGGTGTCGATGGCAATCGAGGGGAAATTCTCGGACAGCGGCCTGCAGTCGATGGACGATGGTTCCGACGTACTGACGACCCTGGCGCGCGAGCTGGTAATGCACCAGGGCGTTGGCCAATCCGCCGATGAGGTCTGGAAGGCCCTCCAGGCGCAGCAGGCGATTGGCGAACGGCCGCCAATCGAGACCGAGGAAACGGAAATCAAACCAGAAGTCCCGCTCGTCCGTGTACCGCGACCCGCCACCGCACTGCAATTTGGGCAGGAAGTGCCGGTCGCACCAGCCCGGCGCAAGTCATCCGTCGAATCCTGCGCCGATCAACTTTCTCTTTTCTAGCCCGAGGCGGGTCTCCAGCCGCCTCGGCTAAATCACTACGAATCAAGGGAGTCTCAAATGGCAACTCAAGCATCACTGCCATCGCCAGATACGCTTGCGTCGGACATGACGTTGTTCGACCTCGACGAAACTTTCTGCTTGCTGATGGAATCTGCGGCCGAAGCAGCGGAGGCAAACAATGGAGAAATTCCGGACGAACTGCGGGCGGCGTTGCTCGACTATTGCGAAGCGTTCGGAGTGAAGGTCGACAATATTGCGAACTACATCAAGTCCCAAGAGAACGACGCGCGGAACGCCAGGCGAGAGATTGACCGCCTACAGTCGCGTGCCTCGGCCGCGGAGAACAGAGTTGAACGCCTCAAAGGACTTGTGAAGTACTTCATGCAGACGAGAGAATTGCGGAGCATGAAGGGCCGGTTAAACACGATTTCACTTCGGAACAACAGCCAGGATACGCTGGTTGTGAACCAACCGCACGCAATTCCGACGCAGTATTGGCGGGTTTCGTTAACGATCGGACTCGCCGAATGGCAAGATCTGCTGCACAGTCTTCCGGAACAGCATGAAATGCGTGCCCGATTCGGTTCAGGATCCACGGGCTCGATCACGCCGGAGCCGGATAACGCGAAGCTGCGGTCGGCATTGGCTTCGGGGACCGAGATTCAAGGTGCCGAATTGCGGCGAGGCCAGCACATCCGGCTAACATGAGGGCGGGAGCTCAGCGCGCTCTCGACACCTCTCGCCGCAGTGAATATCCGAATATCCCGCATGACACGCTCTCTAACTTAACTAAAGAGCATTTAGTGCGGTCGCGGCAATTTGGACTGGTCCTCGGAATCGGTGAAAGGGATACTCGGCGGCGGGAACCGGCCATGCCTGCCAGCGCAATTTTCGCCTTGTATTCGCGCGCCGTTGGCCAGTTCGTCAGAGGTGCTTTTTCTTCAGCGCGACGATGCGGTCGGCTATCTTGCCGAATTCGTACATCAGCTTGTCCCGGACCTTCCCTGGGCAGGTTTCAAGGAGATTGTCCATCTCTGAGTCCGTGATCCATCGCCGGAACGTCGAGGCTTTCTTGTAGGGCACACTGTCGGCACCGGAGTCCACGGCGCGCTCATAGGCGGTGTCGAGCCCGATTTTCCCTTCCGCGAATTTCTTCAGAATGGGGGCTGAACCGCATACGGTCGGCAACTGGTCGCGAAGATCCATGGCGCGATCGATATCGCCGCTCTTGATGCTATTCACCACGAGGGCATCCATTTCCGGGTACTTCTTGCGCGCCTTTTTGATCGTGTTCGATTTCAGATACTCGTCGTAGTAGCTCCAGCGGTTGATGTCGACCTCATCGTTGTCCACCATGAATTGGTACGTATCAATCAGATGCGCGACTCTCTTTGATCCCAAGCCCAACTCGGTGGACAGCACCGAAACCGGAACCTTGTGGTTCTTGAATCGCCTGTAAAGGAAGCCGGCCTGCTCATACGGCGCCCAATCCTTCTTGCCCTTGATATGGAACTGGCCCAGCAGGGCGAATACGAGCGCGTCCTCCACATCCTCGGGAAGGAGCGTGCATTTGACCATGCCCCATTTAATGGGCTCCTTCGTGGCAAGCTGGCGGTATGCCGCAAGGCGGCTGTTGCCCTCCAGCACTTCAAGGGAGCCGCCGCGCACTATCAGCGGTTCCAGCAGGCCGCCGTTGCGCTTAATGTCTTCGCGAAGCTCCTTGACATGTTCGAGCTCGCCGAGCAGTTGCTGTATCTCCTCCTGCGTCGCTTGCTTGCCGTTGGCGCGGACAACAGAATAGACACGGGGATTGTCCGGGAAGAATCTGAGCTTCTGCTGCGGAAGCATCTGAGTCGTTGTGGGTACCTTAACCCCCAGAATGACAAGCGAATCCCCGGTTACCGTGACTTCGTTCTTTTCAGCCATGCGGTTGTTCCATGCCGAGTACGTCCCGGATCATTTCACCATAGGTGTAGGTGGCCTGCCGGGAGTATTCGTCTAAATTAATGTCGCCCTGGCCCAGTTGGGCGGCGAGATGTTTTGCCGCAAGCAGGACATCGACCCACTCGTCGATGCTGTGGCTTGCAATAAGGTTGGTGATAAAGCAGGTGCGCGACTGCGAAATCCGGTGGATGCGATCCTGCGCCTGGAGGTAGTCATCGAGGCTGAACGAGCGGTCATAAAAGACCGCATGGTTCGCGACAGTGAGCGTCAGGCCCTCTTTTGCAGCGGCGGGCGTGGCGATAAGCACCTTGCAGCTTTTGTCGGTCTTGAAGGACTTGAGGGCAAGGTCGCGCTCGAAAAAACTCCGCTTTCCGTGTACGCGAACAGCGCCGAAGTCCGATAGCTCGCGCGCCAGCCAGTCCACGTTATCGGTGAATGCGGTCCAGACGATGACCTTCTCGCCGGCATCCACCGCCTCATGAATGAGGTTCAGCAGGATTGGGAATTTACCGGGGATCGACTTGTACGATTCGTCAACCAGAGCCGGGTTCGAGGCCGCCTGCACGAGCCGCATGAGGCGTTTCAGCATCTCCTCGGCGTCGTCGAGGACGGCCTGGTTCTCCCGCACCACGATTGCGCTCATTTCCTTTTGGAAGCGCTGATAAATTTCCAGCTGCCGGGATTCGAGCTCGACTTCGATATTCCGCAGCTCCTTTTCCGGCAGCTTGATATCGACAGTGCCCTTGGTTTCACGTACGGAGAACGGCCTGATTTTGTCGAATACGGCTGCGAGCGCGCGCTGGAACCGGTCGACCCGCCAGGGGTCGCTGGCAAGGTCGTTCGTGAGGTCGAGATCCCGCTTGAAGTCGGCGAACTCCGTGCCGAGTGCCGCGCCCTGATCGAGGAAGAATATCTGCGCCCATAGATCGTAGGGCCGGTTGGCGACCGGTGTGCCCGTCATGATCAGGCGCCGCTTGAAGCCCGGCCCGAGGGAAAAGAACACCTTCGTCATCGCGGAATCGGGGTTCTTGATCTTGTGCGCCTCATCCAGCACCGCAGCGACGTTGCGTGTTTTGAGGAAGAGCGTAAGCCGCTTCTTTTCGGATTTCATTACCTCGTAATGCGCGAGGTAGATTTTTGCCGGACTGTTGAAGGCGTAAAAATTGGCCTGCTTGTCCTGGCTGAGGAGACGAGCCTCAAGGTGAGTATGGATGGCCAGTTCGTCTTTCCAGTTCTGAATCAGGCCCTTCTTCGTGATGATGATGATCGAATCGACGATGTCCTTGCGCAGCCAGTACAGCACGAGGTCGACGCCGATTTTGGTCTTCCCCAATCCCTGCTCGTGAAAAACGGCGGAGTAGGGGAGATCTTTAACCGCCTCGAACGCCTCGACTTGGTACACGAAACCCTGATGCTTCGGGGTCAGGTTGGCTTCGCGATAGGTTTTAAGCATGGTTTAGGGCGCGATGTCGTCCAGCATCACCGTTTTCACAGCGGCGGCTCCGGTCTCGGCCCGGAGGGAATCAACAATGGCGGCAGCGCGCCTTTTCAAATGCCACGGGACAGCGAGTATGAATACCCCGCTCTTTTGCAAGCCGAGGAAGGAAAGGAAGGCGGTCATCTGCTTCCTGGAACGCTCCGTTTCCAGATCGTCCTGTGTTTTGGCTTCGCCAATTACAACCGTCGTAAGAGGGGCATCGAAGGCGTAGACATCCGGCACGTAGCCATCGATGCGGTTTGGCTTCTCCGCATAGAGCGGGCCTGAGAGGTCGTTGATGATGCCGAGCCCGGCATGCTCGCGTCCGATATAACTGATGATGACCTGCACGAGCGCCGTGTGTTTGCTCGATTCAGCCAATCGAGCCTCCATCTGCCCCGACTGTGCTTAAAAGGCCTTGCAACGCGGTAAGCGTCTCACTGAGGTTCTGCGCAAGCGCGGAGCCTGGATCTTTGCGCAGCTTCTCCGCTTCCGTCCATGGGAGTGCGTAAATGGCGCGGCTGAGAGCTTGCGAAAGCTGGTCGATATTGGCATCGACGAGCGCCTTATCGAGGTCCGGCCTGTCCAGCGCCTCCATCGCCTTCTTCGCGTCCTTCTTCAGGAAGATGTCTTTCGCTTTGGGATTCGCAAGAATGCGATGAAGTGAACGGACAGTGTACAAGGGATAGAGCTTCTGCTCGTGAATCCAGCGCGCGAAGTCCGTCATTGTAAAACCGGCCTTGGTGATGGCTTCCCTCACGCCAGGCTTCTGTAGTTCGACGAAGCCGCTAAACCGGCTCGTATCGAAGTTTCCCTCATCGACGAGCGGCCGGTAATACTTTTCCATGTCGGTATATGCGTTGATGCTCTCCATGACGTCCTTCTGACGGCCGCCGCAGAAGTCCACGATTTGTGAAAACGGAAGAAGCGCCTGGGTCCTCAGATGGTGCAGATACTTCGCCTTTGAATAGGGGTCCCATGGCCGCGCGCCCACCAGGTGAACCTGCAGGCGGATCGCGTCAATCTGGTTGTCGTCCATTTGGTCGTGGACCAGAGCGGGTATGCGAGTCCAGTTGCCGGCAACCTTGTCGTTGACGAACTCCTTGTAAAGCGCGACGCGAGTATTGCCTTCGATGCAGATAAGGCTGCCATCGGCACGGCGGTTCAGGATTACCGGATGAATGATCCCGCCATTGGTTTGGATGGAGTTCTTGAGTTTCTGGAAGCTGGTGCTGCTCTCGCCTTCCTCATCGCCCGCGGCATTGAGAGCCAGGTACATCTGTTCGGCTGTTGGTGCTTCCGGATACATTTCCAGAAATTTCCGGATTCTCGGGTTGGTCCTATCGAGTTCTATGTCCGCGACGGGGACCTGTTCCAAAACGCCGCCAATTACCATTTGAATTGTCCTCGGTATCGTTATAAATTATGGCAGATCAAAGGGGTTATCGGTATTGGTGCCACAATTTGGACAGGGCGATCCGCTTCGGTAAATTCCCTATGCCGGTCACGATAACGGCTCAGTTTTGGCTCGGTGCCCGTTCGTCAGGCCGCGCCTGACAAATCTGCACTGGTTTACTGCACTTTTGTGGCTCACTGCATGCCGGAAATGCAGTATGATTGATCCGTGGTGTTCGAAGGGATCATCGGCATGTCGGCAGGGCGTGAGGTATTCCTCGGCTTCGCCCCCGCTAACATATTGTATTCATTGAGCTACGCGGACGTCTTGGATGAAGACACGGGGCGCGGCTACCAGCGGCGGCTCAATTCGGCTCATAGCGTGGACTTCCGCAAATACATCCAGCACGAAAAAAGCTCGACCATTCCCCTCACGTTCAACGCGCGCGAGCGGAGCGACGGGGCGTGGCGGGTGGAACGCGACCGGGCTCCCTACGCGCGGCTGATAGTTCCGGATGAGCAACTCAAAGTCTTCACCCAGGTTGATTGCCAGCACCGGCTCGGGCATCTGAACGACCTGACGCTCGAATTGCCGTTCATGTGCTTCCTGGGACTGACGGATCGCGAGGAGATGGAGATCTTCAACGTGATCAACAGCAAGGCGCAGGGACTAAGCCGTAGCCTGCTGGACTTTCACGATTCGCGACTCGTTGCTGACCTTGCGAGCGAACGGCCCGAGTTGTTCATTGCGATTCACCTGAAAAACAATACCGGATCTCCATGGTTCAGGCAGGTGAGCGTTGGTGGGACCACTTCGGGGATGACGCGCCGCGCTTCGCTCAGGACTTTGCAGACCGCGGTGAAGCGCTTCCTTGGGCAGACGAAGATATTGGAGCGCCATGCCGCCGATGTCGTCGCGCAGATGGTTCTGGACTTCTGGGCCGCCGTCGCCGACCTTCTGGCAGACAAGTGGAACAACCCACGAAAATCGCTGCTCTGCAAAGGTGTCGGCGTTTACTCTCTCATGGGAATAGCTGGGGACCTCATTGACGAGGCGGGAAGTGTCACGATTGATAAAAAGTACTTCAGCAACAAGCTATCGGACTTCATCCTCGAACTCGACTGGAGCAATAACGGCACGTTTGCAGGCCTCGGCGGCGAGGCAGGAGTGAAGAGCGCACTGAAGATTCTACGAGCCGCGCGCGGCACGGGAAAGATCCGCCTGATCTCGAATGGCTAACAAGAATATCCTGCTGATCGAGCCGAGCTACAAAAACAAATACCCGCCGCTCGGCCTGATGAAGCTTGCGCAATACCATGGGCCTCACGGCAAGCGCGACAAGGTCAAATTCATCAAGGGTGAGGATGCGTCCGTTTTCGGAACTGCGTGGGACCGCATTTACATCACGACGCTGTTTTCGTTCGAGTTCGCGCGCATCGCACAGAGCATTGAATTCGCACTGAAAGTCGCCAATGGCCATGCCGACAAAGTCTTCGTTGGCGGCATCGCCGCTTCCCTGATGCCGGAGCAATTCGCGGCCCGGCAATCGTGGCATGGGATTCGGTTTATCCAGGGGCTGCTCACCGGCTCACCATCGAAGGCACTGAGGCTTGACGAATATTCCGAGGAACTATATTCCGACGACCACAGCGGCCCGGCGATCGAAGATCTGATCCCCGACTACAGCATCCTTGATCAGATCGACTACAAATATCCGGTCCGCGATGCTTATTTCGCGTATGCCTCTCGCGGCTGCATCCGCAAATGTACCTTCTGCGGCGTGCCAAAACTGGAGGGGGAGCAGCGTGACGCGGAATCCATCACTTCAGTCGTGCGGAACATCGAAGCGAGGTATGGCCCGAAGAAGGATCTGATCCTGATGGACAACAACGTGGTCGCGAGTCCCCGCTTCCACGAAATCATTGAGGAAATCCGTGACCTTGGGTTCTTGCCGGATGCAAAACTCAGCGTTGGCAGGGTGCCGATACAGCGCCGCGTCGATTTCAATCAGGGCGTCGATGCGCGCATCCTCTGCAAGGGTCCGTCATATCTCCGCGACCTGTCGAGAATCTGCCTGAAGCCCCTGCGCATCGCGTTCGACCATCTGGGCCTGAAAGGTCCCTACGAGCAAGCCGTCCGCTATGCGCACGAGTTCGGATTGACGAGCATGTCCAACTACATGCTCTATAACTTTCACGACACGCCAGCCGACCTGTTCGAGCGCATGCGGCTGAACGTTACGCTCAACGAGGAACTCGGGCTGCGGATATGGTCGTTCCCGATGCGCTATCAGCCGACGAACCTGCCTGATCGAACGCATGTCGGGGAAAAATGGACGCGGTATCAGCTCAGGGCCATGCAGCTTATCCTGCAGGCAACGCATGGAGTCGTAAGCGGCGATCCGGGCTTTTTCAGGCGCGCGTTCGGAGACACTGCGGCTGAATTCCACGATCTCCTGATGCGCCCGCATCACTTCATATTCAACAGAGATTGGTACGAGAAGCACGGGGGGCAGGCTCAATTTACGGAATACAGGAAAGAGTTCAAGAAGCTGAGCACCTCCGAACGGGCCGAATTGCTTGGCCTTATCGCAAGCGTCGACCCGAGCGACCTTAAGGACCAGGTTGGCCTCGCCACAACGAGCCGGGTTCGGTCGATAATGGAACACTACCTCCCCCTGACAAAAGAAGAGGAAGCCGAAATCTGGGCGAAGCAGAGGGCCATGAAGAAGAAGGACGATTCGAGCATCATCGTGCCCGATGAGGAGCGCGTCGAAGATGCCGGGTTGAACTACGAAGAGGCTCCGAGCAGGCCAAGAAAACGGCAGAAGGTAATGGCGACGGCATGAGCACGAATATCGTTCCTATAAACCTGAGGGAGGCGCCATGGCAGGGCATGGCGGACGATATCGTCATAGGAAAGGACATCTTGGAGTTGCTCAGCAGCTCAATGTACGTCGATCCGATGACGATTTACCGGGAGTACGTGCAAAACGCAGCGGACTCCATAGACGAAGCACGCGCGGCGGGGATATTGGGTGAAGGCAGGGTCAGCATCACGCTCGACGTTCCGGGCCGCAACGTGAAAATAATCGACAACGGTATGGGCATTCCACATCAGGAGTTCGCCAGCCGTCTCACAGCCTTCGGCGCGAGCAAAAAGCGCGGCAGGGGTGCGCGGGGATTCCGCGGCGTGGGACGCCTCGCCGGCATCGGTTATTGTCAGGAACTGGTTTTCCGCTCCCGTGTACCAGGTGAGAGCAAGGTCAGCGAAATCCGCTGGGATTGCAAAAAGCTCAAGAACATCCTCCGGTCGAGCGAGGATCATCACGATCTTCGGGCGGCCGTTGCGGATGTGGTGGAACTGCGGCGTGTTACCCCGGTGAACGTTCCCGAGCGGTTTTTTGAAGTGGAGATGCGCGGCATCATCAGGCACCGCAACGATCAGCTCTTAAGCGCCGCTGCAATCACGAATTACCTTTCCCAAGTCGCGCCGGTGCCGTTCCGCGATGATTTCCCATTCCGGGACAAGATACTGAATCATCTGGGTTCCCAGGTCCGGCTGGGCGACCTGCAGATCATCGTCGGGGATGAAAAAGTTTTCCGGCCGCATCGCGAGTCCCTTGAAATCGGAGTCGGGACGTTTGACGCCTTCACTGAAGTCGAACTGCTCAGCATCGAGGGTATCGATGGCGAAACCGCGTGTTTAGGGTGGGTGTTGCATCACGGCTACACCGGTGCACTCCCAACTGGATGCAATGTTCGCGGGCTGCGCGTGCGCTGCGGCAACATCCAGGTGGGCGACGACCGGATGTTCGAGGAGTTGTTTCCCGAGGCAAGGTTTAACGGATGGAGCGTCGGCGAGTTACATGTCATCGACCCTAGAATGATTCCTAACGGCAGGCGCGATCATTTCGAGCAGAACGTGCATTTCCATAATCTGCTTACTCACCTCACGCCCGTTGCGAGAGAAATCACTCGGCGTTGCCGCACGAGCAGCGTGCAGCGCAAATGGTCCCGCGACTTCCAGCTGAAGGAAATATCGATCCGTGAGAAGGCGGCCATCATCAAGCAGGGCGCGATAGGCCGCAATGACCGCTACCGCCTGACGGAGGAAATCCGTTCCGGGCTCGCGTTTCTCGACGGGATTATCGCCAAGGGGATTCTGCCTGCGGATATCGCTGCGGGGCTGAAGAAGCGTAGGGAAAAGCTGGAGCGCGATGTCAGCAAGATACTTCAGGCGCCTGTCAGGGCGAGTGCGCTTGAAGACATCCCGTCGGGAAAGCGCAAAGCCTATGAGCAGCTCATTGGGCTGATCTATGAATGCAGCGCCAGCCAGTTAAACGCGAAGCTGCTGGTGGACAAGATTCTGGCGAGGATTTCATAGTGGTGCGAGTATTTAAGCCTCGCCCTTGGTAAGGTGCCGCTTTATCGCCTGGTAGGTTGACGGGTCTACGTAGGCGTTCACGATGTCGAGCACCTCCTGCACTATTTCCTGACGCAACCTTGCTCTCAAGGCGGCTATGCGCTCATCCTCGTCGAGAAAGCGGCCGATCAGCATCTTCGCCTGCGTCTCGACCAGATCAATGCTCTTGGCGGCTTCCTGCAGTTGTGTCTCGCTGGGGCGTGTGTCGGGTGCTTGCTCGTTGTCCGTCTCATCAAGCTCTGCAACGACCTTGAGCGCTCTGGTGGCCTTACGGCGCAGCCGTCTTGCATCGTTCATTAGGACGACAACCTGGTCGTACGTTGAACGGGAGCTTTCCGCGACCGTGCGGCTGCGATCAACAATCGCTTCCACGTCTTCAATCACCCGGCCGATATCGCTCTGCTTGTCGCGGGAAGCTTGATAAGCCAGTTGGGCAAGGGGCAGGCAAACCACTTGTGAGACGCTTTGTTTTATCCGTTTCCAAGCGTCGTTTTCTTCGAAACCGTCCCTCCTCGCGTTTGGGACGAGCCGGGCGGGATCGATGTGAATCTCGCCGACATAGTAGCTGCTGAACCTTCCGTAAGAGGGTTTGACATCGGTAAACAGACTTTCCATTATTCCCGTGCCATCGACCTGAATGTTCCTCACGCGAACGCGTAGCCCACGGGTTAACCAGTCAGTGACCGCCAGGGGGTCTTCAAGGTGACCAACCCAGCCCCAGTAAAGGTTGTCATCCCCAGGGTAAAACTCCACGTCGCGAAGCCGGGTTGTGCCGCGTGCGTGCTGATACGAATCGCCGTAGGGCTTGAATACTCGTCTTTCATTTCCGGCTGACTCTACATAAACGTCGATCGTATCGATAGGCGAGCCGAAGTAAGACCTGAAGCCAGCATCAATCCGTTCTTTCCACTGCCACTCTGGATTAAAATCCACGGGCACTGTTTCCGACAAGTAGTCGAAAACCTTGCCAGCGTCTCTTAGATTTTCGGGAGCGGTTCGAAGGCCTTGAAGGATGACCTCGAAAAAATGGTCCGCGGCGCCAGCGGCGTCGGGCAGAATCTCGTGGATGATTGCGTCATCGAGAAGACGGCTAAGCTCTACATCACCGCCTTCGTCCGGATTCATGGCGCGTACGAGTTTCTTGCATTCGAACTTAATAAGCGTTACTGATGTCTCACCCGGAAAAGTGGTTCTGAACGTCAACTCATCACAGTAAGCCATCCCTGCCAGCCGGCCGATACCCCTAAAGCCTGCATCGCGCTCGCGGTCCTTCTTCGAGGCTCCAATGGAAGTAAGGGTATTCCACGCTTGCGCGGCGGAAACGCCGAGGCCGTTGTCGGTAATCGTTATGGAGTCCTCGGCAAGGCGCACACGAACCACGCCGCGGTCCTGGAGGAACTTGGTGCGCTGGGCCGCGCGTATGGCGTCGTAGGAGTTTTGTACATATTCCCGCAAAGTGTGACGGGGTTCACCGTACATGCCGAGCGTAAGCGTCTCTAAAACAAATGCGCCGATATGCGGGAGCGGCGACGCGGATTGCGGACGTCTCGATGTTTCGGGGCTCTCACTCATTTTCATCTTCCTCATCGGCAACGGCGCTCACGCCGCCCGGACTGGTAAGATCCAGCTTGACAAGCCCTGCATCCGCCTGCCAGGTGAATTTCTTGCTGTCAAATTCCTCGCTCAGATATTCCGGAGGTATAAGAAACTGCCTCGATACAAGAAGACGAATGTCTTTTCCTGAGCACCCTAAAGAACGGTCTTTTCCGAGCAGGGAGGACAATGAACGGTTCGACGTTTCAGGTAGGGCGTCGATCACAACAGCCTGGTCATTGAGCGAGATTTGGCGGATAGAGCGGAGAGCTCCGGTGGCGACGTCTGCATGATCGATGACGAACTTAACCCGACTGACACCCGCGCCGGGCGCGTATAGCAGTTCCGCATTTGCGTCCTTCAAGAACCGGTGAAGCGTATCGAAGGCATCCTTGAACCGTTCCTGTTTCTCAAGATCAAGCGCCACTGAACCCAACGCCAGATCGGGAGCTTTTCGCAAATCGCCGTACGTATCGAAGTAAGCCGCCACGATTGTTGCGAGCGCGATGTCCCTCACTTTAGTAGCGTCAATCACTTCGAGCAGCCTGTTGTAGATGGCCGGAACTTGCTCTCGCATTCCCGCCGCATTGGCGATGATGAGATCGGCGAATATGCATCCGAGCTTGACCGGTGCGATTTCCTCTTTTTGCACTCCTGCTACCCAATCCTCGACCAGGGTGGCCTGATCTTCTGGTAGTGCTCTCTGGTAAACGCCAGATTCTTGACGAGATGAAATAATGAAATCCTTGGGACTGGCTGCCGATTTTGCGACGTCCGCTGGAGGGGCAAAAACCGGAGCGGCTGGACTTACCGGTTTCGGCGGCTCAGGGGTGATTTCGATCGTTTGGCTCGCGAGCCTTGATAGCAGCTCAGGTTTATGAGTAGCGCTGAGCCACTCCTTTACCGTTGACTTCTGCCCCTTTTGTCGGTAACCGTAATCGATGACCGATGCTAGGTAACCGGGAAGTGTAATATAGAGCCTCCGGCCTCCTGCAATGCCCACCAGCTCGTGCACAAGGAGAGGATGCGCTTCTGTGACATCCATATCCTCATCGCGATTTGATTTACGGACGATCCCCTTGCCGTCCCGCACGTAGGATGCAGCGGAAACCCAATCGGTCTTCTTGTCGCGTGTAATGAAGACCACGTCTCTCTCGGTACCGTTCTCGGCATCGGCTTTAATGTCCCGGACGATCTCCTCCCACATCACAATGTCTCCGTAGGCGTTTTCTTCTTTTGGACGGTCGCCAAAAGCGGGGGGCATACGATGGGAGACCCGGAACTTACCTGTGCGGTCGAGCCTTCTGATAATGGGAGTCAGGTTGGTATCGAGAATTCGTTCATTCGCGAAATCAATGACTTCCTTTGTCGCATTCTTGAGATGGTCTTCTTCCAGAATCACGACTTTTTCTAGGTGCTTAATCCGCACCGTTGTCAATTCGAGATCGGTGATGAAGGCGGACCTGCTCGCGTACCCTTTTGCAGCACAAACGGTATCGTCTGCGCGTTCCGCCGCCATTCTGACGAAGTCGTCGTATTTCCTGGTCAGGCCGCTCACGGTTTCGATCAGGTTCTTTTTCGCCGTGTCGTCGAGAATGTGACGGTGGAGTTCGTGCGCGGACCAAACAGGAACACATACTGAGCGGGCGGGCCTGCTCCGGAACCACGCGAGTACCTCAGCCCTGGCATGCGAGCCCAGACGTATGAGCCAGATCAAAATAGACGTATCGAGGTAGAATTTTGTCCGCTCGGCGTCGAGTGCCGATGCGAAATCGTCCATGAACGCCTTCAAGTCCCTGACGTATTGGTCCAAAACCATGGCGGCCGTATTCTCCGATGGGCACTGATACCCCATGCGCGCCTGCATGCCCCGACGCGAGCGACTCCCTTGGAGTCCAATATTCCGGATTTTCCAGGGGAATTTTCAATTCTATCCCTAGACAGGGGTGGGCTGCACGGAACGCCCTTTCTCAGGGAGTGGCGTCAGTTGGTGTGCTCGTGTTGTGCCGCGGCCTGTACATCGCTCGCTGGCTGAACGTCTTCCCCAGCGAATCATGGATTGATATTCCGTTCCCTCCAAATACTCTCCATTAGCGAGCAGGTCGATGTAAGTTGCTGATTTACTTGGATCTGCATGCCACCGATGAGCGCCATGGTTCTTTATTCTCAATCGACGTGAAGACTCCCAAGCTCGACGTCAGCGATGCGGATCCGATGTTCCCTGACTGGTGGTCAGCCTGGAGAGCCGACTTCAAGGCACAATAATCGTACTGCCAAGCGCCAAGTGTGCTGGCGGTGTGCCTTTACTCAGTCGTCGAGGCCTTCTTCTGCGACGCGCATTTGGTGATCGGCGACGACTGCTGCAGGGTCTCGCGCAACGTCAACATCTCGATCGGGAATTACACCTTGGCCTTCCAGGCATTTGCCCGTGGACGTGTACCATCCGAAGACCGGCACCCGCAGCCAATAGCCCCCGCCGATTTTCTGATTGACGGCGCCAAGAACATTGCCCGCTGTTTTCGTCCCAACGACTGTCGCCAACCGGTTTTCCGACGCGAAGCCGGCGAGCATTTCTGCCGCGCTGTTCGTCCACTCGTTCACGAGGACCGCGATCCTGCCGTGGAAAGGCTGCGGACCCAGGCCCTGGGTCAGCAGCATCACGGATTTGTCCCGCACCGCGAAGCGAGCGAGGGCCCAGAGGAACTCGGCCTTAGATCGAGGCATTGGTACCCTGGGTAGGGTATCCCGCGTGAACCCTTGTCGGAGCCTGTTTGGCGTCAGGCTGTGACCGATCGGGATCCTTCCGGGACAAAGGTAGCTGGCCAGACGCGCGAATCCCAAACTTCCGCCAATGTTGCCGCGTAGGTCGATTATGAGCCGATCGCAGCCTTGAGCCTTGATATCCGAGATCGCAACGTCCAGGTCGTTTGCGAAGCTGATTCCGGTCGGGCCTGGGAAATAGGGGATCTTCAGGAGGCCGGTCCGAGGCTTCATGACCGTGTGTCTCGGGCTGGTCGGTTCGATGATAGGAGGACGTTCAGGTGTACCTTTGCGGAATGGTATTTTGATTTCAACTTCTCGCTGCCTTCCGCCCTGAGCATCGCATACGCCGAGGCGGTGCGGCGTGTCGATGTGGAAGGGTGGCATGTTGGGCGGCACATAACCGGCGCCGTCGACCGACAGCAAGGCATCACCGCGCTGAATGCCGGCGCGCTGTGCTAGGCCGTCGTCGAACACGTCCAGGAAGTGCCAACGCTGCACACCCTCGCGGTCAAAGGCTCGGATTGTCGCACCGATCGAATGCTGCGGCTGGAGCCGGTTCGTTCGCTCATGATAGAAAACGGTGTGGCTGCTCCGAAGTTCTGCCAGTGATTGGCGGATCCCCTCTTCGAACTCTCTCACGTCCACTCCCAGCAGGGTAGCGGCTCGTTCGTCGAATTGTTGTGCCCACGCTTTGTAATCAACTCCCCCACTGTTGAAGTGACGCTTGAGAATGCAGTTCTTTACGGCCCTCAGAATTGCGGCGCGCTCCTTCGCAGTCGGGGCTGTGCCAGGGGCGGCGGCGAAGTCACTCATGGTTGGGGACTCCCAGACTGGCTGCACCTTCCACGCTATACGCCGCCCAGTAGTAGGGAACGGCGGCTGCTCCGTACCTCCGTAGCATGTCTCGTTTTGCGGCTGCCAGCGCTATGGAAGGTGGCTCATGGGCGGCGATGTGCCTGTAGAACTGCTTCATGAGGAAGAGCGAGAAGGTATCGTCGATCGACCACAGCGTGGAGACAACGCTTCGAGCGCCTGCCAACAGGAAGGCGCTCGAAAGCGCTGCAATACCTTCCTCGCCCTCGACAGGTCCAACGGCGGTATCGCAGGCAGAGAGCACCACCAAATTCGTTCTCAGTGGCAGTTGTACAATCTCCGAAGCCTGCAGGAATCCGTCCTCTCCCGAAGCCGCGTCGCTCAACAAGACCAACGCAGACCGATTTCGCTCCGTTGTACTCGCAAATCCGTGAACGGCAAGGTGCATGATGTCATATTGCGCTGTGGCAGCACGTTTGAACGCGGACTCTGTTGCAGCGTTACCGATTAGAACGACATCGCCCCGACCGTGGACTGCGGCTTCCGCAGCCATGACCTCATCCTTCGAGGCGGGCAATTCCGTGAGCGACCCAGAATCGTAACCCCTGGTGACGGTTGCCTGCTGCAATTGGGCTGGATTGTACGGAACGCCACCCACTGCGAGCAATCCGTGGACGGACGTAGACCGTCGGTAGGTTTGCGATTTCAGGAGGTAATAACTTGTCGCCGAAGGCTCGTACACCACGGTGTGTGCCTCGGCGACAAAATGATCGGCCTTATCGATGAAAGCGTCAAACGGCGCCAGGTAAAGGGGACCGTCACGGATTATGATTAGGTTCTCCTTCCGTGAGGCCCCAACAACTGGGGCAAGCAGAACATCGTAAAGTCGCCGGGCCTCAGCACGAGCCGGCGTCTTCGCCTTCACGGCTTTCAGGTACGCCGCGATGAGATCGTCCATCGTTTGCTTACCGGCAAGAGGCACAATGTGCGCCTCGGCGTTTGAGATCACCAGGCAATAGGATTTGGGATCAGCCACTACATACTCCAGGACGACCGTGGAGGCAGGCAGTGTTTTCTCCACGCGATCCAGACTAACGGTTTGGCGTGACTGCATCTTCAGGATGTTGATTTCGGGCGTGATCCACTGAGATTGTTCGACCAGGAATATCTGATCCCGGATTCGCCGGACTTCTGCCGATGAGCGAGCGCCAGCCAATTTCAGCCGTAGTTCCGCAATCGCGCGTTGGTCTTTCTTTGCTTGCGCCGACGCGACCGCACCGGCCATCAGGAGGTCTGCCGTTACGCGGCCCCGCACTTGCTCGACGATCGAATATGCCTTGGGAGCATCGTCCAGACGATCTGCTACGAGTCCAAAATGCTGCGTATAAAGATCGCTGGATGCCCTTATAATTGCCGTCTTTTGCAGCACGCTGGAGTTGGTGCCAATCAGTGCGTCCACGAAAGCCGAAGCTCGGTCGAAGACCGCATCGGCCTCGCGGTATTTGCCCTGTTTCATGTCCAGCAGAGCGACGGTTTCCAACCGTCGGGGTACGGACCAAGCGTCTCCGCTTTCCTGCGTCGCAGTGGCGGCGCGATCCGCAAACTCCGTCGCCTTCGCAAGGTCGCCACGGTCTCGATAAACGTCAGATGCCATTGCCGCGGCTTCCGCCAGATAGCGGACAAAGCCTCCGGATTCGCAGAGCGCGATGGATTTTTGCAACTGCTGCAGGCCACTCGTTTGATCACCACGTTGAATGGCAAGATGAGCCATCAGGGTCAAGACGCTCGCCTGTGCCTGTGGGTGATGGCGCTCTTCCGCTTGAGCAAGAATTTCGTCGGCGAGCGGCTTCGCGTCGGAGTCTCGCCTCAGATCTATGAGATTTTCCAGGAGAGCCTCTTTCGGGAAGAACGGGTACCCCATGTCTTTGATGCCGGCGGAAACCTTGAGCGCCCTGTCAAAATATGCGAGCGCCTCTTCATTCATGTGCGATTCGCGCATACCAATGCCGAGCATGGTGAGAAAAACGACCTGCGCCCCGACATCGCCCGACTGGGTTGCCGCCGCCAAGGCAGTGGCCACATTCTTTCCCGCAGTAGCCAGATCACCGTTATAGAAGGCTGCGATACCAAGCTGTGCAAGGGCACGGTATTGCCATTTCCTGTCGCCCAACTCAGAAGCGAGAACCTGCACTTGCTCCCAGTCGTCCCGCATGGCGCCGGTATCGATCTCGCCGTCAATGTCCCCCTTCACGACCAGACAGAAAAGACGCAATTGCTTATCAGTTTGGAGCAATGGCTCTTTTTCTAGTTCAGCGCCCAGCCAGGTAGCGGTCGCAGGCAGAGCTCGCTGATCCGCGGTCGAGCGAATCCTTCCGATTTTGGCGTACAACGCATTCCGCTCGTCGCCGGCAGTCTCGAAAATAGTCTCAGCAGCGGCAAAATCGTCGCGCGCATCGTCCCAGTTGTAAAGGTCTGCAAGATGGAGAGCGTGCGCCATCTTCGTTTTTGCGATCGATTCATCTTGCGCTGGCAATGGTGGCCAAGCCACCAAAAGCAGAACGCAGAAAGAAAAGTGAAAGGGAATTTTCATGGGATTACTCAAGGATGAATGGGTATCTGCGTAGCGAAGTGCTAGCAGACTGGATTCCGATCATGTAGGGACCGGCGGGAAATCGACTCAGGTCCAAGATTACCGGAAGTTTCTCGGCCGTGCCGGTCCACACGGCGACACCGCTTGTCTGTGCCACCAGGTTGCCCGAGGCGGACTGAACCTGGACGGTGTACGATCCGTCTTCGGTGCCAAGCGGCAGAAGGAGAGTGAGGGCGAGACGTGCGCGGAGCAGGTGTGGCGTGGCGGGGTTCCGGGGCAGTGGCGATGCAGACCGCTCGGCCGACCAAGCTGAATAATCGAGCGTGGCAACCACCGGAGTGATTAGCGTTCCTTGGGCCAGTTGGTCGTTTCGACGTTGATGGTGGTTCGGAAAATATCTCCAGAGAAGTACTCCCAGAATGAGCAGTGCCGCAATCCCGGCTACCCATCGGCAGCGCCGACGAAACTGGTATCGCTGACGTCGTCGCTCGTACTCCTCCAAGCAAGGGGCACACATCGCAACATGATCCACCGTATCGTCAAAATCGGGGTGTGAAAATAGGCGCACCACCACCGCCTGAATCGCTTCGGAAGACGGGCAGTCGGTTCGGTCGGGATTCGCGTAGGCTTGCCTCGCAACGCCCTTCACCGCTTTTACGAATCGGGCTTCAGCGCGATGCGCAGGAAACGGGCGGGTACGATTCTCGTCCATTAGTCAGACTCCTCACTGGGGTCATCTTCTGTTCGATTCCGAAGCAGCTTGGTGCGTACCTTTTCCAGCTCGTAGTAGAATTTGGACCTGGCTTGCTTCGCTGACATCCCGAGCCTCTGGCCGATTTCCTTCCAGGAGAAGTCCAGCATCAGGAAATTCAGCATGTGGCGAGCTTCGTGAGACAACAGATCGGAGATCACTTGAACGCACAACTTCTCCTCGATCATTCGTTCAAAGTCCGGGCCGGTGAGGTTGTGATTGACTTCCACGGCGCTCGCCATGCCTTCATAATCGACACGATTCTCCGTCATATGCCGATGACGAACCCTTCGGCACAAGGCCGTCCTAAAATACCCTTGTAGGTTCGTATTGATGGCGGATTGATCGTGCAGCCGGCTTGAAACCTCGCTGGCGACCTTTTCCACGATCTCAGCAGCGCTGGCTATGTCATGAAGTTCCGCCGCGACCAGGCGAAGAGCGAATCGCCAGTGGCGCTGCGCAACATCCCGCACGCGAGGGTCAATGGGACGGCCTCGTGAATCCAGTCCAAAAATCCAAAACGGCGGCAGATGTTGATCTGGTTCCTTTGATGCTTTCCGTCGTGGCTCCCTCATAGTTCACACCGAAAGTTGTGCGACCAACGGTCGTTAACCAGAGGGTTGGGTAGCGCTGCATGCGAGCGAGAGCATACCCTCTACTACCAATAAGCACCCAGCATCGGGAAAAGCTGAGGCGCAGCTGAAGGACACTCGCGAAAACCTGGCCCGAACGGTGTTGATTCTTACCGAATACGAGGGCGGAGCGGCATCGTTTGTTCTCTTTCTGACAAAAAGTCCTGCCACATCGGAGAGGCCGGCATTCCGCGGTTTGTGCCGGAGTTCTCATTTGCGGCTTGTCCTCACTCTGCTTTTCCACAGCCCAGAAGACTTTCTCCATTAGGCGCACCTCAACGTTCTCAGTCGCCGCACTCAGCGCAGCCTCGTTTACCGGGAGTCCAGGATGTATCCACAAGGGGAAGAACAATCTGATACCCAGCCAGATTTGTCTCTCAAGTCCGAAAACAAGACCCGTGGCAATCTGGCGGCAACTCTCGATCCCTTGTTGCGCCCGCGGCGTGCGGCCGGTAGGCTTGGCCGACCGAAAGGGGCACGAAATTATGAATGGACTCCCGAAACGGATCAATTGCTACTCGAGATGTGCAAGAAGCAGGTCCCGGCAGCAAAGCGCACCGTCGCGCGAGCCATACAGCGAGCCCGGCCGGCAGCAACCGCGCCGAGCCCTGACAGCCTGCGGAAAGCAGTCGAACATCGCATGGCAAAATTGGGGATCTCTCCAGGAGAAAAGCGCAGAAACCCAGGAGTAAGAGTTTCCAAACGTTGGACCGAGGCGCAGACGGCCGCTCTACTTGGCGCCCTAGGCGCTGATGCCACAATCGAATCGATCGCATTGCGGACTCGCCACAGCGTCCAAGCTGTACGCGCGAAAATCGCGCGGCTGGATTATGGCCTCGACGAGATTCACGGCTTCGCGGTTTTCACGGTTTCTGAACTTGCGGAACTTCTTAAGGTGACTTCACGGCAGATCCGTCGCTGGAAAGAACGCGGCTGGCTGGAAACGAAAGGCAGGAGGATAACGGAAAAGTGTCTGGGACAATTTCTACGAGACCACTCGGATCGAATTCCGTTCGAGACACTCCGTCGGGAAGATCAGATTTACCTACTCGATTTGGGATTTCCGAAACCCGAGGCAGCTCTATTCAAAAAGAACGTTCGTGAAATTCTAGATGGTATCGGCAGACAACGAAAGCCGAGGCGTCCCGGCCGAAAGGAGAAAGAGGCAGATACCAGCGAGGTTTCGGCGACGGACATCGCGCGCGATGGCGCGTCTGGCTCGGCGGAGAATGGTGAATCCACATGAAAAGAGCCTACCTTTCGAAATACGAGTCCGCCTCTTTTGTCCAATCGGCGAACGACAGGGGGACGAGGTGACCGTCGCTCCAAAGCTCGCGACAGCATCCTGCGAAACTGCGCCTTGCATGATAGGCAGGGTGGTATTTGACGTGATAGCTCAAAGCAGGGAGAAGTGATTCGATATCCGCAAACGGCGACGCGTGAGTGAATACCCATTCGGTTAGAAGTGATATCGGGGAACTCGAATTCTTGATGCTGCTGGCGTCGAACGACGAATAGAGACGCGCCAGTTCCCGCACGACCAACTCCTCCCCCGTGGATCCCATCCCGAGGAGGATTTCGATCCAGAGGCACAGGGTCGTTAGGTCCATAAAGGCGCCGAAAAGTTGTTCCCATCTCGGTGCAGAAATAGAGCGAACGGAATCAAGAACCACCTGGGCATCGCCTTCCGGATTTGAAACCCGCGTCACCGATAACACCGAATCCCGCCATTGTTCGTAATCTGGCAAGGGCTGGGGCCGAGCGTCACGCCATCGTTCTTCGACTTCCTCCCAATATGACCAGGCCTTCATCGAGAGAAGCGAACTTGACGAGAAATACCGGACCGCATTCAGCCATTTGCCGAGCTTTGCTTCGGCAAATACATTCGCCTCCACCCAATACATGACCTCCTCCCAGATTCTGAAGCCGAGAGGGGACGCGTTTTCATGAAGGTAGGAGGCTATCCGTGTCAGCAGGATCGGCGACCTATTTTGTGTTTCCAACGCGATTTCCGGCGGCGGAGCATCGCAAGAGTCGAGCACCGCGCGCAACCACAGCGCGAAAATCTGCCAGTCGGTATATTCATCAGCGGCCTCGGCAAGAATTCTCCACGGCACCTTCTTGGCTTCGTCCAAGGCCCGACTTTCGATCTGGCGTCGAACGCGAGCCATGGAACCGCCTCGACGATTTGCCGTTGACGACATGAAGTTTGATACGGAGCCGTTCTCATTCTGCACCAAGTGGGGCGGCCCTTGCTGGGACTGTCGCTCTCCGGCCTGGAGATCGAATTTTGCAATCCAGCGCGAGAAGCGTCAGAAAAGAGGTGGACCACAGTGCAGAGACGCCGCGGTATCGTTTGGGCCATCGTTGGGCGGGATCTCCGCTGGAGGGAATTTCTCTTCTGGACCCTTCTGTTGGCAGCGTTTCAATCGCTTGAGGCCGCGGAAACACGGCGGCAGATGATGGGAGCTGCCGAGACCGTGGCCTTCCTCCTCGTTGCCATTCCGTCAGCGGGCAAGCTCGACGGGCTCGGTTTAGAATTCACCAACTGGACTCCGATAGGGCTCAAGGCGGTCGCCGTTTCGCTGGCGACTGGTTTTCTGGCTGGCGGTACGGTCGTATTGGTCGCTTTGCGCTGCCACCAGACCTTGGGCACTGAACGAGGCTGGAACCAGGTGATCCTCGCAGTACTACTCGGGCCGGCCGTCGAAGAGGTGGTATTCAGGGGATACCTTTTGACGGCCGCACTCCAGCTAGAACGGCGAATATTCAAGGCCGAGCGAAACTGGCCGTCCGTAATCGGAGTGGCGGTCATTTTCATGCTCTGCCACAGCGGACGCGCGGGCAGCACCTGGATTCAGTTGTGCTGCATATCGCTGACGGGTACCTTGTATGGTTTCACACGCCTTCGGATGCAGTCGACCGTGGCAGCGGTACTCGCGCATGGCTGTTACAACTTGGCCCTATATTTGAGTTGTTGGACCGGTATTTCGAATTGATGTTCGATCACTCGAGCGTTTCGAAACTCCGAGATTGTTTTCCTCCTGGTGGTGCAGAGATCAACGCGGGACTACCTAGTCGGCACCGAGAGATCTGGAAATTCCGAAAACGTTGTCCTCCGGCCATACTGGCCGCATTTGATGAACAGGTCTGCCAATGTGCGGCCGGGAGCCATCCGTCTTTGATCTCACACCCAGTACACACCGCGAATCTCATTCTCGAGGCCACACGCAACCCTGCATTGCGAAGAGCGTTGTAAGTCGTCACTCCTGCGCAAAGGAGCGGGGCGGCGTCAGCAGAGCCGAGTTCGTGCCGGCCCCAACGCACGCTCTTCATTTCGCCGAGGGACCCGGCCTCCGCTTCTGTCAACAACGCCTTGATGTCAGGATGCCCAATTGCGCATTCCAGCGCCGCCACCACTTCGTCAAACTGCCGGGACGATGTCACACTTCAGCGCTCGAGTGGAACATGCCTCGTTTCTATTTTCATATCCGATCTCCTATTGAGCATCCGATGGGTTTACTTCATGCAACGTAAGCCGAAAGTATACGGTCGATCATCAGGCTGGGCAGTCCCGACGGCCGTAATGACCTCGGGAATCCTCCGAGACCTTCTCGCGCGATATTCTCGCGATGTGTACCAGGCGCCATCGACCGCCTGTCGCTTCTGATCGTTTTCGTGAATGAATGGCCCTCACGCCGCGTTGAGAAAGCGCGAGCTGTCGGCATGTTCCTGGCAAGTGATGCACAAAGTTGCCCAAGGCATTGCGTTTAAGCGCTTCTGGCTGATCTCTTCCTCACACTCCAGGCACGTGCCGTATATCCCGTCGGCAATCCGTCCTAGGGCCGCGTCGACACTGCGCAGCAATCCTACGTTCAGCTCCAGACTGCGTGTTGTCAACTCTCGCGCGACGGCGAAGACGGTTTCGTCCAGCGCATCCGCGGTCCGCTCGATGGCGATGCCCTCGCGCTTTACCGCAGCCCGAGCCAGCTCCGCGCGCTTGGCCGACAGGATGGTACGAAGTGTATTGAGTTCGGTCTGCTTCATCTCGTTTATTCCTCAAGTGCGAGTATGGCTGAATGCGCTTTTGGAGTCGTCCCGCAATATGAGGATTTTTCGCTAAACTTTGGCCGGTACCCCGCATAACTCGCTGACATATGACTCCAATCCCACAATTGAGGTATGCCCCGCTTTAGCCCTCAGGTAGCTGAAAATCGCTCTCTGCCGTTTAGCTGAAAAGCCCTCGATATCGTGATGATCTCTTCCGGCGATTCCCGCATAGTTAGGGCATGAGCCTTTCTGCAATCTATTCGGCCAACCGCGGTGGCACTCTGGTGATCGCCATTACGTGCATGGCTCTCATATCGACGGCGCCGGTAGCCATCGCGCAAGGCGACTCTGGCGCCCTGACCGGTACAGTGTTCACGATTGATTCCGATGGCACGCGAAGTTTAGTCCCCGGTGCCACGGTCTCCCTCACCGGTCCTGGAGCTATGCAGCAGGCCATAGCTGACGAGCATGCGGTCTGCCGCTTTAGCGGTCTGGCGCCAGGCCGATATCAAGTGGACGCAGTGGCCCCCGGATTGTCCGGCTCCAATACCGTCGTGGTCTCCCAATCCGGCGTTACCGAGGTATCTGTCGAGCTTCGCGTCGCGCTTGTAAAAGAATCCGTCACTGTAACGGACAGCTCCGATCGGGCGGATTCGACGGACCCCTCCGAACAGACGACGGTTGCAAAATCCACGATCCTCAACTCACCAAACAAGGATGATCGCATCGACTCTGTGCTGCCTCTTATTCCCGGCGTAGTGCGCGGGCCCGATGGTCTGATCAATATGAAGGGGGCGCGAGGGTCGCAAAGCGGCGCGTTGATTAACAGCGCCAATGTCACCGATCCGGTTACCGGCAACCAGGCGATGACACTCCCCATCGACGTAGTTCAGTCGGTGACCGTCGTAAGCAACCCCTACGATCCCGAGTACGGCCGCCTCACCGGAGCTGTGTCGAGCGTGGAGACCACTACCGGGAACTACGACGGATTTCACGCATCCGTGCAGAACCTGTTGGTGCGTCCCAGGCGGCGCGACGGGGATTTCATCGGAATCGAATCCTGGACGCCTCGTCTCACTTTCACCGGTCCGCTCGTGAAACATAAGGTGGCCTTCACTCAGTCTTTTGAGTACCGCTTCGTCCGCACACCCGTCTACAGCCTTCCGCAGCTCACGCGCGACATGAAATTCGAAGGCCTGACGTCCTTCACCCAAATCGATGCCAATCTCACTTCGCGTCAAACGTTGACCGCATCGTTTACCCTCTACCCGCAAAAGCTCAATTATCTCGGCCTGAACACATTCACGCCGCAGCCCTCGACGCCCGATCTCCACCAGCGCGGCTTCATGGCATCAATCCAGCATCGCGACGCCATCGGGTCCGACGGCCTGCTCGTCTCGCAGTTCAGTTTCAAGCGGTTCGATGCCGATGTCACCGCCAACAGTACCGATCCCTATCAACTGCTGGTAGAGACCACCGCCGGTGGGTACTTCGATCTTCAGCGGCGGCGCAGTGATCGCGTTGAGTGGCAGGAGACCTTCCAGTTCGGAGTCCGCAACTGGCTGGGCTCACACCAACTCAAGGTCGGCACCGATTATGCGCATTCCAGCTATGACGGCCACGTTGATCTGTTGCCGGTCAGTATCGTCGGTGTCGATGGCGTGCCGGTCCAGAGCATTGAGTTCGGTCCCGCTTCCCAGTTTCACGTCGGCGAAAATGCGATTGCCTGGTTCATCGGCGACAAATGGCAGCCACTGCAGCGTCTGACCGTGGATCTCGGTCTCCGCTTCGACCACGATTCGATCACCGGCACCACCCATCCTGCTCCGCGCGCCGGATTCGCCCTTATGCTCACCAAGGACCAAAAGACCGTTCTCAAGGGTGGCGCCGGCCTGTTCTACGATCGCGTTCCGCTCAACACGGCGTCGTTTCCGTTCTTACCCGGGCGCACCGTTACCACGTTCGATGCCGGCGGCAATATTCTGTCATCGACCGAGTACATCAACGCGCTGCCCTCCGGTCTCCACAATCCTCGGAGCACAAGTTGGAACGTCGAACTCGATCGTGAGGTTACCTCGGCCCTCGTAGTGCGGGGCTCATACCAGCAGCGCCGTACTACTCGGGATTTCGTTCTCGATCCGGACGCACCACTCGGCATTCTCAGTCTCTCGAATCATGGCACTAGCACCTATCATGAAGCCCAGCTAACCGCCCAATACAAGCTCCGCCGCGCCACCATCAATGCCAGCTACGTGCGATCGAAAGCTTACGGAGACCTGAACGACTTCAACCAATTCTTTGGTAACAACGCTGTCGCCGTAATCGAACGGGATGAGCGAGGCCGGCTTGCTTTCGACGCTCCCAACCGCTTCCTTGCCTGGGGAGAATGGAACGCACCGTTCAAGCTGACGCTGCTTCCAGTCCTCGATGTACACACCGGATTTCCGTGGTCCCCGGTCGATCAGGACCGCGATTTCGTAGGACCTCGCGATTCGCAACGTTATCCTCCATTTACGTCCTTCGACCTGCAGGTCACTAGGCAGGTAAGGCTTCCCATCCCTCGCGAGCATCTGAAGGCCCGCGTCGGATTCAGCGTTTTCAACCTCTTCAACCAATTCAATCCCCGTGACGTTCAGGCCGATGTCGACAGCCTCCGTTACGCCGCTCTCTTCAACGGCGTAGGCCGCATGTTCCGGGGCAAATTCACGGTGGATTTCTAATTATGTGTCTCTGCTCGGTACTTCTCTTTTCAACGCTCACTCTGGCCGCGAGCGACCCCGGCAAGCAGCCGCCGACGGGGAACGAAGTTGTCGCGAAGATGATGGAGCGCGACCGCGAGCGGCAGGCCGCCCTGGAGGGTTACACCGCCCGCCGCCGGTACGTGCTCGACAACCAACGCCATCACGAACGGGCCGAAATGCTCGTGCGCATGACCTGCCTCAAGGACGGCTCCAAGGAGTTTGAGATCGTCTCCTCGGACGGATGGGGTGCCGCCCGAAACCACGTCTTTCCCCGGCTCCTCTCGGCGGAAGCCGAGGCATCTCAGCCGGATGCACGTGAACGGTCCCGCATTACTTCGCAGAATTACGATTTCGAAATGATAGGCTCCCAGGCCGTCAATCAGCGACCTGCTTGGGTGATCGCGGTCACTCCCAAAACTGCCAACAAGTACCTCATGAAGGGCAAAATCTGGGTGGACGCCGAGGACTACGCCATCACCCGGATCGAAGGCGAGCCGGCCAAGAATCCCTCCTTCTGGACCAAGAGCGTACACTTCGTGCACACCTATTCAAAACAAGGACCGTTCTGGTTCCCGACGAGCGACGAATCTATCACGGATGTGCGCATCCTGGGAACCACGGGCTTGAAAATCGACTACTTCGAATATGTGCCGAATGCCACCGTCGCCTCCGTTGTTAATCCGTCCGCGCCATGGAGAAGGCCATGACAGCTCGCAGAGACATGCTGCTGGCCGCCACAGGCCTCCTGCTCCTCGTATTCGTCGGGTCGCGGATCGGGGTGCAGGCGGTAGTGCGCGAGCTAGCGGCGGTCGGCGCGGGAATCGCAGTCATTATAGTCCTGAGCTTGGTCCGTCTTCTCTTGCAGACGCGTTCGTGGTCCATCGCCCTGCGCCGCGGAGGCGCGACATCCCCGATGGGAGAGCTGATGCTGATCCGCCTTGCCTCCCAAGGCATCGGTTACTTGACCGTCCTGGGCCCGGTTGCATCTGAACCCATGAAGATCAGCCTGGTGCGGCAGCGCGACAAATCGCCGACTGCAGCCACGCTCGTCGATACCGGCGTCTATTGGTTTACCTCAGGATTAGTGGGCATCGCCGGATGCCTGGCAGCGATCGTGCTCCTGGCTCACACTCCAAAGTCGCTGGCGCCAGCTCTCATCCTGGCCGCGACTTTTGTTGTTGCCGTTTTCGCCCTCGCCCGCCCTAAGCTCCGCCTGGCGCCCCTCGCTGATCGCCTTGGCGTGAGTTGTCCACGGTTTCTCCGCAAAGCCGGGGAACTCGAGATCGCAATCCGGGAATTTGCCGCGCAGGATCGCCGGGCCATCCGTCAGATGTTTCTGCTGGACTTCGCCTGCCAGGTACTGATGGCAAGTGAAGTAGTCACCGTCTTCCTGTTCCTGCGGCTGCCGTTGCACGCTGGCGTCATCCTGGGCCTGGAAGCCGCGACCCGAATGGTCAAGATGGCTGCCGGATGGATGCCGGCACGTATCGGGGCCGATGAGAGTGGCGCGGCGGGTGCGTTCCTCTCGTTTGGACTGCCTGCGGTGGCCGGAGTGGCTCTCGCGCTGGCGCGACGCACGCGTGACCTGCTCGCCTGCCTCATCGGCTTGACCTGGCTCGCATGGGTGTCGCGGCGCAGGCGGAAACCCGCCGCGGTTGTGTCCGATGTGTCTATCGCACCGGCGGGAGGAATCTGATGCAGGCCGTCATCGCCGTTCCAGAGCAATCCGTGCTACGCGATTATCATGATGCCGAGGGCGTATTGACTCGCCCCATAGGCGGCGTGCCGTTACTGGTTCGTGTTGGCGCTACTGCGCTACGCGCCGGCGCGGAGTCGCTCCTGGTCATCTGGCCGCAAGACGTCGACCAGTCGATTTGGAATCGTTGCGCGGCATCTCCGCTGCTTCACGGACTGGAGATCACGCTCATTGCTTGCCCGTTCGACCCGCACAAACCCTCGAGTTGGGCGACGATCGCCGACGCGCTTGCAGAGAAGTTCCTCTGGCTCCCATGGAATCTGGTAATGCACAAGCAGAACATTCCCGCGTTCCTGGTTGAAAAGCCAGCGCCCAATGGGCCAGTCCCGCCGTTCCCATATCCCCTCGGTGGTGTCCTAATCGAGCCGCGTACTCGTACAGCGGAAGCCGAGCGCTTCCTGGTGGCTGGATCGGGCAAGCCCACGGACGGGATTTATTCCAGATTCAATCGCTGGCTCTGCCGGCCCGCAGTGCGTATTCTCACTCACATGGGGATCACTCCGAATTGGGTGACGTTGGGCGGTCTGCTAGTCGGTATCCTGGCCGCTCTCAACTTCGCCCGGGGATTCTACGCTGCGTATGTCGCCGGTGCTCTGCTGTTTTTCCTCTCGGGTCTCTTCGATGAAGCCGATGGGATGCTCGCGCGCATCGAGTTCCGCGAATCGGTGTTCGGCACTTGGTTCGAAGGCTTCGTCGACGAGGCGACGTACCTGCTCGTCTTCGGCGGCATCACGCTAGGCCTTTATCGGGAGCACGGCTCTCGTGAGCTGATTTATGGCTGCCTCCTGCTCATGGGCTGCACACTATCGATCATCGTCACCCGGCTCCAGCGGAAGGCGGCGACATCGCCAGACCGGCCGCACGAGTATGCGGGGCGGCTCAATCAGCTGCTCGAGACGGATTCGAACCTCGTTATGCGCATCGTGCGGCAGGTTCACATCTTTATCAAGAAGGGCGTGGCGGTGCACTACCTGTTAATTTTTACCGTCCTGGGTGGACTTCCGTTGTTGCTGCGCCTCGCCGCCCTTGGAGCCAACCTGACCTGGACGATTGCCCTTTATTTCAATCTTAGATACTTCCGGCGCCCAAAGACAGGCGCTGGTGCAGTTCAAATCGCCAAGGAGACCTTATGAAAGCAATCATACTCGCAGCCGGACAGGGCACACGAATCCGTGCTGTCCACGGCACTCGCCCCAAATGCCTCATCCGTTTCGACCGGACCGGAAGGACCATACTCGATCAACAGATCGATGCGTTGTTCTCGGCCGGCATCAGCGATATCGGCATTGTCGTGGGTTACGAAAAGGAGCAGATTAACCAACACGTGGCGAGGAATCACGGCGCACATCTGAAGCGCTTCCACTTCATCGAAAACCCGGAATATGCCGAGACGAACAACATCTACTCGCTGTGGGCGGCCCGCTCCTGGCTGCAGGGCAGCTCATTTGTCATCCTCAATGCGGATGTCGTCTTCGCCGAACGTGTCCTGCCGCCGTCCCTGTCTTCCGGAGCTCCAATTACGATGATTGTCGATCCAGCTTGGCGCGATGAAACCATGAAGGTGATCATCGCCGGAAACCGTGTCGTTCGGATGAGCAAGCAGATTCCGCGACAGGATTTCAGCGCGACCTATATCGGAATTACCGCGGTTGACGCCGCAGCGCACACGCTCCTCTTTGACCGCATTGAAAGCCTGATTCGCCGCGGTGAACGCTCTGTGTTCTTCAATGTCGCCGTTCAGGAACTATCCGATGAAGGCCTGCACGTAGCCTATAGCGAAACTGATGGCCTTCCGTGGGCGGAAATCGACGATCCGGGCGACCTGGCATATGCCAAGCTCCACGTCTTCCCCATGCTGGCTCAGCTTCCGGTGGCCGCGTAGATGGTCGCTTATGAACGATATTCTGGTTGGGCACTTCGCTGCGCCTCGATGGGACTTGTGGACCCCGGATGCATTGCGCGTCGTGAACTGGAATATCGATCGCGGCTTACGTTTGTCTAAGGTCATCGAGTTCCTGGATTCCCAAAAGGCCGATCTCCTCATTCTCCAGGAAGTAGATCTCAATGCACGCCGGACGGGTTTTGTGAATGTAGCAGAAGAGATCGCGCGAGCCCTGCGCATGAATTACGTCTTCGGACGCGAATTCCAGGAGCTGTCACAAGGCCGCGGAGCCGTGCCGGCTTATCACGGCCAGGCAACGCTCTCCCGCTGGGCTCTGCGCGGAGCTCGTGTGATCCGCTTTCGCCGGCAATCCGATTTCTGGCGGCCCCGCTGGTATCTGCCAAACCTGAGCCTGTTTCAGGAACGCCTGGGCGGGCGGATGGCCCTGGTGGCCACGGTGCATGTTCAACGCCGCAAGCTGGCCGTATATAACCTCCACCTTGAAAGCCGAGGGGAAGAAAGTCTGCGCGTGGCTCAGCTCGAAGAAGCGATCGGCGATGCGGCCGCGCACCGTCCTGAGATACCGGCGGCATTGCTAGCCGGCGACTTGAATCTCGATGCCTCACATGCGGCGCCGGCGAGCCTGCTTGATCATCTCGGCTTTCGCAACGCGCTCCCCTTGCCGTCACCACACACCACTACCCCGCGTGGACTCTTCCGCCGACGTCGGACGATTGACTGGGCTTACGTTTCTGGCCCCCTCAGCCCGATCGATGGCCGCATACACACCGACGTAACCGCGTCGGATCACTATCCGATTACCTTTACACTCAAGATCGGGAGCTGAGTTCCTCAACGTGGCTGGCTGGCACTCATGCGGTACATGCCGGCCGCTTTGAAGAACGACCGGCACTGTTCTTTTTCCGAGGTTCCCGGCCGGATACCGAGACAGACGCTCGCTCCAAGCAATCGACGACACGCCAGTGCCTCGTCAGTCTTCGAAAGAGCGGACACCCCCTTGGAACTTATTTTTGATGACATTCGACCAAAGCCACTTGATCACGCGAGCGTCGTTGTAGCAATAGGCGAGGTTGTGGTTTAGGGTTGAGAAGCAATGTTGCTGGCAGGTCTTCTTCATGCCGGCAAGTTGCTGCTGGTCGAAATGAGGCCGATCGATGTTTCCCCAGTCGTAGGTTGCGCCGTACATGGGAAAACAGGGCGCCACGGTACCGTCCGTGCGAATGATGACATTATTCTGGCCTGCACGACAACTCCACTCGGCGAATTTCAGATCGCCATCGTCACCGCGCACAATTCCAGGGATAGTCGACAGCAACTCGGTCTCGCTACTCCCTCCGCTGGTGCCGTCCCCATTCCACCCGCACTCCGCTAGATCGCGACCGGAAGACATGCGAACAAACGCCTTGATTTCCTTGAGCCGCTGCACCGAGTTGACCATCTGATAGCCCGCCCGGTTCTTTGCGATGAGCCAGTCGACCAGAGCGTCGATGTCCCGCCAGTCCTCGGGCCGGATGTAGGTCGGGTTGTCGTACAAGTGCTTGAAATGGTCATCCTGTTCGAGCATCGGGGTTTCGTTGATGTGATAGTCGGTCGCCACTCGATGATCGTGAGCAAATTCCGTCAGCAGGCGAACGTCTTCCAGGTTATTCCGGCAGATATTGATATTGAAGAAGACGACGTATCCGTTCACATATTGTTTGCGGAGAATGTACTCCAGATTCTTGCGAGCGGGCACAAGGGCTTTGGGGAGTCCGGGCTTCAGATCCCACGCGTCCATCGCAAAATTGAAGGCTGAAGCCCCTGCGTCTCCGAGTCGATCTGCGAGTTCTGGCTTGAGCAGCCGGCCATTCGTGGCGATATACACCCAGAAGCCGCGTTTGGCGGCATAGTTCACTACCTTATGCACGAAGTCCGGCCGGAGTAGTGGCTCACCGCCCATCAATGCCAGAACCCGGCAGCCATGGTCGTGGAGCCAATCGATAGAGCGGCGCGCCACGTCCTCCGTCATTCCTTTGACCTTGTTGTCGAAAGACCAGCAGTACCAGCAGTCGAGGTTGCACTTGTATTCGAGGAAGAGATAGGCGGTGATCGGATGAAAATCGCCCGGCATCACGCGCGATCGCACGTAGGGGAACAGCCAACCGCGTGAAGTCCGGTAAATGTCGTTGAAGCCCCATTTCCGCTTTTGGGGAGGCGTCCCCGGCCCAGGATCATTCAGCCGTTCGGGATGCTGGGGGAAAACCGGCGTAGGCAGGCTCAGGCCTCTGGCCTCGGCCGGCGCGGGAGGCTGCTGGTTCGAGGTCGTCAGAATGTCGTTGATCGTGACATCGATGCGGAATTTGGGAGCTGCGGTCATAACGGCTTTCGAAAGGCACGAGGCGTGCCGTTTCCGCGAAGTGACGACTCATCGGAAATGATTGAAATCCCAAACCTTCGAATAGGAGGCGCTTGACGAACGATTGCCGACGAGCCGTCACATGTCCGTTTTTCGGCACGGAAGACCAAGGGTTCCCCTTACGCTATTAACAGGGAGACGGGTACCGCAGAAAACGTCCTCGCCGTCAGAGTCGGATTGATCAGCCAAGCGGATTAAGAAGAGGCGCTTTAATTATGCTGAGAGCTAAGAGTCTAAACAACAGCCGCCGGAACGGGCCCCACTTGCGGCATCTGGCAATATCGGTTTCGACGCCATTCACTCTTGGCAGATGTCTATTGGACTGGCACGCTCGCTCGGCTAAAGCCAACCCGTGGTTTGTCATTCCGTTGCAAAGAGCTCCGGTCGGCGCCGTTGGTTACCGATTCACTCCTGCCGCCACGCTTCGAGCGATCTGAGCTCACGTGGCAGCGTGCGATCGAGGGCTGTTCGGGCCGAAATTTCTCGTGCGTGCCCCGTTATGCCGTCAGGAGTACGGCACCATAACCCTGCCGGGGTAGCCGCATCGTTGTCCGCAGGTTTAATTCAAAAACCTTCTATATCGTGATGCCTTCTCCGGGCAGAGCGCTCATAGTGTGGTTAGCGGTTTAAAAGACCGCAAAAGAGCGCACTGAGGCTGAGTTGGCGCAACGGAAAGAAGGACAATATGGCGAAACTGGTATCGCTGGATACATCCAGGATCGGAAGGCGAGCGCAGGACCTTGAGAAGAAACTTCGCAGCTTGATCGTGGGACAAGACGAAGCTATTCAGGAGGTCGTGACGGCTTATCAAAATCACATAGTGGGCTTTGCACCGTCGGGGCGTCCGATCGGGAACTTTCTGTTCCTGGGTCCGACGGGCTCGGGCAAGACGCGTGTGGTAGAGGCAACTGCCGAGTCTCTTCTGAACGACTCCAGGGCAGTTATAAAGATTGACTGCGCCGAATATCAACACAGTCATGAGATTGCCAAGCTGATCGGATCTCCTCCCGGATACCTCGGACACCGCGAAACTCACCCTTTGCTATCGCAGGAGGTCTTGAACCGTCATCACACTGAAAAACTCAAGATCAGTTTGGTGCTTTTCGACGAAATCGAAAAGGCATCGGACGCCCTGTGGAATCTCTTGCTCGGCATTCTCGACAAGGGCGTGTTGACATTGGGCGACAACCGTAAGGTCGATTTTTCGGCGTCCATGATCTTCCTTACGAGCAACCTCGGAGCCAGCGAAATGTCTGCCCTCAGCAGTCCGACAGTGGGCTTCAGTCCGCGGTTGGAGGACTCGCGTTTCCACGGTGAACGAGGTGCCCTGATGTCCCGAATCGGCGCCGCTGCCGCCCGTCGAAAGTTCACGCCGGAGTTCATTAACCGCTTGGACAAGATCGTGGTCTTTAGACCCCTGGGCGATGAGGAACTGAGCAGGATTCTCGATATCGAACTGGCGGCGGTGCAGCAGCGTGTGCGGAGCGCCGTACCGGATACGCCGTTCCAAATGAATGTCACTGCCAGTGCCAGGGAGTTATTGCTGAGGGAGGGCACCGATGCGAGGTATGGCGCGCGTCATCTGAAACGTGCAATCGAGCGCCTGCTAGTTCAACCCCTTTCGAACCTCGTTGCCTCGGGCCAGATCCAGGGCGGCGATTCCATTCTGGTGAGCCAGGCGGATGAGTCATGTTCTCTTGAGTTCTTCCGTGGGGCCGTCGTACGGGAGTGGAGAGTCGCCGGATCTATCGCGGCATAGCGTCTGACCCGCCGGGGCTTCCCGCGCGCATCAATTCGGGAGCAAAGAAGGTGCCACCGTGTTTAACGTGTTCGAAATCGCCGGTCAGATAAGCCGTTTCGGAGCTCGAGCTGCGATCAACGCGTTTCGCCGGCCATTCGAAGGGGGCGAGATCGTGCGCCAGTTCGCGGAGGTCGGCTGGAAATCCCTTCCCCTCGTCATTGCGTCCGGTTTTGCGCTCGGCGCCGTCATGACGCTGCATACGCGCAGCACTTTGGTCATGTTCGGGGCGGCGGCTGTAATTCCAACGGTCCAAGCGTTTGCGTTTTTCCTGGAGATTGGCCCGCTGGTTACGGCACTACTGATGGCGGGCCGCGTGGGGTCCGGCATCGGAGCAGTACTGGCCGACATGCGGGCCACGGAACAGATCGATGGGATCGAGTCGCTCTCCATCGACTCCTTTAAGTTCCTTGTTGTGCCACGCATCATCGCGTGTACGCTTGCGCTTCCGGTCCTAACCCTGTTCATGGATTTCTCGGGCCTCCTCGGAGGCTTTTTCGCGGAGTTCGCCGCATCGAGGCTCTCTTTCCAGCTCTATATCTTCCGTGCATTCTCAGACTTCCAGTGGTCGAATTTTTGGCCCCCGACGCTTAAGACATGCGTTTTCGGGTTCACTATCGGGACCATTGCTTCGTTCTTCGGCTACACCACGAACGAAGGGGCCCAAGGCGTGGGTAAGGCTGCCACCAAAAGCGTTGTAGCTTCTTCCTTACTGATCATTCTTCTAGACGTTCTGTTGATTAAGCTAATTTTCTTCATGTTCCCCGGGAGCTCGCTATGACGAATGGCAGGCCTCCCGCGGTGGTTTTCGACCAGGTTTCGAAATCGTTCGGCACGAAACAAGTCTTGAACAACGTATCGTGGGACATTCCATCCGGAGAGGCTCTGTGCATTCTTGGGCGAAGCGGGACGGGCAAGAGCGTAACTCTAAAACTCACAATCGCGCTTCTCATGCCGGACCGGGGAAAGATCTGGATCGACGAAGATGAGGTCACTCAGCTCGCAGGGCCTGGGCTCTCGCGAGTTCGGAGGAAAATCGGCTTCCTTTTTCAAGATGCCGCCCTCTTTGATTCCCTCACTCTTTACGAGAACCTCGCCCTGCCCCTTCAACGACTGACGGACAAATCGAAAGAGGAGATCGATTTCGCAGTCGACCGGGTCCTGGGCCAGGTCGGTCTGGCGAACGACAAGGCCAAAATGCCCTCGGAGCTCTCGGGAGGGATGCGGAAACGCGCCGGGCTCGCTCGCGCACTGGTGCTCGAACCCCAAATCCTGCTCGCGGATGAGCCAAGCAGCGGATTGGACCGGATCACAGCTTCCGAGATCGACGAGTTGTTGTTGCGTCAGAAGGCCGAACATAAGACCACTCTGATTGTGGTTACGCATGACGTGTCTGGCGCCAGACGGGTAGCCGATCGGATTCTAGTTCTCGATCGCGGACACGTGATTGCCGAAGGCACGGTCTCCGAAATCGAGCAAAGCGAGAATGAGACCGCACGAAAGCTGATCGGGGGTAAGGAATAAATGCAGAATCGAAATGTATCTGTGGGGCTGTTCGTCATCGGCGGCCTGCTCCTTTTCGGGACGGGAATGTTCCTGATTGGCGACCGGCGGCAGGCATTCGGCCAACACGCCGAATATTACGCCGACTTCGCCGATCTTGCCGGCTTGTCCAGCGGTGCTCAAGTTCGCGTAGGCGGATTGGCCGCGGGAGAAGTGATCAGCATTGCTGTACCAGACTCGCCACCTTCCCGCTTTCGCGTGCTTTGGAGGATCAACAGAAATCTGCGAGGACTCGTACGGGCCGATTCGCTGGTCACCATTGAAACCGAAGGGGTCGTCGGTGGAGCGTATCTCTCAGTACGGTCCGGCACCGCTCGGGCTGCTCAAGCGGCAGCGTTGTCCACCATTCCAAGCCAGGAGCCGACCGAATTGTCGGAGCTACTCACGCGAGGCACCGCCCTCATGAACGACGCTCAATCCATGCTGAAGGAGGTGGGAGGCAAACTGGATGGCACATTGGACACAGTCAACACCACGGTTGCGAACGTGAATGACATTCTGACTGGCCTTAAGCAGGGCCGCGGAGCCGCCGGAATGCTGTTGAGTGATGATGCGCTGGCGAAACACGTCCGCCAGGCAGTTATCGACTCGACTTCCAGCGTTGACGACATTCTGGCGGGGTTAAAGGCCGGCCGGGGGCCAGCCGGTATGCTCCTCCGCGACGAGGCGGTTGAAGCTCAGATCCGCGAGTCACTGAAGAACATGCAGCAAGCGACGGCCAATGTCGGCCATGCAACCCAGCAAGCCGACGCTCTAATTTCGGATCTGTACGCGCAGCAGGTGCCGCAAAAAATCGGTGCCGTGGTAGATAGCCTCGGTAACACCGCAAAGCAAGCCAATCAGATGGTCTCCGAAATCGCCCAACCTGACCGTCAAGGCGTTACCGCTGGAGCGAACATCAGAGAGTCGCTGACGAACATGAATGCCGCGAGCCTGAATCTTGCCGACGACACGGAGGCGTTGAAACACAACTTCCTTTTGCGCGGCTTCTTCCGAAGACGGGGCTATTACAACCTCGATCGAATCTCAGCAGAACAGTATCGCCGCGACGCGGTTTTCACCAGCCGTGCCAATTACCGGGCCTGGCTCTCCGCCTCGGACCTCTTCTCGCCAGGTTCGGGCGGCCAGGAAGAACTCTCCGCTGGCGGCAGGGTGCTCTTAGACGGTGCGCTTACGGAAAACGGCGATTCTGTCTTTGAGAGCCCCATCGTCATAGAGGGCTATTGCAATGGAACCCAGCCGCCGGAACAGCTCCGGCTCTCCCGAACCCGCGCTATGCTCGTCCGCCAATATCTCCAGAGCCACTTCCAGCTCGATTCGAGCAATATCGGGATAGTCGCGATGAAGAACCTGCCGCCGAATGCAACGGGGCGCGCGACATGGGATGGGATTTGCATAGTCGTCATCAGAAGAAATTCAAAGTAGGGAGCTGTAAACCGTAGCCGGAGGAACCGGCAGGTTGCCTAATGCCCACCGCTGAGGTTCGCGCCTGACACTCCCCAATGATGAAAATCAACCCTAGCCGTTTGAAAGGAGTTATTTATGCCGCATCGCATTTCAGTTGCAAGCGTTCTGTTCGCTCTATCAGCCTTGGTGGTGCCATGCCAACAAGTCGTGCCAGCCAACCCCAGTCAGTCGAGCAGTAGCCAAGTTAGTGAAGATGGCAACCAGCAGTCCGGTGAGAGTAAACGGATTCTAGGCCTCATCCCGAACTACAGAACGTCTCCGAGCTTGCAAGATTACCAGCCTTTGAGCAGCGGACAGAAGTTCAAGATGGCTTCCGAAGACGCGTTCGACCGCGGTACCGTCGCGTTGGGGGTGCTGTTCGGCGCTGACGGACAGATTACGAATTCGAATCGATCCTTCGGGCACGGTGCGGCGGGATTTGCAAGGTACTCCGGGGCCGCGTACGGCGATTTAGTGATCGGCGATTACATGACAGAGGGCGTCTTCCCAAGCCTTCTCCACCAGGATCCCCGCTACTTTCGGCGGGGCAACGGGACCGCGTGGTCCAGGCTAGGATATGCCGTGGGGCGGATCTTCTTGACACAAACCGATTCCGGCGGACAGCAATTCAATTACTCGGAGATCGTCGGAAATTCAACTGCCGTGGCAATTTCCAATGCATACTACGCGAATAACCGGACGGCAAGCGACGCCGTGTCTCAACTTGGCCTGCAAATCGGCGTCGACATGGCCGGCAATATCCTGAAGGAATTCTGGCCGGATTTGCAAAAGAAGTTTAAACGGAGGAATGCCGGCAGATAACGGCTCCCGGTGGCGGATTCTCTCGGACGGAAATTGCAGCCATGCACAACGTTCAAGCAGCCCCAGAGACGGCATCGGTAGCGCAAGTCGGTGCGAAAGGCGAACGGCGGCTCCTCGAAGTGCTCTCCGATTGGCAGCTTTCGATTCCCTGCCTCGGGACCGTTCCCAACAAGACAATCCCGTTCGTCATTATGACATCGAACGAGGTGAGCCGGACCGGCGATCCTCTGCGCCGTCGGTGCGTCTACTTTCGCGCTGAGTTTCCGACCGTTCTTGTTGACACGCTCCGCAACGGCCTCAGTCAATCCCAATCTTGAAACGAGCGAATTGACTGTTCACTCCAGGCGGGCCGGTGATCTTCCCTCCTGGAGGCTCTTAGGATAGGAATCCTCGCTGAGGTCGCCCCTGGTCGGAGGCACTGAGACTCGATCCAGCTTTAATTCCATGTAAACATCGGCCCTGTCGTAGGGAGATGGAGTCACCTGTGTCGGCTGGAGGTGCTTAAACCCGAGCGATTCGTACAGCCGGATTGCTGGCTTCAGGATATGGTTCGTTTCTAGGTAAAGTCTGCGCGCCCGTATCCGCCGCGCCTCTTCAATCGCCGTGCGCAACAAACGGCGGCCAATGCTCTTACCCTGATGCTCAGGGACAACAGCCATCTTCGCCACCTCGAATTCGCATTCCTTCTCATCCGGAGTAACGCGCAGCACCCAACGCTCTGGCCGCCGATCGTGGCGATAAGAATCAGCCCTCCCCGTTCAATGATTGTCTTCTGCGGATCGGCAAGTGCTGATTCATCCTTTGCCTCTACCCTAAAGAAGCGCTTGATCCATTGCTCATTGAGCATTCGGAACGCAGTTTCGTCGCCTGCCCGGAACTCACGAATGAGCACTTCTTCTGTACCTGGAACCCGACTACGCAAGGACATTCTCTTCTCCCTCCTTTCCTGATATCGCATCAGCAGACGGGATCCGCTAGGTTCCGTCAACCTCCGCCAAGAACGTGCTCTCCGCGCCTTCCATCCGGATCTCCGGGTACGCTTGGAACAGGCGTCTTTTCCGATGGGAACGGGTTTGTGGAACTTCGTCTCCGCCCGCGCTGTTTCAGCCGGTGGTTCTTCTAGTAAGGCGACCAGGCGAGTGCCTCATCCATCAGGGTGAAGGTCGCCCCACCGTGCAGGATTCCATTCCATCCGCTATGTTCGGTATTTCCTGCTGTAGCCGGGAACTGCTCCTCATCGATTGGAACTGCTCAACTGAGCTGGAGCTTCAGCCGTTTCCTGTTTCGTTCTCTCGGGGCCATGGTGATTTACGATAAGCCTCGATCCACGCTGGCCCGTGAGGTACGTCCAGACCCATTGGACAAACACGCTCAGCCGCAGACTGGGCTGAACCAAAAACTGAAGGTGGATTACAGCCCATGCGAGCCACGCCACGAATCCGGCGAGGTGAACATTGCCACTCTGCAGGATGGCGAAGTTTTTACCGACGACGGCCATGTTACCCTTGTCGAAATAGCGGAACGGCTTCCGCATAGGAACGTCTGTGACCCGTTTATGGATCAGATCTCCTGCGTATCGTCCCTGTTGCATCGCAACTTGTGCGACACCCGGTAAGGGCTTGCCGTCCTGATCAAGCGACGACGTGTCGCCAACGACGAAAATCTCGGAGTGGCCAGGTACCGAGAGGTCGGGTTGAATGCGAACGCGTCCGGCGCGATCCGTCGGGACGTTCAACCATTTGCCCGCCGGAGATGGCGCCACCCCGGCGGTCCAGATCACCGTTTTGCTGGCAATTCGTTCACCTCCCACGACAACGCCGTCAGCATCAATCTGTTCGACGGCATGACCGAGGCGGACTTCAACGCCGAGAGCTTGCAGTCGATTCCTTGCGGACTCGGAAAGCCCCTCCGAAAACGTACCGAGAACACGCGGGCTCATATCGAGAAGTATGATTCGTGCGGTGCGAGGATTCACTCGCCGGAACTCGCTCTGCAGGGTGTTGCGAACGAGAACCGCGATCGCGCTGGCCATTTCTACGCCTGTAGGGCCGGCGCCAACGAGTACGAACGTCAAAAGGTCCCCGTGCCTGGTCGGATCCTCCTCGGCCTCCGCGAGTTCAAACGCGCTCAAAATCTTATTCCGGACGGCAACCGCATCAGCGAGGCTCTTGAGTCCTGGGGCAAACTTCTCGAACTCGTTATGTCCGAAGTAGCTATGAGTCGCACCAGTTGCCAGAATGAGGTAATCATAAGGAATTGGCACACCGATCCGGTCGGCGGAGTTGGCGAATACGCAGCGCCGCTCCTTGTCGACTCCAGTCACTTCGCCGAGAATCACGGTAGTGTTCTGCTGTTTCCCTACGATGCCCCGAAGCGGCGAACTGATCTGCCCAGGGGCGAGCACCGACGTCGCCACTTGGTAAAGAAGCGGCTGAAAGAGATGATGATTCGTGCGATCGATAAGGATTACTTCGACCGGCGAATGTCTGAGTGCTTTGGCGGCGGCTAAACCGCCAAAGCCCCCGCCTACTATTACGACACGTGGAGTTTCCCGCATGGCCTACCTCTCAGAGCGCACTTCCGGGGCGCTACGATTCAGATTTAGTTCACATTCAGTGTGCCAAGTCCTGCCACACGGCAGACAGGCGCCGCACCGTATCGATCTTGCTGGAAGCAGGAGAGCCTCCGGGCTTGATCGAATTCGTTCGCCCAGCTACACCTATAGAGAGGCGGGACCACGCCATCTGGTTGGACGACAGGAGTTGGGCCTTACTAACCAACAGCTACCCCGCCTAAAACTCAGCCGCTTCAAACCGCCCGGTAAGTGACGTGCTCACTACCGATGGGGCGTTTCTTATCGACTGACGCCCGATTCGACTCAAGATAGGTGGTGAACGTGTTCTCTGGCCTCGTCGCAGGACTTGCAAACTGTGGGACGATTGCGATTGGAGCGGTTGGAATTTTGGTGGCTTTGAGAAACCAGCATCGGCAGTTGAATGCGCAGATGTACATCGAGTTCTCTGGCCGGTTTCAGCAACTGCTACGGGCGTTTCCCACCGAAGCTTGGCTTGCTAACGCCGATCCCTCTCATCCTATGCCAACTCCAAGTAAGGAGGTGACTGAATGCTCGCTTTACGCCTTCCAGTTCGTTTCGGATATCTATAACCTTCATCATTCCAGCTACCTTTCCGCGAAGCTCTGGAGGTTGTGGGATCGAGGAATCAAGAAGACGTTGAATGGACGCGTCTTTCGGCGCGAGTGGGCCACACTGTCTGCGGAGTTTATCTACAGCCCGCATTTCGTGGAATATATAAACACGACGATGGACTCTACACCGCCGCGGCTGATAAGTGCCGTCTAGTATGCGTACGGAGGCAAGTCGTGGAGCGCAAGCTGAGGCCGCTGGCGGTCGAATACACGAAACTAGAGATGAATACTGCCCAAAGTCTGGTTGCTCGGGCAGGATCGGTGTCAAGCCGCCCGGCGATTCAGATCGCAGACCGGGCTCAAGTGGGCCGCCAGCTTTTTCTTGGAGTTGAACACTCTCCACTTGGCAGTCCCAACGGGAATCGATTGAACGGCGGCGATCTCGTGATATTCCCAGTCTTCGACAAAGCGCAGGGTCATTGCTTCACGCTCAGGCGCATCCAGGAACTTCATCCACTCATTGAATTCCGAAGCAGGCCCGACTGGATTACGATTCGGGGCGGGAAGGAAGTCGATGATGTCGGTCACGTCCAAGATTGGCACCTCGCGAGTGCGCTGGGCGAACTGCCGGCACGCGGTATTGCGAGCAACTGTAAAGAGCCAGGCGCGGAACAACTTGTGATCTCTGACTTGCCCGGCCTTACGGTAAACCGTGAGCATCACCTCCTGCGCCAGATCCTCGGCATTGCCATTCTCGAAACCTCGCCTCCGGAAGAACGCAACGAGTTGTGGCGAAAATACCCGGAACACGGCGTTGAACGAGTCGTCGTCCGCTTGCCGAAGAAAGCGCTCCACAATCTCGGACTCTTGCAGATCCCTCATTGGTGATGTTCGTCCTTTCAGGCGAGCAGTTCTCTCATCGCTCGCTAATTCATACATTGCGGGATCTCCCCATCAGACCGCATCACGCGATTGGAAGTTTTTGGATCGGCCCTTCCGCAACAGGGCGGCATACCCCATTAGGGGTATCTGCGAATAACCGCCCAAGCGACATTCGCTGAATTCCAGATCGTCCAACCAATGTCACCCGTCGCAGCTCTTGGTAGATGAAATATGCGGCACCGACACAACTCAACCGCAAGAGGCGCAATGAGCGTTCTGGCGTTGCTGTTCTGTTTCACAACAGTCGCGAGTGCGGCCACAACAGGCTTGCCCGTGAGTTCAACGAGTATGTTGGCGCCGGCGTCGACTCCGGCAAAGACCATCTTCGGCCTGTCAATGTTCGTGCTGGGCGTCACCGCGCTCATATTCATCGTTGTCGGTGGTTTGCTGGTGTACTCGGTCGTAAGGTTCCGTGGCCGCGCTATCGACGCCGGTCGCGAACCGGCCCAGGTGTATGGGAGCACTCAAATCGAACTGGCCTGGACGGTCATTCCGGTTCTAATCGTCGCCGTCTTGTTTCTGGCGACTGCCCGGATCATCCATGCGATTCAGGATGCTCCCAAGCCGGATGCTGCTCTCGACGTTACGGTCATCGGCCATCAGTTCTGGTGGGAATTTCGATATCCTAAACTCGGCATCGTCACCGCGAACGAGCTCCACATTCCGGCAAGCGATCCAGCGCATCCAACACCCACATTCTTGAAGCTGCTGTCCGCCGACACCGACCACAGCTTCTGGGTGCCGGAGCTCGGCGGCAAGACCGACCTGATTCCGAACCGCGTGAACCAGATGTGGCTCGACCCACCGCGCCCGGGAATCTATCTCGGCCAATGCGCCCAGTATTGCGGAACGCAGCACGCCAAGATGTTGTTGCGTGTCTACGTCGACACACCCGCGGATTTTGCGGCTTGGGTCACGGCCCAGCAACAAGCCGCCGTTCAGGAACCACAGGCAAGTGCCGGTAAGCGCGTCTTTGAAACCACCGCGTGCATCAACTGCCACGCGGTGGCCGGCACGCCTGCCAACGGGCGCTTCGGTCCCGATCTGACGCACCTCATGAGCCGCAGCACGCTCGGCTCCGGAGCGGCCGAAAATACGCCCGCGAATCTGCGCCTTTGGATTCAGAACCCGGATGCCTTTAAACCCGGGTCTTTGATGCCTGCGATGAAACTAAGCGACGCCGATTTGGACGCAGTTACTGCGTATCTGGAGACGCTTCGCTAGCCAGGTACTTGGAAACCATTATGTCGCCAAATGCGATTGCCATCGAAAACTCCCAGAGTGAACGCCACCCATGGACGGAGGTGTTGCACGAGTGGGTGACCACCGTGGATCACAAACGGCTCGGCATTCTCTATATCGGCTACGCCCTGTGCTTCCTCCTCATGGCCGGTTCCGAAGCGTTGATTATTCGGATACAGTTAATGCGCGCGCACAACGATTTTGTTTCGCCGCAGGTCTTCAACCGGATGTTCACGATGCACGGAACCACGATGATCTTCTTCGTGGTTATGCCGGTTCTCTTTGGGTTTGCGAATTACCTGGTGCCGTTGATGATCGGCGCGCGCGATATGGCGTTCCCCCGGCTGAACGCCTTCAGTTTCTGGCTCACTGCCCTCGGCGGGCTGCTGCTCTATTTCAGTTTCCTCGGCGGCAGCGGCCTGTACGGCGCCGGAAATGCACCCGACGTCGGCTGGTGGGCGTACGCACCTCTGGGTGCGAAGGCGTTCTCACCGGGCCACAGCACGGACTACTGGACTGTAGCACTGCTGGTCTCCGGCTTCGGAAGCGTTGGTACCGCAATCAATATCATTGCAACGGTCTTTTCTATGAGATGCCCGGGAATGCACCTGGGGCGGATGCCCCTGCTGGTCTGGCTGAACCTAGTTATGTCCGGCATGGTTCTGCTCGCGATAACTCCGTTGACCGCAGCACAACTCATGTTGTTGGTGGACCGTTACCTCGGGGGACACTTCTTCGATACGCAGGCCGGCGGCTCCGCGACACTCTGGATGCACTTTTTCTGGATCTTCGGACACCCGGAAGTCTACGTCCTGGTTATTCCGGCCTTCGCGTTCATGTCAGAGATCATACCTGTGTTCTCCCGGAAGCCCATCTTCGGATATCCGGTAATGGTCGGTGCTACGGTGGCCATCGGCTTTGTGAGCATGAGCGTGTGGGCGCACCACATGTTCACCATCGGGATGAACTCGTATGCCAACAGCTTTTTCGCGATCACCACGATGGCGGTCGGCGTTCCAACGGGAATTAAGATCTTCAACTGGCTCGGGACGATGTGGGGCGGCCGAATCCAATTCAAAACGCCGATGCTGTTCGCGATAGGATTCCTCGGCCAGTTCTTAATCGCTGGTCTTACCGGTATCATCCAGGCCTGTGCACCCGTCGATTGGCAGCTAAGCCTCTCGTACTTCGTGGTCGCTCACTTTCATTACGTGATCGTAGGCGGGATTCTCTTCGCGATCTTCGCCGCGTTCTATTTCTGGTACCCGAAGTTCACCGGCCGGATGCTTAGTGAGCGCCTGGGCAAATGGAATTTCTGGCTTCTTTTCCTAGGCTTCCACATGACCTTCGATGTCATGCACATCCCCGGAATTCTGGGCATGCCGAGACGGATCTACACCTACGAGCCTCGTCCAGGCTGGGAGACACTGAACCTGATCGTAACCATCGGGGCTTTCATTCAGGCGGTAGCGATTCTCGTGTTCGTGTACAACCTGGTCGTTTCGTATTGGAAGGGAGCGAAGGCTGGTAACGATCCATGGGACGCATGGACACTCGAATGGTCGGCAAGTTCTCCGCCCCCTGCTTACAACTTCGCTATGATTCCGGTCGTCGCCAGCCGCCGCCCGCTGTGGGATCTGAAGCATCCGGAAGATCCGGACAGCCGATACGAGTAAGGAAATGCACAAATGAGCTCACTGACCATTCCAATTACTCAGGCTCCACAACGCTGGGTTCTACCCGATCGCGGTAAGGTCGCCATGGCCGGCCTCATCTTCGCGGAGTCAGCCATCTTCACGATCTTCGTCGTGGCGTATCTCTTCTATATAGGGAAGAGCGTTACCGGTCCAGCTCCGCGCGACGTCCTGGAAACGCCGTTGCTTTACACCATTTGCCTCCTGTCCAGCAGCATGACCGTGCACTTCGCCAGCAAGTCTCTGGAGCGCGGCCGAACCGGGGCTTTTTTGGGGCTCTGGTCTCTGACCTTTATTCTTGGGGGACTGTTCTTGTTCGGTACGGCGCAAGAATGGCATCGGCTCATTTATGAACGCGGCCTGACGATTTCCACGAACTTATTTGGAACGACCTATTATTCGCTTGTTGGGCTGCACGCATTCCACGTCACCGCCGGATTGCTCATGCTGTTGATTGTCCTCATCTTCAGTCTGTCAGGCCGAGTGAGTCAGCGTGAGTCCGGCCGAATCGACGTACTGGCCATGTACTGGCATTTCGTTGATGCCGTCTGGGTGGTGGTGTTCACCGTTGTTTATATCGTCGGGCGATGAGAAGAACATATGGCAACCCTTGAAACAATTGTAAGAACGGAGCAGATTTCACGGCCGCCCGGAGAGATTGCATCACCGGCATCGACGGCATGGCCTCTCGTGCTGGCTTTTGGATTCACTCTGATCTTCGCCGGACTGCTCACAAATGTTTCGGTGAGCGTGCTCGGCGCCGTCTTGACGGTTGCGGGCTGCGCCGGGTGGTTCCGCGAGGTCCTGCCCAACGAGCATGAAGTGGACGTGCCAGTGGCTCCAGATGAATTCGTACCGGTCACGACCCGCCGCACGGTGGACCGTCTGCCCGTCGCGCCCGATCAAGTCCGCGCCTGGTTGCCTTTGCATACGCACCCGATTTCCGCCGGTCTGAAAGGCGGCCTGGCAGGAGGCGCGGCGATGGCATTTCTGGCATGCCTATACGGCGTCCTCAAGGTGGGGAGTATCTGGTATCCCATCAATCTTCTCGCTGCTTCCGTGTACGCACAGTCGCTCAAACTCGGGCCTTCGCAGTTGAACGCGTTTCACCCGGACAGTTTCGCAATCGCCTTAGGACTCCATGTACTCATTTCCACACTGGTCGGACTGCTGTACGGAGCAATGCTTCCCATGTTCGCGCACCGGCCTATACTCCTTGGAGGATTGATCGGCCCCGTGCTCTGGTCCGGCCTCTTGTACTCCCTACTTTCTTTACTCAATCCCATGCTCGAGAGCCGTCTCGACTGGCTTTGGTTCATTGCATCTCAGGTGGCATTCGGAATCGTCGCAGGGCTGGCCGTGGTGCGTCAGCCGCAAGTTCAGACGCGAGAGAACATTGCCTTCGTCATCCGCGCCGGAGTCGAAGCGCCCGGAATCATTCCGGCACATAACGAGGAAGAGGAGCGGCCGTGAATCGACTCACTCCTCTCTTGGCGCTCATAGCGGTGTTGCTCATCGGTTGTGGAACGCCGCACGGCCAACCTCAAGGCGGCGCACGGGTGCTCGCTCCGAACGAAGTCCTGGAATTCGGCGCGCTCTACTCCGACAATTGCGCCGGCTGCCATGGCGAGAACGGCCGCGGAGGAGCGGCAATCGCGCTCGCCAATCCCGTTTATCTGGCTATCGCGGACGACCGCTCGATTCGCAACGTCATCGCGAACGGCGTTCGGGGAACGTCCATGCCGGCCTTCGCGGAGAGCGCGGGCGGACTGCTCACCAACCAGCAGATCGATGTGATCACCCAACAGATTCGCGCGCGATGGAGCAGGTCCGGAGTTCTCGATGGCGCCAATCCGCCTGGATACGCCGCGAAATCTGCCGGCGATACACAGCGCGGTCAAGCTGATTTCAAGATGTATTGCGAGTCGTGCCACGGCCCCGATGGCGGCGGCGGTCCAAAGGGTAGTGCAATCATCAACGGTTCTTTTTTGGCGCTGATGAGCGACCAGGGCCTGCGGACCATCGTCATCGCCGGCCGCCCTGAATTAGGCGCGCCCGATTGGCGCGGAAACGTTCGTGGTAAGCCGATGTCTGAGCAGGAAGTCACCGATGTTGTTGCCTGGCTCGCTTCGCACCGCGTTGAAGTCCCGGGCCAACCATATTCAGCCGCCAATGACCGACAGCACTAGGAGTCTGAACGATGCCAGATAACGCACTCACCCGCCGCGGGCTGCTCATGAAATTGGGCGTGTTCTTCAATGGCTGTGTCGCCGCCGCCTTCGCCCTGCCGATCGTGGACTATCTGCTGTCCTCGATTACCCGCGGACGCAACAAGGGCTACCTCGACTGGGTTTCGCTTGGCCCGGTCACTCAATTCCCGGAAGGCGAAACCAGGCTGGCCACTTTCCGAAATCCTCTGGTTATGCCGACCGACGGCAAGACCGCGGATACGCCGTGCTGGGTCCGGCGCGTCGAGGGCGATAAATTCCAAGTCTTCGCCATCAACTGCGCGCACCTTGGCTGTCCCGTGCGCTGGTTCCCGCAGTCCGGGCTCTTTATGTGCCCGTGCCACGGCGGCGCATACTACCGCGATGGCTCGCGCGCCTCGGGCCCGCCGGAGCGCGGCCTTTTCGAGTATCCATATAAGGTGGAGAACGGGCTGATCACTATTCAGGCCGGCGAAATGCCTACACCCGGCCCGAGCGCGGCACTCCTGCGAAAGGAGCCGCCATGCGCCTGATCTCCCGCATTGGTGAATGGTTCGACCAGCGCCTGCAACTCGCCGCGCCCATCCGCGAGGCGGCGGAACATCCGGTTCCGCGCAACACCGCGAGCTGGTGGTACGTATTCGGCAGCGCAGCGCTGATCGTCTTTTGTCTCCAGCTCGTCACCGGCATTCTACTGGCTCTGACCTATGTGCCCTCGGCCGGCGAAGCGTGGAGCAGCCTCCAGGCCCTCAATCACGACATCACACTCGGATGGTTCATCCGCGCGCTGCACGGTTGGGGGTCCAACTTCATGGTGGCGCTTGTGCTCATCCACATGATGCAGGTCTTTCTATTCGGCGCCTACAAATTTCCGCGCGAGCTCACCTGGATCGTTGGGATATTCCTCCTGCTCATGACGCTTGGGATGGCGTTCAGTGGGCAGGTGCTGCGTTTCGACCAGGATGCCTACTGGGGATTGGGCATCGGCGCCTCTATCGCCAGCCGGGTTCCCATTGCCGGTCCCGCTGTCGTGAAACTGATGCTAGGCGGACCGATCATTGCCGGCGCCACACTGTCGCGATTCTTCGCCATGCACGTGTTTGTCATTCCAGCAATCTTGATCGGCTGCGTGGGTCTTCACGTGCTGATGGTTCTGAAGCTGGGAATCAACGAATGGCCGATGCCGGGACGCATCGTCAAGCGCGCCACGTACCTCAAAGAGTATCACGAACTGACCAAGAAGGATGGCGCTCCGTTCGTTCCCTACGCCGTCTGGAAGGACATGTTTTTCGCAGCATTCATTCTTCTGGCCGTGGCGGCCTGCGCGCTCTGGTTTGGTCCGTTCGGGCCCACTGGCCGGCCGGATCCGACAATCATCCAGACCGTACCAAAACCGGACTACTTCTTCCTGTGGCTGTATGCCTTGCTCTCGCTACTGCCGCCGTCACTAGAAACGCCATTCCTGCTCATCGGTCCCGTGGTGGTCATCCTCGGCTTGCTCCTGCTGCCGTTCCTATCCGGTGAGGGAGAAAAAAGCTGGAAGCGGCGACCCATCGCGGTCCTGACCGTGATGCTGATTGCCGTCACTCTCGGAACCTTTACACATCTCGCAACTTATGCGCCCTGGAGTCCGAAGATGAATGCCTGGAGCGGCGCTCCCGTTCCGGCACAACTCCTACACAGCACGACAGCGCTCGAGCGGCAAGGCGCGCTTGTCTTTCAAGTCAAACAATGCCGCAACTGCCATTCCCTCGGAGAGAGCGGCGGGCAACGCGGTCCGACACTCGACGCTGTCGCGGTACGGCTGACGCAGGACCAGCTTATCCGGCAAGTAATCCAGGGCGGCGGCAACATGCCGGCGTACGGGAAGAATCTGAGCCCGGCGGAGACCACCGCACTCATCGCGTTTCTCGAAACGCTGCATCCGGCCGGACAGGCTCCCGCGCGCGACGCCTCACGCCATTTCGCTTTGGAGCAATAGAGCCTACTATGGCAGCCGTCGCGCTCACATTCGTGATCGTCTGCGTGGGAGCGGTGTACCTGCGTGGCTGGCTTCAGCGTCGCGCGATTTTGGCGTGGCGAGCCGGTAGCTTCTTTCTCGGACTCCTCGCGATATGGGCAGCAATGGTCTCACCCGTTGCGGCATGGGATAGCCATATGCTGACGGCCCACATGATTCAACACCTCCTGCTTATGACCATCGCTCCGCCTCTGATATGGCTGGGCGAGCCGTTGATCGTGACGAATCCGCCGCGTTGGCCGCTCGCAAAAGGTCTCGGACGGTTGCTGGGTCACCCCGTGTTTTGCTGGCTGGCTGCCGCCACGGCTTTGGTCGCATGGCACGTGCCGGCGGTATTTCGGCTTGGCATGCAATCGCCGACGTGGCATTTCATCGAGCACGCCTCTTTCCTCACGGCTGGCCTCCTCTTCTGGTGGCCGGTCATTCAACCCTGGCCGTCGGTCGCACATTGGCCGCGCTGGTCGATGCTTCCGTATCTTTTCCTCGCCACTCTCCCGTGCGACGTACTTTCCGGCTTTCTCGTTTTCTCAGATCGAGTCGCGTACCCCACGTATCTCTGCGCACCGCAAAACGGCGGCCTCTCACCTCTCGCAGACCAACAGTGCGCCGCGGCATTGATGTGGACCTGCGTCACCGTTGTCTTCCTGGCGGCCGGGACCTTTCTATCGACACAAATGCTCTCTCTCCGAAAGGAGGCAACTTCGAAATGAACGACGCTGCAAGAACTTTGAGCATGGCCATCTCGTATTGGGGCTATGTTTCGTTGCTGCCTGGGATGATCATCGCCTCTGTAATTCTCAGCATTGCCCGGCGGAAGGACTGAGAGCATGCGAGACTACCTGGAATTGACGAAGCCGAGAATCACGCTGCTCATCCTGATTTGCGCCGCGGTCGGCTACTGGTTTGGTTCTGGCGCTTCGTTTCGCTTGATGATTTTGGCTCACGCTTTGTTCGGCACGGCACTGCTGGCGTCAGGCACCTCGGCACTCAACCAATGGTACGAGGTGGACTCGGATGGAAAGATGCGCCGCACACGCCATCGACCTCTTCCTGCCGGAAGGATCAAGCGCACAAACGGGCTCATCTTCGGTCTGTTGCTCTCGGCCGCCGGCTTTGCCGACCTTTGGTACGGAACGAATCGGCTGGCGGCCGCTCTTGGTCTCTTCACTCTTCTCAGTTATCTATTGCTCTACACCCCCCTCAAGCAACGGTCGACAACATGCACCACCGTGGGCGCGATCCCAGGCGCTATGCCGCCCCTCATCGGGTACGCCGCCGCGGGCCATGGTATCGACGCCGGCGCGCTGGCGCTGTTTCTAATTCTCTTCGTCTGGCAATTTCCTCACTTCGACGCCATCGCTTGGATGTACCGGGATGACTATGCCCGCGGCGGCATCCGCATGCTGCCCGTCATAGATCGGGGTGGGGAATTCACCGCCAGGCGTATTATGGTCTGCTCGATTCTGCTGATCCCGACCAGCCTGTCGCCAGTCTTCCTTGGAATGACGGGTGGCTGGTACGCTGCCGCCGCGATCGCCGGCGGACTTGGCATGCTCTACTTCGGCGTGCGAATGGGACAGGAGAGGACCATTCAGAGCGCAAACGCGCTGCTTCTCGCGACGGTCTTCTATCTACCTGCGTTACTCGGCGTGATGGTACTGGATCGGACACCTTCGTTCTCGCTCACATCATCCAACGTTTCGATAACAACAACATCTTCATATCGAGGAGTTGTCGATGGCCAGCAGTAAAGCCGTGGCTTGCTGAGTACGGAGCACGAACGCAGGGCGATACGGAATGGACTGACGGCATTATATTTGGCAGACCAACGCGTTTTTGGGAATACTTCGGCGGAGCTGAAAATCATTTATCGACAGCCTTGGAAGTCTGTGGTTTCAAGGTAAGCTGAAAAAGCGCATGGGCCTTTACATCGACGGGAGGACCACACGGGCGGGAATGAGACGACTCTGCTCGCTCTTTACATCCCGATGGCCCATTCGAAGGGCTACACGCACCCCAAGCTTTTCCAGTGGTACGGGACGCCTTACGGATCGTCCTCGGGTTCTGGGCAGACTAGTGCTCCGCCAACCGCCGATGAGCTTGAAGTCCTCGAGCATCAGGGTAGACGAATCACGCAGGTCGCGGCGGCACTGAAGGCCGCACATAGAGACCAGACACAGGCTCACTCCGTTCCTCGTCCCTAAGCGGCCGGTTCTTCCCCGGCTGGGAACGACGGATCTCACGGGCCGACCTGGCCCCCCCCAAATCAGGACGCCGTCCTCGCCCGTGTACTCGGATCTCAGTTTCAGGGGTTCAGTTCAGACTTGGGGGCGAGACGCCATGACCTAAACATGCTCTTCGGTCACCTATCCGAACCGGCACTCTCAGCGAACCTTCGGAAATGATGTCGAGCTTGGCTCGCCGGCGTCCCTGGACGGCGGTCACCCATCCCATGCCCGGGACTGCGGCTCACTAGAGAAAGCAGCCCTGCGCCGGTCAGGGGTACCCTGAGATCCGAACGTCTTGCAAGTTGCGAGCTCAGTTTCATGCTCTATGCACGCTCGAACCTGACCTCACTGATGTCGATGGAAACCATCAGCATTTCCTCAATCGGCCTGCGGTCAGGCCCGCGCGTGTAGGCGCGACGCTTCGTCGGCAAATGAATTCCGTCCGCAACGACATAGTCTGACGTAAGTTGGGCGGCGGGAAAACCACCCGCAATATTCACGCTATAGTCCTGGCGACGCAAATGCAAATCCGTGTCGAAGAAGAACTCCTGAATGAGGCTGTGCGTCTCTATGGAGCCGGGAAATTGTGCCCGTAATACGTGCCACGTATCGGCACCCTCTCGCCACGGTTCGACTTCCTCGACATGTACACCGTCCATGGCTAGGAGGAAGGGCGTAGTCAGATAGGTCCAGAGTGCTTCGCCGTTGAAATAGGCCCGATGAAGGGCATCCCAAGGAGTGCTCATCTGATGACCGGCGAACGAATCTCTGGGTCCGTGGCGTTCCGAAACCAACGTACCGTCCAGTTTCTCGATTGCAATTCTGTCCGGCGTGAACATCGTACGCTGATCAGGTTTCCCAAACGGACATACGGACGAACGTTCTTCGTGCAGCCAGGCCGTCATACGGCGCCGCGTTTTGTCCTGTATCATTCCTTTCAGCGCAAAGAAGCCACCTCCGCTAACAATGGTCGCCTCGACCTTTTGGTATTCCCGCCAGCGATCAATGCCACCATGAGCATGAAGAATTCTGTTAAGTAATTGGTTCATCCGGCCTCCTCACTTCTACTTCATGACCCGGAAGTCACGCTGCGCGCGACCTCCTTTCCCTGCTCCTGCGGGTTTTTCCTGATTTGTACGGAGCGCGCGGGCGAGATCCTGAGCGCTAGCCTGATCGATTCTCCGGCGGCCCATATTGCCATGGGGGCCGCGGCTTCCTAGCCGACGCAATGCACCGGATTCACGCGCTGTCAAAGCGCCGGCCAAATGCCTCACAAGATTACAGCAAAGCGAACCAGCAACACACCGGCGCGCCGTTGGTGTGCCGCCACATCGGCAGTGAGCGGATTCCAGATGTGCTGGTAACTCGGGATTATCCTGAGCGCCGGAGTAATCGCAAAATCGTAAAAGACTTCTAAACCCTTCTCGTTCTGGATGCGACTTCCGATAAGCTGACTAATGTCTAGTTTCAAGGCACTGCTGATTCCGTTGTAATAAACCCCAGCTCCAAAACTGTCGTTTTGCCGAGAATTGAGAAGACCATTCGCAAACAGCGCCATGCTCCCATCGCGAGTAATTGTGTTGGTCTGCTGAGGGGCATAACCGACCCGTCCAAATACTCCGATTCCACGAAGCGATTGGCCGCTCCCGAGTTTGTGAGCGACCGTCTCGGAGTGATCCTTTACAAAGACATACTGAGACACGTTTCCGATCGTAACCCAGCTGTCGGAGCTGTAGTTGATCGGCAGACCCTGGACTGAAGGAGCGCCCAAGAGGGCACCGATGGCTTGTGAATTCGTGCCGGGTGCCAACTGCCCGAATGGAGTTCTCAGATCGATTTTCGGTTTGTTGGTCCAATTGAACTGCGCCCAGGATTGGCCAGGCAAGCCGCCGATTTTGTATGAGGAGATTGCGGTGCCATATAGGTTGACCCGATCGAAGGCTTTCGTGGCGATGTTATCTGCCTTGCTATTGGGATCGAACACGCCCCCGAAGACGACCAATTTCTGTGATGGCGTCCACACTCCACCCGCTGCCAGCGAGGTCGTATTATAGAAATTGAGCGCCATTGGATTCTTGTTGAAGTTAAGATTAGCGAAATCGTATTGGTAGCGGTTTCCGAATAAGGTCTGATCGCACATCGTGAGTACATTGATCCTGCCCGCCAATACGCTGAATTGTGGCGTCAGGGATTGCAAAAGAAAGTATTCGGTGGGAAGTACATCATGCACGAAGAAGGGACCTGGGAAAGCAAGCCCGGTATATTGAGGAACGGTGGAGCCCACAGCGAAAGTGTTTTGCGGCGAGGAGCTTCCATATCGGGACTCCAAGGTGACGTGGAATAGGCCGCCCGACCAGAGCCCAGCGCGCCCCGTGTCGATGTTGATTGAAAGCTGCGTGTTTTGGATGAACGCGCCACCGGTGTTTAGACCGCCAGACGCCACATCCTGAAAGGCGCTCGTCAAATAGAGATCAATGAACACTCCGCGACGGGCTAGATCTGTGCGAGTTCCTCCCCAATCGCCACTGAGCTGAGTACGATGCCAGAAATCAGTTACGTCCGTTCCTGGCAGTCCGAATACCGGTCCGTTGTTGAAGTACGGCAACAGAGCTGTTGCTAGATTTGCCAAAGAGGCTTTTTTCGTCGGCACTGGAGCCCAAGCGTCCGCTTCAGGAGTGTCTTTGGATGGGTCGTCGCGATCCGCGGTACTGAGCGGATTGGCTACAGGGTCCTCTCCCGTACCCAAAGCAGCATCCTTCGTTTTCTCGGACGCGGAGGGGAGCTGTTCCGGCGGCACTTGGGCGCTGGTTGGCGTTGCGACGGCGATGATCAGCCCCAGAACAACGCAGAGCCCAGCGATCGAGAGAGACCTGCTGAGGCGATGGTCGCGAGTCAATCGATACACACTCATGTGGTTTTCCTTGTGGCTCAATCGCGCGTTTGTCCTCAGCAGGCCACCTCGTCATAAATCTTCGGAGCGGAACTGGATTTGCTTTGTATCCAGCTCCGTCCGACGTTAGTGCCTGGTGGGGCCCGCTGCCTTTGCCATGCGGCAGTGTTGTGACCTACGATCAGCCGGTAGACCACCCTGTCGCCCGAATTGGGTTGTCAGGCAGCGAGCCATTCGGGCTTGCTCGAGCCCCGCGGGTCGAGCACGGTGCGGAACGACCCCGGAGTCTTGGACAAAACGACCTGGTCGGTCATGCCTTGATACGTTCCGAGGGGAGTTTCGGCGGTGAAGAGATCAGGAGCGACGTACGCGTGCTCGTCGGTTGAGCCGGCGGTCTGCCGCGCATAGTCCTTATCGAATATACCCATCGAGAGCAGCCACAGCACGGTTCTGGTCAGCGAGACCACGACGCGATAGCTTCCTCCTTCCGTGGCACGTCGTCGCAGCGCCTCAAGAACACCGATCGTGGCGAGCCAACCCACAACGTTGTCGCAAATCGGGAGAATCGGCGGCGACGAAGGCTGAGCCGGTGTTCCCTCGATGGCAAACACGCCCGACACTGCTGCCCCGATCTCGTCGAAGCCAACCCAATTTGACCAGGGACCCCGTTCTCCATGAAGGACCACCTTGGCGTGGATTAATCCCGGCCTCTTTTCGATGAGTTCTTCTGCGGTGAGACCATATTTCTCCAGGTAACCGGGGCGGCGATTAGAGAAGAAAACGTCGGCATCCTTCAGGAGACGATCGAACTTGCCGCGATCTTCTTTGGAGCCATCCAGAATAGTGGAGCGCATCCCAACCTGCACGTCCCACACAAAGCCCTCTACTTCCGTATCATTAGGCCTCCAGATGTTGAGGACGTCCGCACCATAGTAGGCGAGGTCCCTGCCGATGCCAGCTCCGGCAATCACGTGCCCCATTCCGAGAGCGCGAAGGCCTTCCAAGGGGCTCGTTGCGCCGCGCTTGAACGGCACCGGCTCACTGTCGCCGATCTTTTCAAGAGTGATCAGCGGCATTTTGGAGAGCACTTCGGTGTACTGGGACTCTCTGAGAAACTCCTCGTTGGTACGCACCATGGCGAAAACGAGCCCGGCCTCCTGCCCGGCCGACTCCAACTCGTCCGCGCGCCACTTCAGAATCGCATTGTTTACCGATTCGTTGCTGTCACTGGCCCGCAGAAAACTGAGCGCGCGCGTGTGTAGCCTGGGATAGACGTTGAGAGCCACCACGTGACGCCCATCGCGTGTTCTCCGGAAGAAGGGCAACTCCCAGAATGGGTTATCTCGATCGGCGTACATGGACGGACCACGTCCATTGATCGTTTCCCATTTCCCCTCGAAGAAACCAGAGAAACGCCGGAAAGCCTTCCGGACGTCGACATGAATGTCCTGTCCTTCGCCAGTATGGGATCTCCAGAGAGCTGCCAGCGCTACGGTCTTGGCGGCCAGGCCGACCGCCGCCATTGCGCCGAACCGATGGGGGCTGGCAATGATCGGATCCTGACCGTAGAAGGTGAGTTTGCCTCCGCTATCTGCGGCTGTTAGACCGACATCTTTCAGCACTTCATTGACGCTGCTATGCAGGTCGAATTGCGAAGAAGTTACAGGATTACTGAGCTTCGAGCGGAGTGTTTCAGTCAGTGTTTCCCCCGATGTTTCAGTCATCGGATCGAGTGATGCAGTACTCATTTGATGTATCCTTTCGAGGTTCTGTTTTCGCAGGTGCGTCCGCGGCCGGTTTTGCGTCCCTGCGCTATGTCTCAATGGCCGGAACCTCCGCGTACGCAATGCCGGTGAGGTTTCCTTCGCCAACCAGTAGTGTCTTCTTGCTTGACCCATCGAGTCTGGCACTATAGACCGAGCCGGCGAGATCGGTGATAAACATGCGACCGCCTTTCACGTCTAAAGCGAGTCCAATGCCTTCCATCAAGTGGTTGACAAGGACCTCAGGCTCCTTGCGACTTCCAGGCTTTGGATCCATGGGCGCGCGGTTCACAGTGTTGCCCCGTGGCGGATCCCCGCGGTCTGTCCAATAGATCGTCCGGCTGGCAAGGTCGAGCTCGAGGTCGATGGGTTCGGGTAGGCCATCATACAGGAGCTCAATGTCTTTGCGGTTTGCGGGAGTTTGTCCCTTGGGAGTTTCGAGATTGGCCCGAAAGATCCGTCCCTCGCCGGCTTTTTCAGGCCCCTTCTGGGTCCAATAGAACTTGCCACCCTCAGCGTCCACCGCAATGCCCACGCACCACTTCTTCGCGTCCTTGCCGGGGCGTGCGTCGCCCCCGCTGGTATCGACGAGCGTTTCGATGTTGGAACCATCCAAGTTCGCCCGCATGACCCGCATCCCCTCGCGGTCGCACCAGTAAAGCTTCCGGTTCTTCTCATCGAGTTGCAGTTGTTTGGGAGTGAACGTGCCGCCCGGACGAATAATGTTCGTGATGTTGCTTCCGTCGAAATCGGCGCGCTCGATGGATCCGTCATTGACAACGGGGTTGTTGCCCATGTTGGTCCAGTAAATATGTCCGGCCGCGATATCAACCACCAGCCCGTCCGGAAATTTCCGGCCCTCGTTAATAATGGTTTTCAGATCGGAACCGTCGTGATTTGCGGAGAAGACGCGGCCGCCGCCGGCATCGAGGAAAAATAGCCGCCCGGCGCTGGTTGCCTTGGCCGCCCCTGCGTTGATCGGTGTGGAAGTTGTTGTACTCATATGAAGAATCTCCTTGGTGTCGTTCCAATGGGTTTCGAACGATAAAACTAGAGGCCGACTTTCGCGCGATTGATAAGCAACCCTGTCAGAACTTCGTTCTCCTCTTCCGCAAGCTGCTCCACAGAACGATTGCCCGCCATCCGCATCACTCCGTCGGTCACCGTCTGCTTCAGCTCGGGAGTAACGTTCGGGGTGCCGAGAACCTTCATCAGACCTGCGAGAGGATCCATGAGGTGCTCCATATAATGGTTAATCCCGCCTGGGCCCCCGCCGAGGTGCCACTGCAGGCTCGGTCCCATCACGCCCCATCGCGGCCCAGGGCCATAACTCACTGCGGCGTCGGCGTCCTCGACGCTCAGCACACCTTGCTGAATGAGATAGAGGACCTCCTTGTACAGCGCTGCCTGCAGCCGGTTGGCTACATGACCGGGCAGCGCTTTGAACAGACGAATCGGCTTCTTCCCAATGGACGCATAAAATGCCATGGCCTTTTCGATCGTTGCGGGCGACGTCTTGGCTCCGCCGACTACTTCAACCAATGGAATGACGTGAGGCGGATTGAATGGATGTCCGATCACGCACCGTTCGGGACGCTTGCACCCGGACTGGATGACGTCCATGGTGATGCCCGAAGAGCTCGACGCAAGGATTGAATCCGGAGGCGTAGCATCGTCCATCTCCGCGAAAAGCTTCGCTTTGAAGTCAGGACGTTCTGGTGCATTTTCCTGAACAAAGTCCGCCTTTGCGAGCGCCTGAGCCATTTTGGGCTCAAACGTCAACCGGTCGCGAGAGGCGCCCGGAGACATGCCATTCTTGTTGAGAGTCGTCCAGGCTTCATCGACATATTTGCGGAGGCTCGTCTCCGCATTCGGCCCAGGATCGGTCGCCACCACGTTGAACCCACGGGACAGGTAATAAGCGGCCCAACTTGCGCCGATTACTCCTGTGCCGACAATCGCTACATTCTGAATCTGTCCGTTCTTTGCCACGATAATTCTCCTATTTCGAATTCTTCTTACAGGGCAGACGCGGTCGCCCTTCTGGTGGTAGGGTCCGGATGGCGCCAAGGTGCTGATGGGTTTTGCAGCCGCCCACGCGTCTGCCATCGCCCGATCAGCGGCTGCGGACCGCGATCGTCATTGGCCCCCGCCGCAAGGTACTTAACCCCCGCCGCGCTAAGCTCCGAGGCGTACGCCCACAGATACGCCGGCACGCACCTGATGTTGGCGTATTCCGCGGTGCTGCCCGCCCGCGCATTGATGGCGAATCCCGGATAGAACGAACCCAGCATCGTCTCCAGGCTCGCGCCACCCAGCATCAGACCGGCTCGGCCTCATTTTGATGTTCATTCGCGTTCATGTTCACTTATGGAGAGCTTCGTTCAGCGCCATTGGTTGGGGCTTCTATTCCCTCCTTACAGATAGTCATTGGCGCGCCAGAATCGGATTGCGGGTGGGCAAGGCCCCAATCGTACCCAAACGCAAACTAACCTAGCAGAGCAGAACGGCTCGACCTGCACCATTTATTGCGTGCCGGTCCATCGCATTGGTGGGATGGCGTTCAGGCGAGGCCGCTGGAAGACCAAAAGAAAGATAAGGGGCCTCCGTTAAACGCGCCGCAATCTATAGTCGGATGAAGCCGCGCCTGGCGGCGATCGTTACCGCCTGCGTGCGATCGCTGGCGCCAAGTTTGTCCCTGATGTGTTTGACATGAACCTTGACGGTTTCCTCCGCGATGAACAGCCTGGCAGCGATATCGCGATTCCGATGGCCCGCCGCGACTTCCTGTAAGATCTCTAATTCGCGCCGGCTCAGAACTTCATCGCCGAGGTGCTCAGCAATGTCGGCGGCAATCTCTGGTGGAACGCATTTCTTGCCAGCATGGACCTGCCGGATCGTCTCGACCATCTGTCGGGAGGGCATGCTCTTTAACAAATATCCGCGAGCCCCCGCCTTGAGTGCCCGTTGCACATCCATATCTCCCTCAAATGTTGTAAGGACAATGACGCGCGCATCGGGAAATTCCGACCGGATGGCGATCATCACGTCGAGGCCACTGAGGTCCGGCAATCGAAGATCCAACAAGGTTACGTCGGGACTCAGAGCGCGAAACGCTTCAATCCCTTCCTTACCGTTCGAGGCCGTCCCAACCAGCGACATGTCGGCCTGGCCGTTTACAATCGTGCCGACACCCTCTCGTACCAGCGGGTGGTCGTCGATGCTCAAAACGCGGATGCAATTGGCGTCCATCCGTCGTATCTCCCTTCCCCGGTCCCGAGATCAGGCGTTGTCAGTGTCGCACCGTCAACCGGGACGGCGACACGCACTTCTGTCCCCGAACGTATCTGGCTCCAAACATCGAATTGCGCTCCGATGTCTTTTGCCCGTTGGCGCATTCCGCTTAGGCCCCAGTGCGAATCGCTCTCTTTCTGAGCGGCTTCGGGTTTGATTCCGCAGCCGTTGTCGCGAACCAGCACGCAAAAGAGGTCTCGCAAATAATGGATTTCGACTTCGATGTTTGTCGCTTCGGAATGACGCAAGGCGTTCATGACCGCTTCCCGGCCAATTAGAAAGAGTTGTTCCTGGATTGCCGGGTTCAGTGCGCGCGTCTTTCCTTGAACGAAAATCTGAAGTTGCGCGCCCTGACCGGGTGTGACTTCTTCCAGAAGCTTCGAAAAAGCCTCCTCGAGACTCACGGGCGCGTGGGAGGCTCTGGGAAGTCCCCGCATAGTCTTGCGGCCTTCATCAATGGCTCGCCGCACCATGACTAGAGCGCGGCTGAGCGCGGGCTTGGAAGGGGAATCGGCAGGCGTTTGTTCCACCGCCTGGTCGAGCAGCATGGATGCGCCTACAAATCCCTGGAACAAAGTGTCGTGCAATTCGTGCGCCATGCGCGCACGCTCTTGGCGACGCTCTTCCAGACGGATATCATTTTCGAATTGGGCTCGTGCGTGATTGGTTGGCCGGAATCGTCGTTGAAACGCTGCTCTCGTTCGGGTTCGGCCCGGTGTCGCTTCAACGGCGTCATAGCCGCGATTGGCGAAGCAATCGGCGTGGGCGGCGCCCATTCCGAAAGGAGCGCCGCTAATCAGGGCAGAATGTCTGGTTGACATCGCTTTTCTCCTTTGCTCGAAAGCTACTCAGGGCCTCCGCCCCAGAGAATTCAGCTTGCGGCCGGTCCCATTCCTTGGAAGTCAGCCGGCTCGTTTCTCAAATTTGCGCAGCGGCCGCCGACTATGCATTCGAATCGTCCCGTCGACTGCGCTGAGGAACCACTCGATATCTCGCGAGAAATCCGAATCCCCAGGCGCTGCATTTTGGACATCAAGGTTGTCCTCGGTATCCCAAGTTGGGCGGCAGCTCCGCGCGGCCCGCTCACTACCCATTTGGTTTCCCGGAGTGTTGCCGCTATATGAGCTCTCTCCGCATCGGCCAGCCACATTTTGATGTCCACCGGCTCCGAGGCTTCTGCCCGGACTAGACCTTCCGTCGTCAGCTGGCTCAGAGCGAGCCCATTCCTCGTCATGATCACGCCGCGCTCGATAACATTTTGAAGTTCTCGGATGTTCCCCGGCCAGTTGTGGTATTCGAGAGTTGCCATTACCGCGTCAGGGATCGTTTCAATTACTTTGCCTTGTTGCTTGGCGAACTGTTGAACGAAATATTTTGCAAGGAGCGGAATGTCCTCCGTCCGTTCACGCAGCGGCGGAAGAGTCAGCGGAAACACGTTGAGTCGATAATAGAGATCGGCACGAAACCGCCCATCCTGCACCATCTGCCACAGATTCCGATTGGTGGCCGCCACAACGCGTACGTTGACTTGAATCGTCCGGTTGCTCCCTAAACGCTCGACCTGCTTTTCCTGAAGAACGCGAAGGAGCTTTGGCTGTAACTCGATCGGAAGGTCTCCGATTTCATCCAAAAACAGCGTTCCACGGTCGGCCGCTTCAAACCGTCCTCGATTCTGAGCCACGGCTCCCGTGAATGCACCCCGTTCATGGCCGAATAGCTCGCTTTCAAGAAGCGCCGCGGGAATCGCGGCGCAGTTGAGAGACACGAAACGACAACCCCGCCGGGGGCTGGCCTCATGAATTGCCTGCGCGATTAATTCCTTGCCGGTGCCGGTTTCGCCTTGAATCAAGACCGTCGAGTCGACCGGCGCAAGCAGGTCGATGTTTTCGAGAACAGCACGGAATTTCGCGCTTGATCCGATCAAATTCGTGGTACCCATCGTCACTCCCCTTCGCGTGTCGAATTTAGAGGCCTCGCCAAAAGTCTCATGGGCGGCCATGAAGCGATTACACCAGAAGGCTGGCGCCCAGACAATTAGACGAAGTGATGATTTTTGCATCAGGATTTCAATCGAGGTTCCGATTACGCAAGGCAAATCAGGAACGAACTACCATCATCAGGCACAGATTTCAAGCGAGATGGTAACCTGACATGAATGGGGCGGGGGAACCGATATTCCTTTCGGCTGCAGCGGCGCTCCGACGATCATACTAAGGTGGAATCGACGTCTTTGACCAAATGGAGCACAGTTAAGGGTATGGGGCTGCGTCGAGAAGCGGCGACCGTTGGACGTGCGCTTGTATCTGTTGTCGATGACGATGAGTCGGTGCGTGAGTCGCTGCCTGCCTTGCTAAAAGCATCCGGCTTCGACCCCCGCGCCTTTTCTTCGGCAGCGGAATTCCTCTCGTCCGATTATGTCCATCGAACGCAATGCCTCATCCTAGACATTGCGATGCCGAATATGAGCGGACTCGAATTGCAACGGGAGCTGGGGCTTCGAGGCCAGAAGATTCCGATCGTCTTCATCACAGCTCAAACCGATGACGCCGTCCGGGTGAGAGCTCTCGAACAAGGAGCTGTGGGCGTCCTGCTCAAGCCGTTTAGCAAGACCGATCTGCTTGCGGCAATCAGGGCCGCGTTGCGAACCAGCTGAGCAATCGGCTATTCGATTAGCTGGACTCCCCTTATGGGCGATCGGACCAGCTTCTCGACCGTGCCGTTCTCGGGTAGAATACCGAGTTGGGAAGGCGTGTCGAATTGTGCTACACAGCGGGGCCGCTATCCATTTCGAATCAACCCTTTGCGCTGAGGAACCGTTTCGACACCGGGCGCGGCAGCCCGACTACCACAAAAGGAGAATCGGCTCGCATTCAGAAGCCAGGACTCCAGCACCGGCTCATGGATTCGCGACCACCTTCGATGATCTGGAAAGACAGGGTGGCGATGGAGTGTTGATCGTGTGATGGATCTTTCGCGGTACCGGCTGGAAGTGCTTCATCAGGATGGAGAGTTCATCCTGTACCGCGGGCTGCCTCGGACGGCGGAGATGCCTTCACCATCCATTCTCGCATTGTGGCCGGTGATGGAGCGTCCCGCTCCTGCGACTATCAAGAAGATTGAGCACGAATTCTCTTTGAAGGACGAGCTCAACCCGGCATGGGCGATTCGGCCAAACGTCCTCACGCAACAAGAGAACCGGCCTTTGCTCGTGTTCGAGGATCCAGACGCAGAGCCGCTCGATCGACTGCTTCGACGGCCAGTGGAGTTGAAACCGTTTCTTCGATGTGCGATTGGGCTCGCTGCAGCACTCGCCCAAGTGCATAAAAAGGGCCTCGTCCACAAAGACATCAAGCCAACCAACGTGTTTGCGAACGCTGCCATGGACCGGGCGTGGTTGAGGGGTTTTGGCATTGCCTCTCGTCTTCCTCGCGAGCGCCAGGCACCCGGACCCGCGGAGTTCATCGCTGGCACCCTTCCCTACATGGCGCCTGAGCAAACGGGACGGATGAATCGTTCGGTCGATTCACGGAGTGACCTTTATGCACTCGGCGTAACGTTGTACGAACTGCTGACCGGCATCCTTCCGTTCGCGGCTTCCGATCCCATGGAGTGGGTCCACTGTCACATTGCAAAACAACCCATCCCGCCTAGAGATCGAGTGCAGAATATTCCCGGGCCTGTCTCGGCAATCATCATGAAGCTACTTGCCAAGACGCCCGAAGAGCGTTATCAGACCGCAGTTGGCGTGGAGAGCGATCTTCGCCGGTGCCTTGAAGGCTTGGACGACTTCGCGTTGGGAGATCATGACAGGCCGGACTACCTTCAGATTCCGGAGAAACTATACGGCCGTGAGCGCGAGATCGAGAGACTGCTCGCCTCGTTCGATCGCATCGTGAATGGTGGTGTCCCGGAATTGGTCCTTGTCTCCGGCTATTCCGGTATTGGCAAATCGTCGGTCGTCAATGAACTGCAGCCCGTGCTGGTGCCGCCGCGTGGTCTGTTTGCTTCCGGCAAGTTCGACCAGTACAAGCGCGACATTCCCTACTCGACACTGGCACAGGCTTTTCAAAGTCTCATCCGTCCGTTGTTGACGAAGAGTGAGACTGAGCTGGAAAAATGGCGCCATGAACTACGTGAGGCGTTAGACCAGAATGGGCAATTGATTGTGGACCTGGTTCCGGAATTGAAGCTCGTTATCGGTGACCAGCCGCCCGTTCCGGAGGTTTCACCACAGGATGCTCAACGCCGTTTCCAACTCGTTTTCCGCCGTTTCATCAGCGTGTTCACGCGGCGAGAGCATCCACTAGCCCTGTTTCTCGACGATCTGCAGTGGCTCGATGCGGCGACGCTTGACCTGCTGGAGGATCTGTTGACGCGGCCTGAACTGCAGCACCTCATCCTAATTGGGGCTTATCGCGACAACGAAGTCGATCCCGCTCATCCGCTGATGCGCAAGCTTGAGGCGATCAGGAGTGCTGGCGGAAAGATACAGGAGATCACGCTTGCGCCGCTCGCCCAGGAGCATGTCGGTCAGCTGCTTGCGGACGCGCTTCGCTGCGAGCCAGAACGCACCCCGCCGCTCGCGCAACTGGTACACCAGAAGACGGGTGGCAACCCGTTCTTCGCCATTCAATTCATTTCTTCGCTCGCCGACGAAGGAATGCTCACCTTTGATCACGATACTGCGCGTTGGTTCTGGGATCTCGATCGCATTCATGCCAAGGGATACACCGACAACGTGGTGGACCTCATGATCGGGAAGCTCACGCGCCTGCCGGCCCAGACGCAAAGAGCATTGCAGCAACTGGCCTGCCTGGGAAACGTCGCCGAAACTACGATTCTTTCGATCGTTCTCGAAATGTCGCAGCAACAGGTGAATACGGCTCTCTGGGAAAGCGTGCGTCAGGGATTGGTCGAACAACTGGAAGGCGCATACAAGTTCATCCACGACCGCGTTCAGGAAGCCGCTTATTCACTAATTTCTGAGGCGACGCGCGCCGAAGCGCACTTGCGCATCGGAAGGCTGCTGGTAGCGCATACTTCTCCGGAAAAACGGGAAGAGACGGTCTTTGACATCGTCAATCAACTGAACCGCGGCGCGGCATTGATCTCTTCACGCGAGGAGCGGGAACACCTAGCCGAGCTCAACCTGAGTGCGGGCAAGCGCGCGAAAGCGTCTACTGCTTATACCTCGTCTCTGAAATATCTCATCGCGGGCGCGGGGCTGTTGGGCGACGATAGCTGGGAGCGCAGGCATGACCTGATCTTCGCGCTGGATCTGGAACGGGCCGAATGTGAGTTCCTGACCGGCGAACTGGCGGCCGCAGATAAGCGTTTGACCGCGCTGTCCAACCGCACGGCGAATACTGTCGAACGAGCGGCGGTCGCATGCTTGCACATGGATGTCTGTACGACGCTCGATCAGAGCGTCCGTGCCGTCACCGCTGCCCTGGACTACCTCCGACACGTGGGCATTGAGTGGTCACCGCATCCGACAGAAGACGAGGTGCGGAGCGAATACGAGCAGATCTGGTCGCAGCTTGGCAGCCGCGCGATCGAGGATATCGTCGATTTGCCGTTGATGAGCGACCCGGAGTCGCTTGCGACTGTCGCCGTTCTAACCAAGGTCGTGGTCCCTGCCTTTTTTACCGATCGGAACTTGGATTGTTTGGCCATCTGCAGAGCCGTCAATCTCAGCCTCGAGCGGGGCAACTGCGACGCATCGTGCCTCGCGTATATCACGTTCGGCAGGATTGCCGGACCGCGTTTTGGCAATTACCAGGCGGCATTTCGATTTGGCCAGCTCGGCTATGAACTCGTCGAAGGCCGTGGGCTGAAGCGTTTCCAGGCAGGCACTTATCTATATTTTGCCGCGTGGATAGCGCGCTGGATGAAACATGTTCGGACCTCCAGCGACCTGCAGCGCCGCGCTTTCGAAGCGGCGAACAAGATTGGCGATCTCACGTATGCGGCATACGCAACCGTGAACCTGAACTCGGACCTTCTCGTAGCGGGCAACCCGCTGACCGACGTGCAGCGCGAAACCGAACTTGGCTTGGCGTTTGCGCAAAGGGCGCGATTCGGTATCGTTGCCGACGTTACTATCGCTCAACTCGCATTGATTCAGACGCTCCGCGGGTTGACGCCGAAATTCGGCTGCTTCAACAGTGAACAGGTCGAAGAACTCTCGTTCGAACGTCATCTGGCCAGCAACCCGGCTTTGGCGATCGCCGAGTGCTGGTATTGGGTCCGCAAGCTGCAGGCGCGCTACTTCGCAGGCGACTACGTGCAGGCCATGGAAGCTTCATCGAGGGCGCAACGGCTGCTCTGGACCTCACCAGCCTTCTTCGAAGAGGCCGAGTATCACTTCTTCAGCGCGCTGTGTCACGCTGCATGCTTCGACTCCGTACCAGCCGATGAGCTCAGGCAGTACTTAGAGACCCTGGCGGCGCACCAGCGGCAACTCGAAATCTGGGCGGAGAATTGTCCCGAGAATTTCGAAAATCGGGCCGCGCTGGTGGGTGCGGAAATTGCCCGCATCGAAAGCCGTGACATTGACGCGATGCGCCTGTACGAAAAGGCGATCCACTCGGCTCGCGCTAACCGCTTCGTCCACAACGAGGCGCTCGCTTATGAGCGCGCTTCGGCTTTTTACCGCGCACGCGGGTTCGACCAAATCGCCGAACTCTACCTACGCAATGCTCGCGCGTGCTACGCTTCGTGGGGCGCGGATGGAAAAGTGAGGCAACTCGACCGCTTGTACCCCGGCCTTAAGCAGGAACAACCGTTGCAAGGTCCTGCTTCAACTATCACGACGTCGGTCGAAGGACTGGACCTGGCCACGGTGATCCGAGTCTCGCAGGCCGTTTCGAGCGAGATCGTACTGGAAAAGCTCTTGGATGCAGTAATGCGCAAGGCGATGGAGCACGCAGGCGCCGAGCGAGGCATCCTGATAGTTCCGCGAGGTGATGAGCTACAGATAGAGGCAGAGTCCAGGATCGACGGAAACGATGTGATCGTGCTCCTGGGAGACGCGCCTGCGGCCGAAACGGCGCTGCCGGAGTCGATCGTACGCTACGTCATGCGCACTCACGAGACCGTAATTCTCGATGATGCATCAAGGCCAAACCCGTTTTCCTCCGATCCTTACTTTCTTCAGAATCGCGTCCGTTCGATTCTCTGTTTGCCCCTACTGAACCAGGCGAAACTCACGGGTCTACTTTATCTTGAGAACAACCTGACCCCTCGTGTTTTCACCTCTGACCGGATCACGGTTCTAACAGTCCTTGTCTCGCAAGCCGCGATCTCTCTGGAGAATACGCGGCTCTATCGCGATCTCGAAGATCGTGAAGCGAAGATCCGGCGTCTTGTAGATGCCAACATTTTGGGAATCGTGACGTGGAATGTGCATGGCGCCATCCTGACGTCCAACGATGCCTTTCTTCAGATGGTGCAATACGATCACGAAGATGTGGCTGCGGGTCGGGTCCGATGGTGGGAGATGACACCTGCGGACCGGCGCGAGCACGCCGAGCGCGCGTTGGACGAAGTAATCCGGACTGGGACCGTACAACCGTTCGAGTTAGAGTTCCTCCGGAAAGATGGCAGCCGGGTGCCCGTGCTCATTGGAGCCACCTTATTCCAGGCAGGCGGGAACGACGGCGTGGCGTTCATCCTCGATTTGACCGAACAGAAGCGCGCCGAGGCGGAGATCAAGGCGCTCAAGGACCAGCTGTACAGAGAGAACTTGGCGCTGCGGGACGAGGTGGATCGAACTTCGATGTTCGAGGAGATTGTTGGCACCTCGAAGGCGCTCAAGAACGTTCTCTCCCGGATTGCCAAGGTCGCCCCAACCGACTCCACCGTTTTCATAACCGGAGAGACTGGCACCGGCAAGGAACTCATGGCGCGCGCTGTCCACAAACGCTCGCAGAGGTCAGGACGGACTTTCGTGAGCGTGAACTGTGCCGCGTTGGCGCCGTCTCTGATTTCCTCCGAGTTGTTTGGTTATGAGAAAGGGGCTTTCACGGGGGCTACACAGAGACGGCTTGGCCGCTTTGAACTTGCCGACGGTGGAACGATTTTCCTGGACGAAGTGGGCGAACTTCTGCCCGACACGCAGGCCGCGCTATTGCGAGTGCTGCAGGAACGGGAATTTGAACGAGTCGGGGGCGGGCAGCCGATCCGCGTCGACGTTCGCGTCATTGCGGCTACGAATCGCGACTTGAAGGCAGCCGTAGGCAAAGGAACTTTCCGGCAAGACTTGTTTTATCGGCTTAACGTGTTTCCCATCGAGGTGCCGTCTCTCCGGGAACGGAAAGATGACATTCTGATGCTGGTTCAGTACTTCGTGCAACGATACGCTGCCAAAATGGCCAAGAATATTTGCTCGATCGATAAGAAGACACTGGACGTATTGCAGTCCTACGATTGGCCGGGCAACATTCGCGAGCTGCAAAACGTTATCGAGCGATCCGTAATTCTGAGCTCAGGTGACGTTCTTTCGATCGACGAATTGTGGCTTTCAAAAGAGACATCGGCGCCGATGCCTCGGGTCGAAGCGGCTGCTTTAAAGCCCGAGGATGGGTCTCGAAGTGAGCGGGAGATCATCGAGGCGGCGCTTGCCGAGACCCGGGGCCGGGTTTCGGGGCCGTCCGGTGCGGCGGCCAAGCTTCGGATTCCAGCATCCACTCTTGCGACCCGGATCAAGGCCTTAAAAATCAATAAGAACCAATTCAAGTTCGGGTAAAAACGCTCTCGTGAGATCTGCCAAATTGCGCAATTCGCGGGATTTGCGGAATTTGCGCGATTGGCGGGATCGGCGTCCCCAACCGAACTCGCTTTCTCAATATTTTCATGAAGTTCCAACTGGTGTGAGGCTTGCTATCTCTCTAACCGAATTATGATCTGCAGAATCGACCGATTCGTGGATGGAGACAATCTGATCGTATTGCGCATAAGTGGAAAGCTCACAGGGGAACACGTGGCCACGCTCCAGAGCGTTTTACGCGCGGAAGCCGGCCCAGTGGCTATCGATCTCAAGGAAGTCTCTCTTGTCGACTGTGAGGCTGTACAACTCCTTGCGCTGGCCGAATACAACCAAACCGAGCTCAGGAACTGTCCGGCCTATATCCGTGAGTGGGTCACGCGAGAGAAGGCAGATATCGACGGGAAGCGGCACTCGGCCAAAAGACATAAATGAAGGAGGACATCGATGATGTTTGTTTGGAATCACGACGGCCCTTCGAGCCGGTCCTATGGGACAGGGTACTGATATGACAGCCCCACTCAAGTCTCCTGCCGAGGAAATCACGCGATTGCGCGGTTGTTTGAACGATTTGGTACGCATTACGACGCTTCCTGCGTTCTCGACGGGGGGCGAGCCGTCGCGGATTGGCAGCGCCTTGCTGGACCTGCTGATCGGGATGCTTCCCTTGTCGTTCGCGTTTGTTCGGTTGAACGACCCAGAGGGCGGGCCGCCTCGCGAGGAGACTCGACTTGCTGAACCTTTGGAGGATTCAACCCGCGCATATGGGATTCGTCAAGCGCTCGAAGCTTCGCTGGGAGATGCTTCGCTGAAATCGCCTTTGAACGCACGCGTCTCCATCGGGGGCGTCGAATTCTCCATTGTTTCAACGCCTTTGGGATTTCAGGGAGATCTCGGAGTCATCGTCGCCGGCTCTCAGAAACTCGACTTCCCGGAGCAAACCGAGGCTCTTCTTCTGGCTGTTGCCGCGAACCAGGCGACGACCGCGCTGCAGCAGGCACGCCTTTTCATCGCGCAACGAACTTGTGAATTTGCGACACCTAAAGACGAGACGGAGAGAAGTGAACGCGAGTCGTGGCGGATTATCGACAGCATTCCAGGGCCGATCGCATTGCTGAAGAAGTCCGGCGATGTCGACATGGTCAATCGCCACCTGCTGGAATATTTCGGAGCGACTATCGAGAAAGCCATGCAGTGGGGAACGAACGGCTTGGTTCATCCAGAGGATCTGCCTCACGTGATCGATGGGTTCACGCGGTCAATTGAATCGGGCAGTCTGTATGAAAACGAATATCGTCTTCGGCGGTCTGATGGCGTCTATCGCTGGTTTCAGGGGCGTACTGTTCCCTTGCGCGATGCAAACGGTCAAATCGTCCGCTGGTGTGTGCTGTTAACGGAGATCGACAACCGTAAGCGTGCTGAGGACGCCGTATGCGTAAGCGAGCGTAATCTCCGACTGATTATCGACACGATTCCAGCAATGGCATGGTCAGCCCGTACGGATGGTTCCGCCGATTTCTTCAGCCAGCACTACCTTGATTACGTGGGACTCTCTCTCGAGCGGATGAAGGATTGGGGCTGGACGGCTGCCGTTCACCCTGACGACTTGAATCGTTTGGCGACTGCGTGGAAACGTCTCATGGCTTCCGAACAGGCGGGAGAGGCCGAAGCCCGCATGCGCCGCTTCGACGGCTCCTATCGCTGGTTCCTGTTTCGCGTCAGCCCGCTGCGGGACGAATCGGGGAAAATTGTCAAATGGTACGGAGCTAATCTCGACATCGAAGATCGCAAACGAGGAGAGGAGGCCCTGCGTAGGAGGGAATTGTCCTGGCGGCAGATTGTCGACAACATTCCCGGGCTCATCGCCACGATGGGTCCAACGGGCGAGGTTGAGTTCCTCAACCGGCAGATCCTGGAGTATTTCGGCAAAACAAATGAAGAGCTGAAGAACTGGGCTCTCGTTGGCGCCGTTCATCCAGATGATCTTCCTCGTGTGATCGAGGCCTGGACAAAAGCGAACGAAACGGGGCAGATCCACGATGTTGAGCAACGTTGCCGGCGTGCTGATGGCGTTTACCGATGGTTCCAGGTTCGGGGACTCCCCGGACTGAATGAGGAGGGTGCAATAACCGGCTGGAATCTCCTGCTCACCGACATCGATGATCTCAAAAAGGCCGAAGAGGCTCTACGTGCGAGCGAGCGCAACTTGAGCCTAATGTTCAACGCCATCCCCACCATTATCCGGGTCTTGCGCCCCGACGGATCGGTGCTGGACGCGAATCAAGCCGCGTTGGATTACACAGGGGTCACTGTGGCAGAGATGCAGGTAGAAGATTACCGCACTCGTTTTTTCCACCCGGAGGATGTAGAAGGGCTGCGCGAACAGCGGCGGGTGGCGCTCACACGCGCCGTACCTTTCGAAAACGAGCAGCGATGTCTAGGTAAAGACGGACGATACCGCTGGTTCCTCGCCCGCTACAATCCCGTAGTCAATAATCAAGGAGGAATCGACCGATGGTATGTGGCGGCGTTCGACATCGACGACCGAAAGCGGGCGGAAGCAGAGCTCAAGCAAGCCTACTTTCAACTGACCGAAGCGCAGCGGCTGAGCAAAACGGGCAGCTTCATCACGGATCTGTCAGCGAACGAGTTCAATAGCTCCGAGGAGGCCCGGCGCATCTTTGAGTTCGATCCCGGGACAAAGGTCACCCTGCAGATGATTCGGGACAGGATCCACGGAGAGGATCTGCCGTCGGTCGATGCTCAGTTAGCGGGCGCGAAATCGGGCTCGGAGGTCGACGTCGTCTATCGGATCGTGCCCCCCCGAGGCGCCGTGAAATACGTGCGCACTGTCGCCCATGTCATCGAGCAAATCGAGGGTCGACCCATATTCTGCGGCGCGTTTCAGGACGTGACGGAGATTAAGGTCGCCGAAGACGCCCTGCGCGTAAGCGAGCGCAATCTGAAGCTGATGATCAACGCCATCCCTGCCATGGTCGCCGTGTTGCGCGCCGATGGATCTCTCCTGTATATGAATCAAGCGGCGTCGGATTACCTCGGTGCCACTCTGGAAGATCTGCAAAAAGGAGACCATCGCGCTCGAGTTACCCACCCGGAGGATGTGGAAAGGCTCAACGAGGAGCGCCGGATGGCGTTCACACGCCCGGTGTTGTTCGAAAATGAGCACCGTGTGCTACGCAAGGACGGCGGATATCGCTGGTTCCTGAGCCGCTACAATCCTCTGCTCGATGAGGAGGGAAGAATCGAGCGATGGTATGTGGCTGGGGTCGATATCGAGGACCGAAAACGGGCGGAAGACGAGGTCAGGAGGGCCTACAACAGTTTCGCCGATGCACAGAGATTGAGCAAAACGGGCAGCTTCATTACGGACCTAGTGGGGGACAAGCACAACTGGTCGGAGGAAGCCTACCGCATTTTCGAATTCGATCCCGCGACGAAGGTCACCGTACAACGGATTAGGGATAGGATCCATCCCGACGACTTGCAGGCGTTCCAAGACACGATCGCACGCGGTATGTCGGGCGTGCAGGTGAATTTCGCATTCCGGATCGTGACCGGCGGAGGCGCCGTGAAACATGTACGCGGGGTCGCCCATGTGGTCGAGCACGTCGAGAACCGGCCTCTGTTTGTCGGCGCCCTTCAGGACGTAACGGAGAGTAAGCTTGCCCAGGAGGCGCTGGACAAGTCCCGCTCCGAGCTCGCCCATGTGGCTCGAGTCTCGACGCTGAACGCCTTCACGGCCTCGATCGCCCATGAGATTAACCAGCCGCTCGCGGGTATCATCACCAACGTCGAGACCTGTCTTACGCTACTGGAAAGCGATCCACCGGCCATGAGCGACGTGCGCGAATCAGTGCAGCGGATCCTGCGTGATGGCAACCGCGCCGCGGATGTGATCAAGCGGTTGCGTGCCTTATACAGCAAGAAGGACTTCATTTTGGAGCCCGTGGATCTGAACGAGGCCGTACGAGAAGTGATTGCGTTGTCATTACACGATTTTCAGAGGAATCGAGTGATCCTGAAGGCAGAGCTGGCCGATGATCTCCCGCCCGTCAGCTGTGACCGTGTCCAGCTCCAGCAGGTCATACTGAACCTTCTGCGCAATGCAACCGACTCCATGGTTAGTGTGGATGATCGGCCGCGGCAACTACTGATCAGGACCGAACGAGAGGGGGGTGACCACGTGCGGGTGACCGTGCGTGATACCGGTGTGGGCCTTGATCGGCAGGGCATAGAAAAGCTCTTTGAAGCCTTTTACACAACCAAGGCTGGCGGGATGGGAATTGGCTTGTCAGTCAGCCGTTCGATCATCGAAAGACATCATGGCCGCCTCTGGGCGGAGCCGAATGACGGGCCGGGATCCACCTTCGCCTTTTCCATTCCCTGCGATGCCGAAGGCGCGGGAACAGCAGCCGCGACGAGGGTCTTCTAATGCACGACGCCGCACCCCTTGTGTTCATTGTCGACGACGATGTCTCGGTGCGTGAGTCGCTGGAGTTTCTGATTCGCCAGCAACGCTGGCAACCTGAAGTCTTCGCGTCCGCGGACGAATTCCTCTCTCGACCGCAGCCGTTTGTCCCAAGCTGTCTGATTCTCGACCTATCATTGCCGGGTCTCAGCGGTCTCGATTTGCAAGAGCGGATCGCGAACGAGCGTACCGAAATGCCGATTATCTTTATCACGGGTCAAGGTGATATCCCGTCCACTGTCCAGGCGATGAAAGCGGGTGCGGTCGAATTCCTGACCAAACCATTCCGGAATGAGGTTTTGTTGACCGCCATCCGGCAAGCACTGGAGCGGAGCCGGGTTGCTCTTCTGCAAGACGCGGAGTTGCAGGGCCTTCGCGACCGTTACGCATCGCTTAGCCTTCGCGAGCAGGAGGTAATGGCTTTAGTGGTCAGGGGCCTATTAAACAAGCAAGTGGCCGCTGAGCTCGGCATCACCGAATTCACCGTAAAAACGCATAGAAGCCGGATTATGCAAAAAATGAAGGCCGGCTCCCTGGCTGAGTTAGTGGAAATGGCCGGACGGCTCCGCCGAACCGTAACCAGTAGAAGGTCCCTGGATTTGCCGTTGGACTGACGTCCGGATCTGGACACACGTGGGTTCGGATGTTGAATGGCTACGTACCCTCTGGCCGTAGCGCAGTCCAGCTGACGCTTCTCACTCGAGCTAAAGGCTCCGGATCTCGAATGCGCCCGTCCAACCAAAGCTGCCCGAAAAGCACTCACGAACAGTGAGGGATTCAGAGAAATTATGCCTGAGCAATCCAACTGGAAGAGCCGGTTGAAGCAATTGCCGGTCCCCGTCGCTATTCTGCTGATGGCAGCCGGTGTCGCCTTTCTGATCGCCGGCAACTGGACGTCGTGGGCGAGCAGCAGAGTCGCACAAGAAACCGACGATGCCTACGTAAGGGCCGATGTTACTCCATTGAGCACGAAGGTGGCCGGGTTGGTGGCCACGGTGCAGGTGTCCGACTACCAGCCTGTAAAGTGCGGACAGCTGCTTGTCCAGTTGCAAGACGATGATTTTCGCGCACAAGTGCAACAGGCCGAAGCCGGGGTGACTGCTGGTCAGGATGCACTCATCAACAATCAACGGCAGAAGGAATTGCAGGATGCGCGAATAGTTCAGGCTGAAGAAAACATTCGGGCAGCAGAAGCGGACATCTCGGCGGCACAGGCCGGCATCGAGGCGGCGAACGCGGCCGTGGCAAATGCGCGAAGTGATATCGATGGAACCAAAGCGGACGTCGAGCGTACGTTGCTGGAGCGACGGCGCCAAGAGGCGCTGATCGCAACGGAGTCAGCCACCCGGCAGAAACTCGAGCAGGTGGTAGCAGACGAACAGCGCTTCCGAGCGCAACTCGCAAGCCGCGAGGCGGATGTTGCGTCGGCATCAGCCCAGTTAACCAGCCGCCAGGCCGATCTGGCGCGAGCGCAGGCCAGGTTATCGAGTACGAGAGCCGAGCTCGAAGCGCAGGAGCGCCAGCGAGCGGTATTGGACTCACAAGAGTTGATGCTGCAGGCGGATCTGAACTCGAAAAGGGCTTCGCTGGCGCTGGCGCGGACCAATCTGAATTACACGCGCATAACGGCTCCGACCGATGGAATCGTGAGCGAACGCAAGGTGCGTACCGGACAAATGGTCAGCCCGGGCACCCAGGTGATTTCCCTCGTGCAAAGTGAAAACTGGGTCCAAGCGAATTTTAAAGAAACTCAGGTTCGGCAGTTCCTTGCAGGAGATTCTGCCGAGATTCGGGTAGATGCGTTTCCTGGCGTGATCTTCCGGGGCAAAGTGGATCATGTCGCCCCCGCCAGCGGTTCGCAGTTCGCTCTGCTGCCGCCGGATAACGCCACTGGCAATTTCACAAAAGTAGTGCAGCGCGTGCCCGTAAGGATTGTGCTCGATCCACATCAGCCCGGTCTCGACCGTCTCCGTCCCGGCCTTTCCGTGATCGCAGTCGTGCGCACAAACGGCGCGGGCAAATAATGAGGAGTTTGCCGTGACTCCGATCGAGACTCCGAGTCGGCCCAAAATCCCTACGCCGCCGGTCCAACCTCAAATCAAGACGAACCCATACCTGGGGATTTTGGGTGTGTTTCTGGGAGCCGGGATCGCCACGCTCAACGCTCGCCTGGTCAGCGTCGGGTTGCCGGACCTTCGCGGCGCTCTTGGTTTCGGCTTCGACGAAGCCTCCTGGATTCCAACTGCATTGAACATGGCGACCATGTTCAGCGGCGTATTCGTGGTTTTCCTGGCCACGGAGTTTGGCCCCCGCAAAATCCTGCTTCGCGCGGCGGCGATTTTTGCCGCTACATCCGCTCTGCTGCCCTTTGCGCCTGGATATTGGGGGATCGTGGTGATGTCGGTGGTCGCGGGAATCGCCTCGGGCACATTCTACTCGCTCACAATGACGTTCGTATTGACCGCCCTTCCGAAGAGATTGATCATCTTCGGTATTGTCGCATATGCAGCAGACATCGTCTTTATCAGTAACATCGCATCGCTGATCGAGGGCTGGTATATCGAGCACCTCTCCTGGCGATGGATCTTCTGGACGGCGGCGCTGGTGACGCCCGTAATGATGGCGTGCATTTATCGTGGAATTCCGTCGCGCCCTCCCACATCTCCAAGGCCGAGTTGGCGTGGGTTTGTATACTTCAGCCTCGGCCTGGCGCTTTTATACGGAGCGCTGGATCAGGGCGAACGCCTCGACTGGCTGAACTCGGGAGTGATTGTGGGCATGGCGGCCGGTGGAGTCTTCCTCGTGTTGGCTGCGGGAGTCAGGCGCATGCTGCAGCCAAATCCTACCCTGAAGCTATCGTTCCTGAACAGGCGAAACATCATCATCTTCGCCCTGTCCATATTCGTGTTTAGGTTTGTCCACCTGGCGACGATAATCCTGATCCCCGGGTTTTTGGGAAATATCCAACGATATCGCCCGCTCCAGACCGGGCACGTGCTCGCTTGGGTCGCGTTGCCGATGTTGGCCGTCGTGTTGTTGGTTGCGATGATGGTTCTCTACAGCACTTCTCGACTGACTTTGGCCCTGGGACTAACAGTGGTGGCGATCGGCTGCTGGATCTGTTCCCACGTGGACACTCTGTGGGCTGGGACCAGTTTCGAAGCCGTTGAGCTCCTTCTTGCCGCCGGGTTTGGTTGTACGTACATCGGTTTGGTGAGCTCCATCGTTCTCGAAGCCCTCGAAGCGGGAGCCCTGGCGAGCGTCGCAACCGCTGCCACATTCTCAGGGTTCCTCCACTTTATCCGACTCTTCGGCGGACAGACTGGCGCCGCCGTCATGACGCACTTCACTTCAGTCAGGGAGAAATTTCATTCGAATTTACTCGGATTGCATGTGCAAGCCGGAAGTTGGATAACCGACGAGCGCCTGCGCCTGCTGGGAGCGAGGATGTTTTCAGGATCTGCTGGTCCAGACGAGGCACAGAATCGTGCCATCGGCATCCTGGGTCAACAGGTGCGGGCGCAGGCCTTCACTTTGGCCACGGCCGATGGGTTCCTTCTCATCGGCTGGATAATTGTTTTGTATCTTTTGCTGATGCTGTTCCTGCGCCCCGCCAAAATCAGTTATCGAGATTTGAGGCAAATGCAATGAACAATAATGAGCTTCTCCGCATACTCGCACTTGCTGGTCTGGTAGGGATATCGGCCATGCCGCAACTGAAAGCAGAGAATCGGCACCTTACGCTGAACGAGGCAGTGCAGCTCGCTCTCGCCCAGAATCATGCCCTCAAGATCGCCCGGCTCAAGGTCATAGAGAACGAGCAAAAGAAGGCCGGCCAGCGTTCCGCCTATTTCCCGACCGTCAAAAATGAATCGAACATATTGCACATTACGGAGCTTGAGAGCATCGCGATTCCTGCCGGTGCATTCGGAACCGCCGGCGGGGCGCTCGTTCCGGGCAGGACGGTCAATCTACCGCAGGGCCAGACGACACTCTTTTCGAGCGGAACACAGATTTCCCAGCCGCTAACGCAATTGATACGGATCCATGACGCCAACCGGGTGGCAGCCGCGGTCGTGGCCGTCTCTCGCGATGACCTGAAGAAGGCGGAGACGGAAGTCGCTCTCCAGGTGCACACTCTCTATTTCGGTATATTGATCACGCGTCTCCAAAAGCAGGCGGCCGAACAGGAGACCGCCTATGCTACAGAGCGGCTCCGCGAAAGTGAAGACGACGTCCGCCGGGGCAATGCTCTGAAAGTTGCGGCTGTCCAAGGCAAGGCCGGTCTCCTCGAGAGCCAGCAATCTGTATTGACGGCCGAGCTCCAGTTGACGGATTTAAACACCGAGCTGAACGACCTGTTGGGTCTTCCCCTCGATACGAGCCTGGAACTCGATCCAGCAGTCCCATCGAGTTTTGAGCTGCGCCCGCGTGAGGAGTATGTTCAGACCGCGTGGTCGGAGAATCCTGAGATCATGGCCGCGAAGGACGCTGTGCGCAAGGCGAAAGCTGGAGTGGCTGCCGCGAAGTCGGCATACATCCCGGACGTTACCGCCTTCGCCCGTCAAAGCTACCAGGACGGAGTTCCCTTTCTCGTGCGGAATTTCGGGACCTTCGGCGTCAATCTCACTTATGACGTGTTCGACTTCGGCAAACGGCGTGCTGCCGTGCGCGCTGGCGAAGCGGAGTTGGCGCAGGCGGAAGAAAACCTGCAACGACTGAAGGACCAGGTAGCAGTCGGCATTCAGCGCGATTACGACAAACTCGAGCGGAGTAGAAATCTGGTTAACGTCGCCAAGCAAGTTGTGGAACTGCGGCAGGAAAGCGAACGTCTGACGCGGAATCAATTGAGTCAGGGCGTCGTGCTGGTATCCGACCGCCGACAAAGTACGGCTGCAACGTACAAGGCACAGGCGGATTACCTGCAAGCGAGCTTGGGCTATCTCCTCGCCTGGGCCGAACTCGAGCAAGCCGTCGGGCGCACCCCAGGACTCTAAACCAACGGCGCTAAACCAAGCTCTCTATAAGTGAACGCGAACGCGCCGCTCCGTACAAATCAGAAAGCCATGGGGCGGGCGGACGAGCGTGAGTTCCGGCTAATGAACTAGAAATGTGGAGGCATGATGAACGAATTACTTAACAGAATTCTTGATGCCCATGGTGGCATCGATCGCTGGCGGGACTACCACAAAGTCGAGGCGACTATCGTCAGCGGAGGTGGCTTCTTTGCGTTGAAAGGAGTAATGCCGGACGCCACCCCAACGCCGCGCCGTATGACGGCCTGGCTGCACGAAGAACGCTCGTCCGTACATCCATTTGGGCAACCTGATCTGCGCACGATGTCCACGCCGGACAGAGTCGCGATTGAAAAGCTGGACGGTACGTTGGTTGCGGAACGACATGCGCCCCGGGATTCGTTCGCCGGACATCAGATGAGCACGCCGTGGGATGCTCTTCATCTCGCTTATTTCAATGGCGAAGCCCTCTGGACGTATTTCACTACACCCTTCCTTCTGGCGATGGACGGGGTACACGTGGAGGAAGGCGAACCGTGGCACGAGGGCGCCGAAACGTGGCGGGTGTTACGGGCCCAATTCCCCGGCTCCATAGAGACGCACAGCCTAGTTCAGGAGTTCTTCTTCGACAGCGATCTGCATTTGCGACGGCATGACTATAGCGTGAATATTGCGGGTGGGTTTGCAGCCGCCCAACTCACGTCGGACTATATCGTCGCGGATGGAATTCATTTGCCAGCCAAGCGCCGCGCCTACACGCGCGGGCCGGACCGCAGGCCGATCAAGGAAATGCTGATGGTTTTCATCGATATTAGTGACGTCAGGTTCGAGCGCGCATAGGGATAAAACCTGAACTGGCGACCGGCAAGATAGTCGGCGCCACACGTCTAAACGACATCACGATTGCCTGAACCAACTATCGGGTGGACGAGTGGAGGCTGCGTTGCTGTCGGCGAGGTAGTGCGCGCAATGGGGAAGATAAATGAGCGAAACGTATAAAGCAATCGAGGTTACCCGGCCGGGGGTCTTCACTGAAGTTGACAGGCCGCTACAAGACCCAGGTCCGGATCAGGTCCGCATTAGGATCGAGGCTTGCGGTGTATGTCATACGGACAGCATGCTTGTAAACCAGGAATTGCCTGGTCTGACTTATCCGCGAGTTCCTGGGCATGAGGTCGTCGGGCGCATTGATGCTGTCGGCGCGAATGTCAGGACTCGGTCGGTAGGCCAGCGCGTCGGCGTTGGAATCTCTGGTGGACGTGATGGCACCTGCATTGCCTGCCTGAGAGGAGACTTCGTCAACTGCACGAACCCGGTACTCACCGGTATCATGGTTGACGGCGGCTACGCGGAGGTCATGACCATTCAAGCGGACGCCACGGTAACGATTCCAGACGGTCTCCAGTCGGTAAATGCCGCACCGCTGCTGTGTGCGGGCGTCACGACCTTCAAT
>Ga0335085_10000620_pt1 | contig 94960 bp, 85 predicted proteins | sample Lox_Sample_45_FD_206712 | JGI IMG/M metagenome (GOLD analysis project Ga0335085, IMG submission 206712) | Soil microbial communities from Loxahatchee National Wildlife Refuge, Florida, United States - Lox_Sample_4.5 | ecosystem: Environmental > Terrestrial > Soil > Wetlands | place: USA...
TCGTAGACGTCGATGTAGTTCAGTCCGATCGCGGTGTGCCGGATCTGTACCTCGCCGGCACTCGGTGGGCCGGGATCCCGCTCCTCCACTGACAGGGCCTCTGGGCCACCGTATTGGTGCAAAAGTACGACCTTGGGCATGGCTGTGATCCCGATCACAAAACTGGGCTGAGGGGTCCCGGAATCATAAGGTTACCAGGCCAGGGTGCGAACCGGTTCCGCGCCGGTGGCCGCCGCCCCCGTACAGTGTTGCCGCAAGAGCATCAAGGCAGCGCTACGATCATGACGCGTCCCGCGCCCCCCACGACTGGTGACGCCTCGCCGCCGCCTGCGGGAGCCTCTGTGCCGCAGAATGCGGTCGACGCCACTGCGCCGCCCGTCTCCCCGGTGCTGTCCGCCGCGACCCTCGAAGAATTCCTCAAGCGTGTTGCGAGTGCCCTCGATGCGGCCTTCGTCGCCGTGCAGGCTTACGAGGGTCGCTGCGCACAGCGCCTCGCGCGCGATGTGCCGGGCGTGCGCGTGCTCGAAGACCTGTGGCGCCATGGTGCCGAGGGCCTGCTCGAGCAGGTGCGGGCCGCCAAGGGTGCCATCGCCAGCAATCGCCTGCGTGGACAGAGTAGCGGTCCCGTCTGCGGCAAACTGGTCGCTGCGCCGCTGCGCGATGCGGCCGGATCGGTCATTGGCGTGGTGATCGCTGCGCGCACGGTCGAGCAGGAGAAGCTCGGCGCCCGCGAGTCGCAACGCCTGGTGAAACTGGCCGGCGAAATCAGCGCACTGTTGCGCACGCCCGTCAGCACGGGTGGGGGTCTACTGAGCTGGTCCTCCTTCCAGGAGCACGCGCGCGAGCAAGAGGGTGCCGGGACCGGCCTCGGCTGCATGCTCTACGGCGATGTGGATCAGCTACACGTGCTGAACAAGCTGGCGGGACTCACCGCGGGCGACCAGGCCATCGCCGCGGTCGGTGCAGCGTTGCAAGATGAGCCGCTGCCGGATGGCGCCGCGGTCTGCCACATATCGGGCGATCGCTTCGCGGTGTATCTGCCGCGGGTTTCCCTGAGTCAGGGGCGGCGGCTCGCCGAGCAGCTGTGCCGCATCGTGAGCGAGCGCTGCGCCAACATCGACGGGCTGCGCACGCGGCTGTCGATCTCCTTCGGCATCGCGAGCGTGCCGCCGGGTGATCACGAGCTCACGCATGCTCTCGCCGCCGCCGAGGCGGCGTGCCGCGCCGCCAAGGATCGCGGCCGCGGCCGCGTGGAAATCTACCAGGATGCGGACCAGAGCATCGTCCGCCGCAACGACGACGTGCTGGTCGCGAACCGGCTGCGCAAGGCGCTCGAGACCGAGCGCATCGGGATCGTGGCCCAGCCACTCGTCAGCCTGACCGGAGAGACCGCCACCGAGTACTTCGAGTTGCTCGCGCGCATGGTGACTGATTCCGGCTCCTTCGTCTCGCCCACGCACTTCATGTCAGCCGCCATGCGCTATCAGCTGCTCATCGATCTCGATCGCGCCATGCTGATTCGCATCTTCGAGCGGCTGAAAGCAGCGCGCGCGCTGCTCAATCAGCGCCGGGTGCGCTTCTCCATCAATCTGTCCGGGCCGAGCATCGGCAATCCGGAATTCACCGAATGGCTGAGCGGCAACATCAACCCGGAGGCGATTCCCGGGGAGTGGCTGCAATTCGAGATCACCGAGACAGCTGCGGTCGCCAACGTCTCCCAGACCCAGACCATGATCCGGCATCTGCGTGCCCGAGGCGTGGAGTTCGCGCTCGATGACTTCGGCACCGGCGTCAGCTCCTTCGCCTATCTCAAAGCCTTCGATGTGACCATGCTGAAGCTCGACGGCTCCTTCACGCGCGATCTCCTGACCGATCAGCGCTCGCAATCGCTGGTGCGCGGCATCGCCCAGCTCGGGCGCAGCATGAACATTCAAACCGTGGCGGAGTGCGTCGAGGCGGAGAGCATCCGCGCTCAGCTCGCCCAACTCGGCGTGGATCGCGCGCAGGGATTTCTCTTCGGCCAGCCGGTACCCTTCGAGAGCATACTGACGCCCGCGGGATCCTCGGTTGCGGCAGCTCAGAGTGCGTCGGCCGAGATCACTTACGAGCCGTCTCGAAGCGAGCTCCCGCAGCCCGCCGTGGTTACGGCGCAAGAGGCGGAAGCCCTCGTGGCCCCCAACCCGGACGCGCAGCCGCGCACCGAGAGCGAATCGACGGCGGCCAGCGAGGCCGCGGAGCCTGCCGCCGAGCAGCGCCAGGATCCCACGGCCGCCCGCACGGCAACCGGCGGCTAGCCCGGCGGGAGCGGCGCGACCGCAAACACCAGCTCGGCCACGGGCCGACCCCCGAGCAGATGCTCCTGCAGGATGCGCTCGAGATTCTCAGGTGTGCAGGCGCGGTACCAAACGCCTTCCGGATAGACGACAGCGATGGGCCCTGCGCTGCAGATGCGCAGGCAATCGGCTTTGGTGCGCAGCACGCCCCGATCCGTGTCGACGAGCTTGAGCTCGCGGAGTCGGCGCTTGAGAAACTCCCACGATTCGAGCTGCTCCTGCTGCGGAGCACACTTGCCGCCACAGCACAGGAACAGGTGACGGGTGGACCGTCCCAGCTTGATCTTCTCTGCTGCAGCGGCCAGGAGCTCGGCGGGCTCGGTCATGGCGAGACTGTAACGGCTCGCACCGAGGGGTGCGAGGGGCAAGCGCCCTGTTCAGTTACAGCGCCGCATCGTCGGTCTCGCCGGTGCGGATCCGGATGACACGCTGGATGTCGGTGATGAAGATCTTGCCGTCACCGACCTTGCCCGTCTTGCCCGACTTCAGGATCGCCTCGACTACCTGGTCGAGCAGATCACTGCGGACGGCGACCTCGATGCGCGTCTTCGGCACGAAATCGACGACGTATTCAGCACCGCGATACAGCTCCGTATGACCGCGCTGGCGTCCGAAGCCCTTGACCTCGGTCACCGTCATGCCGGAAACCCCGATGTCCGAAAGCGCAGCGCGCACCTCGTCGAGCTTGAACGGCTTGATGATCGCGGTGACGAGTTTCATGACGTGGTTTCCCTCTCGGGCTGCCCGGACGAATGTTACGCAGCCTGAGGCGGTTTTGCAGCTTTCGTGCCACGTGCAGTCCCGCGCAGGCGCCCGCTTTACGTGCTCGTGCGGCGCCTCGCCCCCGCGCTGCACTCTTCTGACGCACTCGTTTCTGGCACTCGCCCCCGGCTGGTGCGCACGCTCTGCGCCCCGCTATCCGTGCGATCATGGCCGGACGTGCAGCGCTCGGAAGAGATGTGCGCATGCTGGCATTGGCGATTCACGGTGGGGCCGGCGGCATTCCGCAGGGACGGCTCACTCCCGAGGACGAGCGCGGCTATCGCAGCGGACTCGAGGCGGCCTTGCGCGCCGGATACGAGCTGCTCGAGCGGGGCGGCGCAAGTCTCGATGCCGTCGTCTGCGCGGTGCGCGTTCTCGAGGATGATCCGCAGTTCAATGCCGCGCGCGGTGCGACGCTCACCCGCGATGGCGCGGCGGAGCTCGACGCCTCGGTCATGGAAGGTCGCGAGCAGCGCGCCGGCGCCGTGGCCTGCGTACGCCACGTCAAGAACCCGGTCGATCTGGCGCGGCGCGTGATGGAGAAGTCGCGCCACGTGCTGCTCGTGGGCGCCGGCGCGGAAGAGTTCGCGTTGGAGGAGAACGTCCCGCTGGTGCCCAACATCTATTTCCGTACGCCGGAGCGCTTGAGACAGTTGCAGGCACGTCTCGAGGGTTTCCCCGACCCCTCGCCGGAGGGCGGCACAGTCGGTGCGGTCGCGCGCGATGCACGCGGAGATCTCGCCGCAGCCACCTCGACCGGCGGCATGGCGCTCAAGCGCCACGGACGGGTGGGCGATTCACCCCTGATCGGCGCCGGAACGTACGCGAAGAACGGGGTCTGTGCCGTCTCTGCGACCGGCCACGGAGAGTTCTTCATCCGTGCCGTCGCCGCACACCACGTGAGCATGTCGGTGGAATATCGCGGCCTATCGCTCGCCGCCGCGGTGCATGAGACGCTGCACGAGCGGCTCGCCCCGATCGGCGGCAAGGGCGGAATCATTGCCGTGGATGCGCAAGGCACGATCGTCATGGAGCATTCGAGCGTCTCGATGTTCCGCGCGGCCCGCGACTCGCGGGGGCGGTTCGAGCTCGGGATCTACTAAGCCGCGAAATACCGCGCGAGGTACTCCTCGAAAGTCAGCTGCTCGGCGCGCTCGAGAGCCTGCTGCTTGACGAGCGACTCTTCGGCCTCCGCGGCGAGCTCCTTCTGGCGCTCCGGATTCGGCGTGTACAGATCGAGAAAGTACGCCTTGTGCATGGCCGACATGCGCAGCGCCACCTCGAAGAATCCCTCCCCGGTCGCTTGCAGCTCCGCGAGCAGCCGCGCCGAGGGAGTGAGCCGCACGTCGCGCACCTTGGCCGCCTGAGTGGCGAGCGCCTCGGCGTAGGGCTGGGCCGGGTCGCCGTGATCGAGCACCTCGCAAATGCCGCTCATCGAATCGAGGAGCTCGAGCGCCCAGCTCGACAGCGACGCGGGCCGCCCATCGCGTGACAGCGTCAGTCCGGGCTCGCGTCCCCGGCGGGCGACCAGAAGATGGTTGCCATCAAGCGCGGCCTGCTCGTCGGCAGCGATCGGCGGGCTGTCCTTGAGCAGGCAGAGCGCGAGAAAAGCCTCGAGGAAGCGCAGCTTGTGCTGATTGACCCCGACCGGGTCGAAGGCACTTACATCGAGCGCGCGTACCTCAACGTACTCTACGCCGGCGCGTAGCAGCGCCTTCGTGGGCCGCTCGCCGGAGCGCGCGACGCGCTTGGGTCGGATGTAGCTGTAGTACTCGTTCTCGATCTGCAGAACATTGGCATTGAGCTGCCGATACTCGCCATCCACCTGCACCCCGAGCGACTGATAGGGCGCATGTGGAGTGCTGATGGCGCGCGACAGGTCGCGCACGTACTCCTGCAGACTGTTGACGGAGACCGAAAGCCCCGCCTGGTTGCGGTTGCGATAGCCGATGTCGCTCATGCGCAGGGAGGTCGCGTAGGGCTCGTAGAGCGTGCCGGGCGTGAGCTCCGGCATGTCGAGCGTGCGACCCTTCAGAAACGACCGACATACCACCGGCGAGACGCCGAACAGATAGAGCACGATCCACCCGTGGCGGCGGTAGTTGCGCAACAGGTCGAAGTAGCTGGCGGAGATGAAGGTGCGACCGCTATCGCGCGACTCGCACAACGCGGCGTAGGCCTCCCAGAAGCGCTCCGGGAAGGAATAGTTGAAGTGCACTCCGGAGATCGCCTGCATCATGCGCCCGTAACGCACGCCCAGACCGCGGCGGTATACCGTTTTCATGCGCGCGACGTTCGAGGTGCCGTACTGCGCGATCGGAATGCGCTCCTCGCCCTCGATCGGGCACGGCATGCTCGTGGCCCACAGCAGCTCGTCCCCCAGGTGCCGGTACACGAACTGGTGCAGGTCGAGCAGGTACTGCAGCAGCTCCCAGCTGGCGTCGAACGGCGGCGTGACGAGCTCGATCAGCGCCTCGGAAAAATCGGTGGTGATGTGTTCATTGGTGAGCGCGGAGCCGAGCGCGCGCGGATGCCGCGTCTGCGCGATCCGACCCTCGGGAGTGACGCGCAGCGACTCCTTCTCGACCCCCTTGCGCCCACCCTGCAGCAACTGCGGGGCGCCGCTGTTGATCAGAGCGGACAGGCGTTTCTCGAAGACTCGGTCGATTCCGGGGCGGGGCAAGCGTTTTACTCGAGAGTTGTTCTGTGAGCGCCGTTTGGGGCATCTTGCCCGCTGGCGGCACGGGACTCAACCGCGTGCCGGATCCGAAGGGCAGCATGATCGGCATCATCGGCGGCACCGGTCTCTATGGCATGGAGGAGCTCCAGCTCACCGAGCGGCGCGCCCTCGATACGCCTTTCGGAGCCCCTTCCGCCCCGCTCATGCTCGGCTCCCTGCGGGGCCGCCCGGTCGCTTTTCTCGCCCGCCATGGACTCGCCCACGAGCTCCTCCCGAGCGAAATTAATTTCCGCGCGAATCTGTGGGCGCTGAAGAGCGTAGGCGTGCGCACGCTCGTCGGCGTGTCGGCCGTGGGAAGTCTGCGCGCCGAGCTTGCTCCCGGAGATCTGGCACTGCCTGCGCAATATCTCGATTTCACCAAGGGCTGCCGCGCCGCGAGCTACTTCGGCAACGGCGTGGTGGCGCACGTCGCCACGGCCCGGCCGATCTGCGCAGCGACCTCCGCGCTCGTCGCGCACAGCGCTACCGAGCTTGGCGTGCTGCTACACGAGAACTGCACCTACGCGTGCGTGGAGGGCCCGCGCTTCGGCACTCGCGCGGAGAGCTTCCAGCTGCGCGAGGCTGGCGCGGATGTCGTCGGCATGAGCAACGTTCCGGAGGTTTTTCTCGCTTGCGAAGCGCAACTGAGCTACTGCTCGATCGCCGTGGTGACGGATTACGATTCCTGGATGGACGATCCGACCCAACACGTCACCGCCGAGTTGGCGCTGCAGCGCTTTCGCGCCAACCTCGCTCGGATTCAGCAGCTGCTGGCGAGCGTTGTCGCGAACCATCGCGAGGATGAGACGTTGCCCTCCAGGCGTACGCTCGCGGGGGCACTCGTCACGCCGCGCGAGCGCATGACCGAGGCGCAACGCGCCCTCGTGGACTTTCTCTCCTTGTAAGACCGGTCGCTGGCGCGGGAGCTCGCTACAGGCGCAGCGCCGTGCTGCTGTGCCGACCGTACCCAGCCGGTGCCGGCTGCGCGTGTGCGCCCCGCCAGCGGGCGAGCCGCGCGGGCGCCACGCCGCACATGAAGGCGAGGACGAGCCACCGATGCACGAGCGCACGACGCAGAAAGCCCTCGTACTCCCAGCGCTGCGGGCAGACCGTCAGTGGCAGGGACAGCGCGACGAAGCGCCCGGTGCGCTTGAGAGCGCGTACCAGGGCCACCTCCTCGAAGAGCGGCTGCAAGGCGAAGCCCGGTGTGTCCTCGTACGCAGTGCGCGTGACGAAAAGGCCCTGATCTCCGTAGATCGTGCCGATACGCGAGCGCAGGGCGATGCACCGCTCGAGCGTGCGCTTGATGCGAGAGCGTGGACCCGCGAAGCGGAAACGGAAGTAGCCACCGGCTGCGCCCGCTGCCACGGCTCCGCGCAGCGCCGCGACGGCGCTCCTGTGCGGCTCGCAATCGGTACCCAGAAACCAAAGCACATCGGCGCGCGCGCGCGCCGCGCCCAGAGCGAGCTGTCCGCCGCGCGCCGCATGAGCTGCGAGCCACGCAGCCCCGGCGCTGCGGCACACGAGCTCGCAGCTCGCGCTCGCGGCACCGACCACGATGAGCTCGTCCGGTAGGGGGTCCAGGTGCGCGAGCCGCGACAGCAATCCCGCGAGCGACTCGGCATCGTCGAGCGTCGGAATGATCACGGCCACGCGCATGCAGACCTCACCGTCGATCTACCGCACCTCCACTTAAGTGTACGCCCGTGCAGCAGCGGCGGCAGCACAGGATCCCTCACCATGAGCGTGGCAGCGAAGCGAGTCACCGCGCTACTATCGCTCGAGCTTTGCGCTCAATGATCTCGGGCTCTGGCGAGGAAGGCACACATGCTGGTCGGCTCCGCGGCAAGGCGCGTCGCAGTGTTGGGAGGAATCCGCGTGCCCTTCGCACGCGCTTACGGCGCGTATGCGGCCGTGGGCAATCAGGAGCTCCTGACCGACACCTTGCGCGCCCTGGTCACGCGCTTCCGACTCGAAGGACAGCGCCTCGGTGATGTGATCGCCGGCGCCGTGATCAAGCATGCGAAGGACTACAACCTGGTGCGCGAGTGCGTGCTCGCCTCGGGCCTCGATCCGCACACCCCGGGGCTCGACGTGCAACGCGCCTGCGGCACGAGCCTCGAGGCGGCCATTCTGCTCGGCAACAAGATCGCACTCGGACAGGTCGAGGCCGGGATCGCCGGTGGCACCGACTCGATCAGCGATCCGCCCGTCGCCTATCCGCACGCTTATCAGCAGCTTCTGCTGCGCAGCTATCTCGGCCGCTCGGCGTGGCAGCGCCTGCGGCCGTTCCTCGGTCTGCGGCCGCGCCACTTCAAGCCCGTCATGCTCGCTGTGGTCGAGCCGCGCACGGGTCTGTCCATGGGACAGAGCACCGAGCTCATGGTGAAGCGCTGGAAGATCTCGCGCGAGGCGCAGGACCAGCTCGCGTACGAGAGTCACATGAGAGCCGCAGCCGCCTGGCGCGAGGGCTTCTACGATGATCTCGTGATCGCCCATCGCGGATTGAAGACCGACAACAACATCCGCGCCGACACCTCGCTCGAGAAGCTGGGCAAGCTGCGCCCCTCTTTCGATTTCAGCGGCGTAGGCACCCTGACGGCCGGCAACAGCTCCCCGCTCACGGACGGCGCGAGTGCCGTGCTGCTGGCATCGGAAGCCTGGGCCGCCGCGCACGAGCTGCCCGTGCTCGCCTGGCTGACCTACGGCAAGCAGTGGGCGGTGGACTTCGTCGGCGGCAAGGAAGGCTTGCTCATGGCTCCGGCGTATGCCGTTCCTGCGATGCTCGCGGATGCCGGACTGCAGCTCTCCGACTTCGACTATTACGAGATTCACGAGGCCTTCGCCGGACAGGTCCTCTGCACGCTCAAAGCCTGGGAGTCGGCCGAATACTGTCGCGACGTACTCGGCCTCGCAGGGCCGCTGGGAAGCATCGATCCCGCCAAGCTGAACGTCAAAGGCGGCAGCGTTGCACTGGGTCACCCGTTTGCGGCTACGGGCACGCGCATCGTGGCGACGCTCGCCAAGTTGCTCGCAACCGATGCTCGCGCGCGGCGCGGGCTCATCTCGGTGTGCACGGCGGGGGGGATGGGAGTCACCGCGATCATGGAAACGGCCAGCTAGCCTGCGCGGCGCGCAGGGGGACTCGAGACGGAACGGCTCGTGGAAAACGATCTTCCCGAACAAACCGTCGCCCTGCGCTCCGATCTGCGCACCGTACTGGCCGCTTTGCCGCCCTTCGCGGGTCTCGACGAGCAGATTCTGCAGGCGATCGCCACGGAGGTCGACTGGCTGTCGCTGCCTGGCGGTGCGACGCTGTTCGAGGCCGGAGAGCCTGCGGATGCGCTTTACGTGGTGCTGAGCGGGTGCCTCGGCGTGTTCGTGCGCGAGCTGGCCGGAGAGCGTCGCCTGACCGCCCGCATCTTCGCGGGCGATATGACGGGCGAGATGGGACTCATCTCGGGGCGAGCGCGCAGCGCGACCGTCACTGCATTGCGCGATACGGAGCTGGCGCGCCTCTCCCGCCAAGCGTTCGATCGCGTGTTTCGCGGTTACCCGGAGGCGATGCTGCGCATCGCGCAGATCACCGTGGACCGCTTGCAGCTGTTGCAGTCGCACGGAGCGCGGCCGACTCACGGTGCTCACACCTTCACGATCATGCCGCACAGCATCGAGATCGATGTCGCCGGATTTGCGGCCACCCTCGTCGATGCGCTCTCCCGCCACGGGCGTACCGAGCTTGTCTGGAGCGTGCGCGGAGCGGAGCACACGAGCCACTGGTTTCATCTGGTCGAGGCCGCGAACGACTACGTCGTCTACGTCGCAGATGCGGGCCCGAGCAGCTGGAGCAAGCTGTGCATGCGTCAGGCCGATGCGTTGTTGCTGCTCGCCCGCGCCGATGCCGTGGCAAGCCCCTGGCCGCACATGCCGGCGACGACGCGCAATGAGGCGCTCGAGCAGCGCTGCGAGCTGGTGCTGCTGCACGATGGGCCGATCGTAGCGGGCGCAGGTGCCCGCTGGCTGTCGGTGCAGCCGCGCATGGCGCTGCATCACGTGCGCGATGCAGACGACGTGCCGCGCATCGCGCGCCTGCTCACGGGCCGGGCCGTGGGTCTCGTGCTCTCCGGCGGCGGCGCACGTGGCTTCGCGCATATCGGCGCGGTGAAGGCACTGCGTGAGGCGGGCGTGCCCATCGATCTGACCGGCGGCACCAGCATGGGTGGCATCATGGCCGCGGGTGTGGCGGCGGGCTGGAGCGTGCCGGAGATGACCGAACGGCTGCGGCGCTCCTTCGTCGCTACGAACCCGCTGCGCGACTACACCTTGCCGGTCGTCTCACTGGTCTCCGGACGAAAGGTGAGCGCTCTGCTGCAGCGCGAATTCGGCACCGCGGCCATCGAGGATCTGGCGTTGCCCTTCTTCTGCGTGTCCTCGAATCTCACGACAGGACACATGACTGTGCACCGCACCGGACTTCTGTGGCGCTGGCTGCGCGCCTCGGTCGCGATCCCCGGGGTGCTGCCGCCGGTGCTGCACCAGGGCGAGGTGCTCGTCGATGGCGGGGCCATGAACAATTTGCCGGTAGACTGCATGCGTGAGCTCGCTCGCGGGCCGGTCGTCGGTTGTGATGTAGGTGCCGATCGTGCCTTCACCGCCGGTGCCGACGATGTGGACGTACCGCCGCTCTGGAAGCTCATGAGCTGGTTGCGCGGCGGACGGCGGCGGCCGAACATCTTCCAGATTCTCTGGCGTGCCGGCATGGTGAACAGCACCGCAACCACCGCCGGTCAGCGCGCAGCGACCGATCTGCTGTTGCAGCCGCCGCTCGCCGACGTCGACATGCTCAACTGGAAGGCGTTCGATCGCGCGATCGCGGCGGGATACGAGTACACGGCGCGGCGGCTGATGCAGGCGCCGGCGGCGCTGTCCGAGGCCATCGGAGGTTCCACGCCGGCAGCGGGGATGCGATGAAGACTGACTCAGATCTCAAGCAGAAGTATCTCGACGCACTGGAGCGCCTGGAGACCGGTGAGGCGCGCTGGTCGAAGCTCGAGAACGTGCTGCGCCTCACGATCGGCCGGCTGAGCCTCGCGGCGCGCGGCCGCAGCGCGCGGCTGGATTCCGAGCTGCGTGCCCTCGGTGATCTGCTGCGCCACAGGCTCGAGCCCGGGCAGATCGAGGCGTGCCTCGAGCCGCTGTCGCGCGCGGTCGCGGCACTCGACGAGCCCGCAGCCCCGGCCGGCGCGGCTTCCGCGGCGGGGCGTGCGGCATCCGGCGGCACACCCGGCTCAGCCGAGCCGCTCGCCGGCGGGAAGCCATCCGCATCCGCCAAGCCGCTTGCCTCCGCGAAACCACCCGCATCGGAGGCCGATCGGGAGGCCCGCATTCAGGCGGTGATCATCGCAATGCTGGAGCGCCTGGCCCGTCTACCGGAGCTGCGTCCGGCACTCGCCGAGCTCAACGAGCGCTCGATCGAGGACCTCAGCCCCGATGAGCTCGCGGATGGCCTCGAGCGCGTCGCGCGAGTGCTCGCTGACCGTCGCGCGAGCCTGCAACGAGAGAAGCTCGAAATGGAGGACCTGCTGCGCCAGATGGACACGCGGCTCGAGGAGATCGGCAGTTACCTCGCGGGCGAGGACGCTGCGCAGCGCAGCGCGCAGGACAGCTCTCACCAGCTTAATCTCCTGGTACTGGACGAGGTACACGAGCTCAACACGGATGTGCAGCGCGCCGTGGATCTCGGCGAGCTGCGCGGGCGCGTTCGCGTGCGCCTCGAGGCCATCAACACCCATCTGCAGGACTTTCGCTCACGCGAGGAGCAGCGGCACACCTCCCAGCTCGATCGCACCGGACGGCTGCGCATCCGCATCTCCGAACTCGAGCGCGAGGGTCGCAATCTCGCCTTGCGACTGCAGGAGGAGCAGCGCCTCTCGATGGTCGATGCGCTCACGGGCATTCCGAATCGCGCCGCCTACGACGATCGCATCGAGCATGAGTTCATGCGCTGGAAGCGTCACGGCGCGCCCGTCAGCATCCTCGCGTGGGACATCGATCATTTCAAGGCGATCAACGATGCTTATGGCCACCGCGCCGGTGACAAGGTACTGCGCGTGATCGGTCAGCACCTGGCCCAGCACGTGCGCGGCACGGATTTCGTGGCCCGCTATGGCGGGGAGGAATTCGTGATGATCCTGGTCGGCACAACGGCGGAGCAGGCACTGATCGCCGCCGACAAGATTCGCACCGGCATCGCGGCCATCGGCTTTCACTTCCGCAACAAGCCCGTCACGGTCACGGCTTCGTGCGGCATCACGACCTTCCTCGCGGAGGATGCGCCTGACGTAGTCTTCGACCGGGCCGATCGGGCGCTCTATCGCGCCAAGGAAGCCGGGCGCAATTCCTGCGTGGTCGGTTGAGGCTGCTCTGCGGCGATCACCCTCACCCGCAGGCGGCGCTGTCGCCGGCTGGCGCGCGGCGCTATCCTCGAGGCATCGGGCGGCATCAGCGCGGGAGATTGCGATGAGCGCGTTCACCACCATCATGTCTCGCGACGGGCACGAGTTTCGGGCGTGGCTCGCCGCGCCTGCGGGCAAGCCGCGTGGCGCGATCGTCGTCGTGCAGGAGATCTTCGGCGTCAATTCCCACATTCGCGCCGTGACCGACGGCTATGCCGCGGACGGCTACGTCGCCATCGCGCCATGCCTGTTCGATCGGGTGCGCAAGGGGATAGAGCTCGGCTATTCGCAGCCGGAGGTTCAGGAGGGTTTCGGCTACGTGCAACAGCTCAAGCCTGCCGAGACGCTGCAGGACCTCTCGGCCGCCATCGCCATCGTAAGGCACGCCGGGCGTGTCGGGATGGTGGGCTATTGCTGGGGCGGCAAGCTGAGTTACGTGTCTGCGTGCGAGCTGCCGCTCGCCTGCGCGGTCGCCTACTACGGCGGCAGTATCGCGCAAAGCCTCGACAAGCAGCCCAAGTGTCCCGTCATGTACCACTTCGGCGAGCGCGACGACCACATACCGCTGACTGATGTCGACAAGATCAAGGCGAAGAACCCGCAAGGGATCTTCCACATCTACGCCGGCGCGGGCCACGGCTTCAACTGCGACCAGCGCGGCAGCTACAACCCGCAGGCGGCCGCGCTCGCTCGCGAGCGCTCACTCGCATTCTTCGCCGAGCATCTGCGCCGCGCAGCGAGCCCCGCTTGAGCTCCGCTGCGCCACAATTGCGCGAGCCGAGCCTGCTGCGCACGCGCTGTTATCTTGGCGGCGAGTGGCTCGATGCCGACGCTGGTGCAACGCTCGACGTCCTCAATCCCGCCACCCGGCAGAAGATCGGCACGGTACCGCGCGCGGGCGCTGCCGAGACGCGGCGCGCCATCGACGCCGCAGCTGCAGCCTTTCCCGGTTGGGCAGCGCGCACCGCCAAGGAGCGCGCGGCGCTACTGCGTCGCTGGCACGACCTGATGCTCGCCCACCAGGAGGATCTCGCCACCTTGATGACGGCCGAGCAGGGCAAGCCGCTCGCCGAGGCGAAGAGTGAAGTTCTCTACGCGGCTTCCTTCATCGAGTGGTTCGCCGAAGAAGCCAAGCGACTCTATGGAGACGTGATCCCGGGTCACCAGCGCGACAAGCGCCTGCTCGCGCTACGCCAGCCGATCGGGGTCGTGGCGGCCATCACACCCTGGAACTTTCCCGCGGCGATGATCACGCGCAAGGCCGGCCCAGCGCTTGCGGCGGGGTGCACGTTCGTGTGCAAGCCCGCGAGCCAGACCCCGTATTCAGCCCTGGCCATGGCCGAGCTCGGAGCCCGCGCCGGCATTCCCGCCGGCGTGCTGAATTTCATCACGGGGGACTCGTCGGCCATCGGCGGCGAGCTGACCGCGAATGCGCGCGTGCGCAAGCTCTCCTTCACCGGCTCTACCGCCATCGGCAAGAAGCTCATGGCGCAGTGCTCTGGAACGCTCAAGAAGCTCTCGCTCGAGCTCGGAGGGAATGCCCCCTTCATCGTCTTCGAGGATGCGGATCTCGATGCCGCCGTGCAGGGAGCCCTGGCGAGTAAGTACCGCAACACCGGCCAGACCTGTGTGTGTGCCAACCGGCTCCTGGTGCAAGACTCGGTGTACGAGGCGTTCACCGGCAAGCTGGTGCGGGCCGTCTCGGAATTGAAAGTCGGAGATGGCCTCAAGGGAGCGACCGACCAGGGTCCGCTGATCGACGCGCAGGCGCTTGCGAAGGTGGAGGAGCACATCGCCGATGCGCTCTCACGGGGCGCGCGCATCGCGGTGGGCGGCAAGAGGCACGCGTTGGGCGGCACTTTCTTTCAGCCGACGGTGATTACCGAGGTTACCCCCGAGATGATGGTCGCGCGGGAGGAGACCTTCGGACCCGTTGCGCCGCTGTTCCGCTTCGCGAGCGAGGCCGAGGCGGTGCGCATGGCGAACGATACCGAGTTCGGGCTGGCCGCGTACTTCTACACACGCGATCTCGCCCGTTGCTGGCGAGTCGGCGAAGCGCTCGAGTACGGCATCGTGGGTGTGAACACCGGACTCATCTCGACGGAGGTCGCGCCTTTCGGCGGCGTCAAGGAATCCGGCATGGGGCGCGAAGGCTCGAAATACGGCATCCTGGATTACACGGAGATCAAATATCTGTGCATTGGCGGAGTCTCCTGACGCTCCTCGCGGACCGTGACGTGGGAAGTAGCCGCGCCGCGCCGTGTTCGGTATGGTTATGGGGGCTCATGCGCCACATAAGCTGCCGCTCATGCGCTATATAAGTTCCCCGAACTTCCGCCACGATGGTGCCGAGCGCATCGGCGTGCTGCTCGTGAACTCCGGCACGCCCGCCTCGGCGGCTGTGCGCGACGTGCGGCGGTTTCTGGCCGGTTTTCTGGGCGATCCGCGGGTGGTCGAGCTGCCGAAGGCGCTGTGGTGGCCGATCCTGCATGGAATCATCCTGCGCACCCGGCCGCGGCTTTCGGCGCGGAAGTATCGGCGCATCTGGACGCCCGAGGGAGCCCCGCTCGCCACCCTGTCGGGGCAGTTGCGCTCGAAGCTGACCGGCACGCTCGCGCAGCGCGTGCTCGCACCGTTCTCCCTCGAGCTCGGGATGCTCTACTCGCGACCCTCGGTCGGCGAGGCGCTCGCGCGGCTGCGCGAATCCGGAGCGCAGCGCATCCTGGTGGTGCCGCTGTTCCCGCAGTACTGCGGCGCCTCGACCGGCTCTGTATACGATCAGGTCACGGCGGAGCTGCGCCGCTGGCGCTGGTTGCCGGAGCTGCGATTCATCGCCGAGTACCACGACAACCCGGGTTACATCGAGGCGCTGCGCATTGCGGTGGAGCAGCACTGGCAGGCGCACGGGCGCACCCAGCACCTGCTCATGTCGTTTCACGGCGTACCGGAACGCTATTTCCATCAGGGCGATCCTTACTTCTGCAAGTGTCAGAAGACGGCGCGCCTGCTCGCCGACGAGCTCATGCTGAAAGAGACCGAGTGGAGCGTGAGCTTTCAATCGCGCGTCGGCCCCGTGAAGTGGCTGCAGCCCTACACCAGTGAGGTCGTGGCGCAGATGCCTGCACGGGGCATCGATCAGCTCACGGTCATCTGCCCCGGGTTCGCGATCGATTGCCTCGAGACGCTGGAGGAGATCGACATCGAGAACCATCAGAGCTTTCTGCGCGCCGGGGGCCGGCGCTTTCAATACGTCCCGGCGCTCAACGCGCGCGCCGAGCACGCGCGCCTGCTGGCGGAGCTCATCGCGCAGCATTGCCAGGGCTGGACGCACGTCGAGCTCGGCTTCCGGCCCGCCGGGGCCGCACGCGGCGCATCCGCCTAGCGCGCAATAGCGCACCGCGCCGAGCATGCTCGGACGCTTTCACGAGATCAGCCTACCGACCGCGGACATCCGCGCTTCCGTGGATTTCTACGAGCGTCTCGGCTTTACGCAGGCACAGACCGCAGATACCTGGCCGCATCCCTACGGGGTGGTCACCGACGGCCGCATCGTGCTCGGGCTGCACCAGACCGGGACGCGAGCCGTCGCGCTCAGCTTCGTGCGTCCCGATGTGGCGCAGCTGTCCGTGACGCTCGAGCAACGAGGTGTGCCGCTCGCTTACCGACGCACGGGCAGCGAGGTCTTCAACGAGATCGGTCTCACGGATCCCTCGGGACAACTGCTCGCAGTGCTCGAGGCGCGCACCTATTCGCCAGCGGCACACGTTCGCGAGAGTACCGCGGCATGCGGCTATTTCGTGCAGTACAGCGTACCGGGCGAGGACTTCGCAGCGCTCAAGAGCTTCTGGGAACCACTCGGATTCGTGGCGGCAGACGAGGCCGCGCTTCCATATCCTCATCTGCCTTTGATCAGTGATCACTTGGACTTGGCTTTTCACCGCCGACAGCTGCTCGGGCGACCCGCGCTCGTATTCCTCGACGAGCACATGGCCGCTCGCATCGCACGCCTGCGTGAGCTCGGCATCGGCACCTGGCGCGAGCCGCCCCCGGGCCTCGCCTCACAAGCCAACGCGCTGCTCGAGGCGCCCGAAGGAACCCTGTTACTCTTGCTGACCGACGCAGCTTGATCCAGCGAGCGGAGGGCGGATGCGGCGCTTCGTGCAGATGAGCCTGCAAATGGCCTTGGGCGCCGCTTGCGCGCTGCCGCTTGCAGCGCACAGCGACGAGGGCATGTGGACGTTTCAGAATTTTCCGAGCGCCCTCGTGCAGCAGAAGTACGCCGTGCGCATCACACCCGAGTGGCTCACGCGGGTGCGGCTCGCGACGCTGCGCCTGGCCGACTGCACGGCCTCGTTCGTCTCACCGGATGGACTGCTCCTGACCAACCATCACTGCGCAGAGTCGTGCCTCGCTCAGCACTCCACGGGCAGTGAGGATCTGCTGCGGCGCGGCTTCATGGCGGCGGAGCGGGCACGCGAGCTGCGCTGCGGCACACAGGTGGCGGATGTGCTGATGGAGATGGAGGACGTGAGCGCCAAAGTCCTCGATGCACTTGCGGGGCTGAGCGATGAAGCCGCCAACGAGCAGCGCAAGAAGACTCTGACGCAGCTCGAGCGCTCCTGCGAGGAGGCGAGCCGCGCCGCTGCAAGCGGCCCTCTCAAATGCGAAGCGGTCGACCTCTACGAGGGAGGCCAATACTTTCTGTACAAGTACAAGCGCTACTCCGACGTGCGCCTGGTCTTCACTCCGGAGGAGGACATCGCGGCTTTCGGGGGCGATCCGGACAATTTCGAGTTTCCGCGCTGGTGTCTGGATTTCGCACTCCTGCGTGCCTACGAGCACGGCAAGCCTGCGTCCACACCCAATCACCTTTCGATCGACTTCGCAGGTCCCAAGGCGGGAGAGCTGATCTTCGTGCCGGGTAATCCTGGGAACACCGAGCGGCTGCTCACGACGGCACAGCTCATCACCCAGCGAGATGCTTTGCCGTCGGTGCTGTTGCGAACCTCGGAGCTGCGCGGCCGCTACGAGCAATACGGCGCAGTGAGCGCGCAAAATGCAGCACGCATTCGTGAGCCGCTCGATACCCTCGACAACGGCATCAAGGTGCGGCGCAAGCTGCTCGATGCGCTGCATGACGATCGCCAGCTCGCCCGCAAGCTGAGCGCCGAGCAGGACCTGCAGCGGCGTATCGCGGCCACACCGGCGCTCGAGCGCAGCACGGGTCAGCCCTGGGCACAGATCGAGCACGCGGAGCAGACCGCCCGCATGTTGAGCCTGCCGTACACCCTGATCGAGGGCGGCGCAGCCTTCGATAGCCGCTTGTATCGGTATGCGCGGATTTTGGTGCGGGCAGCTGCCGAGCGCTCCAAGCCCGACGGCGCGCGGCTGCGCGAGTACACCGAGGCGTCCTTGCCGCGGCTCGAGCAGCTGATCGGAGCCACGGTTCCGGTACATCTCGAGCTCGAGCAGATTACGCTGTCACTCGGCCTCGCCCGCATGCGCGCATGGCTCGGTCCCGATTATCCGCTGGTGCGCGAGGTCCTCGGCAAGGAATCGCCCGAGGAGCTCGCCGCGCGTGTGTTGCATGCATCGAAGCTCGCAGATCCCGCGGTACGCCTGGCCCTGTGGCGCGGCGGAGCCACAGCGATCGCCGCCTCGCACGATCCGATGATCGAGTTGGCGCAACGCGTGGATCCGGCGGCACGCGCTCTACGCCACCGCTACGAGCGGGAGGTACAGGCGCCCGTGAGCGCGGCGTCCGCGAAGATCGCACGAGCGCGTTTCGCGCTGCTTGGGACCAGCACGTACCCTGACGCCGACTTCACACTCAGGATCAACTTCGGCACTGTCCGCGGCTGGAGCGCGAACGGCGAGCAGGTGGCGCCGTTCACCACACTGGCGCGCCTCTACGAGCGCGCGACGGGGAGCGAGCCTTTCCGCATCCCCGAGAACTGGCTGGCTGCGAAGAGCCGGCTCGATATGGCGACGCCCTTCAACTTCTGCAGCGACAACGACATCGTCGGGGGCAACTCGGGCAGTCCGGCCATCGATGTCGCGGGCCACATCGTCGGCTTGATGTTCGACGGCAACATCGATTCCATTGCGGGCCAGTACTGGTTCGACGAAGAAAGCAATCGCGCGGTCGCGGTGCATCCTGCGATCATGCTGGAAGCTCTACGCAGCGTTTATCACGCGCAGGGACTGCTCGCGGAGTTGGGCGCGCCGCAGAGGGCGACCAGATGAATGTGGATCTCGAGCTGATCCTGCACCTGTAGCGCGCCGAGCATGACGCTGAACGGGGTGATCCCGAGCGCCGTCTGCTTGAGCGCGGTCTCACCCTCGACTGTGAGCCGTTTGTCCGTGAGCTCATAGCGCAACGGCAATGAGATCACGTGCCGGGCACCGCGGATGCTCGCCTGCAGATCCGCGCGCAGCTGCCCTTTCACCGGGGTCGCTACCAGCTCGAGGCAGTGGAGAGCGACTTGCGGAAACTGCGTGGCCGCGAGCACGGCTTCGCTCAACATGTTCTGCCGGGTGCCCGCGCGCGCCGCCTGCGGTACCGGCGCGGCGAATTCCGGGCCGGCGCGCTCACGCAGCTGCGGCTCGTCCACCGTCAGCGCTGCGCTTGCGAAGCTCAACTCGCATGTTGACGCCAGCAGCTGCGCATTCACATGCACGACACCCTCGAGGTCATGCGCGGCGATCACATGATTGTGTCCGAGACTCGCCAGTGGGCCGGCGCGGTAAACGCGGATCTCGAGGAGCGATGCCGCTGGATCCACGCGATACGCTCGCCCGAGCTGGCCTTCCGTCGCTGCCGGCACCGCGGCGGGGGGAGCTGCCGCACGCGTGGCTCCCGCATGGGGTGTGCAGCCCTCGCTAAGCACCACGACGGCGCAGCCGATCGCAGTCAGGCGCCCTGCAGCGAGCAAGTTCCACGACGCGCGCGCCGATTTGCAATGACTGCTCACGCGTTTAAGCTTATCGGCATGCTCATGGGCAACACCAGCAGCCGATGGGGTCCGGTTTCGCAGCTACTGCACTGGGTGGTGGTGGCGCTCGTGATCACACAGCTCATCCTCGGTCCGCTCGCCGCCGCGCTGCCCCTTGGCATGCACAAACTCGCCATGCTCGCGCGGCACAAATCGATCGGTATCACCATACTGATGCTCGCCGTTCTGCGGCTGCTGTGGCGCGCGCTGAGCCCGACGCCTCAGCTGCCGGCGACTCTCGCGCCCCACGAGCGCCGGCTCGCGCGCTGCACGCATGCCGCGCTCTACGCGCTGCTCTTCATCCTGCCGCTGTCGGGCTGGATCATGTCGTCGGCGCGCAATTTCGCGGTGAGCTGGTTCGGCTTGTTCCAGCTACCCGATTTGGTGAGTCCCGATCGGTACCTCTATGAGTTCATGGTGCGCGCGCATCTGATACTGGCGTGGGTGCTGGGCATCGTCGCGGCGCTGCACGCGCTCGCCGCTTTGCGTCATCATTTCATTCTCAAAGATGACGTGCTGCGCAGAATGCTGCCGGCGCCACCGAGGCACGCGCGGTGAGCGCGCGGAGCAGCTGGCTGGCGGCTCTGGTCCTGCTCGCCCCGGCCGCATCAGCCCGCGCCGCTGATTTCCGGCTGGACCCCGCGCAGAGCTCGCTCACATTCGCGTTCACTCAGGCAGGTGCACGCAACCAGGGGCGTTTCGGGCGTTTCGACGCGAGCTTCTCTTGGGATGCTGCGCAGCCACAGGCAGCACGGCTCGCCGTTATGGTCGAGATCGCCTCGCTCGACACGGCGGACAAGGATCGCGATGCGCTATTGCGCGGCCCGGATCTATTCGATGTCGCGCGCTTTTCCCAGGCGCGCTTCGTGGCGACCTCGATCACCAGGCTCGACGCCACCCACTACCGCGCGAGTGGCAAGCTCACCGTAAGAGATGTGACACGAGATCTCACCGTGCCCTTTACCCTGACCGCGGCAAGCGCTGCGGGTAGCGCAACTCACTCCGTGAGCAGCATGGCGGGGCAGGTGACGATCAAGCGCCTGGACTACGGCGTGGGGCAGCGAGACTGGAAATCAACCGAGTGGGTGGGCGACGACGTGACAGTGTCGTTCACGCTGCGGCTGCTCGCTCAGCCGTGAGAAGCATCCTGCTGCAGCTTCGAAGTGCACAGATCGTAGATGGAGCTCATGAGCACGCACACGGAGTGCGTCATTGCGACCTCGATGCCCTTCAGCGCCGCCTCCTTGATGGCAGCCGTCATCTGAGCGAGCTGCTCCTCGCTCAGATCCTCGGGGAGCTTGGTGGTGATCTGCAGCGAGGGGACGTCTTCGACGATCTCCCGCAGCAACTGGTAGACGCGCTCGGCTTTGGCGCGCATCAGCTGCTCGTCATCACCGAACAGGTGGCCGATGGCAACCAGGCCGTCAGTCGTTCGCGAGCGTGTCTGCTCCCATTCACGCTCGGCGCCGAAACTGGCGTGAATAACCTCGCCCATGAGCACCTCCAAAGTCGACCGACTAAGGAGCGCTGCCGCAAGTTCCGTTCCCTCGCCGGCCACGCGCCAGCCTCATCGAGGCTTTGAGCTCCTCGCAGCCGCTGAGCGCCTTTGCCGCGGCCTCGTCGGCTGCGACCTGCGCTGCCGCATCGCGGCCTCGCGCGCCGCCGAGCGCCGGGAGCGCGCCGCGCCACCATCCCTGGCGGAACTATTGCCGGAAGGCTTCTTGGCAGCCTTGCGGGCGCGTTTCTTGGCTGCGCTCGGCCGCGTGCTTCGCTTGCGGCGCCGCGCGGCCGCAGCAGCCGCATGGCGGGGTTTCACGGCTGCCTTGCCGAGAGCCTTGCTGCGCTTTGCGCCTTGGGCAGCGGTCGCCGGCTTAGCGCTCCGCGACCCGGCAGCGTCACTGCCTCGCAGCTGGTCGAGAATCGCCGGATTCTCGAGGGTCGAGATGTCCTCGGAGATCTCCTCCTCGCGCGCGACCGCGCGCAGCAGCCGGCGCATGATTTTTCCCGATCGGGTCTTCGGCAGAATCTCGGTGAAACGAATCTCGTCGGGCTTCGCAATGGCACCGAGCTGCTCGCCCACCCACGCGCGCAGCTCCTGCAGCAGCTGTACCGCCTCGTGTCCGGTCGGCCGCGTGCCGCGACACACGACGTACGCGAAGATGGCTTCGCCCTTGATGTCGTGCGGCTTGCCGACGACGGCGGCCTCGGCGACGCGCGGATGCGCCACGAGCGCCGACTCCACCTCCATGGTTCCCAGGCGGTGACCGGCGACGTTCAGCACGTCATCGATCCGGCCCATGATCCAGAAGTACCCGTCCTTGTCACGGTGCGCGCCGTCGCCGGCGACGTAGAAGCGGTTCTGGAACCTCGACCAGTAGGTGCGGATATAACGGTCGTTGTCGCCCCAGATGGTGCGCAGCATCGATGGCCAGGGCTTGCGGATGACGAGGTAGCCGCCGGTGTCCGGGCGGGCCACCGAGTCGCCCTGCTCGTCCACGATGTCGGCATCGATGCCCGGCAGAGGCAGCGTGCAGGATCCCGGCTTGGTGGCGGTGACGCCCGGGATCGGGGCGATGAGAATGGCGCCGGTTTCCGTCTGCCACCAAGTGTCGACGATGGGACAACGACCCCCGCCGATCACGCGATGGTACCAAATCCAGGCCTCGGGATTGATCGGCTCGCCGACACTGCCGAGCAATCGCAACCGCGACAGATCGTGGCGCGCAGGCAGCCCTTCGCCGAGCTTCATCAGCGCACGGATCGCGGTCGGAGCGGTATAGAAGATCGATACGGCGTGGCTCTGGCAGATCTTCCAGAAGCGCGCGCCATCGGGCCACGTGGGCGAGCCTTCATAGAGAACCACCGCAGCGCCGAGCGCGAGCGGGCCGTAGGCGACATACGTGTGTCCGGTCACCCAGCCCACATCGGCCGTGCACCAGAACACATCCTCGGGATGCACATCGAGCACCCATTGAGAGCTGGTCTTCGCTCCGAGCAGGTACCCCGCGCTCGAGTGTTGAATTCCCTTGGGCTTGCCCGTCGAGCCTGACGTATACAAAAGAAACAGCGGATGCTCGGCCTCGACCCATTCCGGCTCGCAGTGATCGGGTACACCGTCGATCGCATCGTGCCACCAGATGTCGCGCTTCGGATCCATCGAGACAGCCGCGCCGGTGCGGCGGTACACGATCACTTTGCGGATGGTCGGGCAGCCGTCGGCGAGCGCGCGGTCGGCTGCGGCCTTGAGCTCGATGATGTTCCCGGCGCGCCAGCCGCCATCGGCCGTGACGAGCACCTGAGCGCCCGCGTCCTCGATGCGATCTCTGAGAGAGAGCGCCGAGAAGCCGCCGAACACCACCGAGTGCACCGCGCCCAGCCGCGCGCAGGCATGCATCGCGATCAGCGCCTCGGGCACCAGTGGCATGTAGATCACCACGCGATCGCCACGGTGCACGCCCTGGGCGCGCAGCGCATTGGCGAAGCGGCAGATCTCCGTGTGCAGCTTCCTGAAGCTCAGTCGACGCGTGTCACCGGGCTCGCCCTCGAAGATGACCGCCGTCTTGTCGCCGCGATCGCGGAGGTGCACATCCACGCAGTTGAACGACACATTGAGCCGACCGTCGGTGAACCAGCGGTAATTCGGCGCTGCTGCATCATCGAGGCTCACGCTGAAGGGGGTGTGCCAGGTGAGCTCGCGCCGCGCGAGATCCGCCCAGAACCCCGGCGCGTCGGCCTGAGCCTTGCGGTGCAGGGCTGCAAGCCTCGAGGCCTTGAGCTGCGCCCGCGCAGCAAACTCGGTCGATGGAGCAAACGTCCGCTCCTCGAGCAGAATCGATTGGATATCCGCACGTGCCTTGCCCATGGTTTGTTCGCGACCTTTGCCGTGATGCCCGGGGGTGGATACGGTAGCATCGGGCCAGAGAAAGGAAAGTGGAGGGCGCGAGCAGTTGAGGCGCAGAACGACGGCGATCGGGGTGTATCTGACTTTGATCACTGCCGTGACCGCCAGCGTCCTGCTCGCCATTCCGCGGCCATCAGTAGTACGGCCGCTGCTGCCGTGGCGGTGTGAGCCGCTCGGCGGTGCCCGTCAGACGCTCGTGGTAGCTGTCCCTGCAACGGGGGACGAGCTGCTGCGCATCGAGGTTGCGCAGCGTGGACTCTCCGTCATCAGCTCGTTGGCCGATGCCCGTGGCAGCGCCACCGCCAGCTCGCCGCTCGATCTCTTCGGCTCGATTACGCTCACGCGCCCCGCGCACTCGCCGCCTGCGCAGCTGCGCATCGCCTCGCGCGACTCGGCCGATGTGACTGGTGAGGTCTGCGCGGGTGCCGAGGGCGTAGGCCCGGCGCCGCGCGCGCGCGCGGAGCAGTTGCTCGCGGCGGCGGGCGTAGCGACCTACCGCGGCGATTGGCAAGGGGCTTTCGATGACTTCAGCGCTGCGGCGCGCACCTTCGACCGGCTTCGCCTGCCCGAGGAGGCCACGGCGGCACGGCATGCGATGGCGGAGCTCGCCTACAGTCACTTGCGGCGCGGGGCCGATGCCATCGCGCTCGCCGCGCTGGTGCTGAGCGACCGCAGGCCCGTGCCGCCGGAGATCCGGGGCGCACGCTTGATGCTCATGGCGAAGGCCCTCGCGGAGCGGCCGGATGCGAAGGATGTGCCGCTCGGGACGACGCACGCCCTGCTGCGCGCCGCAGCGCGCGCCTTTCGCGACACCCCCGTCGGCATTCGGGAGTTGCCGCGGGTGCAGATATTGGAAGGCTTCCTGCAGGATCGCGCCGATCACCCCGAAGAGGCGGAGCGGTTGCTCACCGAGGCGGCACGCAGCTGCCGCCTGCTGCGCGATTGGGAGTGCTTCGCGCGCGCGCGCCAGGACTTCGCCGTGCTTGCCGAGGAGCGGCAGAATTACGCCGCGGCGCTCGCCGCATTCGACGAGGCGCTCGACTCGCTGGACGCCGCTCGCGCCCCCAAGCTGGTCGCCGACATCTCTTATAACCTCGGGCGTCTGCAAGGCAGAGTCGGTCTCGCAGGCCGCAGCGAGCAGGCGCATCGAACGGCGATGCGCCTGTATGCCCGGCTCGGTTACTGCGCACGTGTCCGGCGCAGTGCGTCGAGCCTCGGTGAAATGCTGGTGAATGTGGGCAGCATCGGCGAGGGCGCGGTCTATCTCGAGCGGGTGATCACGCTCAGCTGCCCGCAGCTGCTCGCGAGTCTCGAGCAGACCGGCGGCGCAGAGGCGGCCGGTGCAGCGGCCCTGCCCGGCACCGGTCGCGTTGCGCGCAGCGTCGGGGATGAGGCATACGCCTGTGTCCGCGGGCCGGCATTCAGCGAGGCGACCTTGGACGACGAGATCGCAGTGTTCCAGGCGCTTTTGTCGCTGAGCGAGATCGCCCGGCTCGACGGCAATCTGCATGCCGCCGCGCTGTGCCTGTCGGTCGCCAAAGCGCATGCGCTCGAGGCGCGCACGCAGGTGCGGCTCGCAAACGCACAGGGACAGCTGCTACTGGAGCAGCACGCGCCCGGCGCCGCGCAGCGGCAGTTCACCGCGGCCGCACGCATCGCCGAAGCCGCCGCGCTTGGGGATGCGAGTGATTTTCGCGGCGTGACGCAGCTCGGTCTCGCCGAGGCCGCGCTTTTACAGGGTGAAGGAATGGAGGCGCTGCGTCGCTCCTACGCCGCGCTGAGATTGAGCAGTGATCGCGGCGACATCAGTCACGTCGTGGCCGCACTGCGCCTCGTGGCTGCGAGCTATGCGGCTGCCGGCAACACGATGCCGGCGATCCAAACGCTGCGCGTGGCGGTGAGCCTCATCGAGCAGGCCCCGGCCGGAGAGCTCGATGCCGAGATGCGCGCCACGTATCTGGCCACGCAGCACGCCGTGTTCGCAGAGCTCACGGACTTGCTGGTGATGCGCGCGCAGGCTTCCCGCTCCGAGGATCAAGGTGCGGTGTGGGACGCATTCGAGGTCGCGGAGCAAGGTCAGGCGCGCAGCTTGCGTTACGCGCTCGACCAGGCTTCGGTGCCGGCGCGTGCCACGGCAAGTCCGCCGTCCGATGCAGGCGAGTATCGTGCGCTGCTGCGAGCGCTCGCCGATCTGCCCGCGGGGCGGAATGCCGAGGGCGACGCGCTACTCGAGCGGATCGCGGCATTGAAGTTGCCGCAGCTGGCTGCGAATGTGCCTCTCGACCGCGGCGAGCTCGCCGGTCGACTGCGCGCGATCCATGCCGAGCTGGTGGAATACGCCGTGGGCCGCGAGGACATGTTCGCGTTCGTCACCGACGGAGCGCATATCCGCGTCGCGCGCCTCGGAAACCGCGCGTACATTGCGCAGGCGGCATCCGAGCTCAACGAGCAACTGCGGGCCGTCGAGCCCGCGCCCGCTCGAATCCGCGCGGCCGCACGGCAGCTCTCTTCCCTCGTCTTGTGGCCGATCCGCTCTTCGCTGCCGCAACCGCGGCTCATCATGGTGCCCACGGATGCGTTGCTGACCATTCCATTCGCAGTGTTGCCTTGGAGCGCCGCAGGCGATAGCGAGCTGCTCCTGCAGCACGCGGCCGTCTCGACGGTTCCCTCGGCGATACGCCTGGCGCGCGCCGGCACCCGCGAGCTGCATACCCCGCCGCCGGCGGAGTTCCTCTTGCTGGGCGACCCGGTGTTGCACGCCGCCGAGTGGTATCGCGTGTGCGAGGCTCCCCCGCGCAGGACCGCGAGCGAGCCCCACGCGGCTTGGGTGCCCACCGGTGCATCGGCCGCCTTCCAGTGGGAGCGCTCGCTCCCCAGTCTGCCTGGAAGCCGCACAGAGGTACTCGAGATTGCCGCTCTCCTGCACACCACGCGCCCGGCGGAACCGATCGACACGCTCCTGCACTGCTCGGCCACCGGCTCGGCTCTGCGTCGCGACGCTCCCCACGCGACCCTGCTGCACATTGCTACCCACGGCCTGGTGGACGCACGCCGCCCGCGGCTTTCTGCCTTGGCACTGACGCCGAGCTCACCCACGACTGACGATGCGGCCTTTCGCCTGCTCGATATTCTGGGGTTGCCCCTGCACGCGCGTCTTGTCGTGCTGAGTGCGTGCGATACGTCGCGCGGCCGCTTGCTACCCGGCGAGGGTGTCCTCGGCCTGGCGCAGGCGTTCCTGCAGGCCGGAGCCGATTCCGTGCTCGCGACCTATTGGCGAGTTGAAGATAGCGCCACGGTCTCCTTCATGCAGACCTTCTATCACCACCTGCTCGTCGACCGGTTGCCGGCCACGGCCGCCCTGCGGCAGACCCAACTCGAGCAGCTCGGCCGCGAGAGCTCATACGCATGGGCCGCCTTCGGCCTCTACGGGCGACCCGACTCGCAACTGTAAAACCCCGGCAGCGCGCCGGGAAAAAACCGGGCACCCACTGAGATAGGCAGCCCCTTGGCTGCAGGTACTGAGTGGCGTCTTGGTTTCGCCACGTCCTTCCAAGGAGACTCTGATGACCCGCACTGCCTCTATACTGGCCTTCACGGCAATTTGTCTCACCGCAGCCGGTGGCGCGCTCGCGCAGGCGCCCTCCAGCGAGTCGCAGCCGGACTGCGGCGGCACGATCCTCTCGCGTCTCAAGGATTGCGGCGGCACGATCCTTTCGCGTCTCGATGACTGCGGCGGCACGATCCTGTCCCGCCTGCAGCAGGTGCACGAAGACCTCGGCGACTAACCTCCCCGCAGGCGGCGCGCAGGATGCGCGCCACCGCTCCTCGAGGGGCGCTGCGGAATCTGGGCCACTGCTACGGCGGTCCGTCTTGACCGCCGTCGTTTTGCTGCGCTCCTAACTCCTGCCCCTGTGCTAAATTCGGTCTGGCCACTTCGCGGCCCGATTGGCTGGCGCCGTCGCGGGATCCACGGCGCGGCTGAATATGTAACATTTCCGGCCGCAAAATGGCCGCTCCTGGGGGACACACAGGCACGCCCAACCGTCTTTGCATGCACACGAGCGACACGTGAATGCGTCGCGGCTGTTTGCCATAAGCACAATGAACTCTGCAAATTCTGTCATGAGCAAGACGCTCGCACGCCCCGGCGAGGCCACGGATAGCGCAAATTCAAGTGATATCTCGCTGGTAGCCGCGATCAGTGACGGGGGCACTCCGCCCGATGAGCTGTATGTGAGATACCGCAGGCCGTTGCTGCAGATATTCTTGCAACGGCGGATCGACAGTGACGTGGCGCAGGACCTGGTGCAGCGCACCTTCCTGCAGGCGATCAAGAAGATCCGCGGCGGCGGGCTCGAGGACCCGAGCAAGCTGGGAGGATATCTGTATCGCACGGCGTGCAATCTCGCGATCGCGTACTGGCGCGGCGAGACGCAGCGCCGCCACGGCATCGGCGCGTGCGAGCTCGCCGATATCGAGGACGAGGCTCTCTCGCTCGAAGAGCGCGTGGACCATGAGCTGCTGGCGCGCTGTGTGCGCAACCTGATGAGCCAGCTGCCGCTCGCGCGTGATCGGGAAGTCCTGGTGCGATTCTATTTGCACGAGGAGTCGAAGGATTCGATCTGCAAGTCGCTCGAGCTGGGCGACATGCAGTTCAACCAGGTGCTGTGGCGGGCCCGGCAGCGGTTCGGACAGATCCTGCGTCAGAATGGCGTTTCTGCGGTGCGTTGAGGCTTGCAATGGAACATCTGCACTTCACGACTAATCAGACTGCCGCGGCCTATGTCGCGCGCCGTCTGGATCCGGAAACGCAGGAAGCCTTCGAGCTGCATTTGATGGAATGCGGCGAATGCCTGCGGGAGGTGGAGAGCTGGCGCGCCATCAAGGACACGCTGCGCAAGTACACCGACATTCCGCATGAGCAGATCGCCGCGATGGCGGAACCGGATGCCGCACCGCGTGCAACCTTTGCGGTCACATCGCTCCACTCTCCTCGCCCCGCGGTTCCCAGGCAGGCCACTTCAGTCGAGCAGGCTCAACCGCGCGCCCCCCTGGGCGTGGCTCGCACTCGAACACGCATGCAGTGGAGCATGGCAGCGGCGGTGGCCGGTGCGCTGGCTCTCGGAGCGGCAGGCGGCTGGTCCGCGCGCTCTCTGCAGAGCTCAGGTCTCGATGCCGCTTCGACGGCGTTCTACAGCTTGCCGGCGCTCACGCGCGGTCCCACCGACTGTCTCACGGCCGCTCTCGCACCTGCCACCCGAGAACTGCTGCTGCGCGTGCCGGGCGCGGCGCCCGATCAGCAGCTCGTGGCGGTCGACAGCGAGGGACACGATCTGGCAGCCGACGACTACCTCGTGCGCATGCAGGCCGATGGGAGCTGGCTCGTGCGCATGCGAGCGAAACTGTTGCGCGAGCAAGGTATCCGTTTTGAGGCCCGCAGCGCCGACGGCACGGCCGAGCCGCGCGGGTGCGTTCAGAGCACGCCGCGCGCGTAGCCCGACGGCGCGCCGCGCGCCGGCAATTGCGCCAGCCGTTGTGCCTGCTTGCGCAGCAACGGCCCAAAGCCCTGCTCATCGAAGAAGCTCATGAGCGCATCGAGCTGCGGTGGGCGTCTCTGCAGCGGCTCGCCGGCGAGATCGATCGGCATGTCGCACGCGATCAGCGTGAGACTGCGCGCTAAATACGCGGACTCGCGATACGCCAGCAGCCGCTCGACGAGGGCCGCGCCGCCCCGTACGTCAAGTGCGGCGATCCGGTTCAGCCGCTCGTAGAGATCATCGAGTGAGGCGAACTCACGCATGAGAGTGGCCGCCGTCTTGGGCCCTACGCCCGGGACGCCCGGGACGTTGTCGACGGCGTCACCAGTCAGTGCGAGATAATCCGCGAAGCGCTCGGGTGCTACCCCGAAGCGTCGGGCGACGTCGGTATAGCTCAAGGGATAGCGCGCACCGTAATCCCAAAGCATGTCACCCTCGCGCACGAGCTGCGCGAGGTCCTTGTCGCGCGTGACGATCGCCGCCCGTCTGTCCTCGCCACGCATCCTGCAGACGATGCTGCCGATGATGTCATCCGCCTCATACTCCGCGCTGCGAAGCGCGCAGATGCCTGCGAGCCGGCAAAACTCCATGCACCGCTCCAGCTGCAATGCGAGGCCAGCCGGCGCCGGCTCCCGATTGGCCTTGTACGGCGGGTAGATGCGCGCGCGAAAGGAGCTCGCCACTCGCTGATCGAACGCGGCGACGATGTGCGAGGGCCGCACCTGCTCGATCAGATCGCCGACAAGGCGCGCGAAGCCGAACAGCGCATGCACCGGGTTGCCATCCCGGTCACACATGTCGGGCAGTGCGGAGTAGTACGCCCTGAATACGTAAACCGAGGCATCGAGAAGATAGATCAAGACGGCGATCGAGCCGCTGCTAGGACAGCCAGCGCTGAATGCGATCGTGCAGAGGGCTCGAGCGTGGGAAGTGCGCGAGCAGGTATTCCATCTGGTCCGCGAGCACGCGCCGTCCCTTCAGAAAGATGTATTCCGCATACGTGGGCGTGAAAGGCACCGCGATGAGCTGCATCTTCGCCTGCTCCGGCGTGCGCGAGGCCTTCTGGTTGTTGCAACGCCGGCAGGCCGCCACCACGTTCGTCCAGAGATCCGCGCCACCTTGGCTGAAGGGGCGAATGTGATCGCGGGACAGCTCGCGTGCCGGAAAGCGTCCAGCGCAATACATGCAGAGATAGGCGTCGCGCCGGAACAGCGTCTGGTTGTTGAGCGGGGGTACGTAATCGTGGCGCGTGTTGCCGGGATTTCCCGTGTGTCCGATCGTGGCGACGATCGAGTTCACCTGCAGAACGGTGCGAAATCCCGTGCGCGCGCTGACGCCGCCGTACAGCGAGTAGAGGAGCGAGCCGCAAGTGTAGGCAACCTGCTCCTGATGATAGAGCCGGGCCGCTTCCCGATAATCGATCCACTCGAGCGGCATGCCGGCGACGTCGGTGCGCAAAACGAGCTGTGAGAGACCGCGCCCAGCAGGACTTGCGACGATGCGCAGGTCGCCGTGATGACCGTGGTCTGCCTTGTCAAGATCGATGCCCAACATCGGTGCTGTAAGATAAGGCAGCTTTGTGCAAGAATTCAACGCTACAAGACCTTCATTTCACTAGAGTTTCCAAAACACCGTCGCTGACGGGCCACGCCCTGGCGCGGTTTCAGGACCGAAAGAGGCGCCATGCCAGTAACGATCGGCGCGCTGCGCGAGAGCGCGCCCCAAGAGACCCGCGTGAGTCTGGTTCCCGAGGTCGCGGACAAACTCGTGCAAGCCGGAGCTCGGGTGCTCATGGAGCAGGGTGCCGGCGAGCGGGCGGAATTCCCCGATACCGCCTACAAGGGCATCGAATGGGCGGCCGCCGACGCCGTGCTGGAGCGCTCGCGCGTGCTCCTCACGGTCCAGCCATTCAGCGTCGGGCAGATTAGCCGCTTGGCGGCGGGCACCGTCGTGATCGGCTTCATGCAGCCGCATGTTCGCACCGCCGAGGTGCAGGCCCTGCGCGAGCGCAAGATCACAAGTTTCGCGATCGAGCTCATTCCGCGCATCTCGCGCGCCCAGTCGATGGACGCGCTGTCCTCCCAGGCGGCTATCGCGGGATACAAGGCGGTGCTGATTGCCGCGGACCATCTCCCAAAATTTCTGCCGATGCTCACGACCGCTGCTGGGACCATCCGTCCGTCGCAGGTGCTCGTGATCGGCGCCGGCGTCGCGGGACTGCAGGCGATCGCGACGGCACGCCGCCTCGGGGCCGTCGTCGAGGCGTACGACGTGCGCAGCGCGACCCGCGAGCAGGTGAAATCTCTCGGGGCAAAATTCGTCGACACGGGCGTGAGCGCCGAGGGCCAGGGCGGCTACGCCCGCGAGCTGACCGACGAGGAGCGGCGCAGGCAGCAGGAGGCACTCGATGCGCGTATTGCGGTGGCCGACGCCGTCGTCACCACGGCATCGGTGCCGGGCCGACCAGCGCCGAAGATCATCAGCCGCAGCGCGGTCGAGCGCATGCGCCCCGGCTCCGTCGTGGTCGACATCGCGGCCGAGCAGGGCGGCAATTGCGAGCTGACGCGTCCGGGTGAGATCGTCGAGCACGCGCGCGTCAAAATCATCGGTGCGCTCAATCTGGCGGCGCAGCTCGCTTACAACGCGAGCGAGATGTATTCGCGCAATCTGCTGAACTTTTTGCGTCCCGCGCTGGCGAAGGGTGGCGAGCTCGCGATCGATTGGAGCGACGAGGTGTTCGCGCAGTCGTGTTTGACGCACGACGGCACCATCCGCCACGAAGCCACCCGCAAGCTGCTCGGCGGCTGAGCGCACTGGGAGACTGTTGATGACTGGGATGATCGCTCTTTACATCTTCATGCTCGCAGCCTTCACCGGCTACGAAGTCATCTCGCGCGTGCCCGTGATTCTGCACACGCCTCTCATGTCGGGCTCGAATTTCGTGCACGGCATCGTGCTGGTCGGTGCGATGGTCGCGCTCGGAGCGGCGCACACGCCGCTGGAGAAGGCGATCGGATTCATCGGCGTGCTGCTCGCTGCGGGCAACGCGGTCGGCGGCTACGTCGTGACCGAACGCATGCTCGAGATGTTCAAGACGAGCAGCCGGCCGGGCGCGAAGGGGCCGCACTGATGCAAGGTATGGAGTTCTCGACGCTGCCGCGCGGCGCCCTGTCGGCGGGGCTGCTGATCCAGATCAGCTATTTCATTACCGCGATCCTTTTCATCATGGGCTTGAAGCGCATGAGCTCGCCCGTGACCGCGCGCAGCGGCATCCTCTGGGCGGGCGCCGGCATGCTCGTCGCGACCCTGGTCACCTTCCTCTATCCGGGGATGAGCAACTATCCGCTCATCCTCGCAGCGGTCGTCGTGGGCGGAGTGCTCGCATGGGTCAGCGGCAAGCGGGTCGCGATGACCAACATGCCGCAGATGATCGCCCTGTACAACGGCATGGGAGGTGGCGCAGCGGCAGCCATCGCAGCCGTCGAGCTCTACAAGGGCGCATCTCACGGCTATGCCTCCACGACGCTCGCCGTGGTCGGCGGCATCATCGGCGCGGTCTCCTTCGGCGGCAGCCTGATCGCGTTCGCCAAGCTGCAGGGTCTTATCGTGCGCAGCTTGAGATTCACCGGGCAGCAGTTCGTGAATCTGCTGCTGCTGGCTGCCGCCGTCGGTTACGGCATCCTGGTCATCGTGCACACCGAGGCGCCCCCGACGGCCGCGGTCACGAGCGTGTTCGCCTTCGCGCTCGTGCTGGGCGTGACGATGACCCTGCCGATCGGCGGAGCCGACATGCCCGTCGTGATCTCTCTCTACAACGCGCTGACGGGACTCGCGGTGGGCTTCGAGGGCTTCGTGCTCAACAACGCCGCGATGATCATCGCGGGCACCGTGGTGGGCTCAGCCGGCACGCTGCTCACACAATTGATGGCCAAGGCGATGAACCGCTCGCTCGGCAACGTGCTCTTTTCCGGCTTCGGTGACACCGGCGCCGCGGCCACGGGTGAGGTCACGGGAAGCCTGAAGCCGATCGAGGCGGCGGATGTGGGCGTGATGCTCGCGTTCGCACAGAAGGTCATCATCGTTCCCGGCTACGGGATGGCGGTCGCCCAGGCGCAGCACAAGATCTGGGAGCTGTGCCAGCTGCTCATCGACCGCGGCGTGACGGTGAAGTTCGCGATCCATCCCGTCGCCGGACGCATGCCCGGGCACATGAACGTGCTGCTGGCAGAGGCAGGCGTCCCCTACGATCTGATCGCCGACCTCGACGAGATCAATGCAGAGTTCGACACGGCCGACGTGGCACTCATCATCGGGGCGAACGATGTGGTTAATCCCGTGGCGCGCACCGACAAGTCGAGCCCGATATACGGGATGCCGATCCTCAACGCCGACAAGGCGAAGAACGTCATCGTGATCAAGCGCGGCAAGGGTGCGGGGTTCTCGGGCATCGAGAACGCGCTCTTCTATCTCGACAACACCCGGATGCTCTATGGCGATGCGCAGAAGGCCGCGGCCGAGCTCATCCAGGCAGTGAAGGCGGTGGGCTGAGGCTGCGAGCAGCGGGCGGCTGCCGCTCGCTCAGGTGCACGTGCTCCGGACGAAAGCCCATCCCGATCACCCGGGCGGGAATGCGTTGTAGGAAAGGGAATGCCTGCATGAGACGGACGATCCGCGGCACCCGAGGAGTCGCGCCGCTCGCCAGTATGGGGCTCAGGACGTAACTCTGGATGGCGAGCTGCATGCTCTGGGTCGCGCGCGTCGGAAACAGGCGCCGCCGCTGCACCCGACGCAGCTCTGCCGGGCGCACCGCCCCGCGTCGCAGCGGCTCGGCAAGCAGGTTCGCCGTGGCAACGGCGTCCTGGATGGCCAGATTGATGCCCACGCCGCCGATGGGTGACATGGCGTGCGCGGCATCCCCGATGAACAGCAGTCCGGGCTTGAACCAGCGAATCAAGCGATCGACCTTGACGGTCAAGAGCTTGACCTCATCCAGCGAGCGGATCTCGCTCGCAGAGGATCTGCCGGCCAGCCGTGCCACGCGCGCGCGAAAGGCCTCCAATCCCTGTGCCTTCATCTGCTCTGCCATGCCCTTCGGGATGACCAGCGCACACTGCAGATAATCTCCCCGATAGAGCATCACCAGGATCTCGCCGGCCGCGATGCGCCCGAGTGCCGCCGGTCGCTCCTGCCTGCCGCAGGCGAGCTTGAACCACAGTACGTCGATCGGTGCGCCGAGATCCTTGACCTGCAAGCCGGCGTACTTGCGCAGCTGCGAGTGACGCCCGTCCGCGCCGATAGTGACAGCTGCGCGGATCTCCAGAGGCTCGGATCCGCCGCGCGCCCGCACGCCGATCGTGCGCTCGCCGTGCGAGAGCAGCTCAAGCGCCTCGGTGTTCATGAGCAGGCGAAAGGTGTCGTACCGCCGCGCCTCCTCGGCCAGCAGATGCAAGAACTCCCATTGCGGCATCATGCCGATGAACTTGCAGCGGGTCGGCAGATGCGTGAAATCCGCCATGCGCACGCGCTCCTGCCCGAGCTCGCCCTCGGCGTACTGCAGCTCCTGATGGGGCCGCGCAAGAAAGTGCTCCAGCAAGCCGAGCTCCGCCAGCACTTCCATGGTAGAGGGGTGAATGGTGTCGCCGCGGAAATCGCGCAGAAAGTCGGCGTGCTTCTCCAGCACGATCACATCGATCCCGGCACGCGCCAGCAGATATCCGCTCATGAGACCGGCGGGGCCGCCGCCCGCGACCAGGCATGTGCAGGAGAGTGTTCGCGGCGTTCCCATTAAACTAAGCTCATTGAGAGCGCACGGGCGCACACCTGGGTTACGCTGACGTGAACATCGCGGTGCTCGCCTCGCACGAGGGCACGACGCTGCAGGCCGTGCTCGATGCCTGCGCCGCAGGGCGCATTCCCGCGCGCGTTGTCCTCGTGATCAGCAACAACTCCGATTCCGGTGCCCTGAGGCGTGCGCGCGCAGCGGGGGTGACCGCGTTGCACCTCTCGGGCGCCACCCACCCCGAGGCACCAACGCTCGATCGGGCGATCCGCGACGCGCTGCGCGAGTCGCGCGCCGACCTGGTGCTGCTCGCCGGATACATGAAGAGGCTGGGCCCCGTCACGCTCGAATCCTTTCACGGACGCATCCTCAATACCCACCCCGCGCTGTTGCCGAAGTTCGGCGGACAGGGCATGTACGGCATGCATGTCCATCAAGCGGTGCTCGCTGCGGGCGAGCGTACGAGCGGAGCCACGCTGCATTTCGTGGACACAAACTATGACAGCGGTCCCGTGCTCGCGCAGGTAACGGTCCAGGTCGCCCCCGAGGACACGCCGGCGACCCTGGCCGCGCGGGTGCAGGAGGCCGAGCGCGCTCTGCTCGTGCAGACTCTGAACGACATCGCAAGCGGCAGGCGCACGCTCGCCTAGGGATCACTTCTTGGCGGCGGCTCTCTTCTTCCTCTTGGCGGGGTCCTTCGCGCGGGACTTGCCGAAGGATCCGCGATAGATCTTGCCGCGGCGGGTCTTGCGATCACCTTTGCCCATGCGAGACAGCTCCTCTGGGTGCGAGGGCGCGCAGTTTAGCACTCGAGCGGCCCGCTCCCGCGAGGGCCGGTAAGCTGCAGCCACAGCAGCCGTCGGGAGCTCGATGGTGCCGGGCGCCGGCCGAGCCCGCGACGGGTGGGGCACTGCCTTGTTTGTGAAGGCTGCTTCCTGTAAGGTGCGCCTCGGTTCGTGACCTTTCCCTTTCCCGTCGCCTGCCGCCCGCGCTAATCCCGCCCGGCTTCCGAGTTGAGAAAAGCCGAATCGTTGTCGATCCAGGTGGCAGAGTGCGCACACCGACATCCAAACTTTCGGCTGCCTCCCTGCCTCAGTGTCCAAGCCGCATACACACGAGCGTTCGTGCCGCGGCATTGCGAGTTTCAGGAGCTTGATTCAATGACGAAGATCTATGTCGGAAACCTGCCGTTCTCGACCGACGAGAACGAGATCCGCACTCTCTTTTCTCAGCACGGGACCGTCGAGTCCGTCAACGTGATCACGGACCGGGATACTGGCCGGCCGCGTGGCTTCGCGTTCGTGGAGATGCCGCGTGCAGATGCGGCCCGCGCGATTCAGAACCTGAATGGCAAGGAGCTCGGCGGGCGCGCGCTGCGCGTCAACGAAGCCCAGGAGCGCGGCGCAGGGGGCGCGCGCAGCGGCGGGCCCAACAAGCGCTGGTAAGAGCGCGCCGGATTTTTCGCGCGGCCGGTGACGGACCTCGACAGGAGGCCGTCCACCGGCTTTGTGCTTTCTCAATCGCCGCGGTCGGTTGGCTAGGTCGAGCCGATCGAGTAGCGGATCGCCAGCTGTAGCAGGGTCTCCGTGGCGAGCGGCGACTCGCCCAGGAAGATCTGCCGGTTCGACTGCGAGCTGTGCACTTGCAGCCACTCGAGCGCGAAGCGCCAGTGGCGGTTCGGCTCGTACAGGTAGCTCGCCGTCCACGCGTTGCCCGTCTGATTGCCGATCGGTGTCGGCGCCTGCGGGGTGACAGAGAATTGATCGTAGCGGGCGCTCAGCGTGTGCTTGCCGATCTGCTCCGACAGCAGCACATAGTCGGTAGTGAACTCCCATTCGTGCTCGTGGCCAGACGGCGCGACATAGGTCTCGCCCTGCATCCACTGCACGATGGCCGTCCAGCCGCCGCTACCCTCGGCGCGCACCCCGGCCGTATCAAAACGTGTTTCCCACGCATGAGCGCCGCTCACGGGATCGAAGGCCGCCGGATCGGCATGATTGTCGTAATGCAGCGCGCGGAAAGTGATCCTGTCGAGATAGCGTGCGTTGACACCGATGTAGGTGCCGGCACGGCCGTCGATCTCGTGAAATTCTTCAAACCCGGCAACCGGCCTGCCGCCCGGGACACCCACGCGCCCGAAGAGCGTGGTTTGATGGTATCCACGGCGAAGCCGTGCATCGCCAGGGATACGCCGGCGGGCTCGTTCCAGCCGAACACGGCGCCCGTGAGGCCAACATCGACGCTGTGTCCGAGCTTCGTTCCCAGCCAGTCGATATCCGCCTGGAGGCCGATGGTGCGCAACTCCTCGGCGACCCAACTGTCGAGCGCAGAGTAGGACAGCGTATAGGGTGATTCCCAGCCTGAAGCGTGATTCGCGAGCGACAGCGGCGCGTAGAAGGCGCCCGCCTTCACGCGGGTGCGGAAGCCGGCACGCGGATAGGGACGCAGCTCGAGGTACGTCTCCGTGAGATCGAGGGGGTTCTCGTCGTTGTCGCCCCAGTACGAGGCATCGAGCTTCAGGGCTAGTATCTGGAAGAAGGTCTCGGACAGCGCGAAGCGTGCGCGACCCAGGCGCGCCCCTGATTGGTCCTCGCCCCCAGCGCAAGGCCCCCGGGCCACCATTCGAGAAAGGCTTTCTGTCCGTCCGAATCGAGGCCGCGTGCGCGAGGTCTCACTCTTGCACCCGGGTTCTCGCCGCCGGTGCCGCGCGGAGCCTAGGATGGCTCACACGCGTTCGAGCATATGTCATGGGCAGTTTTCGCAACCGACTTCTCGTGCTGATTATCGGGTTGGTTGTGCTCACACAAACTGTGACTCTGATCGCAGTTCTCGCGCGCACCTCGCGCGACGTCGAGGCGCGCGGCTACGAGCAGCTGCGTGCCGAGGGCGCGGTGGTGCAGCAGTTCATGCGTTTCCGCGCAACTCAGCTCGCGAGCGCGCTTTCCGTGCTCGCCGCCGACTACGGCTTTCGTACCGCGGTCGCCAGCGGGGATGCGACGACGATGCTATCGGCGGCACGCAACCATTCCACGCGCATCGGCGCGGATCTGCTGCTGTTGCTCGATACCGACGGGCGCCTCCTGACTTCCACCGTCCCGCGCGGCTCGATCCCGAGCGCATCGCTCGCCGAGTTGCTCGTCAGAGCCGACAACTCGCGCGAGCAGGCGCACTTCATGGCGTTCGGCGAGCGGCTCTATCAGGTAGTGCTCGCTCCGGTGCGTGCTCCCGATACGATCGGCTGGGTGCTGATGGGATTCACGGTCGATGACGCGCTCGCCAATCGCATCCGCGATCTGGTCGGAGTCGATGTCAGTCTCATCGCGCGCAGCCGTGAGGGCGGCACGCTCGTCGCATCCACGCACCCGCAGCGCGAGCGTGCGAGCCTCTCGGCTCAGCGTGCCGCGGCCACGCCCGACGCTGACACTCCGCACATCGTGAACATCGGCGCCACGCCGTACCTGAGCTTTGCCCGGCGCCTCGAGGACGGTGAGGGTTCCGTCGACGTGCTGCTGCTGCGGCCCATGACATCGGTGCTCGCCCCCTACGTAGACGTGCGCAACGCGCTGCTGCTGGTCGGCAGCGTCGCGCTGATCCTCGCTGTCGCCGTCGGCCTGTTGCTCGGTCGCAGCGCGACCCATCCGATCGGCGAGCTGGTGCGTGCCGCCCGACGTATCGCCAGCGGCTCCTACGGCACGGCCGTGCAGACCCGCGGCGGTGAGGAGTTCGCAAGTCTCGCAGCCGCGTTCAACACCATGCAGCAGGACATCGCCGAGCGCGAGGCGCGCATCACGCATGATGCGTATCACGATGCGCTCACCGGCCTTGCCAATCGCGCCTACGCCGAGCGCCACCTGGATCAGCTGCTGCGCAGCTTGGAGAGCACGCAAACGGCGCTGATCGTGCTCGACGTGCGCAACGTGCGTGAGATCAATGCCTCGCTCGGTCATCACGTCGGCGACGACGCGCTGCGGGAGGCGGCGCGCCGCCTACGCCAGAACACCGGCCCGAACGAGCTGGTGGCCCGGCTCGCGGCCAATCAGTTCCTGGTCATCGCGGGGGGCTGCTCGCTCGAGCGTGCTCCGCTGCTCGCCGAGCAGCTCGCAGGCGTCATACGCAGCGGCTTTCACCTGCCCACCGTCAGCCTGGATCTGCACGTCACCGCGGGCGTGTGCTGCGCGCCCGAGCACGGAAACTCGGCCCGCGAGCTGTTGCGGCGTGCGCAGATCGCGCTCGAGGACGCCGAGGAGGCACGCGGCCGTGTGGCCTTGTATCGCGCTGGGCGGGATGAGGAACACCGCCGCCGACTCGCTCTGGTCGGGGACCTGCGCAGCGCCATCGACAACGATGCACTCACGCTCGTGTATCAGCCGAAGGTGACCGTCGCACAACGCACGGTCACCAGCCTCGAGGCTCTCGTGCGCTGGTCGCATCCGCAGCTCGGCACCATCTCGCCTGCCGAGTTCGTGCCGATCGCGGAGCGCACCGGCGCCTCGCGCCGCCTCACCAGCTGGGTAGTGAACGCCGCGCTGCGCCAGATGGCGCAGTGGATGCGCGAGGGCCTGGTAGTGGACGTCGCGGTGAACCTGTCGGCTCCGGATATTCTCGATCCGCTGCTGAGCGATGAGATCCTGAACGCGTTGCGGGCACAGCGCATCGATGCCACCCGGTTGGTTCTCGAGATCACCGAGAGCGCCGTAATGCGCGATGCCCCGCTCGCGGCGCGCAACATGCAGCTGCTGCGCATCGCCGGCGTGCGCTTCTCGATCGATGATTTCGGCACCGGCTACTCGTCGCTGTCGCAGTTGAGCCGCCTGCCCGTCGATGAGCTCAAGATCGATCGCTCATTCATGATGCACGCACATGAGCGCCGCGACGACGCGACCATCGTGCGCACCACGATCGAGCTCGGCCACAGCATGGGACTCAAAGTGGTGGCCGAGGGCGTGGAGCAGCCCGAGGCGTGGAACCTGCTGCGCAGGCTCGGTTGTGATTTTGCGCAGGGCTATCTCATCAGCCGGCCGCTGCCCGCGGCGGAGGTCCTCGCCTTCGTGCGCCAGGCGAATCAGCTGCTGGCGACGTCGGATTCGACCGTGCGGCAGATCCGTGCGCTCGAGGAGCTCGCCTCGGGTCGCAGCTGAATGGCGCGCGCCCTATCGCTGACGTGCGAGCAGCGTCTCGACTTCTGCCGCCGCGAGTGCGCGTGCGTGCAGGTAGCCTTGCGTGTAATTGCATTTGAAACGGCGCAGCATCTTCAGTTGCGGCTCCGTCTCGACGCCCTCGGCGACCGTCAGCAAGCCCAGCCCGGAGGCGAGCGCGAGGATGCTGCGCGTCAGTGTGACGCTCGCCCGATCCTTCGGCACCCCCCTCACGAAGCGCCGATCGATCTTGAGCAGATCGACGGGCAGCTTCGAGAGCAGCCCGAGCGAGGAATAGCCAGTTCCGAAATCATCGAGTGCAATGCGGATGCCGGCCTCCCGCAGCGGGCGCAAGCGCCGGCTGGTCCCCTGCGGGTCCTGCATCAACGCAGTCTCGGTAATCTCCAGATCAAGCCCGCAGTCTTGCGAGTCGGAGCCCTCGCACTCGATCAGCTTCAGGAGCTCCTCGACGAAGCCCGGGCGCCGCACCTGCAGTGGCGAGACATTCACCGCCACGCGCACCGGCGACAAGCCCATCTCACTCCAGCGAGCACGATCCTGCAGGGCACGGCGCAGGGCCCACTCGCCTACCGGCACGATGAGCTCCGTGGACTCCAGCACGCTCAGGAAGCGCGTCGGCTGGACCAGCCCCTGCTGCGGATCGTTCCAGCGCAGCAACGCCTCGAGTGACTCGACCCGACCGGTGGCGGTGCACACCTGCGGCTGATAGTAGAGCTCGAACTGCTCCGCATCGAGCCCCTCGCGCAAGCGATGCTCGAGCGCGAGCCGCTCGAGCATCTCGCTGCGCATTGCAACCTTGTAGGTCAGGTAGTGCTCACCGCACTCTTTGGCGTACTTGAGCGCGGCCTCTGCGTTTTGCACGAGCGTGCCGCCGTCCCCGCCGTTGGTCGGATAGCGCGCGATACCGCAGCGGCAGGAAATGCGCACGCTGCGCCCCTGGATATTGAAAGGACGCGCGAACAGGGTCGAGTCGAGCAGTGAGGCAATAGCGGCCGCTTCGCGCGGCAGATCGGGTTCCAGCAGCACGAAGGTGCCGGTGCCCAGATAGCCGCAGCGCTCTTCGCGACCGGCATGCTCGCGCAAGCGCTTGGCGATCCGCTGCAGCAGCAGATCGCCGAATTCGCGGCCGAAGCTGTCGTTGAAGTTGTTGAGATTGTGCACGTCGAAGGCGGCGAGAAGCGGATTCGTGCTCGGCAAGCCCAGACGCAGCTGCTGGTCCAGTCGCGTGCAGAACAGCGCGCGGTTCGCCAGCCCGGTGAGCGGGTCGTGATGCGCTTGATGCGTGCCCCCGTTCGCTTGCGCCTCAGCGCGCAACGCGTGCGACACCGTCGCAGCGACATCTTCCAGGATGAGCAGCTCATCCTCACGCGGCGGATCCGCGGATCTCGAGGTGAGGGTGAGGGCACCGATGCGTGCACCCTCCGCGTCGAGGGGCAGGGCGAGCGTGGCGCGAGTGCGCTCGGCATGCAGCCGCTCCCGACCGTGCACGGAGCTGAATTCGGCGCTGCGGCCGTCGGGCTGAAGCAGCGCGACGCAGGCCCGATCGTAGATGCCGGTCTGGGTCGCGAGCTCGCAGACCTCCCGCAGCAACTCGTCACGGTGCTTGATGCGCCGCGCGGCTGCATGCACCGCGCTCTGCATGCGCATCAGGCGCGTCAGGTGGAGGATCTGCTGTCGGTAGTGCTCACATTCGCAGCCCTCCTGAGCGTTCATGCAGGCGGCTCCGCGGGCGCATCGCCGACCTCATGCGGCTGCAGGGTCGGCACGTGCTTTTCCTCCTCGGGGATGACCGGGAAATCGATGCGTACAGTAGTACCGATTCCCGGCTCGCTCGCGATCGAGAGTCGCGCCAGGTGCAGGCGCACGACACTGTTGACGATGCCGAGGCCCAGACCGACACCGGGCGCGCGTGGTCCCGTTGCGAACAGGCTGGTCAGTAGGTTGTTCAGCCGCACGGCATCCATGCCGATGCCGTTGTCGGCGACGGTCAGTCTCACGACATCTAGCGCACCGGACATGGGCGCGGCCGGCTGCAGCTGCGCGGGGCGGCTGCGCGATGCCGCACTGAGCCCGACGACGCCGATCTCGATCACGCCGTGGCGATCGGGCAGAGCGCGAGCTGCGTTCATGACCAGATTCAAGAGCACGCGTTGCAGCCCCACGGCGTTGCCGCGGATGAGAGGCGTGTCGCGATCGAGCGCTGCGCGCAACTCGACGGGCACCGGCAGGGTCGCACGCAGCAACGGCAGTGCACGCGAGACCACGCTCCCTAAGGAGAGCGGACGGCACTCGTAGGCGGCACCGCGCGCAAAATCCAGGATCTGATCGGAGAGATCCCGGGCGAGCTCCGCGGCCTCGATGATGCGGACAGCGCGCGCGCGGTGTCCCGCCTCTGCGGTGGCGGGATGTACGTCGGCGCTTTCGATGCCACCGCCCATCGGCAGCAGCAGCGCACGCAAGTCATGGACCACGCCGGCGGCGAAATCGCCGAGCGTGGCCAGGTGGTGTGCGGGCGCGGCCGGCGACGTGCCGGATGTCGGCGCGTCCTTCGCGCTCGGGAGCGGGGAACCGGGGATCCGCTCGGTCATCGTCCTTCTCTCCGTGTTTGTATCGGTTGCCGCGCCAATGCCCAGCGCCGACGCACTCTAGAGAGGCGGTCCCCCATGCAAAATCAACAAAACCCCCGAGAGGAACGCGGGGATTTCCTTAGTGCAGTGCGATTACTGCCGCGCTTATGGTGAGCTAGATGTGGAGTCTCAACAGGTTGTTTCTGTTGAGGCCTATTCTGGATATCGGTGGTATCGGCGCATCAATCGGCGACGATCTTGTTGCGGATCGCATAGCGCACGAGCTCGGCGAGCGAGCCGAATGCCATCTTGCGCATGATGTTGTTTCGGTGTGTCTCCACCGTCTTGACGCTGAGATCCAGGATGCGGGCGATCTCCTTGTTGCTCTTGCCCTCGGCGAGCAGCTGCACCACGTGCCGCTCGCGCGGGGAGAGCGTACCCGTGTCCGAATCCGCGGCCGCCGCTCCTGCACGCCGGTAGCCCTCGAGCACGAGCCGGCCCACCGTGGACGAAAAGAACGGCCGGCCCTGCAGCAGCGACTCGATCGCCTCCATGAGCGCGCGCCCCGCGTCCGATTTGAGCAGATAGCCGAGCGCGCCGGCATCGAGCACCTCGCGCACCAGCTGCTCGGACTCGTGGGCCGTGAGGATCAGGATGCGCGTGGCGGGCAGCATCGCGTGGATCTGTCGAGCCGCGTCCAGGCCGTTCAACTCGGGCATCGTCAGATCGAGAATCGCGATGTCGGGAGCGTGCGTCACGGCCATCTGGACCGCTTGCTGGCCGTTGGCCGCCTCGGCGACGATGGTCCACTCCGGACGTTCGCCCACCGCGGCCACCAGGCCGCGGCGGAACAGGGCGTGATCGTCCGCAATGAGGATGCGCGCATTGCTCACGTGCGCGCCCCGTCAGTAGCTGGCGACCGCGCGGGCGGCATGCTGGACCTTGCAAGCGGCAGTTCGGCGCGCACACAGGTGCCGTTCGGATTGGAGCGGATGCGCAGCGTGCCTCCGAGCTGGCGCATGCGCTCGCGCATTCCCGCGAGCCCCACGCCGACCACGAAGGCTGCCGCGACGGTGTCGGCGCCGGCGCTCGCGCCGATACCCCGCCCGCTGTCCTCGATCTCGAGCACGTGCGACCCATCGTGCTCGAACAGACGAATGGCAACCGAGGGACTCTTCGAGTGCCGCTGCACGTTCGTGAGCGCTTCCTGTGCCACTCGAAACAGCGCGAGCTCGTGCTCGCGGGGCATGCGATCCATGGTCTGCGGAAGCGCGAGGTGGATTTCGAGGTCGCTGCGCTGTCGCAACCCGTCCGCAAGCCAGCGCAGAGCACTGACCAATCCGATCTCATCCAGCAGCGGCGGATGTAGCAGATATGAGGCCGTGCGGATCTCGGCGGCGCATTGATGCGCCAGCGTCAAACATTCGTCGAGCAGCGTACGCGCAGGCTGCGCCAGCGCGCCCGCGGCCCGCGCCAGTCGCTCGAGTTTGAGCTCCAGCGAGGCGAGGACCTGCCCGGTCGCGTCGTGCAGATCACGGCCGATGCGGCGGCGCTCGTCGTCCTGGATGCGTACCAGGGCGCCGGCGAGCTCCCGTAGCTCGCTGACCACGCGCTCCCGCTCCTGCTCCGACAAGTGCCGCTGCGTGATGTCGTGAACGACGGCGAGCGTCAGACGCTTGCCCGCGGAATCGAGCGTCGAAAGGTCGATGCTTGCATAGAAGGGTTGATGGGTGTCCAAGCGCTCGTGCACCCATTCGAAAGTCGTAGCCCCCTCGCGCAGTGCCTGCCGCACGCGCCTGCGCGTGTCCAAGGCATCCGAGGGACGGCCATCGGGCTGCAGCGGCGGCGAGAAATCCCAGGGCGAGAGGCCGATGAGTTCATCCGGGTGATCGACACCGAACATCGAGGCGCTGGTGCGATTGGCCTCGATCAGCCGGTCCTCCTCGAGAATGAACGCCGCGAAAGCGGCGTTATTGAAGAGCGTGCGGTAATGCAGCTCGCGGCGCCGCAACGAACGGAACAGGAAGTCGAGCAGCCCCGTCATGATGCCCACGAGGAGCGTGAGCCCGCTGGCCAGGATCAACGTATCGCGCCGTCGCGCGTGCCATTCGGCAAGCGCGGCGCTGCGACTGCGCGCCGCTGCGACGACGATCGGGTAGCCTGCGACATGGTCGTAGGCGACGACCGTCGGTTGGCCGGTGTAAGGATTGTCTCCCTCCACCACGCCGCTGCCACTGTTGCCCACTTGCCGGTACATGCTGGACGCCGCGACGCTGCGCCCTTCCTCGCCGAGCGGCGCAATGTTGCGCAGCGCCCGTCGGGTAATCAAGGCGAGTGCGGTGCCATCCGTAATGAAGATACCGACGCCGCTCTCCGTATCGGGCTGCATGTAGGGCGCGGCCAGACTGCTGCTGAACGTGAACAGGGCACCTGCCCAGGTTTCGTGCGCATCTCCCCGCCCCACGCGCTGCGCGAGGGGCACCACGCGTTCGCCGGAACCATCTGGATTCATGAGGGGCCGACCTACCCAGGTATCGCGGCCGTGTTGCGCAAAAGCCGGTGCGAGCCAGGCGGGTGGCGGAGAACCCACATCGGTCGCTCCCGTGCGCGCAATGAGCACGAAGCGTTTCGGGCTCGCGAGAAATAGTCCGCGCACGTACGCACGTCCCGTGAGCATGTGCTCGAGTGTGGTGGACAGCCGGTCCGTCGGAATCTTGTCGATACCGGAGGCGGCCTCGAGCTCGTTGGCTCCGGCGACGGCCCCACCCACGCCGTCACCAATCATCGCCTCGACCTGCGCTCGCAGCTCGCCCGCGACGCTGCGCAGGTGCTCGCGCTCTTTCACCAGCGTGTTGCGCTCATCGCTCTCGATGCGCAACGTGGCGTAGCTCCAGACCGCCAGGCACAGGAGCAAGGCATAAAGGAGCAGCAGCCAGCTGGCCGCCGCAGGAAGCAGTCGGTTCAGCCGGCTGCTCGCGGCGGACTTCGCAGACCGAGCTGCTCGCGATGGCGCGCTTGACACGACCACACTCCGGAGCCGCTGCCCATACGATCTTAGTGGACTTACCCGATGGCGGCTATGCGCGCGCCGATGCACTGGCGCGCCGCTGTGCTGCCGTGCGGCGTGCTAGCGGTAGCGTGCCAGGATCTTCTGCAACCCGGCGGAGCCGGGCGAGAGCTGCTCGTACGGCACGCTGTTCAGAGGCTCATCGGGCGTCGCGTTGACCTGGTGAAACTCGCTCTTCGAGGGCTCGACAAACAGCAGTCCCGTCAGATACTCCCCGAGCTGCAAGCGCTCCTGGATCTGGGACGAAGCGCTGGTGCGGCTCGTGGGATCGTAATCGGCGGCAAGCTTGCGCAACACGATCCGGCTGCCGTCGTGCACAACGAGCGACACGGACTCACCGGCAGCATAATCGGCGGTGATCTCGCGCTCGAGCGGCACGAAGTCGGTGTGCACGGCCGGCTCGTAATGCTCACGCGTGTAGGAGTAGCTCTTGGTCGAGCCCTCGTGATCGTTGAAAGTGACGCACGGGGAGAGCACGTCGATCAGCGCGAAGCCGTCGTGATTGAGCCCAGCTTTGATGAGCGGCACCAGCTGCTGCTTGTCGCCCGAGAAGCTGCGCGCGACGAATGAGGCGCCGAGCGACAGGGCGAGCAGCACGGGATCGATCGGCGGCTGCACGTTCGACTCGCCCTTCTTCGCCTTCGAGCCGACATCGGCGGACGCGGAGAACTGACCCTTGGTCAGCCCGTACACACCGTTATTCTCGATGATGTACAGCATGTTGAGATTGCGACGAATGGCGTGACAGAACTGTCCGAGGCCGATCGACAGCGTATCCCCATCTCCCGAGACGCCGATGTAGTGAAGCTTGCGATTGGCGGCATTCGCACCCATGGCGATCGATGGCATCCGTCCGTGAACCGAGTTGAAGCCATGGCCGCCGCTCACGAAGTAGGCCGTGGTTTTCGACGAGCAGCCGATACCGGAGAGCTTCACCACCTGTTGCGGCTCGAGCGAGAGCTCCCAGCTCGCCTCGACGAGGGCGGCGGTGATGGAGTCATGCCCGCACCCGGCGCACAAAGTCGAGAGCACGCCTTCATAGTCGCGCCGCGTAAAACCGAGGGCGTTGCGCGGCAGCGATGGATGCGCGACCTTGGGTTTGGTGATGTACGTCATGTCAGCTCCTCGGGCGCGCCGTCGCCGTCGTGCGCTCGGCGGTCTGCCGCTCCCTGGGAATCAAGGCGCCACGCGTCTCGGCGAGCACTCCCTCGGTGATGAACGTCGAGGACACGGGCATCCCGCTGTAGTGCAGCAGCGAGCGCAGCTTCGCCTTATCCACTGAGGTCTCTGCCGTCAACAGCGTGCGCAGCTGCGCGTCGCGATTCTGCTCGATCACGAACACGACTCGATGGCCGTTCAGGAAGCGCTCGACATCGTCACTGAACGGGAACGCGCGCACGCGCAGGTAATTGATGGTCATGCCTCGAGCGCGGAGGTGGTCGAGAGCCTCGCGGATAGCACCATCGCAGCTACCGAGCGAGACGATGCCGATCTCGCCCGCAGGCGCGCCGTCGAGCACGGCGCGCGGCACGAGCTTCTTCGCCGTGCTCCACTTCTTCAGCAAGCGATCGATGACGATCTGATACTCGGCGGGATCTTCCGTGTAGGCGCCATATTGTGTGTGGCCGGAGCCGCGTGCGAAATATGCAGCCTTGGGATGCACGCCGGCAAAGGTGCGATAGGCGATCCCGTCGCCGTCCTTATCGAAGTAGCGGTAGAACTTCTCGAGCTTCTCCACCGCCTCCTTGCCGAGCACCTTACCGCGGTCGGGCCGATACGCATCGTCCCATTGCAGATCGCGACACATCCAATCGTTCATGCCGATGTCGAGATCGGAGAGCACCAGCACAGGTGTCTGCAGGCGCTCGGTGAGGTCGAAAGCCTGCACCGCGAGGTAGAAGCACTCCTCGGGATTGGCCGGATAGAGGCACACATGGCGCGTGTCACCATGGCCGGCATATGCGCATTCGAGGATGTCACCCTGCTGCGTGCGGGTCGGCATTCCCGTCGACGGACCGACGCGTTGAATGTCGAACACGACCGCGGGCACCTCAGCGTAGTAGGCCAGGCTGAGAAACTCATTCATCAGCGAGATGCCTGGACCGGAGGTGGCGGTGAACGCACGCGCACCGTTCCAGGAAGCGCCGATCACCATGCCGATCGCGGCGAGCTCGTCCTCGGCCTGGATGAAAGCGAAGTTCTTGCGCCCCGTGGCGGCATCGACGCGCAGACGGTCACAGAAGGCCTTGTACGCATCCATGAGTGAGGTGGAAGGTGTGATCGGATACCACGCCGCCACCGTCGCACCGGCGAACACGCAGCCGAGCGCGGCAGCGGTATTGCCATCGATCATGATGTGCCCCGCCGTGCGGTCCAGCTTCTCGACGCGGAGCGGTAGCGGACAGGGGCAGTGCGCACGAGCGTAGTCGTAGCCCAGCTGAATCGCACGCATGTTGCTGTCGATGAGCTGTGGCTTCTTCGCGTAAGTCTCGGCGAGCAGCTTGCGGATCTGCTCCACATCGAGCGCGAGCAGCGCCGCGAGCGCCCCCGCGTAGCAGATGTTCTTCATCAGAATGCGCGTTCGCACGCCATTGAAGTTCTCGTTGCACAGCTGAGCGAGCGGCACGCCGATCACGGTGATGTCCTCGCGCTTGAGCAGCGCCGGACGTGGCCAGGTCGAGTCGTAAAGGAGGTAGCCGCCCGGTGCGACCTCCTTCACATCCTTCGAGTACGTCTCGGCGTTCATCGCGACCATGATGTCGACGCTTCCCGAGCGAGCGACGTAGCCGTCTTTCGTCACGCGGATCTCGTACCACGTGGGCAGCCCCTGGATGTTCGAGGGGAAGTAGTTCTTGCCCATGACGGGGATGCCGCTGCGGAACATCGATTTCATGAGGAGCGCATTCGCGCTCGCGGAGCCGGTGCCGTTGACGGTGGCGATCTTGATGACGAAATCGTTGATGCGACTGGCCTGATCGGCTGACATGGGAGCTTGAGTTCCTCGTGGCGGGTCGGGTGTCGCTCAGGCGATCTTCGGTTCCTGCGCGGCGGAAGCGCCGGCTTCGTCTTCGACGTGCGGCCAGTGCACGAGCGATTTCTGCATGTCCCAGGCCGCGGTCGGACAGCGCTCCGCGCACAGCCCGCAATGCACGCACAGATCCTCGTCCTTGACCATCACGCGGCCGGTCTGCGGCAGCGGCACCGATACCAGCAACGGTTGCGCAAGGTTCTTCGCGGGGGCCTTCAGCCGCTCTCTGAGCTCAGGCTCCGCACCGTTCGGCGTAATGGTGAGACAGTCGACCGGACAGATGTCGATGCAAGCATCGCATTCGATGCACAGCTTGGCGCTGAACACGGTCTGCACGTCGCAGTTCAAGCAGCGCTGCACCTCGGTGGCCACCTGCTCCGCCGTGAAGCCGAGCTCCACCTCGATGTCGAGCTTCTTGAAACGCTCCTTGAGAGAGACGTGCGGCATCAGCCGCCGCTCCGCCGGCGCATAGTCGTTCGAGTACGACCACTCGTGGATGCCCATCTTGCGGCTCTGCAGATTCACGCCGGGCGCCAGGCGCTGCGTGATCGGCTCACCCCGGCAATGCTTGTGAATCGAGATGGCGGCCTGATGCCCGTGCTCCACCGCCCAGATGATGTTCTTGGGACCGAACGCGGCATCCCCGCCGAAGAACACTCCGGGGCACGTGGACTGGAAGGTGCGCTCATCGACGACGGGCACGTTCCACTTGTCGAACTCGATGCCCAGATCGCGCTCGATCCACGGAAAGGCATTCTCCTGCCCGATCGCGAGGATCACGTCGTCAGCGGGAATGAATTCCTCTCCCAGGCGGCGCTCACCAGTAATGCCGCCATGCGCGTCGACATCGTATTCCATGCGCTCGAACATCATGCCGGTCAGCCGGCCGTGCTCGAGCACGAATGCCTTGGGCGCGCGATTCACGATGATCTCGACGCTCTCCTCCTCCGCATCATCGAGCTCCCAGGCCGAGGCCTTGAAGAAGCCGCGGGGCTTGCGGGCCATGACTTTCACGGTTGCGGCGCCGAGGCGCAGCGAGCTGCGACAGCAGTCCATCGCGGTGTTGCCCACACCGATGATGAGGACGCGCTTGCCAATGCTGTCGATGTGACCGAATGCGATGGACTCCAGCCATGCGATGCCGATGTGGATGTTCGCCGCGGCCTCCTTGCGGCCCGGCAACGCGAGATCCTTGCCGTGCGGTGCGCCCGATCCGACGAAAACGGCGTCGAAGCCGCCCGCGAGCAATGCACGCATGCTCTCGATCGGATGATTGAGTTTGAGGTCGACTCCCATGTCGACGATCATCGCGATCTCTTCGTTGAGCACCGTGCCGGGCAGCCGAAAGGCCGGAATGTTGGTACGCATGAGCCCGCCCGGCGCCCCATACTGCTCGAAGATGGTCACCTCGTAGCCGAGCGGCAGCAGATCGTTCGCCACTGTGAGCGAGGCACAGCCCGCGCCGATGCAGGCGATGCGCTTGCCGTTCTTTAGCCTCGGAACGCGCGGCAGGCGCCCCTGTACGTCATCACGATGATCGGCGGCGACGCGCTTCAGGCGACAAATGGCCACGGGCTTCGCCTCGACCCGGCCACGGCGGCAGGCGGGCTCGCAGGGACGGTCACAGACACGGCCGAGGATTCCGGGGAATACGTTCGACTCGCGATTCACCATGTAGGCATCGGTGAAACGGCCCTGGGCGATGAGCCGGATGTACTCGGGTACGTCCGTGTGGGCGGGGCAGGCCCATTGGCAGTCGACAATTCGGTGGTAGTAGCTGGGGTCCGAGGTGTCGGTTGGTTGCATGTCGTGCGGTATCAGACCATCCGGCAACGCGTTAGTGCAGTCGGCCCGTGAGTATAGAGGCGCACTGGAAAATGTCATCGCGGGGTCGTGGTGCAACGCACCATTTACTATACTCCATCGGCCGTGGATGAGCCCATCCCTACCGAGATCAAGCTTCGCACCCGCTCGAGACTCCTGACGGTGCAGTTCGGCGACGGCAGCCGTTTCGACCTGCCGTTCGAATACCTACGGGTCTATTCGCCCTCGGCAGAAGTCCGGGGGCACGGTCCTGGGCAGGAAGTACTGGTGCTCGGCAAGGAGCGGGTCGGCATCCGCTCGGTCGAGCCTGTTGGTCAATACGCCGTCCGGCTGGTATTCGACGACGGCCACGACACCGGGCTCTACACTTGGAAGTACCTGCACGAGCTCGGTTGTGACTACGACGCTAAGTGGGCGCAGTACCAGGAGCGCGTGCGCGCCGCTCTCAGGAATGTCGCTCCACGTGAGCCTTGAAGGCGGCCAGCTGTTCGGCCCAGAGCTGCTCGGTGCGCTCCAGCCAGAGCTTGAGAGTGGCCATCGGCTCCGGACGCAGGCTGTAGATGCGCACCCGCGCGTCGAACGCGGGATGACTCTCCTCGATGAGACCGCTTGCCTTGAGCTTACCGAGGTGGCGGCTGAGTGCCGGTGGGGCAAGTCCGACGGCGCTCGCGAGCTCGCCCGCGCGCCGCGGGCGCTCTCGTAGCAGCTCGATCACTTGCCGGCGATGCGGGTCGGCGAGCGCGGCGAGCGTCCGGTCCAGGCTGCGCGCCGGTCGCGCTTCTGGGTTGCGCGCCGACCTCACACCCAGCCTTCGATCTTCAGTCCGGTCAGCTTCTCGGCTTCCTCGCGCGAGACGCGACGCACGCTCTGTCCGAACGTCCACAGATGGCCCTCGGGATCGCGCGCCCGGTAAGTGCGATCACCGTAGAACTGATCCGCGGGCTCTTGATCGATACGCGCACCCGCCGCGCGTGCCCGCGCGCAATGCGCGTCGACGCCCTCCTGCAGCTGGACATGGACGGACTGCGTGTTCTTGCCGCCCACCGAGGCGGGGCTTGCGATGAACTCCGCCCATTCGGCCCCGACCATGATGTAGCCGTCGCCGAAACTCATCTGTGCGTGAGCTAGCCTGCCTTGCGCATCGCTGAGCACCATGGTTCGCTCGAAACCGAAGGCCCGCTCGAGAAAGTCGAGGGCTTTCCAGGGATCGCGGTAATAGACGGCCGAGCCCAATGACGCCCGCCGCAGTGCATCCTCCATGGACGTATCTCCTTCGCATTATTGTCAATATTTATCCGATTTGGCAAATATATCGCGAGACGATGGCGAACGCCAGGGGCGTCGCATCAGCGCGATTACAGAGAGGGGCGGCCCAAACGAAAATGGGCCGAGCCCCAAGGCTCAGCCCATGGTCGCAAGACCCCCGTCGTTGCTATGGCCCCGCATGGCCTAGCCACGCGGCAGCGCCGGCATTCTGCTCAGCGAGCAAGACAAAGGCAATAGTGCCGCACGCGCTCCTGGCTGTTATCTTCGCGGAAAGCGCGGCCAGTGAAAGCTTTCATGAGCGAGCAGGAGTTCACCGATTTCGGCTTCGAGCGTGTACCGGCGCCGGACAAATCGCGCCGTGTCCGCGGCGTCTTCGATTCCGTCGCAGACCGCTACGACCTCATGAACGATCTGATGTCCGCGGGCATTCATCGCTTGTGGAAACGCTTCGCGCTCGAGCTCGCGGGCTTGCGGCCGGGCCAGCAGGCCCTGGATGTGGCGGGCGGCACCGGCGACCTCGCGTGCGGGCTCGCGCGGCAAGTGGGCGCTGCGGGCCTGGTCGTACTCACGGACATCAATGCCGCGATGCTCGATCGCGGTCGCGACCGGCTGATCGATGCAGGCTGGGTTGCGAACGTGCGCTGCGTGCGGGCCAACGCCGAGCGCTTACCGTTCGCGAGCGGCAGCTTCCATTGCGTGACGATCGGCTTTGGCTTGCGCAACGTCACCGATAAGTCCGCGGCGCTCGCTGAGATGCGGCGCGTCATCAGGCCCGGCGGCCAGCTCATCGTGCTGGAGTTCTCGCATCCCGTGCTGCCCGGGCTTGCACCCCTTTACGATGCGTACTCCTTCCGCGTGCTGCCCTGGCTCGGCAAGCTCGTCGCAGGTGATGAGCAAAGCTACCGCTACCTCGCCGAGTCGATCCGGATGCACCCCGATCAGGAGACCCTGCTGAGGATGATGCGCGCCGTGGGACTCGAGGACTGCCGCTATCACAACTTGAGCGGCGGAATAGTCGCGGTGCACCGCGGCTACAAGTACTGAGCGCGTGGCGTGGCGTATATCGGCTTCGAGCCCTCACCGAAGCGGTACCCATATGTTCCCTTAAGCGGCACTGAGGGAACCTAGAGTTTCCACTTCCCGCACCCTCCTCAGCGATACATCACCACCGCCGCGCGCTCCTGCTGCCACGCCGCCTCGTCGGGCGAGGCCAGCGCCTCGAGATCCTGCGGGAGCGCTGCCGTATCGTCTATCCAAGCACGCACCAGATCGCTCCCGTTGAGCAGGTCGAACGCCAGGCGATCCTGCTCGTACTCGTAGTGAAACTTGCGCCAGAGGGAATAATCGGGCCGCAGGCGTCGCAATGCCTTCAGTGCAAGCGCCACCAGACGCCAGGGTCGGAACGCCTCGTGCCCATAGGCGTGATCCTCGACGTGCAGCTGCAGACCCGCGCACAACTGTCCCACGTGCTTCTGAAATGTGGGCTCGAACCAGCACTGGCGCACGCGGCAACCCTGCAGCCACTGTGGCGCGAGCTTGCGCATCTCGGTCCACAGGGCGTGCGGCTCGAGGTCGGGCGCACCGAAAAGCTCGAGCGGACGCGTCGTGCCGCGCCCCTCCGACAGGGTCGTGCCTTCGATCAGTACCGTGCCCGCGAAGCAGCGCGCCATCGACAAAGTGGCCGCATTGGGACTGGGATTCACCCAGCAGCGCTCCCCGAGCGGCCAGCCGTAGCCCGGCCCGAGGGAGGGTTGCCAGCCGTTCATGGCAATGACGCGGCACTCCACGTCGAGCCGCAAGGTCGCGATGAACCACTGCGCCAGCTCTCCGAGCGTCAGCCCGTGACGCATCGGAATGGCCGCCTCGCCGACGAAGCTTTCCCAGCCCGGCCGCAGCGCGAGGCCTTCTATCGGCCGGCCGACGGGGTTTGGCCTGTCGAGCACCCACACGGACTTGCGCCGCTTCGCCGCCTCCTCGAGTACGTAGCGCAGCGTGGCGACGTACGTGTAGATGCGGCAGCCCACGTCCTGAAGATCCACGAGCAGCACGTCGAAACTGTCCATCATCGCGTCGGTTGGGCGGCGCACGCTGCCATATAGGCTGAAGACCGGAATGCCGAGCACCGGATCGACGAAGTCCGCGGACTCGATCATGTTGTCCTGCTTGTCGCCGCGCAGCCCGTGCTGCGGACCGAAGGCGGCGCTTAGTCTCACATCGCCGGTGGCCGCCAATGCATCCAGCGAGTGAGTCAGATCCGCGGTCACGGAGGCCGGATGAGCCAGCAGCGCTACGCGCCGGCCCACGAGCGGCTTGCGTAGAGTGGGCTCCTTGATGAGTCGATCGATACCAAATTCCATGCTCAGATCTCGAGGCAGAAGCTGCTCGGGTGGTGAAAATCGGGCTTGCCGGGCGGATGGCTCAGCGCCCAGTACGATAGCCGGCCGCTCGGGTCTTCGATGACTGCGGCGAGCGCGGCACGCACGAGCGAGTGGCGCTGCGGCTCGGGCAGCAGAACCGTGGCACTCAGCGCCAGCCCGTGCTCGGTGCGCCGCAGTTGAATATCCGGCGCCCGCTGCTCCCCGAGGCGGGTCATGCCGGCGCGGTAGCCGCTGAAGCGATAGCCCGCCCAGGCGCGCGGCGGAGCGAAATTGAACTCGACATACGAGGCGCCCTCGCCCATCACGAACACTTCGAAGCAGGTGTGGCGCCAGAGCTCATCGGCGCGGCGCGCGTGGTCCGACCCGCTCGCGGGAGGGCGCAGCTGCGTCCAGGCATCGGGCGGCAGGTTGATCGCTCTCGTATCGCCGGCAAGCACATAGTGCAGATTGAGCGCGCCCGCGGAACTGCGCTGCACGTGCACGTCGATGCCGCGAACCGCATCGGCGGCACACTCCGGATGCCGCAACAACGCTACCGGTGCTGTCACGAGCGGGCTCATGAGGAAATGGTAGCGCAATCCCGCGCGCGCCCGACGTGATGCACTACCGTCGCAGCTGCCCGTCCAAGCGCGCCTGATCGAGCTGTCCGCACCACTTGGCCACGACCAGCGTCGCGACCCCGTTGCCAACCAGGTTGGTGAGCGCCCGCGCCTCGGACATGAAGCGGTCGACGCCGAGCAGTAGCGCAAGGCCGGCGACCGGGATGCGGCCCACGGCCGAGAGTGTCGCGGCGAGGACGATGAACCCGCTGCCGGTCACGCCGGCTGCGCCCTTTGAGGTCAACAGCAGGACACCGAGCACGAAGAGCTGCTGTGACAAATCGAGTTGTGTATGTGTCGCCTGGGCCACGAACAACGCGGCCATGGTCAGATAGATACAGGTGCCATCCAGGTTGAAGGAATAGCCGGTGGGAATCACCAGGCCGACCACCGACTTCTCCACGCCGAGGTCCTCGAGCTTCGCGATCATGCGCGGCAGTACCGACTCGGATGAGGAGGTGCCGAGAACGATCAGCAGCTCCTCCTTCAGGTAACGCACCAGTCGCAGCACACTGAAGCCGTGGAGCAGTCCCACGAGCCCGAGCGCACCGAAGATGAAGAGGAGACACGTCGCATAGAAACAAGCCATCAGCTTTCCCAGCGAGAGCAAAGTGCCAGCGCCATAGCGACCGACGGTGAAGGCCATGGCGCCGAAGGCGCCCACGGGCGCGACCCTCATGACGAGGCCCACGATGCCGTAGAGCACCACCGACAGCTTCTCGAGGAGCTCGAGCAGCATGGCGCGCGAACGCAAGCCGTGCAGCGCGAAGCCGAATAGCGTAGCGACCAACAGCACCTGCAAGATGTCACCGCTCACCAGAGCATCCACGAAGGTCGTCGGGATGATGCCGAGGAGAAACTGCGTCGGCCCTTGCATGCTGCCGGGTGCCAGGTAGGGTGCGACCGCCGCCGGATCGAGCGCGTGCGCGCCGGCTGTCATGCCGGCACCCGGACGCACGAAGTTGACGATGACAAGGCCGAGCAGCAGCGCGACCGTGGTCAGGGCCTCGAAGTAGATGAGCGCGAAACCACCCGTCCTGCCCACCTTCTTCAGATCGTCCATGCCAGCGATGCCGAGCACGACTGTGCAGAAGATGACCGGCCCGATCAGCATCTTGATGAGCTTCACGAAGCCTGCGCCGAGCGGCTGCAGCGCGGTGGCGGAATCGGGATGAAAATAGCCGAGCAGCGCCCCTGCCAGCGTCGCCGCCAGAACCTGGACGTACAGCGACTGGTAGAATGCACGGCGACGGACCGTGGTCGTTTCCGGCGACCCACTCATAAGCACTAATGTACACATGCTCACTGCGACGCTCGAGAACATCCTGAACCGCGGTCTGCCACGCTCGCCGCGCGCCCGTGCGCTCTGCAGCGAGCTTGCCGGAGAGCAACTCGGCCTCGAGATGCGCGGCATCGGCGAGTTCCTCGTCGCATCGGACGGCAATGCGCTGCGGATCACGATGGGGAACGCCACATCCGCGCACGTTCGCATCAGTGGCGGACCGCTCGGATTGCTCGGTTTCGCCGTTGCGTCACACGGCAGTGCCGAGCACGCTGAGGTGGTGGTGAGCGGCGACGCGGAGCTCGCCGCGAAGTACCGCGAGTTGCTGTACCTACTGCGGCCCGATCTCGAGGAGGAGCTCGCGCTCGCGATCGGCGACGTGCCCGCGCATCAGCTCGCGCGCTTTGCGCGTGCCTCACTCGGCTGGCTGCGGGGCGCCGGCGATACGGCGCTGCGCAACGTCGCGGAGTTCCTCGCACACGAGCGGGGCGATCTGGTGTCGCGCGCCGAAGGCCGCCAGTTTCTCTCGGGCGTCGACGCATTGCGCGAGCACGTCGATCGCCTGCAGGCACGCATCGAATTGCTGGCGCAGCGCGGCGGCGCTCCGCCTCCGGAGCCCCCGGCCGCGTGACCCGCTCGAGCCCGAAGCGCGGACACCCGCCATGAAGACGCGCGTGCTGCTGCGTCTGGTGCAGATCCAGAGGGTGCTGCTCAAGTACGGCCTCGACGACCTCGTACGCGCGACGCATCTGTACCGTCCGCTGCTGCTGCTGGTGCTCCTGTGGCCGGATTTGTGGCGCGCGCGGCTTGCCCGAGCGAGCCGCGGGGAGCGTGTGCGGCTCGCGCTCACCGAGCTCGGACCCATCTTCGTTAAATTCGGGCAGGCGGTGTCGACGCGGCGCGACCTGCTGCCGCCCGACATCGCGGACGAGCTCGCCAAGCTGCAGGACCGGGTGCCGCCGTTTCCCGGCGCCGTGGCGCGCGCCACCATCGAGCGCGCTTACGGCCGTCCCGTCGGTGAGATGTTCGCGGAGTTCGACGAGACTCCGATCGCCGCCGCGTCCATCGCGCAGGTGCACGCTGCGCGGCTCAAGAGCGGCCAGGAGGTCGTGGTCAAGGTGCTGCGCCCCGGGATGCGTGCCATGATCGAGCGCGACCTGGAGGTTCTCTACGCCATCGCGCGGCTGGCGGAGCAATACTGGTCCGAGGGCAAGCGTCTGCGTCCGACTGAAGTGGTCGCGGAGTACGAGAAGACCGTGCTCGATGAGCTCGATCTGATGCGCGAGGCCGCGAACGCGGCGCAGCTGCGCCGCAACTTTGCCGCCTCCGAGCTGCTCTATGTGCCCGAGGTGTACTGGGACTACTGTCGCACCGATGTCATGGTCATGGAGCGCATTCATGGCATTCCCATCAGCGATCTGGCGCGACTGCGAGCCTCGGGCGCGGATATCGCGAAGCTCGCCGAGAACGGCGTTCGCATCTTCTTTACCCAGGTCTTCCGGCACAACTTCTTTCATGCCGACATGCATCCCGGCAACATTTTCGTGCTGGTCGACGATCCCTCCAATCCACGCTACGCCGCCGTGGACTTCGGCATCGTCGGCACGCTCGACCCGCGCGATCAGCACTACCTGGCCGACAATTTTCTCGCGGTGTTCGATCGCGACTACCGCCGCGTTGCGACCTTGCACGTGGAATCCGGCTGGGTTCCCGCGGACACGCGCGTCGATCAGATGGAGTCGGCGGTGCGCACTGTGTGCGAGCCGATCTTCGATCGGCCTCTGAAGGACATCTCCTTCGGACACATTCTGCTGCGGCTGTTCGAGATCTCGCGCCGCTTCAATATGGTGATCCAGCCGCAACTGGTGCTGCTGCAGAAGACGCTGCTCAACATCGAGGGGCTGGGGCGCGAGCTGTATCCCGAGCTCGACATCTGGAGCACCGCGAGCCCGATCCTGCGTCAATGGATGCGCGAGCGCATGAGCGGCCGCGTCGTGCTGCAGAGTCTGCGCCTGCAGCTCCCCGAGCTCATCGAGGCCGCCCGCTCGATAGCACCCCTCGTCAAGGGCGCTGTGCATCGCGCGCGCGACGGCAATCTGCGCCTGAAGCTCGATACCCGGGACATGGAGGCGATCAAGAGCGCGCTCAACGAGAGCGGCCGCCGGCGCGAGGCCGTGACAGTGGGCGCCGCGATCGTGCTCGGCGGACTGGTGTGGCTCGCCGTGGGCCACGAAGCGTCGTGGCCGGGCTGGGTTCTGCTGGGCAGCGGTGCCGTTTGGGTGCTGATTGCGCGCCGCCGCTGAGGCGCGGGCGGATGTGACCCGCATCTTGCAAATCGGTCATGTCCGCTGCCCGCAGTGGACGCCCGGCGTAAGCGTGGGTTAGGCTTCATAGCTCCCCCCTCGGTTTCCCATGCAAAGCCCGCGCTCACTCACGGAAGGCTCGATCGGCCACAGACTTTTTGTGTTTGCCGTGCCCATACTGCTGGGCAACATCCTGCAGTCACTCGACGGCTCGGTGAACTCCGTGTGGATCGGCCGCTACTTGGGCGAGGCGGCGCTCACGGCCAGCTCGAACGCAAATATCGTGCTCTTCCTGCTGCTCGGCGCGCTGTTCGGCGCTTCGATGGCGGCGACGATTCTGATCGGACAGTACCTCGGCGCGCGACGCCTGCACGATGCCAAGCGCGTCGTCGGCACCAGCGTCTCTTTTTCGCTCGTGGTCTCCCTCGCAATGTGCGCACTCGGCTGGCTCATCTGCGTGCCGCTGCTTGGCATCATGAAGACCCCGCTGGAGGCGTTGCCACTCGCCGTCGCGTACATGCGGGTGATCTTTCTGTCGCTGCCGTTTCTCGTGCTCTACATCTTCTGCACCTCCGTACTGCGTGGCGCAGGGGACTCGAAGACACCGCTCTACTTTCTGATGCTCAATGTGGGCTTGGACATCGCCCTGAATCCGCTGCTCATCTTCGGTCTGGGTCCGATCCCACGCCTGGGTATCGCCGGATCCGCGCTCGCAACCCTGCTGGCCCAGGCCGTCAGCCTCATCTGGCTGCTGATCCACCTCTATCGGCGCAGAAACCCACTGTGTCTGCACGGGGCGGAGCTCAAGCTGCTGCGCGTCGATTGGTCGATCGTCTCGATACTGATCACCAAGGGCGTGCCGATGGCGCTGCAGATGATCGTCGTGTCGCTCAGCATGGTGCTGATGATCACGCTCGTGAATCGCTTCGGCATCGATACGACGGCCGCGTTCGGTGCCGCGTTCCAGCTGTGGAACTACATCCAGATGCCTTCGTTCGCGATCGGCATGGCGGTCTCCTCGATGGCCGCGCAGAATATCGGCGCGCAGAAGTGGGAGCGTGTCGCCGCTACCGCGCGGATAGGCGTTCTCTATCAACTCGCGCTCACCGGCTCTCTCGTCGTGTTGATCGAGCTGCTCGACACGCATGCGCTCGGTCTGTTCCTGCCGGCCGGCTCGGCCGCGCTACACATCGCCGCGCATCTGAACCGCATCGGCGCCTGGAGCTTCGTGTTCTTCGGCATCTCGCTGGTGCTGTTCGGCGTCGTGCGCGCGAACGGTGCGGTGGTCGCGCCGCTGCTGATCCTCATGTTCGCGCTGCTCGGAGTGCGTTTCCCGCTCGCGCTGTCGCTCATGCCGCGCATGCAGGCGAACGCGATCTGGTGGAGCTTTCCGCTGTCTTCCCTCGTTGCGGTGGTGCTCGCCATCCTCTACTACAAGTTCGGTGGCTGGCGCGCGGCGCGCATGATGGCGCGCGAGGAACCGGGCGGGGCACACGGCGCCCCTGCTGAATCAGAGACACCCGTGCGGCGCGAGCGTATCGGGGCAGGATAGCGAGAGTGGCGCGCGTCAGCGCGCGCCGTGCAAGGGCGTTGCGGCGGCAGTCTGCTGCGGCTCGATCCAGGTCGCGCGAGCGTACGCACACAGCTCACCGTCCTCGTCAAAGAGCGCGGTCCCCGCCTCGTGCTTGCGGCCGCTCGCGCTCATCTCCCAGCCGATCACCACACAATGCTCGTCGGTGTGCACGCGGCGATCGATGTGTGCGGCCATCTCTCCGAGCAGCGCCGTGCGGGCATCGCGCACCGTCGCGAGCCAGCCCGGGCAATCCAGCGCCGCCCACATAAACTCGGGACGTACTTTGCCGTCGCCGGCGTCGAGCGACTCGTCGGCCACCCAAGGTGCGGCCACCAGGTCGCGCGCGCCGACTGGCCCGGGGAAGATGCGTAGTCCATCGCCGCGCTGACGCCGCGGACCGCACACGAAGCAGGTCGGAAAGGGATGCTGCTGAAAGCCCGCATAGTGGCGCGATGCCTCGATGGCCTCCATATAGCTCGGCGTTGTCACCTGCGGAGCATTCAGCTTCTCGAGTCGCGTCTCCGCGATGAGATCCGCCCCGCAGCGCACCTCCAGCACACCGTCCTGCGACTCGTGCACGGCGAGCGCCACCTCGAGCGGCGGCGGCTTCAGCAGCCGCACGGCGACCGGGCGCCCTGCCAGAGCCGCCACCGAACCGGAAAAATACCCGCCATTGGCCGAGCTTGGCGGCCCGCAGAAGCGCCGTCCGATGGTCAGCGTGCTCATCGATGCATCATAGGGCGGGCGAGGCCCTGGCGGGGGGCCCGCGCAGCTTCGCGAGCCACGCCGCGGCATCCGCGCCGCGCTCGAGGACTTCCACCAGCGCCGAGCCGATAATGATTCCGTCGACATGGCCGCGCAGCAACTCGACCTGCTCGGGGGTGCGAATACCGAAACCCGCGCACACCGGCACGCTCGATTGGCCGCGTACACGATCGAGATAGGCGAGCGTCTCCGGCGGCACGGCAACACTCTTGCCGGTGGTTCCGGTCATGGTGACCGCGTACACGAACCCCTGGCTTGCCCTGCAGAGCTGCCGCAAGCGCTCGGGCTGCGTGACCGGAGTCACCATTTGCACCAGCGCGAGCCCGACCGCGCCGAGCTCGTCCGTAAGCTCTGAGCTCTCATCGAAGGGCAGATCGGGAACGATGAAGCCGCAGACGCGCGCGCGCGCCGCGGCATGCGCTAGCGGCCGCAGACCGAAGGCGAGCAGCGGATTCAAATAGCTCATCAGGATGAGCGGGGCAGCGGGCGGCGGCATGGCGGCGAGCTCCTCCAAGATCCAGCGCAGCGAGACACCCTGAGCGAGCGCCGCCTGACTCGAGCGCTGGATCGTCACACCGTCGGCCATCGGGTCCGTGAACGGCACGCCGATCTCGAGCACGTCAGCAGCCGCCGAGATGGCCTGCACCTGCGCGGTAAAATTGGCTCGGCTCGGAAAGCCTGCGATGAGATAGGCGATGAGCGCGGGCTCGCCGCGAGCGGACGGCGCCCGAATGGCAGCGGTGATGCGCTCACGCGGCGCCATGGCAGCCGTGCTCATGCCTCGGTCACGCCCGATCGTGCAAGCAGCATCTGCGTCAGCGTCGACATGTCCTTGTCACCACGACCCGATAACCCGATCAGCACGCGTGCGCCGGGATGTTGCGCGGCCCAGCGCCGCGCTCCAGCGATTGCGTGGGCACTTTCGAGTGCCGGCAGGATGCCCTCGCTCTCGGAGCACTCGGCGACGGCCGCGAGCGCCTCCTCATCGGTGGCCGCCTCATAGCGCACGCGCCCGAGGGCGAGCAGCAATGCATGCTCGGGGCCTACGCCAGGATAGTCGAGACCCGCCGACACGGAGTGTGTCTCCTGGATCTGTCCGTCCGCATCCTGCAGCAACATCGAGTAGCAGCCGTGCAGCACGCCTGGGTGCCCCAGCGCGAGCGATGCGGCATTCTCGCCGAGACCGCTGCCACGGCCTCCTGCCTCGACTCCGATGATCGCCACATCGCGATCGGGCACGAAGGCGTGGAACAGGCCGATGGCATTGGAGCCGCCACCGACGCAAGCCATGACGATGTTCGGTAGAGCGCCGGCCTGCGCCAGCAGCTGCGCGCGCGCCTCGCGCCCGATCACGGCCTGCAACTCGCGCACGAGATAGGGGTAGGGATGCGGGCCGATCGCCGAGCCGAGCAGATAGTAGGTATGCAGCGGATCGGACACCCAGTCGCGCAGCGCCTCGTCGATCGCGGCGCGTAAGGTGCGATCCCCGCTACGCACCGCGACCACGGTCGCGCCGAGCAATCGCATGCGACCGACATTGGGAGCCTGACGCTCCATATCGATCTCGCCCATGTAAACGGTGCACGGCAGCCCGACGCGCGCGCACGCTGCCGCACTCGCCACGCCATGCTGCCCGGCCCCCGTCTCCGCGACGACCCGGCGCGCGCCGAGCCGCTGGGCGAGCAGGGCCTGGCCGATGGCATTGTTGATCTTGTGTGCTCCGGTATGGGCCAGGTCCTCGCGCTTCAGCCAGATCTCGGCGCCCCAGCGCGCCGACAGGCGGCGCGCATGCGTGAGTGCTGTGGGGCGGCCCACCCAGGTCGCGAGCTCGGCCGCGAGGGCCGCCTGAAAGTCCGCGCAAGGCAGCTGCTCGCGCATGCCCTGCTCGAGCCGCTCGAGCGCCGGGATCAAGGTCTCCGGTACATAGCGTCCGCCGAAGGGACCGAAACGGCCGCGCGCATCCGGAAGCCTCCCGGCGATCACGGCGGCCAGCAGCTGCTCGCGCTCGGCGGCGGTGAGCGAGATGGTCATGGCGAGTGCTCCTCATCGAGAGCGCGAGCGTTCGACAGCGAACGAAACCCGGCGCGCGCAGCTTCCGCGAAGTCGAGGATCTTCCGGGGCGACTTGCTGCCGGGCTTGCCTTCCACGCCGCTCGACACGTCGACCCCGAAGGGCCGCACCTGCGTGATGGCCTCGGCGACGGTACGCTCGGTGAGTCCACCCGCTAGCACCAGCTGCGTAAGCCGGGCGATGGCAGAGGCACCAGTCCAGTCGCACGCGACTCCCCTACCGCTCGCAGTGCCCTCGTACAGCAGGCGGGCAGGCAGTCGCGTCGGCGGCAGCTGACCGGCACGCAGCACGGGTAGCAGTGCGAGGGTGCGAGGCAGGCGCAGGCTGCTCAGATCCTCGAGATCACTCTGCAAGGCATCCGGTCGAAATTGCGACAGGATCTCATTCACCAGCTCCTGCGTCGGCTGCTGCGTCACCGCGACGCATAACAACCGGCCGCGCGCCGGCGCTGCGAGCGCCGCAGCCGCAGCCGGAGCCAGCCGGCGCACCGAGGGCGCGAACACGAACCCAATTGCATCGACTTGCGCCTCGAGTGCCGCGGCTACCGCATCGGGCGAGGTCATGCCACAGATCTTGAGCCACATCATGCACCTCGATCGCGCGATGCACCGAGCGTGGGTCGAGGAGCGTGGCCCTTCAGCAGCGCCTGGCGGCCGGCGGCGAGCATCTCGGCAGCCAGTCGCGCGGGATCCTCGCAGCTCATGAGCGCGCTGCCCACGAGCGCGAGCTCATAGTGCGCGAGGGCCACGCGCGCGGCGTCCAAGGCCGAGCCGACACCGCTTTCGGCCACGCGCAATACACCGGACGGCAACAACGGTGCGAGCTGTTCCAGGCGAGCGGGCACGACCTCGAGCGTATCCAGATCGCGGCAATTGACGCCCACGAGAAGCGGCCCGCGCGCAGCGCCTGTGCCGCTGCCGCGCCACGCACGCGCTGCATCGTGTGCGCGCTCGATATCTGCCGCGTCGAAAGCCTCGAGTAGCACGAACAGGCCAGCCTGACGCGCACATTGTATGACTGCATCCAGCTGCGCGGCACTCAGCATGCGCAGGATGACGAGCACGCCACCCGCGCCTGCGGCGCGCGCTTCGAGCACCTGGTAAGGATCGACGATGAAATCCTTGCGCATGGCCGGCACACGCAAGGGCTCGAGGGCCGCGGTCACCGCCTGCAAATGCTCCAGTGAGCCATCGAAGCGCGTGGGCTCGGTAAGCACCGACACGGCCGCGACGCCCGCGCGCGCGTAGCTCCGTACGCGGGCGAGGAGATCCTCATCCGCGCTGCCCAGCTGACCCGCTGCCGGCGAGCGCAGCTTCAGCTCCGCGATGAGATCGAATCCCTCGCCCTGCAACGCGAGCGGTGGCGGCGGGGAAGTGCACTCGGCGCGCGCGAGCAGCTCGCTTTCACTCACCACCTTGCGCGCGCGTGCGACGCGCGCCAGAGAGCCGCGGGTCATCTCCTCCAGAAAGCCACCGCTCATGGCACGGCGCTCGCTGAGGCCGAGAATGAGGTGACTGCGTCGAGCACACGCAAGGCCGCACCGCCGTCAATCGTGGCGGCGGCGTGCTCGATCGCTTCGCGCCGCGAGCGCGCATCCTGTGCCACCTCGAGGGCGAGCGCCGCTCCGAGCAACAGGCAATCACGATAGGGTCCACGTTCCTCGCCCGCGAGCACGGCACGCAGCGCACGCGCATTGTGGTGCGCGTCGCCGCCGGCCAGGCCCGCGGCCGTACACGTGCTCAGGCCATAGTCCTCGGGGCTGCGCACCTGGATGTCGACGCGTCCCGGGTGTACGTCGAAGACGCTGAACGGTCCCACGGGCGTGGGCTCGTCCCAACCGCCAGCGCCGTGCACGACGAAGGCGCGTTCGATGTTCATGCCTGCCAGCGTCTCTGCAAGGAGGCGCGCCACCTCGGTGCTGTAGGCCCCAATCAGGTACAGGGGCGGCTCGGCGGGATTCGTGAGCGGCCCGAGGATGTTGAAGATAGTGCGCACGCCCAGGGCCGCGCGCACCGGGGCGAGCAGCTTCATGGAGGGGTGGAAGTACGGGGCGAACAGGAAGGTGAAATTCGAGGCGGCAAGGCACGCGGGCGCCGTATGCTCATCGAAGGGAATGCGCACGCCGAGCGCCTCGAGGACGTCGGCGCTGCCAGCGCGGCTCGACACGGAACGGTTGCCATGCTTGACGACGGGAATTCCGCAAGCGGCGGTGAGCAGCGCCGTGCCGGTCGAGATATTGAGACTTCCCGAGGCGTCTCCACCCGTGCCGACCACATCGAGCGCACGCAGCTCGCGCGGCAGCTGCGGCCGGCGCGCCAGACGGCGCATCGCACGCGCAAAGCCGCGCACTTCCTGCGCCATGATGCCCTTGGCGCGCAAGGCAGCGAGCACGGCACCCGCGAGCGCCGGCTGGGTGTCGGTCTGCATCAAGGCGCAGAGCAGGTCGTCCGCCTCGCTCTCGGAGAGATGCTGCCGCTCGAGCAGCCGCTCGAGCGTGCTACGCAGAGCCGACATCGGCAGCCCCCATCGCTTGCGCGAGCGAGCGCTGGCCTCCGGCGAGCGCTAGGAAGTTCTGCAGCAGCTTCGGTCCGGTGGGCGTGAGAATGCTCTCAGGATGAAACTGCACGCCTTCCACCACGAGCGTGCGATGCCGGGCAGCCATGATCTCCCCTTCCGGAGTGAGAGCGCTTACCTCGAGCACCGCGGGCATGCGCTCGGGCGCGGCGATCAGAGAGTGGTAGCGGCCGACCTCACAGCCCTGGGGCAGTCCGGCAAAGAGCGTGCGGCCGTCGTGCGTGATGGTCGAGGTCTTGCCGTGCATCAGACGCCCCGCGCGCACCACCTTGCCCCCGAACACCTCGACCATCGATTGATGCCCGAGGCATACGCCGAGCACCGGTACACGCCCGGCGAAAGCACGGATCATGTCCATGGACACGCCTGCATCGTAGGGCGTGCCGGGCCCCGGTGAGATGCACAGGTGCGAAGGAGTGAGCGCGAGGGCCGCATCCACCGTGATCTCGTCGTTGCGATAGACGCGCACATCCGCGCCGAGCACCAGAAAGGCCTGCACGAGGTTGTAGGTGAAGGAGTCGTAGTTATCGATGAGCAGCAGACGCGGCGTCACAACCCCTCCTGCGCCAGAGCAAGCGCCCGCACGAGCGCCGCGCTCTTAGCGAGCACCTCGTCGTACTCGGTCGCCGGGACGCTGTCGGCCACGATGCCCGCGCCCGCCTGATAGCTGTACTCGTCACCCTGGAACACGATCGTACGGATCGTGATAGCGTGATCCATCGCGCCGTGGGCACCGAAATAGCCGACGGTGCCACCGTAGAGTCCGCGACCGACCGGCTCGAGCTCGTCGATGATCTGCATGGCGCGCACCTTCGGCGCTCCCACCAGGGTGCCTGCGGGAAAAGCGGCTGCGAACAGATCGAACGCATCGCGTCCCGGTGCCAAGCGGCCCTGCACGCCGCTCACGATGTGCATGACATGGCTGTAGCGCTCGATCGCGCGGTACGGATCGACGTGCACGGTGCCGGCGCTGGCCACGCGGCCGAGATCGTTACGTGCCAGATCGACCAGCATGACGTGCTCGGCGTTCTCCTTCGGGTCGGCGCGCAGCTCGGCCTCGCGGACCTCATCGAGCGTCGTATCGTGCCCGCGCGGGCGCGTGCCTGCGATCGGCCGCAGCTCGGCCCGGCCTGCCGCGAGCTTGGCGAGTGCCTCGGGCGAGGAGCCTACGACGGTCACGTCCCCGAGCGCGCAGTAGTACATGTAGGGTGACGGATTGATGAGACGCAGCGCGCGATAGACCTGGAAAGGATCCAGGTTGTGGCGGCCGCCGAAGCGGCTGGAGAGCACGAGCTGATAAACATCTCCCGCGGCGATGTAGTCCTGGGTACGGCGCACGCCGGCGAGGTACTCGTCGCGGCTGAACGCCGCCTGCGGTGTCTGGTAGCTGCCCATGCGGGCGCGGGTAGGCAGTCCACCGCGCAACGCGGCGACGATCTCCCGGCGCAGCGCAGCGCGCTCGGATTCGCTGCCCGCATGCAGCAGCGCAACGCCGCGCGTCAGGTGATCGAAGACCAGCAGCGAGCGCGGTGCCACGTAGTGCAACGCCGGCGCGCCGTCGGCCATGCGCGCCGGCAGGCGCTCGAAGAAACGCACCACATCGTAGGCCGCATAGCCGACGAGGCCACCCGCCAGCGGCACGCTCGCGATTTGCGGCAACGGCTGGGGCGCAGTCGCGAGCGCCGCGCGCAGCGCCCCGAGTAGCGCAGCTGCGTGAGGCGGCCTGGGCTGCAGTTCACGACCGATCGTGAGTCCGCGGCCATCGAGCTTCACCTCGAGGGCATCGCCGAAACCGATGAAGGAGTAGCGGGCGAGATGCTCGCCGCCGGTGACGCTCTCGAGCAGGAAGCGCGGCTGAAACGCCGCGAGCTTCATGAAGGCGGACACCGGCGTGTCGAGATCTCCGGCGATGTCAAACGGGGCGTTCATGGCCTTGCGACATAAACTACAGACTCAAGCCGCGTATCACCCAAAAAAAAACCCATCTCCGATCTCCGGAGATGGGTTCTGGGATTTGATGATTGCAGATCTATTGACGCGGCAACGCCCAGCGCCCACTCCGGAAGGAGCGGCGCCACCAGCGATGCCCAAGCGTGTCGTGGAGCTGCAATGACATTTGCAAGGGAGTATGGCCGCGCCGCCCGGCGGGCGTCAAGCCGCGCTCCCAGCGAGGACAGAGCCGCTTCCGCTACAATAGCGCCCCGCGTAACGACAGCGACGCGATCGGAGCTTCGCCTTGAAATTCAAGGAGCTACTGGAGAGCTGGCAACAGAGCGCGACGGGTGCGCGCACGGCGGCGCAGTATGCGGTGCACCTGCCGCTCGATGATGCCGCGCGCCTGCATGCACTCGCGGAGATGTTCCCCGGCCGCACGCCCGAGCAGATCATCACGGATCTGCTCGGCGTCGCGCTGCAAGAGCTATCGGCCGCGATTCCTTACGTACCGGGCGGCAAGGTGATCTCCAATGACGAGCAGGGTGATCCTCTCTACGAGGACGTGGGACTCACGCCACGCTTAATGGAGCTCACGCGCAAGCATCGCAAGCGCCTGGAAGCGCAGCTGAAGAAATCCTGAGGAACGCCACTACGGGGCGCGCATGCCTTCCTTCGACGTAGTCTCAGAGCTCAACGCACACGAGGTCGCCAACGCGGTCGACCAGGCGAACCGCGAGCTTGCACAGCGCTTCGACTTCAAGGACACGGGAGCGCATTTCGAGCTCAAGGATCTGCTGGTGACTCTGCACGCGCAGGTGGACTTTCAGCTCAAGCAGATGCTGGAGATTCTCAAGCTGCGACTCTCCAAACGCGGGGTCGACATCGCCTGTCTCGAAATGAAGGAGCCGCAGATCGCCCTCTCCGCCGCGCGCCAGGAGGTGGTGCTGCGCCACGGTATCGATCAGGAGACAGGCAAGAAGATCTCACGGCTGATCAAAGACTCGAAGCTAAAGGTGCAGGCGAGCCTGCAGGGCGAGAAGGTACGTCTCGCGGGCAAGCAGCGAGATGATCTGCAGGCTGCCATCCAGCTGCTGCGCAAGGCGCAGCTCGAAGTGCCGTTGCAGTTCACGAACTTTCGCGACTAGCGCGCCCGCACCTGCTCGATGAGCGTGCAGAGCTCGCGCGTGGCGGGCAGCACGCTCGGGCCCAGTCGCGTGAGACGCGGATCGGAGAACGCCCACAGACTTCCCGTTACGACCGCCCGCAGCGCGGGGAAGCGCCGCCATTCGGCGAGCCACGCGCGTGCCGTATCCGCAGCAGCCGACGCGATGATCGCATCCGGGTTGCGCGCCACGACCGCCTCGACGGTCACTGCCGGTCCAGCCGCGCGCAGATCGCTGAAGATGTTGTCCGCACCGCAGATGTGCAGTGCGTCCGTCAACGGCTGTGCTCCGCCGACCGTATAGATCGGGTGATCCCACACCTGCAGCAACACGCGCACGCGTCGGCGCGCTGCGAACTTTGCGCGCAGCATTTCGAGCTCCGACTCGACGGCTCGGGCAGCGGCATCCGCCGTCGCTCGGGAATCGGTGAGCGCACCGAGTCTGCGCAGTGAAGGCGCGAGATCCGCAAGGGCATTGATCTGCTGGCCGTAGAGCGGAATGTGCAACGCGCGAATCTTGTCCACCTGTGCGGCATTGTTGCCGGTAGGCCAGAACACGACCACATCGGGATGCAGCGTCAGTAGCCGCTCCAGATCCACGGCACTGCTATCACCGATGCGCGGCACGGCTCGTGCCGCCGGCGGCTCGTCTGAGTATTGGACGGTTGCAATGACGCGAGGACCTGCGCCCGCTGCGAACAGCATCTCCGTGGCACCGGGCGCGAGGCTCACGATGCGCGTGGGCGTCCGCGGCAGAGTCACAGCTTGACCAGAATCGTCTACGAGCGTGAGCGCCCTGCCCGTGACCGGCAGGCAGAGCGCGCCGAGCAGCGCCCAGGCCGCGGCGCACGTGGCTGCGCGGCGCATCGCAACGCTCTGCCGTTGGCTCACCCTGAACTCTACTTCGTGTACTGTTCGATCCAATCTATCCAGCGCCGGTACACATCAGCTGTGCGCACCGGATCGCCGGGTGCGTGACCTGCGACTGGATAGGCGAAGAACCTGACCGTCACGCCGTTGTCCTTCAATGCGTGGTACATCAGATAGGACTGCGTGATCGGCACGCGGGCATCGCCGGTGTCCGCAAGAATCAGCGTCGGCGTCTTGATCTGCGCGGCATAGGTGATGGGTGATTGCGCGATATAGGCCTGCATCAGGGTGCCGGTCCAGGGCGAACCGCCAAAGCTGTAGCGCTGCGTGACGTTGAAGTCGGACAGGTTATAGGCATGAACCAAGTCATTCACCGCGGCCCCCGATACCGCGGCCCGCCAGACCTGGTAATGGCCGATCAGCCATGAGGTCATGTAGCCACCGTACGACCAGCCTGAGACCGCGATGCGTGTGGCATCGATGTAGCCTTGCTGCTCGAGCGCAGTCAGGCCCGCCATGACGTCGCGGCCGGGCCCGTCACCCGCATCATTGAAAATGGCGCGCTGGTACGCATTGCCCAGATTGTCGCTGCCGCGATAGTTCGGCGAGAACACCACGTAGCCGCGCGCCGCCAGCAGTTGCGGCAGGGTGCCAAAGGACAGGATCGAGGCCGCGGTCGGACCGCCATGAATGTAGAGCACAAGCGGATACTTTCGCTGCCGCGCGAAATCCGGCGGATAAGCGACGACGCCGTCCTCCTGGAAGCCATCGGGCCCGGACCAGGTGAACTCGCTCACGTGTGCCAGGCGGCGCGAGGCAATTTCATGATTGAAGTCCGTCAGGCGCCGCGGCGCGCTATCGAGCGAGCTCATGAAGTAAATTTCGTTGGGATGGGTCGGCGTGCTGCCCGCAAAGGTCAGCGCGCCGTTCTTGCCCAGAGACAGATCTACCCAGAAGTTCCACGCGGGATCGACATCGCCGAGATTCAACCGGCGCGCCCGCCCGCGCAAGGGCAACAGCCACAAGGCGACACGCGTTCCATCGTGCCCGCCGAGCAGCAGTGACTTCCCGTTCGCGGTCCAGACGGCGCGCACGACGTCGCGATCGAGCGTGCGCGTCACGTCGCTGCCGTCGCCTCCGCTTTCCGGGGCGATGAAGATCTCGTTCTCATTGTTCGGATCGCCATCGCGGCTATACCAGTAGGCAATGTGCGTTCCGTCGGGGGAGTAGACAGGGTAGCCCTCGAGCGAGCGGTGGGTGGTTAGCTTGCGAATCCCTCCCGAGGCGACATCGAGGATTGCGACCACCGTCTGGTCGGCATCGCCGACCGCGGGTGTGGCCTGCTGCACGATCGCAATCGACTTGCCGTCAGGTGACCACGAGAGTGGCGAGGGAGGCGAGCTCGGGGGTGCGCTGCGCGGCAGACTCCAGGAGCCCGAGGTCAGGCGGCGCGGGCTGCCGCCGCGCGCGGGGACGAGCCAGACGTGCGCCGGGAGCGCAGCTTCCGTCGCGAGATAGTCATTGTCCGTCACCTCGAATGCATCGTTGTGGTTGTCGACATCCTTCTGGAAGGGATTGTCGTCCGCCATGGAGAACGCGATCTGCTCCCCATCGGGGCTCCAGGAGAGCTCCTCGATGTCGTGGGTGACATGCGTGATCTGACTTGCATCACCGCCGCTCATCTGCAGCACGAAAATCTGGTCTCGCGGCTCGCGGGCGCGTGCGAGCGCACGGTCGCTGGTCGCGGGCGCACCGGGGGTGGCCACGGACGTCGGCTCGGTTTGCGGCACAGCCTGCGCCAGGAAGGCGATGCGATCTCCCTGTGGCGACCAGCGGGGCGAAAACACGCCCGAGCGTTCGTAGGTGAGCGGGTGCTGGGTGCCGCTCGCAAGGTCGATGAGCACCAGATAGGAGTCGTAGCGAGCCTCCTTGAGGTTCGGCAGCGACAGCACGAAGACGATCGATCGGCCATCGGGCGAGAGCTGCGGGTCAGCGACGCGGACTATGTGCGTGGCGTCCGTCAGGTCGATTTTCGCCGGCGCCGCCGCTGCGAGCGGCGCGGCACAAAGTACGAGCAACAGTGCGGCACAGGGTCTCAGACCGGGAAGGGACATGGGCAGTCCTCGGCGCTTTGGATGGCATTGAGATGTTACCGGCTCGTCACGCAGCTGCGCCACGAGCGGCCGGGACTGGCACCGCTTCCGCGTATACTCCGTCGCATCGCGGAGAATGAAATGAAAGCCGTATTCCTGGATTTTGCGACGGTGAGCAATGCTGATCTGGACACGGGCGCACTGCGGCGCGTACTGCCGCAGATCACTTTCCACGAGACCACGGCGCAGGCCGCCATCCCCGAGCGCATCGTGGATGCGGCCATCGTGCTCACCAACAAGCTGCGCATCACACGGGAGCTCATGGAGCGCGAGCCGGCCCTGCGGCTCATCGCACTCTCTGCCACCGGCACTGACAACATCGATCTCCAGGCGGCGCGTGCCCGCGGCATCGCCGTATGCAACGTGCGCGCTTATTGCACCACTTCCGTGGCCCAGCACGTGCTCGCCGTGATCCTGCTGCTGACGCATCGGCTGCGTGAGTATGGACGGCTCGCGGTCGACGGCACGTGGAGCGCGAGCCCGCAATTCACGATGCTCGGGCTACCGATCAGGGAGCTCGCCGGGCGCGTGCTGGGCATTGTCGGCTTCGGCACGCTCGGTCGCGCGGTCGCAGAGCGTGCTGAGAGCGCGCTCGGCATGCGCGTGCTGGTCGCAAATCGCGTCGGCGCCGAGCACGCGACGGACCGCTGGGCGCTGACGGAGCTGCTGCCGCAGGTCGATGTGCTGAGCCTGCACTGTCCACTCACCGCGGCGACACACAATCTCATCGGCGCTCGCGAGCTCGCGCTCATGAAATCCGACGCGCTTCTCGTCAACACCGCGCGCGGCGGGCTCATCGATACGGCCGCACTCGCAGCTGCGCTGCGTGCCGGTCACATCGGCGGTGCGGCGATCGATGTGCTGCCCGAGGAGCCCCCGCTCGCAGGCAGTCCATTGTTCGCACCGGACCTGCCGAACCTCATCGTTACGCCTCACATTGCCTGGGCGGCGCGCGAGGCGCGTCAGCGCTGCGTGGATGAGATGGCGGCGAACGTTGAGGACTTCCTGCGCGGCGGCAGGCGCAACCGAGTCGTCTGAGTCATGCAGCGACGATGCTGCACGCCCAGCGCACCACCGGGGTAAGCCGCGGCACGACCAGCTCAAGGGCCGCGGTGCAAGAAACCCAGCGCCATTCGTGGTGCTCGGGACGCCCGAGCTCTGCGCTCATGCCAAGCGTCACCACCTCGCTCGCCGCGACCGCGATGTAGTAGCGCGCGACCTTGTTGCCGGCGTAGGGCGCCGTCTCTGCGAACGCTCCGCCCCATCTGAACTCGACGGCGGTGATGCCCGTCTCCTCGGCGAGCTCGCGACGTGCGGCGTCGAATGGGTCCTCGCCCGGCTCGACGAGTCCTTTGGGAAAGTCCCAGTTACGGTAGGCCCGCAGCAGCAGCAGCAGCCACTGTTCCCCGCTCCATCGCACCGGTATGACTCCGGCGGACAGGCGCGGCGCGCTCCCGCTCGAGCGCTGCGTGGAAGCTGTCGGCATCAAACCTCGGCAGGGACCGCCTGTGCTTCGTACCCCAACACGCCCGCGACGGCATGCACCACAGACGCGATGCGCGCGACGCTCTGGACGGCCTCGCGCGTGAGGCCGTGCTCCCGCAGCCGCCGAGCGTGCGCCGCGACACAACTGCCGCAGCCGTTGATGCTCGAGACCGCGAGTGATGCAAGCTCGAAATCGACTCCCATGTTCGCCATGACGTTCATGCGCAGCCGTGCGGGCAATCTAGCGTACTCCGGATCGTCCACAAGATGCAGAAAGCGGTAGTACACGTTGTTCATGCCCATGATCGCCGCCGCCGCGCGCGCCGTGGTGAGCTCGGTCGAAGTGAGATGATTCTGCGCAAGGGACTCGATGTCCCGCGTAAATTCCTGATTGCGGGCCGCGATGGCCGCCGCCAGAGCGACCGTCCAGATCTGGCGTTCGCTCAGTCCCGGAGCGCCGCTTGGACTGAGCAGCGTGCCGAGATTGAGCGTGAGATCGCGAGCGTAGTTCGGCAGCGAGTCCCGAATCTCCTCGAGTAGCTTCATGGGGTAGCTCAGGCGGCCTGGAGCGTGGGCTCGCCCTTGCTCCAATTGCAGGGGCACAGCTCATCGGTCTGCAACGCATCGAGCACGCGCAGCACCTCCTCCGGGCTCCGGCCGACATTGAGGTCGGTCACATAAACGAAGCGCACCGTCCCCTCCGGATCCACGATGAAGGTCGCGCGCTGCGCAACGCCTGCCTGCGGGTCGAGTATGCCGAGCGCGCCCGCGAGCTCGCGTTTCACGTCCGACAGCATCGGAAAGGGCAGGCTCCTCAGCTCCTCTTGCTGCTGGCGCCAGGCGAGATGTACGTATTCACTGTCGATGCTCACGCCGAGCAGCTGGGCATCGCGCGCTTTGAATTCGCGGTCCAGCTTGGCGAAGCCGGCGATCTCGGTCGGACACACGAAGGTGAAATCCTTGGGCCAGAAGAACACGACGCGCCACTTGCCCGCAAAGCTGTCGCTATCGATCGTCTGAAAGGCGCGCTCGGGGTCGCTCGATACCACGCCGCTAAGGGTATAACGCGGAAACTTCTGTCCGATGCTCAGCATATCGTCTCCATTGATAAATGCCCGGGGATCGGGCTCAACGGCATCATGGGCCCGAAGTGATCCAGAGATCCAATCGATTGACTTTATAATTTCGATAGATGCCATATATCATTGGCATCCGTCTCTGATCTGGTAGCCGTGGCCGACATCAAGCTCAAGGATCTGCGCTATCTGGTCGCGCTCGCCGACACGCAGCATTTCGGGCGTGCGGCTGCACGTTGCTGCGTGAGCCAGCCCACGCTATCGGTGCAGCTGAAAAAGCTGGAGGAGTATCTGGGCATACAGCTGATCGAGCGCCGCCCCAAGCAGGTGACGCTCACCGCCGCCGGCGAGCAGATCCTCGCTCGTGCACGCCAGGTGATCGAGGCGAGCGACGAGCTGGTCACACTTGCCCATATGCAGCGTGATCCGCTGGCCGGACCGCTGCGCGTAGCGCTGCTGCCCACGATTGGGCCGTACCTGCTGCCGCGGGTCACGCCCGCGCTGCGCCGCGCACTGCCGCGGCTGAATCTCATGCTGTACGAATATCGCACCGCTCCGCTGCTCGAGCGGCTAGAGGCGGGCGTGATCGATCTCGGAATCCTTGCGCTGCCGGTCGAGCTCGACGGCTTGGAGGCACGCGATCTCTATCAGGAGCCCTTCCAGGTAGCGCTGCCGGCGCAGCATGCACTTGCGAAGCGTGCGCACATCCGAGCCGAGGACCTCGAGGACGAGCGCGTGCTGCTGCTCGAGGAGGGACACTGCTTGCGTGACCAGGCGCTCGCACTGTGCAGTCGCGCCGGGGCTCATGAGGCGCAGGACTTCCGCGCCACGAGCCTCGAAACCCTCAGGCAGATGGTCGCGACCGGCGCCGGGATCACGCTGCTGCCGGAGCTGGCGAACAAGGGCGCCTACGGCGCGGCACGGGGCGTGGTCATTCGACCGTTCATCCGGCCTGCGCCCGTGCGTCGCATCGGCGCAGTCTGGCGCAAGAGCAGCGCCCGACGAGCGGCGATCGATGCGCTCTGCAAAGTGATCGCAGAGCACGCCAAGACGTGACTCCCCCAGCCGCGCGATTGAGTATCATGCCGGCTCATGCCGGGGGAGAACAAATGAACGCCAGGAAGATCGTCGCGATCGTGCTGATCGTCGCCGGGGCCCTCGGGCTCATATACCGTGGCTTCACCTACACCTCCGAGTCTCATCAGGCGAACGTCGGCTCAGTGCAGTTCTCCATCTCCAAGAAGGATCGCGTCGAGGTTCCTGTCTGGGCGAGCGTCTGCGTGCTCGTGGTCGGCGTCGTCGTGCTCGTATCTGGCTCGAGGAGTTGATGCCCGCGATCTCTCGCTTAGCGTGGCTGTGGCTCGCCTTGCTCCTCAGCGCTGGTGTTTGTGCCGGCACTTCTCAGGATTCTGGCGCTGCCGAGCTTCGCGTTGAGAACGTCTGGATCCGCGAGCCGCCGCCGGGCACCGACGTCGCGGCTGCCTATTTCACGCTGCACAATGCCGGCAGCAGAGCGCTCGTACTGACGGCAATCACAACGCCTGTCGCGAGCGCAGCGATGCTGCACGAGACGACCACCCTTGCGGGTGTCGAGCGCATGCGGCCACTCGAGCAGCTGACGATCGCCGCGGGTCAGACGATCGTGCTCAAGCCCGGTGGCCTGCACGTCATGCTGGGTGGCCTGCGCCAGCGCTTGCAGGTCGGCGAATCAGTATCGCTGATGATTCATCTCCAGAGCGGCGCCAAGATACCCGTGACGGCACGGGTTCGCCCGCTCGGCGGCGAGTGAGTGCCGCAAGGGGCAGTCCAAACCGCTCCAGCGCGTCCGCCACCCAGCCCGGACCACGTCACTCCGTATGACCGCCTCGTGTGGCCGGACGGACAGGTCGAGCGGCTGCTGGCAAGCGGCGAGCGGCGCGAAGATCTCGAGACGTATTTCGGCACGGGCGAGTACCACGATCTGGCGCGGCTGGCGCGCCGCGCCGAGCGCATGCCGCTCGCGCGCGATCTGCCGCGCGTCATCATCGTGCCGGGCATCATGGGCTCGCAGCTCGGCTTGCCACGGCGCCAGCCGCTGCCGCGTGACATCCTCTGGCTCGATCCGCTGGACATCGGCTCGGGACGTCTGCTCGCGCTCAAAGTCTCGGAGTCGAACCCCGTATGCTCCTACGGTGTCGTGCTGTACTCGTATCTCAAGTTGAAACTGCGCCTGCGCGCTGCAGGCTTCGACCCGCTCTTTCACGCTTATGATTGGCGGCTCGGTGTCGAGAAGCTCGGCGAGGAGCTCGCGCGGCGTTTGCAAGCCGAGAGCGGCACGGCCCTCGCCGTGGTTGCGCATAGCATGGGTGCGCTGGTGGCCCGCGCCGCAGTCGCGCAGCGCGGCAGCGAGCGCGTGCGGCGGCTCGTGCTGCTCGGTGCGCCGAACTTCGGCTCGTTTGGTGCCGTGCAGGCATTGCGCGGCACCTACGCGGTCGTGCGCAAGATCGCCCGGGTTGATGCCTACCATTCCGCCGAGGCGCTCGCGGCCGAGGTGTTCACGAGCTTTCCGAGCCTTTATCAGATGTTGCCTGCAGCCGGGTACAGCGGCGCCGTCGATCTGTTTGATCCGAACGCGTGGCCCGCCGCCGGGCCGCAGCCGCAGAGCGAGCTGCTGCGCGCAGCGCGTCACGTGGGCGCCGCCTTGGCTGCGCCCGACGAACGCTTCAGCGTCGTGGTCGGCGTCGGACAGGAAACCGTCACGGCCTTGCATCGCCGCCGCACTGGTTTCACCTACACCATAACGCGCCACGGCGACGGCACGGTGCCGGTCGCGTGTGCACAGCTGCCCGGGGCGCGCCACTACTACGCGGCCGTCCCGCACAGCGAGCTCGCGCGCGATGAGCAGGTAGCAAGCGCGCTCGTTGAGCTGCTGCGCGCGGGCCGCACGCGCCGGCTCGCGGACTCGTGGAGAAGCGGTAGCAAGGCTCAGGCGCAGATCAGCGATGCGGCACTGCGCCGGATGCACGCCGAGAAAGTCGACTGGACTGCGCTCGAGCCCGAGCAGCGACGCCTGTTTCTGCAGAATCTGAACGAGCCACCCCGGCTGCGGCTGCGCGTGCCGCGCCGGCGCTAAAGCGGCTCAGATGCGCGCCGGATCCGCGTCCGCAACGCTCGCCGCACCCCGCGTGACCACGCGCGCCAGCGCGAGCGCCTGCGGCAGCACTTGCTGCATGTAGCAGCGCGCACTCAGCAGCTTTCCGGAGTAGAACTCGGCACTCGCGCCGCCTTGCGCTTCGGCCGCGAGGGCCGCCGATTTCGCCATCAGCCAGGCGCCGATCACGAATCCGCACAGTTTGAGAAACGGTACCGACACGGCCAGCGCGAGCTCGGGACGCGCGCCGCGCATTTCAAGGAGCGCCGCGGTACTCTCGCGCAGCAGCGCGAGCGCCTCGACAGCGCATTGGCGGATGCTCTCGTACCCGGTGGGCGGCGCGGCGGTGGCGCGCGCAGGCGCGCTGAGCTCATCGAGCTCGCGGCCCATGTCCACCAGCAGCGCCTGCACCGCCGCACCTTGATCGCGTCCGATCTTGCGTCCGATCAGGTCATTCGCTTGAATCCCGGTGGTGCCTTCGTAGATTGCGGTGATGCGCGCATCGCGCAGACACTGCGCCGCGCCGGTCTCCTCGATGTAGCCCATGCCGCCATGCACCTGAATGCCCGTCGAGGTCAGCTCGATACCGAGCTCGGTGCACCATCCCTTGACGATCGGAATGAGCAGATCGCCGCGCGCCTGCGCGGCATCGCGCACGGCGGCGTCGCGATGATGGGCGGCCAGATCGAGCTGGCAGGCGGCGTACAAAGTCAGTGCGCGCATGGCCTCTATGCTCGATCGCATCGTGAGCAACATGCGCTTCACGTCCTGATGTTGAATGATGGTCGCGGGAGCGGTGGCGCGCGCGGCCGCCTTGCCCTGCACACGGTTGCGCGCCCAGTCGGCGGCCTGCTGAAACGCGCGCTCCGCAACCGCGTAGCCCTCGAGGCCGACGGCGAGCCGCGCCGTGTTCATCATGATGAACATGGACTCGAGCCCGCGGTTGGGCTCACCGATGAGATACGCGAGCGCGCCGCGTTGATCGCCGAAGGAGAGCGCGCAGGTCGGGCTGGCATGGATTCCCAACTTGTGCTCGATGGAGACGCAGCGCACTTCGTTGCGCTCGCCGAGACTGCCGTCGGCACCCACCAGCACTTTGGGCACGAGAAACAGCGAGATCCCGCGGGTGTCCGCCGGCGCGCCCTCGATGCGCGCCAGCACCATGTGGATGATGTTGTCGGTGAAGTCGTGGTCGCCCCAGGTGATGAAGATCTTCTGGCCGAAGAGCCGATAGTGATCGCCTTCGGGCACGGCACGCGTGCGGATGAGACCCAGATCCGAGCCGGCCTGCGGCTCAGTCAGAACCATCGTGCCGGTCCATTCGCCCGAGACCATCTTCGGCAGATAGAGCCGCCGCTGCTGCGCTGAGCCGGTGAGCGCCAACGCATGCGCCGCACCGTGCGTGAGCATTGGACAGAGCTTGAAAGCGAGATTGGCAGATGCCCAGATCTCCGCGACGGCGCTACTGAGCATCTGTGGGACGTTCTGACCGCCGTATTCAGCGCTGGCACCGAGCTGCGGCCAGCCGCCCTCGACGAACTGTCGATAGGCCTCCTTGAAACCCTGAGGTGTGCGTACCCCTTCGGGCGTCCAGCGCGCTCCCTCACGATCCCCCGACTTGTAGAGTGGATCCAGGACCGTTTCGGCGAAGCGCGCCGCCTCACTCAGCACGCTCGTCGCAAGCTCGGAGGAGTAATCGGCAAAGTCAGGGCAGCCAGCCAGCGCCTGGGTGCCAATCAGCTCCTTGAGAATGAAGGTGATGTCTTCTAGCGGAGCGCGGTACATGGATCAGGCTCCTCGAGGTCAGGGACCAGCGCCGTCAGCCGGCGGCGGCCAGTGCGGGCACAATATTCGCAGCCACGAAATCGACGAAGTGTTGCACACGCGGATCGGCGGCGAGGATCTCGGGATACACCGCGTAGAGGGCGGCGGCCGGCGGCAGACTCCACTCCGCCAGCACGAGCTTGAGGCGTCCCGTGGCGAGCCCCTGGCGACACAGAAACTCGGGCAACATGCCAATTCCGAGACCCGCGGCCGTCGCGGCATGCAGCACCGCCGGGTCGTTCACCGCAAGTTTGGGGGCGATTCGCACCTCGGCACGCTGCGCTCCGCGCGTGAACTGCAGGCGAATCTCCGGGCTCTCCCCTTCCGGCGCGAGCACGTCGTGGCTGCCGAGCTCCTCCGGGCGCGCCGGAACACCACGGCGCTGCAGATACGGCGGAGTTGCGCACAGAATAGCCGGTGGTGCGCCGAGCAGCCGGCTCGCAAGGCCGGGCGCGGTGGGCGTACCTGAACAAATCGCCACGTCACAGGAATCGTCCAGTCCACTCGTGTGCATTTGCACTTCGAGCGGCAGCTCCGGGAAGCTCTCGAGGAAACGAGGCACGAGCGGGGCGAGCAGCACACGGCCATAGGTCGCATCCGCCGCGATGCGAAGCGGACCGGTCGGCGGCAGGCGCAAACGCGCAATCTGCGAACGCACCGCCTCGGTGGCCTCGGCCAGCTGCTTCGCGTGGGGATACACGATGCGCCCCGCAGCCGTGAGCGAGAGCCTTCGGGTGGTGCGTTGGAGCACCCGCACGCCGAGGGCATCCTCGAGCTCCGCGACGGCACGGCTGATGGCAGCTTTGGGAACCCCAAGCGCTCGCGCGGCGGCCGAGAAGCCGTTCAGGTCGACGACCTTGGCGAGCACGGCGAGCTGAGCCGGCATCCAGATTAGGTTCACGTTTTCGCGCAATCTATGTAGTACTGCCGGTTATTGTTTCACTGGAGAGCCGCTCGCGCCAGTCCTCCCCTTCAGTTTTGTTAGATCACATTGCCCGATCCGCGTGCGAAAGCGCTGCGTCCTGACATATTGGTGGCACCCGACGAGAGGCAGGATGCTCGCCCTACGGAACGCGAGCACGGTCACGGTGGCGATGCCGCGGTCCTGCCACGCTAGTGGCCGAATCGCCCGAGCGGCGAGCTGGGTAGCCCGTTACTGGGGTGACCGCGCCGCGCCGCCCGCAACCGCCCCGGGGTTTGCCTTGTTGTCCACGCCGAGCTCCAAACCCGCGCCAGCCGGCGAAACGGCGACGCAACTCGCAACGGCTGAATCGCTCGGCTGGCAGCTGCGTGGCGCGCTGCCGCTGCTGCGGCTGAGCTCCATCTCCCTTTACGACCGGGCCGGAGATGTTCTATGGCTCTCGGAAGGGGCGCTCGGCCCCGATGAGCACGGATTCGTGCTCGATGCGCTCGCTGCCCTCGGGGCGGATCCCTCACTCGCACATTGCGATCGTGATCTGCAAGACGGGCGCGCGGCTGCGTTTCTTGCCATCCGCTCACCGCAGGGGGAGCTCTGCGGAGTCGCGATGGTTCTGGTGGACTCCAAGGCGTCCTCACCGAAGGGACTGTCGGCTCGGGCGCTGACGCCGCCGGTGCGCGCCATTTTGCAGCGTGTCGCCGTCCTGCTGCGGCCACAGCCCGCCGGGGCCATCGATGCGCCCGCCGTGCGTCCGGTGGCCAATCCCGGCACTGCGCGCCGAGCGTCCTCCGCTGCCGAGCGGCGTGCACCTGCACACGCGGTGCGGGTGGGCCCGGCAGTCGGCGCAAGCAAGGCACAGGCGGCGGGTACACCGGCGACGCGCGCCTCCGGAATGGGTTCCGCCGTCGCCCCCGCCTCACCCAACGTGCCAACGATCCACGCCGCCGATTCGGCGAGCATCGAATGGACCCCGAGCACACCGAGCTCTTCTGCGCCTCAAGACCTCACGATACCGAGTGCGGATCTGGCGCCGAAAGAGGTGGAGCAGGTGCTTACGCTCGAGCTCCTCGACGAGCCAGCGCCCGCCTCGCGACCTGTCAACGACCGACCCCAGCCTGAACCCCGGGCAGCCACACCGGCCCCCCAGCAGCCGGCGCGCACCGGGCAGCCGAATGCTCGGCCCTCTCAACAGATGCGTGGGGCGGCGCAGGTTGTGCGAGCCCCTCCACAGCAAGTGCGCGCAGCTCCGCAGCCGCCAGCCGCCCGAGCTCAGCAGCAAATGCGCACCGCCGGATCACAGCAGAGCGCGCGCGCCTCCAAGCAGCCTGCGGCGAGCCTGCCGCCGCGTCCGCTCGCTACGCAGACACAAGGTCGCGTCGCGCTCTACGCGCAGGAGCTCGGCAAGCTGCGTCCCGGCGGGCGCACGCATCGCTATCAGATCGTGCCCGTCAGTCTACGCAGCGCACAGGACAGCGATGCGGAGGAGCGCGCCGATCAGCAGGCACAGGCCGTGATCGCGCTCTGTCGCGAGCTCATTGGCTGGCTGGGCGCCAATCGCGCTCTATGCGAACGTGGGCCGATCAGCTTCTCGATCAGCATCTCGGCGCAGGCACTGACGGTGGAACGATTGCCGCAGATGCTCGTGGCGGCGATGGGCCTGTCGCAGGTGAGTCCGGCATGCATCGGCTTCGAGATTCAGGAAGCGGCCTGCATTCGCCAGCGCGCCAATGCCGAGCATCTGATCCGAGAGTGCGAGAATATGGGCTGCTTCTTCGTGCTCGATGACTTTCAGTTCGATTCGGCAGCACTCGAGCTACTGCGCTCCAGGGCGCTGCGTCTGGTCAAGGTCGACCCAAAGCTCGTAACCCTCGCCCTGAGCGATAAGCTTGCGCAGGCGCGCATCGTCGCGATCGCGCAGGCGGCGCGTGTGCTCGGGATTCATTGCGCGGCCAAGAACGTCAACGCAGAGAACACCAAGCGTTGGATCACCGCAGCGGGCTTCGACTTCGCCGACGGTGCTCTGTTCGGCGCACCGCGTCCACTCGATGCGCTCATCGGCGCACCGGATTCCGGCCACTAGCACCTGCCGGCGGCGCGCGTGCTTGGCCGGCCGGCCGTTGCCTGAAGTCGAGCTCGAGCGCAACGGCGTCTCTTTTGGCAAACCTGCCGCTCTCCTGCATCATGATCTCCCTCGCTGAGGCGAGGACGACTGCAGGGCGCACCGGCGCCGGGAGCGGCGGATGGCAGACACCAGGCACGGAACCACGGGCGCGATGAAGCCCGCCGCAGCGGCCGGGCGCTTCTCGTTGCGCGGGGGGCGCGAGATCAACCGGATGGGATTTGGTGCGATGCGCATCACGGGCCCCGGCATCTGGGGTCCACCCGCGGACCGCGCCGAAGCCGTGCGCGTCCTGCGGCTCGCAGTGGAACTGGGCGTTGAGCTCATCGATACGGCGGATTCCTACGGACCCGACGTGAGCGAGGAGCTGATCGCGGAGGCGCTGCATCCTTACCCACCGAACGTACTCATCGCGACGAAGGGCGGCCTGACACGCCCGGGCCCTGGAGACTGGCGGCGCAGCGCGCGACCCGAGCATCTGCGGGCGGCTTGCGAGGGCAGCCTCAAAAGGCTGCGGCTGGAATGCATCGACTTGTATCAGCTGCACGCACCAGATCCACGCGTGCCTTACGAGGAGTCCGTAGGCGCGCTCGTCGAGCTACAAGCCGCGGGCAAGATCCGGCACATCGGCATATCGAACGTCAACACGAGCGAGCTGCACCGCGCACAACAGATCGCCGCCATCGTCTCCGTTCAGAACCGCTACAACTTCGCCGAGCGCAGCTCCGATGACGTGCTGCGCGAGTGCGAGCGGGATGGCATCGCATTCCTGCCTTGGGGACCTCTGTCGCCGCATGATGGCGGCGCGCTGCGGCGCGCCGAGCGCATCGCGCGCCGGCACGGCGCGCACCTCGGACAGGTCGCACTGGCGTGGCTGCTCGCGCGCTCCACGGTCATTCTGCCGATTCCGGGAACCTCCTCGAGCGCGCATTTGCGCGAGAACGTGGAGGCCGCCGCACTGCGCCTGAGCGCTCCGGATCTGGACGAGCTCGGCGGCTGATGCAGAGCGCGCACGACTGGGACGTGATCGTGCTCGGCGCCGGCGCAGCTGGGCTGAGCGCCGCACAGCTGCTGTCGCGCCACGAGCGCTCCGTGCTGCTACTCGAGGCACGCGAGCGCATCGGCGGGCGCATCCACACTTTGAGCGACCCGGCGCTCCCCTTACCTGTCGAGCTCGGAGCGGAATTCATCCACGGGGAGGCGCCAGCGCTCACCGAGCTACTGCAGCTCGCGGGGATCAGCGCTATGGACACGGCCGGAACGCGCTGGACGCTGCGGGGCGATCATTTGCTCCCGCGCGAGAATCTCTTCGACGACGTGCGCGCGCTGATGCAGCGCGTCGGCCTGCTCAAGGAGAGCGATCTGTCTGTCGCAGATTTCCTGGAGCGGTATGCAGGTGACCCCAGCCTGGAGCGCGCGCGAAGCTATGTGCGGATGATGGTCGAGGGATTCGACGCTGCCGACACCCGCGAGGCCAGCGTCCGCGCCATCGCGCGCGAGTGGTCGGGTGCTGGCTTTGGTGGCCAGTACCGTCCGGCAGGCGGGTACGCCGCGCTCACGGCGTATCTGCTGCGCGTGCTTGATCCAAAACGAGCACAGCTCAAGTTGGGCAGCACCGTGCACAGTGTCAACTGGCAAAGCGGCCGCGTGCGCGTCGCAGCGGCTTCGGATTCTGGAGCGCTGGTGGCAAGCGCTCGTTGCGCGCTCGTCACCTTGCCCGTCGGGATATTGCAGCTCCCGCGCGGCGCACCCGCCGCGGTACGCTTCGAACCGGAGCTCACGGAAAAGCGTGAGGCTTTGCAAAGGCTCGCGCCCGGCGGGGTGATCAAAGTGGTGCTGCGGTTTCGCCGCGCTTTCTGGGAGGAGTTGCACGGCGGTGAGTATGCGGATGCGGGATTTCTGCATGCCCAGGCGGCGGATTTTCCGACGCTGTGGACTGCTCTGCCGCGCCGCGTGCCGGTCCTGACTGCCTGGTGCGGCGGGCCGAATGCCGCCCGCCTTGCAGGCAAAGCTCGTGCGGAGATGATCGATAGGGCACTGCGCTCGATCGAAGCCCTGTTCGCTGATGCCGCACCCGTACGGCAGGAACTGACCGCGGCCCACGTGCACGACTGGCAAGCTGACCCGCTCTCGCGCGGTGCCTACACCTATGTGAAAGTGGGTGGCGAGAAGGCCGCGGAGCAGCTCGCCGCGCCGCTGCTGAACACGCTGTTCTTTGCTGGTGAAGCGGCAAGCTCGCAGGAGATCGGTACGGTCGAAGCGGCGGTGCAGAGCGGCCGTCGGGCGGCACGCGAAATCATCGCGCATCTCTCGCGGTAGCTCACCAGGTGTAGCGCACGCGATAGCGGATCGAAGTCGCGCCATCCTTGGGCACGCTCACCGGGAAGCGGATCGTGTGCGCGTTCTCCTTCTCGAAGTCGTGATCCTTCGAAACGATCTGCCACGTGCTCCACCTCGGCAACGCCTCGCTCACCGTAACGGTGACGGGCTGCGCCTTGTGATTGCGCAAGCGGATCTCGATCTCCTCTTCCATCCAATGCTCGCGAGTATTGAGCACGAAATCCACCTGACGGCGCTCGCCGACCACATCGAAGGCCGAGCCGAGCCGGAGACGAACGGTTTCTCCCTTGGGCGTGTGATCGACGCGGTCCGCGCCGATCAGCTCCGGACTGGCATCGGCAGAGTCGAGCTGAGACACGCGCACGCGCCCTGCCGGGAGCGGCATTCCAAGCCCCGAGCGCTCATCGTTGGTGAACTCCAGATATACCTCCACCTTTGCATTGGCGGAGACTCCGAACTCGCGCTCGGTGATGGGACGCGAATACACGCGCGGCGCGGCAGGGGCGCCCGCATACACGAGAAGCTTGCGGGCCGGTACCTGCTTGACGCGGGGAAACAACTCGATCTGCTTCGTCGTGTCGTTGGCTAGCGTCGTGCGCCGGTTGAGCGTGTACAGATGCAACTCAGACAGCGGCTGCTCGCTGAAGCCGGCATCCGCCGCGGGGGCCGCCGCCATCGCCACTTCCACGGCCTGCCGCGCCACGGCCATCGGCGGTGGCACGCGATTCACGTCTCCCGCCACGAGCTTCAGGGCCGCATCCGGATAGGTCGTGCCCGAGGTGTTGACGATGCTCACCCATGCGGACACATCGAGAGTGCCGTTGCCAGAATCCTTGCCCTCGCTGAATACGAGGTTGTAGTCGGCCCACCACGTCATCCCGCCGGTTTGATAGCTCACGCGGACGCGCTGTTCGCCACCGCGCGGGGCAACGAGATCCCACACAAGCGACGGGCGCGTCTCGAGTCCCTCGGGTGGCTGCGGGAATGTGATCGCGGAGTAGTCGCGCAACGCGTGAATCGAGCCGTCCTTGTCCCTGATCACCAGTCCCTGCGCAAAGGACAGGAGCGTCCCGCTGAGCGAGCTCGTCTGTCCACCACTCACGCGTTCCACGGTGATCGGGCGATCGATGGCCTTCAGCAGCAGTTTGTCGGTGCTATCGAGGTCGAAATGAAAGCTCTGTTCGAGAACCTGTGTCTGCGCATCGCTCAACGAGACAAAGCTGACGGTAGTGGGGTCGATCAGAGCCGGCACGTCCGTCAACCTAACGGTCGAACGGCCGCGATCGAGCCGCATCATGCGTTCCTGCCGCACCACGGCGTAGCCGGGGAGGTTGCGTGCGTTCGCGACCGATGCGGAGAACCGGTACGCCTCGGCTTGCGGAGAGCTGTAGAGCGTGATGGCGGTGTCGGCTTCCGCTTTCGGATCACTTTCGGCCGCGCGCGCGTCAGGCGCCGCGGCCGCCGTGAGTGCCATGCATGCTACGGCGATTCTCGTGACCGTGGCGGCACGGCGGGGCGGGGAATCGCGTCTCAAAACGGTCTTGCTGGGCATGAGTGTGTGCTCCTCCACACTAGGGAGTGCGAAGCAGGTCGCAGATTCGAGTCGTCGCGAAGATCTGTGAGCCAGCACGCAGGTTGTGCATGCATCACGTTGCAGGATAGGTATATTTGCTGCAGCTCGAGGCTGAATCGGCAGAACAAGGTTCGATGCGCAAACAAGGGCCCCTGGACAGATGGGTTGAGTCGTCCGCGAACAGCGTGCTGGCCATACGGGATTGTCCGTGACCTGGATGCTGATCGGCGCGCGCCCAGAGTGGCGCCGGGCGTTCCTGCAACGCGCCTGGGCGGGTGTGCGTCGTGAGTCATCGAGCACAGACGAGCCCACGACAACGCGGCCGACCGCTGCCTCTGAGAACGAATTATGGAAGCTGCCTCTGCTGAACTCGAGCCCCTGAGCCCGGAGCCTGACTTCGATCCGAGCATGCATCCGATCGCGCCGCCGCTGGCGCCGCCGATCGTACCGAGCGCATCTTCCGGAGTGCAGAGCCGCTCATCCACTTCACCACCTCCGACCGCCCCGGTTGCGCCCCCGACCGTCCAGCCGACGGCGCGCGCCGCTGCCACCACCGTCGCTCCGATCATGGACCGCGACTTCATCGCCCGGAACCAGATCGTCGAGCGCTATCTTTCAGGTCGGCTGCCCATCAAAGCCGCAACCCAGTTCGAGCGCTTCTGCAGCACGCATCCGGAGCTGCTCGATGAGCTCGGCCTTCCCGACCGCGTGCATGCGGGCTTGAGACTGCTCGAAGCGAGCGGCAAGCCGGAGCCGTGGCAAGAGGCGCCGAAGCAGTTCTGGGAGAGACCGCAGGTCGTTTTCGGGCTTGCGGCCGCGGTGCTCGTGCTGCTCGTGTCGACGATGCTGTTCGCGAGCCGCGCGTCGGATCGCGCCCGCAGGATCAGCGCCCTCACGCACCAGGTCGCCGAGCAGCCCCTGGAGCCTGCAACCACCACGCGCACCATCAGACTGCTGCCCAACAAGGACGCCGCGGTGACGGCGCCCGCCGTGACCATCGGAAGTGCAGGCCAGACTCAGCTCGCCGACCTCAAGATCGACATGTCCCATTCTCCGTACCGCGAGTTCCGCGTGACCATCGATCGCGTCGATCAAGGACGCGTGGCGATCATACATAATCTCGCCAAGGACTCGAACGGTCACGTGCGCATTGCGCTCAACAGCTCGGCCCTCGGCCCCGGTACCTATCAGCTCACGATCGAAGGGCTGACGTGGCGCGGTGACCCCGAGCCGGACGGCTGGATCACGATCGCCGTTCAACACTGAAACGACGACTGCTGTGACCTCGCGCCTCACCCGGCGCGCAAGGTCGTCAGCGGCGGCTGCGTGATCACCGAGCGCGTCGCAAGCCAGCCGCTGCCGCCCACCAGCAAAGCGCCGCCGGCCAGTCCTATGAGCAGCACCCAGGGGTCAAAGCCAAAGGGCAGCTGCAGAATCCGTGTCGCCACGAACCAGCCGCCGCAGGAGGCGCCAGCGGCGGCGAGCAGTCCGGCGAGCAATCCCACGGTGGTGAACTCGGCGAGCACGCCCTGCAGCACGATCGAGCGGCTCGCCCCCAGCGTGCGCAGCATGGCACTCTCGAAGCGTCGCTCGTCGCGGCTCGCCTGCACGGCCGCGAGCAGCACGGTCAGACCGGCAAAGAGCGTGAAGGCAAACACGCTCTGTACGGCGAGCACGGCCTTGTCGACGAGTGAGCGCACCTGCCCGAGCAGATCGTCGACGTTGAAGATCGACACGCTCGGAAAGCGATGGGCGAGCTCGGCCAGCGCGCGGCCCTGCGAGGGATGGAAGTAGGCACTGGTGAGATAGGTACCGGCGACACTCTCGAGCACGCCCGGCGCGAACACGACAAAGAAGTTCGGCTGGAAGCTGTCCCACTTCACCTTGCGTACGTTAGCGATGACGACGCTGAAGGACTCAGCACCGATCTCGAAGGTGAGCCGATCTCCAACGCGCAATCCAAGGGACTCCTGAAACTCCGTGGCCAACGACACGAGTGGTTTGCCGGAGTCCTGCGGGGTCCACCAGCGACCCGCCACGACTTTGTTGTCTGTGCCCAGCTCGGCGGCCCAGGTGAGGTTCTGCTCGCGCTGCGCGAAGCCATCCGCATCAGCGCCGCGGAATCGGAAGGACTCTGCCGGCCGTCCGTTGATCTGTGTCAAGCGCCCACGAATCATCGGCAGAACGCGCGACAATCTCGCGCCGCGTGCCTCGAGAAAGGCGACGAAGGCGGCGCGATCCGCGGGAGGAATGTTCACGAAGAAATAGTTTGGCGCATCCACCGGCAGCGCACGCCGCCAGTCGTTCTCGAGATCTCGGCGCACGACCCCGAGCAGCAGCAGCACCATCAGACCGGCGCCGAAGGCGATAATCTGCACCAGGCTGTCCGCCCGGCGCCGGCTGAGGTTGGCTACGCCATAGCGCCATGCCACGCCGACACGGCCGCGCAGCCGCCCGGCCACTTGCACGAGCAGCGCCCCGGCTCCCGCGAGGAGCGCCGTGAAGGCCACGAGCCCGAGCAAACAATCGACAAACAAACGCACATCGCGCACCGCCCAGTAGACGAGTGCGAGCACGACGGCTAGCGCCGGTCCGAAGGCTAGCAGTGCCAGCGGTGGCGGCGGCCCCACGTCGCGCCGCAGGACGCGCAACGGTGGCACGCGCGAGAGCTGCAGCAGGGCCGGCAAGGCAAAGCCCAAAAGCACCGCAATAGCGGCCACGAAGCCCATGGCGAGCGGTGCGAGATCTGCGGGTGGTAGCTCGGTATTGATGAGGCCGCGCACGGCGTGCAGCAGCCATTCCTGCGCAAGGAAGCCAGCCGCGGAGCCGAGGACCGAGGCGGCCACCGCCACGGCGAGCAGCTGCGCCAGGCTGATGGCGAGCGTGAAGAAGCGGGTCGCGCCGAGTGTCTTGAGAAGCGCGACCGCATCCAGATGTCGCCGCACGTACTGACGTGCCGACATGGCGACGGCGATCGAGCACAGGAGCACACTCACGAGGCTCGCGAGAGTGAGAAAGCGTGCCGCACGATCCACGGCGTTCTTGATCTGCGGGCTCGTATCGCTGATGTCGCGCAACCGCTCACCGGATTTCTTGTGCGTGCGCAACCATTGCTTGAAAGCATCGATGCGGCCACGCTCGGCGGCGAACAGCGCCGCATAGCTGACGCGGCTGCCCGGCTGGATGAGCTGGGTTGCCGGCAAATCCGCAGCGTTCATGATGAGGCTGGGGGCGAGATCGGCGAACGTGCTGCCCTGATCGGGCCTGGAGATGAGCACGCGCGTGACGCGGAAAGTCGCCGCACCGATCGAGAGTTGCGAGCCGATGCCCGCGCCGAGCGTGGCCAGCAGTTTCGAGCCGGGCCACACCTCGCCCCTGCCCGGCAGAGCGCGTGTCGCCGTGCCAATCGCAAAAGGCTCCGCAGCCACCAGCAGTGAGCCACGCAGAGGGTAGCCGCTCGAAACAGCATGCAGGTTGGTGAGCTCGCTCTGCTCGCCCTTGAACACAACGCTCAAGAGAGAGATCGTGCGGGTAGCCCGTACGCCGCGTCGTGCCGCTTCGTCGAGATAGCTCTGCGGGATGGGATCGGTCGCACCGAGGCGAATGTCGGCGGCGAGCACCTGCGTGGCCTGCTGGTCGACCGCGATGCCGATGCGATCGACCAGAAATCCCACGCCGGTCAGCGCTGCCACGGCGGTGGTGAGGGCAAGCAGCAGCACTCCGAGCTCACCGGAGCGCCACTCGCGCGCAAGACTGCGCATTGCAAGGGCTAGCGCGCGCACGCCCCCACTCCGAGTGCACCTACGAAGGCGCGATCCCTCACGAGACTACCCTGCCCGCTTCCATGTGCAGCACACGCTCGCAACGCATCGCCAGCGAGCGCTCGTGCGTGACGAGCACCAGGGTGGTCTGCGCATGTTCGTTGAGCTCGAACAGCAGCTCGCCGACGCGCTCGCCGGTCGCCGTATCGAGATTACCGGTCGGTTCGTCGGCGAAGAGCACGGCGGGGCGCGTGACGAAAGCACGCGCCAGTGCAACGCGCTGCTGCTCACCGCCCGAGAGCTGGCGCGGATAGTGTCCGGTACGGGCGCGCAAGCCGACCCGCTCCAGGGTCTCGAGCGCGGCCCGGCGTGCATCGGCTTGACCGCTCAGCTCGAGAGGCAGCATCACGTTCTCGAGCGCCGTGAGCGCGGGAATGAGATGAAAGGATTGGAAGACGAAGCCCACGCGCTCCGCGCGCAGCCGTGCCCGCCCGTCCTCGTCGAGCAGCGTGAGGTCCTCGCCCGCGAGCCATACGCGACCGTCGCTCGGAGTATCGAGCCCTGCGAGCAATGCGAGGAGGGTCGACTTGCCAGCTCCGGAAGGGCCGACCACCGCGATGGACTCCCCGCCGCGCACCTCGAGGGACACGTCGTGCACGATGGTCAGCATGCCTTCGGGGCTGCTAACCTGCTTCGTGAGGTGCGAGGCTTTGAGAACGTTTTGGCGTACTGCCGTCGCCTGGGCGCTCGGCATCGGTCTGCTGGTCATTGGGTTTCACGACGCTCCGGCTGCACAGAACCGCACCATTCTGGTGTTCGGCGACAGCCTGAGCGCAGCGTACGGCCTCCGCCCTGAACAGGGCTGGGTGGCCTTGCTGCAGCAACGACTGCAGACCCAAGGGTACGGGTACGACACGGTGAATGCCAGCATCAGCGGCGAGACGACGAGCGGAGGACTGCAGCGTCTGCCGCGCGCACTCCAGCTGCACCGACCGGATATCGTGATACTCGAGCTCGGGGCGAACGACGGGCTGCGCGGGCTAGCGCTCGCAACGATTCGCGCCAACCTCGCGCAGCTCATCGAGCTCGCGAGGAATTCTGGTGCCAGGGTGTTGCTGCTTGGAATCCGTCTGCCCCCGAACTACGGCCCGCGTTACGGCAACGAGTTCACGTCCCTGTATACCCAGAGCGCGCAGCAGTTTCACGTGCCGCTGGTGCCGTTCGTGCTGGCCGGCATCGCCCTCGATCCCGAGCTCATGCAAGCCGACGGTCTGCATCCGAATGCCCTGGGGGAGCCGCACGTGCTCGATACGGTGTGGCCTTATCTGCTGCCCCTGCTGCACAAGTCCTAACATTGCGAGCGGCGATGGGGCGGTGCTATATAGCCGCGTGAAGAAAATCTGGCTGAGCTCGTATCCGCCCGGAGTACCGGCAGAGATCGATCCCCTTTCCGTACGTTCCGTGCGGGAACTTCTCGAACGAAGCTGCACCGAGTTCGCTGCACGCAGCGCTTTCACTCAAATGGGCCGCTCGCTGACCTACGGCGAGCTCGATCGTCACTCGCAAGCCTTCGCTGGCTGGCTGCAGAGGAAGGCCGGGCTGCAGCGTGGCGAGCGCGTGGCCATCATGCTGCCCAACGTGCTGCAGTATCCAATTGCGATGTTCGGCGCGCTGCGTGGCGGCTTCACGGTCGTGAACACAAACCCCCTGTACACAGCGCGCGAGCTACAGCATCAGCTCGCGGACTCCGGCGCCACCGCTATCGTCATCTTGGAGAACTTCGCGCATGTACTGCAGGAGGTGCTGCCGCGCACGAAAGTAAAATGGGTGCTGGTCACGGCGGTCGGCGACTTTCTGCACTTTCCGAAGTCATCGATTGTCAATTTCGTCGTCAGGCACAGGCGCAAGCAAGTGCCGAGCTGGCGCATCGACGGTGCGCTGGATTTCAGGAACGTAGTGAGATCTGCCCGGGCGCTGCAGGTCGATGCCGTCGATCTCGGTCCCGATGACATAGCCTTCCTACAATACACGGGCGGTACCACGGGCATCTCCAAAGGCGCCGTTCTCACTCACGGGAACATCTGCGCGAACGTGCTGCAGGCGCAAGCGTGGATAACGCCATATCTCGGCGACGATCGCGCCCCGGGAATCGTGATCACGCCGATCCCGCTCTATCACATCTTCGCATTGACCGCGAACTGCATCGCGTTCCTGAGGCTCGGGTGGCACGATGTGCTCATCACGAATCCGCGCGACTTCGCCGGATTCGTGGCGGAGCTCAGGAAGTATCCGTTCGCGTTCCTGAGTGGCGTCAATACGCTTTTCAATGCGCTGCTCCACACACCAGGCTTCGCCCAGCTCGACTTCACTCACTTGAGAGTCACTCTCGGCGGCGGCATGGCGGTGCAGGCCGCAGTGGCCGAGCGGTGGAAGGCGATCACCGGACGCCCCATCACACAGGCCTGGGGTCTGACGGAGACTTCACCCGGAGTGACCATGAACCCGGCGGATGCGGAGTTCAATGGCTCCATCGGCCTGCCGCTACCCTCCACCGAGGTCAGCATTAGAGACGACGCTGGGCAGGAGCTGCCGATCGGGGAACTCGGAGAGCTCTGTGTCCGTGGCCCGCAGGTGATGCGTGGCTACTGGAACCGGCCCGACGAGACCGCAAAAGTGATGTTGCCCGACAACTGGCTGCGCACCGGGGATCTCGGCCACATGGACGAGCGTGGCTACTCGTATATCCAGGATCGCAAGAAAGACATGATTCTGGTTTCCGGCTTCAACGTCTATCCGAATGAGGTCGAAGAGGTGGCGGCGGCGCACCTCGGTATCCTGGAATGCGCGGCCGTCGCGCAGCCAGATGAGCACTCCGGCGAAGTCGTCGCACTGTTCGTCGTGAAAAAGGACCCGAAGCTCACCGCACACGATGTGATCGAGGTCTGTCGCAAGTCGCTCACGGCATACAAAGTGCCGAGATACGTTTACTTCAGGGACGAGCTGCCTAAGTCCAACGTAGGGAAGATCCTCAGACGCGAGCTGCGCGAACAGCTGGCGAAGTCACAGGACACGGCTAGCGCCGCCTGATTCGCCGGCCGGAGGCCGTCTTGCGGACCGCCGGTTTCCGCTGCTGTGCGGACGCTTCCTGATTGCGACAGACGGCGAAGACCGTAGCGCCCAGCATCAGCGTCTGGTCCTCGCCGGCTGCGCGAGTTGTCGGCCGGCCTGTATGTGCACCGTTCCGCGTGGTCTCGGGCCGATGGGATTGCAGAAAAGTCTCGATTACCTCCATCAACGCATCCGCACGACGCGCAACCTGAGCGCGAAAGAGCGGCAGGCTGCGCGCATCGACCGGAAGAACGAGTGATCGAATCGGCAGCTGCTCGTGGCTGTGCGCCGCGAGATTGTGCTCAAGAGTCTCCAGAAGATCCCCTGCATTATCGCCCGCCGCGAGCACGGCGTCGGCGCTCGCACCACCAGCGCTGAGTGAGCGCCGTAGCGCCCGCACGTGATCGACTCCCATTCGCTTGACGGCACCGACACGCAGGAGCTCCGACAGCAGCGTTTGGTAATAAACACCGCCGCTATAGCGCTCCGCGAGCTGCTGAAAGCTGCGCTTCTGACCCGAAATCTGCAGCAAGGCCGGGTCGCCGGTCCGCGTCTGGAAATGCACATCGTCGTACCAGCCGTTCAAGACCCGCGCCGCGCGGTGCAGCTGGGTGTTGCTCCTTGGCTGGAAACGGTCCTGCGGAGTGGCCAAGATGGCCGGCAGAAAGCTGCGATTGATACCCGTAATTACGGCAAGCCGCGAATATGTGACGCGCTCGCCCTGTCGAGTCAGGTACTCGGAGCCTGCGTGGGCATACACGCTGTCGACGATGGCCTTGAGCTCACCCGCGCTGACCCCGAACCGCACAAGGATCCGCACCAGCGGGTGCAGTACACGCCGGGAGAGAAAAACTAGAGCCGCGCGGAAGTCGGGCTGCATTTGAAATCCCGTGTAACCTCTTGAGTCCGCTGTCTTCATTCAGCGCCGGTCTAGGCGACTTTGCCCACGGACCACAATTGTGCGATTTTTATTACAAATGTACAGCGGTGTAGAAATGCGTGACTCACCAAGGGAGCACAATAGTGAGCCAGCGTCGTGGTGTCGCTCTAGAGCGCTTATCTGGTAGAACGCCAAGCGAGATCGAAGGCCAAACGAGACTTGTATTTGAGGTTCTGCGACCGGTCGTTCGATTGTTGAAAGCGTGTGGACTGTCCGAATCTGCTATCACGGCCGCCGTTGGCCGCGCTTTCAGAAGGTACGCGCGCAGCGCGGTGCGCGGCGTTTGGCTTGATCAGGGCTCCTATCGACAGCTAGCGGACATCGTAATGTTGTGGGCCCGAGATCCAGAGTTCATTGACGATCGGGGAGTTCCGAAGAAGCTCGCGGTAAAGGGCGTGAACTCGCCATTCCGACGTCTCCTTCAAAAGACGGGTGTTTCGATTGACGGTAATCGGGCTCTAAAGCAGCTTCATGCACTGGGATCCATACAACCGTGCGATGGGGGGCGACGGGTGCGTCTGGTATCGCATGTACTCATGATGGTGATGGGTAAGCGATTTCTCGTGGCGCCCATGCTGCACGAAATTCGAAGGTTCGCTGAAACCATCGAATACAACGTGTGCGCGAATCCAGGATCCCTGCGAGCCCGTATGCAGCGATGGGCTGAATGCAAGAGTCTCGATCCAGCTCAGTTTGCGGAAGTACAGCGATTCGTCCGCTCAAACGGACAAGCGCTCTTGGACGCGATTGATGAGAAGTTAAGTTCTTGCGCTGTGCAACGCAGCAAGAGACCTGGACTGCGTTACGGTGTGGGAGTCTATGTGTTTGTCGACGATTCGTTGGCGGTTCGCAGCGGAAAGGCAGCCCACACCCGATCCGCGAACGTATCTTCTAACCGCCGCGGGAAACAACGCTGACGCCACTCACACCGCTGACGCCACTCACACCGCTCACACCACTCACGCCGCTGACGCCACTCACACCGCTCACGCCGCTGACGCCACTCACGCCGCTGACACCTTTGACGTTGTGGCTGACGCCGCTCACGCCGCTGACACCTTTGACGTTGTGGCTGACGCCACTCACGCCACTCACGCCGCTGACACCACTCACGCCGCTGACACCACTCACGCCGCTCACACCACTCACGCCGCTCACACCACTCACGCCGCTGACGCCACTCACGCCGCTCACACCACTCACGCCGCTCACGCCGCTGACACCTTTGACGTTGTGGCTGACGCCGCTCACGCCACTCACGCCACTCACACCACTCACGCCACTCACACCACTCACGCCGCTGACGCCACTCACGCCACTCACGCCGCTGACACCGCTGACGTTGTGGCTGACGCCGCTCACGCCGCTGACACCACTTACACCGCTGACGCCACTAACGCCGCTGACACCACTTACACCGCTGACGCCACTAACGCCGCTTACACCACTCACACCGCTGACACCGCTGACACCGCTGACGCCACTAACGCCGCTTACACCACTCACACCACTCACACCGCTGACACCGCTGACACCGCTGACACCGCTGACACCGCTGACACCGCTGACGCCACTAACGCCGCTTACACCACTCACGCCGCTGACACCGCTGACTCCGCTGAGGCCGGTGTC
>Ga0335085_10000621_pt1 | contig 94842 bp, 78 predicted proteins | sample Lox_Sample_45_FD_206712 | JGI IMG/M metagenome (GOLD analysis project Ga0335085, IMG submission 206712) | Soil microbial communities from Loxahatchee National Wildlife Refuge, Florida, United States - Lox_Sample_4.5 | ecosystem: Environmental > Terrestrial > Soil > Wetlands | place: USA...
CGTCAGGGTCAAACCCGGCACGGACATTGACGCGCTGGCAAAAATGCTCGGCGCCAAAATCGTCGGGCGCGATGACAAGCTGGGCATTTACCGGCTGCAATTTGGCGATGCGGCGGCGACCGATGTCGCGCTGGGACAGTTGAAAAACAATTCCAACGTGCTGGACGTGGATTACAATTATTATTTCGATCCGCCGCCCGCGCCGCAGCTCCTTGCCGGTTCATCAACCGCCCCGCTGTCCCTCACTTTGAACCCGACGACCGATTCCAGCGATCCCTGCCATGTTACCGTCGGCCTGATTGACACGCCGCTGCAATCGCTCGGCAGCAAGCTTGACCAGTTTGTCACAAAATCCATTCCCGTGGCCGGCGATGCCCAGCCTGACCCGGCCAATCCCACCCACGCCACCGGTATGCTTTACAACCTGCTGTATTCCGCCTCGCAAGCGGGGCACGGCAGCAGTTCGTTGCGGGTGGTGCACGTGGATGTTTATGGCCAGAACCCGATGACCACAAGCTGGGACGTGGCCTTGGGCATCCAGGCGGCGGTAAATAATGGCGCGAACGTTTTGAACATGAGCCTCGGCAGCGGCGGCGACAGCTCCGTGCTGGACGACGTCGTGAAACAGGCCATTGCCGATGGCATCATGGTTTTCGCAGCGGCGGGCAATCAACCCGTGTCCTCAGCGACTTATCCGGCGGCAATCCCCGGCGTGAACGCCGTCACCGCCACGCAAAACGGACAAATCGCACCGTATGCGGATTACGGTAATTTCGTTTCCATGGCTTTGCCGGGCGCGAACGTGGTTTATTACAACGGTCAACCTTATGTGTTTCAGGGCACGTCCGTGTCCACGGCGCTGGCGACCGGCGTGGCGGCGGGCACGAAAGGGGCTGACTGCTGGTCTTGGACACAAATTCAGTCCGCCATGCAGCAGCAATTTGCCGTGCCTAAACAATAAGAGTGACGTGTGACGAGTGGCACGTGACATGAAAAGGGAAAAAAGCCTCTAAAAGCGAACGCTGCTCTTGTCACTTGTCACGTGGCTTTGCACCCAATCTTGCCGAAGGCGACGACGTAAGCGAGGAAGGCGACGATGAAAACCAACGGCTTGCCGGACAGGAGCAGCAGAATGCCCCAACTGAGGACCAGGCCAATGGCCAGATAAACCAGAATCGCCGCTGCAATTTTCATTGATGGAGATTATAACCCCTTTGCGCCCGCGCGCAAGCTCAGGTAGGAATGGAGGTGGAGCAAATGGCTCAGGCCTCATAAATTGTTTGCTGGTCGGAAATTCTGCCAACAATGGTGGTGGCTTCTATGGCACTTCGCTCACAAGTTGCACTGTTGCTGACAACGTAGCAACGAATGTGGGAGGTGGAATTTATTCGGTGGCGGGACCGGGATTTACCAGTTGTATTGTTTACGATAACTCCGCGCCAGTTGGAGTGAATTTTTCGGGGGGCTCATTTGTTACCTGTTGTACGACTCCCATGCCTTCACTTGGGAGCAGCAACATCACGAACGATCCGGTTTTCGTTAACTTTGCTGCGGGTAACTTTCGGCTTCAGACCAATTCTCCCTGCATTGATGTGGGAAGCGGTTCGCCGGGCACAATTGATCTGGATGGGCGTCCGCGCGTTGTCGGTACCAAGATTGATATCGGCGCCTACGAATTCCAAGGAGCCGGAATGGGCGAATTCATCGGCTGGCTCCAGCAATACGGACTGCCAACGGATGGCTCGGTGGATTACGTGGACTCAGATGGCGATGGCGTAAACAATTGGCAGGAGTGGAAGGCCGGCACCAACCCAACCAACGCGCTGTCGGTTTTAGAGATGACCACGGCCACCCCAACCAATAATCCGCCGGGGCTGGCTGTGTCCTGGCAGAGCGTCAGTGGCATCACTTACTATTTGCAAAGCATTACCAATCTCGGTTTGCAACCAGCGTTCTCCAGCATCCAAAGCAACATCGTTGGGCAAGCTAGTTCCACGACCTTCACGGACACCAACGGCACTGGCGCTGGTCCGTATTTCTACCGCGTCGGAGTTCAAAAGAGCATATCGCGGCAGCCTCTATACTGCGTAGGCGTGACAGAAATCTCGCTGGCCGGGATGGCAGATTGAGAAGAGGCTTGACAGATTTCCAGGTGGAAATAATCTTCAAGTTAGCAATCAGATCAGTTTCAAAAAGTTAATATGCCCCCGCATAGCGGGGCAGTTCGCATTATGAAAAGCAAATTCTTTCTCGGAGTGTTCACCCTCGTTTTGGTTGGGGCCGTAAGGCCGGTCTTGGCCCAGGAAACGCAGCCACTACCTCCAGATGCGGTAATCCGTCAGAAAATCGTTGGACTTTGGACGCTGGACGAAATGACACGCCATGGGAAGGTCCACACGATGGGGACGATTTCATTCAATACCAATGGGTGGTTCAGCGAGAAATTCGCCATCAGTCCCGCGAGCGACTCCTCCGGCCAGAATACGGACACGCTGACCGACACCGGCACATGGCGGCTGAGCAATGGTGTCTTGGTTAAGACGTTCTACACCATCCGATCGGTGCATCGCTTCAAGGGCGTTGCCAGGGATGATTGGTCGCAAGGGCGGCCGCCCGACGGACGCGTCGCCAAACCCGTCATCACGCAACATCAGATTTTGTCGATGACCGCTGATGAAATGACCACGAAGTATCTGGACGAAGTCTCACACTGGAAACGTCAACGTTGACGGCCTCGAAAAAATAAGTTGCGCGAAAGGGGGAACGCTCGTAAGGAAACGCGCGACCAATGGACAAAACGCTCATCATTGCGGAGAAGTCTTCCGTCGTCGGCGACGGAACTCATCCCGCAAGAGGGTGCCGAGCCTGAAAATGAAGGGGAATGGCGTTGGCCTTGGTCTGCCCGCATTGCCGTCAGCGTGAACGATTGCCGGTCAGATAGACCTGGTTGAGGGTTGAAAGTTGAGGGTTGAAGGTTGGCTCGACAGAGCCTGCACACTGCGTCAGGTGTGGCAGAAATCTCATTGGACGGGATGGATTTGGCTTGAAATTCGGATTCGGGAATGTTATTTAGTGTCCAGCCCAAGAAGTGCGACCATGATTCCAACCCGATTCCGACTGATTATTGTCTTCTGGTTCGTCATTTCGCTCCAGGCTTTCGCCACGGTTCGCTACGTGAACGTGAACAATCCCAGTCCGGCATCGCCCTATAACAGTTGGGCCAAGGCGGCCACAAATATTCAGACGGCCATTGACGCGGCCAATCCCGGCGACCAAATCCTCGTAACGAATGGAATTTATCAGGTGGGCAACCGCGTGGTCTCGGGCATGACCAACCGCGTGGCGGTGACAAAAGAGGTTTCAGTGGCCAGTGTGAATGGGTCGGCGGTGACGTCGGTTGATGGCGGCAGCGCGATGCGTTGTTTCAACATGGTGGATGGCAGTTCGTTGTCAGGTTTTACGTTGACCAATGGCATGACCCCGGAAAACGGGGGTGGCATCCGCTGCGACACGACGAACGTGGTGATCACCAATTGCATTTTGACCAGCAACCTGGCCACCAATCAGGGCGGCGGCGCGTTTCAGGGGACCCTCATCAATTGCTCATTGATCGGTAACTCGGCCGGCGGCGGAGTGACTTTTGGCAATCCGGCCGGCGGCGGCGCCGGCGGGAGCGTGCTCATCCAATGCGTGGTCAGCGCCAATTTTACATTCAACCGCGGCATGGGAGGCGGCCTGAATAATTGCCTCGCGACCCTGTGCCGGATTACCAACAACATCGCCAACTTGAACAACGCGGGCGGGGCTTACGTGGGCACGCTTAACGACTGCCTGCTGGCCTACAACGATGCCGGGTATGCGGGCGGCGGCGCTTTCGGCAGCGTGTTGAACAATTGCACGGTGGTCGCCAACACCGCGGAAAACGGTCCGGGCGGCGGGGTTGATTCCTGCACGGTGAATAATTGCATCGTTTACTACAACAGTTTCATCAACAGCATTTTTTACGGTTGGACGCCGGATCAAACCAACTGTGCGTTCAGCACGTTAAATTATTCCTGCACCACGCCGCAGCCGACCAACGGCACAGGCAACATCAGCGTCCCGCCGCTGGTTGTGGACCCGGTCAATGGCGATTGGCATCTGCAATCCAATTCTCCGTGCATCGATGGCGGGAACAACGCCTATGTTGCCACCACCAACGATCTGGACGGCAATCCGCGCATCATTGGTCTCGTGGTGGACATCGGCGCCTACGAATATCAGGCGCCCACCATTGCCATCACCCTCCAGCCGTTGGGCCAGGCCCGGCGGATACAACAGAGTGTGCAATTCAGTGTCGCTGCCATCAGTCCCTTGGCGTTGAGCTATCAATGGAGTTTAAACCAGACGAACATCATCGGTGCGACAAACGCTTCGCTTGTTCTCACCAATTTGCAGATGTCCCAGGCGGGAAATTATGCCGTGCAAATCAGTAATGCTTCCAACTCGGTCGTCAGTTCCAACGCGCTTTTGACGATCAATGGACCGCAGCCGGGCGTGCCCTACATTTTGGTGTTCACTCCCGCCTCCGGTGGCATCGGGACTGTGGTCACAATTACCGGTTTTAACTTCAGCCCGACGGCAACCAATGATCTGGTCTGGTTCGGAGCCGTGGCCGCCACCGTGCAATCCGCCAATCCCTCCAACCTGGTGGTGACTGTTCCCCCGGGCGCCATTTACGCGCCCATCACGGTCACGGTCAACGGCCTGGTGGCGTATGCCAATGCACCGTTCGTGCCCACGTTCGTCAGCGACGGTTCGGCCATCGGTACCAACACGTTCGGGCCGCCTCTCAATCTGGGCAGCGGTTCGGGGCCGATTGGAATTGCCATCGCGGACATGGATGGCGACGGAAAACCGGATCTGGTGATTGCGAATCTCAACGACCATACCATTTCATTGTTTCGCAATACCAGCAGCGCGGGTACGGTTTCTTTCGCGCCGCGCGTGGACCTGGCGCCGATCCAGACGCCTTGTTGCGAGGGCAATCCCAATTTCATTTCCGTGGCCGACGTGGATGGCGACGGGAAGCCCGACATTTTGGTCTGCGACTGGGCCCACAACCAGATTTTAGTTTACCAAAACATCGCCACGCCGGGTGCCTTGACGACGAACTCATTTGCCGCGCCGGTGGGATTCGGCGCCGCCGGCGAACCGCTCAATGTGCGGGTGGCGGACGTGGACGGTGACGGGAAGCCCGATATTATCATTGCCAACGACGCGGTCGGCATGGTTTCAATTCTCCACAATATCGGGACCGCCGGCACACTCACGGCCAATTCGTTCGCGCCGCATGTTGATTTTTCCACCGGGCGTGGCACGTGGGACATAGCAATAGCGGATTTGGACGGCGACGGCCGGCCGGACATTGCGGCAGCCATTGCCGGGGCGTCATACATGTCCGTGTTCCGGAACACGAGCGTTCCCAGAACCATTGATTCCAACTCTTTCGCTCCCTGCGTGAATTTGCCGGCACCAACCAATTGCTGGGCGGTCATGGCGGCCGACGTGGATGGAGATGGCAAGGTGGACTTGATCGCCGGCTCGGACAGCGGCGCCGGGATTGCGGTGTATCGCAACCTGATATCGTCACCGGGCCCGATTTCCACCAACTCGTTCGCGTCCCCGGTCAATTTTGCATCCGGCGGGGTGGTCAGCCTGGTCGGGGGAGATTTGAACGGGGATGGCCGGACGGAGTTGAACTTGGGCGGTGCTGTGTCCGTCTTTCCCAACCTGAGCACGCCGGGCAGTTTCGATACCAATTCTTTGGGCGCGCGCGTGGATCTGCCGGCCGGTTCCTTGGGTGCGGCTGTCGGCGATTTGGATGGAGACGGCCGGCCGGATATTGCCGCCTCCGGCACGACCGTATTCCAAAACCTGCTGCCGTTTGGCGGCCCGCCGATAATCATCGTCCAGCCAGCCGACCTGACTGTGCCCGTGAATACGACGGCCACCTTCACCGCTTTCATTGCGGGCAAGGCGCCGTTGAGCTATCAATGGTTTTTCAACGGGACGAACCTCTCGGACGGCGGACGCTTCACCGGTTCGGCGACTGCCAGCTTGAGCATTTCGAACATCCAGACCGCCGACGTGGACGACTGTTATCTCATCGCCACCAATTCCTTCGGGGCCGTGACCAGCCGTGTAGTCGTGCTGACGCCCGTGGTGCTGCCGCCGAACTTCACGTTGCAGCCGCAGAGCCAGACGAACATTCTTGGCAGCAACATTACCTTCATCGCCAGTGTCAGCGGCAGCCAACCGATGGCTTTTGAATGGCTCTTCAACAATGCGCCGATGACAGATGGCGGACGTGTCAGCGGGTCGGCAACGACCAATCTTACGATCACCGGCCTGCTCACCAATGATGTTGGCGCGTACCAGCTTGTGGCATCGAACGCGGCCAACACGGTGACCAGCGCGGTTGCCAGCCTCACGGTCCTGGTTCCGCCGTTGTTTACGCAACAACCGTCAAATCAGTCGGTCATCCTCGGTTCCAACGCCACCTTCAGCGTGACGGTGGATGGCACAGCGCCTTTCAGTTATCAATGGTTTTTCAATTCAGCCCCGCTTACGGACAACGGCCACGTCTCCGGCTCGACGACGACGAATCTGACCAGAACGGATGTGCAAGAGCCTGACGTGGGGAATTATACGGTGGCCATCACCAATGTCGCCGGCTCGGCCACGAGCGTCGTTGCGACGCTTGCCATTTCAACGCCCCTGATTTCCACGCAACCGCAGAGCCAGTCGGTGCTGGCCGGGGTAACGGTCACATTAGGCGTCATAGCCAGCGGCCAGCAGCCGCTCGCGTATCAGTGGCAGTTCGATGGCACGAACATTCAGAATGCCGTTACCAATACGCTGGTGTTGACCAATGTGCTCGTAAACCAGTCCGGAATTTATTCGGTCACGATCACCAACGCCTATGGCACGGCAATCAGCTCCAACGCCACTTTGACGGTGACGGCGTTGACCATCTCCACGCAACCGACCAACCGGGTCGCTTGGCTCAACGGCTCGACATCGTTCAGGGTAAACGTCTCCGGTACAGCTCCATTCACTTTTGACTGGCGCTGCAACGGCGCGGACGTGCCGGGGCCACAGACGAATTTGCTGACCTTGACGAATTTGCAGGCTGCGCAGTTCGGGACTTATTATGTGATTGTCAGCAATGCGTATGGCAGCGTCATCAGCAGCAATGCCACGCTCTTCCTTTCACAGGTGGCCGCCTGGGGAAGCTATTATGGCGAGACCAATCTTCCGCCGGGCCTCACCAATCTTATCGCCATTTCGGGCGGATCAGTGAGCACGATGGATTGTCTGGCCTTGAGAGGCGACGGCACGACCGTTTCATGGCCATCCAGTCCTCCCGGTCTGGTGATTGCCGAGGTTACCAATCTTATTGCCATCGCTTGTGGCGGCGCCGAGGGTTCCAATCTGGGATTGAGACCGGACGGCACGGTGATCTCATGGGGTTTTGATACTCCGCTGACCATTCAGGGACTGACTAACATCGCTGCCATTGCGCCACACAATTACAATTACCTCGCGTTGAAGACCAATGGCACGTTGGTCAATCTTGGCTTGGCCGGCCCTGTGCCGTCCATAGTGACAAATCTGGCCAATGTCGTGGCGATTGCCGAAGGCTATCAGCATACGCTCGCTCTTAAGGCCGATGGTACTGTGGCTGCCTGGGGAAGCAACACTTACGGGCAGACCAATGTGCCGGCTGGATTAAGCAACGTGCTGGCGATTGCGGCCGGCGGTTATCATTCACTGGCACTGAAAAGCGACAGCACCGTCATTGCCTGGGGTAGAGGTATCGAGCATCAAACCAATGTTCCAGCCGGCTTGAGCAATGTCGTCGCCGTTGCGGCGGGTGGTTACCACAGCCTGGCCCTGAAAAGTGATGGCACAGTGGTGGCGTGGGGCATGAACATTTATGGCCAGACCAACGTGCCCGCTGGCCTGACCAATGTCATCGCCATCGCGGCTGGTACGTATCATAGCCTGGCGTTGATCGGCAACGGCCCGCCAGTGACGCAAGTGCTTTTGAGCGACCCGAACCTCGGCAACAACAATTTTGGTCTTTCGCTCCCATCACAAAGCGGAAAGGTCTATGTGCTCCAATACCAGAATTCGCTTTCAGACGGTAACTGGATATCCCTGCCTCTGGTGCCGGGTAACGGCGGGACGCTGCTTTTGACTGACCTGACCGCCACCAACTCACAACGAATCTATCGCGTTCAACAATGGTAAGAGCGGCACGACGGGGCAGTGAGTGTCAGTTGCGGGTTGAGTGTACGGAGAGTTGCTTCCGACTTCGTTGTGGATGAACGCAATGGGCACATTCCGAGCGATTTTTTGGCCATAGAATCGGCATTTAACCGCGTCATCCGCGGTTATCAGCTCTGCGGTTCGATTTGACAAAATCTTTTTTCTTCGCATGTTTGGCGCGCCCGGTGTAAAAGCCGGGCGACAAATGAGCAAAGCTCTCATCATTGCCGAGAAGCCGTCCGTCGCCAGCGATATCGCCAAGGCGCTCGGCGGATTCAAGAAGCAGGACGACTATTTCGAAAGCGATCATTACGTCCTTTCGTCCGCCGTCGGCCATTTGTTGGAGCTAATCGTGCCCGAGAAATTCGAGGTCAAGAAGGGGAAATGGACATTTACCAATTTGCCGGTCATCCCGCCGCATTTCGATTTGCAGCCGATTGAGAAAACCAAAAACCGGTTGATCGTCCTCAAAAAACTCATCAAACGGGATGACGTGGACGGGCTGGTGAACGCTTGCGATGCCGGGCGCGAAGGCGAATTGATTTTCCGCAACATCGTCAAACACACCAAAGCCAAACAGCCCATCCGACGTCTCTGGCTGCAATCCATGACGCCCGCGGCCATCCGCGAAGGATTCGAGAAACTTCGCGAGGACAAAGAAATGCTGCCGCTGGCCGACGCCGCCTATAGCCGGTCGGAGGCCGACTGGCTCGTGGGCATCAACGGCACGCGGGCGATGACGGCGTTCAACTCGAAGTCGGGCGGCTTTTTCAAGACCACGGTTGGCCGCGTCCAAACGCCCACCCTGGCCATCGTGGTCGAGCGCGAGGGGAAAATCCGCAAATTCGTTCCGCGTGATTTCTGGGAGGTGATCGGCACATTCGACGCGGTGGCGGGGCAATACACCGGACGCTGGTTCGACGAGAAGTTTGTCAAATCAAACGAAAAAAACGGCGACGACCAGCTGAGGCCGGAACGCATTTGGGAAAAGGGCAAGGCCGAAGCCATCCGTGACAAATGCCTGGGCAAACCGGGCATTGTCACCGAGGAAAGCAAACCCAGCACGTCGCTGTCGCCGTTGCTTTATGATTTGACCAGTTTGCAGCGCGAGGCCAACTCGCGCTTCGGCTTCAGCGCCAAGAACACGCTGGGCCTGGCGCAAGCGCTTTACGAGCGGCACAAGGTGCTGACGTATCCGCGCACCGATTCCCGCGCGTTGCCGGAGGATTACGTCAGCACGGTCAGGAACGTGATGAAGATGCTGGAGGCAACCCGGTACGCGACGTTTGCCGACACGATTCTCAAGAGCGATTGGGTGCATCCGAACAAGCGCATTTTCAACAACGCCAAGGTATCCGACCATTTTGCCATCATCCCGACCACGCAGGCGCCGCATAATTTGAGCGAGCCGGAAGCGAAACTTTACGACATGGTGACGAAGCGGTTCCTTGCCATTTTTTATCCAGCGGCGGAATTTCTGGAAACGATTCGCATCACGCGCGTCGAAGGCGAGCCGTTCAAGAGCACCGGCAAAGTCATCGTCAAGCCCGGCTGGCTGACCGTTTATGGCAAGGAGGCGCAGGATGAAGACACCAACCTGGTGCCGGTGAAGCCGAATGAGAAGGTCAATACCAGCGGCGTCGAGGTGAAACAGAACGTCACCAAGCCGCCGCCGCGCTACACGGAAGCGACGTTGCTCAGCGCGATGGAAGGCGCGGGTAAACTGGTCGAGGACGACGAATTACGCGAGGCGATGCACGAGAAGGGGCTGGGCACACCGGCGACGCGCGCGGCCATCATCGAAGGTTTGATTTACGAGAATTACATTCACCGGAACGGCCGCGAGTTGCAGGCGACGGCGAAGGCATTTTCATTGATGGAACTGCTCAACGGCCTCGACATCGCCGAGCTGACCAAACCGGAGCTGACCGGTGATTGGGAATTCAAGCTGCACCAGATCCAGCGCCGGCAGAAAAGCCGCGACGAATTCATGTCGGAGATTGCCGACATGACCCGGCACATCGTTGAGCGCGCGAAGAAATACGAGCACGACACCATCCCCGGCGATTTTGGCGTGCTGAAAACGCCGTGTCCGAAATGCGGCGGCGAAGTTCACGAAAAATACAAGCAGTTTCAATGTGTAAAATGTGATTTTGCGATGTGGAAAACGCTGTGCAGCCGGATGTTTGAGATTGAGGAGGTGGAGAAACTCATCAGTGAAAGGCAAATCGGGCCGTTGCAAGGGTTCCGGAGCAAGATGGGCAAACCGTTCGCCGCGGTGCTGAAACTCACGCCGGAGTTCAAGATTGAGTTCGATTTTGGCAACGAACAGAAAAGCGAAAATGGCGAGGCCGCCGCGCCAATGGATTTCACCGGCAAAGAGCCGCTGGGCAAATGTCCCAAGTGCGGTGCCCGGGTCTTCGACGCGGGGATGAGTTACCTGTGCGAAAAGGCGACGGGCGCGGACAAGACCTGCACGTTCCGCACCGGTAAAATCATTTTGCAGCAGCCCATGGAACCGGCGCAGGTCACCAAGCTGCTCGCGGAGGGCAAGACTGATTTGCTCAGGGGGTTTGTCTCCAAGAAGACCGGGCGCAAGTTCGAGGCATTTCTGGTGCTCAAAGACGGCGGGACCGCTTTTGAATTTCCGCCGCGCGAACGTAAATCGCGGTCCAAGGATGCCAAAGCCAAGGAACCGCAGGCGAAGGTTGATTTTGCCGGGAAAGAACCGATGGGCAAATGTCCCAGGTGCGGTGGCAAGGTGTTCGAAACTGACCGCGCCTACCTGTGTGAGAAGTCGCAAGCGGACCGGAAACCGTGCAAGTTCAAAATCAGCCGGGAGATTTTGCAGCAGCCGATTGAGCAAGCGCAGGCACAAAAGTTATTGACCGTGCGCAAAACAGATCTGCTCGACAAATTCATCTCCAAAACCGGCCGCCCGTTTCCGGCGTATCTCGTCATGGATGACACCGGTAAAGTCACCTTCGAATTTCCACCACGCGAAGAGGAAAAGTAAGCGGGGGAAATAGTTCAGACCTGCAAGTTCTGCTGGTGGCTGATGGGTTTTTTATCGGCCGACAAGTCGCCGCTTCTTCGGACACGATGATGTCGGCGCATGCCGCCAATTGGTCATAACAGGGCTGGAACTTCCGTCGTGCTGCTACACTAACGCGACGCTCTCTCCGGGGAGGCCAACGTCAATCGTGATTAGGGACTGGACCGTATGACTCGTGCGCGGAATAAAGCCAGGGCAATAGTATTGTCCATTCCATCAATGAAAACCTGTGTTATCTTGCATAGCAAAAGTGCTTATGTGCTACGTGGCTGCAGGCATTAAGAAGAAGGGTGCCGGACAGAACGGGTTCACGCTGATAGAATTGCTGGTGGTTATTGCCATCATCGCCATTCTCGCGGCGATACTTCTGCCGGCTCTGGCCAAGGCGAAATTCCGGTCCAAGGTCATCAACTGCACTTCCAATTACCGGCAATGGGCAGCGATGGCCAACACCTATGCCGGTGACGACGCTCAAGGTACGTTTCCGTCTTTCCCCACGGCAGCCGCCGGCGGCAATCCGACGGACGTATCGATTAACTTTCTGGCGAATCTGTTTCCTTATGGAATGACGGTGCAAATGTTTTTTTGCCCGGTCAGACCGGCGGATGTCGAGTACGCCAATAATTGGTTCTGGGGGCTCCATTTCCGGGATTTAATAACGGTCAATGACCTCAACAATTTTTTTATATCGACGACCCCGGCGATTTACGAAGGGGTCACTTACTACCCGCGCTCGGTCAACGGCGGTTATGCTAAACTCTATCACGACTGGTGGGTGCCGCGAACCTCACCTCTTCCGGGGGCAGGGCCTCCGGCCGCGAACGGTACTTACTGGTTCCCAATGCCAAATCCTGCGATCCCCCAATATTGCCCGGCAGGTTGTCCGGGTTGGCCTTTGAAGACGAGTGATCGCGTCGCGGGCTATCAGCCGATTGTTACTGACTTGGCGGAATTCAACGGTAACGCCAGCACATTCACCCATAATCAGGGTCTCGCCGTCATTCCAAAAGGTGATGCTCACTTTTACAACGGGGCGTTATCCTCAATCAATGTGGGCTATGCCGATGGTCACGTGGACCTTCACACGCCCCCGGCCATTAATTGGCAATTCACCGGTAACAACGCGCAGCAAAGCTATTTTTATTGAAAATCTGCTCAAGGCAGGCACGGCGAAGGGATGAGGGGCGTCTCCTGGTAAGGTTCAGCGCGCACGAGCGGGGTGTAGAATGCCCCAGTGACGGGTCGGCGGAGGCACTGGGATGAAATGTGAAAATGTGACAGAGCCAAGGATTGAGCCGTTTACGCTCGTCGCTTCCATCCGAGCAGGCGTGCTGGGAGAAACAGCAAGGCTTGAATCAGCGCAAACATGGCACTGACGGTGATGCCAATCAAGCGCAGCGGCAAAGACAGAAGCCAGACGACGGGAAACAGGACCAGTGCCAGCAACGCGACCGGCCAGCAAAGCACCAGCAAAATGCACCACGCCAGGAAAACAATCATCACTCTCATATCAGGAACAACACGCGAACTTGAGATTTGTTTCACCCGGACGCCTCATTTCGCAATGATGACATTCAATTTCGTGCGTGGTCAAAACTGACTTATCCGCCGTAGCCTTGGCGAAGGAGGAAGGCGGGGTGGCGACCCGCTCGCGATTTATCGGAGTTGCCTGCTGGTAAATTGAAAAGCGGACGACCTGGTGGACCGAACAGTTGTGGCTCTCAGTGAAGGAGCAAATTCGTATCCTCCAGGCGTCCGCTAAACTGATAAACCGATTAATCACAACCAAAGGTTCGTTATGACTGACACCACTGCTATAGCATGGCTCGGCTTGGATGCCCACTCCAGAAATTGTGTGCTGGCCCAACTCGACGATCAGGCCAATGAAATCCATCACTGGCGTTTCCCAACCGATCCGCAGCAACTTCTCAAACATATCCAAGCCATCGCGGCCAAGGTCAAACACCTCATGCTCGAAGAATCCAATCTCGCCCGTTGGATTTCCCAATTGCTTAAACCCCACGTCCAGCGGCTCATCGTTTGCGATGCCCGCCGCAACCGCCTCATCAGCCAGGATCCCCACAAGCATGACCGCCGGGATGCCTTTGCGCTGGCCCGCCTTTTGCGCCTCAACGAATACCGGCCCGTCTGGCAACCCACTGACGATCAGCGCGTCCTCTTCAAACGCGCCGCCCAAGCCTACGAAAATGCTGTTCTGCGCCAGACCCGCCTCAAACTCCAAATCAAATCCCTCTTCCAACATTGGGGTCTCTTTCCCACGGGTGCCACCGTCTTTTCCAAAGCCGGCCGCTCGGCCTGGTTGCAGCAGTTACCCTACGATGCCTTGCGCGCCCAAGCCCGGTTGCTCTATGAGCTCCTCGATCAAGCGCTCGCGGGCCAGGCCCAGGCACGCCGCCTCCTGTGTCAGGCCGGCCGGCCCTTCCCGGAGGTCCAGCACCTGCGCACCGCTCCCGGCATCGGCCTGGTCGGGGCCCATCTCTTTGTCGCCTATGTCCAGGACCCCCACCGCTTCGCCAAATTCTCACGCCTCTCCAAGTACTGCCGCCTGAGCATCCGCGACCGCACCAGCGACAACAAACCCCTCGGCTTTAAACAACTCGATCGCCAAGGCAACGGCGTCTTGAAGGCCATCAGCTATCGCGCTTTTCTCCAGGCGGCCAGACGCCGCTCCGGTCCCCTTTGGGACTTTTACCAGGCTTCCTTGCGCCACACCGGCTCCACCACCCATGCGCGGTTGAACACCCAACGCAAAATTCTCCTGGTCCTCTGGACCCTCTGGCTCAAGGACAAGGACTTTGACCCAAACCAGTTTTCCCGCTCCCAACCCTTTGACGTGTGAACGCTGCGTGCGGGCGTTCCCTCGCTCAGGTGCCTCAGCCTTCAGTTGAACCACCGGGCGGAACGAGAGAAGCCTCGAGATCCAAACAAATAATCGCTGAACTTAAAGTCCCGCCTGCTGACTGATCCCTGGCTTCCTCATCTCCCCATTGACCCTGAACCTTGGCTGCTTCCTTGAGTTCCATCTATCTGTCTGAGAGTGAATCAACTTTCATGCACGGTCAGTTACATCCACCACCCAAGTCGTCCAGCTCGGCTGACAGTCTCACGACACCCTGATCGCACCGCCTGCGCCACGCCCCGTTTATACGGTCGTCCTGCGTTGCCAATACTTTTCCGTTCTGGCTTCGCGCTGGGCGTTGTGTCTCTTGACACCGCTTTTCATATCAGCGATTTGTCAGCTCTTAATGATCTACTTCTTATCATCTTGAAGACAGTGCCACTGACCATCTGCTCGCTTCTCAAAAACAAAACCAAAGCCTCTGCTGTGCGTCACCAATCCGCTGCCTTCGGGATGAGAAATACGTATCACGCCGTTGGTCATTCCAGCTCCCTCGACGTTCTTCCTGAAAATGCTCCAAATCTCGTCTACCTCTTTGCGCAAAGCCGTCATGTCATCAATCGAAATATCCGTTTCGCAATTTAGAATCATCGCGTCTGTCCCGTTGGGGAAGTGCATCGGGCCAATGCCGGTAATCTTAATCTGCTTGCCAGATGGCAGTGTAGTGAGTGCCGAGGCTGGACGGGAACAGTTGGCACACCAACAACAAGTAATCGTCAAGGCGATGAAAATGAAACGAGGCATACAGCTAACAGATGCTTAAGAAGAAGTGGGCAGAAGTCCGGTTTTGCCTGGTTCCTTTTGGTTTCATAGTCGGACTTTAGCGTTTTGGTTGGCTTCGTCAAAGAAGTTTGTTTAGGCTGTGGCCATGCTTCCCTTGGTGAAGCCAAAAGTGCAACCGCGCCGGATGCTGTCAGAAGTCGTCCACAAGAAGTTAACCAAAGACATGCTTTCCTTCAATCGCCTTCTTCTGCTGTTGCTGATGCTTACAGTTCTGAACGCTTCAGCAGCCGGACCGGTTTTCAACGTTTTGGATTTCGGCGCGCATCCGGATGGTTCAACCAACTCAACTGAAGCTTTCCGTTCTGCCATTCAGGCAGCCAATGCCGCAGGCGGGGGAACGGTTTTTGTCCCCGCGGGAAATTATGTCACCGGACCGATTGAACTGGTGAGCGACCTGGTGCTGCATCTGGATGCCGGGGCCAAGTTGCAGTTTCCCGCGACCAGACTTCCCTTCACCAAAGGCCGGCAACAAGGCATCGAATGTCTCACACCGGTTCCGTTGATTGGCGGGCACGATTTGCACAACGTCACTGTCGCCGGTCGTGGTGTCCTTACCACCGACAACGCCGCGTGGCTCAAACTCATGCCCCGCACCAAGGCTTCGGAAGATGACCCGGGCTCGGCCAACGGCCCCAACTGGGAACACCTTTTGCAGGAGCTCGAAGTCAAGACCCCAGCGCCGGATGTGGATTACCAGAAGGCCGCGCCGGAACTACGGCCGTCGTTCGTCCGGTTCATGGATTGCACGAATGTGCTCGTCGAGGGAATTCGTTTTGTCGGGTCGTCCATGTGGACGGTGCATCTGCTGTACACGGACAATGCCGTCGTGCAAAACGTCATTATCGAAACTTATCCTGGCGTGCACACGGATGGCATCGCCGTGGATTCCAGCCGCAACGTGCGGATTGCCAATTGTTACATTGATACCGGCGACGACGGCATCGTGTTGAAATCCGGCAAGGACGCCGACGGACGGCGGGTGAACCGGCCGACGGAGAATGTGTCCATCGCCAATTGCACGGTGCATCACGCGCACGGCGCGGTTACGCTGGGCAGCGAAACTGCCGGCGGCATCCGCAATGTGGTGGCGGACAACATCACCTGCCAGGGGACCGTCATGGGCGTGCGCATCAAAAGCCGGCGCGGCCGTGGCGGCACGGTGGAGGATGTCCGGTTCAACAACTGGACGATGGAAGACGTCGGCGAAGCCATCAACGTGACGACCGATTACATGATGGAAGGCGAAAAGCAAGGTGCGGCGGAACCGGTCTCAGAACGGACGCCAATCTTTCGGAACATCGCTATCAACGGCATGACCATCCGGGACGCGAAACTGGCGATTGACATCGTCGGGCTTCCAGAAATGCCGATCTCGGGCCTGCGCATCAGCGATGTTATTGCGTCGGCGAAAGCGGGCATGCGCTGCTCATTCACCGACGCGATGGAATTGCATCACGTGCAAATCAACGCGTCCAGCGGTCCAGCTTTTCTGGTGCAAGATTCAAAAGAATTGGAATTCGACGGAGTAGCGACGCGGACGCCAGTCGCCGGTGCGCCGGTCATTCGACTGGAACGTTGTCCGGGCGCCATCGTGCGGAACAGCCGGGCATTCGCGGGCACGGACACGTTTCTTTCGGTTGCGCGCGGCGAGTTAAAGGATGTGGTGCTGGAAGGGAACGAGCTCGGCGAAGCGCGGACGCCGGCGGAAGAAACGATGATGAATTCCGGCAACGACATCCACAATCAGGAAAGAACCAATCCCTGACTCAGGATTAGAGCAGTGCGTGATGACATACCTCTGCCACGGTCATTCCGGTTGTCGTCACCGTGGCTATTTTTTCTCGAAATGGCTTTGGGCGTCGTGCTATAAAGCGTCGTGCCGACACCCGCAACCGCGAGGTGTCATTGGCCAAACACTTTAAAAACCGACGAAAGGGCAATTGTGGCAACCAATCCATTGATTGAAATCCGGAAGGGCCGACTGGCCAAGGCAGCCTCGCTGCGTTCCGCGGGGCTGAACCCTTATCCGTCGCGCAGCCACCGGACACATTACGCCAAAACGATTCTTGACGAATTTGCGGGCCATGAAGGCCAAACGGTGACGGTGGCGGGACGGTTGATGTCCTGGCGCAAACAAGGCGCGCTGGCGTTCGCGCACGTGCAGGATCAGACGGGCCGGCTGCAATTGTTTCTGCGTCGCAACCTGGTTAAACCAACTGACCAGAAAGAGGGCACGGTCGGGTACGCGGAAACAAACCTGCTCGATCTGGGAGACATCATCGAAGCCACCGGCAAGGTGGTGAAAACCGAACGCGGGGAAATTTCCGTTCTGGTGGAGAGTCTGCGGTTGCTCACAAAAGCGCTCCGTCCGTTGCCGGATCAATGGTCCGGCCTGAAGGACCGCGAGCAGGTGCTGCGCAAGCGTTATCTGGACACCACGCTGGAGCCGGCATCGTTTGACCGGTTCGGCACGGTCTGCAAAATGGTGGCGGCCATCCGGGCCTTTCTTAATGGGCGCGGTTTCCTGGAATTCACGACGCCCATCATCCAGCCGCAATACGGCGGCGGAACTGCCAAGCCGTTCAAAACGCATGTCAACGCCTTGGGTTGCGAGATGTACCTTGCCATTTCACACGAGCTTTACCTGAAGCGGCTGATTGTGGCCGGTTACGACAAGGTTTACACCATCGGCCGCTATTTCCGCAACGAAGGCATTGACCGCAGTCATCATCCGGAGTTCTCGATGGTTGAAACCATGACCGCATACGAAAACTACGAATACAACATGAACCTGATTGAGGACATGTTCCGGCACGTGGCCACGACCGTGTTCGGCAAAACGCAATTCACTGTGGGCGGCCACGAGATTGATTTCAGCAAGCCGTGGCGGCGCGTGAGCATGCCCGAGGCGGTGAAAGAAAAAACCGGCGTGGACTTCCGCGACTGCAAATCTGTGGAAGAGGCGAACGCCAGATTAACGGCCCTGAACATAAACGAACCGCAGCCGAGCGTGGGCGAAGCGCTGGCCAAGGCGTTTGAAACGACCGTTGAGAAAGATTTGATCCAGCCAACGCTCATCTTCGGGCATCCGGTTGAAATTTCGCCCTTGGCCAAGCCGCTGGCGGAAGACCCGCGTTTCGTGGAGCGGTTTGAAATTTTCATCGCCGGCATGGAATGCGGCGACAACTGGTCGGAACAAAACGACCCGGTGCATCTGCTGGAGACTTGGCGCAAAGCCTACCGCGCCGAGGAGCGTGACGCCGGAAAATTTCACACGCTCGATTTCGATTTCATCGAAGCGCTCGAATACGGGATGCCGCCGACGACGGGCATCGGCCCGGGCATTGAGCGCATGGCGATGATTTTCACCGGCCAGGAAAATATTGATGACGTGATTTTCTTTCCGATGATGCGGCCGACGGTTTCGCCGTTGAACGCTTCCATTTACGACGTGCTGGAAGCGTCGGTGGCGCCGGTGGAAGACCTCGCGCTGTCGGTTGAGGATTTTGAAGCCTTGTGTGGTGACGGCGTTATCAAGCCTTACGCACGCAACCTCATCGTAAAACCGCACGTGCGTTTGTGGGGTGCGGCGTCGGCGCCGGGACAGTCACGCGCCACCGGCCATGTCGAAATCGAAGGCTTCTTTCCCAACAGCGTGCTGCGCTTGTCCGGTTACCGGGTTAAATCCGAGGGGCCGCTGGCCGAGGATGAAGGGAAGAGGAAGATTTTGGACCTGGTGGATTCATCCTTGGTGAAGTTTTTCCGCGAGAAATTTCCGGGCAGTCAAGTGACGGTATCGCCCGCGACGGTGATGCACCAGGCTTGAGATTCGGCCTTTTCAGCCGGCAAGGCCGGGTTTTGAATCGCTTGCTTGAAGTTTCTCTGTGAGGGGATTCAGGACTTTGACCTTCCCGCGCAGCCACAATTTTGCCAGCCCTTCCCGCACGGTCGCAATTCCAACTTGCCGGTATCTCGCACAAAAGTTACGGTTGGCGTCGCAAACATTCCGCGGATGCATGTCCATCAATTCTGAACTGACCGGCGCGAACCAGCGGCGGTTCCTGTTGGTAGAATTATTCGTGGCGCTTTCGCTGAGTGTGGCCTACTACTTTCTCGTCGAATATTTTGCCGCCGGCAGCGCAAACAATTCGACCAATCGCTGGGTCTTCTCGTCATGTTCCATCCCGGGATTCCATCTGCAACAACTCGGCGATGTCTGGAAGGGACGCCTGTCGGGTTTGTTGTTGTCCGGGTGGCTGTTTGACTTTGTGGTGAAGGACCACGCGATCGATTTTGGCCCATATTCGTGCCTTTTCGCGTTCTATCAAAGTTTCTGGCTGTTCCTGCTGTTCATCGTCGTAATCCTGGCCTTGCGTTATTCGCTGTTCATCAACCTCGGCATTTTCGCGGGGTTGATGTATAATTTTTCGCCTGCCTCCGGGTTGTATTTTTATCCGTGGGACATTCCGGCCACGCTGTTTTTCACGCTGGCCATCCTTTTTTTCGACCGCCGGCGAATGGTGCTGATGACAGCAGCGGTTTGTGTTGGTTGCTTTTTCAAGGAAACGGTTCTGGCTTGCGCGGTGCTGGCGTTCTTTGCCCGTCACTGGAAGTGGTGGAAAAGAGTCGTGCTGTTTGCAGGCATGGTTGCGGTCTATGTCGCGGGGAAGAAATTCCTGTTGGGTCGGTTGGACTTGCCGGTGGCGGCCTTTTCCATGGGCAATGCCACAAGCCTGGCCGGTTTGGAGCGGTCGGCGATGCTGATTGAGAATTTCAAGGAACTCTTTACGCCGACCTTGAATCACGCGATATTCGCCAACGGAGGGACGCTGGCGGCGGTGCTGGTGCTGGGGTGGCGCCGGCGTTTTCTGCCCTACATGGCGGTCCTCGCGGTGTTCCTAGGAGGACAGTTGATGTATGGCGGCTTCAGTGAATTCAGAATTTTCATGCAAATCCTGCCCTTGAGCCTGCTCTTGTTGACCGAGCGATGGCGGGAATTGGTCGAATCAAATGCAGCGGCGGTGCCGTCCCCGCCGACTTGGGCGACCCGCAACTCGTTTGTAGTCCTGGTTCCGGTAACGATTGTGTTGATCGTGGTGTCCAGCGGAATCGCGGCGTGGCACTACTGTAGTATCGTCAGAAATCTGCAGCCCGGATGGCAGGCGCAATCCGCCTCGGACAAGCGCGTCATCGAGGTAAGGGGAGATGTCGGTAATCTGTTGGTCGAGTGTGAGATCCTGCGCCAACGGGACAGCGGTGCTGAACTGGAACTGGCCCAAATTTCCGTTGCCGACCAGCACTTTTCTGACGCAATCGAATATTACCGGCGGGCGCTGGAATCAAACACGAATTCAGTCCCGGCTTTGAACAATCTGGCGTGGCTACTGGCCACGGTCCCCGATCCCCGGTTCCGCAATGGCCGGGAAGCAGTGCACTTGGCTGAACGGGCTTGCGAGTTGACACAATACCAGGAGGCTTTCGCGATGGGTACCCTGGCCGCCGCTTATGCGGAAGCGAAACGAACCAACGACGCGATTAGCACCGCCAAAAGTTTCCGCACCGTGGCCTTGGCGCATGGGCAGGACGGGTTCGTCGCCGCCAACGAACCGTTGCTGACGCTGCTGGAGTCCGGTCAGCCTTACCATCAGGAGCCGCAAAAATTCGCCGATGATCAGGAATCGCTACGGGCTGGGTATGCCGGGGCCGAACTGGAATTGGCCCGGGATGCGCTGCGCGACCGGCAGTTTGCAGACGCAATCACACACTACCAGCGGGTCTTGGAACTGGACCCGAGTTCAATTCCTCCTTTGAATGACCTTGCCCTGATACGCGCCACGGCTGCCGACGCCCGGTTGCGCGACGGCAAGGAAGCGGTCCTTCTGGCCGAACGGGCTTGTCAATTGACCCGTTACGAAGTACCAGCGCTGGTCGGCACCCTGGCCGCTGCCTACGCCGAAGCCGGACGTTTCAACGATGCCGTTGCCACCGCGGGGAAAGCCCGCGCGTTGGCCCTGGCGCAAGGGCAGAATGAGATTGCGGGAAAAAATGAACAGTTGCTGGAACTGTATAAATCGGGCCGGGCTTACCACCAGACCGCCGAGCCCGCCCCGAAAAGCGCCCCGGCGGCAAAGCCTGATCGGATGTCGCCATAGGGATGAAGCCCATGTTCGGAGATTATGCTTGGTCAATTTTACGAATGGTGAAGCTGACCAGACTCAACCCCATTTTGCTCAAATCCGCGGAAGCAGAAGTTTGCACCTGCGCGGCGCACGCGGCCGGATTTTGAACCGCTTCCTCGGCGCGCGAATTGCCGAAGACACTGCTCAGATGTTTTTCCAGGAGCGGTCGCACCATGGTTTTGATTTCTGCCTGGCCTTTGCTCAGGAAATGTTCAGCGGCAGCGGCCATGGAGGTGTCATCACCGTTGACTTTGACCTGGGCAACACAATCCGCTTCCACTGCTCGTCCGTCGGCGGTTTGCGAATTAGACCGATTCATTTCGACAGTCATGACTTCCAGCGAAAGGACATCCGTCCGTTCGATCAGCGGCCAGACGAATGTGCCCCCGCCTTTCACGATGCGGTAACCGACGACCGTCCCATCCGGAAGGTGTCTTTTGGCCCCGGAAACGACGAGCACCTGATTCGGCCCGACTTTGGTGTAGCGGCTGAGCATCACGAGCATGAGCACCATCGTAAGCAGCGCAAATCCGGCTGCGGCGATGATGGTCAGAGTTTGAGGGTTCGTAATTCCAAGTGTGGTCTTTTACCCGCAAATTCACAATCGATTTAAATAGCAGGCGGTGTTCGCCCGAAAGTAGACTGTGATACTTTGGCCAATGAACCAGCCAGTGCGGGCTGCGAAATGCCGCGATGAAAGCTGCTCACACTTCGGGTGGCGGATGGAAGCCGTCGGGCCAGTGATAAAGAATCAGAGCCCTATGACGCCAGAGCATGCGAGGACCCGCATAACGCATCACCACCTTGAACTGCTCCCGGCGTGGATTATGAGGCTGCTGATCGCTCCAGCGAAGACGCGGAACGCTGCCAGTAGCCACTCTCTATTTGTAGCGGCTTGGGGAACACGGCGAAGTTGTGCCGCCGCCGGACCTGCGACACGTCCACCCTCCGCAGTGGCCCGGCGACGGAGGACGGGCCGCCGAAATCGCGATAAAGTGTGATGGCGATGTGTTCGTTGCGGCGGATGCAATCTTTGATGGCTTCCGGGTCCTTGTCGCAATAAATCAGGGTCTTCCACGAATAAATGTGTTTCGGTTTGTGGAAATCACTGTTCGCGATGAAGGGCAGGCGTTTGAGGCCGACGTCGTTGAAAATATTGTCCCGGTTGGCGATTTCCCAGGCGTCCAGCAGCGGCGCGTAGAGGTCCTGGTTTTCCCAGAGATAAAGTGTGTTCTTGCCCCACTCGCTCTTCATGATGTGCGGGTGCGATGCGATGGCCAGACCGCCTTGCTCGTGGATTTCTTCGATGATCCTGGGAATGTCAAGGGACGGATCGATCGGCTTTTTGAGATCAACGCCCAGCAAATGCGCGGAAGTTTTCCGCGTGTAACCGTCCTTGTTGAACTCAATGCCGGTCATCACCAGCATTTTATATCGGCGCCACGCGCGGCGGCGTTCGCGCTCGATTACGGCGAAGTATTCCCCGACCTGTTCCTGGCCGAGGGTGCAATTCGCCAGTTCGGCCAGCTTGCCCAGCAGCCGGCTGGGGTCGGCCAGATGGTCAGTGATACAGATGCAATCGAAGCCGTGTTCGCCATAGAAATCAATAATCTCCGGCACACTCAATTTGCCGTCGGAATAATTCGAGTGAATGTGAAAATCACAGAGGAGCATCTGCGGTTGGTCGCCATCCGCTCGCGGCGCCGCGCGCATGATGCGGTCGGGTGCTGGTTCAAACAGCTTGACGCATTTGCGACCGGAATCGCCCGGGTCGGATTCGCCAAGGATTAATTCCGCGATGCGCAACGCGGCGTCGGGCCGGCTGATGCGATTCAGATTTTCGCGCCATTCGGACCAGAGCGCGGCCCGTTTGGCAAAGGCCTTTTCCACGCACTCGGCGACTTCGCGGTTTTTCTCAACGACCGCGCCGAGCCTGAATTTTTCGATCAATTGCGCGTTGCCTTCCTCCTGGCCGGGGATGACCTGGTTGACAATCATCGGGCATTGCGCGGCGATGGCCTCCTGCACGGTCGCGCCGCCGGCTTTGCTGACGATGAGATGGTGCGTCATCATCAGCTCCGGCATCTGGTTGGTCCAGCCGAGGACACGGACGCGGGCGCCATACTCGCGCGTGCGTTCGACCAGTTTCGCGCGCAAATGCGGGTCGCGTCCGGCGGTGACAGTGAGATGAACGTTGTCCAATTCCAGCAAGCGGTCAATCGCCTTGCCGGCCTTCTTCTTGCCGGTGTTGATGATGTAAAGGACGCGGCGCGGTTCGTGGCCGATGGGGAGCGGAAGCTTTTTGGCCGGTGGTTGGGTGAAAGCCAGGTTCACTGGAAAGCCGAGCACCTTGACTTTTTGCGATGGAATTCCACCTTTGCGCAGGACCTCGGCGGTGGCTTCGTTCGCGGCACAGAAGTAATCACTGTCGGCGCGGAACCACGCGGAGTTGACCGTGATGGAATCGGTGACCACGGTAATCAGCCGGAATGGCGGCTCGTGGTGGCTGCGATAGATTTTCCGGATGACGTGGGCATAGACCGGGTAGGTGGAAACGACGCAATCCGGTTGCGCTCCGTTGAGAATGTTTTCGAGCACGTTTTGCAGGCGCGGAAAATTGCCGAGCTGTTTTTCGACGAGCGGCGATTTGTCGAGCAACGAATAAATGCCGCCCCAGATTTTCGGGGCGTATTGAACCACGCTGAGATACGTTTTACAGGCGAGCGTGTTGAACGCGCCGTAACTGTTGGCGAATAAATCAAGCACCTCCACGCAAGCGTCTTCGTCGAGCTGCTCGATGGCATCGCGCAAGCTGCGGGCCGCAGCGTTATGACCGTCTCCAAAACCGGCCGTCAGTATGAGAATCTTTTTCATAATCATGACCGACGCGGGCAAGATACTTTTGGCAGGTTACGATTATGTGACAGGCAGGTGAACTTTTATTCACTTTTTTATTCACACCGGGAACCAGCAATAACCGGGTAAATCTGAATTAGGGTCAAACAGCGTCCAGAATCAATTCCATGTAAACCACATCCAGCCAGCGACCGAACTTGAAGCCGACCTGCTCCAAATGGCCGACTTTCTTGAAATGAAACTTCGCGTGTAACGCGACACTGGCGGGTTGGTCCGCGTCTATGCCGGCGAGGATGGCGCGATGGCCAAGAATGCGGGCGCGGACGATCAGGTCCTGCAACAGCAGCGAGCCGATGCCGCGCCAGTGATATTGGTGATGGACATAAACGGAGTTCTCGACGGTGTGCCGGTAGGCCGACCGCGCGTGATAAGCCGAAAGCGATCCCCAGCCGACCACCCGCCTGTCCGCCTCAGCGACGATCACCGGGTGTTTGTCGCCGTGATGACGGAACCATTGGCGCCGGTCGTCGAGTGATTCCGGGTCTTCCTGATACGTGCAGGTGGAATTGTGAACGTAATGGTTGTAGATGTCGTTGATGGCAGTCAGGTCGGATTCGGTGGCCGGTCGAATGGTGATGGCATTTTCCTGCATAACCGGGCCTGAGATTAAATGACCGCCTTGCTCCGGCAACTCTCAAATCTGGCAGTGTCCCACTTTGCAGGTAGCCCGCCTCGCGCTGCGAGGCGTGACGGGTCGCAGCGCGACCCGCCCCACCAAATCAGGACTGTGCCTCAAGTCTCATGCGGTCCGCCTCCCGTTGGTTTGATAGATTCACCCACGCCCATGGCCCTGATAACAGGGCTAAACCCGAACATTGGAGGAACTGGATGCACAGATCTGTCTGCCATCAGAGCCACTCGGAACATAACGCATTTTCTCTCTTCCGCCAGTGGTGCATCTCAACGGGGCTGGTGATACGGACAAAACGTAAAGTAATATTGGCACAACCCACATTTGGGCGGTGAAATTTGGCGTTTCAGCCATTGCCTCCCGCCCGGACCGGCCGGCGTATCGTCCAGAATTTAATCCGCCTGCGGCTTTCAGACTTTCTCGCTGCCTTGCGCCCATTTTCGGGATAAATTCAGCTACGGATATCTGGAATATTTGTGCGATTTGCATTTTGGCGGCTATTAATGGGTTGAAATGACGCAAAACGATTCTGAACTTCTGCAGCAGTACGTGGCCCAGCGTTCGGAAAAGGCATTTGCCGAACTGGTCGCCCGGCACGTTAATCTCGTTTATTCGGCAGCGTTACGACGGGTGAACGGCGACACGCATGCCGCGGAGGACGTCGCCCAAGGAGTCTTTGAAACCCTGGCCTCCAAGGCAGCCCGGTTGACCGGGCACACTTCTCTCGCCGGCTGGTTGCACGCCACCACCCGTTATGTTGCGTCCAACAACCGCCGGTCGGAGCGCCGCCGTCTATTCCGCGAACAGGAAGCCCATGCCATGAACCACCTTCTTCAGCCAGCCGGCCCGCCACCCGATTGGGCACAATTGCGTCCGGTTATTGATGACGCCCTGGGCGAGCTGGACGACGAAGACCGCGAAGCAGTGTTGTTAAAATTCTTTCAACGCTGTCCGTTGGCCGAAATCGGGGCGCGATTGAGCATCAAGGAAAACACCGCCCGCATGCGCATCGAGCGTTCGCTGGAAAAGCTTCGCGTCGAACTCGCCAAACGTGGCATAACTTCCACAGCTGCGGCCCTCGCCCTATCGCTCGCGGCCCATGCCGTGTCGGCCGCCCCGGCGGGCTTGTCCACGCGAATTTGCCAGACAGCGACTGCGGGTGCTGGTGTAGCAGCGGGTGCTGGATTGGCAACATTATTGGGCAGTACCGCTGCCAAGATTGCGCTGGCCGCGCTGGTCGTCACAGTCGTTGCGGTACCGATCCTGCACCGTTCTCAAACCGCCCAATCCGTCGCCGCGCAAAATGTCGGGTCCAGCACCGCGGCGGCTGCGAACACCGGACGCAAGCCCGATGACGGGCCGAACATCGTCACGCCGGTAGCCAATCAACGGTCAAGTGCTACGGCGGTGGCCGGCCCAAATCTGGAATTGTATCTGATAGATCCGAAAACGAGCAAACCGCTTGCTGGGGTTCACGTTGATGAGCGTTGTTGGTCCCAAAGCGGGTTCAATAAAGGAACGTTCCATAGTGATAAAGACGGTTTTTGCGAAATTGCTTATCCTGCAAATACGACACAACTTGATTTGACGACGCGCCAGGATGGTTACGCGGATACCCGCCTGGAGTGGCGCCCGGACCACGGCGACGTCATCCCGGATTTTTACACGGTAAAGCTGGCGATTCCGGTCCTCATTGGAGGACAAGTGGTGGACGGCTCGGGACGTCCGGTAGCAGGGGCCAAAGTGGGTTGGAACCACGAAGAGGCCCCCGCCGCCAGCACATCGCCGGAAAGCCATGAGTTCGGTTGGATTGAAGCTACCACCGACAGCGAAGGACGCTGGCAAATCAATCGCATTGCGTCCGAAATGATCCGGCGACTGTACGGCAGCGCCAAGCATCCTGATTTTGTAGATACGCCATTGTTTTTTGTTGCGCGCGAGCCGGCTATGGAGCAGGCGTTGCGTGAAGGCACCTACGTTTTCCACCTCGGCGCACCCGCGACAATTCAGGGGACGGTCAAGGACCCCGATGATCAGCCGGTGTCGGGTGCGAAAGTTCTGGTCGGGTATGTGAGCGCTTCCGATCGGCGAGAAACCACGACCGGGGCGGACGGCGGGTTTGTCCTGCCCGGCTGCAAGCCCGGTGACAATCTGCTGACGGCCAGCGCGCCGGGTTTTGCCAGCACGACCCGGGAAATAAATATCACGACCAATTCGTCGCCATTTGTTATCACGTTGCAGAAAGGTGGAGTGCTGCGGCTTTTAATCCGAAATCTAAACGGCGAGCCGGTTCCCGGTGCGAACGCCTGGCTCGACACCATCAATCAAGGGCCGGTGAATTCACCGTATTACAACGTCAAGCGGACGCAGGTGGATTTCAATGAGGAATCGGATTCTGACGGTCGCCTGATTTGGAGCAACGCGCCACAGGGCGAATTAATGTTTCAATTTTCAGCAGCCGGTTACATGCGGACGGGGGATATTTACCTGACAGCCGATGGGCGGGAGAACGTGATTACGCTGAATCCGGCTTTGGTCATCAGCGGCGCGGTCCGGGACGCCGATTCGGGCGAGCCGATTCCACATTTCCGCATCGGGATTGGCTGGCCTCAGGCGGATCCAATCCATAACCAGACCAACGGACAATGGAGTTCCATCGGCCGGTTCTGGCCCGAGTTTTCCGGAGGTCAGTACCGCCAAACCATGGAAGAAGCGGCGCTCGGTGGCGTTCCGAACCCCGGTTATGTCTTGAAGTTTGAGGCAGAAGGATATTCGCCGTTCATTTCCCGGGTGCTTGCGGCAGACGAAGGCCAAGTGCAATTGGACGTTTCCCTGCACTAGGCCAGCTCGATGGTGATTACCGTATTGGATCCAGATGGCCGGCGGGCGGCGGGCGCCGACGTCGGCTTGGTCGGTCCGGGCACGCAATTAGAGTTGTTGCCCGGCGGTTTCTCACGGAACAGTGCGGGTTCCGCATCCCTGTTGGCCACGGACGATTCGGGATGCTTCACTTTCACTGCGGCTGATACCATTTCACGGGTCATCGTGGCAGATGCTGTCGGTTATGCCGAAACAACGCCGGCGGAACTGACGAATTCCCCCACTTTGACACTGCAACCTTGGGGACAAATTGACGGCACCTGTATGTCCGGTGGTCAGCCCGTGGCGGGGCGTGAATACCTGTTCAGCTTATTCGGTGACGACGGCAATAATTCGATTACGACGGATTTTACCGCTTTCAAAGTGGAATCGGATGCGGACGGCAAATTCACATTAGCCAAGGTGCCACCGGGCAAACATTATCTGGTGCGTCTGGTTCGTACGCACGTCAGCCCGGGTGGCATGGGCTGGATGCACGGCCAGAAAACCGAGGTGGTGGTTCAGCCCGGTGAAACCACACCGGTGACTTTCGCCGACACGGGTTATACGGTGACGGCGAGCGTTCAATGGCCCGGCGGGGTGCGTCCGACCAATGCAATGCTCAACGCAAGTTTGCACACACCGATGCCACCGCTCCCGACCGGATTGAACGGCCATCCCGATCTCATCCGGCAATATTACCAATCGCCGGAATTTCAGGCGCTCGCCAAAAGCTCCCAACATTATCCCGTGGCGGCGAATGCCGACGGGAGTCTGGCGGCGGAAGACGTTCCGCCGGGCGATTACACTTTGTCCGTGATGGTGATGTTCCTGCAACCGGGCGGTGAGCCAAGCCGAGTATTGTCCGGACATGACATTTCCGTAACGGTTCCGTCCGATCCGCCCACGGGAAAGTTGGACGCCGGGACGATCGAGCTGACGGAGATGCCCGTGCAGAAAAGCGGTGACCAGTGATCTCAGCGAAATCGGGCGCCCTCGGAAATTTACTTCACTAGCATCCGACAGAAACGTTCAATGCGCTCCAGGCCTTTCTCGATGTTCGTGAGGCTGGTGGCGTAGCTGAGGCGGATGCAATCGTCTGCGCCGAACGCAATGCCCGGCACCGCGGCGACTTTCTCCACTTCCAGCAGTTTCGCGCAGAAGTCCGATGATTTCAGGCCAGTTTTCGCGATGTTCGGGAACAAATAAAACGCGCCCTTTGCGTTCACACAGGAAATGCCGGGAATCGAATTCAATTTCTGGTGCGCGTAGCGGCGGCGTTTGTCAAATTCTGCGAGCCACGCCTTCAAATGGTCCAGCGGCCCGCTGATGGCCGCCAATGCGCCTTTCTGGGCGAATGACGTCGGATTGCTGGTACTGTGGCTTTGCACAGCGTCAATCGCCTTGGCAATCGGTTCCGGCGCGGCCAGAAAACCCAACCGCCAGCCGGTCATGCTCCAGGCTTTGGCGAATCCATGAACAATGATGGTGTGTTCCTGGTGCGCGGGCGAAAAGCCGGCGACGCTTTTGTGCACGGCGCCATCGTAAAGCAGGTGCTCGTAAATCTCGTCGCTCATAATGAGCACGTTCTTCTCCACGCAGATGTCGCCAAGCGCCTTGATTTCGTCGGGTGTATAGACACTGCCGGTCGGGTTGCTCGGCGAATTGAGGATGAACAGGCGCGTGCGCGGCGTGATGGCGGCGCGCAACTGCGGCGGCGTGACCTTGAATTCCGTCTGGTCGGTGGTTTGTAGAATCACCGGTTTGGCGCCGGCCAGTTTCACCATTTCCGGATAACTCAACCAGTACGGCGCGGGAATGAGCACCTCGTCGCGTTCCTGGCAAGTGGCGAGAATGACGTTGTAACAGGAATGTTTGCCGCCGCAACTGACGATGATTTGCGAAGGTTTATACGTCAGGCCGTTCTCGCGTTTGAATTTGTCGGCGATGGCCTGCCGTAATTCCGGCATGCCGCTGGACGGCGTGTATTTGGTGAAGCCCTCGGCGAGGGCTTTGGCGGCGGCGTTCTTGATGTGCTGCGGCGTGTCAAAATCGGGTTCGCCTGCGCCAAACCCGACGACATCTTCGCCCGCAGCCTTCAGTTGTTTGGCCTTGGCGTCGATAGCGAGCGTGAGCGACGGCGACAGCGCCGCGGCGCGTTGAGAAATTTTGTAATTCATACTTTGGCGGCGGAAAGATTACGGGCCGGGCAGGGGAGCGCAAGAAAGGAAATTGAACCGAAGCGCAAGTGTCTCGAGTGCTGTTCCCTGCGCCCCGGTTGAGAAAATGGTGGAATGTGTTCGACGGGACATCAAACTCGAAGGCCCGAGGTGGCCGTGTTGCCGAATCTTGATATTGACCTGCGTACGAAACGCCGCCGACGGTTCGCACGAGGATATAAATTTATTCGTTGTGATGCTTGCCAGCCAATTGAAATCAACTAATCTGCCTGTATGAAAGTGATCTGGCTGGCAAACTTGCTTTTGGTGCTTTTCCTGAACAGCGGTTGCAACCGGCAACCGGCGGCTGCGCCCGCGGCCAATACGGCAGTGACCAACAAACCGACTCCCACGGTGAGCAATTCGGTGGCAACGCCCGGACCGGCGGAGCTGGCCCCGAATGGGACCAATTATTCTACACTGGCTGAAATTACAACCCGGGACGGGACGACATACAAAAACGTGACCGTGCAACGGATTGACACCAATGGATTGACCATCAGCTATGCGCCGGTTGATGGTGGAATGGGCCTGGCGAAGCTCAAATTTGCAGATCTCCCGGACGACTTGCGGCAACGATTCGCATACGATACCAATAAAGCGGCGGCATACAAAGCACCTTGAGCCCAAGGTGTCGAGGAATGGCTTGCCCAGCAGCAGGCGGCCGCTGAAACTGCAAGGTTGTCAGCAAACCAACAAGCCAGGCCGGAGTTGGTTCCACAGCAATCAAAGAATCCGCAAAACGGGCGGACTGCGAGCGGGCTGACAGTTGGTTGACGCGGATTATTGAGTTTGCGGCACTGTACGTTCCTGCTGAAACACCAGATTTGAAAGCCGCCCGGATGCGCAACCCTGTCGGCTCACTTCGCCAGATAATATTTCTCCGCGTATTCGCGGATCATGCGGTCGGTAGTGAATTGCGGCACGAGCGTGACCATTGCGCGGCGGATGCGTTGAATCCACTTACGGGGGATGCCTTTTTCACAACGGTCGAAAAACAGCGGCACCACCTGTTCCGTGAGCACCTGGTAAAGATTGGCGCTGTCCAGACGGTCCTGTTCCTCAATGTTCTCGGGCTGCGAATCTTCGCCGATGGCAAAGCCGTTGGTGCCGTCGTAGCCTTCGCGCCACCAGCCATCGAGGATGCTGAGGTTGAGACAGCCATGGCAGCTCGCCTTCATGCCGCTGGTTCCGGAAGCCTCGAGCGGACGGCGCGGATTGTTCAACCAGACGTCGCACCCGGAAACCATCTGCCGGGCGACGTGAACGTCGTAGTTCTCGATGAATACGAGGCGCCCGGCGAGTTCACTGTGTTTGCTGAGGTGAATGATGTACTGGATAAGCCGCTTGCCCTCGTCATCGCGCGGGTGCGCCTTGCCGGCAAAAATGAACTGGACGGGCCGTTGCGGATTATGGGCCAGATTCACGATGTTGTAGAACTGCTGGAAAATCAGCGGTGCGCGTTTGTAGGTGGCAAAGCGCCGCGCGAAACCGATGGTCAGCGCGTCTGGATTCAACAGATGGTCGAAGTGGATATAATCGCTCTGGGCGGCGCGCTGGCTTTGAATCAGCATCCGGCGCCGCACGAATTCAATCATTTCGCGCCGCAAGCGATAGCGCAGTGCCCACAGTTCCTCGTCGGAAACGAATTCGGGATTGGCCATGCGCTTCCAGAATTCGTGCGAATGGACCGCCGCCGTCCAGTATTCGCCGAATTTTTCGCGGAACACCGCCGTCTGGCCGTTGTGACCGTCTGTCAATTTTTCCCGCCAGAAATGGCGCACGGGGCCTTTCATCCAGCCGAGCAGATGAATGCCGTTGGTGATGTGGCCGATGGGGACTTTTTCGACGGGCGTATCGGGGTAGAGGCTTTGCCACATCTGGCGGCTGGTTTGTCCGTGCAATTCACTTACGGCGTTGGCCGCGCGCGAAGCTTTGAGCGCCAGCACGGTCATGCAAAACAGTTCCTGCGCGTTTTCCGGTTGCACGCGGCCCAGCGCCAGGATTTCCGGCAGCGGCACGGACCAGTGCGCCCGATAGCGCTGCAACGCGTAATCCATCAGCTCCGGGCTGAACCGGTCGTGGCCGGCCTCGACCGGCGTATGGGTGGTGAAGATGCATTCACTTTTGGTCTGGGCCACGGCCTCCTGGAAATTTTTCCCCGCCGCCATTTTCTCGCGGATCAATTCCAGCGTCAGAAACGCCGCGTGGCCTTCGTTCATGTGAAACACGGAAGGCTGGATGCCAAGTTGGCGCAGCAGTCGCACGCCGCCGATGCCCAGTAGAATTTCCTGCATGATGCGCGTCGTGCCGTCGCCAGCGTAAACGCGCGAGGTCAGTTCGCGGATATGCTGGGCGTTTGCCGGGAGATTCGTGTCGAGCAAGTACACCGGGACACGGCCCACGTTGACCCGCCAGGCGCCGAATTGGACGCGGTCCATGCCGATTTCCACTTCGCAAACAATCGGATGGCCGTCGGTGTTCAGGACCGGCTCGAGCGGCGCGTTTTGGGGATCAACCACCGAGTAGTATTCAGTTTGCCAATTATTCGCGTCAATGGCCTGCTGAAAATAGCCTTCGCGATAGAACAAACTGACGCCGACAAAGCCGAGGCCGAGGTCGCTGGCGGATTTGGCGTGGTCACCGGCCAGAATGCCCAGGCCGCCCGCGGAAATCGGGAGCGATTCGTGGAGACCGAATTCCGCGGAGAAATAAGCGACGGGATGTTCAAGCAATTGCGGTGCGTGCTGACGGCTCCAGGTGTTCTTTTCGTTGAGATAGTCGTGGAAATCGTGGAGCACGGCGCGGGCGTGCTGCTGAAAATCGGTTTCCTGCAAATGCACGCGCAGTTCATAACCCGACACTTCGCGGAGGACGGCGACCGGGTTATGATAAAGATTCTGCCAGGCGCGTGGCGAAAGTTCCTGAAACAAATCCTGCGCCTGCTGGTCCCAGCACCACCACAGGTTGCGCGATAAATTGTGCAGTTCCGCGACCAGTTCGTCCAGTTCCGCGACCGTCAACGGCTCCCTTGTCATACGTCTTGATTCCTGAATTCCACTGGCGCCGACAGTAGCGGCGCGGACCGCGCCGGGCAATCAAAATTTCAACGCGCGGAAATTTCAGGCGTGGACATTCCACCGTAACCTGTTTCGCCGGGCCTCGGAAGTGCGCCTGGTCCCGCGAGGTAATGATTGCGCAGCCACTCTGGTGACCGTGATCTTGCCTGAATTGCATCGGGTAGTGCTGGACCAAACACCTAATCGCATTTTTTATTGAATTTGTGTTTACCTGCTTATAACGGTGGCGGAAATACGTTTTTGGTTTTCATCAAAAAACCACTGTGAGAAAATGAGTTATGGCGGTGCTCCGCAACAGCGCACTTGACAGGAAACCGGTTCGCGTCGAAAGTTCCCGCGCAAACCAGGAAACGGAAACCATTCGCGGCTGCCGTGTGCCGCAAAAAAGTTAAGGAGGTAATCTATGAGCCAATATGTGCAATGGGAAATGCAGGGATATGAATTCGCAAACTGCAATTGTGCGTGGGGTTGTCCCTGCCAGTTCAACGGCCTGCCCACTGATGGTCATTGTCGCGCCTACGCTTTCGCGCAGATTGACCGGGGTCGCTTCGGCGATGTACCGCTCGACGGCCTGCGGTGGGGGATTCTCGCCGCCTGGCCCAGTGCCATCCACTTCGGCAACGGCAAACTCCAGACTGTAGTCGAAGAACGCGCGGATGCCCGGCAGCGCAAGGCCATCGAAACCATCACGCACGGCGGCGAGACCGAGCCTGGGTCACTCATCTGGCAGGTGTTCTCGACGACCATCACCGAGTTCCTGCCGACACTCTGCAAACCCATCGAACTCACGATTGATTACCCGGCGCGCACCGCGCGCGTAAACGTGCCCGGCGTGATTGAGGGCAGTGCCGAGTCCATCCGCAACCCCGTGACCGGCGCGCCGCATCCCGTGCGCGTCACCATGCCAACCGGCTTTGAATTCACCGAGAGCGAGGTTTTGAGCGGCAAAGCCCAGGCCAGCGGGCCGATTGAACTGAATCTCGATGGCTCGCATGCGCACATCGCGCGCATTCACTGGAACACGCATGGCGTCGTCCGTTGAAGTTCAGGCGCCGATGCCCGACCGCACGCCCCTCGAATCACTGTTGCTTCGCGACCGCTGGCTCATCGGCGGCGCGCTCGTTGTCGTGGTCGCGCTCTGTTGGGCTTGGCTCGTGCCGATGGCGCGAGACATGTATGGCTCCATGACCGGTGCGTCGGCATGGATGATGACGGAGAGCTGGGACTTGTCTCATCTCGCCCTGCTGCTGGCGATGTGGGTGGCGATGATGGCCGGCATGATGCTGCCGTCCGCCGCGCCAACGCTCTTCCTCTACGCGATGGTGATTCGCAAAAGCCCGGATGGCCTCCGCGCCGGCGCGCACGTGTATGCGTTTGCCGGCGGCTACCTGCTTGTGTGGACGGCGTTCAGCCTGGTGGCGACGATCCTGCAACGCCTGCTCGCGCATTGGTTGATCCTCACGCCGATGATGGAAACCCGGGAACGCGCATTTGGCGGCGCGCTGTTGCTTGTCGCCGGGCTTTATCAACTGACGCCTTTCAAGCGCACCTGTCTCGCGTCCTGCCGGTCACCGGCAGCGTTCATTGCGCAACACTGGAAACGCGGAGTGGGCGGCGGGTTTCAACTCGGCGTGACGCATGGGCTTTACTGTCTGGGTTGTTGCTGGGCGTTGATGCTGCTGCTCTTTGTCGGCGGCGTGATGAACCTCTGGTGGATTGGCGCGCTGACGGCGTTCGTGCTGCTCGAAAAACTCGCGCCGCTTGGCGCGCAAGGCGGGCGACTCTCCGGTCTGCTGATGGCCGCGCTGGGTTTGTGGAATCTGTTGCAGAGCCACGGCTGACTTAAATCCACAACGGTTTTCGGCAGAAGGCCGGCAGTAAAGATACGCCGCAATGTGTTGTGTGGAATGCAACGCCGTAGGCGTGGCATATTTGTAGAATTTGTCCTCCGAAATTTCTTAGCTCCGTCAGGAGCGATATCTTCTGCTGTCGATCAGCATATGCCGCCCCTGACGGGGCTTGATACCCTGTTGAATTCGATTGCTACATAGAATTCAATCCTACAGAGTTTTAGCTTGTCCACAAACCACGCTTGCCAATGCCCCGCCACCGGCGTATCCCAAAGCCATGGACCGGAAGCTTGCCACAATGATGCTGATTGCGCAGACTTGGAGCAGCCTTGCTTTCTGCGGCGAGATTCATGAGGCGGCGGCGGCCGGCGATTTGGAAAAGGTCAAGGCGCTGCTCAAAGCCGATCCCGATTTGATTTCCAACAAAGACACGTACGGCTTAACGCCCTTGCCCTGTGCGGCGCTTAAGGGCCACAAGGATGTGGCGGAATTGCTCCGCCAGCACGGTGGACACGAATAGACTGTCGCTGTTGAATCGACTTCGTAGGAGACGAGGTTACGAGTCTCACTTTTATTCCGAGTTTTAGTCAGAGACTCCTCACGTCGTCTCCTACTCGAATCAAAGTTCCCGCCTCGACAAGCGGCGTCTTTCTCCTAAACTGGTTGAGATGTCTTTGTCGTCTAAACCGCTGACTATCGCCGGACGCGAGTTTCGTTCCCGCCTCATCATGGGCACGGGAAAATTTTCGTCGCCGGAAGCGATGCGCGATGCGCTCGCCGCCAGCGGCGCGGAAATGGTCACGGTCGCCCTGCGCCGCGCCGATTTGTCGGGAAAAAACGATCCGTTTGCGAACATTCTCGAATTTATTGATCCGAAGAAATATCTGCTGCTGCCCAATACCAGCGGCGCAATGAACGCCGAGGAAGCCGTGCGTCTGGCCAAACTGGCCGCTACCGCCGGGTTGCCGAAGTGGGTGAAACTCGAAATCCATCCCGACCCGCGTTACCTGCTGCCCGACCCGATGGAAACGTTCAAGGCCGCCGAAATTCTGGTGAAAGACGGTTTCACCGTCCTGCCTTACATCAACGCCGACCCGGTTTTGGCAAAGCGATTGCAGGACGTCGGCGTGGCGACCGTCATGCCGCTCGGCTCGCCCATCGGGTCGAACCGCGGCGTACAAACGCGCGACCAGATCCGCATCATCATCGAGCAGGCCAACGTGCCGGTGGTCGTGGACGCCGGGCTGGGCGCGCCGAGCCACGCCGCCGAGGCGATTGAAATGGGCGCGGACGCGGTGCTCGTGAACACCGCCGTGGCGGTTTCGAACGATCCGAACAAGATGGCAGTGGCATTCAAAATGGCAGTGGAAGCCGGCCGCGCCGCGTATGAAGCCGGGCTGGCCGCGACACAAGAAACCGCCACTGCCACGAGTCCGTTGACCGCATTTTTGGATTGATTGAAAACCACTAATCCGCGCTAATCATCGCTGATATTTTCAACAGATTAGCGTCAATTAGCGAAGATGAGCGGTTAGAAAATTATGAGCGCAAAGATTCTCTCTGTTTCGCGAGCACGGCAAATCCTGAATGCCGCGGCCAAAACCCGCGTGCTGGTCGTCGGCGACGTGATGCTCGACCAGTTCATCTGGGGCAGCGTCGCGCGCATTTCGCCGGAAGCGCCGGTGCCGGTCGTGGATTTCGAGCGCGAAAGTTTCATGCCCGGCGGCGCCGCCAATGTCGCGCGCAACCTCACCGCGTTGAATGTGCCAACCGAATTGTTCGGCGCCATCGGCCATGACGATGCCGCGCGCCGGCTCGAAAAACTTCTCGCCGAGCAGAGAATCGGCTGTGACGGATTGGTGGCCAATCCCGCGCGGCATACGAGCGTCAAAACCCGCATCGTGGCTCACAAACAACAGGTCGTGCGCATTGACCGCGAGACACGCGACGGCTTGGACGCAAAATTGACCGGCCAATTGCTGGCTGGCCTGAAATCGAAGCTGGTGCGCACCGCTACCGTCATCGTCGGCGATTACGGCAAAGGCGTTGTGACTCAGCCGTTGCTCAACGAAATCAAAACGCTCTGCCGCGCACGAGGCATCTGGCTCAGTTTCGATCCCAAGCCGGTGCATCAATTGAATTTGTGCGGATTGTCGCTCATCACGCCCAATCGCAAGGAAGCATTCGAGCTGGCCAATCTGCCGGACGAAACGCGAAATCAAAATCCGCTCGCGGACAAAAATCTGTCGCTGGTGGCGGAAAGGTTACTGAACGAACTGCGTCCGGCGGTGCTGTTGATCACGCTTGGCGAACAGGGCATGTTACTCTGCCAGCGCGGACAAAAGCCGTTTCACATTCCGACCGTCGCCCAGGAAGTGTTCGACGTTTCCGGCGCCGGCGATACGGTCATCGCGACGTTCACGCTGGCGATTGCGGCGGGGGCGTCGCCGCTTGAAGCCGCAATTTTGTCGAACCACGCGGCGGGCATCGTCGTCGGTAAATTCGGTACCGCGACCACGTCACCGGAGGAATTGCTAAAAAGTTTTAACCGCGGATGACACGTATAACGCGGATTTCCAAAATGGTGGGGCGCGTCACTCAGTGCGTGCCGTGCTTTATTTTCGGTTGGACGGCGGGCAGAGGACTGCCCGCCCTACCATCCGTAAAATCCGCGTAATCCGCGGTTAAAAATGAATTCCAAAATTACCGTTGAAACCATCCGCGCCATGAAAGCGCGCGGCGAAAAAATCGCGGCGCTCACCGCATACGATTTTCCCATGGCCAAAATGCTCGATGAGGCTGGCATTCCGCTGATTCTTGTCGGTGATTCACTGGGCATGGTCGTCCTCGGCTACCCTGACACCACGCACGTGACGATGGCCGAAATGGAACATCACGTTCGCGCGGCGGCGCGCGCCAAACCGCAAGCATTGCTCGGTGCGGATTTACCATTTCGCAGTTGCGAAACCAACGCGACCGCGGTGAAAAATGCGAAACGGCTTGTTGCCGCGGGCGCAGAGTTCGTGAAGGCTGAAGGTGGGCATGAAATTCTACCTCAGGTCCGCGCGATGATATCCGCCGGCATCCCGTTTTGCGGACATCTGGGCATGTTGCCGCAAAAGGTGTTGGTGGAAGGCGGCTACCACGTCAAAGGCAAAACCGAAGTCGAGCACCGGGCCTTGTTGACCGATGCCCAGGCATTGGCGGACGCCGGGGCGTTTGCGATTGTGCTCGAACTGGTGACGCCGCCGGTCGCCGCGGAAATCACGGCGCGCGTTGCCATTCCGACCATTGGCATCGGCAGCGGTGACGGCTGTGACGGACAGATCCTGGTGACCTACGATCTGGCGGGCCTGTTTCCATGGTTCACGCCGCGCTTCGTGAAACCGGGCGCGAAATGTGCTGTGGAAATCAAGTCCGCCGCGGCGGCCTGGATGATATCCGTCAGGCAAAGTTGAGAAAACTTTTCGCGAGGCAGAGTGTTGAATCAAGGAGATTAAGGCAAATGGAACTGGAAACATTGATTGAGGCGGCGGCGGCCAACGGGGCCAGCGACCTGCATCTCGAGGGCGGGATGCCGGTGGCGTTGCGCGTGCGCGGCGCGTTGCGAGTGGCAGGCGACCCCATCGCGCCCAAATTATTGACCGAGATGGCACGGGAGCTCATCGGCGAAACGCAGTGGCCGGCTTTTCTCGAGCGCCGGTCGTTTGATTTGTCGCGGACAATTCGCGGGGTCCGTTGCCGGATCAACATCCTGCACTCCTCGCGCGGGGTCGGCCTGGCCATCCGCCTGCTCAGCTCGTTCCAGGCCACCATCGAAAAGCTCAATTTGCATCCCGACCTCAAGAAGCTGGTCAAAAGCCCGCACGGCCTGATCCTGGTGAGCGGGCCGACCGGCTGCGGCAAATCTTCGACTCTCGCCGCCATGATTCAGGAAATCAACCTGACCGAGACGCGCCACATTGTGACGGTGGAAAGTCCGATTGAATTCATGTTCCGTCCGCGCCGCGCTTACATCCGACAGCGCGAAGTGGGACGCGACACGCCGAGTTTCGAGCAGGCCTTGCTGGACGCGTTGCGGGAAGACCCGGACGTCCTGATGGTGGGCGAGATGCGCGATCCGGAGACCATGCGCCTGACGTTGAGCGCGTCGGAGACCGGCCACCTCGTGCTGGCGACGGTCCATTCTTCGACCTGCGCCGAGGCTTTGCAACGCGTCGCCTCGGCTTTTCCAGCCGAGATTCAGAATGCCGTTTGCGCGCAACTGGCGGATTGCCTCGTCGCCGTCATTTCGCAACGGCTCCGTTTCCGCCCCGACCTGAACATCCGCGTGCCCGAATGCGAGATACTGGTGCCGACGCACGCGGTGAAGAGCTTCATTCGCAACCGCGATTTCTTCAAAATCATTAACGCCATTGAAACCGGCGCCGACAGCGGCATGTGGACATTTCAGCGTTACAACAAATGGCTGGACGGCCGCAGCAATTTCTTTGTCCCCGGCCAGAGTGCCGAACCGCCGGACAGTGAGCCGACCGAAACTGCGCCGGCCGGGCCTTTGCCTCCTTTGGCCAGCACGCCGAAGTCGGAAAAGAAAGCCAAAGTCCCGTCGGCCGCGCCGGCGGCGAACGAAGGTCAGCGGATTGAAATTGAACCGGAGGAAGGCTCCTTCGGGAAAATCCTCAAGAAAACGCACTGAGATGGACAGGTGGCGGAATTTTGTTTGCGTTGGTGCCGCCTTGGCAATATTGCTCCTGAGCGCTGGCCAGTTTTGCGGTTGTGTTTCCAAATCGAAGGCCCAGGCCCGGGCCCAGGAGGCATATCTTGCCGGGCAGAACGCGGCCTTGCGGCAGCAGCAGTCCCAGACGCAAACGCAGGGTGTCACCGTCGTTGGTTCCGTGCAAAATTCAGATGTGCCGTGGGTGGAGGGCTTGACGCTCACCCAGGCCATTGCCACGGCGAATTATCTCGGACCGCACGATCCGAAGGAAATAATTGTGACCCGCCAGGGCGAGAGCGCGAAGATCGCTCCTAAAATGCTTTTAACCGGCCGGGACGTGCCACTCGAGCCGGGCGATGTCATCACTATTCGCGAATAATCGACAGTTTTGTGCGATCGAGACCCATCCTGGCCGGGTGCGATTTGACATCGCTGTCGTGGAACGCCGGCTTCAGCCGGCAGAGTGGCGAATATGCATTGTGCTGCCGCGTAAACGCGACGTCCGGCGCTGAAAAGTGACAGGCCAGGATATGACTTGCTTCGAATTTGCGCTTTGAACTCGCACGGGCGTTGCGTATAAATTTTGCATGTCTGAACCGGTTACACCTACCATTGATGCCGCGACGCGCCTCTGCGCCGTCTATGGCTTTCCCATCAAACATTCCGCGTCGCCCGCGATGCACAACGCCGCGTTTGCTGCGCTCGGCCTGAACTGGCGTTACCTCGCCTTTGAAGTTCATCCGGACCGTTTGCGCAACGCCATTGCCGGCGCCAAAGCCATGCAATTTTCCGGTCTGAACCTGACGGTGCCGCACAAGGTGCTCGCGATGGACATCGTGGATGTGCTGGACGAATCGGCCAAAACCTGGGGCGCGGTCAATACCGTTCGATTCGAGGCGCGCGATCCGGGCGGCAATTGGAGCCCGCTGCACTACTTTTCTGAACCGGTTTCCGGCGAGATCCGGGCGCAGGGTTTTAATACCGATTCCCACGGCATCGCCCGCGCCTTGCGCGAAGACCTCGGCCTGAATCTGGCGGGCCTGAAAGTGCTGCTGCTTGGGACCGGCGGAGCAGGGCAGGTGGCAGCGTTGCGGCTGGCGGTGGAAGACGTGGCCGAACTGTTCCTGGTGGAATATGTCGTGGCGAAGGCCGAAGCCGTGGCGGAGGAAATCCGCAAACGCCATCCGCGGGTGAAAGTCACGGTCGGCTTTCCCAAAGGCGAAGTGGATTTGTTGTTGAATGCCACGCCCTTGGGCTTGAAACAAAGCGACCCGTCACCGCTGGACGAAAAACACTTTCCGTTGCGCCAGGCCCGCGCGGTCTATGACATGATTTACAAGCCGGCGGAGACGAAGCTGCTGGCGGCCGCGAAAGCCGCGGGCTGCAAAACGTCGAACGGCCTTGGCATGTTGCTGCATCAGGGCGCGAAAGCGTTTGAAATCTGGACCGGCCAACCCGCACCGATCGACGTGATGCGCCGCGCGCTCGAACAAAGCGTCTATGGGCATTGAACCGATTTTCAATCCGCGCAATTGGCAGGCCGTCCCTTTCCATTTCTGGTCGCTGGTTTTTTTTGTGCTGGGCTGCATGGTCGGCAGTTTTCTGAACGTGTGCATTCACCGGCTGCCGCTTGGACAAAGCATTGTCACGCCCAAATCACATTGCCCCCACTGCAAATACTCCATCCCGTGGTATCTGAACATCCCGCTGATTACCTGGGTGGCCCTGCGCGGGCGCTGCAGAAATTGCGGCGCGCCCATCTCGCCGCGCTATTTCGTCGTCGAACTGCTCACGGGCGTGGCGTTTCTGGGTTGCTGGCTGGCGTTTGGTGAAAGATCGGCGGCGGTCGCCCTGGTGTACGCAATTTTTGTCGCAGGCATGATCGCGGCCACGTTCATTGACTTTGAGCATTTCATCATCCCCGACGAAATCACGCTGGGCGGCATCGTGGCGGGTTTTGCCGCGTCGTTTTTTCTGCCGTCGTTGCAGGGCGAGCGGACCGTGGGCTGGGGGATGCTGCAAAGCCTGATTGGCGTGGCAGCGGGCGCGGGTACCATTTACGCGATTTTGCGGCTGGGCAAATTGTTGTTCGGCCGGCAGCGGGTGAAATTGCCGCTCGACAGTAAAGTCATTTTCACGGAAACCGCCGTTCACCTGCCGGACAGAGTGATTCCCTTCGAAGAAGTTTTCTACCGCAAATCGGACACGATTGTGTTTCACGCGAAAACGTTGGAATTGGTGGACCGGGGTTACAAGGACGTGAGTGTGCGGCTTTCGCCGCCTTCGTGGGAAGGCGAGGAAGACGGTCCGGAGGATCGCCGCCAAGCCGGCGGCCTGAAAATCGGCGAGGAAGTGCTGAACCCCGAAGACGTGCCGTACATGGAGGCGATTTGCACGGAAATCATCCTGCCGCGCGAGGCGATGGGCCTGGGCGACGTGAAATTCATGGGGGCCATCGGCGCGTTCATCGGCTGGCCGGGCGTGATTTTTTCGCTGATGATCAGCTCGGTGATCGGCGCGGTCGTTGGCGTCACGCTTATCGTGATGCGGCGGCGCCAGTGGTCTTCGCGAATGCCTTACGGACCTTACATCGCACTGGCGGCGGTGATCTGGCTTTTTGCCGGGCAACGAATCGTCCACGCCATTTTCCGATGATGGGTACGGTTAGGACCGGGCGCGTGGACTCGCACTGCGAATGGGCATTACCGTCTGAAAAATTCAATGGCCGCAACGCTCGGGACCGACGCGATGAGAGCATTTTCAATAAAACCGTAGCCGCAATCTTCAGATTGCGCCTCACGCGACTTAAGAGTCGCGGTTAAAGTGAAAGTTAACCCGCGATCAGCCACAGCAATCAACCGCACGGGTGGCGGGGCTAGTTACACCGGCAAGTCCCTTCGAGGTTGTTCGCCTGAAAAGCAGTCGCCGAAAGGCGATTCCGGTCAGTCCGCAGCCAAGCAAGGCGGCCGCGGCCGGTTCCGGGACAATGGTTATCCTGACGTTATCTATGCCAAAGAAAGAAGTTCCAAGCTCGTAGGTGCCGGCAGACACGAGTTGCAGACTGTCGAACGTGCCGGAAACGGCCAGCGGCCGGTAAACTACACCGTAAAGGGAGTCGTAAAACGTCACCGTATCAGTGTCCACCACGGTCCCCGCGAGCAGCGCTTCCAGCGTGAGTGTGTTTGTCGAGGGATTCTCAAAACCAAAAATATCCATGGTAGCCGAAATCGCGATGCCCGAAAAACCGATATCGGCGGACCCGAAACGTCCGAAGCTATAACCGCTATCGAGACCGGGAACATAGCCCTCAAAAGTCAGATAATTCGGGGCGGAGAATCCCGGTAAAGTGGCGGTGGTGGCCTCGATGTCGAATGTTCCTCCCGGTGTGTCCGGGATCCGTTCGTCAATGCCCGAAAAAGTGATTCCCCCGTCTGAGAAGGAGGAGCCTTCGGTGCCTTCTCCCAAATCGTCAAAATTTGCCGTCAAAAAAATCGAAGCCCGAGCTGTGCCGAAGTTAAAAAAGGAGATGAGCAAAGCCAGAGTTGTCGTAGGCAGATAACTCCATCCGCTCCCGCATCGCATATTAAAATGTTTACGCACACGCCGCCCCGCACGGTTGCGCTCCGACCAAGGATGATAAGCAGAACTTCGGTATCGGTCAAGGATTATTGCCCGGCATATACGCCGCTCGCTATGCTTTCAATTATCACCTGGCGCGAATGAATCCGCCCCTTTTCCAAAGAGCGCCTTTAGATTTCGCTGTTCCAATGGCTGGCTGGCCGGATAGGACAATCCGAGGCAATCAATAGTGGATCCGGGCGAAGCCGTCGACGAACGTGGAATAAATCAAAGACCCCAGAATGATGAAGATCACGGCGAGGAGCAGGGCGCCTCCCATGATGACGCCGGAAAACAGAATCACTGAAAGCGTTCGTGCCGCGCCCGTGAGCTCCCGATGCCAGCCGCTGCGATAAAGAGTGATGAAAGTCACCAGCGTTGGAGCGAACAGATAGATCAAGAGTTCCGCCCACCAGACGTGGAGCCGGGATACCACGGGTCTGGCCGCCAAATAAGCGAGGGCCAGAGAGACAAAGCATGCCAGCAAACAAACGCCAACCGGCGACTGACTCCTCTGCGGTTGTTCCTTGTCGTCCAGGCCGCCCAATTCACTCCCCAATGCAAATCGCTTAATCATGCATTTATTTCACTGTATAGACACCGACGCTCGTCAATTTGTATATCCAATCGCAATTTTTCCGGCCTCAACGCCGAAATTGAACCACGCGAGCGGGTGATGTCAATCCCGACTTGAGGCTTACCTGAATTGCAAATAAACCCGGCTGCCATCGCTGCGCACACCGGCGGCCTGATCCTCTTTGAGAAACAATCGCGAGCCTTCGACTTTTCCGGCCTGCAACAGATAAGCCTCCACCGCCTTCGCCCGGCTGGCGGCCAGGGCCTCCAAATCGCTTTCGGACACCGGATAAGTCGCCAGCAGGACGGCTTCCAGCGGGTCGGGCGGCGGAACCAACTTTGTTCGATAAGCTTCTCTGGCCGCGGCTTGTTCCTTTGCCGTATGGCCGGACTGCAATAATTTCGTCGCGCCCTTTTCGACTTCTTTCGGCAGAACCGAAGCGGCGTAAGCGGCAAGATTGCTGTTGGCGGAAATAAGTTCTGGCGTGATTTTGCCGTTGGCTTCCGCCTCGGCGTAAATCTTTTTCACCCAACGCGAGCGTTCCTCAGGCGCGACGACAATTTGCTCAACGGAGTTGGTGGCGCGTTGGGATTTGCGGAGCGTCGTCCAAATCTTTTGCCGAATTTCCAGGTCCAGCGCAAGGCGTTGCAATCCTTCGCGGTCGCCGTCGGGATCCACGCTGCCGGAAATCTCCAGTTGCAGGGCCGGCCGCGCGTAAAGCGCCTTTGCCAATGTATCCAATTTCTGTTTGTCGCTCGTTGTTAAATCAGCATTGCCCACAGAGAAATCCTGGTAGCCGAGTTCCTCGCCGCCGCCGCCGAAAAGCGCGCCCACCAATGAAAATGGCGAGGTGGCGACTTTGGTGAGGATGTTCTCGATGGCGCGCGCGATGACTTTTCCGGGACGGATTTTGGGGTCGTCGAGGCTGCCTTCGACAGGCACGTCGAGAACGATTTTGCCGTCGCGGTCTTTGAGAATGGCCACGCCGAGGCGCACGGGCAGATGCGTTGCGTCCGGGCTGTCGACTTTTTCGCCAAAGGTGAATTGGTCGAGGGTGATGACGTTTTTCGACCGCAGATTTTTGCCGACAATTTCGTAGGTGAGGTCCATGTTCAGCTTGCCTTCGGCGATGCGGTAACCGGCGTATTTGGCGGAGTAGGGGCTCGCCGGGGTCAGGTCCACGTCTTTCACGGAAATTTTTATGTCGTTGGTTTGCGTGCCACTGAAGGGGTTGATGGTGCCGGTGATCGCGACCGGGCCAACGCCGTCCACCTTGGCGTTCACGTTTACCTCTGCGTGCTGGAGCTGTTCCGAGGAAAGCCCGGAAATCGTGCCGTTCACCTGCTGGATGGCCATTTTCACGTTCGGCTTGAGTGAACGGTCGGTGAAACTGATGGCGGTGTTGGTGATGACGACGCGAGCGATGGAAATTTGCGGCAGCGCGAAGCTCGCATTAGTCCCCTGAACCCCCTCACCTGGCCTTTGGCCACCCTTTCCCACAGCCGGGGAGAGGGACGGGGCGAAGGGGCGCCCGGAGTTCAGCGCGACATTCGTCTGGCTCGTAGCAGGGGCATTAGTGTCCGTCAAACGCAGGGCATTAAGCAGGTTAATGGTACGATTGGTTTCGATGATGAGCCGCGCGTAGGCGCCGTCCACGGCGATTTCCCGGACGGCGATCGTTTCGGGGTTCAGGTTTGCGTCGATACCGTTCATGCACACGGAATCCCATTTCAATAAATCCTCACCCATGACACCGTCCACGGTGCGGAAATCGTCGAAGCGGTCGTCGCCGTGGAAGGTGACTTCGGGCAACTGATCCTTTGGCGTGCGCAGATGGATCCGGCCGTGCAGGCCGATTTTGCTGCCGAGGATGAACAGGTTCAGTTTCGGTTCCAGATAGGGGTCGAGGGTGCCGAGGTCGAGCTGGTCGAGGTCGAGCTGGACATCGGCGGTGGGCGGCAGGAAGGAGGCGGTGGTGGCGACTTTAATGGAGCCGTTGGTGTTCCAGTGCAGGGCGACTTCGGCCGTGAAGTTGGTGCCCGGCACGTTGGAGATGTTTCTGGCCGCGAGGCTGATGTCGGTCAGGTCCAGCCGGGCGGGGCGGGAGTTAACGAGGTCTTCGAGGTGCAACGCGCAGTTGGTGAAGGCCAAGCTGTTGACTGTGGCGGTCCACAGGTTTGTGCTATGCAGGAGCAGGGTGACGGCATTGGTCACGGAACGGAGCAGGAACAGAATGCCGCTCGGGGCATTGGTCATCGGCTCGGCCGGTTGGGAAAGTTCGAGGACATCGATGGTCGCGTCTTTGTTGCGCTTCAAAGACAGGTTCCCGTCGATCGCCAGCACGGAATTGACAGTGGCCTGGCGGCTTTGCAAGTCAACACTCGCGCCGGTGACGTTCAGGAGCGGCAGATTGGCGATGTTGTTACTATCGCCCGGCTCGCCGAGTTTAAAATCGCGCAGCGCGAATGCCGCGTTCTCCATGGTGGCGGAATAGTTGGTGGCGCTGAAAATGAATCGGTATTTGGCGTCGAGGGCGACGGAGCCCTGGCGGATTTCGAAGCGCACCAGGTCCTGATACAATGGCGCGTATTTGTTCAGCTCAAAATTAAACAGCTTTAATTCGCCCCACGATCGCAACGGGTTCAGGTAGAAATAGCCGCTCCAGGCAATGGATTCACCTGCGTCGGTCGTGCCGCTGAAAGCGTAGGGATTTTTGTTGTCCGGGTCGGTGCGGAAATTGTCCAGCGTGATGTCGAGCGGCCCGAGTGTGCGCCGGAAAGGTGCGTGCGGGGTGAGGTCCGTCAACGCGGCCGTCGCGCCGCCGATGTGCAGCCGGCCGACGTGCAGGGCCAGCGGCGGGGACTCCGTTTTGGCCGGCGCGGCGTTGGTGGTGGAAAATTTCGCGATCAGATCGGAGAAATTAAACGTACCATCCTTGTCCACCTGCACGCGGACGAACGGCCGGGTGGTGCTGATTTCCTTGAACACCCAGGCATGACCGAGGAACGACGAAAGCTGGAAGTTGACATAGACTTCGTCCCAGGAAACGAACGGCTCCCCGTCCTTGTCCTTGATGATCAGCCCGCGAATCGTCGTCGAGAGCGCGAACGGGTTCAGTTTCACTTTTTGGATGGCAACTTCGCGGTCGAGCTGTTTGGACAATTGTTTAACCGCTACCACCCGGATGATGGGCGGCAGGATGACGAAGCCGAGCAGAGCGTAAAGCAGCAGCAGCCCGAAAATCCAGAGCGCGAGTTTACGTTTGCGCGGCGTCAAAGAGGTCCACATCGGCACCTTCATAATCCTGATGTCACAGCATCCGCCCGAAAACGTTTGCCGTCAATCTTTTCGCCGCCGTTCGCAAATCCGTGTCTTCTGACTGGCGTCAAATCCGATTCGACTTCCGTGCCGCAAAATCCGAAATTGACGTCGTGCCGCTGTTCATCCTCGTGAACCTGGTCGTGCTGGCCACCGCCGCCTATGTGTCCTGGTGGTTGAGCGGCTACGATCCGGGGTTGACGGGACATAATGAAAAGCTGGATTCGTTCCGCCGCAGTATTCGCTGCGGCATCACGTTGTCTCTGGTGGAAATGGCTTTTTACTGCCTGTGGCAGTTCTGGCGATACAAAGACCCAACCAGCGGCGTCGCGTATCTCTTTTTTTCGCTGCCCCTCGCCTTTGTCTGGTTCAATTGCATCAGCGAACTGTTCGCGCACGTTTTTCATCGAATGATTGATCCCGAGGGCGACCGGGATTTTGACCGCAAAGAAGGACTGCGGGAAATGGACGTGATTGGCGACCTGATCCGGAGCGGTCGGAAGGACGAAGCCATCCGCTTGTGCGAGATGTTGAAGCGAACGGGTGGGGTCAATCCGTCCGTGCTGGAGATGACGTTGGAAAATCTTGGTGTTCCGCAACCACGATTTCAGCGACCCAAACCGCTGCTCGAAGCGGACCGCCTGCGGTCACAGGGAAAATTCCGGGAAGCCGAACTGATTTTGAATTCGTTGCTGGCGCAAAATCCGCGCCATCTGGACGCGGCGATGATGTTGATGCGCCTTTACGCGCAGGACCTGCACCGTCCGGAAAAGGCGGAGGCAGTGCTACGGGCGATCGAACGACAGCCGCACATGTCGGCCGCCCATCTTGAATTTGCGCGCCGTTCCATCATGGAATGGCACCAGGGAAAACCCCGGGCGGAGGCGGTCGAGGCACAACCCGATTCCCTGACGGAACTGTTGGCCCAGGGATATTTCGGCACGGCCATCGAAATGTTGGAACAGAAAATCAAGGAACAGCCCGGGGATTTTGATCTGCGGCTGACCCTGGCTGAAGTCTATGCCCGGCACTGCGCCGACGATCACCGCGCCCAAAAAATCATTCAGGAGATTCAAGCCAGTGAGGACTTCAGCCCGGAACAAAAGTCGTCAGCCTGGCCCAGGCTCGAAGAGTGGCGGAAAGCGCGAATGCAGGGGAAATAATGGAGCGCGCCTTTTACCGCGGGTAGGGCGCGTCACTCCGTGCGCGCCGATTGTCGCGAAGTGCATGCGGCGGCGGGCAAGGGACTACCCGGCCTACCAGCCTCGGTTCAAATCGCGAAGTCGTTGTACTCGGGCTTCACCGGTTCAGTGGGCGGGGACAACATGCCGGCGGCGACGGTTGCGTTGGTACCTTGCTCGATTAAAATGAACGAGCCGGTGAGCCGGTTGGTGGTGTAACCGTCGAACACCAGCGGCTTGGAGGTCTTCAAACGAATCACACCGATGTCGTTCATCGCCAGTTCATTCGGGGCCGGTTCGGGTTCGAATGTGGCGAGATTGACGCGGCTTTCAATGCCGGTGACGACGGCCTGAACCGTTTGCGCAGTGTGTTTGAGGAAGAATTTCCTGCCGTTCTGCAAAGGACGCTGGCACATCCAGCAAACACGTGCAACCAGATCGGCGCTCATCCCTGGCAGATTTTCCAGACCGACAATCATGTCGCCACGGCTGATGTCAATGTCATGTTCCAGACGGAGCGTCACCGATTGCGGACAAAACGCCTGTTCGAGCGAGCCGTCGTAGGTCCAGATGTCTTTTACGGTGGATTTGATGCCGACGGGAAGGACGGCCACGGTCTGGCCTTTCCGCAGAATGCCGCTGGCAATCTGGCCGCTCACACCGCGGAAATCGTGCAGGGTCGGGTCGCGCGGATTGTTCGGGCGATTGACCCATTGTACCGGGAAACGGAAAGCGCTCAGGTTCCAGTCGCTGGCTATGTGGACGTTTTCCAGATGACCGAGCAACGTGGGTCCCTGGTGCCACGGCATTCGGTTCGACGGGATGACGACATTGTCACCGCTGAGCGCGCTGAGTGGAATGAATTGCACGTCGCGGAGCACGTCCAATTTTGGAATAAAATCCTCCATCTCGTCGCGGATCTCCCAGAAACGGTCTTCGCTCCAGTTCACCAGGTCCATTTTGTTGACCGCGATGACGATGTGCGGGATGCCGAGCAGCGCCGCGAGATAGGTATGGCGGCGCGTTTGCTCGATGACGCCGTTACGCGCGTCCACGAGCACCACGGACAGGTTCGCGGTGGACGCGCCGGTGACCATGTTACGGGTGTATTGCACGTGGCCGGGCGTGTCGGCGACGATGAACCGCCGTTTGGGCGTGGCGAAGTAGCGATAGGCGACGTCAATGGTGATGCCCTGTTCGCGTTCGGCGCGCAGGCCGTCGGTAAGGTTGGCCAGATTAATCTGGCCGCCGCCGGTGATGTCGGCGGACCGTTCCAGCGCCTCAAGCTGGTCCTCCATCAAATTCTTGGAATCGTAAAGCAACCGGCCGATGAGCGTGGATTTGCCATCGTCCACCGACCCGCAGGTGTTGAATCGGAGGATCTCGACGGGATGTTGCGTGTGAGGCATAATTTTAAAACGGTAATTTGCGCTGATCCACGCTGATAAAGTTTGCCAAAGTTTTGATCAGTTGCGGGCTGGTAGTGAAAAGAGCGAAGGGAACCTTCGCCTTCACCTTGGCAATGTCTTCGTCCGTTCCATCCACAAAAATAAGCGGGGTTTCTCGGAAAGCCTTGGCATTGCGCAAGGCCCGGCCGCATTCGCGGCTGTGCACCGCTTTTTGCGCAATGTCGAAAACGACCACGTCCGGTCCAAATACTTTAAGATTTCTGCAGCCACGCGAACCTTCTTCAAATTCCATTTTTACCTGCCAGCCGTCGGTAGCCAATTCCGCCGCGCGGGCCGTCGCATCCTTCTTTTCCCAATGGAACAGAAACAATTTGCCTTTGGATTTGGGCATAATGACAAACCGCTACTTTGCTCTAACCTGCGCTGATAAAACCCGGTTGTTATTCTCTCCCATAAATTAGCGGAATTTAGCGTTGATTAGCGGTTAAAAGTACCCGGCCTTCTTGCGATCTTCCATCGCCGCTTCACTCGCCTTGTCGTCGGCACGCGAACCACGTTCGGTCACGCGCGCGGCGGCGATTTCGGCGATGATGTCATCCACGGAATCCGCCGGTGATTCCACCAGGCCGGTGCTGATGATGTCGCCGATGGTGCGGACGCGGACGACGAGATCTTTGACCTGTTCCTTGTCCTTGGGCGGCAACAAATCGGTGACCGGCAGCCATTGGCCGTTGCGCCGGACGCATTTCCGCTCATGACTGAAATAAATACTCGGCACTTCCAGCTTTTCCTTGCGGATGTATTCCCACACGTCCATTTCCGTCCAGTTCGAGAGCGGGAAGACGCGCATGTGTTCGCCCGGATTAACGCGAGCGTTGAACAGGTTCCAGATTTCGGGCCGCTGATTTTTGGGGTCCCACTGGCCAAAGCTGTCGCGGAAACTGAAGAAGCGCTCCTTCGCCCGGGCCTTTTCCTCGTCGCGCCGCGCGCCGCCGATCAGGCAGTCAAACTGAAACTCTTCCACTGCCGCGAGCAATGTGGGAATCTGCAACTGGTTACGGCTGATTTCGCCCGGGCTCGGAATGGCAATGCCTTTGGCGATGGCGTCTTCGACCTTGCGGACGATGAGTTTGGCGCCGAGTTCCTTCGCACGCCGGTCGCGAAATTCATTCAATTCCGGAAAATGATGGCCAGTGTCCACGTTGAGCAATGGCATCGGAATGTCCGACGGACGGAACGCCTTTTCCGCCAGGCGCAACAGGCAGATGGAATCCTTGCCGCCGGAGAAGAGCAGGGCAGGGTGGTCGAATTCCGCGGCGACCTCGCGGATGACATGAATCGCCTCGGTTTCGAGGTATTGCAGATGATCGAGATGGTAACTGTTCAAGGAGCGGAAAGTTAAATAGGTTAAATGGTTAAATGAGTAATTAGAGATTGGCACCCTCGTTGTACGATGGCAGAAGTTCGGGATGCTGTTCCAGCAATTCTTCAAGCCATTCCATCGATTCGTCGTCATCCAGAGCCGCATGATAGGGTTGCGACGTTTCACGCAATTCAAGGGAAGAGCCCAGTTTACGATCGCGGAGGTAACGGAGGTAACCGTTTGTTAACTTCAGAACTTGCCACCCGGTATCTTTCAACGCCACGACTTCTTCCGGCGGCAAGTAATTTTCGTCAGAACAAACGTTCAAATCGTCTATCAATTCCGCAAGCGAACCGCGAGAAATCAGCGTGAATTTGATTTGATCGAGAAAATGAAGCCGTCCGTGCCCTTCGGCGAGATTGTTCGTAAGCGAAACTGCTGCGCGCCGAATCTGGCTGGCCAGGCCGAACTTCTCGATGTCCGGCAAACGCTTTGCTACGCGATACATGGCTTTGCGAAATTCACGCATCGCTTTGTAAACGTCCAAATCCTCAAATGAACGATAAACCGGTGGTTGCCCATTCATTGGTGTTTTCATAGGTCTTTCAACCAATTACTGATTTAACTCATTTAACAAATTACTCATGCAGAAATCTATGCAATTCGTGTCAATGCTTTTTGTTAAATACCTGACCCGAGCGTCTGGCCGCCCCATTGGGCGTGCAGGCCGCACTCGCGTTTTTCATCAGCCTTGGCCGGATCAAAATAATCCCATTCGTTCGGCAACCGATGTTGCTTCAGGTAATTTTCCATGTCCGCATCGCTACAATAAAAGACCGGATTGACCTTCAGTGCACCAAAATTTTTGTCCTCGGCCACGATATCCAATTCCGCCCGATTCGGGTTTTGCACCTTGCGCAGGGCCGTAACCCAGACAGTCGGCGCCAGTTCCTTCATGCCGCGCTGGAACGGCTCCAACTTCATCAACGTGCTGAATTGTTTCAGTGCGGCTTCGTCGTCCGTGGACGGGATTTCGCCGTGAATCGCGTCACGATGCGCCGCAGAAACTTTTGGCAAATACGGCTTCAGGTTCAGCTTCAGCAATTGTTTCAATGCTTCAGCGTGTTTGTAGGTTGCCGGACGGTTGTATCCGTGGTCCACCCACAACACGGGGATGTCCGATTGCACTTGCACGCACAAATGCAAAATCACCGCTTCGTAAGGCCGGAAATTCGTCGAGACCAGGGCGCGGCCCTTGGCCTGAGCAATGGCCCAGCGAATAATTTCGAGCGGCGATTTGCTGCGCAATTCGGCGTTGGCTTTGGCGATCTGGTCGGCGGTCATGGAGATAAAGTTCGCTTCGCAACTCAATTGACCGCAACCGGCTGTCCCTGCCACAGCGTCCGATCGCACCAGTCGCCAAAACGTTCGCCGGGATTGCGTTCCTTGGCAAAGCGCGCGAGCACCGGACGTAATTCGTTCTCGATGTCCGGGTCCTTGACGGTTTCTTTCCAGACGCGGTTGAGGCGCGTCCCGGAAACATTTCCGCCGAGCCAGACTTGATAACGTCCCGGCGCTTTGCCGACGAATCCGATTTCCGCCATGTAAGGCCGCGCGCAACCGTTCGGGCAGCCGGTTGAGCGGATGATGATTTCTTCGTCACCCAGTCCCAGATCGCCGCAAAGTTTCTCGATGCGGTCAATGAGTCCGGGCAGTACCCGTTCGGACTCGGCCAGCGCGAGGCCGCACGTGGGCAGGGCGGGGCAGGCCATCGCGGCTGCGTGCAAAACACTCGCCTGATTTTCAACCGGAATTTTGTGCGCGGCGAAAATCGAATTGACGCCGGCTTTGTCCGCATCGTTCACGTTGGCGAGAATCACGTTCTGATTCGTGGTCAGGTGGAATCCGATGTGCGGAAATTTCTCCGCGATTTCGCGCAGCGCGATTTTCTTCTCGGCTTTCACTCGGCCGGTTTGGACGAACAATGTGAAGAAATTCTTGCCGTCCACGGATTTGTGCCAGCCGAGCATATCGGCCGTCGTCGTGAACCGGTAAGGCCGGATCGGCGCGAATTTGATGCCGGCGCGCTTCTCGACCTCGGTGCGCGTCCAGTCCACGCCGCGCTCCTCAACGACATATTTGAAGCGGGCGTGTTTCCGCTCAGTGCGGTCACCAAAATCGCGGTGAATCGTCAGCACGGCTTTGGCGACATCAATCAATTTCTCCGGCGTGATGAATCCCAGTTCACTCGCCAGACGCGGATAAGTTTGCTGGTTGCCATGCGTGCGACCCATGCCGCCGCCGACCACGAGGTTGTAGCCGACGAGCTGATCGTTCTCCACGACCGCAATGAAGCCCTGGTCGTTGGTGAAAACGTCGAGGTCGTTCACCGGCGGGATGACGAACGCGGTTTTGAATTTTCGCGGCAGATAAGTTTTGCCGTAAAGCGGGTCAACGAACGCCTGATTGAACGGGTCGTCAATCTTGAGTTGGTAACCGTCAATCCAGATGGCGTAATAAGCGCGGGTCTGCGGCTTCAGGGCATCGGCCACGCGCACGCAATCGCGATAGACTTCATCGCGGGCCTTTGTGTAGGCGGGCGTGGGTGGTGCGAGGACGTTGCGATTCACGTCGCCGCAAGCCGCCAGCGTGGAGAGCAGGGACTCATTGATCTTTTTGACCACTAGGCGGAGGTTCGCTTTGATGACGCCATGAAACTGGATGGTCTGGCGGGTGGTAATCCGCAATGTGTTGTTGCCGTAAAGCCATGCAAGTTCGTCGAACACGCGCCACTGGTTGGCGGTCATCACGCCGCCGGGAATACGGCTGCGCACCATCATGATGTATTTCCGGCCGGCCGGAGAGCGCAAATCGCGGTCGTCCTGCGGATAAACGCCGAAGAATTTCAGAAATTGGGCGTCGTCGCCCGAGAACGTCTCGGCGTTCGGGTTGGCGAGCGCGGACGCGATGGTCCCCGCAAGCGTGGGAATCGCTTCCTTAATCTCTTCGTTGTGCGTCAACCCCGACCCGGTCGGGGCAGGTTGACCCGGCGCTGCCGTATTCATATACGAAGAATCAAAATAACCGAGAATGATTTGCTGTTCAAGCGAAGCTTGTGGAGGTTTCCGAAAGGCTAAACGCTAAAGGCTGAAGGCTGAAGTTTAGAAGTCAGCGTCGCGCAACTGTTTTGTTTCAGCCTTTTGCTCGTTTGTCTATCGTCGTAAAAATGGCAATGGGCTGTCGCGATTCATCGAGGAGTTCAGCCATTCTGGCGGCAGGGACACCACCGCTGTCCACGATTAATTCGAGCCAATACTCGGTTTCCTCAATTTCTTTCAGGCAGTCGCCAATCTTGGAAATGAACTCAGCTTTGGACCGAGCCCGTGAGGCTTCGCGGTAATTTGCGCCGACCGACGTTCCCGAGCGCAAGACATGCCGGCCTAGCACTTGGGCCACGGTATCGTTCTTTGTCATTTGGAATACATTCGAATGATCCGGAGTGCGAATTCCTTTGTTCGTATTTTCAGATCTTTCGGTTCTTCATTCATAAATCTTCCCGATTCAGCCTTTAGCCTTCAGCCTTCAGCCTTCAGCCTTTCTCATGTCGCTGGCACAAACCGTTGCAGCCCCAGGGTCGTGCCGAACAATGCCAGAAAGGCGAAGCTCAATCCGTGCGGGCATCCCGGGGCCACCGCCAGCCAGTCCACGAAAACAATTCCCGCCAGAAGACCCGAAACGATTCGCGAGACGTTGATTTCGCCTGGTTGGAAAATGGTCCGCGTGCAATAGACCACCCACAACACGAGCACGAGTGACAGCCAGACGCCCGGCATACGGTATTCGCCGGTGTCTATTAACGCCGCCAGCAGAATGGGCGCGGCCAGCGGCACCAGCGGCCAGTAAGCAATCCGTTTGCGGAAACTTTCCCCTTGCGCCACGTAACTCAGCCCCGCCACATAAAACGCGAGTGCCACACCGCACCAGAGCGCCGAACCGCTCAGGCCGTCAGCGCCCGTTGACGCGGCGATGGCATAGACCCACATGCGGCACACACCCATCAACCACGGCGACGCGGTGATGGCCTTGTGGCTGGCATCGTAAACGACGATGCAAATCGCCAGCACGACGGCGAGTGCGCCGGTGGTTTTGCCCAGAAGCGTCAGGCACAATAAGCCGAGCGCCAGCCAGGCCCAGCCCCAACTCCAGACGGTCCCCAGGGGGATGGCTCCGGACGGGACTGGCCGTTCCGGGCGGCGGTGCCGGTCGAAGTCTGCGTCGAATGCGTCGTTCAGGAACATACCGCCGGTGTAAAGCGCGCTGGTGCCGAGAAGCAGCAATGGTAACTTTGCGTAAGTTTCACCGCCGCCCAGCCACCAGCCGGCGAGGCAATTCGACCAGACCGTTGGCAGATTCGACACGCGGCCCAGAATCAGCAGGGTGCGAAGCCGGCGGATGAAATTCGGGTTCACCACGCGCAGGAAACCAAAAATCGCCGTGTGTGAAAAGGACGTTTGCTGGTGAAGCGGGAGCAAGAAGGTCGGGCTGCGCGGCCGCGCGGCCTTTGCGGCAGAGTACTGCCGCCCTGCCAATCCAGGCTGAATTTATTGACCCGCCCTAAAATTTGCAGCCTGGCACTGAGTTAGGCGTTAATCTTTGCACCTCTCCGCTTATGTTCCTCAAATCGGAAAGCAAGTAACCCTCCGCCGAGGAAACCGCAAACTACTCCTTCGGGGATCGCACGATTGAATGCTTCTCCGATGTAACCGTTTGTCAGATCAAAACTGTCGCAATAGAAAAATGTAATTGCACAAGTCGCTGCAAATCCAACTACACCTCCGCTAAGCACGAACAAAATTCGTCGAACCAAGGCCCACGATTTATCGGACGACACGCTCATGTGCCTGACTTTTAGATTGGTTGGCGATTTTGCAGCCTAACCCAGTTCATGGAATTGAACTTGGGCCCGATGAATGGTTTTGTCCAGAGGAATTGAGTGGAAATATATTCGTTAGGAGGGACGGCGTACCGCCGTCGCTGATTAAATGATTTGGGACGCCGAAACGGCGTGCCTCTCCGAGTTAAGCCAGTTTACGCTTTTTCAATTGCGCCAACGTCCAGTCGTATTCCGCCGCCAACTGTTCAACGACACTGCGCGCCTTCAACCCGGGCGGGAGCACTTCCCAGGTGTAGGTTTCCATTTCCAGATGCGAACAGAGTTTCGGATTCGCTGCCAGAAAATCCAGAGCGCCCAGCAAATGATCATTCGTGTTTTGAAATGGCGAAAGGGCAGGGGCGTGCAAAGGGACGTGGAAGTGGATGCGCCACTCTTCAGATTGACAAGTGACGAGTGATGGGTGACAAGAGAGAGCATCCGGAAGATCGCGATAAAATTTCAGTTTGCCGGCAGGGTCGCGGGCGACGACTTGATGCAGATAAACATCGTCGTCGAATTTCGCCAGAGCGGCGCGTGACTCCGGTGTCGGTTGGGTTTTTAGCGCCGAACTCAAATGGAGTTTACTGATTTTGATACCTGCCTGCGCTAAAGCGGACAAGGCCTTTTGCGGTTCTTCGAATTCCACCGCGAAATGGCAGGTGTCGTAATTCACGCCGAGATGCGCGTCCAGTCGCGCGTCGCCCAGATGCTCGGCGCGAAGTTTCTCAAAAAATTGGATGGTTTCGCCGCTGTTTTCCAACAGGCAAAGCGGTTCCGGTTCCAGGCCGAGATGCAAGCTATGTCCGGTGTGTTCACTCAATTGTGCAATGTGCTCAACGCAGCGCCAGAGGTTTTGGCGAATGGAAACTTCCATCGAACTGGAGCGCCGGTCTCCGACCCGGCGGGCAGGTGGTGATATTCCCGACGCGCCGGATCGGAGACCGACGCTCCATTCCTTGAACGAGCCGGGCAGGGTGCTGACGCTGCCCGCAACATCCGCCGGGAGGATTTCCGCGAGCAAATCGAAGAGCAGGTTTGTGTAAGCCAACCGTTCAGGCGAAGTCCAGTCGGGCAAGTAAACCTGTTCCTTGATGCGAGTGCCGTGAAACCGGCCGTACGGGAATCCGTTGATGGTGAAAACGTAACAATCGTTCTGCTCGAGCCAGCGCTGGAATTGCCGCAATGCGGCGCCTTCGTTCAACTCGCGCGCGGCTTGATGACTCAAGCGCAGACCGATGGCGAATGGCGCGCGCGGACAAACGCGTTCGCGCACGGCGAGTGTTTGGGTTTTGAGCGAATCAAAAGTTTCGCGCCACGTCTCGCCGCGGTGCACGTTCGTGCAATAGGCGAGGTGAAGACCGTGGTTGAGCCGCATAGGGTTGGCGCGCCTCAAATTGGCCGAAGGTCGCCTGGCCGGAGCAGGTTATTTGGCGGGAGGAGGGCCGAATCCGCCACCACCGGTCATGCGCTTCATGATCTGCTGTTGCATCATGGTTTGCATGTCGTCGTATTTCGTATAACCGGTGGGTGATTCGAACGCGCTGCCAGCCGGTTTGGCGAACGAAACGTTCTTGAACAGCATGGTCGTGTCTGAAGTCTGGATCTTGAGCGGGAATTTTTTCAGGTCCGTCGCATTCCAGACGGTAAATTCCTGCTTGTCGCCGTCCTTGCCGGCAACGACGGTCTTGTTCTTCACGCAAGGATGGCCATCCACGGTTTCCTTGCCCAGCTCGGTGGTATCCACTTTGTAATCACCGTTGGTCCCGGCCGGGGCGGCATCCGACAGGGCGGTTTCAACGTAGCTTTGCATTCCCGGATAAACGAGATACGCAACTTTCTTGTCCGCACGCGCCACCATGACCAACTGGTCCAAACCCATGGTCTTCATTTGCGCGGCGGCGCCGGGCGGTATCTGTTTGCTTTGCACGTCGGTCATGTTGATCTCAAATCGCGATTTGCCCGAATCGAAGCTGAGTTTGCCGGGCATCACGATGACGTTGCTGGAAGCGTCGGTGGATTGAATTTCCAGGTTGGCGGAAAAGGCCTGGTTGTTTCCGAACAGTTTGCCCATCGGACCGCCGAAATCAGGTCCGTTCGGCGTGGGACCGAATTGGGCGCGCACCGAAACGAGGCTGGAGCATAAAACGGCGACCGCAAGAAACCGCGGATAACTTTTCATAGAACGCAATGGGTTGATGGTTTGTTCTAAATACGCTTTGCGACGCCAGGAAAATAATCCTAACCCAGCCGTTTCCGCAACCCATCAAGTTGATCAGTCAGCGCCTTTGGCAGTTTGTTTTCATATCGCGCGTAGCTCTTGGCGATGTCATCGGCTTCTTTTTGCCACCCGGCCAGGTCCACTTCGAGCAGGTGCCGCAGATTGCCGTCGGGCAGGTCCAGCCCCGACAGGTCGAGCGCATCCGGCGTCGGCAGGTTGCCAATCGGCGTTTGTTGCGCCTTGCCCGTCCCGTCAACGCGTTCGCAAATCCATTTGAGCACGCGGCTGTTTTCGCCGTAACCGGGCCAGAGCCACCGGCCGTCACCGTTTTTGCGAAACCAGTTGACGAAATAAATTTTCGGCAGCTTGGCGCGGTCGGTGCGTTGGGCGAACGAAAGCCAGTGCGCGAAATAATCGCCCATGTGATAGCCGCAGAACGGCAGCATGGCAAACGGGTCATGACGCAACACGCCGGCCCGTCCGAGTGCAGCGGTCGTGGTCTCCGAGGCGCAGGCCGAACCCAGGAACACACCGTGTTCCCAATCGAAGGCTTCGTTCACGAGCGGAATGGTGTTCGGACGTCGCCCGCCGAACAGGATGGCCGAAAGCGGCACGCCTTCCGGATTCTGCCAGTCGGGATCAATCACGGGGCATTGCGCCACCGGCGCGGTGAAGCGCGAGTTCGGATGCGCCGCTTTGCGACCGGACGCCGGCGTCCATTCCTGGCCTTCCCAGTCAATGGCCGTCGCCGGCGCGGGGACGCCCGAATCTTCCCACCATGCTTCGTCCACCGGCGCGAGTGCAACGTTAGTGAAAATGCTGTTCCTGGCAATCGTGTCTATCGCGTTCGGATTGGATTGCCGCGAAGTGCCGGGCGCGACGCCAAAGAAACCGCTTTCCGGGTTGATGGCGTAAAGGCGTCCGTCCTTGCCAATCCGGATCCAGGCGATGTCATCGCCGACGCACGTGGCCTTCCAGCCGGGCACCGTGGGCTGCATCATGGCAAGATTGGTCTTGCCGCAGGCGCTCGGGAACGCGGCGGCGATGTAATGCTTTTTCCCCTTGGGCGAAGTCAGGCAAAAGATGAGCATGTGTTCCGCCAGCCAGCCCTCCCGTTTCGCGACAACGGACGCAATGCGCAACGCCAGACATTTCTTCCCGAGCAACGCGTTTCCGCCGTACCCGGAGCCGTAAGACCAGATCGAAGGTTCTTCGGGGAAATGCACGATATATTTTTTCTGCGGGTCGGGCTCGCACGGCCAGGAAACGTCCTGTTGCCCTGGTGACAATGGCGCGCCGACCGAGTGCAGGCAGGGAATGAACGCGCCGTTCACGCCGAGTTTGTCGAGCACGGCCTGGCCCATGCGCGTCATGATGCGCATGTTCACGACCACGTAAGGCGAGTCGCTGACTTCAATGCCGATTTTGCACAGGGGCGAATCGAGCTGGCCCATCGCGAACGGGATCACATACATCGTCCGGCCCTTCATGGCACCTTTGAACAGGCCGAGCAGTTTCTGCTTCATCTCCGCCGGGTCGGCCCATTGATTCGTGGGGCCGGCGTCATCCTTCGTCCGCGAGCAGATGAACGTGCGGTCCTCCACGCGCGCCACGTCGCTGGGATGCGAGCGGGCGAGGTAGGAATTCGGGCGCTTCTTTTCGTTGAGCTTGATGAACGTGCCGCTCTTGACCATTAAATCGCACAATGCCTGGTTTTCCTCAGCTGAACCGTCGCACCAGTGAATCTGCGCGGGCTGGCAAAGCGCTTCCATTTCCTTGACCCACGCGATCAGCTTTTGATTGGTCGTGTTTGGAACGTTCCATTTTTTGCTCGTCATGCTGCAATGTCCTTTCTCTTTTTTCCCACACCGGCGAGCGGAGCCTGCCATAAACCTTTTGGTTTGGACAGTCAAAAATTCGAGTCGGGAAAATGATCAGACAGCCTTGGCATCGCCGCGCTCCTGATGATATGTTACGAACGAATCGTATGAGTTCGCCACCTGCCACGGCCGCTCAGCGCCACGATGAAAACGCGCGTTGCCTCGCGCGCTCGGTGGTGAACACCCTGGCCGAGGAACCGGCGCTCGAGGCCGTGACCATTGACCGCGCCCGGCAGAAAATTTCCGTGGCCACGCTGGGCCGCGCCGATGTGGCCCGCCTTACGGAGCGGATTACGACCCAATTTCAAGCCGCGCAAACCGCCGACGCTGAGCACGTCTGCTCGCTCCTGAGTGGCGAAGGCGATTGCTTCTCGTGCGATACGCCGTTGTCCGAGGCGGAACGCCGTAAAATCACGATTCAGAACGACGGCCGGACGACCACGATCGCGCGCCTGACCTGCCCGACCGCCCCCAAATTCTGGCGCTGGCGCGACATGCCGTTTCCCAAGGTCGTCCCGCGCGACGTCGAATTTCTCGAACACGTCGAGGCGATTGACGAATGGAAACCGCAACTGGCCGCTGCGGTCCTGTGCGGCGTGTTCGGGCTGGCCGGTGTTTTCCTCCCGGCGCCTTACAAACTTTTTGCCTACATCGCGGCGTATCTCGCGGGCGGATTTTATCCGGCGGAGGAAGTCTGGGAACGATTGCAGAAGCACACGATTGATGTGCATTTCCTCATGCTGTTGGTGGCCGCAGGCGCGGCGAGCATTGGCGCGTGGGGCGAAGGTGCGACCTTGCTCTTCCTCTTTTCTCTTTCCGGCGCACTCGAACATTTTGCGTTGGGCCGGACGCAGAAGGAAATCCGGTCACTCTTCCGTGAAGCGCCGAAGGTCGCCATTGCCGTGGACGCCCGGGGCAACGAACGCGAGGTCAAAGTGGAGCAGATCAAGCCCGGGATGCGGCTGCTCATCAAGCCCGGCGGGCAATTCCCTGTGGACGGCGAAATTGCCAAAGGCAGCAGTGCCGCCGATGAATCGAACCTCACCGGTGAAGCCACGCCCGTGAACAAAAACGTCGGCGACACCACGCTCGCCGGCACCCTCAATCTTTGGGGCGCGGTCGAAGTCGTGGTCACCCGGCCGGCCGCCGAAAGTTCGTTGCAAAAAATCATCACGCTTATCAAGGAAGCCCAGCAACGCAAGGCGCCCGCCCAGCAGTTCACGGATAAATTCAGCACCGTTTACACTTACGCCGTCATCGGGCTTTCGTTTGGGATGTTTTTTGTCTGGTGGCTCGGCGCCGGGCTGGATGCCTTCACGTCATCGGTGGAGGAGCACAGTGCGTTTTATCGCACGATGACGCTGCTGGTCGTTTCGTCACCATGCGCGCTGGTGCTTTCAATTCCGTCGGCGGTGCTGGCGGCCATCGCGTGGGGCGCGCGGCACGGCATCCTGTTCCGCGGCGGCGCGGCGGTGGAGAAACTCGCGGAGGTCAACGTCGTCGCGCTCGATAAGACCGGCACGCTCACCACGGGTGAATTGCGCGTGGAGAAAGTCGAGAGCTTTCCGCCCGGTCGCGAAAACGAAATCGCGCGGCTCGCGTACTCGCTCGAAAAACTTTCCACGCATCCGCTCGCCCGCGCCATCACGCGTTACGGGAAGCAGCAAAAGATTGAGGCGATGGAGTTCACGCAATTTGAATCCGTGACGGGCGAAGGCTTGCGCGCGACACGGAACGGCGTCGAGTATCGCCTGGGCGGGCGCGGCTGGTTTGATTTGGAGCGCCGGTTTCCGACCCGTCCTGGGAGCGCCGGCATCTTGCCGGCGTCTTTCCAGCGCGATGTTTCATCTAAACCTGCCGGCAAGATGCCAGCGCTCCCGGAAATCGGCGCCCCGGTTGAGGCCGGATTTTCGGAGGTCTGGGTCGAAGGCGGCAATTTGCTCGGGCGCGTGATTTTGCGCGACGACATCCGCCCGCAATCCGCGCCGGTTGTTGCCGAGCTGCGCGACGAAGGTTTGCGGAGTGTCGTATTGACCGGCGACCGGAAGGCCGCCGCCGAACATTTGCGCGCCGAACTGAAACTGGATGACGTGCGCGCCGAATTGAAGCCCGACCAGAAAGTCGCCGCCATCCGTGAATTGAGCGACCAGGGCAAAAGAGTGGCGATGATCGGCGACGGCGTGAACGACGCGCCGAGTTTGGCGGCGGCGCACATCGGTGTGGCAATGGGCGCGCGCGGTTCCGATGCGGCATTGGAACAGGCCGACGTGGTGCTGATGCACGACCGGCTGGAGAATTTCCTGGCGGCCTTCCGTCTGAGCCAGCGCGCACGGCGCATCATCCAGTGGAATCTGTTCATCTCTCTGGGCACCGTGGTGGTGCTGGTGACGTTCGCACTACTCGGCAAAATTCCGCTGCCCGTCGGCGTGGTAGGCCACGAAGGCAGTACCGTCGTCGTGGTCATGAATAGCCTGCGCCTGCTGTTAGGTGGCACGGCGGCGAAGGATAATTCCAAGTAGCGCAGACTGGTAGTCTGCCGTATCGCAGATTGGCAATCTGCGGACGCCACTGAATCCGGAGTTGAGCCGACTGCCAGTCGGCGATACAGCAGGTTGACAACCTGCGCTACATGTTAGTGTTTGCTTATCACAGACCGGGTGTGGCGTAGCAACCGGAGAGGGGAAAAATTATCCGTGTGCATCCGAGTCCATCCGTGGTTAAACTCACTTCATGAACCCGAAAGTCATGCGCATGGCCATCCGGCTGTCGCGCGAAAGAATGCGACGCAACGACGGCGGGCCGTTCGGCGCGGTCATCACCCGGCGCGGCAAAATCGTCGGGCGCGGCTGGAACCGCGTCACCTCCACGAACGACCCGACGGCCCACGCGGAAGTCGTCGCCATCCGCGACGCGTGCAGCCGGCTCAAAAACTTCCGGCTCGACGATTGCGAGCTTTACGCCAGTTGCGAGCCGTGCCCGATGTGTTTGGCGGCAATTTATTGGGCACGGATTGGAAAAGTCTTTTATGCCGGCACGCGGCGCGACGCGGCGGCGATTGGTTTCGACGACGATTCAATTTATCGCGAAGTGTCACGTCCGGTTTCGCGCCGCAAAATTCAAATGCTACAATTGCTTCGCAACGATGCCCTGAGAGTTTTCGCGGAATGGAGGAATAAGCCGGACAAAATCCGGTATTAGCGGGCGGCTGATAATCTCTCCCTCTCCGCCAATGAAGTTGGGGGAGAGGGCCGGGGAGAGGTGGAGTTTTAAATCAGCGGCCCTTCTCTCCGGCTCTCTCCCCGCTCGTTCCTCGCGGGGCGAGAGAGCAATCGCGTTACCGATAGTTCTTGTCACCTTGCGCCAGACCTCTCGCCGTGCCCTGGTAATGCCTGCGGAAATGAGGGCGAGGAGGAATGAAATCGGAAAGAAAAAGAAAACCAAAGCCATTGCCGAACCACCCTCGTCGGTTGCCTCAGAAGCGACGTGTGTACCGATTACTCCCACAAGAACGGGGATACAGCTAATGACTGGCAGTATCCAACGGTAGGCGAGACGCATATCTAACAGACGATGGATGGCGCACCTTGCAGCCTATCCTTATTCATAAAAAGAGCATAATTGGGACTGAACTTATTGCCCAGCACCAAACCGTTCTGATTATGACTCCGCAACCGGCGCAGGGACTTTCAGTAGAAGGCTGCACTCTTCAGTTTCCAGAAATTGGCGGCGGTCTGCCGACCGCCGCTACAATGGAATGAGATTCAGATTTGCTTCGGGTGGGAACATTTCCCATCGTTGGTGCGTCCGATTAACGGGATGAAAAAGAAATTGAGATGGGTTTTACTGGTGCTGGTCGCTGGGTTCTTGTTGCTGCAACTTGCCAATCCGGCGCGCACCAACCCGCCCATCGTGCCGGGACACGATATTTCGGCCACCACCAACGCGCCGCCGCCGCAAATCGCCGCGCTTTTGCACGCGGCATGTTATGATTGTCATTCGTACGAAACCAAATGGCCGTGGTACAGCCACGTCGCGCCCATGTCGTGGCTGATTGCCAGCGACGTGAAAGGTGGCCGCAGGCGCGTGAATTTTTCCGATTGGCCGAACGACCATCCGGATTGGGCGGCGCGGCGGTGGGAGAACATCAGTGAACAATTGGATTATAAGGAAATGCCGCCGGCCAAATACACGATGATGCATCCCGAAGCGCGCCTCACGGATGTCCAGCGCAAGGAATTGATTCGATGGGCGGACACGATGGCCGCGAAACTGAAAGCGGCGGGCACGAACGAGTAGCGCAGAGTGGCACTCTGCTGTATCGCCGATTGGCAATCGGCACGTTATCGAATTGTCCAGAAGCGGCCACGCTTCGTCGCATTCGCAGAATGCCATTCTGCGACACGGCAGATTAACAATCTGCGTTACGCAACAGGCATTGCCGACCCAGTTTGGGAATTGACGCGGCGGTTTTGTGTAAACATGCTGAAAATCTCATGTTGCACCGCGAATTGGTTCCCGCTGCCGAATCCCGCGCTGGGAAAGCGCAACGGCCGACGGCGCTCGTTTTTTGCCGGCCAATCTGGCTGGCCGTGCTCGCGCTTTTCTGCGGTTGCCGGACCACGACGCAAAGTCTGTTCACTGCATCCGGTCCCGACTGGCACGTGCAACAAGGTCAGGCACTCTGGCGGCCCGAACGCGACGTGCCGGAATTCGGCGGCGACCTAGTGATGGCAAGCGACGGCACCGGCCGCGCGCTCGTTCAATTCGACAAAACGCCATTGTCCATGGTGTTCGCGCAGACCACCACGAATCGTTGGCTCATCCGATTTCCGCAACGGCACATGGGTTTCTCCGGGCAAGGAGCCGGGCCGACACGGTTTGCGTGGTTGTATCTGCCCGCGGCGCTGGACGGCAAAGAACTTCCATCGGTATTACATTTCGAGCGCAAACCGGACGGCAATTGGCGACTGGAAAACACCCACACGGGTGAAACCCTGGAAGGCTTTCTATCGCCGTGAAACCGGAATGCGTCCATCGTGTCGCCGCCGTTGCGCAGGCTTTCCAGCCTGCGGGTTTGGACGACTTTCGAGTCGCCCGAACCACGGGACAGGAATGTCCCGTGAACCCGCAGACAGCAATGTCTGCGCAACCGACATACCTCCACTTTAATGCTTCAATACTTCAACGTTTCAACGCAAAGCGGTGAGCGCATTTTTCAAACGCTGGTGGTGGGCATTGCTCCTGGTGGCGGTTTGCCTCGGGCTGTGGCGGCTGCGCTTTGATGTGGACATCCTCGACCTGTTGCCGCCAGACGAATCGACGGTGCAGGGGCTGAAACTTTACCAGCAACATTTCGCAAATGCGCGGGAGCTGGTCATCACACTCCGCGCGCCGGACGCTGAACAGGCGGAACGGTTGGCGGGCGAATTGGCCGACCGTTTGCGATCGCAAACCAACCTGGTTGCGGAGGTGACCTGGCAACCGCCGTGGACGGAACATCCGGAGCAGTTGGGCGAATTGCTCGGCTGGCTGTGGTTCAATCAATCCCCAGATGCTTTCGGTGCGTTGACCAACCGCCTCGCTCCAGATCAACTCAAGCCCACGTTGGAACGGACCAAGGAAGCGCTCGCCACTTCGATGTCGCCGATGGACCTGGCCCGGCGCGAGTTCGATCCATTCGATTTACTGACGATGCCGGCGCTGACCAATCTCGCCGGCTTTTCCACCGACCAAAGCCAGCAAATGTTCGCTTCGCCCGACGGAAAGTTCCGATTGTTGTACGTGGAATCCGCGGCGGATTTGGGCAGTTACCGTTCGTGCGAAAGCTGGTTGAACGCGATTCACGCGATTGTCGGAGCGCCGACATCCCTGTCGGCGGATTCGTCCCTAAGTGCGGGTCTGAGCCGGCAGGATGCCAGCGCTCCCGGGACAAACGGTGTGGTGATTCGTTACACCGGGCGGCCGGTATTTGTGGAGGAAATCGCCACGAGCATGCAGCGCGACATGAGCCATTCGGTGGGCGCAACTTCTACCATTATTGCGCTGCTTTTTTGGCTGATGCACCGGCGGTTGAAGCCAATGCTGTGGTTGCTCGCACTGTTGATGTTGATTTTGGGCGCGACGCTGGCGCTGGGCGGGCTGGTGCTGGGGACTATCAGCGTGGTGAGCATGGGTTTTGCCGCGGTGCTGCTGGGGTTGGCGGTGGATTACGCCGTGGTGCATTATCAGGAAGCCCTCGCGCATCCGCAAATGACGGTGCCGGAAATCCGCCGCGCCATTGCGCCGAGCATTTTGTGGGCGGCAATTACTACGATGAGCGCGTTTCTGGTGTTGAACCTCGGCGGATTGCCCGGGCTCGGTCAACTCGGCACGCTGGTCGCCATCGGCATCGCGTTGTCGGCCCTGGTGATGGTGATGATTTATTTGCCGCCATTGTTCCCCGAACGCCGCAAACCGCGTCCGGACCAGCCGCAGTTCCGCTGGTGGAATTATTTCGTCGCGCCGCAAGGAGCGTGTGGCAGCGGCACCCCGCCGCGACAGAGTGAGCTCGACGACCCCATCGCGCCAGCCAGTCGGCGACGAGGCGTCGCCACCACTCCATGGCTGCTGACCAGTCTGATTCTGATCAGTGCGGGCATGATTGTTTGTTTCCGCCAGCCGGGATTGGACCGAACGGGAAATGCTTTACAGCCACAACATGGCGAGGCGCAAACGGCGCTGGACGAAATCACTTCCGAACTCGGCCTGCCGCCGCAACCGCTTTGGGTCATCGTTCCCGGCAGGAATGAGGAGGAAGTTTACCAACGTCTCATCAATGCCGATGCCTTGTTAGCCGGCGCGGTTTCCGATCACACCATCGGAAGATATTTGCTACCGACCGCGCTGTGGCCGCGTGCCGAATTTCAGTCAGCCAACCGGAAAACGGCGATGGTTCTGGGGACGAAAGGTCCAATGTTGCGGGAAGCTGCACTGGCAGAAGGTTTCAACACCAACGCGCTGGTGCTAACGGAGGAACTGGTGCGGACCTGGGCGCGCGCGGGCGTCGGCACGGGCGTGCTTTGGCCGACGAATCACCTGAGCCAATGGCTGTTGAAACGTTTCGTCACGCGCACGCCGAATGAATGGCTGGTGATGGGTTTGGTATATCCCGCAACTAACCGCGTCGAATCAACAGCTTTGGCCAACTTGTCCAAACATTTGGCGGCGAATGGCGCGTTGCTTTCCAGTTGGGAACTGCTCGGCGATGCGACTCTAAAACGTGTCCAGTCCCGAATGTTGTTGGTGGTTACGCCGATGGTGTTGTTGGTGTTGCTTTCGCTCTGGTTCGCGTTCCGTCGAACAACGGAAATTTTGCTGGGTGCGGCGGTGTTGTGTCTGAGCGGTTTGTGCCTGCTGGCGGTCATGGTCGTGAGCGGTTGGACCTGGAACCTGATGAATCTGATGGCGCTACCGTTGATGCTGGGCACCGGTGTGGATTATACGATTTTCATCCAACTGGCGTTGCGTCGGCACGGTGGTGACCTTGGTTTGGTTCGGCGTTCCGTCGGTCGGGCGCTCATGTTGTGTGGCGGCACGGCCGTGGCTGGTTTTGGGTCGCTCGGATTTTCCAGCAATCCCGGTATGGCGAGCCTGGGGAGAGTATGCGCGGTCGGTATCGGGGCGAACATGCTGATTTCGGTTTTCCTGTTGCCTTCATGGTGGCGGTTGTTTAGTCCACTGCCGAAAGTCCACAGTCCAAAGTCAGATACGCAGAGTGGCTATGAAGAATCTCATTTCACCCGTTACTCGCCACCCGTCACTCAACCCGCCTTCTATCGAGCAGGCCTTTGGCGATTCGGGTTGGTCATCGTGCGCATTCTGCCGGTCAGTTTAGTGAAAGGATTTGCCGTGTCCCTGGCCGAACTCTATTGGTGGTTGCAACGGCGGCGTTGTGAGGTAGTCGTGCAAAATTTTCTGCCGCTGTTCGCCGGCGACCTGGCTGCGGCCCAAGAAGCCGCGCACGCGATGTATCGAAAATTTGCCGCGAAAATGGTGGATTTGTGGCGCGTTGAAAGCGGTTCGCCAGTGCAAAATTGGCTGACCAACGACGGCGAATTGAAAATCATCCGTGCCGCCAGGCAACGCGGACACGGCACGCTCTTCATCACGCTGCACCTTGGCAATTGGGAACATGGCGGTCTGCTCCTGACGCAACTGGGCATCCGGCTGACGATTCTCACGCAAGCTGAGCCTGACGACGGCCTGACTGGCCTGCGAATTGAGGCGCGGCGGCGTTGCGGGGTCGAAACACTGGTCATCGGCCGGGATGATTTTGCTTTTGTTGAGGTCATCAAACAACTTCAAGCTGGAGCAGACCTGGCGATTTCGCTGGACCGGCCGCCGGAGCGGGGCGGGGTGCCGATAGAATTTTTCGGTCACCCGTTTGAAGCGTCGCTCGCGGCGGCGGAACTGGCGCGGGCTTCGGGCTGCGCTTTGATTGGCGTGACCATCGTCCGCCGGCCGAACGGGTACGCCGTGAAAGTCTTGCCGGAGTTTACTTACGATCGGCGGGCGCTGGGCGATCGCGACGCGCGCCGGGAGTTGACGCACCAAATCCTGCGTGCATTCGAGCCGGAAATTCGCAAGGATATTGACCAATGGTATCAATTCACTCCCATCTGGACGCGTCGAGAATGACTAAATCCGAATGACGAATGACTAAAGAAATCCCAAAACCCAACGCCCGAATTACCAACGACTGTTTCGGCATTGAAACCGATTTCATCATTCGATTTTTGTCATTCTTTCGTCATTACGGTTTCGGAATTCGTCATGCGGTGGTGATGCAGATATTGCTTTCCGTTTTTGCTTGTTGCCTTGCCGCCTCGCTCGCTCGCGGCGCCGACACCGACGCGCAATTCAACCAATGGTTCGAGGTGCAGACCAATTTGCACAGCTGGTCCGGCGATTTCATCCAGACGCGCACGTTGAAAGTGCTGAATCAACCGCTTGTATCCACCGGCAGGGTTTGGGTGGCGCGAGATAAATTCCGCTGGGAACTGGGTCAGCCGGCGCAGACCATCGTGCTCCGCCAGCCGGACCAGTTGCTCATCATCTATCCCCGGCTCAAGCAGGCGGAGAAATACCCGCTCGGCGCCGTCCCGTCCGGCCCGGTCAAAGACGCGCTGGCGTTGCTGGATGCCACTCAGTTGCGCGACCGGGCGACGATGGAACAAAGTTTCCGCCTGCTGTCGGCCGTGGAGACGAACTCAGTCCTGCAAATGACGCTCCAACCCCGGAGTGATTCCGCGCGCAAATTTATCGGCGAAGTAGTAATCTGCTTTCATACGAACAATTTTATGATTGCTGCCACGGAGATGAAATTTGCCGACGGTTCAAGTCTGCGGAACGATTTCACGAATGTTGTGGCGAATCCACCGTTTGGTCGCGCCATGTTCGAGGCAAAACTGTCGCCGGATTACAATATCGTTGAACCGATGAAACCATGAGAGCGAGCCGGAAATATTCCCCGGAGCGCCGGCATCTTGCCGGCCTGTCGTGCCGGAAATTAGCCGGCAAGGATGCTGGCGCTCCCGGATTCAAATCATGAGTGCCGGGCCTGAAATTCTGGAGCTGGCAATGAAATCGCTGCCGCACGGGCCGGAATTCCGGTTCGTGGACCGGATGGTGAGCCTGACGCCGGGCAAGGAAGGCGTAGGCGAATATCGTGTGCGCGGCGACGAATTCTATTTGCGCGGCCATTTGCCGGGCGAACCGATTCTGCCTGGGGTGTTGGTGGTGGAAGCCGGCGCGCAGGTGGCCGGCATGGTGGCGCAGGAAGACCCTGCGAATCCCACCTGGCCGCGTATGAAACTGAGCGCGCTGCGCGCCGTCAAAATCCTTGGCTCAGCCCGACCGGGCGACGTTCTGCGGATTGAAGCGGTCATTACTGGTCGTTTGGATAATTTGGTTCAGGCCGCGGTCGCTGCTTTCATCGCCGATACGAAAGTATTGTCTGCGGAACTGACGCTGGCGGGAGTGAAATAACGACGTGACCAGAACGAAGCGTCCTCCAGATTTTTGCCGCGCGAATTTTGCAGCTATTCAGTCGTACCGGCAGCGACGCTTACTGGTGATGCGATAAGGGACGGTGTCTTCCCTGACGTGAAAGCCAATTTCCTTGTGTGGTGGCTCAGGCGGCGTCATCAATTGCCGGATGGCTTCGAACAATGTGCGGATGCTGTCGTCATGATTTTCAATTTTGCGCTCCAAGTCAGACAGCTTGTGGGACAATTCCTTGTGCAGCGATAACGTCTCGCGCAGTCGGACAAATGCCCGCATGATGGCGATGTTCACTTGGACTGCCCGCCGGCTGCTGAGGACGCTGGAAAGCATGGCAACTCCCTACTCGGTAAACGCATAGGGGAGATATTTGATATTCTGGCCGCGTTTCAAGGTTCCAATTTGGAACCTTGAAGCATCCGCCTCATCCGACGCGAGTTGGAACATAAAATCGGCTGGAAAACGGTCAAGATTACGCCGCACTGCTTTGTTGAGGTTTTTCGTTTGGACGCCGTAGAGCGTGGCGAGGTCGCGGTCGAGCATGACCCTTTGACCTCGCAAAAGCAGGATGGCCTGTTCAATCTGTCCAACGGCGGCGGTGCCAGTGTTTTCCTTCATAACTTCGCCCGTTTCGTTCGGGTAAGAATTTCAGTTTCAAAGCGATTCGTCAACGGATACAAGGCTTTCAATGGGATTCCAGTCTCGCTTTTCCAAACGCTGATGATTAGTGTCCGTGTAAAATAATGGCCTCGAGCGAACAACCCAATCGCGCTTTCCAGTTCGAACGCGACACCTTCGCGTTTCCGCATGAACTGGTGTGGCAATATCATTTCGATCCGGTGACGGGTGCCATGACCACGTTCCGTTCCGACCCGCCGCCGACGTATTACCATCGTTGCTTTGTCATGGTGCGCTCGACGCGGCAATTCTTTTATCATGCCCGCTTTGCGCCGGAACAACCGGCCGTGGAGCCTGAGAATTACCGGCGAATCATGCGTGAAATCGTCTCGCGCAATCCGCGCCGGAGGAGTGCGGAACCGGAACGCCTGGTGATTCCGGGCTATGACGGTCTGCGTTCGTTCAGCCACGCGCACGAACGGCTGCTCAAGGCGGAATTGGGCGGTCCGTGGCAATCGTATTTTCTCCGAAGTCACTGGCGGATGATTTTTCCCATGATGCCGTGGCATCGGGACAAAATGGCGGAAAAATTGAAGCGATCGCTACCCGAACGTGGTCTGACGCTGGTGCATTTATTTCGTTTTCCGCGCATCACCATCAATCACGGCATCGTGCTATATCGCCTGTCGGAGTCTGAACAAGGCATGGAATTTGAGGCGTATGATCCGAACATTCCGGAACAGCCGGTCAAACTGATTTACGAGTGGCAGCGGCGGGTGTTCACCTTTGCACCGAGCAAGTACTGGGGTGGCGGCGAATTGAACGTGGTAGAAATTTTCTGCGACTGGCCCTACTGATTGGGTTTTTGGATGATTGGATTAGTGGATAAATCGGCGGACGCCCGCATCCAAGAATCCATTTAACCATCAATCCACCAATCCGTTCTTTCTTTGCTTGCGTCTCGGCTGCCAGAATGCGACTCCAAAAAATATTGTGCCACAAGTGTTGATGCCGAAAATGTAGCCGATGTTGTAGGGACGCCCCGAATTATTCGGCGCGTAAATCGGCAGGTTCTGTCCCGCCAAGAGTCCCGGCAACGCGGCGGGCATCAGGATGCCGTGCAGCAGGCCCATATGAAAACCGGCGACATGGTCGGGTCTGTAGCAGCGCGAGGAAGCCCAGCCCTGGACAAATCCCAGCGCCAGCGCCAGCAACGTCAGGATGATGACTTTAATGGCAATTAATTTCGCCTTGGAAAGGCGGGCGGGCGCCGCAACCTGTGGAATGGCCATTGGCTCGGGGACAGATTCGTCCATGCAACACAGCTTGTTCCGGCGCGGTGACGCCGGGCAAGCACATAATGTCGTCAACAGTTTGCGAGTTGTATCGTCCTGATGTGAAGTTTGTAGTTCCGCGTTCACGCGGATACGGGCCGCCTAAAGGCGGAACTCCGAGCGAATCTGGGATACTACCTGCGAGCTTCCATGCTTGACGCCATTTTGAGTCGAGTCATACTGACTGCAATGAGCATTGAACTTATTTGTCGCCTCGCCGCCTGCGTGTGGGCCGGGTGTGGACGCCGTCCGGCTTGTTTACCCGCCGACTCAGTTGTCGTGGTCGCCAACAGCGACCGCCGCGTTACCTCTTACCACCAGAAATGACCACAGAGAAGGACCCCAAGACCATTGCCGCGCAGCTCTGTCAGTTCGCGCGGACCAATTTCGTCACTGAAGGAACGGATTTTGACGAAAACAGCCCGCTCGCGCAGGCTGGCATTGATTCTTTCGCGCTGGTTGAACTGTTGCTCTATTGCGAACGCGTTATCGGTGTCCGGGTGCCGGATTCGCATCTGACAGGCAACAATTTGACCTCGATGGCCACGCTCGCCAGTTGCATCGCCGAGCTCGCGCGCAACGGCCACTCATCCACCTGAGCGCCGGAACAACCGTGCCTATGCCTGACCTGCCCCGTCAGATTCGATCGGCTGCAGGAGATTACTTCATGCACGGCCAGGACCACCGGATGCGGCGGTTCGGACTGCCGGGCAACGTCTGCTGCGCCATCCTCCAGCTCGACCGCGGTTTTGATGCGAACCGGCTACTTCGGCGCATCACGGAATCGCCCATCATGGATTGGTTGACGCGCGCACGCATCGTCCGGCGGCTGCCCCTTTTGCCGGCGGTCTGGCGAGCGACTACAAAGCCCAAGGCGATTTTCTTTGAACACACCGGGCAAAACGGCGCCCTGGAGACGCCATGGTCGTTGCCCGAAGTGGTGGCGAAGCGCGAATTGCGCGCCGAACACGGGCCGGGACTGGCGTTCGATGTGTTTCACCATGCGGATGGGACCAGTCATTTGTATCTTTCCTGGAACCACACCCTGCTGGATGCGCGCGGCCTGGATTCTTTGTTGAGTCATCTGAACGCGGACGGCGCCGCGAACGGCGCGCCTGGCGTTCAGGACTTTATCAGCCCCAAACAGACGGATGGAAAGCGGATCGGTTGGTTGGCAAATGCACAACTGGCGCAGGGTTCAGTCAAATGGCTGCACGAATCCGGCAAGGAACCGCTCTTCAGCCTGGTACCGCCCGGCCGCCGTTCCGTTCCTCGACGCAATCATCACCGCCTGGTGCGCCTCACCGAAGGGGAAACGGCCCGCATTGACGCGCGCAGCCAACAGATTACCGCCGGTTTCCGGCGCAGTCATTTCTACCTGGCGGCCTCCATCCGGGCCTTGCACGCCATCGCCACCGGGCGTGGCAACCGGGACGGGGCTTATTTGATTCCGGTGCCCCATGACACACGCCGGCATGGGGCGAAAGGCCCCATTTTTTCCAATCATCTGTCGATTCTCTTCTATCGCATCGAGCCGCGCTTCGCTGGCCGCATCCGCGACGTCGTTGGCGAATTAAGCCGGCAGATGACGGAGCAAATTCGCGACCGCTTTCCAGAATCGTGCATGGCGGCACTGGAGATGTTCAAACCGCTGCCTCTGTGGTATTACATGCATCATCTGGGGAAGCCGACCCGCGGCAAGTTCGCTTCCTTGAGTTTTTCGGATTCGGGCGAAATCTGCCCGGGCATGGCGGAATTCTGCGGAGGCCGGATTTTAGATGCCACTCACTTGATCGCGTGCTGGCGATGGCCCGGTTTGACGATGCTATTTTTAAGGTTCGGCCGCCAGCTCTCCGTTGAGGTGTCGTGGGTGAATGACTGTCTTAGTCCGGCCGAAGCGGGCGGTCTGGAACGGGACCTGCGCAAGGCTCTATTGGAGGAGGAATTGTCATGAAGGTGCTGCTGGTGGCGACCAACCGCGAACGCTCGCCTTATCCGGTGGCGCCGCTGGGAGTGTTGTGCGTTGCCGCCGCCGCGCGGGCCGCCGGCCATGACGTAACTTTTTTGGACCTGGGTGCGGTACGGCTGCCGCAGCGGGCGTTGCGCAAGACACTGGCGGCAGACAAATTTCAGACTGTGGCATTCGGCATCCGCAATCTGGACAATTGTTGGTCATTTGCGCCGCGATTGTATTTCGATGAGTTGCGGCAACTGGTGGAAATTACCCGGCAGCATTTTGCCGGGCCATTGATTCTGGGCGGCAGTGGTTTCTCGGTGTCGCCGCAGGGCTGGATGCAACGGTTGCGACCGGAGTGCGGGGTGATCGGCGAGGGCGAACACACGTTTCCGGAAGTGTTGGCGCGATTGGAAGCGGGCCGCTCACTAGAAGGAATGGAAAATGTCATCACCAGCGCGAATGGCAGCGGCCACGACACTACGCCCGCAAAAACGATTGAATCACTTGCCCGGTTGCCGATGCCCGCGCATGAATTCTGCAACTACCGGCGATATACCCGACGCGGCGGATTTGTCGGTGTGCAAACCAAGCGCGGATGCCCGTTCAAATGTGCTTACTGCATCTATCCGCAGTTGGAAGGACGCCGTTACCGGTTGCGTCCGCCCGAAGCCGTGGCCGAGGAGGTTGCCTCTGTGGCGACGCGGTCAAAGATGCGTGACTTCTTTTTCGTGGACAGCGTCTTCAACGATCCGCGAAGCCATGCATTGACGATCTGCCGGGAACTGCAGCGGCGGCGGGTGCCGGTCCGATGGTCGGCCTTCTGCAACCCGACCGGTTTTGACGCGGAACTGGCGCACGCGATGAAAGCAGCTGGTTGCAATGGAGTGGAGTTCGGGCTGGACGTGGCTTCGGACAAGATGCTGTCGGCGTTAAACAAGCCATTCGGAACCGCCGAAACCCGTATCGCTTTGCAAGCGGCGCACGATGCCGGTTTGCCTTTTGCAGTTTATCTGCTGTTCGGCGGTCCCGGCGAAACCTGGGCGGATGTCGAGGAAACCCAGAATTTTTTGAACGGTTGCGCGCGGGCAAATGCGGTGTTTGCCACCATCGGCATCCGGGTTTATGAAGGCACACCCATGGCTGAGGTTGCCGTGCGCGAAGGCCAGGTGAAACCGGACCAGGACCTCTTCGAGCCGGCGTATTACCTTTCACCGGGACTGGCCGAAGACACAGAGAAAAATCTCGATCGCATCGCGCGCCGGCGCGCGGAGTGGACCTCGCCGGCGGACTGGCGAAAGACAGTGGTCCGTTTGGGACAAAAAATCACGGTCTTGCTCAACGTGCGGCCGCAGTGGAAAAATCTCAGCAGCTACGGCGAGCACATGCGGCGTCCGATTCCGTGAGCAACGCCCTCGGCATGGGTTCCAAAATCATTTCCTGTGAAGTCCTGGTTATCGGCGGCGGTGCCGCGGGTATAGCGGCCGCAAGCGCCGCAGGGCGCGCCGGCGCGCGGGTCGTGTTGTTGGAGCACTACGGTTTTCTCGGCGGCCTGGCCACTACGGCCCAGGTCGGGACCATCTGCGGCCTTTATCTGCGGGACACGGCGGCCGCGGAAGCCACGCCGGTGGGCATCGGCTTTGCTCAAGAATTTGCCTTGCAGTTGCAACGCGGCGCCGACACAAAACCATTGCGGGTGGAAAATGGTCTTTGGGTTCTGCCGTATCATCCACCCGCTTTCGCCCGCGTCGCGGACGCCGCGGTGAGTGAATCTGGAAATGTCACTCTGGTTTTGCATGCCACAGTGGCGGAGGCGGAGGCCGACAGCGCGCGTTTAAGCGAGGTTCGCGCACTGGCCTGGAACGAGCCGTTGCTTTTGCGTCCGAACGCCGTCGTGGATTGCACGGGTGAAGCAACCGCCGCCGCACTGGCCGGGGCCAATGCGGAGCACGGCGGCGCTGACCAGGCGCCGGCGTTGGTTTTTGTTCTGGAAAGTGTGGATCCCGGTCTGGCCAAACGCGGATTACTCGAAGTGCGGCGCGAATTGCGACGGGCCGTCGAAAGCGGGAATTTGTCGCCAATCTGCGAGCGTCTTTCGTTGGTTCCCGGTACAGGCGCGGGTGGCCGGTTCGCCCTCAAATTAACGCTGCTTCCGATGAGTCCCGAGCGCGTGCTCTGGCAGCAGGTCACGGATTGGGAACGGGAATCACGAGCGCTGCTGGAACCGCTCCGGCAGTTTTTAGTCAAGAATATTCCCTCCTGCCGCGACGCGCGCCTCGATTTTGTCGCGCCGCAACTGGGTGTCCGTTCAGGCCGCCGCGTTCTGGGACGCGCCCGGTTGACGGACGAGGAGGTGCTCGAGGTACGGAAATCTCCGACGGGGATTGCCCGCGGCTGCTGGCCGATGGAGCGTTGGACGAAGAGTCCGCGACCGGAAATGAATTATTTCGCCGAGCGCGATTATTACGAAATTCCGCTCGATTGCCTGCGCCCGGTGGAGTTGGACAATGTGTTCGTGGCCGGACGGTGTTTCTCCGCGACGACAGGAGCGATGACCTCGGCGCGTGTCATCGGCACGGCACTGGCGACGGGTTGGGCCGCTGGGACCGCCGCCGCTTTTCAAGCTTCGGGCCGAACTTTGGACGACGCGGTGGTGGAAATCCGGCGATCTTTGGATCAATGAAGAGCGGCAAAGGATGAGTCTTCCTCTTGGAGCGCCGGCATCTTGCCGGCTTGCCTCGACGAAAAGTAATCGCCGGCAGGATGCCATCGCTCCCAGGAAGATTCGTTGCCAAAAGTGAATCCTGCGCTCAATGAAAGCTGGTAGTCTCAGGGCGGATTGACCAAACTGAAAAGCGACTTAAGTTTTTAAACGATGAATGTTTTTGAAACGCTGGCCGAATCCGCCCGCGGATGGCCCGAACGCATAGCCATCGTTGATGCAGGTGGTTCGCTCGATTACCGGTCGCTCTGGCGCGAGGTCGAGGCGCTCCGCGTCCAGCTCGACCGGTTGGGTGTGCGGGAAGGGCAGGGGGTAGGTGTGCGGGCGCGCAACGGACGCGCATTCGTCATCGGCGCGCTGGCGTCACTGGGTTGCGGCGCGGTCATCATGCCCATTCATCACCAGATGAAGCCGGCGGAATTGGCGGACATGCTGGCGCGCGCGCCGTTGTGTGTGATTCTCGACGATGGCTCCGGCCCGGCCCACATCGGCGAAATCGTTACTCTGGAAAATCCGGGTGGCAACGGGTTGCGCTTTACCCGGTTGGATGGTCCGCAACTGCCGCTCGCACCGGGAATCCAGGACGCCGCGTTTGTGCGATTCACTTCGGGAACCACCGGCAAATCCAAAGGCGTGGTCTTGACTCATCGTGACGTGCTGGAACGCACGCGCGCCGCCAACGCTGGATTGAAGCTGACCAGCGAGGACAAAATCCTGTGGGTGCTGCCGATGGCGTATCACTTTTATGTGTCTATCATCCTTTATCTCGAAGCAGGCGCTACCATCATCGTCAACGCCGATTATCTGGCCGAGCGCATCCTGGACGCGGCGGCGAAACATGAGGCCACATTCCTTTACGTGACGCCGATGCACATCCGGATGTTGAACGGCGAAAGTTCGGGACGCAAATTGCCGTCTTCGTTGCAAACGGTAATGTCCGTTTCCAGCCGGCTGGACCCGCAGGCGGCGCGGGATTTTCATGCACGGTATCATGTGCCGGTGTCGCAAGGCTTTGGTATTATTGAAGTAGGATTGCCCGTTATGAATATCGCCGAGGCAGAAGCGCATCCGGAAGCCGTTGGGCGGCCAGTGCCCGGTTTCGATGCGAGGATTGTGAACGAGACAATGCAGACGGTGCCCGATGGCGAAACCGGCCAACTCGCCTTGCGCGGTCCCGGCATGTTTTCCGGATACTTGAATCCGCCGCGATTACGGTCAGAGGTGTTGCACGATGGCTGGTTTCTGACCGGTGATCTGGCGCACCGCGACAACGGGGGGCGTATTGTCTTGGACGGACGGACTTCTTCAGTCATCCACATTGCTGGCCACAAGGTTTTCCCGGAAGAAATCGCTGGCGTGCTGGACCAGCATCCGGCAGTCGTGCGCTCGCGGGTCTTTGCCCGACCGCATCCGCAAATGGGCGAAACGGTGTGCGCTGAAGTGCAATTGCGCAACGGGAATGCCGACGCTGCGACTGAAGACATACTGGCGTTCTGTCGCCGCCAGCTTTCGAGTCACAAAGTGCCGACCACGCTCGATTTTGTCGCCGAAATCAGCATGACCTCGAGCGGAAAAGTTCGTCATGGTTCAGTGGTTTCACAGCCGGGCTTGCATCGGGCTTAATGGCGATAGGCGTTGAAGAAAAGGACAGAGGGCGCCAAGGCAATGTGTTGGCTACACTGCCATGCTTTGTTTCTCGCGGTTTTCGAGGAAATCTTTCCGCCACTGCGCACGGGCAAGTTTCTTGCCGTGTCCGTTGATGCCGATGGAATTCACAAACCACCACTCACGCGGCACCTGCCAGCTCGGCAATTTTTGCAGCAGGAATTGTTTCAGCTCCTCCTTGATGCCGCGGCGATCCGGCGTAACGCACGCCACAATGTGGTCAATCCGGTCCGCATTCCGGCTCGGCACGCCAAAGACCAGACATTCGTCAACGGCTTCATGTTCCCGCAACGCCTGTTCGATGGTGGCGGGTGACACTTTCCGCCCGGCCACGTTGATATGGTCGTTGGTGTGGCCGCGCAAATAAACCGCGCCGTCTCTGATTTCGGCGAGATCGCACGTTAGAAAGCGGCCCCGGCCAAGCGTCGCTTCCGGTCTCGGCCAGTAGGTCTTGCCCACCGCGCGGCTGCGAACCGCAAGCGCGCCGTCGCGGCTGACCGCTACCTTGATATTTTTCATCGGCCGGCCAACGGACGTTTCGTCCGTGCGCGGAATCGTCGTCCCGTCGTAGGCGATGCCGCCGCATTCGGTGGAACCGTAGAAATTATGGATTTTGACCCCGTGCTGTTTGAACACCGCGCGCTCCAGCGGCAAGGGCAATGGTGCACCTGCCGAAATGGCCAGACGTACATTGTTGAGGATGACGCCGGCCTTGTGCCATGCATGCCAGAGTGCCGGCACGCCGGCTACGGTCAAATCCCAGTGAGCCTTGGCCGCGCCACGCAGGATTTCCGGCAACGGCGCCGGCGCGAGAAAGAGCGGGATGCCGTGAAGCAACAGCGGCAGCACCAGATTCGAAAACCCGTAGGAATAGGCAATGGAAATCACCCCGAGATTGGGCCAGTCCGCACGCAGCCCCATCGTCGTTACGATATTTCGCGCATCCGCGGCCAGTTGTTCTTCCGTGAAGGCGACGGCGCGCGGGACACCGGTGATGGCGGGCGTGGTCTTGAGATGACAACACGGCGCAGGCGGGGGCGGAACCGCGAGAGGTTGATGATGCGCTTCGAGGGGGCAGACCACACGATGCTGGCGCCAGGCTCGCAGCACCGTAAAAATAAACTCAGGCGAATGACCTTGCGGAAATACCATCGCCGGATTGTCCGGCAACGGGTTTTCGGCTTCGCGGTCCATTTGCGCAAACGTCCAGGACCGTCCGGAAGCCAGATCGCGCAAAGCGACCTCATTACGCCTGTCTCGAGCCACCTTCTGCCAGTGTTCGTAAAGCATCTGGCCATTTTTTAAGCGAACCCTCGTTTCGGTTGCAAGCCCGAACTTGCCGATTTTCCGCCGGGCGGCAGGCCCGAGGCGACCCGGCGACACTATTTCCTCAGAATGCGAGCGGCCATCATCACTCTGCCGGGATTGTCTCAGGTCAAATAAATTTGCCTTGGGCACGTGTGTTTTTTAACGGATCGCCAGGGCCGTGGGATTCGATTTCCAGGAAGCCGGGCGTGACATGATTTGGAGCATGCCGTGCCCAAAGCGGGAGGTTATGTCCAGCCCCGAAGCCATTAAGGCGACTTCGCGGTCGAAAAAGCGGTGAAGCGATTGGGTGATCCTCCCGGGGAACTTGCGCTCAAAGGCCATGCCGGTATGATACATCGCAAACATGCGTCCATCATAAAAATACTGGATGAGTTCCATCCAGGCTTTGATGAGCTTCCGCATCTCGCGGGAATACGCCGGCAAATCGTCCAGGCATTCCATGACCAATTCGGAAGAACGCAGCGCTAGAAACACGCCGGGCGAGAGCATTGGGTCCACAAACCCAAAGGCGTCACCCGTCATTACCCAGCCCGGCCCGTGACCGCGTTCGGAGACCAGTTGATAGTTTGTGTAAGTGGCGATGTCGGTAAGGCGGCGGCGCTGCCGACCGGCTGCGGCAAGCAACGGGTCGCGGTCAATCGCAGCCTCCAGCCGTTCCGCGGGGGTCGCGCCGAGTTGAGCGGCGTCGTCCTTGTTCATCACTACGCCTACGGACATGCGATCACGCAGCGGGATCCGCCAGCACCAGCCGGCGGCCAGGCGGCCGATAATGACCTGTCCCTGGGGCTGGCAGGCGTCAAATCCTTCGTAATGCGCGAAATAGGCCACGTCTTTGCGCGGGCCGATTTCAGCGGGAATTTCCAGCGTGCGCGCAAAGAAGCGGTTGCGCCCTGTGGAATCAACCAGCAAATCAGGCTGCCGGTTTCGAAGCCATGGTGCCTGCGTGAGCGTCTCCCCGGCCAGTCGCAATCCGTCTCCGTCCACCCGTTCGACTTTGGCCCGGGCGCGCACTCGCCTCACGCCCAGTTCATCGGCGCGTTCGTCGAACAGCCGGTCAAACGCGGGGCGCGGAGCGTTATAAGCGTAAGTTGGGCCACCGTAATGGGCAAGCGATTGGAAACAAAACGCGGCCTGTTCGTGCGCATTAAAAGTGAAGGTGACGCCCGGCTTGTACTGGCAAATCGCCGCGGCGCGCTCCTCCAATCCCAGTTTCTGCAGCATTGGCACTACCGCCGGAATGAGCGACTCACCGACGATGAGGTCGGGCCGGCGGCCATCGTCGAATATGGTCACGTCCACGCCTTTCATCGCTAGAAGCGAGGCGAGGGTCGCGCCCGACGGGCCACTGCCGATGATGCCGACCGTGCGAATTGAACTCTTCCCGGGTTGAAAACTCGATTCGTGCTTCACCGGGGAAAAGATTGGTCATGGAGAGTGCTTATGCAAGCCATTAAATGCACTCGACGAGCCGCCGAGAGTGAGGCTGCGAGGTGTTTGATTCGTCGCTTGACTTGGCGGCGCGGCAAAAATAGGCTTGCTCCCATAAACGGACGTACGACGAGAGTAGTCTCTCATTCTCCCGTCAGGCAAGAAAACCGACACCTAACATGCTATGAAAAAAAATCTGTTCGCTCTGTTGTGCACGGCTGCCATCTTGAACACGACGCCGCTCGGCTTTGGCGCGCCAACGCTCTACCCGGTCGTCGTCAACGGTCGCTGGGGGTTTGTGGACAAATCCGGCCAGACCGTGATCAACCCGCAGTTTGACCGGGCTGCGGGGTTCGCGGAGGGCATCGCCCCGGTGCGGATGGGCCAGTGGGGCTACGTGGATGCCACCGGAAAGATCGCCATCAATCCACAATTCGACAAAGCCGACGTTTTTAGTGAAGGCTTGGCGGCAGTCAGACTGGGCGGCGGTCCCGGGCCTTATGTTCCCTACGATCCCCGACCCTACGCTCCGTTTCATGGCGGTGGTCGCTATGGCTACATCAGTACTGACGGCAAATACGCCATCAATCCGCAGTTTGAAGATGCCGGAATGTTCAACGAGGGCCTTGCTCCGGTCAGGATGGGTGGCCGTTGGGGTTTTGTTGACAAGTCGGGCAAGATTGTCGTCAACCCGCAGTTTGAAAGAGCGCAGTCGTTTGCGGAAGGATTGGCGGCCGTCCGGTCAGGCGGCAAATGGGGGTTCGTTGATAAGACCGGTAAACTCATCATCAATCCGCAGTTCAACGATGCGGGCAGCTTTAGCAAAGGCCTGGCACCGGTCAAGCAGGAGAAGCAGTGGGGTTTCATTGACCCGACCGGGAAATTCTCGATTAACCCGCAGTTCAAAGACGCTGGTGGGTTTTCCGAGGGGTTAGCGCCGGTGCGCGACTCCAAGCACTGGGGATACATTGACTCCACGGGAAAGTTCGTCATCAATCCGCAGTTTGACGAAGCGGACTCCTTTGCGAACGGGCTGGCGTGGGTCAAGTCCGAGGGACGATTCGGTTACATTGACGCGACCGGAAAATACGTCTGGAATCCCAGCAAGTGAGCCAAGGTGATTGCCCGCAATGACGGGCGTACGGCTGATAGGACAATATCAAGAACTGCCCCGTTCCTGTTAAGCGCGGTCACTACTACCTCCACGCGGAAAAGACGGTGGCATTTAAACCACGAATTGTCACGAACAACTTGAAGGGATATTAAAGCTCGCTGACAGGCAAGATGCCTATCAACGTCTCGTCGCTCTCTTCTTGCAGGGACCTGAGGAGGCGCGAAATTTAATCCGGGCAAAATGGGATTTTGGATTGAAATGGATCTATCCTAATCCGCAAAGGCTAGCGTGTCGAAAAAACGAGCCGTATTCCTGCGGTGAAAGAGCCTTGGCAATTTTAGTTTACGATGCTATTGAAAATCTGAAGGAGCAAGATTTGCGGGAAGTGTTGGTTTGTTGGGCGCATGTTTACCACAGTTGTTTGGCGGCAGGAATCGTTCCAGAAGAACTGTTCAGACGGGCAGCCTCAGTTTCTGCACCGGGTGTGGCCCGGATGATGATGGATTTTATCAATCGCCCTGAGGAACATAAATCCATGAAGGCTTTTGACCTTGTCTCGAGAACTAATTCAGACGGAGAAACCGAAATCAAGCCCTCTTGGCACATATGGCACGAAAACCTGTAAGTCCCGGCAATAGGCGATCCGAAAAGAAAAACGGGTCCTCACCGGTTTTCCGTCGCCGATACAATAGACGATTCATGTAGTCCGGCGCGCTAAATCGCAATCGTTCCGCAGCTCAATTTACTGTCATGACCGTCTCTGCTTGCAGGTGCGTTGCTATTGCCGATTGCGGCGAAGGGTGCTCCAGTTTGTGCCACCAGTGCCACCAACGCACGGTGTCGGCTAACGGTTGAATATGACTGCTCCGGGCGCTGCGGATTACCTGGATGGGCACAAACTCGACTTGGTATCCTGCGGTTAGGAAAGCCATCAGTGTTTCGGATTCGACTTCGAACCGTTTCGTCTCGAGCGGCAGGGTCGCCCAGGTTTTTAAATGCACGAGGCGGAAGCCGCATTGCGTGTCCGGCAGTTTCCGTCCCGTGCGGAGTGATAGTTGACGGCTCATCCAACGGTTCACCTGCCGGCGCAACCAGGGAATGGCGTGCGCATCGTGCATCCGATTGCCAATGACCAGCCGCACTCCGGCTTGTCCAGCATATTCCAGGAAAGCGGGCAGATCCTCGGGCGCATGCTGGCCGTCGCCGTCGAGCGTGAAAGCCCATTCAAAGGCTTGTTTCAACGCCAGCGATAACCCGGTTCGGAGCGCAGCGCCTTTGCCAAAATTCCGGCGATGTTTAACCACCGCAGCGCCGGCTGCTTCGGCAAAGACTGAGGTGCCATCGGTTGAGCCGTCGTCCACGACAATTACCGCAGGAAGATATTGCCGCAGCCTGGTGACAAGCGGCCCGATCGTCTTCCCCTCGTTGAAGCAGGGAATCACCGCGGCGCATTTGGTTGCTTCAGGCACGGGCTCAGCTTGATCGCGATTCCGCCGGGAATCGAGACAAAACTCAACGAGCAGGAACAAACGGCTGGCAGATTTTCGGAGGCGTCCTGATTTAAAATTTGGAGTTTCGCGTTTACGCGGTCCCGAGCCGCCTGAAGGCGGAACTCCAAGCGAATTGAATTTGGGACGATGCCGGATTTTCCGTTGCCTGATGCGGGCACAGGATTATACTTTGGAACCGAATTGAACGATGCGAGTTATGTTTTAAGCGCGAGACCTGACCGGCGAGTGATGTGGCATCACCGGCCTGCATCGTAGCGTCGCCGAATCCCACTGTTATTAATCGTCATGCTATTTCCGACAACGTCTTCGCGCCAAACGCCGCCCCGGGTGGTCATTACCGGCGCGGGAATCGTCACGGCCCTGGGTCTGGGCTGGAAACCCAATGCGGAAGGTTTTCGCACGGGCCGGACCGCGTTCCGCCCGGTGTCGCTCTTCGACGTCAGCCGCCTGCGGGCGAAGCACGCGGCAGAAGTGGATTTGCCGGCGACCCTGCCGCCGACTCGTCTCAGCGCGAAGCAAAGTGCCCGGCTCGACCGTGCGGCATCCCTGCTGCTCTTGGCAACCGATGAAGCCTGGCAACAATCCGGGTGGGAACCGGCAGAGAACCTGCCGCTGGTTTTAGGCACGACTGCGGGCGGTATGTCGCTCGGCGAATCGTATTTTCGTCAGGCGGTGCAAAGACCGGACCACCGTCGGCATCAAGCCACTCGCGCCGTTTACTATCAGCCGCAGGTCCAGGCGCGGATGATTCTTGCAGCCCTTGGTTCCAACGGTCCGATTACGATTGTCTCGAACGCCTGCGCTTCCGGCAGCAATGCCATCGGCCATGCCTGGGAGTTGATTCGTTTCGGCCAGACCGACCGCGTTCTTGCTGGAGGTTATGACGCGCTGAGCGAGCTGGTGTTTGTGGGCTTCGACGCCTTGCAGGCGCTCTCAACCACCATTTGCCGTCCGTTCGACGCACATCGCGATGGCCTGGCACTCGGTGAAGGCGCGGCCGTCGTCGCCCTCGAAACGCTGGAATCTGCGCGCCGGCGCGGCGCGGACATTCTCGGAGAACTCGTCGGCTACGGTACATCCATTGACCAGCACCACCTTACCCAGCCACATCCTCAAGGCAGTACGACGTTGATGGTCATGAAGCAGGCCTGTGAAACCGCGGGCATCACGCCCGAAAACGTTGACTACATCAATGCCCACGGCACAGGCACGGTGCTCAATGACAGTTCGGAGGCGCTCGCTATCAGCGAATGGGCGGGTCGGCGCGCCGCGACTCTGCCGGTCAGTTCCACCAAAGCCAACATCGGACATCTCCTTGGCGCTGCCGGCGCGGTCGAAGCGGTGGTTTGCCTGATGACTCTACGCGAGCAATGGCTGCCGCCGGAGAAGTTGTTCGAAACCCCCGACCCTGCCTGCAAGTTCCCCATCGTGCAGAAACCGCGGGACGCCCGTCTGAACGTCGTGCTATCCAACTCATTTGGTTTTGGCGGGGTCAACGCGAGCCTGATTTTGCGGAGGTGTGTATGAGCCGGATTTTCGTCGCAGGCCTGGGCGCGGTTTCACCCGCTGGCTGGAATGTCGCTGCGCTGCGTGGTGCGCTGGACAAGGGCGAACCGCTGCCGACTCAACTCCTGGAGCGGCCCGGATGGAATAAGCCGTTTTCGGTGCGATTGGTGCCGAATCCGGCCGTGCGACCCGAATTCCTGGCGCATCCGCGGCTGCGACGCACGAGTCCGATCACGCACTATGTTGTGGCGACGGCACTGGAGGCCACCGCCACAGTGTGCGCCACCCGCATTGCCCAATTTCGTCTGGGTTTGGTGGTCTGTCTTCAATCCGGGTGCGTAAATTATTCATGCCGGTTTTATGATGAGACCCTCAAAGACCCGGCAACGGCGAGTCCGCTCGTTTTTCCCGAAACGGTTTATGCTGCTCCGGCCAGTCACCTGGCCGCAGTTCTGGAAAATGTCTCGTTGGCCAGCACACTGGTCGGGGACCCGGCAGCGTTTCTCCAGGGCGTTTCCCTGGGCGCCCAATGGCTGGAAGAAAATCGCGTTGACGCCTGCCTCGTCATCGGGGCGGAAGAGACGAACTGGATTCTGGCGGACGCGCTCTGGCATCTGGAACGTTCCGCCATCCTGACCGCCGGCGCAGGTGCGTTGTGTTTGTGCCGCGATTCAAAATTGTCAGCCGGCGTCGAACTGGCCGCCATCACCGACGGGCACACTTACTCCACGCAAAATGGCCGTTCGCAAGCTGCACGCGCCATGCGAAGACAATTGGGAGCGCCGGCATCTTGCCGGCCAAAGCCGTCGCAAGGCAATGAGGATCTCGCCGGAAAGATGCCAGCACTCCCGGAATTGCTTTGCGATGGTGTGGGGAACAATCCCCGCGCGGCTGCGCCGGAACTTGATGCCTGGCGTGATTGGACCGGGCCCCGCATCTGTCCGAAACGTATTCTGGGCGAAGGGCTGATGGCCGCCGCTGCCTGGCAGTGCGTGGCCGCATGCGATGCGGTGGCCGGCGGCCGTTTCGCGGCAGCCAACATCAGCCTGGTCGGTTCCAATCAACAGGCGATGGGAGCGCGATTTGTGCGCGCCGATTCCCATATTTCTCATTTGTCCCTCGGCCACCCGACGGGCAACATCCGGTCATGAATTTGCGGGTCATTCTGATTACAGGCGCCAATGGCGGCCTGGGCCAGGCCATCGCCCGTGTCTTCCTCGATGAATCATCCGCCAACGACGTCTGGCTGGGAGTCCGCGCCCGGCGGGAACACGCCGACAAGCTGGCGCTGGCGAATTCCGACCGCTGTTTCTGTGTCAATCTCGATGTCACTTCACCCGAATCCTGGAAGCAGGTGGTGAATGAGATTTTGGCGCGCCACAGTCGCCTTGACGTGCTGGTCAACAACGCGGGCAGCCATGACGATGCTCTGCTGGCCACCATGCCGGCGGTTTCCTGGGAGCGCGTGCTGGCAACCAATCTCGATGGAGTTTTTCACGGTTGCCAGGCGGTGCTGCCGACGATGATCAGCCAGCGCGCCGGGCGGATTGTGAATCTGTCGTCCTTGAGCGCGCTTCTGGCGCCGGCGGGGCAGGCCAATTACGCTGCCGCCAAAGCAGGTGTCGTTGCACTGACGCAATCGCTGGCCAAGGAAGTGGCGCGCATTGGCATCACGGTGAACGCGATTTGTCCGGGTTTTGTTGAAACGGAAGCTCTGGCCCCGCTGGCTGGAGAGGAACGAAAGGCTGCACAGTTGCGGATTCCCATACGCCGCTTTGGCCGGCCCGAAGAAGTGGCGGCGGCGGTCCGTTTTTTGGCCAGTGCCGAAGCCAGCTACATCACCGGCGCGACGCTCAAAGTTGACGGTGGGATTTTGTAAAAGGTAATTGCAATGGCTGCTGAATTGCCAAATATTGCCGACGAGCCCCACGACACGGTGCAGGCGCCCGGACAAATATCCGGGAGCGCCGGTCTCCGATCCGGCGTGATGGGAGAAAATTCTCAACGAGCCGGGTCGGAGGCCGGCGCTCCGGTTCCGGGAAAGGAAAAAGTCATCATTATTGGCGCCGGCATCGCCGGTCTTTCTTGCGGCTGCTACCTGCAAATGAACGGCATCCAGACCGAAATTCTGGAGGCGAGCTTGCTCCCGGGCGGATTGTGCACGGCCTGGCACCGGGGACCGTACGTTTTTGACGGTTGTCTGCGCTGGCTGATCGGCACCCGGCCACCTTCGGCCTTTCACCAGATCTGGCAGGAATTGGGCGCCATCAACAGCCGGAAAATTCTCGATCAGAAGGAAATCCTTCGGGTCGAAGATACCGAAGGGAAATCGCTGTCCGTGCCCTCAGATTTGGACGAGCTGGCGCGTGAATTCAAACGCATCTCACCTGACGACAGCCGGTTGATTGACCAATTGGTGCGAGCAGCGCGGCGCTGCGCGCCGTTGGAACCGCCGCTCGAGAAACCGATCGAATTAATGACGCATCGCGAAAGGATGCGAACGGGCCTGCGTTACCTGCCGATGTTGCCAGTAATCTTGAGATGGAAAAACCTGCCCATCACGACCTATCTGGCCCGGTACAAAAGCAATCTCGTGCGCGAAGCGTTTAGCGCTATCGCCAGCAACGAACACATGTCGGCCCTCGTTCTCGTGATGGTGTTGGCGTTCCGGACCCGCAACAACTGCGGCTTCGTCGCCGGCGGTTCCTGGGATTTTGCCATGGCCATTGCGGACCGTTACTCCCGTCTCGGCGGGAATATCCGATACAAGTCCAAAGTTGCTTCGGTGGTCGTCGAAAACAATCGCGCGGTTGGCGTGCGCTGCGACGATGGAACCGTTGTGCCGGCCTGGACCGTCGTTTCTTGCGCTGACGGGAACACGACGATATTCAAAATGTTGGACGGCCAGTTTGTGGATAAACAAATTCGTTACCTCTACGAAAATTGCCTGCCGTTCCCGGCAATCATCCAGGTTTCGCTCGGGATTAAGAAAGTTTTCCCGGACGCGCCGCACACGCTCAATTTGCCTCTGGCTCAACACCTGCGCGTGGACGATCAAACGCGGCACAACCGTCTGGAAGTCGAGACGTTTGGTTCCGACTCCGCCCTCTGCCCCGCAGGCACGACCGTCATGACCGTCCGGTTGCCGACGAGTAACGAGTTCTGGACCGGCTTGAAGAAGAGCGACCCGCAGCGGTACCGCACCGAAAAAAAGCGATTGGCTCAGGAGATCATTGCTATTCTCGACAAGCGATTCCCGGGTCTCGCCGAAAATCTGGATCGTTCCGATATTGCGACCCCGGCAACATTTGTGCGCTACACCGGCAACTGGCAGGGCAGTTACGAAGGCTGGCTGCCGACGCCGCGGATTCTGGGCCGGCGCATTCCGTACACGCTTCCCGGGCTGAAGGATTTTTACATGGCCGGTCACTGGGTGGTGGCCGGCGGCGGGCTGCCGTCCGCCGCGCTTTCCGGTCGGTACGTTGCGCAAATGATTTGTGCTCAGAAAGGAAAAGTCTTCGCGACCGCTGAACTGCTTGCACGTTGATTCTGCCGAACCGACGCCTTCGACTTGTCAGTCAGCCCGAAAGAGCGATATTATAGTCGCATGAGCGTAACTGCTGAGAAAGTCGCCGAAATACTGTCCTTACCGCAAACTGACCGGGCGTATCTGGCCCGTCAGCTCATCGCCAGCCTGGATGACAGAGTGGACACGGATGCCGAAGTGCAGTGGCAAGAAGTCATTGACCGCCGCACCCGCGAGATTGAGGACGTCAAGGTCAATTGCCGTCCGGTAAAGGACACCGTCCGAGACATTCGCACCAAGCTCCATACACGTCGTCAGCCATCCTGAAGCCGACGAAGAATTGGAAGCCGCAGCGTTGTGGTATGAAGAACGGCAACCCGGTTTAGGTGGGGATTTTGTGGACGAATTTGAACGCACATTGCGCCGAATTGTCGCCGAGCCGGAGCGCTGGCGGAAATTCAGAGCAGACAATCGCAAGCTCGATTTTCACCGCTTCCCTTTCGCTATCGTTTACAGCGTTCGCGCAGAAATTCTTTACGTCAAAGCAGTAATGCACCTCCATCGTCGACCGTCCTATTGGCGCCACCGTTGAGCAGCGGCCGCAGCCACGCTTCCGGGTCATTACGTCGCGCAGATGATTTGTGCTCAGAAAGGAAAAGTCTTCGCGGCCCGCGAAGCCCAAATATTTCAGTACGCCGCTGGTTTGCCCTGGCGGTCGGTGAAAAAATTGCATTCAAAAAGGCTGATGCTTTTGTTCCGATCACGAATCCATCCGGAAATCCGGTACTCGGCATGCGGCTTCAGAATCAAATCCGCAGGTAACGCATAGACCCGTTCGTAAGCGCATTTGTCCGGAAAGGAAATCGGCTGGTCGAAAGTGAGGTGCCGCCCCAGCGCCACTTGCGGCCTGGTGTTCTGGTGCGGATTCTGAGTGTTCGAGAAATGCTGGATTTTCTCAATCATTGTTTCGACAGGAGCGTTGAGGTCCTGGCGGGCAAATTGCGGCGACCAGACCCGCAGGAAAACCTCGTTGTCCGGCAGGAACTTGTAATTCCGATCAAACGGCTCGTGCGCAATGCGCGTGAGGGCTTGTTCGCTTTTTGTGACCAGTTCAGCGCCATTCTGAATTGCGCGAAAGTTGTGGAGTCCGGGAAAGTCGTCGAACTGGCCCGCCACCCGGTCACTGGATGTATCCTGCGTCGGTGCAAAATTGCTCAACACGATCCCATCCGAGTTGAGGTTGTCCAGCGCTCCGTGCGTGCTGCTGAAGGTGGACAGGTCCGCGCCCTTCTGAATCAGCCAGCCGCAGTGGACGTAGTCGTTCTTCAGGCTGATAAGGATGGTCGCAGGATTGAGCGTGACCCGCGTGAGGCCGCGGACAATCCGTTCCAGTGCCAGGGGATACCGATTCGTCAGCGTTGCAACCATCCAGGCGTCGGATGAAGCAAAACCGTCAGCGTCCAGCATTTTCTTTCGTGTGAGCGCTTCGATCACCGGACGATAAGCGAGCGGGTCGCCTTTCGTGGTCGAATAACGATACGTGTCCTTGGCCGGGTTCCAGTCAATGTCTGCCCGCTCGCCATGGGAATTCATGACGATGAACCGATTGGACTGGCTCGGGTCGCGGCCGGTCACCAGATCCGCCCCTTCCAATTGTGAGAGCAACTGCACGAGGGTTTCGCTTTCGGCGAGGGCGTTGTGAATTTCCACCCACGATTCAATCCCGGTCGTGGGCAGGACCACGTCTTTTGGCTGCTTCAGGGATTCGGTAATATGATAACCTGCGTTGTTTAGAAGCGCCCTGACCTGCACCCGCTTGAAGGAGGTGGCGTGGTTGTGCCCGTGGTCCGAGAGGATCAGGACTTGCAGGTCACGTCCCTCGTGCGCCCGGTAACGAACGCGCAGCTCCTGGATTTGTTTGTCTAACAGGCAGAGCATGGCGAAGATGTCGCGATCCAGGTGCTGGGCATCGTCGGTGGCGCGGATGTAAACGTAATAGTTGCCGTGGTTGTCCGTGTCATTCCAGAAATCGTTAATCATTTCTCGCGTCTCATAATAATACGTGTGGACGGGGTAAACGTAACCCATGGTGCGTATCACATTGTCCTCCAGCTCCCACTGCATTTGCGCTTCGTGCTCCATGGTGGTCGTAATGCCATTAATGACGATTTGTGAATTCGCCGCAGCGCTGAAATACGTGCGCTGGTAACCAGGCAGTGGGCGATCACCAAAAATGTCCGTCCACGCAACGTCGCTCGTGGACGGAAACGTCGAGACCAGGCGGCTGGCGGGGAAATATCCTTCCGCGGCGGTGAACGCCTGACGCTGCGATCGTTTTCCCCAGGCGTTTGTGACCGTGAACCCGGCTTGCAAGGCTTTCATGTCGCGATAGGCAACGCCGTCCAGGCCCAGGATAAGTCGTTCCGGGAGCGCCATGCCCGGGAACGGGAAGGCCTGGAGCGCCAAAAAGGCCAGCAAGAATGTCCGGCTGGCATTGCCGCTGGCGCCAACCGAACGACCGGAACTCGGGCCAAAAAACATGGGGCCAATGTTTAGCTGATTCATCCGGGAGAGTCTAAGATGAAATCAAAATTTGTCAGGCGTGGCACACCCATGACTGATTTCGGTCGCAGCCCCGCGAAGGGGGAATCCGCTTGAACAAGTCGAGCGGGCTTCTTAGATTCATCGCTGACAGTGAATGCATTAAACTCGCGCACGCACAGATGCAGCGCGCCATGAAATCGAGCGACCTGTTTAAAGACATCTTCAGCCTGGCGGTCCGGCTTTTGGGGCTCGTATTCCTTTACCTCGGTTTAAGGGCGGTGACGCCAATGCTGGACCTCGGAGCGATCGAGACTGCGGGCAAGAGCGACGTCGTCACGGCGATATTGCCGATCATTTTTAATTTGGCAGTTGCCTGGTGGCTGCTGGGTGGCGGATTCCTGGTCCGCCGGGCCTACCCGGAATCATCGAAGATTGCGCCGCGCCCGGAGGCACACGAAGGGGAAAAGACCCGGACAACAAAATCCATCTTATCTCACGAAATGAGCGACGTGAGTGATGCTGAGAAAAAGCTTGCATCTTTGGTAGAGAAGCCTAGAGGCGGCCGCACCGGTTAACCCGGTCCGAGATGGCCAGTGCGGCTTCATCGAAAAGCCGTTATCCATTTGTTGGCAGTGTCCTGACTGGGAATCCGAATTATCGTAGTGGAGCGCGAGTTGTCTCAACTCACGGCGTATTCAATCACTTCAAGTGCTGCGAATTGAGGACAATCCGCGCCCCGGGCATATCAGGACACTGGGCAATTGATTCCCGTCTTGCCTTGATGCCGATGATACTGCAAAATCGGATTTTCCGAGTGAATAGTTTTATTTTGCGATGGACAATTCAGCTGCGCTCAAACAGGACATCAAACGATTGATGGTGGAGAACCTCATGCTCCAGATCAGTCCGGAAGAAATCGGCGACGACCAGCCATTATTCGGCCCCGGCGGGCTGGGTTTGGATTCAGTGGACGCCCTGCAATTGGTGGTCGCCATTGACAAGACGTATGGACTCAAGATACCCGATCCCGAAACCGCGCGGCAGATTCTTCAAAGCGTCAACACCATGGCGGTAACGGTGGCCAAACATCAGAATTCGCTGATAGCCAAACCGTAAATCGGCGGCCCCGGCGCCGTCCGACCGAGGCGCTGGTTTAAAACGCATTTCCTTTTGGGCATTGACGCGGCGATACCGCCCAAACATGCTGAAAATCTCATGTTACACCACGAATTGGTTCCCGCCGTCCAATCTCGCGATAGCAAGTCGCAGCCATTGATGGTGATGCTGCACGGTTTGGGCGACAGCATCGAAGGTTACCGCTGGCTACCGGAGGCGATGGCTCTGCCGTGGCTGAATTATCTCCTCGTCAACGCACCGGACGATTACTACGGCGGCTATTCGTGGTTCGACCTGGGCGACGACATCACGCCGGGGGTGCAACGCAGCCGCAAATTGCTGTTTGAATTGCTCGACGAATTTCGTGCCAAAGGATTTCCGGCGGACCAAATCACTTTCGGCGGTTTTTCACAGGGCAGTCTGATGGCCATTGAAATCGGTTTGCGTTACCCGCATCGGCTGGGGGGCATCGTCGGCATCAGCGGCTGGGTTTGCGAACCGGAAAAACTGGTGACGGAACTTTCGCCGGTGGCCCGCGAACAACGCCTGCTCCTCACCCACGGCACGAGTGATCCAATGGTGCCCATCAGCCAGGTGCGCCGGCAGATTCCAATTCTCAAGGCCGCCGGCCTGAACCTCGAGTGGCGCGAATTTCCCAAGGTGCACACCATCCTCGAGGAAGAGCTGGGCATTATCCGCGAATTTGTGGGCGCCGGTTATCCAGTCGTGGGGAAATAACCGGCGCGCCGGGTCTTCAGCGGGGAAGTGGTTCCGTTCGCTGGGCGAGTATTGCGAGTCGCGCTCTGTAGTTCGGTGGGGCGCGCGTACCCGCGAGCCGGGTTAGTAGCGGCGCTGTCCCAGCGCCGGTTATCAGCGTTGATCACGGACCGACGCTGCCGGTTCCGTTCGCCCCGCCAAACTCAGAATTTCACCTCGCGGGTGGCGCCGGGTATCCAGATCTGTTCCGGCCGCGGTTCGCCCGGGGCGTTCCAATCCATCGCCCGTTCGACGACTTCGCGCATCTGCGCAAACCACCAGGCCGCGCGGGTGATGCGTCCCTCCCGCCCCGGGCCGCAAGGACAAAGGCGGATGCCATTGAAACCGAGTTCGAGTTGTTCGTTTGTCGCGTTTGTCATAATGAACCTTTCGTTACGCGACATTCTCGCAGATGGGGTTGGACAAAGGCTGTCCAAGCAAAAAATATTCCGGTCATTGGCTGTTGGGTGGCGCGTTGGAGCAATTCAGCCAATGTCGACGCGCGGTTTGTGAATCCCGTTGCGGGGCTGGAGCGCGGCGCGTAACGGCGTCGAACTCCGGCTTCGGTGGGAAGTCAGGTCGGTCTCTCTTTGCTGCCTAAGAAATTGTTTGGATCTACTTCTTTTCGTAGATCTTAGACCCATGCGAGGCCACACATTGCCAAGTGCGACCATGCTTGATCCAGGTGTCCGTCCAACGGTACTGACCGCTGATGTCTTCACCCTTATAAATCGCTTTGACCGTGCTGCGATAAGTTACGACAGCGGCTTTTCCGTAAACACGGACTTTGTAGTCGTCATTTACCAGCGAGGCGATTTTGGCAACGCCAGATTTCAGATCGGCCATGCCCTGTTCCTTGCCCGAGACTGTGCCTCCCGGGTCCGTGTTCACGAAATCGTCTGCCAGCATCCGATCAAAGAAGGCCGTGTCGCCCTTGAGGGCGGCATCGTTTCCATCCTCCTCCAGTTTGATTAACGCCTGTTCGACGCTGGAATTCCTGGACGGTGCCGCATTCGACGGTTTTGCCTGTCCGAACACGAGGCACGGAGTTGCCAATGCAATTACCATCACACCTGCCAATATTCTTCTCATACGAGATTCCTTTCACGGAACCCTGGCCGAAACCTGCCTTTAAACGCCGCGCGGGATACGTAACCTTGGCCCCTGTCGGGTTTGAGTTAGGCACTGTGATTCACCAAACGTATCCGTCAAGGATAAACTGATGGGACATACCAACTAATTTGGTGCCGCGTGCCGCTGGCCTAATTGCTCCGGTTGCGAAGAATTACCAGCAAGTTTTCAGGCTGTCGCTGGGGGCGGGCGAGCCAGGCATCAAGTAGCGGGAGAGCCGGCAGGCTGTCGCGACGTTTTTTCCGGTCTTTGGCAGAGAGCAACGCAGGCTTTTTGCCTTGGTACGCGTTACGGGTGCCGATTTTCATGGCGACTCACGATGGCAGGAACCGTTCCAGCCGCCCCAGTAAAAGTTATTAGAAGATATCCAGTAGATATTCACAGGCAAGCGGCGTGCCATTTTGCGTAGAAAAGCGTGCGGGACCGTCGGCTGAGATCGTGTCACTGGCTTTGAAGCCGGCGCAGGGCCTGTTCCGTTTCCGCAAGGTTGTTTGCGACCAAATCGTGGTAGGGAGGAAACTCATT